>OJPT01000001.1_pt1 | contig 736220 bp, 499 predicted proteins | sample 1598641 | NCBI WGS metagenome assembly OJPT01 (sample SAMN03922495, study PRJEB24848) | human gut metagenome | isolation source: stool sample | host: Homo sapiens | place: Germany | collected 2011-11 | reverse complement strand
TAGAGCATCTGACTGTTAATCAGAGGGTCCTTGGTTCAAGTCCAAGAGGAAGAGCAAAAAGGTTCGTCAATTAGGCGAACCTTTTTTGTTTTCCCACATTATCCCACACAAAAGACAAACATTTCTATTTCATATTCAAAGATTTAACATACATTTGCCAAATGTAAAGTAAGGAGTTTCATAAAAGCACCTGTCTTTATTTATTAGAAAAACATATTTTAATCCAAACACCAAACTACAATGAAAACTCTTTTATTCTTTTTAGTCATAGGATTCAGCCTATGTACCGCTGGTAAAGCACAAACCTCTCTTGTTTCTACGCGAGAAAAATTCCGCCACCATGAAATATCCGTCAGTTACGGCTTCCTCCCCATTACCGACGCCAATAGTATAGCCGAAGAGTTTATTGCTCCGACAGCAAGTTTTGGAATCTATACACGCGAGAAGACCAGCTATTACGGCGCTCTGAATATCAGTTATATTTATAGAATCAACCGTAAAATCAGCCTAGGCGTAACCGGAGGAATAACCGGTAATAGAGGGACGGCCAGTAGCCTTTATGAAGTTTTGGATGAGAATAAGAACGATGACCGGCGCTATCTGTATATCCTCCCCACCTTCCGGTGGCATTGGTTCACCCGCCCCCAATTCTCCCTATATTCCTCTGCAGGGCTCGGCGCCTATTTCCTCCGGAACAGCTTTGGAGGAGACACTTATCACAAAAAGGAATTTGCCTATCAGTTCAGTTTTCTGGGTATCGAATATGGAAATCAGTTTGCCTTCTTCACCGAATTCGGCGTAGGATATACGGGAACAATCGTGGCAGGCGGACGTTTCCGCTTCTGATTCACGAACCCGCCACTGCCAGCGTCAGGATACTAACATGTACGCCTCCCACATCTTTAAGCGCATCGGCACATGCAGTTGTAGTGGCTCCGGTGGTCAGTACATCATCCACAATAAGGATATGTTTCCCCACAAAGCGTTCCGGATAGCGGAGAAGGAAAATACCGTCTACATTTTCCCAACGCTCGTAAGCAGACTTTCGGGTCTGCGTTTCCGTATGTCTTCTGCGCAGCACGGAGGACACATCAATAGGAATACCCGTTACGGCAGAAACGCCGCGCGCTATACATTCACTCTGATTGTATCCGCGCAACTTTTGTTTGCGGGGATGTAGAGGAACGGGGATAATTACGTCTATACCACGGAAAAAACCGGTAGCCGCCAGCTCCGCTGCCATAAAACGCCCCATTATTTCTCCCAAATCTTTCCGGCCTCCATACTTCAGTTGATGCAGGATGTGGCGGAAATCACTTCCTTTGTGATAATAAAAGAAGGAAGTGCCGCGTTCCAGAGGTATCTTCCCCCAAAACATACGCTCCACGGAGTTGTCTTCGCGAAGATGATAGTTTGTCCGTGGCATATTCATATTACACCTGATGCAAATGCCCTCTTCTCCCTCTTGCAAAGAGCTCCCGCATACAGCACACTGACGCGGGAAGAAGAGATGGACAAAGGACAAGAACCAGGCTTTAAATGTGTTTTCCATAAAAAAGTGTAATAAGGCAATAAGAACCGTATCAGAATGGCAGCGCCTCCCGTACCAACCGCAAAAACAACGGATGCAGCGGCCCGTTGGTGGCTATGATATGATGCCCTTCTATAAAGTTCTCGTTTCCCAAAAAGTCTGTTACCTTACCGCCGGCTTCCAACACCATGAGTGCAGCCGCAGAGAAATCCCACTTACCGATAAAAGCTTCCAGCCAAGCGTCAAAACGTCCGGCAGCCACATAGCAGAGGGCAAGCGCCGCCGAACCATTCATGCGAATGCCTGCAACCTTACCGTAAAGTTCGTGTATCAAATGTTCGCCCGTACGGGCATACTGCTCGAAATTGTAGGGTAACTCTGTCACCACAAAAGCGTCTTTCGGTTCACTGACAAGCGAAACACGCAACCGTTCTCCGTTCACATAGGCTCCTCCTCCTTTCCAAGCATAAAAACACTCGTCTCGGCAGGGTTCATAAACCACACCCAGCAAAAGCGACTGCTTGTCACGCAAGGCAATACTTACACAATAGGGAGCATTGTCGTGAATATAGTTCGTTGTCCCATCCAAAGGATCCACTACCCAGCAATACGTTTCGTCACTATAGGCAGCAGACCCTTCTTCGGCAATGAATCCGGCTTCGGGAAGCAATTTCCTAAGGGCAGATACAACCTTTTTCTCGGAAGCCTTGTCCACATAAGATACATAATCGTGCGCATGTTTTTCCTGCACCACCTCCCGACGGAAACTTTTCCGCTCTTCCTTCAAAAAATGCCCGGCTTCACGGGCTACACAGCAGACAGCCTCTGTCAACGCCTTCAAATTTTCCATATTCTTATATTATTTACCATTCGCATCTTCCTGATAAATGAGCCTCCCCCGTTGGCTGACCGTCCACTCACCGTCTTCCAGACGTACGTTTTTCGTATCATCATCTTCCACATTCCAGGCATATCCACCGGCAGGCAGACCTCGACGGTCCAGAATTTCGTTCGAAACACCTTCCTCCGAGAAAAACAACTCCACTTGCGTAGAGTCCGGACTGAACACCAAGAACAAAGTCTTCCCGGCATCATCCACTGCATTCATGCGGACACCTTTCTCCCACAAACGGATGCAATCTTTCTGCACCTCGCTCCACGTATATCCGGCAGAAGCAATACAACCATGTTCGTCTTTATCACTACCAACCACGGCCTCTTTTTCCTTTCTCTCCGAAGTTTCCGCTTCCTTTTTACCGCCGTTTCCACAACCGGTCAACAAAGCTCCGGCACATATCAGGCACATAGATACAACCTTCATATTCATACGCTTGTTTTTATTAGTTTTCAATTGACAAAGTTAAAAACAAATCGGCAGTACTAAAAGTTTCTTCCCTTTTTATACGCACGGCTCTTTCGTTTAAAGGAGTTATCGGGAGTCAGAAGGAGTCATCAGCCGGCAAGTCGGCTTAGGAGTTAAAGCCGATAGTTCTGTGAATACATACACAAGAGTATCGGCTGTAACTCCTAGCGGAGCAAAGTGATAACTCCTCTAACTCTCTTGCTTGTCATGGCTTGAGATATACCACTGTTTTTCCACTACCATATTTGCGAATAATACCTTCTTCCAGAAATAGGTTCAAATCGGCCACCGCCTGATGTTTCGCCTTTCCGGTCAGCTGTTCATAATCAGTACGCGTAATGCAGCCATACTTATTCAAATGCTGCAACAGTTTTTTTCTCCGCTCCTCCAGTGTCAATTTGGAATGAGAGATATAGGGAGATGCTTTCCGTTCCAGCTCCATCGTCTGAAAGCGGTTGCGGAATTTACTGCCGATACGCAAGTTTACATTCTGAAAATGCACGGACGGAGAGCGAATATCCTTTTTATTCGCCACGGCCTTGTCGCACTTCAATGATAACGAAAAGAATCCCAATTCGCCCACTTCAACTATCCATCCGTCTGCCAGCCAGCTGTGCAACTCATCCGTTATAGCCTGCAACGTGCCATCGAGAATGGCAGGGCTGAAACCGGTAGCCTTGTGAACCAGTTCGCGGAATTTATCGGCAGGAATGGTTCCTTTGGGAAGAATACGGGCGTGAAGCAGCTTTTCTTCACCGTCCTCCGGAGAAGGATTGGGGGTCTGGTATAAATCGTAATAAGCACTCATATAATTTAGAATATCAGTTGGGCAATATTATTCATTCAATGCTGCAAGAACAAGTCCTGATGCACCGAGTTTAATTCGTTAGACAGTTGTTGCTGTTTCGTTAAACGTCCATCTTACGAAAGAACAACAATTGTCTAACGGAAAGAAGACATCTGTCTAACGAATTAAAAACAACGCCCAAAGGTATTAATAAAAAGGGAAGTAGGGATTAAAAAAGGGGAAAAATCGCTCTAATAATAGGTTCATTGGCGTAATAAAAGCTTTTATTCAGTTGGTTTTTAAACAGACTCTTAAATGAGCAAAGTTGAGAATAAAAAGTTGCCGTTCCAAACAAAGAAAGAATATTTATTTTGCTCCTGCTGGGCAACTCCATAACATCGCCATAGAACACCTTCCAAGCAGCGACTCTACTTTTATAGCGGAACAAATAAATTTCTATCGGTTGTCGTCTACGCGACAATTGGTTATGATAAAAGACAAAAGCCATATTAAAGAAGCTGTTCTCTATGGAGGTCTTAAATATGATGCTGATACAACAGCTTTAGTAGTCGAAAACAAAAAATATACTGATATTCCTCGAGACTTGAATATTCAACATACCTTCTATCCGGATTCCCTAAACCTGCGTGACGGAGCCAAATACCTTCCCGCCACTAAGATAGAAGCTGAACAAATTAAACAAGCACTAGAGAATACGAGACTTCAGCCAGCCTTATATATGGATTTACGAGGTACAGAAGAATCTTTTAAAGCTTTATCAGGTAAGAATATCAGTATGCTACATATCGCCACTCATGGTTTCTATTGGACAGAAACAGAAGCCAGACAGACAAAGGATCTTGATTTCTTGATGATGGGAGACAATAACCAATCACGCTACGTAGAAGACAAAGCATTGACTCGATCAGGACTGCTATTGTCAGGAGCAAATATTGCACTGAAAGGAAATCCTTTGCCGGAAGGATTAGAAGACGGCATACTCACCGCCAAAGAGCTTGCCGGTTTAGATTTACGAGGGTTAGACCTGGTAGTACTTTCTGCCTGCCAAACCGGACTGGGAGAAATAACCGGTGACGGAGTATTCGGCTTGCAACGCGGTTTCAAAAAAGCGGGAGCCAACACATTATTAATGAGTCTCTGGAAAGTGGACGATAATGCTACTCAACTCTTGATGACACAGTTTTACAAGAATCTGCTCGCAGGAAAGAGCAAATTTGAATCTTTGCGCGAGGCCCAGAAGTATGTACGTGACTACGAAGTTGAAATTGAAACAACTCCCGACAAGCGCTGGCAGTCAGAAGCCAGGCAAAAAGAAAAACAGAGCAAAAAGCCTATGCCCAAAGAGTTCAAGAAAATAAAAAAATATAAGGATCCCTTTTACTGGGCTGCATTCATTTTATTGGATGCAATTGATTAACTCTTAATTTATGAAAAACATGAAAAATTACTTATTGTGCATATTCCTTGCAGTATTTACCATCAGTATTTATGGGCAAAACCACAAGAATGCTGCGGACTATAGGACAGATGCAATAAATGGAAACGCGATTGCACAATTCTATCTCGGACAGAGCTACTTTAGGGGATGGGGTATAAAACCTGATACCATACAAGCCGTTTATTGGTGGCGAAAGTCGGCTGAGCAAGGAAATCCTGCTGCACAAAACAATATGGGTGCAGCCTATAGTAATGGCTGGGGGAATTTAACTCAAAATAAAGAAACGGCCATCTATTGGTATAAAAAAGCAGCTGAAAAAAATGGGGCTTTTCCACAAAAGAACCTTGGACGCATATATGAAGACAAAGAAAACTATGAAGAGGCTTTTATCTGGTATAAAAAAGCCGCCGAACACAATAATAGCCCGGAATCTTATTATGCACAAAGCCGCTTAGCCTATTTACTGAAAAACGGGTTAGGAGTCACAAAGAATTACCCCGCCGGAATGGCATGGACAAAACGAGCAGCTAAAAACGGGAATGCAAGCGGACAGATTTCGCTTGCAATCTCTTATGAATACGGCATAGACAACATCTTGAGAAAAGATGGGAATTCAGCGTTATATTGGTACAAAAAGGCTGCTCTCAACAAAGACATTGGAGAACTCCAGAAGTCTATAGCAGAAGCTGCCATAGAAAGATTGGAAGAAGCGGGATTCAACGGACAGAATACTCTCCTCAAAATGATACCGGACTATAAACCATTCTACACTGCACCTTCGGAAAGTGAACAGAAAAGCATGCATGAATCTGTTCGCAATAGCACGGTAGAGTGGGGAAAAACAATAGAAGGAGAGGCTTCTCTAGGACAAACCCAAAATGATGAAATAAATGGATTCAGGGTAGAATTCAAAGAAGATAATATTAAAATTGGCTTTACTAAAAACTCAGAATTCACTTTATTCATCCATATTCAAGAAGATGACATAATAGTTAAAAATGGCTCTGAAAATGGTGTAGAATACAACCGAAACACCGGAAAACCGTATATGCTGCTCCGCCCCTACAGTTATGAAATAGAAGCCAAAGAATATCCCGGACAAATATTTGAACGGACAAACTACACAAACGGGAATAAATATTGGGGAGAAACCTATAATGGACAACGCCACGGATACGGCATTCATATCTGGGAAAATGGGAATATGTGGTTCGGCCCTTGGAAGGATGGTGAAAGAAATGGATACGGCGCTTACTTTGATATTACGGCACACACCATTCAGTCAGGAAAATGGATTGGAAATGAATTGATAGCCGGTACTTCTTATATCTGTAAAGAAAAAGCGGAACCGGTTCTTCCAGCCAGAACCAGAACCGTTTCAAAACCATTTTCCTATAGCGGTACTGTTCGCTATATAAATTTACCGACCAGCTCATACATGTCATACATCACAGAAGCCATCAACAAATGGGGGAAATGCCGTACCGGAGCAATCACTATGTATGGAGCAGGAGTAGGAGTGTATGGGAATAGTGGATATGCCTACACCGGCAGTACTCCCAGCAAGCTTAAGAAACGTATAGAAGAAGCCAACAGCAGCAATGCTGAAATAACAGACATCAACATCACTGAAAATGGCAACTATGTAATTATCTTAGGCGGTTCAGGGTATTGGACTCTTGGTTATCCGGATGCATTCCTCAAAAAACTGGAACAATATCGTACAGGAGATTTAAGAGACGACAATATTCTTTCGGCCTGCTTCAATGATAGAGGAGAATGGGTAGTTATCACGGACAAGCATTACAGCTATTCAAATGAAACCATCAAAAATTTCATACTGAAAGCCGAAGAACTATACGAAGAGGTTTACTATGCCTATATTACCAATTACGGGATGATAGCTTGCTGCAAAAACGGAGTATATTACAAAAACATTCCATCCAATTTGGCAGAGGCATTGAAGAAACTCACATTCAAACCCAAAGTCATCAAGTTTACAGACAATGGATTGTACTTGATTACAGATGGAGAATCACAAAATTATTATTTTATGTAATCACTCATTTTTTTTAAATATAGGCAATAGGTTATAACATAGGACTTTCCATGTCGTCAAATGGCTAAATACAACGTTAAAAAAAGTCGTTCAGTCCCGTTAAAGCACCATGCCGTTTTTAAGTGTTGTAACTTCGCACCGTGGTCACAAAGAAACAGGTCTCGCTAACTGACGAGTGAACGAAACCGCAAGTAACAACCATTAAAAACAAAAAACATTATGGCATTTCGTTATGTAGTAAAAAAGAGAATGGTAGGCATTGGTACCAAAACCGAGAAGTATGTAGCTGCTTCTTATTCCGTAGCAAATATTGATTTTGATAGATTATGCGACCAGGTGACCAGTCAAGGGATGGTGCCAAGAGGTATCGTAAAAGCCGTATTGGACGGTATGATTGACGCACTCTGCACCTATGCCAGCATCGGTGCAACCGTACGGCTGGGAGACTTCGGAAGCCTCCGACCGGGATTGAACGGCAAAAGCCAGGAGGATGCAAAGTCTGTAACGGCTGATGTCGTTTACCGCCAGAAACTGATTTTCGTGCCGGGACAACGTTTGAAGAACATGATGAAACAATCGGGCATCACACGATTGGTAACCGGCTCTGAAATCGTGCCGGACAATGAAGAAAATCCCGGAGGAAACGAAAGCGGAGGCGGCGGCAATGATGGTGACCAAGGTGAAAATCCATTAGGATAAACTGATAGAGTTTTATCAAGGAAACAAACAATTCCACAGAGGAGGCTTCATGACAAGTCTCCTCTGTTTATTTATATGACCTGTTTCGCTATCCATGCACAAGCCTCAGCATCAGCCAACGCATGATGATGATGTTCCAACTGATAGCCACAGCAAACAGCCACTGTATGCAACTGATAGTTAGGCAATCCCTTTATAGCACGACGTGATGCCTGCAAAGTACAATAAAACTCATAATCCGGATAATCCATGCAGTAAGTACGGAAAACAGCTTTCAGGCAGCTTTCATCAAAGGCCTTGTTGTGCGCTACCAATGGCAAGCCTTCAATGCGTGGAGCTATTTCCTGCCACACAACGGGAAAGATAGGAGCATCCTGGGTATCTGCCAACGTCAGACCATGCACGCGGGTATTCCAATAAGTGTAATACTCCGGTTCGGGACGGATGAGGCTATAATAATGGTCCACAATCTCTCCATCACGTACGATAACCACTCCTACACTACAAACGCTGGTACGCTGTTCGTTGGCCGTTTCAAAATCAATGGCAGCAAAATCTTTCATCCGATATGGTTTTATAGTCGCCAAAGATACGAAAAATTCACTCTGTTCCTTTCATTCTACACCTGGTTTCCATTATCTTTGTCCCCCGGACAAAGGCTAAAATATCATGGAACATCCACTTTCGCAATTCAAATATTGTCCGAAATGCGGTTCAGCCCATTTCGAAGTTCATAACGAGAAGTCGAAGCAGTGCGCCGACTGCGGTTTCGTCTACTACTTCAACCCCTCTTCCGCCACCGTCGCCTTGATACTGAACGAGCGCGACGAGCTGTTGGTGTGCCGCCGCGCCAAAGAGCCTGCCAAAGGGACGCTGGACCTCCCCGGAGGCTTCATCGACATGACCGAGACCGGTGAGGAAGGCGTTGCCCGCGAAGTAAGAGAAGAAACCGGCATGAAGGTGGCAAAGGCCGAATATCTCTTCTCCCTACCCAATATTTACATCTATTCCGGCTTCCCCGTACACACGCTGGATATGTTTTTCCGTTGTACGGTGGAGGACACCTTGCACTTCGAGGCGATGGACGACGCGGCAGACCTCTTCTTCCTCCCCTTAAAAGATATCCGTACGGAAGAGTTCGGACTCGGCTCCATCCGCAAAGGAGTGGGTATCTTCCTGGAAGACATACGGAAGAACAAAAGTGAATGATTATTCGTTCCTATTATGGTATATATCCTAAAAAAGCCAAACAAGTGTAACATTTCCGGGTTAAAACCCGTATTTTTGTAAAATACCTATTCTAACAAAAGAAGATGAAACATAAAATCTCCCGAATATTGTGCACAGCACTCTGTTGCGCACCTTTACTCGCCTCAGCACAAACAAGCGAGAAGAGTACTTCTCCCAAGCGACTCTACCAGGAAGGACAAACGCTGTTCCAGCAAAAGGCCTATGCTGCCGCCATCTCCCCGTTGCAAGCCTATGTACGCCAGATGAATGCAGACGGCAAGCCTCTGCCCGATACCGGCGAGCGGCAAGAAGCGGAATACATGCTCGTATGCGCCGCATACGAGCTCAGAGACCCCAAAAGCATAGACCTGCTCCGCGCCTTTCTGGACGAATATCCTGATACTCCCCATGCCAACCGCATCTATGCATTAATCGCCTCCTCCTATTTCTTCGAAGGCAATTATGACGATGCCCTCGCCATGTTCAACTCCGCCCGCCTCGACCTTCTGGGTACCGAGGAGCGTGACGACATGACCTACCGCCTTGCCACCTGCTATCTGAAGACGGGCAATGTAAAGGAAGCAGCCATCTGGTTCGAGACCCTGCGCAGTACCAGCAGGAAATATTCAGCGGACTGTGCTTACTACATCTCTTATATCCGATATACCCAAGGACGGTATGACGAAGCGCTCAGCGGTTTCCTGCCTCTGCAGGACAATGCCAAGTACAAGAACCTGGTCCCCTATTACATCGCCGAAATCTACTTGTTGAAGAAACAGTACGACAAGGCAGAAATTGTAGCGCAAAATGCTTTGTCGGCCCACCCCGACGGTCTGAGCTACACGCACACGGCGGAGCTGAACCGCATCCTCGGTACAGCCGAATACCATTTCGGGAAATATCACGAAGCCATAAAGTCCTTCGAGCAATACCTGGAGCACAATGCCGAATCTGCCACTCATAGAAGAGATGCCCTCTACATGCTGGGTATGTCCTATTATCAATGCGGCGTGTATTCCCAAGTTCCTGCCATCCTTGGCGAAGTGACTACCGAGAACGACGCTCTCTCCCAAAATGCCTACCTGCACATGGGACTGGCTTACCTGCAACTGGCCGACAAGACCAAGGCACGTATGGCCTTCGAGCAGGCTGCCGCTTCCAATGCCGACCCGAAAATCAAGGAACAAGCCGCCTATAACTACGCCTTATGCATTCACGAGACCTCCTATTCCGCTTTCGGCGAATCGGTGACCGTCTTTGAGAAATTCCTAAACGAATTTCCAAACTCTCCTTATGCCGAGAAAGTCAGCAACTACCTGGTGGAAGTATACATGAATACACGCAGCTATGATGCCGCACTCAAGTCCATCGACCGTATCTCCCATCCCAGCAAAGCCATTCTGGAAGCCAAACAAAAGATTCTGTTCCAACTCGGGACCCAGTCTTTTGCCAACACGCAGTTCGAGCAAGCCATCGGTTACTTCAACCAAAGCGTCACGCTGGGACAATACAACCTCCAGACCAAGGCAGACGCCCTCTACTGGCTCGGCGAGTCTTATTACCGCCTGAACCGGATGAGAGAAGCCGCCCGCAATTTCAACGAATATCTGTCACTCACCCGGCAGAGGGATACGGAAATGTTTGCCCTTGCCTACTATAACCTGGGCTACATCGCTTTCCACCAGAAAGACTATTCGACGGCAGAGAACCGTTTCCGCAACTTTGTCCAACTGGAGAAAGGTGAAAACCCGACCGCATTGGCAGATGCCTACAACCGTATCGGTGACTGCAACCTGCACGTCCGCCGCTTCGACGAGGCCAAGCAATACTATACAAAAGCAGAAAGTCTGGGAACACCTGCCGGAGACTACTCTTACTATCAGCTGGCCCTTGTAGCCGGCCTGCAAAAAGACTATTCCGGAAAGGTTACTTTACTGGACCGCCTTGCCGTCAAATATCCCAATTCGCCTTATGCCATCAATGCCCTTTACGAAAAAGGGCGCTCCTACGTACAGAGCAACAACAGCCCCCAAGCTATCGCCGCCTTCCGCGAATTGCTCGGCAAGTATCCCGAGAGTCCCGTCAGCCGTAAAGCCGCCGCCGAAATCGGTCTGCTTTACTACCAGAACGACGACTATGACCGTGCCATAGAAGCCTACAAACATGTAGTCACCCAATATCCCGGAAGCGAGGAAGCCCGCCTTGCCATGCGCGACTTGAAGTCCATCTACGTAGATGCCAACCGCGTGGACGAGTTTGCCGCCCTTGCCGCCCAGATGCCGGGAGAAATCCGCTTCGAACCCAGTGAGCAAGACTCGCTGACTTACATCGCTGCCGAAAAAGTATATATGAAAGGCGAAGCCACACCTGCCAAAGAGAGCTTCACCCGTTATCTGCAAAGTTATCCGGGAGGCGCTTTCAGCCTGAATGCACACTACTACCTCTGCGTCATAGGCAAAGAGCAGAAAGATGAAGAGGCGGTATTGGAACATGCCGGAAAACTGCTGGAATACCCCGATAACCCATATTCTGAAGAGGCTTTGCTGATGCATGGAGAAATTCTGTTCAACCGCCAGCAATATGACCTGGCATTGGCCGACTACAAGAAATTGCAGGCCAAAGCCACCACGGCAGAGCGCCGCCAGCTTGGCGCTATCGGTGTACTGCGCTGTGGAGCACTGATGCATGATGATGCGGAAGTCATCAACGCCGCCACAGCCTTGCTTGCCGAAGCCAAGCTGTCTCCGGAGCTCCGGAACGAGGCGTTGTACTACCGTGCCAAGGCATACCTCAACCAGAAAGCCGACAAGAAGGCAATGGATGACCTTCAGCTGCTGGCCAAAGACACCCGTACCCTTTATGGAGCCGAAGCCAAATATCTGGTGGCATTACAATGGTACAATGCCGGTAATTATGCCTCTGCAGAAAAGGAAATCCTTAATTTCATCGACCAAAGCACACCGTATGCCTACTGGCTGGCACGCAGTTTCATCCTTCTGTCTGATGTATATGTAGCCATGGACAAGAAGCTCGATGCACGCCAATACCTATTGAGCCTGCAGCAGAACTACCAGGCCGACGACGATATAGCAAGCATGATTAACGAAAGACTGGAGAAATTGAAGTAAGAAATATAGCACATTATGAAAAAGATACAATATATCCTCGCAGGAACTATGCTTGTCTCCCTCTCTTTGGGAGCACAAGCCCAGACACAACCCCAAGACACCACCATGAACCGTACGGTAGTCGTGGAACAAGAATATAATCCGGACATCATGGATGCCTCCAAAGTGAACGTGCTTCCCAGGGTGGAACCTCCTACCGTCAGCAAAAAGGCGGTGGAATATGACGCCACCCTGATGCCGGCAACCCAAATCCCCGCAGGTATCATGCAAGCCTATACCGGAAAAGAGACGCAGGCGAAAGCGCTGCCCGGATATGTACGCTTGGGATACGGTAACTACGGTAACCTCGATGTACGCGCCAACTACCTCTTCTCTTTATCCCCCAAAGACCGCCTCAACCTGACATTCACAATGGATGGCATGGATGGCAAACTGGACTTGCCGGATAATGGCGGGAAGTGGAATTCATTCTACTACCGTACCCATGCTGCCATGGATTATGTACATGCCTTCAGCAAAGTCGATTTGAATATTGCCGGAAAGTTCAACCAAAGCAATTTCAACTTCCTGCCCGACTTCGTCAGCAACAAGCAGAAATTCGTTTCGGGTGATGTACATTTCGGGGTAAGTTCCACGAGCGACGATATGCCTCTCCAATTCCGTGCCGAAACCAGTTTGTTGGTCTACCAGCGCCAACACGACCTCATGGTGAGCAATATCAAAGAAAATATCGTGCGTACCAAAGCCGATGTCACCGGTTCCATCTCCGATGAGCAGACCATCGGCATGGCTTTTGCCATGGACAATACATTCTACAGCGACGGACGTTTCGAGAATCACACCGACGTAGACTTCAATCCATACTATCTCTTTCAGAATGACGACTGGAAAATACGTCTCGGCGCACACGTCGACCTGGCTTTCGGCTTCGGCAAGAAGTTCCGCGCCGCTCCCGACGTAGAAATACAATACATCTTCTCGGACAGCTACATCCTCTACGCACAAGGTAAGGGAGGACGGCTACAGAACGATTTCCGCCGTCTGGAAACCATTACGCCTTATGGCATTACAAACCAGCAGCTTGACAATACCTACGAACAGCTCAACGCAGCCATCGGCTTCAAGGCAAGTCCGGTCAGCGGATTGTGGTTCAACCTATACGGCGGGTATCAAGATTTGAAAAACGACCTGATTGACACTCCGACTGTCAAGTCCGACGGGATAAGCAATGTTTTCCTCACAGAAGACACCAAGAACCTCTATGCCGGAGCCGACCTGAGCTACAACTACAAGGATGTTTTCTATCTCGCCGCCAATGCCGTCTATCGCCATTGGACAACGGACTCAGACGGTTCTGATGTCGTAGTAAGTTTCAAACCGGCCGTAGAAGGCAATCTCAATCTCAAGGTACGCCCCATCTCCCCACTGCTTGTCGGCATCGGCTATCAGCACATCTCACGCCAAGGCGTGGAGGGCAACAAGGCAGACCCCGTCAGCAATCTCTATCTAAACGGCAGCTACGAACTCTTCAAAGGAATCTCCGTGTATGCGCGCGTGAACAACTTGCTGAACAAAGATTACCAGTACTACTGGGGATACCCTTCAGAAGGTCTCAGTTTCTTAGGTGGAGTAAGCTTCCTCTTTTAATAGAGGTAGCACAAGCCGAAGCTCTAATTTGAACAAAAAAGGTCATTTTTGCTAAATTCTCCTTATATTATAAGGTGGGAAGAATCTTTTTTTCCTACTTTTGCGGGCGAATTCAGTGGCGGGAGTCACTAAAAAACAGAAATTTATGCAGAAAAACCTTGTCATAGTCGAGTCTCCGGCGAAAGCAAAAACCATCGAGAAATTCCTTGGAAAAGATTTCAAAGTCCTTTCCAGCTACGGCCATATACGTGATTTGAAGAAAAAAGAATTCAGTATTGACGTAGACAAAGACTTCAAACCGCATTACGAGATACCGGCGGATAAAAAGAAACTCGTAACCCAGTTGAAAGAAGAAGCCGAGCAGGCAGAAACCGTATGGCTGGCTTCCGATGAGGACCGCGAAGGGGAAGCCATCGCATGGCACTTGTACGAAGTGCTGAAACTGAAACCGGAACACACCAGACGTATCGTCTTCCATGAAATCACCAAAGGTGCCATCCTGAAAGCGATAGAAAATCCCCGTGACATTGACATCAACCTGGTCGATGCCCAGCAAGCCCGACGTATCCTGGACCGTATCGTAGGTTTTGAACTTTCACCGGTATTGTGGAAGAAAGTGAAACCTGCCCTTTCTGCAGGCCGTGTACAGTCCGTAGCCGTCCGTCTCATTGTAGAGCGCGAACGCGAGATACATGCATTCCAAACCGAAGCATCCTACCGTGTTACCGCCGTATTCCTCGTTCCGGACACTGACGGCAAAACAGTGGAAATGAAAGCCGAACTGGCGCACCGGCTCAAGACAAAGGCAGAAGCCCGGAAATTGCTGGAGAGCTGTAAAGCAGCTACGTTTACCATCAGCGACATCACTACCCGTCCGCTGAAGAAAACTCCCGCCGCCCCGTTCACCACCTCTACCTTGCAGCAGGAGGCTGCCCGCAAACTGGGATTCACCGTGGCACAGACCATGATGGTGGCGCAACGTCTGTACGAATCCGGATTGATAACCTACATGCGTACCGACTCCGTCAACCTTTCCGAACTTGCCGTCAACGCCAGCCGTGAAACCATCTCCAACCTGATGGGCGAACGTTACGTACACAACCGCCACTTCGCCACCAAGACCAAAGGAGCGCAAGAAGCCCACGAAGCTATCCGCCCCACCTATATGGAGAATGCCAAGATAGAAGGTACCCCGCAGGAAAGAAAGCTGTACGACCTCATCTGGAAACGTACCATCGCCTCGCAGATGGCAGATGCCGAAGTGGAAAAGACAACCGTAACCATTGCTATCAGCAACGAGACGGAGACTTTCACTGCAACCGGCGAAGTGGTGAAATTCGACGGTTTCCTCCGTGTCTACCGCGAATCATACGATGATGACGTAGAAACCCAGGAAGATGAGGCACGCCTACTGCCCCCTCTGAAAAAAGGACAGAAGCTCGAACATGAAGGTATCACTGCTACCGAACGTTTCACCCAACACCCTCCCCGCTACACGGAAGCAAGCCTTGTGCGCAAATTGGAGGAACTGGGTATCGGACGTCCGTCTACCTATGCTCCTACCATTTCCACCATCCAGCAACGCGAATACGTGATAAAAGGAGAAAAAGCAGGTGAAGAACGCACCTACAATGTGCTTAACCTGCAGGGTAATGAAATAACGGACAACAACCATACAGAAATCACCGGAGCCGAAAAGTCAAAACTGATGCCGACAGACACCGGTATTGTGGTCAATGACTTCCTGATAGAGTACTTCCCGGACATCCTTGACTACAACTTCACAGCGAGCGTCGAAAAGCAATTCGACGAAATAGCCGAAGGTGACAAGCAATGGACCGCCATTCTGAAAACATTCTATAAGAAATTCCATCCTTCGGTGGAGAACACGCTTGCCGCGAAAACCGCCCACAAGGCAGGCGAACGGATTCTAGGAACAGACCCCGTCAGCGGAAAACAAGTGTCTGTAAAAATCGGACGTTTCGGCCCAGTAGCACAGATAGGTACTGCCGAAGATGAGGAAAAGCCCCGTTTCGCCCAGGTAAAAAAAGAAATGTCCATCGAGACCATTACGCTGGAAGAAGCGCTGGAGCTGTTCAAACTTCCCCGTACTCTCGGAGAGTACGAAGGCAAGAATGTAGTCGTAGGTGCGGGACGTTTCGGACCTTATATCCAGAACAACGGCTTGTATGCCTCATTACCCAAGACAATGGACCCGATGACTGTTACGCTGGAAGAAGCTATTGAACTTTTGCAAAAGAAACAAGAAGCAGAAGCCCAGAAACATATCAAGAAGTTTGAGGAAGAACCGGAACTGGAAATCCTGAATGGACGCTATGGCCCTTACATCGCTTATAAAGGCAGCAACTACAAGATTCCTAAAGACATCATCCCTCAAGACCTGAACCTTCAGGCTTGTCTGGAAATTGTGAAACTGCAAAGCGACAAGGATACGGGCAAGTCTAAGCGGACTGCAAAGGCGGTGAAAGCAACGAAAACTACGAAAACAACCGCCAAAGCAACTGCCAAAACGAGCAAGACGAAATAGGATGAAGCCGATTTACTCTTCCTTTCATATCGGAAGAGTTTCGGACAATCCGAAAGAAGCCCAAGGTTCAGAGTACCTAAATACTTTTTTGTACAACCAGAGTTTTCACGGTATTTGTCATCTCTGCATGCCCGATTCTTCAGGCACGGATGATGCGGATAAAGAAAGCCAATAGTGCCACTGCAACATCACTGCATATCTTATGCAGTGTCACTGCAATAGTGTTGCAGTGGCGCTGCAAAAGGCGTGCAGTAGTTTTGCAGTGGAGTTGCACTGATTATCAACTTCTTATTTTACCCACATAAAATGAGGGAAAAGATTTATCTACATAAAATGGAGGAAAACACTCCTTTAGCCAGTTTTTGTAAAAAAGCCTTGTGTCTTCGTTAAATATTGCATATATTCGCCGTGCATGCAAGATGGATAAGTAAAACTCAACCGTCAAGATGCAAAAAAGACAATATACCATGAAGCAAATCAACCTTTTATCGGCACTCCTGCTGCTATGCCTCTATGCCTGCAACAACAAACCATATCCTCATACTATGCAAGTGGCAGATAAATTGGTATATAGTAATCCGGACAGTGCCTGCCTATTGCTGGAACAACTCCGTGACAGTATCACTACAGAACCCAAAGCCACACAGATATATTACCAACTACTGAACATAAAGGCCAGAGACAAAGCCTATATTACACATACCTCTGACAGCCTCATCCTGGAAGTTCTGCATTATTATGAAGATAAAAAAGACAAAACGCATTTACCCGAAGCATATTACTATGCCGGGCGAGTATATGCCGACTTAGGAGATGCCCCACAAGCATTAGACTACTATCAGAAAGCAGCAGAACTGTTGGAAGGAAGTACGGATTACCGATTGCAGAAAGTGATTTATAGTCAAATGGGAGAATTGTTCCTTTATCAGGGAGTATATGAAGAGGCGATGAAAACATACAAAAAAGCTTATCGGTATAGTGCATTGACCAAAGATGAAAGAAGTATAATTGTCAACCTCTGCAATATAGGGACAACTTGGATGGCTTTCGATAAGCAAGACAGTATTTTACACTATTATACACTTGCACTAGCACAAGCCGAGAAGAACAAAGATAAAGAATCAATAACCATGATGCACTATCGCTTCATTGATCTATATATCCAACTAAAGCAATACGATTCAGCCAAAGCCATATTGCAAACGGTCATACTTTCTACACCACCACAAGAAACAGCGCAATATGCAACCGTTGCAGCTTCATATCACGAAATGGGGAAATTTGATTCTGCACAGCACTACTATAATATCATGCTGAAGAGTGATAATATCTATGCCCTACAAGCCGCTCATTGGGGATTAGCAAAAATCTCAGAAAGAGATTCCAATTGCTCTTCCATTTTATATCACCTCCAGCACTACAATGAATTGACCGATTCCATCAAAAACATTACAGACAGCGAAAGTATCCGTAAAATGCAGTCACTTTACAATTATCAACTACATGAAAAAGAAAGTAACCGATTAAAAAACCAAAGTACCCGCCAACAGTTCTGGATATTATCTTCACTCTTGACATTAAGTATTCTGGTGCTTGTCTTCCTTATTTATTTTTACACAAACAAACAAAAGAAAGCCCGTTTGGAGAATAGCTTGAAAGAGCTGAAACGGCAAAAAGAGGAGCAGTACCAAAGAAGTACACAATACATTGAAGACAATAAGCACAAAATAGCGCTATTGGAAAAAGATTTGCAAACAACCAATCAGAGCAACAATGCTATGCAAAAGCTGCTCTTGGCACAAAAAGAGCAGATACTTCACATGAACTGCAAAATAGAAGCAGACCAAAAAGAACAATCCTTAGCCGAAATAGCCTTTCGCCAATCCGATATTTACTGCAAATTCAAAGATGCCGCTAACGACAATAAACCTATTGATGCCCAAGACTGGGAAATGCTACGCATCAAAGTGGATCGTTGCTATAAAGATTTCACAGCACGCCTGCAAGCCATCTACCCCGTAAGCGACATTGAAATGAAAATCTGCCTATTACTCAAAATAGGAATCAACGTAACAGGTATCGCACAGCTTACCAGAAGAACTAAATCAGCCATTGTCTCTGCCCGCAAAAAGCTGTATGAAAAGACACACGGGGAAGTTGGCAAACCGGAACAATGGGACAAAATTATTCAGTCGTTATAGATGCCTATATAAAAAGGTACAGTTATACACACAAAAATCGCACAAAATAGCACGTCAAAACAAGAACCGCACAAAAACCGCACAGTTCTTAAATGAGAAACAAATTGAAATCCCATAAATTCGCAAACTAAAACTCAAATACATCAAATTATGAAACGTTTGCTTATTATTATTTGTTCTTGCCTTCTTTACATAGGATTATGTTCAGCTAAGACGAAAATATATTTAGAGAGAAAGCAAAAAAACGCCCAAACGCGTTCTTTAGTCACAGAACCAACGGCCAACCACGAAGGCAATACCATCTATCTACAATCCGATGTCTCCATAAAGGAACTTCAAGTGACCGTCAAAGACGAAAAAGGAAACATCATTTCTTCAGAGTTCATTTCTCTCTCTTCCCAGCAATCCTATGCTTTTTCTATAGGAGGTGCAAAAGAAGGAATTTATATTTTAGAGTTGAATGACGGAAAAGAGGAATATTACGGCTATTTTGAAATCTACTAATAGAATCAAACATGAAAATAGTTTGAATTAAAAAAACAATAAACGAGAACTCAAAAACGCCCAATTATCTACATCTCTAATTAAATTTGAAATGAAGAAAATCTTACTCACACTATTAATATACATAGCATATTGTATTTTTGTACAATGCGAAAATGATAAGCTACAAGAAAGTTTAGTTATTGCCACTATACTTTCAAAAACTGTAAATACAGTAGACCCTATTACGCTTAATGAAAACAAAAAAATGCAATTATTAGAGGAAAACAGTAATGAAATAGTATTACTTTCTCTAAATGCAATTAAAGAATTTACATACCAAGAAGGATACGAATATAAGTTAAGCCTATTAAAAACAAAAATTGAAAAGCCAGAATACATTGTAGACGCTCCTTCATTTGAATACAAATTATTAAATACAATTTCAAAAATGAAAGTAGAGTAGTAAACTAACATACCATACTTCATTAAAAAACGAAAATCATGAAAAAGAAAATCATTTTTTCAAACTGTATTTTTTTACTTTCTTTATTAGCTTGTACAAATGAGCTAAAAGAAGAAACCTCTTCTTTAAATACAATTCCTATTGATGTAATTAATTTAGAAGAAGCATTTCCTAATAAGACTAAAGAAACTGTGACTTTGCAAAATGGAATATCATTCGAAAGGTATAATGATTTAATTATTTGGGGAGGAGATATGATAATATCCGAAAAGATGTTTAATTCTTTTAATAATCCTACTCAGACCAGAGGCGGAATCGTTAATAATCCAGACTTTAAATGGCCCAATGGGATTGTTTATTACAAATTTGACTCTGCAATATCAAAAACGACTAAAGAACATATTCAACAAGCCATGGATGAATGGAAACAATCAACTTCTAAAATCATCACATTCACAGAAAGAACATCTCAAAAAAATTACATCAAGTTCATCAATGGAGATGGTAATTATTCATCAGTCGGAATGAGAGGTGGAGAACAAATTCTTAGCATTAGCAAATATGACAGTAATAAAGGTACTGCTTTACACGAAATAGGACATGCACTTGGATTAATTCATGAGCAGCAACGACGCGACAGAGACGAATATATTAATATAAATTGGGACAATATTCAGTCTGATAAAAAAAGTAATTTCAAGATATGGGAAGAAAGTCACGCCGTGATTAAGTACATTCCTGATGTACTATTTGATTATAAATCTATAATGCTATATCCTTCTTATAATTCTTTTGCTATTGATTACTCGAAGCCTACAATGACCAAGAAAGATGGTTCGACATTTAATGCACAAAGAAACAACCTTAGTTATATTGATATAGTAGCAATTTACGATATTTATGGTTTCCCCACTGGAGGAGGAGGTCCTTCCGTCACTTCCATCAAATAAACACTTATCTATCTTGACTACTATAATGAAGAAAATTACAATGTACGCCACAAAACAAATTTCTATCACAAGTATATAAAGAATAAGCCCGAAGAAGTATCTTCGGGCTTATTCTTTATTATAGTGCGGTGCTTACATTCTGTCAGGTACCTCAATTCCCAATAAGCCCATACCTAAGCGTACCACCTTGGCTACATTCTCGGACAATGCAAGGCGGAATACCTTCACTGCTTCGTTCTCCTCACGCAAAATGCTGAAGTCATGGTAGAACTGATTATATTCCTTCACAAGGTCATACGTATAGTTTGCAATGATGGACGGACTGTAGTCCTCACCTGCCTGCTTCACAATAGCGGCAAAGTCGGCAACCATCTGTATCAGCCCCTCTTCCTTCTCACTCAGTTCAATGCCGGCAGGCAACTGGGCAGGAATTTCGATACCTGCCTCTTTTGCCTTGCGGAGAACAGACTGGATACGTGCATAAGTATATTGGATGAACGGCCCCGTATTACCATTAAAGTCGATGGACTCTTTTGGATTGAATGTCATGTTCTTGCGGGCATCCACTTTCAGGATGAAGTACTTTAAGGCACCCAGACCAACGATACGGGCGATATTGTCTGCCTCTTCCTTTGTCAGACCATCCAGCTTACCCAGTTCATTGCTGGTTTCTTTGGCTGTATCAATCATCTCCGCCATCAGGTCGTCAGCATCAACCACGGTACCTTCGCGGCTCTTCATCTTGCCCTCGGGAAGTTCCACCATACCGTAAGAGAAGTGCACCAACCCTTTACCCCATTCGAAGCCCAGTTTGTCGAGCAGGATGGACAATACCTGGAAATGGTAATTCTGTTCGTTGCCTACCACATAAATCATCTTGTCGATGGGATAATCTGCAAAACGGAGTTTGGCAGTACCTATATCCTGCGTCATGTAGACGGATGTACCGTCCGCACGCAGCAGCAGCTTGTGGTCCAGCCCCTCCCCCGTGAGGTCCGCCCATACAGAGCCATCTTCTTTCCGGTAGAAGAAGCCTTTCTCCAGGCCCTCCATTACCTTCTCCTTACCTTCGAGGTACGTGTTTGATTCGTAATATATCTTATCAAAAGTTACACCCATCATACGGTAAGTCTCGTCAAAACCTGCATACACCCAGTCGTTCATCTTCTTCCAGAGCGCACGTACTTCCGGGTCATTGGCCTCCCACTTTACCAGCATTTCACGAGCCTCCTTCATCAAAGGAGATTCAGCTTCCGCCTTGGCTTTGGCTTCTTCCTCATTCATGCCTTCGCTTTGGAACTTGGCCATCAGTTCTTTCACTTCCGCTTTATAATGCTTGTCGAAGGAAACATAGTAATCGCCAATCAAGTGGTCTCCCTTCTTGCCGGATGATTCGGGAGTTTCACCATTCCCGTACTTCTGCCATGCCAACATGGACTTGCAGATATGAATTCCACGGTCATTGACAATATTTGTCTTTACTACCTTATTACCGTTGGCAGCCACTATATTAGCCAGCGCATTTCCCAAAAGATTATTGCGTACATGGCCCAAATGAAGCGGTTTGTTGGTGTTGGGAGAAGAATACTCAATCATCACCAATGGAGAGTTGTCAGTAGCAGCCACGATACCGTACTGCTTGTCCGCATGAATGCCATTCAACAATTCTATCCACGCAGAGGAGGCAATGGTCAGGTTCAGGAAGCCCTTGATGACATTAAATGCTGCAACCGAAGGCTCGTTTGCCTGCAAGTATTCACCAATTTCCTGGGCCGTCTGCTCCGGTCCTTTCTTGGACATACGGAGGAAAGGGAATACAACCAGCGTGAGGTGTCCCTCAAATTCTTTCTTGGTTTTCTGCAACTGCACTTGTGCGGCAGGAACATCCTGTCCGTAAAGCGCTTTCAGTCCGCCGATGACGGACGATACCAGTTTCTGTTCTATATTCATGATTCAAATGTATTTTCCTGCGTGCAAAGATAGCGTAAACCGAAATCAGTACAAAACAAGCAGGCTTGTTTTTATGGCCTCACAAGATATTCAACATACAAAGAGGGGACGCTCTTTGTAAAACGTCCCCTCTTTGTATGTTGAGTATACTGTTCTTATTCAGCTGTCAATTCCGTACCTGGTTTGAATTTAACAACTTTCTTTGCAGCAATCTCGATAGGCTTTTTAGTAGAGGGGTTGATACCCATACGCGCTCCTCTTTCCACCACACTGAAAGTTCCAAAACCAACCAATGATACTTTATCACCGGCCTTCATTGCCTTAGTGACTGATGCGATAAATGCATCCAATGCTTTCTTTGAATCAGTCTTTGACAAACCAGACTCCGCTGCCATAGCGCTAATAAGTTCCGCCTTATTCATAATGCTTAAAATTAATTAATATGTTACACAAAAGATATTTTTACTTTTCATCACAAACCTCCACAAAAATAGAGCAATATTTCTGAATATCAAATAAAAACATTAAAAAAATATTGGAAAACAGCGAAAAAGAAGGAATAGAATCTGCTTTTTCTGTTATAGAACAGAATTTATTCGTATTTTTGCCGGAGAAAGCAAAAACAGACAACTGTTTTTGAACTGTAAAATGAATTGAAACAACAGATTATGAATACTATACCTACTGTAACCAAAAACCTTTTAATCATTAATGTGCTGATGTTTTTGGGCACCATTGTCGCCCAAAGCTACGGCATCGACCTCGCCCAATATCTGGGATTGCATTTTTTCCTTGCCGAAGATTTCAATGCAGCACAATTGATAACATATATGTTCATGCACGCCGGATTCGCGCACATATTTTTCAACATGTTTGCTGTATGGATGTTCGGACGTATTTTAGAGCAGGTATGGGGGCCAAAACGATTTCTGTTCTACTATCTGGTGTGCGGTATAGGAGCCGGAATTATCCAGGAGGTGGTACAGTATATTCATTATGAGACAGTACTTTCCGCCTATGACAGCGTAAATACTGGCATGGCCATCATCCCGATGGAGGAATATCTCAATATGATGACTACCGTGGGAGCTTCGGGAGCAGTATACGCCATTCTGCTGGCATTCGGCATGTTGTTCCCCAACCAGCAAATGTTCATCTTCCCGTTACCGGTTCCCATCAAGGCCAAATATTTTGTTATCGGATATGCCTTGATTGAACTTTATGCCGGATTTGCAAACAGTGCAGGAGACAATGTGGCTCACTTCGCACATCTGGGTGGTATGGTATTCGGCTTTATCCTAATTATGTACTGGAGAAAAAAGAACAGAGGAAATGGCTACTATTATAACTGATTTGAAAGAAACCTTCCGTAGGGGGAACATTTATATCCAACTGATTTACATCAATGTAGCGGTATTCATACTTACTACGCTAACCGAAGTCATGTTCCAGTTGTTCAACCGGAGCATAGCAGGCGTATTCGAATGGCTGGAACTGCCGGCATCAGTCCTACGCTTCATCCTGCAACCATGGTCACTACTGACATATATGTTCATGCATGCAGGATTCATGCACATTCTTTTCAATATGCTGTGGCTTTACTGGTTCGGTGCACTGTTCCTGAGTTTCTTCTCTGCAAAGCATCTCCGGGGTGTATACATTCTGGGAGGAATTTGCGGCGGTCTGCTCTATATGGCCGCCTATAACATTTTCCCGTATTTCCGTCCCATGACAGACTATTCTTTCATGCTGGGCGCTTCTGCCTCTGTACTTGCCATTGTAGCCGCCACCGCCTATCGCGAGCCCAACTATCCGATACGGCTACTGCTGTTCGGAACCATCCGGCTGAAATACCTGGCACTCATCGTTATAGGCACCGATTTACTGTTCATCACCTCCAGCAATGCCGGTGGACACATCGCACATTTAGGAGGTGCGCTGGCAGGGGTATGGTTTGCCGCCAGCCTCAGCAAAGGTAGTGACCTGACCTCATGGATAAACAAATGTCTGGATACCTTAGTTTCCATCGTCAGCTTCAAACCCAGAAAGCCGAAAATGAAAGTACACTACGGTACTGGCAAACAAAAAGATTATGATTACAACGCACGGAAAAAAGCCCAATCCGACGAGATAGACCGCATTCTCGACAAATTAAAGAAATCGGGATACGAAAGCCTTACTACAGAGGAAAAGAAAAGCTTGTTCGACGCGAGTAAACGTTAAACCAATGGAAAATGGAAAACGGAAAATGAAAAATGAGAATATAACCGCCACTCTTATTTTCAGTTTTCACCTTTCAATTTTCAACTATTATAATGAAGCATCTCGGTAATTTTGTCGCTCTCCTGATTTTAGCGGTCAATGCCTTATTTACGGGCCTATTACTGTTCACCGCCTATAGTCCGCACATCCAGCCGGTCACACATCCGGTGCAATCGTGCCTGGGGCTGACATTTCCCGTGTTCCTGATGATAAATGCCGGCTTCCTCATTTTTTGGCTGGTCATCCAGCGCTATAGGTCGGCTTTGCTGCCCCTAATAGGGATGTTGCTCTGCTATTCGCAGATACGCACCTATCTGCCCATCAACTTCCATACAGACCACTTACCGGAAACAAGTATCAAACTGCTCTCCTACAACATTATGGGATTTGACGGTGCCGCCAAACAAGATGGCAAAAACCCGATATTGACCTATTTGAAGGAAAGTGGCGCCGATATCCTCTGTCTGCAGGAATATTCCACAGTACAATCCTCAAAGCATCTTTCGCAAAAAGACGTAGAGCGGGAACTCAAGGCATATCCATACCACCGCATCAACACAGTGGGTAGCGGAAAGGGACATACCAACAAGATAGCATGTTACTCTAAATTTCCGATTCTCTCGTCACGCATATTGGATTATCCCAGCGAATACAACGGTTCGGTACTCTATGAAATCAAGATTGGGGAAGACACGGTTACCCTCATCAACAATCATCTGGAGTCCAACAAGCTGACCAAAGCCGATAAAGTCGTGTACGAAGACATGCTGAAATCTCCCGAAAAGGAAAAAGTGAAAAGCGGCGCACGCCTGCTCATACGCAAGCTGGCAGAAGCATCGGCCATCCGTGCCCCGCAAGCTGACACTATTGCACATGAAATAGCCGCTTCACCGCATCCTTACATTATTGTATGCGGCGATTTCAACGATACCCCCATCTCCTATACCCACCGCACCATCGCCCAGGATTTGGACGACGCATTCACCCAATCAGGACGAGGGTTGGGCATCTCCTACAACCAAAACAGATTCTATTTCCGGATAGACAACATACTGACAAGCAAGAACCTGAGAGCCTACAATTGTACAGTAGACCGCTCCATCAAAGAGTCAGACCACTATCCGATATGGTGCTATATCACTAAGAGATATTGAAAATTAATACTTAAACATTTAATACTTAGAAAACAATGTTCAAAAAATGTATTCTAATTTTAGCAGCAAGTTGTATGATGTACTCCTGTGCCACCCAGACGGAAAGCAATCCGTTCCTTACTGAGTTTCAAACACCCAATGGCGTGCCTCCATTCGATAAAATCAAGTTGGAGCACTATGAACCCGCATTCCAGAAAGGTATAGAAGAGCAGAACGCCAATATCCAAGCCATCATTGACAATACGGAAGCCCCTACTTTCGAAAATGTCATTGTTGCCCTCGACAACAGCTCTCCCACCCTGGACCGTGTAGGCGGTGTATTTTTCAACCTGACGGAGGCCGAAACTACCGATGAACTGACAGCCCTTTCCATGAAACTGGCTCCGACATTGGCCGAACACGAAGACAACATCTCCCTCAACCAGGAGCTTTTCAAGAAAGTGGATGCTGTCTACAGCCAGAAAGATGCTCTCGGCCTGACCCGCGAACAACAAAGGCTGCTGGAAAAGACCCATAAGAAATTTATCCGTTCCGGCGCCAATCTTCCGGCCGACAAACAAGCCCGTCTGCGTGAGATCAACAAGCAGCTTTCCACACTCGGAATCACGTTCAGCAACAACATCCTGAACGAAAACAACGACTTCAAGCTTTATGTAGGAAAAGAGGAAGACCTCGCCGGACTTCCCCAATGGTTCCGCGAAAGCGCCATGGCTGAAGCCCGTGCCACCGGACAGGAAGGCAAATGGCTGTTTACCCTCCATAATGCAAGCCGCCTGCCTTTCCTTCAATACTCTGCTAACCGGCCGCTACGCGAACAGATGTACAAGGCCTACATCAACCGCGGCAATAACAATGACAAGAACGACAACAAGAAAATCATTACCGACATCGTACGCCTGAGACTTGAAAAGGCGCAACTGCTGGGTTTCGACTGTTACTCCAACTTTGTATTGGACAATACAATGGCAAAGAATTCCACCGCCGTGATGGACTTCCTCAACAACTTGTGGAGTTATGCACTCCCCAAAGCAAAAGCCGAAGCAGCCGAACTGCAAAAGCTGATGGACAAGGAAGGCAAAGGAGAGAAACTGGAAGCATGGGATTGGTGGTACTACACCGAAAAACTCCGTAAAGAGAAATATAACCTCGAAGAAGAAGAGATTAAGCCCTACTTCAAACTGGAAAACGTACGTGAAGGCGCCTTTGCCGTTGCCAATAAGCTCTATGGCATCACGCTGACAAAGCTCGAAGGTATCCCCGTCTATCATCCCGATGTAGAAGTGTTTGAAGTGAAAGCCGCAGACGGCTCACAAGTAGGAATCTTCTATGTAGATTACTTTCCCCGTCCCGGCAAAAGCGGTGGTGCCTGGATGAGCAATTACCGCGAACAACAAGGCAGCATACGTCCATTGGTATGCAACGTATGCAGCTTCACCAAGCCCGTAGGCGACACTCCTTCCCTGCTGACCATCGACGAAGTGGAAACTTTGTTCCATGAATTCGGCCATGCCCTGCACGGATTATTGACCCAATGCCAGTATAAAGGTACTTCAGGCACCAATGTCGTACGCGACTTCGTGGAACTCCCCTCTCAAATCAACGAGCATTGGGCTACCGAACCCGAAGTGTTGAAAATGTATGCCAAGCATTACAAGACCGGCGAAGTCATTCCCGACAGCCTGATTGAAAAGATACTGAACCAGAAAACATTCAACCAGGGTTTCATGACTACCGAATTGCTGGCCGCCGCCATCCTCGACATGAACCTGCATAACCTGACTGATACCGAAGGTCTTGATGTCGTTGCATACGAAAAAGAAGCGATGGACCAACTGGGGCTGATTCCGGAAATAGCTCCCCGCTACCGTACCACATACTTCAACCACATCATCGGCGGTTATGCTGCAGGCTACTACAGCTATCTCTGGGCCAATGTTCTGGACAACGATGCCTTCGAAGCTTTCAAGGAACACGGTATCTTCGACAAGCAGACAGCCGACCTCTTCCGCCAGAATGTTCTGGAGAAAGGAGACAGCGAAGACCCGATGACTCTCTATAAAAACTTCAGAGGAACTGAGCCTCAATTAGACCCGATGTTAAAAAATCGCGGTATGAAGTAAGATTTGTGAAAAAAAAGCTATATTTGCAGCCTTGTATGCAACAGAATTTAATTAAAAAGTAATCATAATAAACTAAAAGTAACATGCAAAACAAAGGATTTGTAAGGGTTTTTGCGATATTGCTCACACTGGTGTGTGTGTTCTATCTCTCCTTCTCTTTTGTAACTCGCCATTACACAAGTAAGGCCAAAGAGTTTGCAAAAGGCGATGTGAAAGTAGAGCAGGACTACCTCGATTCTCTGGCTAATGAGAAAGTGTATTTCGGCAATTGGACGCTGAAACAATGTCGTGAGATGGAAATCAGTTTAGGTTTGGACTTGAAGGGTGGTATGAACGTCATCCTTGAAGTTTCCGTACCCGATGTCATCAAAGTATTGGCTGACAACAAGACTGACGAAGCATTCAACCAAGCATTGGCCACTGCCGCCAAGCAAGCTACCACAAGCCAGGATGACGTGATCACCCTATTCGTCAGAGAGTATCACAAGCTTGCTCCGGGTGCTCCGCTGTCACAGCTGTTCGCAACCCAACAATTAAAAGACAAGGTAACTCAGAAATCTACCGACGCGGAAGTTGAGAAAGTATTGCGCGAAGAAGTAAAGGCAGCTGTTGACAACTCCTACAATGTACTTCGTACCCGTATCGACCGTTTCGGTGTAGTTCAGCCCAATATCCAGAGTTTGGAAGACAAAATGGGCCGTATCATGGTAGAACTTCCGGGTATCAAAGAGCCTGAACGTGTAAGAAAATTATTACAAGGTTCTGCCAATCTGGAATTCTGGGAAACATACACAGCAAAAGACGTTACTCCCTATCTGCAAGCTGCCGACACCAAGTTGCGTGCCATCGTTGCAAGCGAAACTCCGGCAGAAGAGGCAGACAGCGCAGCTACCGAAGCTCCTGCCGTAGCCCAAGCTACCAGCACAGCCGACAGTCTTGCCGCTGCTTTAAAGGGTGAAAACAAGACACAAACCGCTGACCTTGCACAAATAAAGAAAGAACACCCGCTGTTCGCAATCTTGCAAGTCAACCCCAGCGGACAAGGTCCTGTTGTAGCCTATGCCAACTACAAGGATACAGCTGAAATCAACAGATACCTTTCCATGCCGGAAGTTCAGGCCGAAATGCCGAAAGACTTGCGTCTGAAATGGGGAGTATCTCCTTATGAATATGATCCGAAAGCTCAGACTTTCGAACTTTATGCCATCCGTTCTACAGAACGTAACGGCAAGGCGCCTCTGGAAGGTGATGTAGTGGTTAGCGCCAAAGACGAATACGACCATTACGGTAAACCTGCCGTAAGTATGTCCATGAACACTGACGGTGCACGCCGTTGGGCTCAGCTCACCAAGCAGAATATCGGCAAGAGCATCGCTATCGTGCTGGACGGTTACGTTTACTCCGCACCGAACGTAAACAATGAAATCACTGGTGGTAACTCACAGATTACCGGTCACTTTACTCCGGAACAAGCAAAAGACTTGGCAAACGTGTTAAGATCAGGTAAGATGCCAGCTCCTGCGCACATCGTACAAGAAGATATCGTAGGTCCTTCACTGGGACAAGCTTCCATCAATGCCGGTATCATGTCATTCATCGTAGCATTGATTCTGCTGATGGTTTACATGTGCTCTATGTACGGATTCATTCCGGGTATGGTTGCCAATGGTGCTTTGGTGCTGAACTTGTTCTTCACGTTGGGTATCCTTTCTTCTTTCCAGGCAGCATTGACGATGTCCGGTATTGCCGGTATGGTGTTGGCGCTGGGTATGGCTGTGGATGCCAACGTATTGATTTACGAGCGTACCAAAGAAGAACTCCGTGCAGGCAAGGGTGTGAAGAAAGCATTGGCTGACGGTTACTCCAACGCCTTCTCTGCTATCTTCGACTCCAACTTGACGTCTATCATCACCGGTATCATCCTGTTCAACTTCGGTACAGGTCCTATCCGCGGTTTTGCCACTACACTGATTATCGGTATCTTGATTTCGTTCTTTACTGCCGTGTTCATGACACGTCTGTTCTATGATTATTTCATGGGCAAAGACAAATTGCTGAACCTGACATTCTCTTCCAAGATTTCCAAGAACCTAATGGCGAACGTACACTTCGACTTCATGGGCAGAAACAAGCTGTGGTTGACCATCACCGGAGCTGCCGTAGTTGTATGCATCGCTTTCCTCGCTACCCGTGGACTGAGCCAGAGCATCGACTTCACCGGTGGACGTAACTTCAAGGTACAGTTTGAGAACAAAGTGGAACCGGAACAGATTCGTGAACTTATCTCCAGCAAGTTCGGCGATGCCAATGTCAGCGTTATCGCTATCGGTACAGACGGCAAGACTGTACGTATCAGCACGAACTACCGCATTGAAGAAGAAGGTAACAACATCGACTCTGAAATCGAAGCATATCTGTATGAGACTCTGAAGCCGGTATTGACTCAGAACATCACTTTGGAAACCTTCATCGACCGCGAAAACCATACGGGCGGAAGTATCATCAGTTCCCAGAAGGTAGGTCCGAGTATCGCAGACGATATCAAGGTTTCAGCCATCTGGTCCGTTGTACTTGCATTGATTGCCATCGGTATCTATATCCTGATCCGTTTCCGCAATATTGCATACAGTATCGGTTCAGTAGCCGCATTGGCTTGTGATACCATCATCATCCTGGGTGCCTACTCTATCTGTTGGGGCTGGATGCCGTTCTCTCTGGAAATCGACCAGACCTTTATCGGTGCCATCCTGACAGCTATCGGTTACTCTATCAATGACAAGGTGGTAATCTTCGACCGTGTACGTGAATTCTTCGGTCTCTATCCGAAGCGCGACAAGTTCCAATTGTTCAATGACTCACTGAATACAACTTTGGCACGTACTATCAATACTTCACTAAGTACCTTGATTGTGTTGCTGTGTATCTTCATCCTCGGCGGTGATTCCATCCGCAGCTTCGCATTCGCTATGATTCTGGGTGTTGTATTCGGAACATTGTCTTCTTTGTTCGTAGCATCTCCTATCGCATATCTGTTGATGAAAAACAAGAAGAGCAGTGAGCTTGGTGAAGCCTCAAAATAAAGAAGCTTTCCTTTATAATTACTTTAAGGGGTTGTCCATTTTTGGGCAACCCCTTAATGTTTATTACAATTTAAAAGCCCCATTTACTTACCTCTTACAAGTAGAATCCAAACATATATATGAATATAAATGAAGGAATGAAAAGAAAAAAGGGAGAAATAATTCTTATCTACTGAGGCTTGTTCATATATTCCTTGGGAGACATGCCATATTTTTCTCTGAAAGAGTTAGAAAAATGCGACAAATTAGTATATCCCACGGCATAAGCGACTTCTGATATTGTCATTTTCTTATTCTGATCCAACAAAGATGCTGCTTGCGACAAACGAATATTCTTTATAAAATCGCGTGTAGACAGATTAGTAAGTTCCTTCAATTTGCGGTGTACATGTACCCTACTAAGCCCTACCTCCGAAGCAAGCATTTCAACATTGAGTTCCGGATCATCCAAATGTTTGTTCACCACCTTCATAATCCTATCCATCAATATCTCATCATTCGATTTCATTGAAATTTTCTCTATTTTATCTTGTTGTTGCTGGGCTCCGCTAAACTTATTGCGCAACAATCTTCTATTCGTTATCAGATTGGCAATAGTACTCTTCAGATATTCCGTATTGAAAGGTTTCACAATATAGGCATCGGCACCTGTATCCATTCCTTCCAACGTATCCTCTACCCTTGATTTTGCAGTCAGCAATACAATAGGAATATGATTTATATTAGTATTCTGTTTCAGTTTATGGCACAATTCCAAACCATCCATTTCAGGCATCATTATATCACTGATTACCAAGTCGGGCATTTCTTTCAGAATGTAATCATATGCCTCCTTACCATTACAGCAAATTGCCACTTTATATTCATCAGACAGTTCCTGCTTCAGATAAGTCCTGATTTCCTCTTCATCTTCGACCACCAACACCCTTTGACGGGTTTTAGGCTTGCCGGCTTGCTTCTCGTCAACATCGTCCATATACTCTTCTTTAGAGTTCGGCACTTGGGGGCAAACGGCAAAAGATGCAGCCTCCACCATTTCATCGGCTCTTAAATGTCCGGAACCCAACGGCATGCGAATAATGAAACGACTGCCTGAAGCATCCTCTCTATTTTCAGCATGAATATTTCCATGATGCAACCGGACCAGCAAGCGGGACAAATGCAGACCGATGCCGGTTCCGAAATTCGACTTTGTCACATCATTGTCTATTTGATAGAAACGTTCAAAAATACGTTCTATTTTATCTTTATCAATGCCAATGCCACTGTCTGTAACCACAATTTCAAAAAAATTCTGCAATGCATCTTTGCAAGAGACATCTCTGCCTATAGAAAGACTGACTTGTATCTTCCCACCTTCCGGAGTATATTTAAAAGCGTTGGAAAGTACATTCATCAAAACTTTATCGAAATTATTCAAATCAATCCATGCTTTTAGCTGAGGCATATCATGTATAAAAGCAAAGTCTATATTCTTTTTATGTGCCATATATTCAAACGGCTGCATCACATCAATAATAAAGCCGATCATATCCGTTTCCTGAAATTTCATGAACATCTGTCCTTTGTCTAATTTCCTTATATCCATCAGCTGATTAATCAACCGAAGAATGCGTTGGGCATTACGGTATATCATCAGATATGTCTTATGTAATTCCCCCTTGTTTTCTCCTGCCAACAGTTTTTCCAATGGATTGATGATTAAAGTCATCGGAGTACGAATCTCATGGGATATATTTATAAAAAACTGCAATTTTGCTTCATTCAACTGCTCGTCATGTTCACGCTTCATTATTTCACGACGATACCGCACACGTGACATCACATTGTTTACAATTCCCCACACAAGCAATGCTGCCAGTCCAATATAAATGCAATACGCCCACCAGGTTTTATACCAAGGCGAAGCAATCAATATTTTGATAGTACGCACCTCTGAATAATTACCATGATTAAGAGCACGTACGCGGAAAGTATATTTACCGGGAAACAAATTATTATATGTAACACGATTCACTCCAGGTTCCGTTACAGCCCATTGGTTGCTAAGCTCATCTATTTTATACTGATAGGCTATCTGCTCAGGATTATTATATTGCAAAGTTGAGAAAGCAATACTGAATGTATTGTCACGATATGAAAGTTGAAAAATATTAGCATCCTGTACCGAAGAAAAAATAATAGGAGTTCCATCCGAAAGAGTATTTTTATGCACGGGATCGCTATACACATAAAAATCTGTAATATAAACCTTTAGTTCTTTTGCATCAGTATTTATCTTCCTAGGGGAAAAACTGGTTATGCCATTTATCCCACCAAAATAAATTTTGCCATCCTCGTCTTTATAGTATGCACCATGCGTAAACTCATTCCCCTGCAAGCCATCTCCGGAATAATAATTCACGAAAAAATCCTTTTTTACATCATATTTGCTGATGCCTTTATATGTACTGACCCAGATATTCCCGTCTTCATCTTCACAAATGCCACAAATCACATTATTAGGCAATCCGTTACAAATTGTGAATTGTCTCAGTTCGCCTGTTTTCTTCGAGAAACAATAAAGACCATTTGTAGTTCCTGCCCAAATGTTTCCAGCATGGTCCTCGGCAAATGCATATCCTATGCAATCGGTTATTAATGTATTCGTTTGTTTATAGTTCAAGAAGCTCTTCGTTTCCGGATTAAAGCAACTCACTCCTTTATAATGTCCTAACCAAACAAGTCCTTCACTGTCGCAAAAAATATAGTTTATCCAGTCGTTTACCAATTCGTCACATTTCAAGTCGCCTTTTTCATCTTTGGAGGATTCATAATGCTCCAGTTTTCGAGACTGCAGGTTATACTGATAAAAACCGGAACCAAATACTCCAAAAAACAGATTCTTTTTCTTATCTTCAGCAATGGAATACACAATAGGGTTGTTTATCTGTTGGAAATGCTCACATTTCCCTGTAGCTTTATCCAGTTTAGCCAGTCCTTGGCCATAAGAGCCTATCCACAAATTATAGTCCGTATCTTCATATATACACATAACAACATTAGGCACAGAATTCTCCGAATAGTCAGGATGATAATGACGTAAACGCCTGCCATCTATCCCCAATTCATAAAGGCCCTCATTATCAGCACTGATCCACAGATGCCGGTTACTATCCTGGAAAACAGACATTACACATCCTTGTCCGATAGGATTATAATAAATAGACTTGCTACCATAATACTCGAATGGATTTTCTTGCTTTGGAACCAGAACAATACCTTTCTGAAACAGGCCAATCCACAAATTGCCATCCCTGTCTTCCATGATGGAATGCACCTTCCCTTTCGAAAAATCCACCGATGCAGAATTTATCCGATAATCTTCCAATTGATCTTTCAAGGGATTATAGATTTTCACTCCTTGTCCATCAGTTCCTACCCAAAGCTGTCCGTCCACTATAGCCATGCAATATACAGATAGCTGCCCATCATATCCACTATAAGAAACAGATACCATCTCTCCCGTTTCATTATCATATCGTGATACTCCTTGTTTTTGTGTACCTACGAAAATATTCCCCAAATGGTCTTCTATAATGGAAGTTACATTGTTATCGCCAAATGCGGGATACTTGAAAAACTGCAGTTGCTTTGACTTCGGAATATAACGGGCCAGCCCATTTCCCTCCGTTCCTATCCAGATTTCCGAACGGGAATCAATGCAGAATTTAGATTGATAAGTACAATTTATCTGCTGAAACAGACCGTCAACAGATACAGCCCGATTCAGCAGACTGTCCAGACGAAACAAGCCCTGCCCGCTGGTGCTCAACCATATTTCACCGCTACGGACTTCTTGCAAGTGCGTGACATGTGGAGTAACCCGCTTGCCTGCACGTATCATAGGAATTTCCCGGAAAGTATCCGTTTCCCGGTTGTACACCATCAAACCATTGATACAACCTATCAACAAGTTTTGACGACTATCTTCAAAAAGAGTACGTACATAATCACTCGTCAAGGAAACGGAATCATTGGGTACATGTCGATAATTGGAAAAATTAAGCCCGTCAAAACGATTCAATCCATATTCTGTAGCCACCCATATAAATCCACGGCTATCCTGGAAAAGCTGGTTTATCAAACTGCTGGACAGCCCGTTTTCTGTAGAATAAAAATTCCTTGTTTGAGCCATCAAAAGAGAATATGGTACAAACATTACAAGTGCCATGGAACAAGCACATATATACCGGACAAGTGTTTTCATATTAGTACTCGATATTACGGTAAGATTAAGCAAAGGTAAGAAACTTCTTCATTTTATTGAAACAAATGTATTCTTAAAGACACTTCAAGTCCAAAATGTACGATAAACAAAAGTTTATGTAACATACACAAAAGCACATGTTACCTATATAATGTTTTGTGCAACATTCCTTAGCCTGTTTTAAAGGACAGAGCACTATCTTTGCATTCATAACTAATGCTGTGGATTGATGAAAAGAATCTTTTTACTCTTAATATTAAATCTATTGATAGCCGGATATGGCCGTGCCCAGAAAAGCTGTTTGCAGAGACGAGGGAATGCCACCCAACTTATCATTAATGATACTCCCTATCTTATTCTTGGCGGAGAACTGGGGAATTCATCGGCAGCAAACACGCAAGACATTGAACGCATCTTTCCCAAACTGCAGAAAATGGGACTAAATACTGTTTTAGTCCCTGCATACTGGGATTTGCTGGAACCCGTAGAAGGAGATTTCGATTTCACATTGACCGATAAAGTCTTGGAGCAAGCACGCAAGTACAATCTGAAAGTTGTCTTTTTATGGTTCGGTGCATGGAAAAATTCCACGAGTTGCTATGCGCCGCTTTGGTTCAAGGAAAATGACAAGAAATACCCTCGGGCGCATACCGAAAGCGGCAAGCCCCTTGAAATAGCCAGTGCTTTCTCCGATGAAGTGCTGCAAGCCGACCAACGCGCCTTTACCCAATGGCTGAAACACATCGCTGCCGCCGACAGAGATGAAGGTACAGTCATCATGATACAAATAGAAAATGAAATCGGCATGCTGGAAGACGCGCGCGATTATTCACCGGAAGCCAACAGTGCTTTTTGCGCCCCGATACCTCAAGAACTGGCATCTTACCTGCAAAAGCACAAAAAAGACCTTCATCCCCGGTTGCTGAAAAAATGGGAAGCACAAGGCTGCAAGAGAGAAGGGAACTGGCAAGAGGTATTCGGTGCAGACATCTATACCGATGAAATCTTCATGGCCTGGAATTATGCCAAGTATGTAGGGAAACTGGCACAAAGCGCTCGCTCCATCTACAATGTGCCACTCTATGTCAATGCAGCCATGAACAGCAGAGGACGCAAACCCGGGGAATACCCTTCGGCCGGACCGTTAGCACATTTGATTGATATATGGCATTGCGGAGCACCCGATATCGATATTCTGGCCCCCGACTTATATGACAATGATTTCACGAACTGGGTATCTCAATATCATCTGCACAACAACCCTTTATTCATCCCTGAAATCCGGTTGACAGACAATAACGGGGTAAGGGCTTTCTATGTGTTCGGCGAACATGACGCAATAGGTTTCAGTCCTTTCTCCATCGAAGACAGTCCTGAGTCAGCAGACGCGCCATTGGTACAAAGCTATGGGAAATTAAAGGAATTGATGCCATTGCTTACCGGATATCAAGGCAAAGGAGTGATGAAAGGATTGCTTTTCGACCAAGAGAACAAGGAGCGCATCATTACAGAAGATGATTTGACCATAACCTGCCGCCACTATTTCACACTGCCGTGGGATGCTCGTGCCACAGGCGGCAATGTATGGCCGGAGGGAGGAGGAATCTTGCTAAGAATGTCGAAAAACGAATATATAATAGCCGGTAGCGGAATCGTCATCGAGTTTGCTAAAAACACAGAAAAAGCAACTGCCGGAACACACAAGGTGTTAGGCGAAGACGGCTTCGTAAGAAAAGGAAATGAAAACAATAAAACCGGAAGTGGCAAGACGGCATGGCATGGCAAGCGTTGCGGTATCGGATTTGTAGACGAAGTGAAGGTGAATGCAGACGGAAGCCTCGGATATATCCGCCGGATGAACGGTGACCAGAGTCACCAGGGACGGCATGTCAGAATTCCGACAGGACATTTCAGCATTCTACACGTAGTGCTATATGATTACAAATAAATATAAGAGGATTAAGATATGATGTTTAATGGTTATAATAAAGTTAGGTTAGGAATGGCAGTGTTACTTTGCCTTTGTGGCACCGTGATGGTGAGAGCAAAGGTAAAGTTGCCTGCCTTGATTTCAGACGGAATGGTATTGCAGCGCGAACAAACCATAAAAGTATGGGGAACGGCAGATGCAGGAGAAAGCATTCAAGTAAGATTTACCAAAGATACTTTTCCGACTTCCACAACAAATAAAAAACTAAAAGACATCTACACTGCCACAGCAAATGCCGACGGGCAGTGGAGTATAACCCTCCCCTCCATGAAAGCCGGTGGCCCTTACTCCATGCTGATAAACGACATTGAAATCAGAAACATACTGGTGGGCGACGTATGGCTCTGCTCAGGCCAGTCGAATATGGAATTGCCCATAAGCCGCGTAACAGATATGTTTGCCGATGAGATAGCCGGCTATAACAATGAAAAGATACGCCATATCATTATTCCAAAGGTCTATAATTTCCATGCGCCACAAGAAGATATGCCGCAAACAAGCTGGAAAGCACTGACACAAGACAATGTGATGGATTTCTCCGCCTTGGCCTATTTTTTCGCCAAAGCAATGTATGAAAAGACAAACATTCCGATAGGGATCATCAATGCCAGTTGGGGGGGGACTCCTGTAGAAGCATGGGTCAGCGAGGAAGGCCTGAGGCAATTCCCGTTATACATCAATGACAAACGGCAATATGAAGACGACAAGTTCTGCACACATATCAAGCAAGTAGAAAATGAGAAATTCCGTCATTGGAACGAATCTCTGTACCGTGGAGATGCAGGGTTGCATGAAGCGACGCCATGGTATAGTGAAAACTATGACGACCATACGTGGCAAGAGGTTGACATGTTCTCAGCCGACTGGGGAAACAATGGCCTGAATCCGATAGGTGGTTCCCACTGGTTCCGCCAGGATGTTACCATAACCGACATTGCGCCGGGAAGTGACGCCATCCTCCGCTTGGGATGCATCGTTGATGCAGACTCTGTATATGTAAATGGAATATTTATAGGCAATACAACTTACCAGTATCCACCACGTATTTACAGAATCCCGGCTGGTGTACTCAAAACCGGACAAAACAATATTACTGTACGCCTCATCAGCAATGGTGGCCAACCAAGTTTTGTCAAAGAAAAGCCCTATAAAATAATTTATCAGGCAACAGATAGGGAACAAACCAAAGAGCTCAATCTCAAACCGACATGGAAGTATCGTTTGGGAGCCCCGATGCCCGATGCTCCGGAGATGATGTTCTTTTGTTACAAACCGGTTTGTCTGTACAACGCCATGATTGCACCGCTCAAGAATTATGGCATATGCGGCGCATTGTGGTATCAAGGCGAGTCCAACGTTTCACGCCGCAACGAATACGCAGCATTATTGTCGGCCATGATTAGCGACTGGCGGCGCACCTTCAATTCGGAGCAGTTACCTTTCTACATTGTCGAGTTGGCAGATTTCCTTGCAAAGAATGACATCCAGGGACGTAAAGCCTGGGCAGAAATGCGACACGAACAAGCCAGGGCAGCCCAAATGAACACCAATACCTACCTCATCAAGAACAGCGATCTGGGAGAGTGGAACGACATACATCCACTGGACAAGAAGACGTTGGGGCAACGTGCAGCAGAAACTGCGCTAAAATACAATAAGGAGGTTAAGCTACAACAGTAATTGACTTACAACAGATTAATACCATAATGAACAACATGAACCAGAAAATTTCAATCTCGGAGAAAATAGGTTATAGCCTCGGAGATTGCTCTGCGAACTTAGTGTTCCAGATGATGATGATTTATCAAACCAAGTTCTATACTGACGTATTCGGCTTGGAGGGTGCCATTGCCGGCAGTGTCATGCTGATAGCCCGTATTGTCGATGCCTTTGTAGACCCGACCGTGGGAATCTTATCCGACAAGACGCAAACCCGTTGGGGTAAATACCGCCCTTGGATATTATGGACGGCTTTACCGTTCATGGTATTCTATGTATTGGCTTTCTATAATCCCGGCATTGAAGACAAAAGCCTAGTTGCAGTATATGCCACTATTTCGTACACACTACTAATGACTCTCTATTCATTCAACAATACCCCTTATGCCTCATTAGGCGGTGTCATGACGAGTGATATAAAAGAGCGCAACAGCATTACCAGCATTCGCTTTGTAGCCGCTACCATAGCACAATTTATTGTGCAAGGCTTAACGCTGCCCCTTGTAGGTAAATTTGCCGGCGCAAATGGTGACAAAGGGCACGGATGGCTTTGCACAATCTCTCTGTTTGCAGCAATCGGTTTTATATTCTTTATCATTACTTTTTTTTCTGCACGAGAACGTATAACCCCACCCGCCAGCCAAAAGACCGATACCCGGAAAGATATAAGAGATGTGTTCCACAGTATTCCCTGGCGAGCCATGTTCATCCTCACCCTATTCCTTTTCACCACCTTAGCCATGTGGGGAAGTGCCATGAACTACTACTTTGAGAACTATGTAGATGCCAATGCCCTATATACTTTCCTCGACAAATTGGGACTGGTAGCCGTAGAAGCAAATGCAAGTTTTAGCTACAATATACTAAATGCTTTCGGATTGATAGTCAATAGTCCGGAGAAAGCGTACGAAGTAGGCTTTGGAGTTTTCAACATGGTCGGTGCACTGGTACAATTCTTCGGAGTGATCCTATTATCCAGCTTCCTAGCCAACCGTTATGGAAAGAAGCGTGTGTTTATCTTCTGTCTGACACTGACAGCTATCTTTACCGCACTGTTCTATTTCCCCAATGAAACGGATATAGAAACCATGTTTGTCCTAAATTTCCTGAAAAGTCTTGCTTACGCCCCAACGGTACCCTTACTTTGGGCTATGATTGCCGATGTAGCAGACCATTCGGAATATGTAAATTACCGTCGTGCCACAGGATTCGTTTTTGCAGGGGTAGTTTTCGCATTAAAAGCCGGTCTTGGAATCGGTGGAGCTATTCTGGGATTCCTGCTTTCCGGTTTTGGCTATGTCAGCGGAGCAGGCACAGCACAAACAGAATCGGCCATCCACGGCATAATACTTTCTTCAAGTCTGATACCGGCTGCTACATTCTTCATAGGAGTCATTGCATTATACTTCTACCCCATCACGAAAGCCTACAATGAGGAAATGCAGGCTGAACTGACTGAACGGAGAAAACAAACGGATTATTAACTCAAGTTTCGCAAGCTCAACTTTCGCAGTTGACAAGGTGACAAGGAAGAGTGTCGGGTTTATTAAAGAAGATAGGATGCGTGAGAATCATTTTCAAGGGTTTTCCACTCGTCAACTGACACCTTGTTTACTAATAAGTTGAACAACATACGAAACTGAAATAAGAGAAAACATGAAACTGAAACAAACACTACTTCCCCTTGTCATTGCCGGACTCGTTACGGCTTGCATCGGCGGAAAACGCACCACGCCTTCGGAAGAATCTTCTTCACTGAAAGCAGCCTTCGGCAATAAATTTCTCATCGGTGCGGCGTTGAACCAACGGCAAGTCTCCGGCGAAGACACTGCTGCCATTGCCATTGCCAAACATCACTTCAACTCTATCGTCGCGGAGAACTGCATGAAATGCGAGGTCATCCATCCGGAGGAAAACCGGTATAACCTTACACCGGCAGACTCCTTGGTAGACTTCGGTGAAGAGAATGGCATGGCCGTCATTGGTCACTGCCTTATCTGGCACTCACAGTTAGCTCCCTGGTTCTGCGTCGATTCAGCAGGAAAGAATGTCTCACCTGAGGTTCTGAAGCAACGCATGAAGGAACATATATCTACCATTGTCGGCAGATACAAAGGCCGCATACACGGATGGGATGTGGTAAACGAAGCTATTATGGAAGACGGTTCATACCGCAAAACCAAATTCTATGAGATATTGGGCAAAGAGTATATCCCCTATGCTTTCCAATGCGCCCATGAAGCCGACCCTGAAGCAGAACTTTACTATAATGACTATGGCATGAATGTCCCGGGCCGCCGTGACTCAGTGGCCGCCCTTGTGCGCTCATTGAAAGAAAAGGGCATCCGCATCGATGCCGTCGGCATGCAGGGACATATGGGCATGGACTATCCCACGGTGGAAGACTTTGAGAAGAGCCTGCTCGCCTTTGCAGCCACCGGTGCCAAAGTAATGATTACAGAATGGGACATGAGCGCCCTTCCCACAGTCAGCCACACGGCAAACATCTCGGACACCGCAGCATACCGGAAAGCGTTGAATCCTTATCCGGAAACATTGCCCGACAGTGTCAGCCGCATTTGGAATGCACGCATGAAGTCCTTCTTCGACCTTTTCCTGAAACATGCAGATGTAATCACACGCGTCACTGCATGGGGAATATCTGACGGCGACTCATGGAAAAACGACTTTCCCATGCGCGGCCGCCGGGAATACCCGCTACTGTTCGACCGCAATTACCAGCCCAAACCATTCGTACGCGAACTGTTGCAAACACCCTAAAACATAATACACCATGAAGAAAGAAATGAGATATTTGGTTCCGGAAGACTATATGGCAGACCCGGCAGTGCATGTATTCAACGGCAGAGTCTATATTTATCCCAGCCATGACTGGGAGAGCGGCATACCGGAAAACGACAACGGCGACCACTTCAACATGAAGGACTATCACGTCTTCTCTACCGACGACGTGATGCACGGTGAAATCAAAGACCACGGAGTGGTGCTCGCCACCGAAGACATTCCTTGGGCAGGCCGCCAGTTATGGGACTGTGACGTAGCCTTGAAAGACGGCAAATACTACATGTACTTTCCATTGAAAGACCAAAATGACATCTTCCGTATCGGCGTTGCCGTCAGTGGCTCGCCCGAAGGGCCTTTCATACCCCAGGCAGACCCGATAAGAGGCAGCTACAGCATCGACCCCGCCATACTGGATGACGGAAACGGCTGCTACTACATGTACTTTGGCGGACTGTGGGGCGGCCAACTGCAACGCTACCGCGACAACAAGGCGCTGGAAAGCGCCGCCTTCCCCCCGGACAACGAACCGTCCATACCGGGACGCGTGGCAAAACTGAGCGACGACATGCTGCAATTTGCCGAAGAGCCGAAGCCGGTAGTCATTCTGGATGAAAACGGCAAGCCCCTGACAGCCGGCGACAATGAACGACGCTTCTTCGAGGCCAGCTGGATGCACAAGTACAACGGAAAATACTACTTCTCCTACTCCACCGGCGACACGCACCGCTTATGCTATGCCATCGGTGACAATCCTTACGGACCTTTTGTCTATCAAGGAGTCATCCTCACCCCGGTTGTGGGATGGACAACGCACCATGCCATCACGGAATACAAGGGGAAATGGTATCTTTTCCACCACGACTGCGTACCTTCCAACGGAAAAACATGGCTTCGCAGCCTCAAGGTCTGCGAACTGGAATATGACTCCGAAGGAAAAATCATCACCATAGAAGGAAATCCTGAATAAACAACAGTAGACAAAATATCATGAAATACAGATTCTTCTCTCTTATCTGCATCGTTTTCTTCTTTACAAACCAAATGGCTGCCGAAGATGGCAGCCTTTTGTGGTTAAGACAGAGTCAAGGGGCAAATGCCTCCGTCGAGGTATCGGCCCAATGCACATCCGCAACCTTGAATCTGGCCGCCGAAGAGTTGCGGCAGTCCTGGAAAGGAAATCCGGTCGCTCTGCTGATAGAGAAAGACAAGCAACTTGCCCCGGACGGTTTCCGCATACAATGCACGGAGAAGAAGCTCGTCTTGAGCTCCCCCTCTGCAACCGGCCTGCTATATGGAGCCTTTCACCTGCTCCGCCTGCAAGAAAGCGGACTGCCCATCCGTCCCTCCACGGAGAATCCGGCCTACAGCCTTCGCATCCTCAACCATTGGGACAACATGGACCGAACCGTAGAGCGAGGCTATGCCGGACAGTCGCTCTGGGATTGGGAAGAACTGCCCGGCACATCCTCCGGCAGATATGAAGCGTATGCCCGTGCCAATGCCTCCATCGGTATCAACGGTACTGTATTGAACAATGTAAATGCTTCTCCCCAAATTCTTTCTACGGCATATCTGGAAAAGGTAAAGACGTTGGCAGACACCTTCCGCCCTTATGGAATACGGGTATATCTTTCCGTCAACTTTGCCAGCCCGATTATACTCGGCAAGTTGCATACAGCCGACCCACTTGACAAACAAGTCATTCGCTGGTGGAAAGACAAAACTCGCGAAATCTACCGACTTATACCGGATTTCGGAGGTTTCCTTGTGAAGGCAAACAGTGAAGGACAACCCGGTCCATGCGACTTCGGACGCACCCATGCCGAAGGCGCCAATATGCTGGCCGATGCCCTCAAACCTTACAAAGGTATCGTCATGTGGCGCGCCTTCGTCTATAATCCATCGGATACCGACCGCGCAAAACAAGCATACACCGAGTTTAAACCATTGGACGGCAAATTCCGTTCAAACGTCATCTTGCAAGTAAAGAACGGTCCAATAGACTTTCAGCCACGTGAGCCTTACAACCCACTCTTCGGAGCCATGCACGAGACTCCACTCATGGCAGAATTTCAAATTACCCAAGAATACTTAGGACATTCCAACCACCTTGCCTATCTGGCACCCATGTGGAAAGAGTTCTTCCGCTTTGTGGCACCTTCTTCATTAAGAGCCGTTGCAGGTGTTGCCAATATAGGTACAGACAAAAACTGGTGCGGACATCCCTTTGCACAAGCCAACTGGTATGCTTTCGGACGCCTGGCCTGGAACCCGGCAATCTCTTCCGAAGAAATAGCAGACGAATGGTTAAGGCAGACTTTCAGCAATGAGAAAAATTTTGTTGGGCCGGCAAGCCAGATGATGCTCGAAAGTCGTGAAGCGGTTGTTAACTACATGATGCCATTAGGACTACACCATATTTTTGCCTGGGGACATCACTACGGTCCCGAACCTTGGTGCAACATTCCCGACGCACGACCCGACTGGATGCCGTCCTATTATCATAATGCCGATAGTATAGGAATTGGATTCAACCGCAGTCACACCGGCAGTAATGCCACTGCACAATATCCTGACTCACTCTGCAGGCTCTACGACGACTTGACCACGTGCCCCGAAAAGTATCTTCTCTGGTTCCACCACGTGCCTTGGACGTTCCGGATGAAAAGCGGAAATTCCCTATGGGAGGAACTTTGCCGCCACTACGACAACGGCGTACGGCAAGTAAGGGAGTTCCAGAAAATATGGGATAAAATAGAGGAATACGTTGACGGCGAACGATTCAAAGATATACAATCACGCTTGAAGACACAAGTACGCGATGCTGTCTGGTGGAAAGATGCTTGCCTGCTCTATTTTCAGGAATACTCCCAGTTACCCATTCCTCCGTCGATGGAACGTCCTATACACGAATTGGAGGATTTGAAAAGAGTCAAACTGATTATCAGCAACTATGAATGTCCTACAAAGGAATTGTTGAATAAAAACAGATGAAAGCCTATTTTCCGGAAAAGATATTCTGCAGGCGCGAATAGCACGGAATCTCCCGAATTTGTTTTTACTATAAATCCAAGTTCCGTGTAATTCGCACCTGAGAAAAACTGCATTAAACCTACAGAGAGAGAAGCGAACTATCAATGAGCTTTAAAATTCCATTTGGAATTATCGCTATCTTTATCAAACTTGGCAAGAGTAGGCGTACTGTCACCAATAGATATCAGTGCCAGCTTCTCCGTCGAACCGGGAATCTCCTTCGGCATAATCCGGTACGTACCATCCGTCAATTGATCAATCCGCCACAACTGCTCGGGTGCACCGGTAAATGCAGGAACCGTTACAACTTCCGCTTCAGCGGTTGCCGCCAACGCACGCTCCGTCCCTTCTATCACAATTTTATAATAAGGCGCTCCCAAATAACCTCCCGCATCGCGAACAGCCGTAATTGTCCACCGCTGATGCGGACGGAACATATAGTCACCTGCCCTCACTCCGATGTTTCCTGTCGGCCAGGTGTCTATAACATCCGCCAAAGTTTGCGAAGCCATCGGTTCTATAGGTCCGGTATGTTCAAACCAGCGCATGCCTCCCGGCATTCTTACAAAATCCACAGCCAGTTCCAAGGCATATCCTCTTCTTTCTGATTCTATTTCATAAGTACCTTCTTTGAAATTGTCACCGGCAACGGGCCAACCATTCTTCCATAACAACGGACGAATACCCAGTACGCTTATTCCACTTCGGTCCAAGTCCGCTTCATAATGGCATGACATTTTCTGTATTCCGTCACCAAGGTCAAAAAGCCCGAAATGTCCCGGTCCCACCACTCTTCCTCCGGCAGCGACCACCATGCGGCCGCCTCCTTCAAGCATACTTCTCCCTACATTGTCCATGTAAGGACCGGTCACCTTGCGCGAACGGCCCACCACAATGTTGTAAGTGGAATTCGGTCCGTCACAACAAGTCCCGTGCGTACCCAAAAGGTAATACCACCCATCACGATAAATCAAATCCGTAGCTTCGCAGTCAATGGCAATATCCACCGGCTGATTTCCTTCCATACGTTTTCCCGTCTTCGGGTCAAGTTCCACAAGACGGATAAAGCCAAAATAAGTGCCATAAGACATCCACAGCCGTCCATCGGTAGGATCCAGCAGAAGCCCGGGGTCTATGGCATCATTGTCTTCGATACCATCCGACGAAGCAACTGCCACCGGCTCCGAATATCCGAAATCAGGAGACTGTGGGTCAAGGGTTTTGTTCCACATCGTATAAATCACGCCATTGTGTCCGCCACCCAATCCGCCACCGGTGGCACCATAAGCCACCAGATAACGGTCACCAATCCTTACCACATCGGGAGCAGCTCCTCCCCCGGGTCTCACCGCGCCACTGTTCCAAGTCCATCCGTCTTCGGAAATCAGCCCACCTCCTCCCGTACCGAATGTATAATACTTTCCTTCACACTCCACAATGGTCGAAGGATCATGAATAAACGGCTTTCCAACTTGTGCAACAACTGTATCCACAAAAAATGCCGACATAAAGGCTACAGCCCCTATCCATTTGTTTCTTACTATCATAATGATTTCAATATTTAAATACTCGTTTCGGAATTGAATAGACAGCACCTGGAAGTGCATACTCTGTAGTGCCACTGCATATTCCGGACAGAGCCATGAACTGCCCCTTATTTACAACTGACAGAAATATTTCTTACGGGTTGTCCTTTTTCATCCAAAAAACGAACGCAAAAATCACTCATCCCAGGACCGTTGATTACCGCTCCCCGGACGATATTCTTTCCCTTTTTCAATGTCAACCGGGGTGATACACAATCATCCTTCACCATGCGCCTGTCTCCGGAAAGTACTATGGCTTCCTCTCCATTCAGCCACCACATGGATGCAGAATTGGAGCCTACCGCCATCCTTACATTATTAATGTCTTCCGCACAATTGACCACTGTCACAGCCCAAAACAGAACGCCATATACATTCTTATCCAGTCCATGGGCAAAGCGGAATAGTTTAACATTGAAGTTCTTGCTGTCCAAAGCATGCCATGTCAGTTTCTGATTGCCCACCCTGACCTTCGCTCCCGCTTCGGGAAGAACCGTAAACTGATTCGGAAAGTATTCCGTTGTAAATGCTTTCCTTATATAGCTGTCTGTAAAAACCGCATTACTACGATTCGGCTTGGCAATCGGCTCCAACAGCAGCCAGCGTCTTATAAATCCTTCGGCATCAGGCTGCGCCCCTCCCGCCCGAATCGGCGAAAAATAGGCACTGATGCCACTGTATACCACATCCCGACAGGTATCCGCAGGCTGCATGCTGTCTTCTATCCTGAAATAGTCAAAATCTGCATAACCACCTATTTCTTTCGCAGCATAGTTGAACAAGGCGAAACGATAACCCATGAAATGCGGCAAGGTATATTCCATCTTCAACGGGCTACCTAACGGCTTCCACTCCTTTCCGTTCAGGCTATAGTAGAAATAGCCGATATCCTTCCGGTCTCTAAAGTCACATTCAGCCTTGAAATAAACCCTATTCCTGCTTAACGGGATTTTCTCTACCTCCACCGGTTCTTCCAGTTCTCCATTCACCATCACAATACACTTCTCTCCGTTCACTATCTTCACACCCACCTGCCCGTACTTGTGCTGGAAGAGCGAAAGCCCGGCGAAGTCTCCATCCTTCATGCCCGATGCGTCCATGCAGACAGAACCGGAACAAACCGGTCCGATGGTACGCTGCGTCAATGTCCCTTTTGCCTGCATAAAAGAAGATTCCAAACGACCGGTGGTCAATCGCAAATAACCCTTACGTGCCGATACAGACCAGAGGGCATTGTCCGGATTATGGTTCCACTGCCACACAAGCGGCAGGTCGGCCTCGCCTGCCTTGCGCACGAACTCGTCGGAGCAGACAATTCCCGGAATCAGTCCCTTGCCTGCCGGAAGCTCCAACTTGTCGGGAGCCACGCCATTCACCCCCAATACCGGCCAGCCGTCTTCCCACTGCACCGGCACCAGATAGGGAATGCGCCCCACTGCACCGCAATCCTGAAACAGATAGGCAAACCACCGTCCGTCCGGCGTATCCACCAGTCCGCCTTGGGCAATACCACGGTCCTGAAAGACAACGCGCCCTTCGTAAGGTCCCGTTATCTTATCGGCACGGTGCACCACCACTGTACGCATACCGTTCCTTGGCCAAGTGATGTTGAACAGATAATACCTGCCATCTACCTTGAACAGTTGCGAGCCTTCTGCCCCCAACATAATATCACCGCCTGCCGGAGCACTGGCATTCTCCAACAGCACCCGTTCCGTACCGGTTTTCAAGCCGGACAAATCTGCCTCCAGTTCCGCAATAAACAACTTGCCATTGCCATAAATCAGATAATTCCGGCCATCTTCATCAAAGAAGAAAGTATGGTCATGACAAGACGGTGCGAACTCCACACGCTTCCACGGTCCTTTCTCAATATCGCGTGTCATGAAAAAATAAGTCTTACCGGTGGTTTGTGCAAAAGTGGAAACATAATACATCCCTTTGTGATAGCGGATACAGCTTGCCCACGAGCCACGTCCGTAGGTATTCTGCCCGTCATCCAGGTTCATGGCAGGAACATCGTCGGTCAACCTATCATACGCATAGCTCACCAGTTCCCAGTTCACCAAATCCTTTGATTTCATAATAGGTACCCCCGGCACCATGTGCATCGTGGTACTGCTCATATAATAGGTATCATCCACCCGCACCATCGACATATCCGGTACATCGGCATAAATCAGCGGATTGACGGCAGTCTGTTGTGCCGGCAATCCTAAGGCATAGCCGACCAAGTTGCATAAAAGTAAAAAAAATCTCCGTATGTTCATTTCTCTGTTTGAATATTTGCCCCAAATCAGCACAGCGACCGGATATATTGATACGACACTCTGCATCATGCCAGTCCCGGACTGTTTCGGGAGATTCATTGTATAACACAAAATTACTTCTGCTTCCCTCTAAACAGATGCGGGATGAATTCATTCAGGCACCGGCGCCAAGTCAGCCATTCGTGTGCCGTTCCTTGCGATTCGTAGAAGTCCACACGGATATTCATGTCACGGAGGCTCTCGACCAATTGTTTGGTGCCCATGTTCTCTTCCGTGCCGCAACCCAAGAAGAGATAATGCACCTTTTTGTTGAAACTGTCTGCATCGGCAAACACACCATTGAAAGCATCCTTTACATCCAGTCCGAAGATGGCTCCACTGAAGCCGCCTATGTATGAAAACTTGTCAAGGTTGGTCAGCGTGATGTCAAAAGTCTGCTTTCCTCCCCATGACAGTCCGGCCATAGCACGGTGTTCCCGGTCTGTATAAGTACGGAAAGTTTCGTCTATCATGGGAATAAGGTCATTTATCATCAGCGTAGCAAACGCAGAGCCATACAGATTACGTTCCGCATCCACATCCTTTCCAGGACGAGGACGGAAACCTACTTCAATATCCCCACTTTCCATCACCACAATCATAGGCACACACTTTCCTTCCGCTATCTGATTATCAAGTATGTTATACATAAAGCCTTGAGTGATCCAGCCCGTCTCGTCCTCTCCCATACCATGCTGCAGATAAAGTACCGGATAGCGTTTCTTGGTGTTCTTTTCATATTCGGCCGGGGTGTAGACTACGCAACGACGGAAACGCTGCTGGCTTTCGGCATAGTAAGTGCAGGTACGCACTTGCCCATGAGGCACATTCTGCACACGATAATAATCACCCTCTTTTCCTTCGGGCACTTCAATGCCGCTTGCCATACGGCTGCATCCGAAGAAAGTGCAACTCATCGGGTCTATGACCGAGAAACCGTCCACAAGCAAGAAGTAATAGTGGAAACCTACCACTAACGGATCGGTCTTTACTGTCCACCAGCCGTTTTCATCCTTGTTCATTTCATATTTTTTACCGCATATATCTATCTGCAAGCGTTTTACGTCCGGCGAATAGAGACGGAAATAAGCCCGGTTCTCCTTGTCTAAGCGTGGGAAATCACAACCGTGCATATTGGAAGAGGCAGCGACCGTATTTTTCAGCACCTCTTCTGCGGTCAAGTCTGGGTCTTGGGCAAAAGCTACCACATTCAGCAGCAGCAAACCAGACAATATCAATCCTAAAGAAAGAGAATTTTTCATAACAGTTCTATTATTTATGTCATTAATTACCTTTGGTTTGTTCTACATACTGCATAGTCCCGTCTTCATTGTAATGCAACTCGTCCACGCAGACTGAACGACGGCCTATCGCACCTGCACGGCCGTCCAATGTGAGTGCGGCATTGTGGTAGAAGAGGTACCACTTCCCTTTGAATTCCACGATGGCCGGATGGATGGTGAAACTGTTCTCCGCCATGCCGGTCAGTTCGCCCCGGTACGTCCAAGGCCCTTCCATACCGGAAGCCGTGGCATAAGCGATATTTTCCCGTCCCTCTCCCATCGAGGCATAAGTGAGATAATAGATGCCATTCCGTACATGCAGCCACGGACCTTCCACGTATTCGGGCAAATCCACCACTGCGATGTCGCCATCCAGCTCCGTCATATTCGGTTTCAGCCTTGCCAGAAAGCAAGTGCCGTTTCCCCAGCACAGCCATGCCTGGCCATCCTCCTCAACCAACACGGTGGGGTCTATATCATTCCACCACCCCCGGGCACCGTTGGAAGTCATGTCGTCCGTCACCAACGGTCGGCCGATAGCATCCGTGAACGGCCCTGTGGGACTATCGCTTACCGCCACTCCAATGGCTTTGCCCACACAAGGTTCGCCTGCCTGCACCGTGGTATAATAATAGAACTTTCCATCTCTTTCTATCACCTGAGAAGCCCACGCTTCTCCCACCGCCCATTTAAAGTCGGCAGGGCTCAATACAGCACCATGCTCTGTCCAGTTCTTCATATCAGTCGTCGAGTAACACAGCCATTCGGTAATATTGAACTCCCTGCCTCCCGAAGCCGTATCTTGTCCGGCATAATACTCATCGTGTCCGACATACAGATACAACCTATCGCCATGTACCAATGCGGCAGGGTCGGCCGTAAAGTTGTTTCTTACCAGAGGATTTCCCTCATAAACAAATGTTTTCTGATTCTCTTTCGGGCTACAAGCCGCCAGCAAGCATAAAATGCCAATCGATAAAATGTGCTTCATGTTCTATTCTTATTTTAAGGTTCTACACAAACAATTATTCATCTTCATTCAGGAAAGATGATTCTGTAATTTCCGCTCAGATGCATAAAGGCGAACAGCCTGAGCAATCCGTCGTAATAGGCATCGAAATAGCCGTCTTCGTAAGGAACATGCTCCGCATTCCAAAGCCGATGAATGAACTCGCGGCTCTTGTTGTGCGTACAAGTCAGCGATACAGCCGCCGCCGTAGCCACCAGCCCCAGTGAATGGCGCAACTGCTTATGCGCTCCGGCTCCCAAAATTTCCTTCACCGGCGTGCCGTCCACATTATACTGGTCAACGAAAGTATCTATGCCCTGACCATAAAGAAAATTCTGTATCCTGTTTCCATACTCCCGCTGCCACTCGGCATCTTCGCACGCCCAGGAATAATCCAGAGCGATGTTCATGGGGACACGCCAGGAATCAAAGCGGAAAGCATCACCGATAATCCGGTCGCTACCAAGCAAAGTCCCGTCATAATTATTGTAATCCGGATTAAGCCCGGTCTCGGGGTGGATGCTTCGATGCAGATACTCCCTGCTCCGGCGTGCACACTCTCTCCAGAAACCCGCTCTGCCATCGTCCGCCCATCTTGCCCATACTTCATAGAATGCAGGCAGATGGTAAGAAGGATCGGTAAACCGTTCTCCCCAAGGGTCAGGAGTAAATGTGATCAGTTTCTGCTCCAGGTTGATGAAAGGAGCCACACGGTCCATCCCGGCTTTCTGCATGGAACAATCCAGAATATTCTTGGCCTCAGCCAAGTAATCGATACCCGTATCGTTGCCCCAGCGATTGGAAGCGAAGATAAGGGAAGTGACGTAATAAAGTTCCCCATCCGAAGCCGGTCCCTGCGCATTACGTATGCCGTCCGTCCGGCAACTCCAGGCAAAGTAACCTTTCAGAGGACCGTCCTGATGCTGCATGTACTTTTTCCCCCAACGCCACAAGCGGTCGAAGATGTCTTTCCTATCAAACTGCACAGCAATCATCATCCCGTAGGACATGCCTTCGGTACGCACATCATGATTTTTGATGTCACTGATGTAGGCCATGGAATCACCGACCTCAAAATATACCTTATCAGGTCCATAAAATACGCCGTCGAACACTTCTTTCAGTTTGGCATCAATGTCATCCTGCTTATAGCCCGCTTCTGCAAACAGATTACGGTATTCACGGGTCTTGAAAGCACCTTCCTCCCACGGCAGGGCATCAAAGCCTATCCAGTCCACTTCCACCTGCGAGCCTTTCAGAAGCGATACGTGCAAATCGTTCACACCCGTAGGAGCCGATACAACCGGCACACGGCTCTCTACCCACTCCTTACTGCGAGGAATGGAAACAGTCGCCACCGGCTTGCCATTCTTCCCGGTGCGTACTTGCAATACGCCACCGGACAAAGAGCGGGTACGCACCACCAGTTCCTGCACTTTTTCATTCCCAAAGTCCACCTTATTATATTGCAGCCAGGCATTCTTCTTACCGAAGATTGTCTTCCAGCCCTTGAACGGCTCCGCCTCATCCAGAAAAGCGATGGAAACTCCCGCAGGACTGATGCTGCTATAGCGGTCTATCCGGATGCGCGTGCGTGCATCCGTAATTCCTACTCCCCGCAGAGTGGGAATCACCTTGCGGATGGTACCGTCGGCATTAAAAAAGAGCGAATCCACGCGGACGGAACGATTCTTGTCAAAATGCGGCGAATAATCGTTATGATGGTAAAAGAGATACCATTGCCCCCGATATTCCACGATGGAATGATGATTCGTCCAGCAATCCACCGGCGATTCATCCATGATGATTCCCTTGAATTCAAAAGGCCCCATCGGGCTGTCTCCCATGCCATAGGCCAGCGTTTCCGTCTTGTCCCTTACCCATGGAAAAGTAAAGTAGTATTTCCCTTCCCGTTCAAAGACAAAAGGCCCTTCCTTGAATCCGTCGGGCAATCCCGGCACCGGTTCCGGTTCCGAAGCAAGTTCCACCATGTTATCTTTCAGCTTTGCCATCATCATGCCGCGGCCTGCCCAGTAGATATAACTTTGTCCGTCCTTGTCCGTCAGCACACAAGGGTCAATGCCTTCCACTCCTTCTATGGGACGCATCTGCGGCATAAAGGGGCCGCTTGGCTTGTCCGATACGGCCACTCCTACAGCAAATCCCTTTTCCACGCCCCGAGGGGTGGCAGGAAAATAGAAATAATACTTGCCATCCTTGCAGACACAGTCCGGTGCCCACATGGAATAGGCGTCCGGTCTGGCCCAAGGAATGCGTTCCTGGCTGACAATGACCCCGTGGTCTTCCCAATGCGCCAAGTCATCGGAAGAGAACACATGGTAATCGGCCATACAGAACCATTCTTTCAGCCGTTCTATAGGGCTGGGAATGTCGTGAGAAGGATACAAATATATCTTTCCATCAAAGACCCTCGCTGTGGGATCGGCCGAAAACTGATCGCGGATTATGGGATTCTGTGCTTGCGCCCTGCCTGCCATGAGGCAAAGAAAGGTTGCAACGGATAACAAGAGTTTGTTTTTCATAAGCAAATTGTCAGTTAGTAATCTATTATCTCATCAGATTTTCATGGTAGAATATCTCTGCTACAAATGTAGCAAATACACTTCTTATAATTATTATGCATATGTATCACGTTTTATCGTCGTCATTACATTTTCAGGCTTGGCCTCCTTTTTGTCCCATCCCGGCCGTCATCAAGGCACGCCCAGTGTTACAAATACTTTTATCCATGTTACATCGGCCCGTATGCCCCCAATAATCGGCCTGAGATTTTCCCACATTATCGTTTATTCTATCTACTTTTGTCATCAAAACCCTATATACCATGAACAGACCGGCACCTCACAGCAGAAGAATCCCATACATCGTTGCAGGGACTGCCCTATTTGCATTACTTGCTTTTCTATTGAGCCAGACGGGCTACTACAGCTTCTGTTATCTGGAACAATGGGACACCTTCATCTATAATTCCGCCTACCTTAGCGGTTCTTTGGCTCTGCCCGGCGGATGCGTACAACTCCTTTCAAGCTTCCTGACCCAATTCTTCTGCCGACCCCTGACCGGAATATTGATAACAGCACTGCTACTGACGTGGATTGCACTGCTGACAGCCGACATCCTGCACCGCTGGACAAAAAGCAAACTCACATTACCACTCGCCCTTTTCCCCGTTGCAGCATTGTTCTTCCTGCACTACAACGTAAACTACCAATACACCGGAACCATAGCCTTCCTGTGGATGCTGCTTTTCCTCCGCCTGCGGTTCTTCTTCCACAAGTTCACCGGACGGTTTGCCTATTCTCTTGCAAGCACCTTCCTGCTCTTCGCAACGGCAGGACCGGTCGCCTTTCTGTACAGCTGCCTCATACTGATCATAGAATTGTTCTGTCACAAGAAGAGGGCACTCTGGTTCATATCCCTTCCGCTAATGGTGTACCTGACCGCTGAAACTTGCTTACGGATGGGACTTTCCGGCGAATTGGAACACGTCCTGCTGCCCGACGGCTACTTCACGCTAAGACTCCAAGCAGGCTCCATCATCTATCTGCCTTGGGGGCTGACACTGGCCGTTTTCATCACAAGCGGTCTATGCAAATCATTCAGATTCAAAAGAAGATGGATGCAAGGAACCCTTATCGCTGCCCAACTCGCATGTGCAGTCGCTTTCACTTTTGTCGGCATCCCCCAATACATCGACAGGAACAATGAAGTCTTTAAAGAACTGAACCACTACGCACGCCACTGCCAATGGGACAAGATAACAGACAAATGCGAAAACATGCCCATGAACAACCTGCTTTTCCAGAATTATCACAACGTCGCACTGGCAGAACAAGGCCTGTTGGCCGACCAACTGTTCATGCAACCCTGCATAGACATACAGACCATTTACGTGCCCGGAAACAAAACGCCCTACCTGTCCGCACTGCTCAGCGACATCTATTTCTCAATGGGGCACATCGCCTTTTCACAACGATATGCCTTCGAGGCCAACGAAGGCATGGGCAATTTCTCTCCACGCATGCTGCAACGGCTGGTCCAGACCAGCCTTATCTACGGGCATTATGGCACTGCAAAGAAGTATCTTGATATACTTGAAAGTACACTCTTCTATAAAGACTGGGCCACAGCCCACAGACGTTTTCTATGGAACGACCCGGCTGTAGAGACCGATTCCATCTTAGGCAGCAAGCGAAAATGCCTCTTCCCCGACAACCGTTTCTCGGGCATCAAAGGGCTGGACGACGATTTAAAGCAAATCGTCCTCAAGAACCCCATGCACAAGACCACCATCCAGTACTTAGGCTCACTATATCTGCTGTCCAAGGATATTCCACGGTTCAAGGCCACCCTCGAAACATTCTATGGCACACCGGCGCTGCCGTCCGTGCTGCCCGTCTGCTTTCAGGAGGGAGTGGTTGTCTTTGCCGCCGGAGACCGGGAAACATTGGAGCGATACAACATACAGGCAGCTACCGTGGAGCGCTTCGAGGAATTCAGCCGACAACCCTCCAAAGACTCCCACAACTTATGGTATTTCCTGAAATATAGAAAATGAAAACAGAAATGAAAACGAGAATCCTGACATATCTGCCAACCCTAATCAGCTGCCTGCTGCTGGCAGCCTGCTCACAAAACGTACATATCGACCGCCATACCAGTTGCCGGCCTCCCATATCGCCCGATTATACCGAAGTCACGCTTCCCCCGAACATGGCTCCCCCATGCTTCTCCCTGCCGGACAGCTGCCATGCCTCCCGTCTCCGGGCCATATACCGGGCAGGCGATGAAGAAACTACCGTCACAACCCGCAACGGGCAGATAGCCATCAGTCCCTCCAAATGGAAAAGGCTCGTAGACGCCGCATCTACCATCACCGTCCGCCTGCAGGCCCAAAGAGGAGACAAATGGGAAGAATACGCCCCTTTCCACCTCTACATCGCCAAAGAGAAGATAGACCCCTACATCGCCTACCGGCTGATAGAACCGGGCTACGAGACCTGGAACGAGATGGGCATCTACCAACGTTGTCTGGAAAACTATGAGGAAACAGCCATCCTCACCAACAAGATGACCGGCTACGGCTGCATGAACTGCCATTCCTTCTGCGGGCAGAACCCGGAGAAAATGCTGTTCCACCTCCGTTCCGACTACGGAGGGACCTACATCATAGAGGAAGGACAGATAAAGAAACTGAATACGAAAACACCGCAGACCATTTCGGCATTGGTCTACCCGTCGTGGCATCCCTCCGGCAATTTTGTGGCATTCTCGGTGAACGATACCAAGCAGATGTTCCATACCACCGACCCGAACCGCGTGGAAGTCATGGATTATGCCTCCGATGTCGTGATTTACGACGTGAAACGGAAGCAGATTGTCAGCTCCCCACTTCTGTCCTCGGCCACTGCCTTTGAGACATTCCCCACTTTCTCGCCCGATGGAAGAACGCTCTATTTCTGTTCCGCGGACAGCGTGAGCATACCCGGAAAATACGACCAAGTGAAGTACAGCCTGTGTTCCATCGGCTTTGATGCAGACACCCGTTCGTTCGGCAGCAAGGCAGACACGCTTTACAATGCACGCCGGGCAGGAAAAAGCGTCTCTTTCCCCCGCGTATCGCCCGACGGCAAATTCCTCATGTTCACCCTCTCCGCATACGGCAACTTTTCCATCTGGCACAAGGATGCGGACCTATACCTCGCCCACCTGCACACCAACCAAATCCGCCCCTTGTCGGCACTGAACAGCAACGACGTGGAGAGTTACCATTCATGGAGCAGCAACAGCCACTGGGTGGTGTTCAGCAGCCGACGCACAGACGGACTGTATACCCGCCCCTTCATTGCCTATATAGACGAAGAAGGGAAAGCACACAAGCCCTTCTTGCTGCCGCAAAAGGAGAAAGACCATTACACCTTCCTGATGAAATCCTATAATATCCCCGAGTTCATCTCCGGAAAGGTCAACACCTCCGCATACGACATCAGCCGGACAGCCCGGAAAGAGAAGGGAACGGATATCACCTACTCTCTTCAATAGAGGCATCTCCATTTTCTCTGTCTCCGGCGTCTTATGTTCAGCTTTATATTACTGATGCCATGTAACATACAAGACAGTTTCTGCAACATTCATATCTATAGATGTAACATCAAGCAAACAAAAAACAACGCAAATATCACAACCATTGACATTTAATTCGTAATTTTGTTTTCGATGTAAGACAGAAGTTACATGAAGCGTCAACTCATCAAACCAAGGTTGCATCTCCAATACATTATAGATTTGTTTAACCCTAATAAATAAGTTACGATGAATTAATTTGACTTTTGCTAATTATTTTCACAACAATCAATAACTGAATCATATGAAAAGAAACAATTTGCCGTCTGTTTGCGTATTCCTTCTGATGATGATGGGAACGGTCATATTCAATTCTGCTTGTAACAATAAGGATGATAATCTTGTTGTTGGCGATCGCGTTCCTCCCCCCAGAACGATAACTATAGTCGGTAACTATCTGATGGAGGCAAACTCCATTGCGGGAGTGGTACATAAAGATAGAAGCCTCGGACTGACCTACATAGAAGACGAAGAGAAGAGCCGTTTCTATATACGTACAACCTCCAAGGATGCAGAAGAAGCCCTACTCAAGATAGCAATCGAGGGTTTAAAGGTCAAATTCAGTGGTAAAGTATATGAAATGAACAAGGAATTCGCCAAGGATAACAAATTGCCCAATGATGTAAAGCTATACTCCCTCGTTTCTCCCGACTATTCTATCACAATACTTGACGAACAGTAAAATCTCCATTGAACATAATGCAACGAAGGGGACTATGTAATCATAAAAAAATAAGTTGGTACATAAATGATAATTTAGCTTTCACCACGGAGGACACAGAGTCTCACAGAGTTTTCTCCTTTTACAAGCTAATGACAGATACTACCGATTTTGATTCCCTCAAAAAACTCTGTGAGACTCTGTGTCCTCTGTGGTGAAATAAACTCGTCACAGCTTTCACCTTTTTCAGAACCGCTCTATTCATCGGGGTTCCCGGTGAAACTTCTTTTCATTTCGAGGGTTGACGGTGAAGGACATTCCGCTGTGTCTGACAGATTAGATGCCAGTGTCTGTCAACTTGAAGTATCGCGTTGTCAACTTCAATAGGGTCAAGTGAAGATTCAACACCCACCAAATACCACATTGCCGGTGCTATGTAACGTACGAAACAGTTTTTGTAACATTTTCATCTATAGATGTTACGTCGAGTAAACAAGAGGTAGCGTGAATTTCACACTTATTAATATCTAATTGATAATTTTGCTTTCGATATGAAACGAGAATAATATAAAGTATTAACCTGTTAAATCAAAGCAATTATGAAGACATAGAAAAAAAGTTCATTCCTTCCGTATAAATTGTAAAAACAGCATTTATACCTTAATTAACCACTATAGTAAAATTTATTTTTTCTATTACCTATTTTTATATGAAAAACATTAATCTTAAAAGAAGTATCGGGTTATTATCATTCCTACTGATGATTCCTGTTTGGGTATGTGCCCAGAACATTACAGTGAAAGGTACCGTAAAAGATACCAGCGGCGAAAGCATGCCGGGTGTAAACGTCCTGCAAGTAGGTACGACTAACGGCATCATCACAGACATCAACGGTCAATATCAGATGAGCGTTCCCTCCAATGCCAAATTGACCTTCTCCTTTATCGGCTATGTCACTCAGACTGTCCAAGTAGCCGGCAAGACCACATTGGACATCATATTGAAAGAAGACGCACAAGCTTTGGACGAAGTAATAGTTGTGGGCTACGGTACGATGAAGAAGAGCGACATTGCCGGTTCGGTAGCTTCTGTAAACGCAGAAGACATGTTGCGCCGCACTCCTACCAACATTGCACAAGGCTTGCAAGGTGCAGCCCCGGGTGTCATAGTAACCATGCAGGACGGTGCTCCCGATGCCAATGCCGCCGTCCGTATCCGTGGTGTTGCCACCATCAACGGCAAGGCAGACCCGCTCTATGTAGTAGACGGCATACAGGTGGGTACCAATGCCAACTTCATCAATCCTTCCGACATCGAATCCATCGAAGTGCTGAAGGATGCCTCCGCAACTGCCATCTATGGTTCGGCAGGTGCCAACGGTGTAGTCATGATTACTACTAAACACGGGACAAAAGGACATTCTTCCATCAACATCACTGCCGACTTCGGTCTCCAGACACTGCCCAACAAGCTGGACGTTTGTAATGTAGACCAATATGCCGCCAACCTGCGCCAAGCACGTGCCAACGACGGCACAAGCCTTTGGAACGAAGTGTGGAGCGAGCAATATGACGGCAAACGCAAGCAGATTGACTGGCAAGACGTGATGACCCGTGCATCCTGGAAGCAGAACTACAGCATCTCTACTTCCGGCGGTACGGAGAAGACACAGTACAATGCTTCTATCGGTTTCCTGCGCAACGACGGTATGGTAGTCAACACGCAATACCAACGCATCACGGCTCGCGCCAACGTGAAGACCAAAGTCAACAATTACCTGGAATTCGGCGCTGACGTAAGCTATATCCATACCGATGCCCACGGCTCGAACAACTCTATCGGTAACTTCGGTAACCTTTCCTCTTTGCGTGACTTCGCTTTCATGTGCCCGACAATGGACTTCGTGACTCGTGGCGATGCCACGTATGACGGTGTACCCGTCGGTTCGTACATTTCTCCGAACGTGGTCAACCCCGACGGCACGTATGGTGAAGTGCTCGGCGGTAAAGATACCAACGATGGTTTCTGGGGAACAACAATAGGTAATATGTATGCCAAGCAGATGGAGCTGAACAAGCGCAACCGTACCAACCGTGCCTTGGCAAGTGCCTACCTGACAGTCACTCCGCTGAAGGGTCTGAGCTGGAAGACGCTGGTTTCATACGACTACACCGGCAACTCCGACAACAACTTCAGCGGCGGCATCAAACGTGTAAACTACTACAACGGAACAGCCATCGACGTGACCAAAGGAACAAACGCCTACGTCAATCCGAGCAACGACAACGATTATAGCTTTGGCCTGGGCAACAATGACGGACAGACACTCTCCATCCAGAATACGCTGACTTATAGCTGGAAGAACGACGTGCACGACCTGACCGTAATGTTGGGTAACGAGGTTTCACGCTATTACGGCCAGTGGACTTCCGCCTCTTCAAGAGGATTCTGGAGTCCGGACAACCGTAACGTAGGCCTGACCACCAAGCCCGAGACACTGAGCGGAAGCGGCGCCCTGAATCTGGAAAGCCGTGGCATCTCCTACTTCGGCCGTGCAAGCTACAGCTTGCTGAACCGCTACATCCTGACCGCCACGCTCCGTCGCGACGGTTCTTCCAACTTCGGTGCCGGCAACCGTTGGGGTACCTTCCCTTCCGCAGCTTTGGCATGGCGCGTGTCAGAAGAAGCTTTCATGCAGAATCAGGACGTGGTTTCCAACCTGAAGCTCCGTCTTGGCTGGGGACAAACCGGTAATTCCGGTGGCGCCACCGACCTTTCTGTGGCAGGTCTGTCACTTGAAAATGTAAAATACTCCTTCTACGGCAACGGACAAGGCATGGGCATGTGGAACGGCATGACATTCGCCACCGGTTACTTCGCCGGATTGGTAGACACCAACCTGAAATGGGAAACCAACGAGCAGATGAACATCGGTATCGATGCCAGCTTCCTGCAGGGCGACTTGAACCTGACAATGGACTACTTCATCCGCAAGTCCAAGGATTTGCTGCTCTACCGCCAGATACGTCCTTCTACCGGTTTCTCACAAGTCTACACCAACTACGGCGAAATCGAGAACAAAGGTTTTGAATTCAGCCTCGCCTACAACAAGCGCCTGAACAAAGACTGGAGCATCAATGCCACTCTGACCGGTTCTACCTTGAAGAACAAAATCAAGAAGATGGGAGAACCTGCTTACAACACCAACTCCGACTCCTCCGGTAAAGGTACCGAGGACGGTTCCAATACCGGTGCCGTAGGTGCCGCTGCCGGTTATCACTGGGGCAACCACTCCATCTGCAAGGAAGGCTATGCGGTAGGTTCATTCTACGGCTTCCGTGTAGAAGGCGTTTTCCAATCCGACGCAGAAGTCGAAGCAATGAACAAAGCAGCCACCCTTGCAGCAGGAAAAGATTGGGAAAAAGAGAAAGTCTACTACCAGACGGACGGAACCAAAGCGGGCGACTTCAAGTACAAGGACTTGAACGGTGACGGAATCATCAACGAGGACGATATGGATATTCTCGGCGACGGTTTCCCGACCCTGAACTACGGTCTGAACCTCGGCGCCAGCTACAAGAACTGGGACTTCTCCGTATATCTCTACGGCGTATTGGGACAAGACATCTTCTCTTATTCCGCCATGCGTCTGTCCAACATGTTCTCTTCCGATGACGGCTGTGCGCCCAACATCCTGAAGGAAGCTGCCGCCCAGGCATGGTCTCCCGAGAATCCCAACGGTACACTTTCCCGCTTGTCTTTCCTCGACCCCAACTACAACATGCGTGCCTCTGACATGTGGGTGAAGAACGGCGACTTCTTGCGTATCTCCAACATCCAGATAGGCTACACCCTGCCGAAGAACTTGGTAAAGAAGGCTTCTATCCAGAACGCCCGCGTTTACCTCTCCATCCAGAACTTGGCAACCCTTTCCGGTTACAACAAGTATGGTGACCCCGAGTGCGGTCAAGGCAGTGTGCTCTATACAGGTTTGGATACCGGCCGTTACCCGATGCCGCGTACCTATACACTTGGCGTGAATGTGCAATTTTAATAAACATCAAACATTACATTGATTATGAAAAACAAATTATTATACAGTTTGATTGCAGGAGCTGTGGTGATGACCGGTCTCAGTTCTTGCGACAACGAGGAGTTCCTCAACGTGACACATTACTCCATCTTGGAAATGAGTACCATGTACGAAAGCGACGCCAATGCCAAAGCAGCTCTGAACGGATGCTACGACCTGATGCTGCCGAGCAACACCGCCGGGCACAACGGAGACCCCTTCAAGCCCTATCTGTTCACCGGTTCACACCCGACAATGGACTCTCAGGCTACGGGATGGGACAAAGCGTTCATGACCCAGTCATGGAATGCACAAACCACCGAGTTGTCCGCCGGATGGAACCAGGCATACGCCGCCATCACACGAAGCAACGACTTCCTGTCGGGACTGGGAACTGCCGACAAGGTGTCTGACGACGTAAAAAGATCGTTGGAAGGCGAAGCACGTGCCCTCCGCGCTTACCAGTACTTCTGGTTAGCCACCACATTCGGCCGTGTACCGATGCTTTCTACCGGAGAGAACTATACAAATACACCGACGAAAGCCCGTGCAGAAACCTACGCGGAAATGTGGGACTTCATCATTGAAGACTTGAAGGCTGCCGCCGAACTGCTCGACTGGGAACCCATGGACGGACAGTACGGACGTTGTACGAAAGGTATGGCGCTGGCTTATCTGGGCGATGCCTACATGTGGAAAGCTTATCGTTGCCCCGAAACAGCCAATGAATGTTACGGACTGGCAAAGACAGCCCTCAAAGAAATTCTGGACAGTGGCACGTATGAGCTGAATCCTTCATTCACCACGCTATGGGATGCCGATGAAGTATGGGGCAAAGAGGCCATCTGGCAGGCCGTGCTCAACGAAGGCGACCAGTGGGGCGGCTGGGACGGAGCCAAGTGGTCCGAGGCCCATGGTTGGGTAGGCTTCTACTTCGGTGCTCCCGCCAACGGTGCATGGGGAACCTATGCCGTGTCCTGGGAACTCTATGACGCATACGAAAACGGCGACAAACGCCGTGACGGTTCTTTGGTGACAGCCACCATACCTGAATCCAAATTGAAGGAAATCGGCAAAGAACATTGGAAACAATCGTTCAAGCCTGAAGCCTGGCTGGCAAGCCCGGACAATGCCAAATATATAGGAAAAGGATATGCAAAAACAAAGATAGAGAAAGATGAGAACGGTAAAGACGTAGAAACCCTGGACTGCGACATCAAGTATGACCCCGACTGCCCGATAGGATTCAATCCTTTCGCACAAGAAGTGGTATGGGTCAACACCTTCCACCGCGAACCGGCAGAACCGGCACCGACCGTTTACTCTACCAAGCACTGGCGCAACGGACGCGGAACACACTGGTCCGGAGACCAATGGCTTCCCGACCACATTTATATGAAGCGCCTCCCCAACGTGATGCTGGACTATGCGGAATGTTGTTTCAGAACCGGAGAGGAAGCTGAAGGATGGAAACAAATCAACATCCTGCGCAACCGCGCATTCGGCAACATGGAAGTCGGTAAGAGCAGTGAACTCACCGCCAAATTCAACAGTTACTTCAGAAATCTGGCAAGTGTGTACGGAGACAATGGCTATGGCAAGTATGTGGCTACCGAAGGATACCCCATTCCTTTCAACGAGACACCCGTGACAGTAGTAGACGCACAGAACTACTACGCACAGCTGAAAACCGAGAAAGGATTTACTTCCGACTTGTGGAAAGTGGCAGTCAACGAGGAACGCCGTAAAGAGTTCAACGCAGAATGGTGCCTGCGTGGAGACATGCAGAAGTCAGGCTATCTGGAAGACCACATCGAGCATAACTACCCGAAAGGCTTCGGCTACTTGAAGGGTTTCGAAGCCATATTCGAGTTCCGGACTTACCGCGACTTCGACTTCAACATCAACAAGATGGATATGCCCATCCCGGCAGACGAGCTGATCAAGAATCCGGCCTGCGACCAGAACGAAGCTTACCTGGGAGGACATTAATCTCCAGGAAACACCCCGAACAAATACAAATTCATACTTGTATATATAGGGATTAGTTTTTTACAGAGCCATATCGAGAAGGGAACTTCTTGGTATGGCTCTTTTTGTCGTTGTGTCTATGCTGTCAGTATGGCTTCGGAAGAAGTGACTACTGTATCAGCATACAAATGAAAGAACCGTCTACTGATTACGTTTATAAAGAAAAAAAGTGTCTAGTGAAATCAGGAAAAGACAGGAAAAGACAAACTTCAACGTGAATCCTTTCAGTTTCAACGTAGAAAACCGCTTGTCTCGACACATAGAACAGTTCGTTTCACCACATAGAACAGTTTGTTTCGACGCGTGAAACACTTTGTTCCATTGGGGTAAACACTTTGTTTCATTAGGGTGAACACTTTGTTTTATACAGTATGAACACTTTGTTCTATAGCATGTGAACAAATTGTTCATCACTGTGAACTAATGGATTATCCCTATTTAGAACATGAATGCACTGTGCACCGTGGATGGCCTTATACCCGATTTAGGGGCTTGCAGATACTTTATCTGCAAGGTATCTGCAAGGGGTATCTGCAAGCCCACAACACATTGGTTTACAGCGAAGCAAGTACCAAATCCTTGCAGATGGCAGATAAAATGAGAAAAAAAACTCTGTGTAGCGGTGCGGGCTGAATTCAGCAGGCAGCAAAAAGCCCGTCCTCTTAATTAATGGGGACGGGCTTGAAAAGTAGCTCCGAGGGGAATCGAACCCCTATCTAAAATTTAGGAAATTCTTGTTCTATCCGTTGAACTACAGAGCCTCAACTGATAATCAGCGGAATATGTAGAATATCAGTAGAACTTCTACGCTATTCCTGCACGATGCAGGCTGATTGCGGATGCAAAGATAATGTATTCTGCCGATTTTCCGAAAAAAGTTTTGTTAATCCGATTAACTTTCCGAAATTTGCCGTCCATGTAAACGGAATAGTAATCCTCAAATAATCTATAGTAATTCGTAAGTTATGGCAAACGACATGATGGTCAAAGAACTGGAGCAAGTGGTAGTCCGCTTCTCCGGAGACTCCGGCGATGGTATGCAACTCGCCGGCAACATCTTTTCAACAGTTTCGGCTACCGTGGGCAATGACATCAGTACATTCCCCGACTATCCGGCAGACATCCGCGCCCCGCAAGGCTCACTTACCGGCGTTTCCGGTTTCCAGGTACATATCGGTGCTGAGAAAGTCTATACCCCGGGTGACAAATGCGACGTATTGGTAGCAATGAACGCCGCCGCACTGAAAACCCAATATAAGTTTGCTAAATCCACTGCTTGTATCATTATCGATACAGACGCTTTCCAAAAATCAGACCTGGAAAAGGCGGCTTTCAAGACCGACAATCCGATAGAGGAGATGGGCATCAAGCAGGATGTCATCGCCGCTCCCATCTCGAAGATGGTGAAAGACTGCCTTGCCGATACCGGAATGGACAACAAGGCCATGCTGAAATGCCGCAATATGTTTGCAGTAGGCCTGGTATGCTGGCTGTTCAACCGTGATTTGAAGATAGCCGAAGACTTTATCCGCGAAAAATTCGCCAAAAAGCCCGAAATAGCCGAAGCAAATATCAAGGTCATTCATGCAGGATATGACTACGGACACAATACCCATGCTTCCGTAGCCCACACATATAAGATTGAAAGCAAGACTACCGTTCCCGGCAGATACATGGATATCACGGGCAACAAGGCAACCGCCTACGGCTTTATTGCCGCTGCCGAGAAAGCAGGCTTGAAGCTGTTCCTCGGTTCCTATCCCATCACTCCTGCAACCGACGTGCTGCACGAACTCTCAAAGCACAAATCACTGGGCGTGATGACCGTGCAGTGCGAAGACGAAATCTCCGGTTGCGCCACTTCCATCGGTGCTGCTTTTGCCGGCGCACTGGCCGTGACCTCCACTTCCGGTCCCGGCGTCTGCCTGAAATCGGAAGCCATGAACCTGGCAGTCATTACCGAACTTCCGTTGGTAGTGCTCGACGTGCAACGCGGCGGCCCTTCCACCGGTCTGCCCACCAAGTCGGAGCAGACAGACTTGTTGCAGGCATTGTTCGGCCGCAACGGTGAAAGTCCGATGCCCGTCATCGCCGCCACTTCACCCACGGGCTGCTTCGACGCAGCCTACATGGCAAGCAAGATAGCACTGGAACACATGACTCCGGTCGTATTGCTGACCGACGGCTTCGTTGCCAACGGCTCCGGTGCATGGAAACTACCCAAGTTGGCAGATTATCCTGCTATCAATCCTCCGTATGTCACTCCCGAAATGAAGGACAACTATACGCCGTACAAGCGCAATCCCGAAACGGGTGTCCGCTACTGGGCCATTCCCGGACAAGAGGGCTATATGCACATCCTCGGCGGTCTGGAGAAGGACAGCAATACCGGTGCCATCTCCACCGACCCGGAAAACCACAACCTGATGTGCCGTCTGCGTGCCGAGAAGGTTGCCAAAATCCCCGTACCCGATGTAGAAGTGCAAGGTTGCGCAGACGATGCCGACCTGCTGATTGTCGGTTTCGGCGGTACATACGGCCACTTGTATTCGGCCATGGAAGAGATGAACAAGGCAGGCAAGAAGGTGGCCCTCGCCCACTTCACTTATCTGAACCCGCTCCCCAAGAACACGGAAGCTGTCCTGAAGAAGTACAAGAAGGTGGTAGTTGCCGAACAGAACCTCGGACAATTCGCAAGTTATCTGCGCATGAAGATAGACAACTTCACCCCGTACCAATTCAACGAAGTGAAAGGACAGCCGTTCGTCGTTGCCGAGCTGGTGGCAGCGTTCAATAAAATAATTGATAATTGACAGTTGACAATTGATAATTACCATGCGGAACACGCGGATTATCAATCATCAGCCACCAATTATCAACTATCAATTATCAACCATCAATTAAAAAAGATTATGTGCGAATATACAGCAAAAGACTATAAAAAAGGACAACCCCGTTGGTGTCCGGGTTGTGGTGACCACTTCTTTCTGGCTTCACTGCACAAAGCAATGGCAGAAATCGGCAAAGCTCCTTGGGAGAATGCCGTCATCTCAGGTATCGGCTGCTCCAGCCGTCTGCCCTACTACATGAATACGTATGCAATGCAGACCATCCACGGACGTGCTGCTGCCATCTCTACGGGTGCCAAGGTTGCCAATCCCAACCTGACGGTATGGCAAATCTCCGGCGACGGTGACGGTCTGGCCATCGGCGGTAACCACTTCATCCACGCCGTACGCCGTAACATCGACCTGAACATGATTCTGCTGAACAACCGCATCTACGGTCTGACCAAAGGTCAATATTCTCCGACCTCTCCACGTGGTTTCGTCAGCAAGTCGTCTCCCTATGGTACGGTAGAAGATCCATTCCACCCGGCAGAGCTTTGCTTCGGTGCCCGCGGCCGTTTCTTTGCCCGCGCGGTAGCTACCGATGCTCCGGGGACAGTGGAAATATTGAAGGCAGCCATGGCTCACAAAGGGGCTTCCGTTTGCGAGATTCTGCAAAACTGCGTTATCTTCAATAACGGTACGCATGACTCCGTAGCCAAAAAGGAAGACCGCGCCAAGAATGCTATCTACTTGAAACACGGCGAACCAATGCTCTTCGGCGAGAACAACGAATACGGACTGATGCAGGAAGGCTTTGGTCTAAAAGTCGTGAAACTCGGTGAGAACGGCATTACAGAGAAGGATATCCTTATCCACGATGCCCACTGCATGGACAACACCCTGCAACTGAAGCTTGCCTTGATGGAAGGTCCCGACTTCCCGATTGCACTCGGTGTTATCCGCGATGTGGAAGCTCCTACTTACGACGATGCTGTTCATGAACAAATCGAAGAGGTGTCTGCCAAGAAGAAGTATCACAACTTCGAGGAGTTATTGATGACGAATGATACGTGGGAAGTAAAATAAACCACTAAGATTTTTGCATAAGTTGCTTCCACACTTCCACTCATCTGCCGAAATTTCTTATCCAACGGCATTTCAGATGCTGTGGAAGCAACTCAAAAGTATGGAAGCGCATTTTGCTTCCACACTTTTGAGTTGCAATATTAATAGCTTGTATCATTTCTTATTAATATTATGTTTGCACGAAACAAATAAGGTGCAAACATGATATTAATTTCCTAAAAGTAAGAGTACCTCCCTATCCTTTCTCTCACAAACCGCAGGCTGATAGTTCCTTCGTTCGAGTAATCCTTCCCAGATAAAGGTCAAAAACACTCCCACCCTGAAAAGAAAATGCAACCACTGCAACTGCACCAGATTTTATTGCAGCGATAGAACAGACCTCCGACGAACAAGACTTCAAGGGAAGAGAGGGAAATTGTGGAATACCTACTGTGGATTTTTTCCACATCTCCACACCACAAACACCCGAACTTTCCTTTTTCCCGATAGAAAATAAGCAATTGATTATCAATATTATTCATCCTTAAAAGGATAGTCTGCCTTTCGTTTGGCATACCTCTTGCTAAAATATCCGCCGAAAGGACGTAACATTTATAATAAGATAAATCAATTATTTTTCAGTAGTATGAAAATCAGGATGAGAAAACGGTGTGACATTCCACATTCAGCGTCGCACTTCCAAAAAAGTTTGATTATTGCAAGTTGGTTATTAACATTTCTTTTCACCGGAACAGCCTTTGCACAAGAGAACCGAACCATTACAGGCATTGTAAGAGATGTAACGGGAGAACCGCTTATCGGTGCCAGCGTCATACAGAAAGGCACCAACAACGGCGTCATTACCGATGTGGACGGCAACTTCACACTGACCGTTCCTGCAGATGCAACACTCTCTATCGCTTACATGGGCTATGCTACCCGGGAGATAAACCTGGCAAAACGAAAAAAGCAAGGCGACCTGAAGATTACACTCAGCGAAGATACCCAGCAACTGAAAGAAGTCGTAGTAACGGCAATGGGTATCAAAAAAGACACGAAACGTGTCGGCTATGCCATCAGTACCATCAGTGCAGACGAATTGGTAAAGGCAGGAGCACCCAACTTTGCCTCTGCCATGTACGGTAAAGCACCGGGAGTCCGCATCACACAGACACAAGGCGGTTCTGCCGGAGCTGTCTCCATCAACGTACGCGGACTGACTTCCATCACTGGAAATAACCAGCCACTCATCATTCTGGACGGTGTACCCATCCGCAACGGCGGCACGGGTAAAGGCACGGACTTCGCCGAATTTGGCAACGACGGACAAATCCGTTCCAATGGTCTGGTAGACATCAACCCAGAGGACATCGAGAGCCTCAGTATTCTGAAAGGAGCTTCTGCCACAGCTCTCTACGGCTCGGAGGCTGCAAACGGTGCGGTAGTCATCACTAGCAAGCGCGCCAAAAGCGGCAAGCTGACGGTGGACTTCAATGCCCAAGTCATGGCAAACTTACCGGCTTATCTGCCAAAAGTACAGACCGTATACGGGCCGGGAACCTACAACACCGCATACAGCGATTATGAGAAACAGACGGGAGGCTTCTATCAGAGAACCCTAAACGGACAAAGCTACAAAAGCCTCCGTTCCACCACCTTGTCCTTCGGCCCGAAATACGACGGCAGCGAGGTACTTTACTGGGACGGGAAGATGCGCCCCTACCAGGCACTGACCGACAACCCGTGGAAAGAGTTGTTTCGCACCGGCTGGACCCAGACTTACAATCTCGCCATCTCACAAGGGACGGAAACCACCAGCAACCGCTTCTCCTACACATTCATGGACGAGATTCCCAATGCCCTGACCGGAAGCTTCACCAAACACAACTTCAAGCTGACCGGTTCGTATCAACTGGCGAAACCGCTGAAACTGGAATACTCCCTTAACTACATCGTACAGAATGTAGAAGACCGCCCGCAAACCTCGCTCAACCTATACAGCGGTTTCGGCAACATGTTCTCCACCTTCCTGGACATTCCCTATCTGAAACAAAGTTACGTCACCAGTCTGGGATACCGTAATACCTTTGTCGGAGGAAACGCCACGCTGACTCCCGAGGAATCATGGGCCTACGACCCCAGTTACGCCACCGGAGTGAACAACATGCTGTGGAATATGTACCATCACCATAGCGACGAGACAGAGAACCGGCTCATCGGTATGATTCGCCCCACCTGGCAGATAACCAACTGGCTGAGTCTGCGTGCCCAGGTTTCAACTGATATCACAGATGTGAAGCAAACACTGAAATATGAAAGCGAACAACCCAATTCCCTATACGACCCCAACGGCAGCTTCCAGTCCATCAACCGCCGTTACGACATTGTTTATGGAGATGTTATGTTGAACTTCAACTATAATATCAACCGCTTCGACATTGCCGCCACCGTAGGCTGGACCGGACGCTACGAAAATATGAACAATATCAGGGTCTCCACCAATGGCGGGCTTGTCACGGAAAACTGGTTCGACCTCAATGCCAGCCGCTACACGCCAAGCAGTACTCTGCAACGTATGGAACTACTGAAAACCGGCTATATGGGTACACTGAGCCTGGGATGGGACAACTATCTATTCCTTGAACTGACCGGACGCCAGGAACGCTCGTCTACCCTAAAAGACCAGAGTTTTTTCTATCCTTCCGCCAATCTGAGTTTCCTCTTCACCCAAGCCTTCCACATGCCGTCATGGTGGAACTATGGAAAATTGCGCCTCTCATACGGTATCGTAGGAAATGCTCCTGAAACCTATACCGCCAATATCGTCTACGAGCAAGGTTCGGACAACGGATTCACCTGGAACACCATTCCCTCTTCATGGGGGAATGCAGATATCCATCCGGAAAAGAAATACGAATACGAGATAGGTCTGGAAAGCAAGTTTTTAAACAACCGGTTGGGTATAGATATATCCTACTACAACAACCGTGTAAAGGACCAGATACTCTCCACGCCGCAACCTTCCACATCAGGCGTAAAGAATGTGTTGATGAATGTGGGTGAGGTAGCCAACCGCGGCTGGGATATATCAATCAGTGCCACTCCCATACTGACCAGAGATTTCCGCTGGGACCTGACAGCCAACTATGGTGTATATAAGAACAAAGTGGTGAAACTGGCCGATGGAGTGCCCTATCTGGAAATACTCAACTCCGGAGGCAGCGGAATAAAAATACAAGCTGTGGAAGGCCAGCCAATGGGTGACATCTATGCACAGGTTCCCCAGGTGAACGAAAACGGTGAGTACCTCGTTTCCGATAAAGGTCTTTACCTCAACCAAACTGAATTGCAGAAAGTCGGCAACATCAATCCGGCAGGCGTAGGAGGTCTATTCAACTCTTTCTCCTACAAGAATGTATTCCTCGATTTCAGTATCGACTTCCGCATCGGAGGAGATGTCATCAACGAAATGAACCAATATGCCACCGCAGTGGGTCTGACACCCGAATCCCTGAAGTACCGTGATACGGAACACGGCGGACTATCCTATTACTATCCGGGCGACAACAATTCCAGCGGAATTCCGGTACAAGTAGACCCTTCCACGGGTGCCGGCCCCAACGGAGAGATAATCTACCACGACGGCATCATTCTTCCGGGTGTAGTGGCCTCCACTGGCGAAAGAAACACACGTATCATTCCGGCAGGCTATTACTACAACACCACCTATAATTGGGGAACGGAGGCCGAACAGCTGACATACCGCCATTCGGTATTCGACAATTCTTATGTCAAACTGCGTGAATTGACCATCGGCTACCAATTTCCCGAAAAGATGATCTCCAAACTGGGACTGGGCCGGCTGAGTGTGTCGGTCTTCGGACGTAATCTCTTCTACTTCTACAAAGCACTGAAAAACTACGATGCGGAGTCGTCCGTCGGAACATCCTGGGCCAACCAGGCTACCGTGGGAAGTTCTACCACAGCTACCCGCAGTTTCGGTGTTTCACTTCGTGCAAGTTTCTGACAAAACAACCATCCAAAAAACAACAAAGAGTATGAAAAAGACAAAGATATTATCTCTTGTTTCATTGGGAGCATTCCTCTTGACAACATCAGGCTGTACGGATTATGACTTCGACAGCAAATACGAAGACCCCTCCAAAGTAACCCAAGTCACCATCAGTAATCTGATGGTAGGAGTCTTCCAAAAAGTAAAGGACTATGATGTTTACGAATACAACCGGTTCTTCGGATTCGATTCACAGTTTACGGGCAAGTATGCACAAACCTTCGGCTACTCCAACACTACGGATATGTATACCCCCGGCTATATACCCGCTATTGACGGACAGTGGGACAATGTGTATTCGGCACTGGCCCAGTTCCGCAAGCTGGAATCTCTCTACGAGGAAGAAAGCGCGGCAGAACAAGCCCAGGACGAGGCATTCTATCTTGCCGCCAAAGTACAGTTGTACGATTTCTTTGCCGCCACAGTGGACGTTTTCGGGGATATGCCTTTCTCGGAAGCTTGTACGCTGCCGCTTACCAACGATGTAGGTAAATCGTATGCTCATTATGACAAGGCCGAGGATATTTATAAAACCATTCTTGATGAGCTCAAAGAAATTGCTCCGCGGTTCCGCTCCATCCCCACACCGAGGAACTTCAATACACAAGACTTTATCAACAACGGGGACATGGACAAATGGGAACGCTATGCAAACTCCTTGCGACTGCGCCTTGCCATGCGCGTAGCCGCGCAAGGAGACTTGCAGGCGGAAGGCCGTACCGCCATCAAGGAAATCCTGGAAAATCCGTCAGCCTATCCGTTGATAGAGGAACAAGAAAACAACATTCTCATTGTCAACCAGAAGTCTGGGCAACTGAACTTCACCGCAGGCCACGGACTGGGTGACTGGGTAACCAACCGACTTGCTTCGGGCGCCATCATCGACCGCATGCTGGGCCATGGCAACTATGATATGACCAGCAATGACCCACTGAGCGGCGTTTATGTGAAAGGAGAAGACGACCCGCGCATCCTGCTCAACTTCAATCCCGTGAAGATTACCAACCAGAACACCGGTCAATTGGACGAGCACCGTTATCTGGGTACAGACCTTACCGTGGCGGATGAGCTGACGGAATATTACAACTCGCAGGCACAAGACGAAGTCAATACCAGCAACACCGGTTTCTCACAAATCACGCAGAAAGGTTTCTTTTGGGAAAACGACAAATTCGACATGCTGATAATGGCCTCACCCGAAATCCATTTCCTGAAAGCGGAAGCCTATGAAATGGGGTATGGAGTGGCAAAGAATGAAGCGAAAGCGGAAGAAGAGTTCAAAAAGGCTGTCAGCCAGTCCATCACGCTTTACTACTATTACGATTCGGTAAGTACGGGTGAAAACGCACGCCGGTATGATGCCCCTACCGCCGAAGAAACCGCCTCTTTCGCCGCTGCCAAATGGAACAGCACGAAATATACAGACAAGCTGGATGCCATCATTACCCAAAAGTGGCTGCATTTCGGTTTCCTAGCCAGTCGTGAGGCATGGAGTGATATCCGACGTACCGGCTATCCGTCCGGCCTAGCCTTCCCCGAAGTGGCCGGTACCATCACAAATGTGCCGAACCGCTGGAGATACCCGAATACGGAAGTCAACTACAATCCCTACTATAAAGAGGTGTCAGCCGAAGACACTTACTACCACAAACTGTTCTGGGCAAAATAAGGACTTTGTTCGCAAACCCATTTTGCCCGAAGAGTATATCATACTCACCACAGAATAACACGGATTAACACAGATTGCCTTAGGAGTTCTGATAATAAAGAGCTTTTAGCAGTGTTAATCCGTGCTATCCTGTGGTGAGTATGTATTTGCCCCCTCTGTTTCTTTTATTCCGAACAGTATCCCTCCTTTTTTAGAAATCTTAAGGATTTCCCGGTAGGGAGATTGCGGGAAACCACTGTCTTTAATGAACGACGGACAAACATCGCTTCCGCAAAAACTGAACTATAACATAACGGACTAAATGAAAAAGTATCCAAATGACTTGATTGGCGACATCATGAAAGCCTTCGGCAAATATGCCGACCGACTGGCATTCGTCATCGAAGACACGGCCTGCACTTATGGAGAGCTGGCAACTTGCGTACAGAAAATATCCTCCCTATTCAAGGACAGAGAAGACAAAATTATCGGCATCGTCGCAGAAAACAGACTGGAAACATACGCATCCATACTATCTGCACTGATTTGCGGAAAGACATACGTCATCCTCCATCCTTCCTACCCCAAACATAGGAACGACAGAATTGCCGACTCGGCAGGCATTCGCCTCGTGCTGCATACCGAGAATATCCATGTCTTGAACCTCGACACCCGGAATCTGGAACTGATATGTACCTCCGAAATAGAGCAGGCAGAGAACTCCGCCACGTTCCATGCCGCAGAAGACATCCTCCATACGGCAGAAGAGGAAAATGCCTACATCATCTTTACCTCCGGAAGCACGGGCGAACCCAAAGGAGTACCCATCTCCCGCCGTAACCTGAATGCTTTCTATACCGCCTACCACCGCCTCGGCTGGCAACTGGACGAGAACGACCGGATGCTGCAGATGTTCGAACTCACTTTTGACGTTTCCATCGTATCCTTTCTATATCCGCTGACGCTGGGTGCTTGCATATACACCGTTTCTCCGGAAGGCGTGAAATACATCAACGTAATTGAAACTCTGGAAAAATACGACCTGACCTTCGCTGCCGTGGCCCCTTCACTGCTCCAGCTGCTACGTCCCTATTTTCCGGAGATACACCTCCCCGCACTTAGATATCTAGTGGTTACTGCCGAGGCTTCTGACGCGGAGCTGTTGGATGCTTTCAGAAAATGTGTCCCCAATGCCTCTTTCATAAACCTATACGGACCGACAGAGGGAACCATCTACTGCACTGCCTACCGGATACCCGTCACCTCCTGCAAGCATCACAACGGCATGACCGCTATCGGAAGGCCTTTCGAAGGCATCGATGCCCTAATTATGGATAACGACGGTCGCCCGCTGCCTACCGGAGAAACCGGCGAACTATGGATTAGCGGCAATCAAGTGATGGGTGGATACTGGAATGCTCCCGAAAAAAACGGGGAATGCCTCGTAGAGACCGCCAATGGAAAAGTATACTACAAGACGGGAGACCTCTGCCGGATGGATGCCGACGGTGACATCATCTATTGCGGACGAAAAGACTCACAGATAAAGATACAAGGATTTCGCATCGAGCTGAGCGAGATTGAACATGTGGCAAAAAACTTTTTCAACGGTGAATGCCGTGTAGTCGTCATTCCCAAATACGACAACGGCAATCAGTGCGAACTACATCTCGTCGTAGAGAAGAAACAGCTCGACAAACAGCAGATGGAGGAATATCTGTATAGCAGGCTTCCCTACTACATGATTCCCAAGCATATGCATTGCCTGGAACAGTTTCCGCTGAACACCAGTAGCAAAACAGACAGAAAGAAAATACAAGAACTAATTTAAACTTGACAATGGATACACAGACTATTTTGAATGAAATGAGCCTCATCTTTCGGGAGGTACTGAAAAGAGAGAACATTGTACTTGACAATGAGACCACCGCCCAGGATGTGGAAGGATGGGATTCACTGACCAACATGCAACTGATAAACAAGATAGAGAAGAAATTCAATGTACGCTTCACCTTCAGAGATATTGTAAAACTCAAAAACGTGGGAGACATCTGCCATGCCATTTTAACCAAAACCAACTAGGAAATGTCATTCATATCCCTGAACTTCGTCGTACTGTTTGCGTGTACTTTCATTCTATACCATACGCTTCCTTCACGATTCAGAAAAGCGACCTTACTGACAGCCAGCTGCCTCTTCATAGGCTTCTACCACCTCACTTTTCTGATAACGGCCCTCATCCTCACGCTTACCACCTTCTACCTTGGCAAATGGATAGGACAGACCAAGCGGGAAAGCAGCATGAAGGGAATTTATTTTTCAGGTGTGTGTTTTCTGGTCGTGAGCTGGTTGGCATTCCGGTATGCCGACCGGCTTACAGACTGCCACATCCTTTTTCCGCTGGGAATCTCTTTCTATACTTTCCAGGCCATTTCGTACCTGACAGAAATCTATTGGCAAGAAGAAGAACCGGAAAAGAGCCTGCCCGACTTCATGATATACATGCTCTTCTTCATGAAGTTCCTTTCCGGTCCCATAGAAAGGGCAGGTGACATGCTCCCCCAACTGAAGTCCTGCAAAGCTACGGACTATGCATCCATGGTCTACGGAATGAGACTGATTGTCGTGGGACTGATAAAGAAACTGATACTGGCCGACTCCATCGCCCCATACATAGACGGTGTCTTCGGGTCGGTATACACAGCCTCAGGCGTGCAATTGCTGATGGCATGCCTCCTATATCCGATAGAGCTGTATGCCGACTTCTCCGGATATACCGACATCGCATTGGGAGGAGCGCGCATGCTGGGATTCAAGCTCAGCCCAAACTTCAACCGGCCGTTCATTGCGCAGACCACTGCCGACTTCTGGCGCCGATGGCACATGTCGCTTTCATTCTGGGTACGCGACTATCTGTACCTCCCGTTGTCCTCGAGCCTGCGTGGATGGGGACAATGGGGCGTATTTCTAAGTCTGGCGCTGACCTTCACGGGACTGGGTATCTGGCATGGTGCCGGATGGAACTTCGCTGTCTACGGACTAATTCAAGGTGTCATCATCTTCTACGAGATGAAGACCACAGCATTTCACCGCAGACTGAAAGCCCAATTGGGAAGCCGCTTATATGCCACATTATCCGTCGTAAGGACCTACCTACTTTTTGCCGTATCTCTGATATTCTTCCGGGCAAGTTCTATGGCCGAAGCGTTCCACTACATCAGCCACCTCTCCTTCGGCGTACATTACAGTTGGAAGGAAATGAACATCGGAATGCCGGACCACAACAGCATTGTGGCAGGAAGCGCACTCGTACTGATATTGGTTTACGAATATTTCATGTCCAAGCATGATTTGCTAGAAGCCCTCGGACGACAGCCGGCAGCCGTAAGATGGAGTATCTATTATCTGCTCGCCATAATACTTTTCACACTGGGACAGTTCAACTCGGACAGCTTCATATATTTACAATTTTGACAATAAAGACACATGATGAAGAAAAACAGCGAACGGAACGCAGCCATACGTTTCATGAAAAAGCTCTTTATCCTTTTTATCCCTTTTATAGCCCTACTGGCAGTCTATTTCCTGGACGACCCTTTCATGGTCCTGAAGAACTATGAACGATACGACCAAACCCCGGTTGTACTAAACGAAGGGCACGTGGGGTGGCAGATGTATCTGAACAACCGGGATACCATCCCCATCGACTCCTATATCATGGGAAACTCCTGCACTATGGCTTATCAATGCCATGAATGGGAGAAATACCTCCACGGCGGAAGAGCCGTACGGCTATTCGGAAATGCCGAAAGCCTTGCCGCCGTCTGCCTGAAGCTGAAGGCACTGGACAAGGCAGGTGCAACAATCAAGAACCTACTGCTGATTATCGACAAGGAATCATTGCACAACGACCGTTGCCTCACCGGACATTCCAACATTCTGCCGCCCGCCATATCGGGAATAAGCAGCTTCAAGTTTCAGAAGGAATTCTGCCAAGCCTTCTTCTACCCGAACTTTCTCTTCCCCTATCTGGACTACAAGCTGTTCCATACCTATCGCCCTTACATGAAAGGGGTTATAAACCCCTATGGCTCCACCCGAAACCCGGTAACCAATGACGTGTTAAATCCCAGAGAGAAAATGATAAAGGAAGAGGGAGATAAGTACTGGGAAAACCGGAAAGGAGAATTCACCAAAGAGAAAATGAAGAATTATAGAGACGGGAAATACCGGGAAGCCCCCCAAGTGCTCAGGGAAAAGCAAATCAATCTGTTGCAGGAAATAAAGTGGATTTGCCGGAAACATGATACCGATGTAAAAATCATTATCAGTCCCGACTACCTGCAAGTCAACATAAACCCTGCCGACGTAAAGACACTGAAGCGCTTCTTCGGAAAACGGAATGTATTTGATTTCACCGGTATCAACGAATACACGGAAGACATCCACAATTATTATGAACCGGGTCATTATAGGCCCGCACTTGGGAAAAGGCTGATGGAAAAGATATATGAACCTTATATCTTGTCACCGAACGCCAAATCTCCGGCATCTCCCAGCCCGGGAACGATATAGGAATGCTCGTTCATCTCCGGGTCGATTGCTGCACACCACAAGGTCACTTCATCTCCAGGGAACAGCTTTTCCAGATGCTCTACGCCCTGCTGGCTGGCTATGACACAAGCTATCTGCAACTTGGCCGGCATCCCCTTGGTGACGAAGGCCTTCCAGGCCAATTCCATACTTTCTCCCGTGGCAAGCATCGGGTCTACAATCAATAATGTCTTCTTGGACAAATCCGGAGTAGCGATGTATTCGATGTGTACATCCACCGTACGGCATTCCTTATCCTTATAATAACGGTAAGCGGAAACAAAAGCGTTCCCGGCATGGTCGAACATATTCAAGAATCCAGTATGCAAAGGCAATCCGGCACGGAAAACAGTGGCAATCACCACCTCGTCATCGGGTGTGCTGACCGACGCCACCCCCAAGGGAGTCTGTACCTGCTTGACAGAATACGTCAGTTCCTTACTCATTTCATACGCCATTATCTCTCCAATGCGTTCAATATTACGGCGGAAACGCATACGGTCGCCCTGGACTGCTACATCACGAATTTCCGCCACGTATTGGTTCAAGACAGAATTTGTCTCGGCAAAGTTGATAACCTTCATAACTATAAATGTGCTAATGTGCAAATATGCTAATGTGCAAATGTGGTGTACGTAATGCCGCATGGCAATTAGCACATTGGCATATCAGCACATTAGCACATTAAAATTTGCTGCAAAGTAAACGAATTTCACTCAATTTGCAACATTCAGTTAGCAGATATTGTTATGGTTTTATAAAAGATTTCCTATTAGAGAAAAATTTCTCTAATAGAGCTTTTCTTTAAAAAGAAAGTATTACTTTTGTAGGCGAAAAACAAGGGACCTGCTGAAAAGCAGGAAAAAAAGAGCTTTTCTACACCCGTTTTCCCTTGTAAATCAAAGGTAAAAAGAGATTAAGGAAAGAGATTATAAACCAAATACCAACATTTTAAATCATTAAAAGAAATGGCAAATTTAGATTTAAGCAAGTACGGTATCCAAGACGTGAAGGAAATTATCCACAACCCGTCTTACGATGTACTGTTCGCAGAAGAAACCAAACCAGGTTTGGAAGGTTTTGAAAAAGGTCAGGTAACTGAACTGGGTGCTGTAAATGTAATGACAGGTATCTATACCGGTCGTTCTCCTAAAGATAAATTCTTCGTAATGAATGAAGCCAGCAAGGATTCTGTATGGTGGACTTCTGAAGAATACAAAAACGACAACAAACCTTGCTCTGAAGAAGCTTGGGCTGACCTGAAGGCTAAGGCTGTAAAGGAATTGAGCGGCAAGCGTCTGTTTGTTGTTGATACCTTCTGTGGTGCCAACCCCGCTACTCGTATGAAAGTACGTTTCATCATGGAAGTGGCATGGCAGGCTCACTTCGTAACTAACATGTTCATCCGCCCGACTGCTGAAGAACTGGCTAACTACGGAGAACCCGATTTCGTATCATTCAACGCTTCTAAGGCAAAAGTTGACAACTACAAGGAACTGGGTCTGAACTCTGAAACAGCTACTGTATTCAACTTGAAGACCAACGAACAGGTTATCTTGAACACTTGGTACGGTGGTGAAATGAAGAAGGGTATGTTCTCTATCATGAACTACAAGAACCCGTTGCGTGGTATCGCTTCTATGCACTGCTCTGCCAACACTAACATGGAAGGCACTGACTCTGCTATCTTCTTCGGTCTGTCTGGTACAGGTAAGACTACTTTGTCAACTGACCCGAAACGTCTGTTGATCGGTGACGATGAACACGGATGGGATGACGAAGGTGTATTCAACTACGAAGGTGGTTGCTACGCTAAGGTTATCAACTTGGATAAAGAAAGCGAACCCGATATCTACGCTGCCATCAAGCGTGACGCTCTGTTGGAGAATGTTACAGTAGCTGCTGACGGTAAGATTGACTTCGCTGACAAGAGCGTAACAGAAAACACTCGTGTTTCTTATCCTATCTACCACATCAATAACATTGTTAAACCGGTTTCTAAGGGTCCTCACGCTCACCAGGTAATCTTCTTGTCTGCTGACGCATTCGGTGTATTACCTCCGGTATCTATCCTGAACCCTGAACAAGCTCAGTACTACTTCTTGTCTGGCTTTACTGCTAAGTTGGCTGGTACAGAACGTGGTATCACTGAACCGACTCCGACATTCTCTGCTTGCTTCGGTGCTGCTTTCCTGAGCCTGCATCCTACTAAATATGCAGAAGAATTGGTTAAGAAGATGAACAAGGTTGGTGCTAAGGCATACTTGGTTAACACTGGTTGGAACGGTAGCGGCAAACGTATCTCTATCAAAGATACTCGTGGTATCATCGACGCTATCCTCGACGGTTCTATCGACAAGGCTCCGACGAAGGTTATTCCTTTCTTCGACTTCGTGGTTCCTACTGAATTGCCTAATGTAGATCCGAAGATTCTTGATCCTCGCGATACTTACGAATGCGCTTGCCAATGGGAAGAAAAAGCAAAAGACCTGGCTGGCCGCTTCATCAAGAACTTCGCTAAGTTCACTGGCAACGAAGCAGGTAAGGCTCTGGTTGCTGCTGGTCCGAAGCTCTAATCTGACAATAAAGTTAGAAACATATGGAAAAGGTATCTCCTCCGGGAGATGCCTTTTTTCTTTTTTAATATCTCTATCTCATTGATAATCCGAAAGTTTTAGTAGTTTTGCAGAAACCATTATTCAAATAAAGCAATATGAAAAGTATCAGATTGATGTTGGCAGGCGCAAGTTTGTTACTGCTCTGCAGTTGCGGTGCCCAGGTCCAGAAAGAGACCCAAGTTGCCAATGCAAATGAAAGCAAAGAGAATGCGGTGATTGAAACCATCATGTCACGCCGCAGCATCCGCCAGTACAAACCGCAAGCCGTGAATCGCGACACCATGCAGATTATCCTGGATTGCGGTATCAATGCACCCAACGGACAGAACAAGCAATCGTGGGAAGTGCGTGTAGTGGATAACCCGGATTTCATCAACGGCATCACGGAAATCTACAAGAAGGAAAATCCCAAAGCCGCCGAAGACCCGAAATTCAAGAACATGTTTCGCAACGCTTCTACAGTAGTATTTATTGCCAATGACCCGTCTTATGACCTTTCGCAGATTGACTGCGGACTGCTGGGTGAGAATATGATTCTATCAGCCTGGTCCATGGGAATCGGTTCTTGCTGCTTGGGCGGTCCCACGCGCTTCATGACCTCTACTCCGGCTGCTGCCGAATACCTGAAGAAACTGGATATTCCGGAAGGCTATCAGCTACTTTACTGTATCGCTTTCGGCTATCCGGACGAAACGCCCACTGCCAAACCCCGTAATGCGGCAAAGGTAAAATTCATCGATTGACTTTCGTTTGAATGACGACAATAAAAAGGAGTGCCTCACCTTTCGGCGGGGCACTCCTTTCATATATAACAACTAAAACTCTTCTGTTTATCAGTTCTTGTTTGCGCGTTTACGCTCAAGCTCATCGAGGATAACCTTACGCATACGCATTGATTTAGGAGTAACTTCCACATATTCATCCTCCTTGATGTACTCCAGTGCCTCCTCAAGAGAGAACTGTACGGGAGGAATCAGACGTGCCTTGTCATCCGAACCACTGGCACGCATATTGGTAAGCTTCTTGGACTTCGTTACATTAATCACCAAGTCGTTGTCATGGGAATGCTCGCCCACTACCTGGCCTGCATAAACCTCTTCCTGCGGGAAAATGAAGAATTTGCCGCGGTCCTGCAACTTGTCAATGGCATAGGCAAAAGCCGTACCGGACTCCATGGCAATCATAGAACCGTTGGTACGCCGTTCAATCTCACCCTTATACGGTTGATATTCCTTAAAACGGTGCGCCATGATGGCCTCTCCGGCGGAAGCGGTCAGCACGTTGGTACGCAGACCGATGATACCGCGCGACGGCATGTCGAACTCAAGATTTACACGTTCGCCGGCACTTTCCATCTTTACCATTTCACCTTTACGACGGGTCACCATATCAATCATCTTGCTGGCATATTCTTCGGGAACATTGATGGTCAGCTCTTCGATAGGTTCGCATTTCACGCCGTCAATCTCCTTGAAGATTACCTGCGGTTGCCCTACCTGCAACTCATACCCTTCACGACGCATGGTCTCAATCAGTACGGAAAGATGAAGCACGCCACGGCCGGAAACAATCCACTTGCCGTCTTCCTCGCTCTTGCGCACACGAAGAGCAAGATTCTTATCCAACTCCTTCATCAAACGGTCGTGGATGTGGCGGGAAGTAACAAACTTACCTTCCTTACCGAAGAACGGAGAGTCGTTGATGGTGAAGAGCATACTCATCGTAGGCTCGTCAATGGCAATGGGCGGCAACGCCTCCGGATTTTCGTAATCGCAGACCGTATCTCCGATTTCAAATCCTTCGATACCTACCAATGCACAGATGTCACCGGAAGACACTTCCTGCACCTTTACACGGCCCATACCTTCGAATGTATGCAGTTCCTTGATTTTTGATTTCACGATACTCCCGTCACGCTTTGCCAAAGACACGTTCATGCCTTCTTTCAATGTACCACGGTGCACGCGGCCCACAGCAATACGCCCGGTATACGAAGAATAATCCAGCGAAGTAACCAGCATTTGCGGTGTACCTTCCAACTGTTCGGGGGCAGGAATATTCTCCAAGATACAGTCCAGAAGCGGATAAATGTTATCAGTCGGCTGCTGCCAGTCGGTACTCATCCAATTATTCTTGGCAGAACCGTAGATAACGGGGAAATCCAGCTGGTCCTCGGTTGCATTCAAGCTGAACATCAAGTCGAACACCATCTCGTACACTTCTTCGGGACGGCAGTTTGGCTTATCCACCTTATTTACAACAACGATAGGTTTCAGACCAATCTGCAGAGCTTTCTGCAATACAAACCGTGTCTGCGGCATAGGACCTTCGAAAGCATCCACAAGCAGAATGCATCCATCCGCCATATTCAATACACGTTCCACTTCACCTCCGAAGTCACTGTGTCCCGGAGTATCAATAATGTTAATCTTGGTGTCCTTGTAGTTGATAGAAACGTTCTTTGAGAGAATCGTTATACCTCGTTCACGCTCCAGGTCATTGTTATCCAACATTAATTCACCTGTGCTCTGGTTGCTGCGGAAAAGATTTCCGGCCAAAAGCATCTTGTCAACGAGCGTCGTTTTCCCATGGTCCACATGGGCAATAATTGCAATGTTTCTAATCTTTTGCATATAATACCTATTATTTTCAGGCGACAAAGTTAGTGATTTTGGATTAGATATGCAGTATAGATATGATTTTTTTGCTGAATATCATTGTAATATAAAAGTTTATCCCTATCTTTGCAGCCCCAAAAGGGAATATTTATAATAACTTTTAATTAAACATTATGTATTTAGACGCTGCTAAAAAGCAAGAAATCTTCGGCAAATACGGAAAGTCTAACACTGATACTGGCTCAGCTGAGGCTCAGATAGCTTTGTTTTCCTACCGTATTGCTCGTCTGACTGAGCACCTTAAGCTCAACAGAAAGGATTATAGTACAGAAAGAGCTTTGACTATGTTGGTAGGTAAACGCCGTGCGTTGCTGACTTATCTGAAGGACCGCGACATCACCAGATATCGTGCTATCGTCAAAGAACTCGGCTTGCGTAAGTAATCTACTTGCGGCAAAACCATCAAAAAAGGAAGTTTTCCAAAAGGAAACTTCCTTTTTTGTTTATAATCCGATTTATACCTAATTTTGTATCCATGAAAAGAAAAGTATCAGCAGCAAATCTTTCGATAGCAATCACTTTTCTATTGATACTGCTATCATTCGGCTTCGGTTATCGCAGCTATTCGCAGGCAGAACAACGTGTGGTCTCTGACCTGAATCAAGCGCTGCAACGCACAGTATTGCAGCACAAGGGATTATGGTTGAATGCAGATACCATCCAAACCTATGCCAAGTTGCAAGAAGTGATGGGCACTCCCGTTTCCGTAAGCGGTTTCCACAGAGCCTTTACCGAAGCATTGTCCATCACCGGATTGAAAGATGTTTCTACCCTTTCGCTACATATACTGAAAAAGAATGCTCCCGCCACCGTATTCAATGAGATTCCTGCCGGATGTCTTGCCAGCGACACATTAGTATGGCTCTCCACCACAGCCGATGCATCTGGGCTGACACTTTCTTTCCGGGGATATGCCCGCTGCTCAGCTGCCATGCTGTTCAGCTTATCCAAGCAGACAATTCCGGCAACATTGCTATTGGCCGCCCTGCTCTGGGGAGGATTCACTTTCTTCTATTTCCACCGGCACACAAAGACTAATGCCAGTAACGGGCAGCAACAAGAAAACTTCATTACCTTCGGCAACCTTTCGCTTTCCCTCCAGGAAGCCTGCTTCTATAACGAACAGCAGGAAAAGCTAAAACTCACCCCCATGCAGTACACACTGATGGAGATGTTCTACCTTTCTTCCTCACACCTACTTTTCAAATCCGACATCTGCCAATCGCTATGGCCGGGAAAAGACAATGCAGACGAAACGCTTTACACATTGATACGGCGTCTGAAGCCCATTGTCGAGGACAACAGCAACCTCAGAATAACAACAGATCGTGGTCGCGCCTACGGACTGGAAATAAAAACCTAAACATTATAGAATCATGAAGACTAACAAACTTATCCTATTAGGGCTAATCTGCCTAACTGTCGCAATGCCGACAACCGCCCAAAACCGTAACGAAAAGAAAGCGCGCACTGAACGTGCTGTAAAAGAAGCTATTGCTGCTAAACAATACAAAATCAACGTAGATCGGATGCAACCGATGAGAGGCGGTAGCCGTAACCTGACCACCAACTATACACTGGAAATTAGAAACGACTCCGTTTTCTCTTACCTGCCTTACTTTGGAGTGGCCTACAATGCTCCGTATGGAGGAGGCAAGAGCCTGAATTTCAATGCATCCATCACCGGATACACAACCAGAGCACTCAAAAAAGGCAAAATCCAAATAGACTTCAAGACCCGTAGTGATGAAGACAATTATGAGTACCGCCTCACCATCTTTCCCGATGGTTCTACCAGTATCCATGTGCAACCCATGAACAAACAGTCCATCTCGTTCACCGGAGAGATGGATACAGAAAAGTAATCATCTTCCCCCTTTAAAAGGACAAAAGAAGGCATTGTCAGTCTATTGTCAGGCAAATGTCAGACAACTATCCGCTTTTTGTTTCTTCCATCCCGGCAGAAAGCGGATACCTTCGTGTCCCGAAATCAAACAACAACCGGAACATGAAACAGATAATATGTATTCTTGCCCTGCTCCTAATGAGCGTCACGACAACAAAAGCACAAACCAGCCCGGCAACACCCTCCATCCGAGGTAAAATTCTCACAGAGGAAAAGCAACCGATAGAGTTTGCCAACATCGCCCTCCTTTCCGAAGATTCCACCTTCATACAAGGAACGTGCAGCCGAAGCGACGGTAGTTTTGAACTTCTCCCTCCCGCTCCCGGAAACTATCTACTACAAGTTTCTTCCATCGGTTACAAAACCCTTTGCCAGCCTTGCCCCACCGGGAGTACCCACAACTGGATATTGCAAACCGATGCCGTGCTACTTGCGGAAACCGTCATCACCGCCGCCCGCCCCGTTTTCCGACTAAAGGGCGGAAAGTTGGAGACAAGCGTACGGCAAACCCTGCTAGCATCCTTGAATGATGCCAACGACGTATTGAAACATATCCCCGGACTGCGCTCCTCTGATGAGGGGTATACCGTTTTTGGCAAAGGGACACCGGTCATCTATATAGATAACCGCCTTCTGCAAGACAACTCCGAACTACAACGCCTCTCTGCCGCCGATATTGAAAAAGTGGAGCTCATCACCAACCCGGGTGCAGAGTACGATGCTACCGTTAAAGCCGTTGTGCGCATACGCACCGTACGTAACAAAAGAGACTGTTTTGGCGGTAATTTCCGTGCAGGAATCACCCAACGGAGACGCAGCAACCATTACGGACAAGTCGATCTGAATTATCAGAAGAAAGGACTGTCCCTACTGGGCATGCTATACATCAATTATGAAAACAGAAAACGCCACCAGGAGGTTCGCTACCAGATACCGTCCGAAATACAATGGGATGTAAATAACCGGGTTCACTTATATAATAAGGGACTACTTGCCGGAGGAAAAGCAAGCGCCAGTTACGACTTCACCCCCCAACACAGCCTCGGTGCCTCCTATGAGTTTCATCGTACCCCCGATTATCACAGCAGTGACCATTCGGCATATACCGTCCGGGCAAATGAAGAATTGGCCGATCACACCATACATTCCTCCCAAAACTTGCAGCAAACCAACCGGCACCAGCTGAATGCCTACTATCAGGGCAGCATAAAGCAACTCCACATAAACTTCAACACCGACCTGGTATACGGAAAAAGTTATAATCACCAGGAGGCTAAAGAAGAAAGCCAGACCGAAGGCAATCGCGACATCAGCTCTTTCAACCACGCCGACAACCGCCTTTATGCCGCCAAGTTGATTCTGACCCATCCCCTTTGGAAAGGTGAACTGAAGACCGGTGCCGATTACACCTTCATCCGGCGAAATGACAATTTCCTGAACCGGCAGCACATACTTCCCGATACAGACAGTCGAATCGACGAAAGCAAGTCCGCCGTCTTTGCCGAATACTCACTGACATTAGGAAAAATCAGCCTTCTTGCAGGACTGCGCTTCGAGCATGCCGTCTCCGACTATTGGGAGCAGGAAAAGTACGTGTCCGGTCAAAGTCGTACTTACAATGACTGGTGCCCCAACCTATCGGTAGACTTTCCTCTCGGCAAAGCCCAAGCCAATCTCAGCTATACAGCCAAAAGCAACCGCCCCAGCTTCTTCCAGCTACGTAGCACACTGAGTTATAACAACCGTTTCATCTACGAAGGCGGAAACCCACTGCTCACCCCCGAAACCAACCACGACCTGCAGTTCACGGCCCTTTACAAGTGGGTACAATTCGGACTTAACTACCAATACCGCCGCAATGCCATTGCCTTCATGACCAAAGAATACGAGGACAATCCGGATGTTGTCATCTTCACTACCGGAAATTTCAAACGGATGCAGTATCTCACCGCCTCTGCCCATCTGTCACCCACCGTCGGCATCTGGAAACCGGAGCTCGGCATCTACTTCGCCCAACCGTTCTTCAAAGTCACCAATCAAGGCAGTAGCAAGAATATGAACCGCGGCAGCATTTACCTCTTTCTGCAAAACAGTCTCCAGCTTCCGGACGAGTGGATTCTCTCCCTTGATGCCGACTACCAGAGCGAAGGCAACTTCGGCGCCATGCTGCAACGTTCCTATTGGGGCATAAACGCCGGCATCCGCAAAACATTCTTCAACAAAAGGCTGACGCTCGGACTGCAAGCCAATGACCTGTGGAATTCCCGGTATGGCTCCTTCATGCTGTTCGGTCCCCGGCTGACCTATACGAAAAAGGCAAACCCGGACTCGCGCAGCTTCTCCCTGAACCTAAGCTATCGTTTCAATGCAGCAGGCAAAGCGTACAAAGGAAAGCACGTATCGGAACAAGACTTGAAGCGGCTATAAACAGAACTTTGGGGAAGAAAGAGAAACAGAACAGAAGAATATTATACAAATAAGCCGACCACCGGAGATATTTCAGCAATATTTTCCCTTAGAATGTTGCATCAAGTAAAAGTTTCTCTTATTTTTGCGGTTTAACAGCTATAAATTATAACCTTTAGACAGAAAATACTATCATTATGGATACCAGCAAAATCGTAGGAGAAAAAATAAAATCACTCCGTGAAAGCCAATCCATCAGTATGGAAGAACTGGCACAGCGTTCGGGACTTGCTATCGAACAGATTGAACGTATAGAAAACAACATCGACCTCCCGTCACTGGCTCCCCTCATCAAGATAGCTCGTGTGCTGGGTGTACGTTTGGGAACTTTTCTTGACGACCAGGATGAGAACGGTCCCGTGGTCTGCCGTAAGGACGAGTCGCAGAACAGTATCAGTTTCTCCAACAATGCCATCCACAGCCGCAAGCATATGGAGTATCATTCACTCTCCAAATCCAAAGCCGACCGCCATATGGAGCCGTTTATCATTGATGTGGCCGCTACGGACGACAGTGACTTTGTACTCTCCTCACACGAAGGCGAAGAATTCATCATGGTGATGGAAGGGACCATGGAAATCAGTTACGGCAAAAATACCTACCTGCTCGAAGAAGGTGACAGCATCTATTACGATTCCATCGTTCCGCACCACGTACACGCCTATGAAGGGCAGGCAGCCAAGATACTTGCAGTAGTTTATACACCAATTTAAATTAATGGAAAATGGAAAGGTGAAAATGGAAAATGATAAATACTTTCTATTTTCACCTTTCAACTTTCCACTTTCAACTTCCACATCATGTTATACGAACGTACCCTCGGCCAATGGTTGGAACATTGGGCCGAAACAACACCAGACAAAGAATATATCGTTTACTCTGACCGCAACCTGCGCTTCACCTGGAGCCAGTTCAACCGCCGGGTGGACGACATGGCCAAAGGACTTATCGCCATCGGCGTGGAACGGGGAACACACGTAGGTATCTGGGCAGCTAACGTACCCGACTGGCTGACTCTATTATACGCTTGCGCCAAGATAGGTGCCGTCTACGTAACGGTAAACACCAACTACAAACAGTCCGAGCTGGAATATCTCTGCCAGAACTCCGACATGCATACCCTCTGCATCGTCAATGGCGAAAAGGACAGTGACTTTGTGCAGATGACCTATACCATGCTTCCGGAACTGAAGACTTGCCAACGCGGACACTTGAAAAGCGAACGTTTCCCTTATATGAAAAACGTCATCTACGTGGGGCAGGAGAAGCACCGGGGCATGTACAACACGGCCGAAATACTTCTCTTGGGCGACAATATAGAAGACAGTCGCCTGAATGAGCTCAAAAGTCAGGTCACTTGCCACGATGTAGTGAACATGCAATACACCTCCGGCACTACGGGATTCCCGAAAGGCGTCATGCTTACCCACTACAACATTGCCAACAACGGTTTCCTTACCGGTGAGCACATGAAGTTTACCGCTGATGACAAGCTCTGCGTCTGCGTACCATTGTTCCACTGCTTTGGCGTGGTACTTGCCACCATGAACTGCCTGACACACGGCTGTACAGAAGTAATGGTGGAACGCTTCAACCCACTGGTAGTGCTCGCCTCTATCCACAAGGAGCGCTGCACGGCACTTTACGGCGTACCCACCATGTTCATTGCCGAACTGAACCATCCGATGTTCGACATGTTCGACATGTCCAGCCTCCGTACGGGTATCATGGCAGGTTCCCTCTGCCCGGTAGAGCTGATGAAGCAGGTGGAAGAGAAAATGTACATGAAGGTAACCAGCGTTTACGGGCTGACCGAAGCTGCTCCCGGAATGACCGCCACCCGGATAGACGACCCGTTCGACGTACGTTGCAATACCGTAGGACACGACTTTGAACATACGGAAGTAAAGGTTATCGACCCCGAAACCGGAGAAGAGTGTCCCGTAGGCGTACAAGGTGAAATGTGCAACCGCGGATACAACACCATGAAGGGTTACTACAAAAACCCGGAAGCCACGGCCGAAGTCATTGACGAGAACGGTTTCCTGCACTCGGGAGACCTTGGAGTGAAGGACGAGGACGGCAATTACCGCATCACAGGACGCATCAAGGACATGATTATCCGCGGTGGTGAGAATATCTATCCCCGCGAGATAGAAGAGTTCCTCTATCAACTGGAAGGCGTAAAAGACGTGCAGGTAGCCGGTATTCCCTCTAAGAAGTACGGTGAAGCCGTAGGCGCTTTCATCATCCTGCACGAAGGAGTGGATATGCACGAATCGGATGTACGAGACTTCTGCATCGGCAAAATATCCCGCTACAAGATACCCAAGTATATCTTCTTCATCAAAGAATTCCCCATGACGGGAAGTGGCAAGATACAGAAATTCAAGCTGAAAGATCTGGGATTGCAACTTTGCAAGGAGCAGGGGATTGAGATTGTGTAATAATAAAGGATAAGAGATAAGGGGTTAGCGATTAGGGATTATTTGGGGCCGCATAGACTTTAATATAGGCATAAACCCATCCTTAATCCCTAATCGCTAACCCCCTTATTTTTCTTCTTTTTCCGGATACTTCATATTCTCCTCTTTCATCTGTTCCAAGACCTCATGCAGGTATTTGGCAGACTCCCATTTAGCCATCGGAAGGTCGTGGAGCAGGTAGTTGCCGCAATCTTGCGGAGCGGCACCGGGGACTTCACCTTCATATTCGGCAACAAAGCGGAAGGTGTCCTGCATCAGCGCCAGTATGTCCTGCGGCTTCAAGTCACCTTTCATCAGCAGATAATTACCGGTGAGGCAGCCCATGGGGCCCCAATAGATAATCTTGTCCTGCCACTGCGGGTCATTACGCAGGTAGGTGGCGGCAAGATGTTCGATAGTATGCAGAGCACCTTGTCCCAAGGCAGGCTCACGGTTGGGCTCTTTCATACGGATGTCGAAAGTAGTGACTGTTTCTCCGTTCACTTCATCCTGGCGGGATACGTAAATACCGCGCAACAAGCGGATGTGGTCAATTGTAAAACTGGGAATCTTCTTCATGAGTTATGAGTTATAAGTTATGAGTTATAAATTGCTGGGAAGGGTGGAGAGGAAGGTCCATATCGTGAGGAACGAACGCTCTGCCATGGTTCCCCAGAAATCGGCATACTGCGAAGCATGGTCCTCTACTCCGGGTGTGTCGCTGATGATGCGGAAGCTGAGAAAAGGAACATTGTACAGATAGCAAATCTGCGCAATGGCGGCAGACTCCATATCAACGGCAAGACCGTCGGGGAAACGTTGCTTGATGGTATCCAGCTCCGTACGGTTGGTGATGAACTGGTCGCCGGTACAGACAAGTCCACTGTGGATGCGGCTTTCCATTCCGGCTTCGTTCAGCGACAAGGCATGTTTCAACAGAGAGGAACATCCCTCGTAAGAGGCGGGAAAACCTTGCACTTGTCCGTACTCGTTACCGTCGCCGCACCAGACGTCGTGATACACCAGACGTTGGCTTGCCACTACATCCGTCACCTTCAGGCAAGCATCAATGCCGCCCGCCACACCGGTGCTGACGATGCAGTCCGGAGAAAAGCGCCGTATCAGTTCCGAAGCTCCTACCGCTGCACTCACCTTACCGATGCCACATTGCGTCAAGATTACATGGTTACCGCCCAATGTACCTTCCACATAGCGGAAACTACCATCGCCCGACGTATTCTTATCCTGCAAGCGCTCCACCAACCGGCGGTGTTCGCTGTCCATTGCACTGATTATCCCTATTGTCATATCTATAATAATTTAAGCTTGCATATTACCATTAAAGCACTTTAATCTTTTTTTGGAAAGGCAAAGGTACAACATTCTGCCGATAACGTGACAATAACAATCTGCATTTATGTATCTTTGCCACAAAAGCGAAGATAGGCTGCACCTCAACAAAACTTTTTCATGCAAGCATGAAAGTTCTGTATTCGGTTTGCACTATCTTTGCCCCACAATTGATTAATTGATAACTCATAACTTATAACTCATGAAGAAGCTTCTTCCCGACCTTATTGCCATCCTGGCATTCGTCCTTCTTTCCTTCGCCTACTTCTTCCCGGCGGATATAGAAAACCGTATTCTCTTTCAGCACGACACGGCTGCAGGAGCAGGGGCAGGACAAGAAGTCAAGGAGTATTACGAACAGACGGGCGAACGCAGCCGTTGGACAAACTCGCTGTTCGGCGGTATGCCCATGTATCAGATAGCCCCTTCGTATGACTCCACCAAGTCACTGCAGTGGGTACAGAAAGCCTACCAACTCTTCCTGCCCGACTATGTGTGCCTCACATTCATGCTGATGCTCGGCTTCTACATCCTGCTGCGCGTCTTCGGCATACCGGTCTGGCTGGCCGGACTGGGCGGTATCATGTGGGCATTCTCGTCCTATTTCTTTATCCTGATATCCGCCGGACACATCTGGAAGTTCATCACCCTTGCCTACGTGCCGCCCACCATAGCGGGCATCGTGCTCGCCTATCGTGGGAAACTGCTGTGGGGAGGCATCCTCACCGCCTTGTTCGTGGCCCTGCAAATCACCTCGAACCACGTGCAAATGTCCTATTACTTCTTCTTCGTCATCCTTTTCTTTGTGGGAGCCTACTTCGAGAAAGCATGGCGTACCAAGACATTGCCCCAGTTCTTCAAGGCAAGTGCCGTACTGATTGTGGCAGCCCTCGTCGGCATAGCCGCCAACGTATCCAACCTCTATCACACCTATGCCTACAGCAAAGAAACCATGCGCGGCAAAAGCGAACTGGTGCAGACCGGCGACGCTGCCAAGCAGACCAGTAGCGGGCTGGACCGCGACTACATCACCCAGTGGAGCTACGGCATCGACGAAACACTGACTCTGCTGGTGCCCAACTTCAAAGGCGGAGCATCTGCCGCCCTCAGCCAGAGTGAAACCGCCATGAGCAAGGCAAACCCGATGTACAGCAGTCTGTACGGCTCACTGACACAATATTTCGGTACCCAGCCCATGACGTCGGGTCCCGTCTACGTAGGAGCCTTCGTCTTGTTTCTGTTCGTACTGGGATGCTTCATCGTAAAAGGACCGTTGAAGTGGGCATTGATAGGAGCCACCTTCTTCTCCATCGTCTTGTCCTGGGGCAAGAACTTCATGCCGCTGACGGATTTCTTCATCGATTACGTCCCGTTGTACAACAAGTTCCGCGCCGTGTCCTCCATCCTTGTCATAGCAGAGTTCACGATACCTTTGCTGGCTATCTTTGCCCTGAAACGCCTGCTCGAAGAGCCGGAAATCTTAAAACAGGAAAAGAAGCCCCTCGGCATCAGCCTGCTGCTCACTGCAGGCATCGCCCTGCTGCTTGCCGTTGCCCCGGGCAGCATCGGCTCCGGCTACGTGCCCGCCCAAGAGGCACAGATGCTGCAGAATGCCGTCAACCAGCAGATGATACCCGCCAACGAGCTCTCCGGCATCCTTGCCAACTTGGGAGAGATACGTGCCGAACTCGTCAGCAGCGACGCCCTGCGTAGCTTCATCATCATAGGCATCGGCTGCAGCCTGCTCTGGCTCTATGCAAGCGGCAAGCTGCGCAGCTCGCTGACCATTGCAGGTATCACCATACTCTGCCTGGCAGATATGTGGGGGGTCAACAAGCGCTATCTGAATGATGCCCAGTTCGTGCCCCACTCCATCCGTACGGAAACCTTCACCAAGACAAATACAGACGAGCTGATACTACAAGATACCAGCTTGGACTATCGTGTATTGAACTTTGCCACCAGCACCTTCGATGACAACAACACCTCCTACTGGCACAAAAGCGTCGGCGGTTATCACCCGGCCAAGCTGCGCCGCTACCAGGAAATGATAGAGCATCACATCTCTCCCGAAATGCAGGCGGCCTACAAGGCCATTGCCACCGCCGGAGGTGAGATGGACAGCGTGGATGCCAATAAGTTCCGCGTACTGAACATGCTAAACACCAAATACTTCATCTTCCCTGCAGGGCAGCAAAGACAAACCGTTCCCATCCTCAACCCGCACGCCTACGGCAATGCATGGTTTGTAAACAAGGTGCAGTATGTGAACAACGCCAACGAAGAGATTGACGCCCTGGACAGCATTATACCCACAGAGACAGCCGTAGTGGATGCCCGCTTCAAGGATGTACTGAAAGGCGCCACGGAAAGTTATAAAGACAGCCTCTCCAGCATCTGCCTGACAAGTTACGCACCTAACCGCCTGACGTACGAAACGAACAATGCCCAAGACGGTATTGCCGTATTCTCCGAAATCTATTATCCGGACGGCTGGCACGTAACCATCGACGGACAGCCTGCCGAACTGGCACGCGCCGACTATATCCTGCGCACAATGTATGTTCCTGCCGGACAGCACACCATCGAAATGCGCTTTGACCCCACCAGCCTGCACGTGACGGAAGGCATCGCCTACGGAGCACTGGCGCTGCTGGTGATAGGTATCATCGTGGCAGTGCTGATAGCTAAAAGGAAGTATGTAAAGGCATAAGAACAAATATCATATCATTCCCCCACAAGCACCCGACGCATTCCGCTATTCATACCCTGATACGGAATGCGTCGAGTGCTTATGTCCGTTCCGTTATCCCCTCATGTTTGTTCTGTCATTCCCTTATGTCTGTTCTGTCAACCCCTATATATTGATGAAAAACCACGGCTGTGAAGCATATTCTTCACAGCTGTGGCACGTCTTCTTCACGACTGTGGAAAAGGCGTACCACAGCCGTGCGCACATGATAAGCCCAAAGGCTTCTCAAGACAAACCACCGTGCAAAACACAACAGAAGCCTATGTAGCACACAACGGAAGCCTATGCAAGAGACAAGAAAGCCCGGTCAGATGCGCAAAAAAACCGTTTCTACCCTCCCGGGTAAAAACGGTTCAAGTCAATAATACATGAAAAAACGCTATTTAGAGAGAGTCTCTTCTATAACGGAATGGTTCTCTTCCTTCTTCACTCATCATCAGCAGTTCTCCGAACTGACATCAAAGTTAGGGAAGCATAACAAGAACAACAAATAGAATCTACGAAAAGGCATATCTCATCGACAGAACGGAAAAGAATGAACCCTACAATAGGGAAAAGAATGAAAAAAAAGCTATAAACAGTCGGCAGAACGATATATTTCAGTAACTTTGCTAACGTGAAAACAAGCTGCACCCCAGCATAAAAAAATGAACAGTATGGAAACTACCAGACAAAATAAAATAGCCCGTCTCTTGCAGAAGGAACTGAGTGATATCTTCTTGTTGCAAACCAAGTCCATGCCCGGCATACTGATTTCCGTCAGTGCCGTACGCATCAGCCCCGACATGAGCGTGGCACGCGCTTATCTCAGTATATTCCCCTCGGAGAAAAGCGAAAAAATAGTCAAGAACATCAACGGAAACATGAAATCCATACGCTTTGAACTGGGTACCCGCGTACGCCACCAACTACGCATTATCCCCGAACTGAAGTTCTTCGTAGACGACTCACTGGACTATCTGGAACGAATTGACGAACTGCTGAAATAATGTCCCTTCCCTTCTTTATAGCCCGCCGCTACCTCTTCTCCAAGAAGAAACACAATGCCATTAATATCATCTCCGGTATTTCGGTGTGTGGAGTGGCATTGGCTACGTTGGCGTTGGTATGCACCTTGTCCGTGTTCAACGGTTTTCAGGACATGGTGGCAGGCTTTTTCACAGCCTTCGACCCGGAACTGAAAATCACCGCCCGCGAAGGTAAGGTTTTCGACCCGCACGAAGCGTGCATCCGGCAAGTACACGCCCTGTCCGAGATTGACGTGTGGACGGAAACACTGGAAGAGAATGCCATGGTGCAGTACAAGGACCGCCAGGCAATGGCCGTCATCAAGGGAGTGGAGGACAATTTCGAACAGCTTACCTCCATCGACAGCTTGCTCTATGGGACGGGAAAGTTCCTACTGAGCGACTCGGTGGTGGACTATGGTTTTCTGGGTGTGGAACTTATATCCGAGTTGGGCACCGGCATTCAGTTCGTGGACCCGTTGCAGGTCTATGCCCCCAAACGGAACGTACGGGTAAACATAGCCAACCCCACTGCGGCTTTCAACCGGGAGTATCTCTTCTCGCCCGGCGCCATCTTTGCCGTCAACCAGCAAAAATACGATTCACGCTACATACTGACGTCACTCGACTTTGCCCGCCGTCTGTTCAATTATGACACGGAAGTCTCTGCCATCGAGATGAAACTGAAACCCGGTTCCAACATCGGCTCCGTACAAAAGAAAATAGCAGGCATTCTCGGCGACCGGTTCATTGTACAGAACCGCTACGAGCAGCAGGCCGATGTTTTCCGCATCATGGAAATAGAGAAACTCATCTCTTATCTCTTCCTCACCTTCATTCTGGGTATCGCATGCTTCAATGTCATCGGTTCGCTGTCCATGCTGATACTGGACAAACGGGAGGACGTGGAGACACTGCGCAACCTGGGTGCCGATGACCGGCTTATAGCGCGCATCTTCTTGTTCGAAGGCAGGATGATTTCTGTATTCGGCGCCCTCTCCGGCATCGTTTTAGGATTGTTGCTGTGCTTTCTGCAGCAACGTTTCGGGTTGATTTCATTGGGGGGAGGCAATGGAAGTTTTGTAGTGGACGCTTATCCGGTAAGTGTACATGCCACGGATATTATTCTGGTATTCTTAACGGTCATCACTGTAGGCTTCTTGTCCGTATGGTATCCGGTGAGATACCTCAGCAAGCGGCTGCTGAGAAAAAGATAAAAAAACAGTTACTTCTTACGGATAATCGTCAATCCGTCACGCAGGGGAAGAATGACTTTCTCCACACGCGCATCCCGCGCCACCAAATCATTGAAGGCTTTGATACTGATTGTTTGCAGGTCTGTGCGATGGGGTTGTTCTTCCAGCACATGGCCATCCCACAAGGTATTGTCGGCAATGATATATCCACCGCCGGAAAGGCGGGCGAGCACCATTTCATAATACTCTATGTATTTACGCTTATCTCCGTCAATAAAGGCAAGGTCGAAAGTGAGGTCCAGTTGCGGTACCAGCTCCAAAGCATCACCGATGTAGAACCTGATTTTATCCGCGTAATCGGAATTCTCCAGCCACGGACGGGTGAAGTCCTCCTGCTCGTCGTTGATTTCAAACGTATGCAGCATCCCGCCCTCCGGCAGTCCTTCTGCTATGCAAAGTGCGGAATATCCGCTATAAGTCCCTATCTCCAGCACCTGCCGGGGACGAATCATCCGGACAAACATCTTGAGCATACGCCCCTGCAAATGTCCGGAAGCCATGCGGGGATATAGCAACTTGACATGCGTGTCGCGATAGAGCGCTTTCAGATAATCGCCCTCATCATCAATGTGCTGCAAAATGTATTCGTCAATCGTCACTTTGTTAATGGATTATAGGTTAGGGATAAGGGATTAGGGGTTAGGGGTTAGTTCTGCGCACAATTATTAATTAATCATTAACCGCTAATCCCTAACCCCTTATCCTTAATCCCTTATCCTACAAGTATCTGTTACTGTTAGGCAGCACACTATCTTCAGCATGCTTCAAGGCATCTTCTACGACATTGATTTCAAGGAAAGAGGTCTGTGTGCCTTCCTTACCGCTACTCAGGTAGCCCACCATGTCCGTAGGACATAAACGGCCTTCCTTCAACAAGCGGCGCAAGGCTGCAAAGTAATACTCCTGCCCGTTGGCAAGTTCGGGCATATAGATAGCTTCCACACCGTAGGAAAGGGCAAGGTGCCGCATGGTCTTTTCCTTGTAGCAGATGGCCAATACCGGATATTTGCCACGGAAAGCGGCAAGGTTACGGGCAGTACGGCCGCTGTAACTGTCGGTGATGATTGCACGGATTTTCAGTTTGGTGGTAGCCTTTACCGCTTGTTTGGCCAGGAACGCAGTCACGTCGTTGCTGTTCTCGTCCAGCGGAATACGGATATCGTTGTCAGACAGCTTGTCTTTCTCCGCTTGGGCGGCAATCTTGGTCATCGTCTTCACCGCTTCTACCGGATACTTTCCATAGGCGGTTTCACCGCTCAACATCAAGGCATCCGTACGATAATAGATGGCATTGGCAATGTCCGTTACCTCCGCACGGGTGGGACGCGGATTGGAAATCATGGTATGAAGCATCTGTGTGGCAACAATCACCGGCTTCTTGGCAAGAATACACTTGCGGATGAGCACACGCTGGATGCCCGGAATACGTTCCTGCGGAACTTCAATACCGAGGTCACCGCGAGCTATCATCACACCGTCGGCTACTTCCAGGATTTCATCGATATTATCAACGCCTTCCTGGTTCTCAATCTTAGCAACAATACGGATATCGCTGTTATGAGCGTCAAGAATCGCCTTGATGTCGAGTATATCCTGCTTATTGCGCACAAAGGAGTGGGCAATGAAGTCTATGTTCTTCTCAATGGCATAAAGGATATTGGTGCGGTCCTTCTCAGTCAGAGAAGGCAGATTGATGCGGACGCCGGGAACGTTGACGCTCTTGCGGCTGCCCAGAGTAGCCTCATTCTGTACTTCGCAGAGCAGGTAGTCGGGGGTCTTCTCTACAACAACCAACTCCAAGTCACCGTCATCAATAAGGATATGGCCGTCCACATTCAAGTCTTTGACGAAATGGGGATAGGATACCGAGATACATTCACGGGTAGTCTCCTGCTCCGGGTTGCCTACCACCTTCACGCGGTCGCCCGCCTTGAAAGGAATGGGCTCAGCCAGAACCGTCGTGCGGACCTCCGGTCCTTTCGTATCCATCAGGATAGCGATGCGGTTGGAAACCGAACGCACATTGTTAATCAACTTCTCGGCACCTTCACGGCCAAGATGTGCAGTATTCATACGTACAACATTCATACCTGCATCGAACAACTGCTTTATAAAATCAACATCACAGCGCTGGTCAGAAATCGTTGCGACAATCTTCGTTTGCTTCAATAACATAATCTATATACCTATTTTATTTAATAATCTTTTAATGCCTCCATGGCCAGACGGTAGGAGTTCAGCCCGAAACCGAGAATGACACCCTTGCAAGCGCAGGAAATCATGGACACATGACGAAAAGCCTCGCGGGCATGTACATTAGAGATATGCACCTCAATCACCGGAGAAGTGACCGAACGGATAGCATCTTGCAGAGCGATGGACGTATGGGTGTAAGCACCCGCATTCAAAATGATGCCGTCCACATCAAAACCTACCTGCTGAATCTTGTCTATCAGCTCTCCCTCAATGTTGGACTGGAAATAGTCAATCTGTACATCCGCATATTTCTTACGGAGTTCGGCAAGGTAGTCTTCAAAAGTAACGCTACCGTAAATGGAAGGTTCACGTTTGCCCAAGAGATTTATATTGGGGCCGTTAATAATCTGTATCCTCATAACACAATTTTTTATACCTTTGCGGTGCAAAGATAGTGCAAACCGAAAGCAGATGCAAATTTATTTGCAATTTGCTGAAATGCAGCCTATTTTCGCGAAGCAAAGGTAGAAAAAAGAAATGAAATCAGAAGAAAAATCCACGAATAAGGAGAAACAAACGCTGATAATCAGAAAGTACCACCAGTATCTGAAACTGGAAAAAGCACTCTCACCCAATACAGTGGATGCTTACCAAACAGACTTACAGAAGCTGCTGCACTTTCTGGAAGGAGAGGGTATCGCTATCCTTGACACTACCCTGGATGACTTGCAGCATTTTGCCTCCGGACTGCACGACATCGGCATCCATCCCCGCTCGCAGGCACGCATCTTGTCGGGCATCAAGTCATTCTTCCATTTCCTCGTCATGGCCGACTACCTGGAGGGAGACCCCAGCGAACTGTTGGAGGGACCCAAAATCGGATTCAAGCTTCCAGAAGTACTGACAGTGGAAGAGATAGACCGCATCATCTCCGCCATTGACCTAGGCACAAACGAGGGGCAACGCAACCGGGCCATCCTCGAGACTCTATACAGTTGCGGCCTACGGGTATCGGAACTGTGCAACCTGAAAATCTCCGACTTGTATTTCGACGAAGGCTTCATCAAGGTAGAAGGTAAGGGCAGCAAACAGCGCCTTGTACCCATATCGTCCCGTGCCATCAAGGAGATAAGGAACTGGTTCGTGGACCGCAATGGAGGCTGGAAAATCAAGAAGGACTTCGAGGACTATGTATTCCTGGCACGCTGGGGCAAAAATATCTCGCGCATCATGGTATTCCATCTCATCAAGGAACTGGCGAAGAAGGCCGGCATCACCAAAAACATCAGTCCGCACACCTTCCGCCATTCCTTTGCCACCCACCTGCTTGAAGGAGGCGCCAACCTGCGCGCCATACAAAGTATGCTGGGTCACGAATCTATCGCTACAACAGAAATTTACACACATATTGACCGGCACAGATTGCGCAGTGAAATCATAGAACATCATCCCCGCAATATAAAGTACCGCAAAGAGCGGGAAATTCATTAAATTATGATAAAATTGCTGCGCGAGTTAACAAACTGTAATAGGATTTAATATCTTTGCGTTGTTGTGTCCATGCCCAAACAGCACACTAAAATGGAATAGACAAATTTCAATTACAAACAATTAATTTATACCTAAAATGACTAAGAAATTGTATCTGCCGTTTTTAATGGCAATGGTTGTTGCATTAATGACATCGTGCAGCAAAAAGATGGGTGAATTGTCATCAGATTATTTCACCGTAACTCCTCAAGTTCTGGAAGCTGTGGGTGGTAAAGTTCCCGCTACAATCAACGGAAAATTCCCCGAAAAGTACTTCAACAAGAAGGCTGTGGTAGAAGTGACCCCTGTGCTGAAATGGAATGGCGGCGAAGCTAAAGGCCAGTCGGCTGTGTTCCAGGGCGAAAAAGTAGAAGGTAACGACCAGACTATCTCTTACAAGATGGGCGGCAGCTACACTATGAAGACATCTTTCGACTATGTACCGGAAATGGCCAAATCCGAACTGTATCTGGAATTCAAGGCTACAGTAGGCAAAAAGACTGTCACTATCCCTGCTGTAAAAGTAGCTGATGGTGTAATCTCCACTTCTGAGATGCTGGAACAAACATTGGGCAGCGCTAACCCCGCCAATGGTGACGACGCTTTCCAACGTATCATCAAAGAAAAGCATGACGCCAACATCATGTTCTTGATTCAACAAGCCAACGTACGCGCCAGCGAATTGAAGACTGCCAAAGAATTCGGCAAAGAAGTGAAAAACATAGACGAAGCTGAAAACAAGAAAATCAGCAACATCGAAATCTCCGCATACGCTTCTCCCGATGGTGGTGTAGGCTTGAATACTACACTGGCTGAGAACCGCCAGGACAACACGGCTAAAATCATCAACAGAGATTTGAAGAAAGCAAAAATCGATGCAGCAGTAGACACCAAGTATACGGCTCAGGACTGGGAAGGCTTCCAGGAACTGGTATCCAAATCAAACATCCAAGATAAAGAATTGATTCTTCGCGTTCTTTCCATGTATCAGGATCCTGAACAAAGAGAACAAGAAATCAAGAACATCTCTTCTGTTTATAAAACTTTGGCTGACGAAATCCTGCCGCAACTGCGTCGTTCACGCCTGACTTTGAACTACGAAATCATCGGTAAGTCTGACGAAGAAATCGCAAACCTCGCCGACAGCGATGCCAAGCAGCTGAACATCGAAGAATTACTGTATGCCACCACCTTGACTAAAGATGCTGCCAAGCAAGAAGCCATCTTCACAAAAGCTACTCAAATCTACCCGAACGATTTCCGTGCTTACAACAACTTAGGTAAACTGGCTTATCAGGCTGGTGATCTTGACAAGGCTGAAAGCTACTTCAAGAAAGCTCTCTCCATCAAGGATGCTCCTGAAGCAAACATGAATCTCGGTCTGATTGCCTTGACCAAGGGCGACAGAACAGCAGCAGAAAGCTATCTGAGCAAGGCTTCCGGTTCTAAGGAACTGAACGAGGCATTGGGTAATCTGTATGTTGCTCAAGGACAGTACGACAAGGCTGTCAGCTCATTTGGCGACACTAAGACTAACAGCGCTGCTTTGGCACAAATCCTGGCTAAGGACTACAACAAGGCTAAGAACACACTGGCTGCTATCGAAAGACCAGACGCTTATACTGACTACCTGATGGCTGTACTTGGCGCAAGAACCAACAATACATCTATGGTAACCAGCAGTCTGAAGAATGCCATTGCAAAAGAACCGGCTTTGGCAAAGAAGGCTGCTTCTGACCTGGAATTCGCCAAATACTTCACTAACACTGACTTTATGAATATCATCAAATAATAAAGGTTAGATTGAAAAGAACGTGCCCGGCATAGAAATATGTCGGGCATTTCTTTTTATTCACACCAAAAAGAAGTATTTTCGCGACGAAGTATCAGAAAAAGAACCGGAATGAAGAAAATCTATCTTGCATACCTTCTGCTTATTATATTGTCTGCCTGCGGCAGCAAAAATACAAATTCAGTCTACCTAAATGGTGAAATCAAAGGGCTGGGGAATGATACCCTTTATATATATGGTACGGACAAGTTCTATAACCGTATGGACACTCTGCTTGTCAAGGATGACAAGTTCTCTGCAACCCTCACCACCGACACACTTGCCTCTACATGGTTGCAATTCAGTGACGGTACAGAATATCCGCTTTACCTGGACAAAGGAGACAACATAAAGATAAAAGGTTCTGCCGCCGAACTTACTTCACTGGAAATCATGGGGAATGTTCCCAATGAAGAACTGACCGCCTTTCAGAAAGAGTTGAAAGGTTTGAGTACTCCCTCGGAGAAAGCATTGGAAGAAAAAGCAGAAGCCTTCATCAACAGCCATCCTTCTTCACTGGTAAGTATCTATCTGCTGGAGAAATATTTCGTGCAAAAACCGCAACCGGACTTCTCCTTAATCAAAGAAATGACAGAACACATGACCGGAGGCCTGAAAGACCGCCCATATGTGGACGAACTGCTTGACCTTATCCAAGAAGAAGAGAAGGTATCCGTCGGGAAAACCATCCCTTACGTCAACCTGCCCAATGCCAAAGGCACACAAATCAGCCGTACTAGCTTTAAGGACAAATATCTGTTGATACATTTTTGGGCATCTTGGGACCCACAAAGCATGGAAGCCAACGCTGCCCTGCGCCGGATTTACAAGAAAGAAGAAAAGAACAAGCTATTCGCACTCTGGGGCATTTCCTTGGATATCGACAGAAAGGAATGGGAAGAAGCAATCAAAAGAGATACCCTGAAGTGGGAACAGAGTTGTGATTTCTCCGGATGGAACACAGCGCCCATCAAACAGCTCGCCATACAAGCATTGCCTGCCAATCTGTTCCTTAGCCCTTCCGGAAAAATTGAAGGGAAGAATATGAGTGAGGAAGACATCAAAAAGAAACTGGAGGAGATAGAGCAAAAGGAAAAAGAGAAGAAAGAGAGTGAAAAGAAACTCAAAAAACAAAACCGACGGTAGCCTATCCTGCCATCACTAACCCCTAATCACTAAAAACGTGCTCATAAAAGTTTTTGGAGCGGCTGTTCAAGGTATTGACGCAACCCTCATCACCATTGAAGTCAACAGTTCCAGAGGCTGTATGTTCTATTTAGTCGGTTTGCCGGACTCTGCGGTCAAAGAAAGCCATCAACGTATCATATCTGCTTTGCAGGTCAACGGCTACCGGATGCCGACCAGCAATATTGTCATCAACATGGCTCCGGCTGACATCCGCAAGGAAGGTGCAGCTTACGATTTACCTTTAGCCATCGGCATACTTGCCGCCAGCGAAGTTATCCAGTCCGATAAGCTGGAACGCTATCTGCTGATGGGTGAACTAAGCCTTGACGGCAGCCTGCAACCTATCAAAGGAGCACTCCCCATTGCCATCAAGGCCAGAGAACTGGGGTTTGAGGGTATGATTGTACCGCAACAGAATGCCCACGAAGCGGCAGTAGTAAACAATCTGAAAGTGTACGGAGCGGGAAACATCAAGGAAGTTATAGAATTCTTTAATGGCACGCAGGAATTAACCCCTACGTTAGTCAACACCCGCGAGGAATTCTATTCCCAGCAGAGCAACTTTGATTTCGACTTTGCAGAAGTAAAAGGGCAGGAAAATGTGAAACGAGCCTTAGAGGTAGCTGCTTCGGGCAGCCACAATATACTTCTCATCGGTTCGCCGGGCAGCGGTAAGTCCATGCTTGCCAAGCGTCTGCCATCTATACTTCCTCCCCTCTCTTTGGGAGAGAGTCTGGAAACGACCAAGATTCATTCTGTTGCCGGAAAGTTGGGCAAAGACGGTGGACTCATCTCGAAACGCCCGTTCCGCGCCCCTCACCACACCATTTCTACGGTAGCGATGACCGGTGGAGGAAGTTTCCCCCAGCCCGGTGAAATCAGTCTGGCACATAACGGAATTTTATATCTTGATGAACTGCCAGAGTACAGCCGTAACGTATTGGAGGTTCTTCGCCAACCGCTGGAAGATAGGAAGATTACCGTGTCACGCATCCGATGCAATGTAGAGTATCCGGCAAGTTTTATGCTGGTAGCCTCTATGAATCCGTGCCCATGCGGGTATTACACGCATCCCACCAAGGCTTGTGTATGCAGTCCTGGACAAGTACAAAAGTACCTGAACCGCATATCCGGACCTTTGCTCGACCGTATCGACCTGCAAATTGAAGTCACCCCACTCCCCTTTGAAGAGATGGCAGATTCCCGCCCCGGCGAATCGAGCGCCACCATACGCGAGCGTGTGATACGTGCCCGACAAATTCAAGAAGCAAGGTATGCAGACATTCCCGGCATATATTGTAATGCCCAGATGAACAGTAAACTGCTTGCTCGCCACGCCCGTCCGGATGACAAAGGACTTGCCATGCTCAAAACTGCCATGAACCGACTGAACCTTTCGGCCCGCGCCTACGACCGTATATTGAAAGTATCACGCACCATCGCCGACCTGGAAGGCTGCGAATTGATACAGCCGGCACACTTGGCGGAAGCTATCGGATATAGAAATCTGGATAGGGAGGGCTGGGCAGGATGAAAAAGGGATTAGCGGTGAGCGATTAACAGTCAGCCCCTTTAATCCCTAATCCCTAATCTCTAACCCTTATTTTTCTATCCGAATGCGCGCATCCACCGCTATCACCTGCTTTTCAGTCGCCAACAATGGATTGATATCCATCTCCTTGATTTCCGTTGCAAAGCGCAGCAAGGTGGAAAGCCGTACAATAATTTCGGCAAATTTATCTTCATTCACTCCCTTCTGCCCACGCGTACCTTTGATAATCTTATAGGCACGCAACGAGTGAATCATGGAGTAAGCCTCCTCGTAGGACAACGGTGCAAGACCGGAAGATATATCCTTCAGCACCTCCACAAAAATACCGCCCAGACCGCAGAGTACCACATGTCCGAACTTCTCTTCATATTTGGCACCGATAAACAATTCCGTCCCTTTCAACATCGGCTGCACCATGATAGCACTAGCTTCGGGAATCTGCATCATACGGTCGAATTCCAATGCCAAATGCTGTTCACTCTTGATATTGAGCACAACACCGCCCACATCCGACTTATGCACCGGCCCCACCACCTTTGCCACCACCGGGAACCCCGTGCGACGCGCAAAGGCAAGCACTTCTTCCTTGTTGTCCGAAACAAACTCCTCCACAATAGGAATACCTGCAGAGCGGAGCAATGCCTGCACATAGTGCGGGGCGATATAACCGTCCGCAGGAATGGAATCTATAATCCGGCGGATACGGGGAACATCCACTCCAAAGAGCTCGATTTCATTATTGGCAGGCCGCGGGGCATTCATTATCCGCGAAAGTGCCGTGCCGAGAGTCACCTCATCGGCAAAGTTCACATGGCCCTTTGCCAGGAAAGCGGCAACCTCGGCTCCCGCCGTATTGATGGAAGGAAGAATCGGAAAAATCGGCTTCTTGCAATGCAGCATCTTCTCGTGCAGCACATCATACATTTCAAACATGGTCACCAGCCCCGGAGTGCCGAAAATAGCCATTACAGCATCAATATTGTCAAACTTCTCCTCACAATACTCCAGACAGAGGCGCAGATGTTCCGGCGTACCCGTAGCCAGAATATCAATGGGATTCCCCACAGCCGCACCGGGGAAAAGCTTACCCTTAAGTTCCTCCGCCACCGGTCCTTCCAGTTTCGGAACATTCAGTCCACCCTTACTCAATGCATCGGTCAGCATCACTCCCGGACCGCCGGCATGGGTAATGATGGCGAAGTTTTTCCCTTTCAGTTCCGGCAGTGTGAAGATACAACCTACGGTCGTCAACTCCTCGCGCGAATAGCAACGCACAATACCCGCCTTACGGAACAAGGCCTCTACCGCCGAATCGCTACTGGCAATGGCCCCCGTATGCGAACTCGCCGCCCGGCTGCCGCTTTCGCTACTGCCCGCCTTGATGGCCGCAATCTTGCAGCCCTTCTTGATGAGCGAGGATGCATGAAACAGCAGACGGTCGGGGTCACCGATACTCTCTATATAAAGAAGTTTTATTCTGGAATCCGCTTCCGGATTGAAGTGTTCGTCCATGTATTGCAACACATCCTCCACGCCGATTTGCTTGGCATTGCCCACAGACCATACAGAGTTGAACTGCAATCCCTTGGTCACGGCGCTCTCCAATATGAACACCGCTGTGGCACCGGAGCTGGAAATCAGGTCCACCCCTTGCGGATGCAGTTGCGGGATGGGCTGGCTGAATACACTGTGATGCCACGAGTTCATAAAACCGATACAGTTGGGGCCTATCAGAGAGGCTCCATACCGGTTCACCGTTTCCAGTATGCGATCTTCCAGCACAGCACCCTCATGGGTCTCCTCACCAAAACCGGCAGAAAGGATAATGAACGCCTTCACCTGCTTCTCCGCAGCAAGCATCTCCACCGCATCGGGACAAAGCGCGGCAGGTATGGCAAGGATGGCAAGGTCCGTATCGGGAATGTCCTTCACATCCGCAAAGGCAGCAACACCCTGCACTTCAGTCTCTTTCGGATTCACGGCACGAAGCTCACCGGTATATCCGCCGCTAAGCAGATTTTTCAGGATAGCCCCTCCGGGTTTGTGTACATTGTTGGATGCCCCCACTACCACAATACTGGCCGGGTGAAGTAATTGGCTTGTTATCATAGTCTGTTTTACATTAAGTTAATGATTCATGCACAAATATACATTTTCCATACATAAAAGCAATCGGTAAAAGAGAAAATAAGCTTAATCCCTTTGCAAAATATAAATAAGTTTACGGAAGTATATATATTTGTGCCATCAATAACAATACGCAGAAAACTACCCTATATGGAAAGCCGTGTCAAAGAGATAGATTATCTGAAATGCATCTTCATCACCCTGATGATTATCTTCCACCTTGTATATATAGGCGACAAGTATCCGTATGCGAAACAAATCGTCTATACGTTCCACATGTCCGCTTTCCTGATTATTTCGGGCTATCTGGCCAATAACCGGAAGGATGCCCGAAGCTTTCTCCGCAAGTTTCTATGGATTTTCATTCCGTATGCCTGCATGGAGGCGGCCTATACGGTGATGTCGCATTTCCTGCCCGTACGCGAAAGTGTAGATGCCATTACTCCTACCGTATTGCTCGACAAGATATTCCTCCATCCGATGGGGCCTTACTGGTATCTGCATACACTGATTCTGTGCAGCCTCATCTATTATATCACATTCCGCTATGTAAGGCTGTCGGTTGTCTCCCGGCTGGTTGTGACCGGTGTCTGCCTGTTTGCCCTTTCCCATTGGGGAGGATTGATGAACTTCTCCAATGCCCTCTATTTCCTTATCGGCATGACAGTGAGCCAAAGCGGGCTTCGTTTTACACAAGTCTTTCGTGCCACAACCTTCGCCATTGTTCCATTCGTAATACTATGCTGTTTTCCCGCCAATCTGGATAGGGGTACTCTGGCAGGAGTCGCCATCACCTGGCTTTCCATCAGCCTGCTGTTGGCAGCCTACGGCTATCTGCCGGTACAAGCCAAACGGCTTTCCTTCTTTATAGGGCGCAATACGCTGGTCATACTCCTTTTCTCACCCATTTTCACCATTCTGTCCAAGGCGTTTCTGCCCGTGTTCGCCTTCGACCCTACGGGGATGCTGTTCCTTGTCACTGCCACCGCCTTCACTCTTAGCGGCTGCATGGGTATGGCGTGGGCTATGGACAAGATGCACGTTTCCAGATTCTTCTTCGGGAAGAGGACTATATTGTGCTGAGACGGTTCACGTCTTCGCCCACAAAGGGAAGTTTCACCACAAACTCCTTTTCGTCCTTAAGAATCTCCACCAGCGTGCCGTATAGGGCATACTGCCGCTGCAGGTTCTTCAATCCCGCTCCATTACTGGCCACATAGTTGCGCAACTGAAGATTGTTGCGTACCGTAATCCTTTCGTTTCCTATGGATATATGGACTATCAGCGGCGACTTCTTTGTACTGATATTATGCTTCAAGGCATTCTCCACAAGCATCTGTATGCTGGCAGGAATGACGAGACAATGATGATTCCGCAAATCATCTTCTATCTCCACATGCAGCGCATCGCCAAAGCGGATATGCTCCAGGTATAAATACGACTCTACGAACGACAGTTCTTCCTGCACGGTCACCGTAGCTCTGCCATGCGTAGTGAGCAGATAACGGTACACCGTAGACAGCTTCTTGGCAAACCGGTTCGTCTTTTCGGTATCCTGATAAGCAAGGGAGGCAAGGACATTCAGACTATTGAATAAGAAATGGGGATTAATCTGGTTTTTCAGCACCTCGAACTGATACAGCGCCTTCTCCTTCTCGATGACAGCCATCTGCTTCTCCATCTCCGAACGTTGCAGGCTATAGAAGAATATCTCTATCTGCAGAACGATAATCCAGTTCCACGGCACTACCGGCAGGGAGCTTCTCAAGATATGCCAGAAATTTCCATGCCCGCCCATCAGCAGGAAGTTCAAGATGTACGTCAACAGAACAGCCAGTGCAGTGGTCAACACGATATCCACCAGAATCCTCACCGCATTGTTGCGCTGTTTCAGTCTTTTATATATCAAGTTGATAACCCCAAAGTCGATGAACCCCAGCCCTATGCACAAAGGAAGATTCAGAAAGAACTGCACCATGATATTCGCATACCACGGCTTACCGCTGATGACGTTATAAACGCACCCTATGACAAGCAACGAGACGGAAACCGTCAGTATAAAAAGGAATATGTATCTCTTATGCCTCATAACTTATAGCTCATACCACTCCGTCCACCCATTTCAAGAAATCGGCCACGCGACTGCGGCTCACCAATACCTCGTGCGGGCACTCCGGCTCGAAGTAAAGCTTCAAGCGACTGCCGAAGTACCTGGAACTCTTCCGGATGGACCTAATGTTGGATATGCAGCTCCTTGAAACCCTAAAGAAAACATCCCTATCCAGCATTCCCTCCAACTGGTCCAGCGAGTAGCTGATGATATACCGTTTCCCGGAGAAGAGGTGCAGATAAGTCAACTTGTCCTCACTATAAAAGAAAGCGACATCCGGAGTTTCTACGTAGCGGAAGGTATCGCCTACCTGCACCAGAAAACGGTTCTTCTTGTTGGCTGCCAAGTAGCCGAGTTCCAGTTGCCGATATTCGGGAGCCGCAGAACGGAGGGCACTGTTGCGCTCGAACTTGCACAAGGCTGCTTCTAGGTCGCTTTCTTCAATGGGTTTCAGCAGATAGTCGATGCTGTTTACCTTGAAAGCCTTGATGGCATATTCGTCGTAGGCGGTGGTGAAGATAACGGGCAAATCGACGGGACACTGCTCGAATATCTCAAAGCTCAACCCGTCGGACAAGCGGATATCTACAATCATCAAGTCCAGGCTGCCCTGACGCAAGAGCAGTACAGCCTGCTCCACGCTCTCTGCCCAGCCCGCCAACTGCCAGGAAGGGCGCAGCCGTTGCATCATACGCTTCAGCTCTTCGTAGGCGAAGCGCTCATCTTCTACTAATAAATACTTTACCATAAAACGTGTCTGTTATTGCGACAAAGATACTATTTTACCTCTTGTCTTTACTAAAATGGCATTTGTCATTTCAGCGTATACCTGAATCCCACCGTCAGGCGCAGAGTCGGTCTGAAGCAAGGCTCGTCCTCATCGTTCTTGAAGTTATTGAGAAAACCTTTCAAACTACGGTCCGACATACTTATTCCGCGTATCCAGTTACCGCCCACTCCCAGATAAACAGCCGTCTTCCTACTCAACTGGTACGAAGGACTGATGTATGACCTCAGCATGACGGTAGAATAGATTTTCGATTTCCCGTCGACTTCCATCACGGCAGACATGCCGTCCATATCGAGGGCGGTCAGTTCCAGCTTCAGCTTCTTGTTCAGCCAGGTGGCGACGGACACTTTCATGCCGCTGGACATATCCACTTTCAGTTCATACCTGCCGGCATTCCTCCAACTGAAGTACATCATGGGCAGTATCATCGGGATACCATAAGAGTTCGTCAACCCCGCACCGATGCCCAAGTCGAGGTTCTTCCGCAGTTTATAGACAAAGATGATTGCTCCATTAGCCAGTAGGGTCTTCATGGAAACCCCGTCCAACGGGGCATAGACACCGCCGCCCACAGAGGCTATGATACTCCACTTGTCGGACAGGGGACGGATGTGGGAGATATTCAGACTGGCATTCAGCAGATTGTCCGGATTCAACTCCCGCGCCTGCCCCTTATTATGGAATACGCCATAGGCAGCATTGACGGTTGCCGACCACGCCACCAGCCTGCCCTTGTCGTCATGCCTGACGGAAAGCGGCAGGTTATACCTTCCCGATACCATCATCAGGCTGCCCGAACCATACTCGTTGCCGAGGTCATCCTTCAACGAACTTTCGGGCAGATAGTCGTAACTGATATAGCCTTGCCCCCGGCAGCAGAACGGCCACGCCGCAAGCCACAACACCAATAGAATCACAGAGTTTGTCTTCATGGGAATATGCAAATGTTTTCTGCAAATATAGTCCTGCGGCAAGTAAGCGGGAAGCATTTACGGACGGGGTGCGGAATGGGGAGGACGAAATGCGGAAACCGGAAGGCGGAATGATTCCATGTTTTACGTTACGCATTTCACGTTACGTAAAATACATAATATTTTCGGGATAAAACAAATATCAGGTGAAGCACCCATCAATCTCCAAACTAATTGTACCTTTGCGGAACTTTAAACAAAAAAATGATGAAAGAAGAAACTTTCGATTATTCCAAAGTTCCCCATAACTTCGGCTTATGCGCTACTGACACATGCCCTTATACTGACACCTGCCTGCGCCGGATTGCATATACGTATGCACCCTCAAACAACATCTTCCTATATGTACTGAATCCGAAAGCAATAGAGTCCACAGCGGGAAAATGCAAATATTATTGCTCGAATAAGAAAGTGCGCTATGCCAAAGGCTTTATCCATACGGCAGAAGCCATCTCTGTCGGCCAGTCCGGCACGTTCCGCTACCGGCTCATCGGCTTATGGGGTATCCGAAGATATTATCAGAAGCGGAAAGGGGAAACTTTGCTCTCACCAACCGAGCAGCAACAAGTCATTGCAATTGCCCGTAACTTAGGACTCCAACGGGCGGAGTACTTCGACGCTTATGTAGAAGAGTACGACTTCACATGACGGCTCCGGTCACCTCACATGATAACTCCGGTTACCCCAAACGGTAACTTCATTTACACTACGAGGTAAAAGGCTTTACACTATGGTGTAACGACCGTTACAATATGGAGTAACGGCCGTTACACCCTATGGTAAACGGCTTTACATTAGAAGGTAAACAAGCGGTAAATACAATACGCTGATTTAAAGGGAAGTATTCAGTATAAGATTATGGCAGTATTTCACCTTCCGCTGTCACCTTTACGTAGATTTCCCTTTCCCCTTGCTCCATCTCTACCAAAAAGTAACTGCCATCGGGAGTCTCAATAAAGTCGGCATCATCAATGACATAACCGGGATGGGCAGCCGTAACGGCGTTCTTCACTACATCCTCCAGATGTCTCTTGCTGATGTCCCAGGTAGTATAGGCCCATGCACCCTCAGCGGTGAACATCACATCCTTGCTGATACTTCCGTGCACGATTTCGACTTCCGTCATACCGTTCTTTTCTTTTTCAATATCCACAATGCGGGCATTGGGATATTTCTCTGCTATAAAATCTTTGATGGCAGCGGAAATATCAGAAGGGAGATAATCTTCGGGAGAACCGCCGTTGTGCGCATCGGCCACTTCCTTCACCAGAATGCCGTCCTCCGAATAATAGAGGTCCATTTCCTGATTACCTTTCTCCACTTCGATGATGTAGACAACAGCCATTTCCTTACGTTCCAGCTTGTCTACATCTTCCACCTTCCATACATTATAATAGGTACTACTCTCGTAAGAGCTTCTCACCGGAGCGGGAAGGTCTGCATAACGGAGGTCGGTTTCGGTCATCTGCCATACACCGTCTTTGGTGAACCAGGCCTCCTTTTCGAAATTGTCCTCATGGAAATCAGCCACATAATATGCACCTTTTGTTTCCCATTCTATACGCTGGGCATTGGGATGCTCCTTGGCCAACGCATTACTCAGTTCCGCGGGCACGGAGATTCCGTCGTTGTCGTCATCATCACAGCTTTGCAAGGCAAAGGCAAACACGCCTAACGCCAATAATAAGAAGTACTTTTCCAGTTTCATAGTCATTTCGTTTTTTTACATTATCAATACCAAGTTTGTTCATTTTGTATGGCAAAGATGAAGCCTAAATCTGGAAAGAATCTGGAAGAATACTCATATTTTGCAGAAAACAGCTATCTTTGTGCCACTAAAAGCGTTCATAACAAAAGAGATACATAATAACACAATGGAAAAGAAATTCAAACGTACCACCGTGACCTCGGCATTGCCGTATGCCAACGGCCCGGTTCATATCGGACACCTGGCAGGCGTTTATGTTCCTGCCGACATTTATGTCCGCTACCTGCGACTGAAAAAGGAAGATGTAATCTTCATCGGCGGCTCCGACGAACACGGAGTGCCCATCACCATCCGCGCCAAGAAGGAAGGCATCACCCCGCAAGACGTGGTGGACCGCTATCATACGCTTATAAAGAAGTCTTTCGAAGAGTTCGGCGTTTCCTTCGACGTGTACAGCCGTACTACTTCAAAGACGCATCACGACACGGCTTCCGACTTCTTCCGCAAGCTGTACGATAAGGGAGAATTCATCGAAAAGACCAGCATGCAGTATTACGACGAAGAAGCCAAGACCTTCCTTGCCGACCGCTACATCACCGGCGAGTGCCCCCACTGCCATGCCGAAGGCGCTTACGGCGACCAATGCGAGAAGTGCGGCACCAGCCTCAGCCCCACGGACCTGATTAATCCGAAGAGTGCCATCAGCGGCAGCCAGCCCGTGATGCGCGAGACGAAGCACTGGTATCTGCCGCTGGACAAACACGAGGAATGGCTTCGCCGATGGATTCTGGAGGACCATAAGGAGTGGCGTCCCAATGTTTATGGCCAATGCAAGAGCTGGCTCGACATGGGCTTGCAGCCGCGTGCCGTGAGCCGCGACCTGGATTGGGGTATTCCCGTTCCCGTAGAGGGCGCCGAGGGCAAAGTGCTCTATGTATGGTTCGACGCCCCTATCGGCTACATCAGCAACACCAAAGAGTTGCTGCCCGACACATGGGAGAAATGGTGGAAAGACCCCGAAACGCGTCTGGTACACTTCATCGGAAAAGACAATATCGTGTTCCACTGCATCGTGTTCCCCGCCATGCTGAAAGCAGAAGGCAGCTACATCCTGCCGGACAACGTGCCGAGCAACGAGTTCCTGAACCTGGAGGGCGACAAGATTTCCACTTCACGCAACTGGGCGGTATGGCTGCACGAGTATCTCGTTGACTTCCCCGGCAAGCAGGATGTGCTGCGCTACGTGCTGACCGCCAACGCACCGGAGACAAAAGACAACGACTTCACCTGGAAGGACTTCCAGGCACGTAATAACAACGAGCTGGTTGCCGTTTATGGCAACTTCGTGAACCGCGCCCTGCAACTCACCAAGAAGTACTTCGACAGCGTAGTGCCCGCCGCAGGCGAACTGAACGACTACGACCGCGAGACGCTGAAAGAATTTGCCGACGTCAAGGCAGAAGTGGAGAAGTTGCTGGACGTATTCAAATTCCGCGACGCACAGAAGGAAGCGATGAACCTTGCCCGCATCGGAAACAAATACCTGGCAGACACCGAGCCGTGGAAGCTTGCCAAGACAGACATGGAGCGCGTAGCCACCATTCTCCACATCTCGTTGCAGTTGGTCGCCAACCTTGCCATTGCTTTCGAACCGTTCCTGCCCTTCAGCAGCGAGAAGCTTCGCAAGATGCTGAACATGGACAGCTTTGACTGGGCAGAGCTGGGACACACCGACCTGTTGCCTGCCGGACATCAGCTGGGCACCCCCGAACTGCTGTTCGAAAAGATAGAAGACGACGTCATCCAGGCACAAGTAGACAAGCTGCTTGCCACCAAGAAGGCAAACGAAGCCGCCACCTACAAGGCAAACCCCATCAAGCCGACCATCGCCTTCGAAGACTTTGAAAAGCTGGATATCCGCGTAGGTACAGTGCTTGAATGCGAGGCAGTGCCCAAGATGAAGAAGCTGCTGAAGTTCAAGATTGCCGACGGGCTGGAAAACCGCACCATCGTCAGCGGCATTGCCCAGCACTACAAACCGGAAGAACTGGTAGGCAAGCAAGTGCTGTTCATCGCCAACCTCGCTCCACGCCAATTCAAGAACGGGCTGGTAAGTGAGGGAATGATTCTCTCTGCCGAGAATTATGACGGCTCGCTGGCGGTGACTTCACTGCTGAAAGAGGTGAAGCCGGGCAGCGAGGTGAAATAAAGCAGTAACAAGGTAACGAGTTAACAAGGCTACAGGGAGGAAGGAAAAGCCTCGTGGCCTTGTTAACTCGTTGCCTTATCAACCAATAAACTATGTCCGATACATCACTCAAAGAAAAAACAGCCAAAGGCCTCTTCTGGGGAGGATTCAGCAACGGCATACAGCAGTTGTTGAATCTGGGATTCGGAATAGTCCTTGCCCGTCTGCTGGATGCTTCGGATTATGGTATGGTAGGGATGCTTACCATCTTCTCCGCCATTGCCGCCGCCTTGCAGGAGGGTGGGTTCATTTCGGCACTGACCAACCGGAAGGAGACTTTGCACAAGGATTACAACGCCGTGTTCTGGTTCAGCCTGATGTGCAGCACTACTATATATATATTACTCTTCTTTGCCGCACCGCTGATTGCCGACTTCTACGATACGCCCGAGCTGATACCGCTGTCCCGTCTCTCCTTCTTGGGATTCGTCATTTCCAGCATGAGCATTGCACCGAGAGCGTATCTGTTCAAGAATCTCAGAATCAAGGACACTACCATCATCTCCATTTCGAGTCTGATAGTCTCCGGCATTGTGGGCATCACACTGGCTGCCAACGGATTCGCCTATTGGGGTATTGCATTGCAAAGTATCTCATTCGTCACCGTGATGACGGTTCTCAATTTCTACTTCTCGCGTTGGAGGCCTTGTTTCCGGTTTGACTTCACACCCATTAAGGAGATGATAGGGTTCAGCAGTAAGATAATCATTACGAATATCTTCACCATAATCAATAACAATTTGTTTTCCGTCTTGTTGGGTAAGTTCTATTCGGAACGGGAAGTGGGTAACTTTACGCAGGCAAACAAGTGGAACGGCATGGGACATACCACGATTACGGGCATGATAAACGGCATTGCACAACCCGTCTTTACCCGGGTTGCCGACGACAAGGCACGGCAACTTGCCGTATTCAGAAAGCTGCTGCGCTTCACCGCCTTTATCTCTTTCCCCGCCATGCTGGGATTGAGCTTGGTATCGAAAGAACTGATTATAATCACTATCACGGAGAAGTGGCTGCCCAGTGCCGATATCTTGCAACTGTTATGTATTTGGGGAGCATTTATTCCCGTCATCAATCTGTTCTCCAACCTGCTCATCAGCCGGGGACATTCTTCTATCTATATGTGGAGCACCATCAGCTTGAGCCTGCTGCAAATAGTAGCTGTATGTGCCATATACCCATACGGGTTGGAGTGGATGCTGCGTATTTTCGTCATTATCAATATCGGCTGGCTGTTTGTATGGTTCCGTTTTGTCAAGAGGGAGATAGGATTAAGACTGCGCGATATGCTGAAAGACATCTCTCCTTATCTCTCCCTATCCATTGTACTCGTAGTGTCAACTCACTATGCCACTCAGCCCATAGAAAACCTATACTTAAATATGGCAGCCAAAATCATTATGGTAGCTGGGCTTTATGCACTGGTTTTGTGGAAACTACAATCTACCATCTTCCGGGAAAGCATTGAATTCCTCTTAAAGAAAAAAAGAGCATGAGCCGCATAGCCTACATCATATCCGCCTACAAGGATGCCCCACACTTGGCACGCCTGGTTGCCGCACTGGATGACCGGGCAGACTTCTACGTGCACATCGACCTCAATGCCGATATACACCCTTTTGAAGAAGCCTTGGGAGACAAGGTCACTTTCGTGCCCCGCCACCGGATAAGCTGGGGAGGATGGGAACAAGTGGAATATCAGAAAGAATTGCTTGCCGCCGTATTGCACAGCGGTATCCCCTATATCCGCGTAGTATGCCTGAGCGGGCAAGACTATCCGTTATGGAACAACAACGCCATCCACCACTATTTCGAGGAGCATCAAGACACTGAATTCATCGGCGGTTTCAACCTGACACACTGCACCGTGAAACAGCAGTTGCACAAGATAACCCATTACCACCCTTTCCGTGACCTGCCTTGGAAGAGTATATGGTGGAAGAACAAACTCATTGTAGCATCGCGCAAGCTGGTACAGATACTCCCCATCCGGAAAGCCCCTTTTGCCCCCTTGGAAGGCAAGCAGGCAGATGTCTATTTCGGTTCCGACTATTGGGCCATCACGTTGCCCTGCGCACGATATGTATATGAAAAGTTGTGCACGGAGGAGAAGCTGGTGAAGTATTTCAGAACCAGCTTTGTACCCAGCGAACTGTGCATACAGACCATCGTATTCAACTCCCCTTTTGCCTCAAAAGGGCTTCTTTTAGAGGGAGAATACCCCGGACTTACCCGTCTCACCCCCTTGCACTACATAGACTACGGCGCATCCATCCGCGTGATGACACTCGAGGACCTGCCGGTATTGCGGCAGTCTGGAAAGATGTTCTGCCGAAAAATAGTAAGCGGCACATCAGACAGATTAGTGGAAGCCATAGAGCAGACAAGAAGAGAATAAAAAGAGAGTTATCCCAACAGATATGCCACTTTATCCCAACCGGAATGCTGCAAAGAAGCAATTAATTCGTATTTTTGCAGCATCACATTTCTATTGATACAATGAAAAAGAATGTAGCAGTCATATTGGCAGGAGGAGTCGGTAGCCGTCTGGGATTGTCCACTCCCAAGCAATTCTTCAAGGTAGCGGGAAAAATGGTCGTGGAGCACACCATCGATACTTTCGAAAGCAATCCACATATTCACGAGATAGCTATCGTATCCAATCCTTTCTATATCTCCGATTTCGAATCTATCATCATCAAGAACGGATGGAAGAAGGTCAAGAAGATATTGAAAGGCGGACAAGAACGGTATCATTCCAGCCTATCCGCCATCAAAGCCTACGAAGACACTGACGTCAATCTGATATTCCACGATGCCGTACGTCCGTTAGTGAGCCAGCGGATTCTGAATGACGTTATTGCCGCATTGGAAACCTACAAAGCTATTGATGTGGCAATGCCCGCCACGGATACCATTATACAAGTCAATGACAGATTCATTCAGGAAATCCCAGACCGCAGCAAACTGATGCGAGGACAGACTCCGCAAGCATTCCATCTGGAAACCATCAAGCATGCCTATGACATTGCCTTGCAAGACCCGGCCTTTAAAGTGACCGACGACTGCGGCGTAGTAGTGAAATACCTTCCGGAAGTACCGGTTTATGTAGTGAACGGCGAAGAAAGCAACATGAAGCTGACCTATAAGGAAGACACCTATCTGCTGGACAAATTCTTCCAGCTGCGCAAAAGTGAACTGAACACCTTGCCCATCGACCAGGAAAACAACCTGAAGAACCGGGTTGCAGTCGTATTCGGCGGTAGTTACGGCATCGGCGCAGACGTGGCTCAGCTACTCAAAGAGAAAGGAGCCAACGTATTCTGCTATTCGCGCAGCATGAACGGAACGGATGTAGGCAACAAAGAGCAGGTGAGCAAAGCCTTGCAGGAAGTGTACCGCCAATGTGGACGGATAGACTACATTATCAATACTGCCGGACTGCTGAATAAAGAACCTCTGATGAGTTGCGACTATCAGACCATCTGCAACGCTGTGAACACCAACTATATGGGTACTGTCAACGTGGCACTTGAAGCCTTCCCCTATCTGAAGGAGAGCAAAGGTAAACTCGTATTCTTCACTTCCAGTTCCTACACTCGGGGGCGTGCCTTTTACAGCATCTATTCATCGACCAAAGCCGCCATCGTGAACTTTGTGCAAGCCATAGCACAAGAATGGGAACCGTTCGGCATCAGCGTGAACTGCATCAATCCGGAACGTACCAAGACACCGATGCGTGTCCATAACTTCGGCATCGAACCGGATAACACCTTGCTGACCTCCGAGCAAGTAGCCATTACCACCATACAGTCACTGCTTTCCGAATTCACCGGACAAGTCATCGACGTAAAAAGAGAAGAAGTATGAAGAACCAATACCTATCGGACTACGTTGCCGACAACCTACGCGCCTGCCAACTGAAGCAACTTTCCATACTGAAAGAGGTGGACCGCATCTGCCGGAAACACAAGTTAAGCTACTGGCTTGACGGAGGCACACTGTTGGGAGCCATGCGTCATGGAGGATTCATCCCCTGGGATGATGACATAGACATCGGCATGACACTGGAAGACATGCAAGCATTCATGAAGGTAGCCCCCTCCGAACTACCCGACACACTGTTCCTGCAAACCCCGGAAAGTGACCCTACCAGCAAAGAGCCCATCGTCAAGATAAGGGATTTAAACTCAATCTATATTGAAGCAGGAGATACCTTCAGCGTAGAGTATCAGAAAGGACTATACGTAGATATATTCCCTTTCATCGACTACCCCACCGTGCCCCGCCCATGGGCAAAGAAGCTGTGCAAAGGCATCTCCGTCAGTTACTCCATCCTACACGCGCAACACTACTACTCGCTGCGCTCCTTTGCAGAATTCTTCTACTTCGGCATGAAGTATGCGCTTTTCAAAGGGATATGGGCAATGCTCTGCCTGGTACGCCCCAAAGGGACCTATCTTTCGAATATACTCATCAATAACGGATACGGCATCATGCACCGTAAAGATTCCGTCTTTCCGCTCTCCACCATCACTTTCGAAGGAAAAGATTTCCCGGCACCGGGCAATGTGGACGCCTATCTGAAAGATTTATATAAAAACTACATGGACATTCCTCCCAAAGAGAAGCAGATAGTCCATGCCTGCTATATTCACCCGGAACTAAAACCATTGCCATGAAACCAGCCCTTGTAGATGTATCTGTACTGATCCTTTTCTTCAACCGCCCCAAACTGCTGGCGCAAGTATTCGAACAAGTGAAGAAAGCACGCCCCGCACGACTGTTTCTCTATCAGGACGGCCCGCGCGGCGAGCGTGACATGCCGGGCATAGAAGCTTGTCGCAAAGTAGTGGCAGACATCGACTGGGAATGCGAAGTACACCACAACTACCAAGAGAAGAACTACGGCTGCGACCCATCGGAATACATGGCACAGAAGTGGGCATTCTCCTTGTCGGACAAATGTATCGTGCTTGAGGATGACGACGTGCCTGCCGTCTCTTTCTTCGGCTTCTGCAAGGAACTGCTCGACAAGTATGAGCACGACACACGCATCAGCATGATTGCCGGATTCAACAACGAGGAGATTACACCGGACATCACTTCCGACTACTTCTTCGCCACCACCTTCTCCATCTGGGGATGGGCGAGCTGGCGGCGGGTGACGGACCAATGGGATGAATTCTACACCTTCCTGGACGACAAGGAGAACATGCGGCAACTGAAGAACCTCATCCACACACGGCGCTACCGCAAAGACTTCATCTACATGTGCCAACGCCACCGCGAACACGGGAAAGCCTATTACGAAACCATCTTCCACGCTTCCATGTTGTTCAATTCGGGTCTGAGCATCGTGCCCACCCGCAACATGATAAACAATCTGGGAGCCACTGCCGACTCCACCCACTTTGCCGGCTCCGTGCACACCATGCCGCGCGGTTACCGCCGCATCTTCACCATGAAACGCCACGAAGTGGAGTTTCCACTGAAGCACCCTCGCCACGTCATCGAGAACACAGCCTACAAGGATAGCGTTTACCGCATCATGGCATGGCGGCATCCCTGGATAAAGATTGCACGGTCGTTCGAGGAACTGGCGTTGAACCTACGGTACGGCAACTTCACCATCATATGGCAAACGCTGCAAAAGCGTATCCGGAAATGGACGAAACAAGACCGGCATCTGTAACAAGAAAAAACATTCAAAAAAGAAGAAACGAACAACAGTCATGAGAGTACTACTTATCAATACCTCCGAACGCATCGGCGGCGCAGCCATCGCCGCCAGCCGTCTGATGGAATCACTCAAGAACCACGGCATCAAAGCCAAGCTGCTGGTACGCGACAAGCAGACCGACCAAATCTCCGTTGTGTCACTGGACCATAACTGGCGCATGGTGTGGAAGTTCGTCTGGGAGCGCATCGTCATCTGGAGCGCCAACCGCTTCAACAAGAAGAACATCTTTGCCGTAGACATTGCCAACACGGGGACAGACATCACCTCACTGCCCGAATTCCAGCAAGCAGACGTCATCCATCTGCACTGGATAAACCAAGGGATGCTCTCGCTGAAGAACATCGAGAAGATTCTCGCCTCGGGCAAGCCCGTCGTCTGGACCATGCACGACATGTGGCCCTGCACTGGCATCTGTCACCATGCCCGCGAGTGCACCCACTACCAGCAGGAATGCCACAACTGCCCCTTCATCCACGGAGGCGGAGGCAAACGTGACCTTTCCTACCGCATCTTCCACAAAAAGCAGGCATTGTATCGCAACCGTCACATCAACTTCGTCACCTGCAGCCGCTGGCTGGAAGAACGTGCCCGGACAAGCGCCCTCTTCTGCGGGCATGCCGTGACATGCATCCCCAACCCCATCAACACCAACCTCTTCAAGCCCCGCAACCGACAGGAAGCCCGCAGCCGTTGCCTACTGCCGCAAGACAAAAAGCTCATGTTGTTCGGCTCGGTGAAGATTACGGACAAACGGAAAGGCATCGACTACCTGATAGAATCGTGCCGACTGCTGGCTGACAAGCATCCCGAACTCCGGGAACAGTTGGGTGTCGTCGTCTTCGGCAACCAATCGCAACAACTGGAAAACCTGCTTCCATTCAAAGTCTACCCGCTGAACTTCGTCAGCAACGAACACCAACTGGTGAACATCTACAATGCCGTGGACATCTTCGTGACCCCCTCGCTGGAAGAGAACCTGCCGAACACCATCATGGAAGCCATGGCATGCGGCATTCCCTGCGTCGGATTCAACGTGGGCGGCATCCCTGAGATGATAGACCATCTGCACAACGGCTACGTGGCACAATACAAATCCTCGGAAGACTTTGCCAACGGCATCTACTGGACGCTGACCGAACCCGACTACCCCAGCCTCTCGGAACAAGCCTGCCGGAAAGCCATCTCCCACTATTCGGAGAACGTCGTCGCCAAGAAATACATTGACCTTTACAACAAAGTAACCGGAAGAAATGCATAACCACCCCACCCCGAAATTCAGCATCATCACCGTGACCTACAATGCCGAAGCGGTACTGGAGGACACGATTCAAAGCGTTATCTCGCAAACCTACCACCACGTAGAATACATCCTTGTGGACGGTGCGTCCAAAGACGGCACGCTCTCCATCATCGACCGTTACCGCGACCGCATCACCCGCATCGTGAGCGAACCGGACAAGGGACTGTACGACGCCATGAACAAAGGCATCCGCCTTGCCACCGGCGATTACCTCTGCTTCCTCAATGCCGGCGACAGCTTCCACGAGGACGACACCTTGCAGCAGATGGTGCGTTCCATCTCCGGCAACGAACTACCCGACGTGCTGTACGGCGAAACGGAACTGGTGGACAAGGAAGGTCACTTCATCCGCATGCGCCGCCTCGCCGCCCCGGAAGTGCTTACCTGGCGAAGCTTCAAGCAGGGCATGCTGGTCTGCCATCAGGCCTTCTTTGCCAAAGCTTCCCTTGTAGAACCCTACGACCTGCAATACCGCTTCTCCGCCGACTTCGACTGGTGCATCCGGGTGATGAAGAAGGCACGGACCTTGCACAATACCCATCTCACCCTCATCGACTATCTGGAAGAGGGAATGACCACCCAGAACCGGCAAGCATCCCTGCGCGAACGCTTCCGCATCATGGCGCGGCATTACGGACTGATGAGTACCGTAGCCCATCATGCCTGGTTCGTATTACGGGCCGTGATAAAGAAATAGCACAAATTTCGAGGACAAATATACTTTGTTCCCGCAAGACCTATACCTTGCGGGAATCTCCCCTATACCCAGCTCTCTACAGTATAGGAGTGAGTACCCAAAACATCCCCATGTTTTCACCTAAAACATCCGGATGTAATGGGGCAAAACATCCCCATGTTTTGGGGTAAAACATCCGGGTGTTTTGGAGAAAGACATCCGGATGTTCTGCATATTAAGTCCTATACCGTGAGGGGCTAAGTCCTAAGACGTAGGAGATTAAGTCCTAAGGCAAAGGAGGCTGGGTAACTGTAAGCAGCGCCTTCAACTCTTTTACCCCTTCCGAAGCTCCCTTTTGAATGACATGTATCGGACGCATGACGTGCGTGTCCACCGGCTTGGGGTCTATCAGATACACTTCGGCGGCACGGGGCACGTAGTTCAGCAGTCCCGCAGCGGGATAAACGTTCAGGCTGGTGCCGATGATGACGAAGATGTCCGCCTTCTCCACATACCGGATGGCAGTTTCAATCTCCGGCACCGACTCGCCAAACCACACGATGAACGGGCGGAGCTGCGTACCGTCGCCCGCCTTGTCGCCCAACTTTACTTCATATTCCTCCGGCGCCAGTTCCTTGACGAAATGCGGATTATAAGGGTCGCGGCTGGAACAAACCTTCGTCAGTTCCCCATGCAAGTGTATCACGTGCGTACTGCCGGCACGCTCGTGCAGATTATCTACGTTCTGGGTGACGACCGTTACATTGAAATCCCTCTCCAAGTCGGCAACGCCCAGATGCCCGGCATTCGGCACCACATCGAGCAACTGCTTGCGACGTTCGTTATAGAAATTAATGACCAGTTCCGGATTACGTGCATACCCCTCGGGAGTCGCCACCTGCTCCACCGGATATTTGTCCCACAGTCCGCCCGCATCACGGAATGTGCTGATGCCGCTCTCGGCGCTCATACCGGCACCCGACAATATGACCAAGTTCTTCATTTTCTGCTCCTTTCCTTTATTAAAGTAAGACAAATATAAGAAGAATGTTCAAGTTGTGATATAAATAAGAAAAATTAAATACTTAAAAGCCTTATCATTCAAATAAAAGACGTACTTTTGCCACTCATAAATTTGCAATAGACTGGAAAAGAAACCAATCCGGTCGTCAACAAAAGAATCTTATGGACAAATTCAGTTATGCTATCGGCCTTGGAATAGGTCAGAATCTTTTAAGCATGGGTGCCAAAGGCATTGCAGTAGATGACTTTGCACAAGCAATCAAAGACGTTTTGGAGGGCAACCAGACGGCAATCAGCCACACAGAAGCCCGTGACATCGTCAACAAGTACTTCGCCGAACTGGAGGAGAAGATGAACGCAGCAAACATAGAAGCCGGCAAAAAGTTCCTGGAAGAGAACAAAAAACGCGAGGGAGTTGTTACGCTTCCCAGCGGACTTCAATACGAAGTTATCACAGAAGGAAACGTCGGTCACTATGCCAAAGCAACCGACCAGGTACAATGCCACTATGAAGGCACACTGATTGACGGAACGCTGTTCGACAGCTCCATCAAGCGCGGCCAGCCTGCCACATTCGGTGTAAACCAAGTGATACCCGGTTGGGTGGAAGCCCTTCAGCTTATGCCCGAAGGTGCCAAGTGGAAACTCTACATCCCCAGCGACCTGGCATACGGAGCGCAGGGTGCCGGCGAGATGATTCCTCCCCACAGCACGCTCGTATTCGAAGTCGAATTACAGAAAATTTTATCTAAATAAACAAACAAGTAAAAGCAAAATGAAAAAAGTAACATTTCTCATGGCTCTTGCAGTAGCTGCCGGCATGGCATCTTGTACTGCTCAAAGTCCGAAAGCTGATTTGAAGACGGACATCGACTCATTATCTTACGCCATCGGTATGGCACGTACAGAAGGTTTGGACCAGTATCTTGCACAACAAGGCATTGACTCAACCCAGATGTCAGAATTCCTGAAAGGTTTCAACGAAGGCGCAGCCAAAATCGATAAGAAAGACGTGGCTTACATGGCCGGTCTGCAAGTAGGCCAGATGGTCAGCAAGCAATGGGTGGAAGGCTTCAACCAACAAATCTTCGGCAACGACTCCACACAGAGCATCAGCCGCGAAAATCTGCTGGCAGGTTTCGTAGCAGGTGTCATCGGCAAGGGTGGTGCTATGGATATGATGAAAGCTCAAGAGTACATGCGTACTCAGATGGATGCCATCAAAGAAAAAGCAACTGCAGAAAAGTATGCTGACAACAAAGCTGCCGGTGAAAAGTTCCTGGCTGAGAACAAGGCTAAAGAAGGTGTAGTAACTACCCCGAGCGGTCTGCAATACAAAATCATCACCAAGGGTAACGGTGCCGTTCCTGCCGACAGCAGCAAGGTGAAAGTAAACTACAAAGGTACGCTGATTGACGGAACAGAATTCGATAGCTCTTACAAGCGCAACGAACCTGCTACTTTCCGTGCCAACCAGGTAATCAAAGGCTGGACAGAGGCCCTCACCATGATGCCCGTCGGCTCTAAGTGGGAACTCTATATCCCCTACGACCTGGCATACGGTTCAAGAGAAACCGGTAGCCAAATCAAGCCGTTCTCTACTTTGATATTCGAAGTGGAACTGCTGGGTATCGAGAAGTAATGTAACAATCCGAAGGGAGGGGCAAAACCCTCTTGATACTTCTTTTAGGCGCGGATTACGAGGAATAACGCGGATTTGGTAAACTAAATCCGTGAAATCCGCGTAATCCGCGCCTTATCGTTACCCCTCACTTTTATTCATTTTTCCGTCCCTTTTTATAGATAAATTAAAATAAAGTCCTATATTTGCTTACTATTTGATAACAACAAGAACTTTACTTATTTACTATTATGGAAAAAATAGACAATCTTGACCGGCAGATTCTGGAAATCATTTCCCAAAATGCCCGTATCCCTTTCAAGGACGTAGCTGCTGAATGTGGCGTGTCACGTGCTGCCATCCATCAACGTGTACAGCGCCTGATTGACCTTGGCGTTATTGTTGGCTCAGGCTATCATGTAAATCCCAAGTCCCTTGGATACAGAACCTGCACTTACGTAGGAATCAAGCTGGAAAAGGGCTCCATGTATAAGACGGTAGTTGCCGAGCTGGGCAAGATTCCCGAAATCGTAGAATGCCACTTCACCACTGGTCCGTACACCATGCTGACCAAGGTATATGCCCGCGACAACGAGCATCTGATGGATTTGCTGAACAACAAGATGCAGGAGATTCCTGGCGTAACCGCTACCGAGACCTTGATTTCCCTGGAACAGAGCATCAAGAAGGAGATTCCTATTTGCCCCGAGAAATAACGAACAACAATGGATTTCTTAAACGAATATCATCTGTCGGGCCTTGTCATAGGTATCTGCACATTCCTCATCATCGGCTTGTTTCACCCCATAGTTGTGAAAGCCGAATATTATTGGGGCACCAAGTGCTGGTGGATTTTCCTTTTACTCGGCATCGGCGGCATCATTGCCTCCCTTTATACGGAGAACATCATGATAGCCTCCCTTTTGGGCGTCTTTGCATTTTCCTCGTTCTGGACCATCAAGGAGATATTCGAGCAGGAAGAACGAGTGAAAAAAGGCTGGTTTCCCAAGAATCCAAAACGAACTTATAAGTTCTAAGGACAAAGGTTATAAGGAATTTTATCCAAAAGTCTTGCATATTTCAATAGAAAATGCTACTTTTGTCCCCGCTATCCAAGCAAGGATGCATCGGACTTGTAGCTCAGTTGGTTAGAGCAACAGACTCATAATCTGGAGGTCCCTGGTTCAAGCCCAGGCTGGTCCACAAACTAAAAGGCTCATCTCTAACGAGATAGAGCCTTTTTTAGTTCATGGAGACCTCCGATTAAGGGTCTGTTGCTTGGTTATATTTAGTATTGTATTAGGTATTTGTTGACTAATTGTTGACTGATTTAAACATTACTAACATGCTGACTATCAAAGCTGAAATCAAGAAGAGTGAACTAAAAGTTGACGGAACGTACAATGTTAAGATTAGATTTACTTTAGACCGTAAGGTTAAAAGACTATCAACTAATCTATTTATAACTTCAAAAGACCTAACTAAATCCCTCAAATTTAAAGAGGACACTTCCATTAAGAGAGCGATAGATAGACTGGTACTTTATTACAGAGAACAGTGTTTCAAACTGCAATTAGACCAAAATCATTATTCGTTAGATGAGATAATTGAGTTCTTAAACGGAGAACAAGAGAAGCAACAAACCATTGACTTTATAAAGTTCAGTCGTGAGTGGATAGCCTCAACCACTATCAAAGGTGCACCTAACTACACCACTGCCATTAATGCCTTAGTCCGTTTCATAGGTAAAGAGGAATTGGATATTAATTTGATTACCCTTGACTTCTTAGAAAGCTTTAAAGCATTCTTGAATAAAGAACGTGAGATACGGACTAAAAGATTAATGCAGCAGGGTAAACGGGTACCTTCCAATCGTTCACTCTCTCTATATTTGATAAGCATTAAGAAGTTATTCAATGAAGCCAAGAAGAAATACAATAAGAAGGAGAAGAATTTAATCCTAATCCCCAACTCACCCTTCATGGAACTTGAAATACCCAAGCAGGAAGCAACAAGAAAGAGAGCCATATCCGCAGATATTATAAAGAAGCTATGGAAGCTACCCTATAAAGATATGAAGAAAGGCTACAAATCTACCTGCCATTATAATTTGGCAAAGGATTGTTTCATTCTATCATTCTGTCTTATGGGAATCAATTCAGCAGACCTTTACAATGCCACTGAAATGGAAGGTTATACAATCGTCTATAATCGTACCAAGACGAAAGACCGTAGATTGGATAAGGCTCAAATGAAGGTTGACATACCCAGATTAATCCTGCCTCTTGTTGAGAAGTACAAGGATAAGACTGGTAAACGTCTCTTCAATTTCTATCAATACTATGCTGACGAGAAGGATTTCAATAAGGCTATCAACTACGGCTTAAAAGAAATTTGTACAATATTAGAAATTGACGATTTGGAATACTACGCAGCAAGGCATAGTTGGGCTACCATTGCACTTAATAAAGCTGGCATTGATAAATATATAGTCCATGCAGCACTTAACCATATTGACGATGCAATGAAAGTAACGGACATCTATATTGAACGTGATTTCGTAAATGAGAACAAGGCTAATACTAAGGTTGCGAAGTACGTGTTTGGCAAGTAAGCTAATAATTCCCCACTAAAAATCTACTGAGCTATAATTAGTCGCTATCCTTTTTCGGCTTCCACATGCTTCAAAGGTAGAATGCCTAAAAAGGATATCAAATCAACACTTCAGTAATTTAATGGATATCAGTTATATACAAATTAAAACATATAATTATACGCTATCCTATTTCTAGTGTATAAGGGAAATACTAGACTATATATCTAAAAAACGACATCAAACGAAACAAATGCAGGTTCTGGCAGATTCCCCAGCCCGATAATCTTATGCAATTTTGTACACAAAGCCATCTGATAGATTCGTTTATCCAATATCAACTTGGCTATGGGTACTCCCGAGTAATTGAAAACCAGCACCTTGTTCGCCATGGATTTTTGCGGGTCATTATAGTCATACTCGCTTAAAAGTTGATCTAAGTACAAAATATAGATATATTGGTCATCCATTGCCAAATCCAACACCTGCCCAAAGCTTCTTGCCTTACTAAACAAGAGGTTATAGTCTTTACATTCATAAAAAGACCGATCAAAATAAAAGTTCCAGTCTTTTACCATGGTTCCATTTTCCAGGTGGTATTTAGCAAGATACGGCAGTTTGCTAGGCGCAAACACCATATGCCCGTCATGCGCCGACAGATAACCTTTCAAATTCATCCGTGAAGACTAGACAGAAATTTTGTTCCCCACCGGAGATTCGCCGAACCTCTGTAAAGGCTGCAGATTGGCATCCAGTAAGGAAAAGAAACTACCGTCCTTTCCGCACAATAGGGAGACAAAATGCTGTTCATCCAGTCGTACGAAATTATAATCTGCAGGATTGAGCTCACCTTGCACACGCTTATAAGGAGTTTTTTTTCTGGACAGCTCTTCAATTTCAATAGCATTTCCGTTGCCTTTTAGAGACATCACTGCCAACATTTGTATATTGACATCATTCAAACCGAAGGTGTTTTCGTGAGCGTATGTAATTATTGGCTGTAGGAACTCGCCAGGACCATTTCCCAATGAACCCCAAGTATGGATTTTTTTCATACCCGAAGGAATGGAATATACATGGCAAAAATCATTTTGGGCGACATGCGTCATTACCAAGAATGTATCAACACAGTCAATCCATCCCATATTAATCAGCAATTCTGTATCAGATTGCTCACCATCTACTCTAATCTCCTTATCAAAGGCTGGAAATTCTGTTTTAGATTCGAAGCTACAACTTGACAAGAAGCATAGAAGAATGAATATAATAGAAGTTGTTTTCTGCATAAGTACTTCAAAGCAACATGTAGAATAATCAATGAGCCCTACTTTAAGTTTCACTTTACATCTTATTACATATCTGTTGTAACAAGCTAATGGCTAAAAGTGAAATTTAAAGCAGGCTTAATAATTGCACTTTAGCACTAATCATTATATCCAACCAGGCCTTTTGGTATGACCCAGCAAAATATTTTCACCATAATCTCCGTCAGGATATATTACAACCATTGAATATAAATCAGGGAATTATCACTATCCTTTTTCAACTTCCACATGCTTCAAAGATGAAAAAGCATTAGTGTCCACCAATGAATTCTTACAACAAATTAAAGGCAAAGAATAACCTAAAATGGATCCTTGTAACATGAACTCGAATTACTTTTGCAGTACTTTCAAATTTAACAATTGCCCACTAAAATTTCCAGTAAAAGCTAATGGAAAAACAAGAGTGGACTGGTAGTACACCACCTCCTCGCCAATTTTATAAAGTATCTTTTTATCCAAAGTCTGATGTAGTTTTCCATCAATGTATAAACTTGTAGAGGTATGGTCACCTTTAATCACAATTTGTACCCGTTGACCGATAGGAAACATATAATCAAACTCATTTAAATAACCATCTGACCAGAATGCCAATTTTCCAGACTTTGGGCTACTCTGATACAAAATGGCATTGGAAGATTTAAAAAGCACACTGCCCTTATCTGCGGATTTTGCAGTGAAATCAAAAGCCACTTCATAATCATACCCTACTTCTTCTATCAAAAGCTTTTGATTCCTTTTCAACTTCGAGACTTGAAGCACTTTCCCATCCATCGTTTTTACCTTTGCTCCAATATTCACTCCCGGAGCTTCCGACAAAGCACGACGGCAAGAATCAAACCGTGCGAAAGACAAATCATCCACAGCACCGGTCCACATTTTCAAGCTTAATGTCTGCATAGCAGGATACGCACGATGATGAATGTCCTTGAAAGTAATCCCATTTCCAATGTAATCATTCCATACGGCAAACATTCCCCCTTTCACACGCCTATCATTCCGACTAAATATTCTATCATCAAACATATAGGGTTCCCAGTTATTAAAAATCCACTCTATATTCAGGTAATCGTGGTAATAGAGTGCCGTCAATGGTATTATGTACAATTGGCTACATGCCACATTCACCAATCCAAATCCCAATTCGGCCATTTCAAAGGGATCGGCATAACCATTGTACCAAATGTCCAATAGTACCTCGTCAGACTTCACAGGAAGATCTCCTCTGGCATGCGTCAATGCACCCCATGCCACCGCTTTCTTCCCAAAACCCTCCACATATTTAATGTAATAATCAGTAAAAAAGCGAAACTTTTCAACAACATTAGGATCCGAATTATCGTATTCATCTGTACCAATATGCACTTCTTTACCCCTAAACACCGGATTTTCTCCACCTAAATACTCTGCAAACAAGCTGTCCAAGAACAAATAAGTCTCCGGATTAAACAAATCCAGGTGATCCTCTCCGTACTCCTTACTAGCAATTTCCGGCTTATAGCGCGTAAAGGCCAATGAATGCGCAGGCACATCTATTTCCGGCAAGACAGTCACTCCATACTGCTCGGCTAACATCTGAAGTTCAACAAATTCTTTTTTTGAATAATGAGCCCCCTCCGTGGCCAATCCCGGAAACACGGTACTTTCTAATCGGAAAGCTGCGGGTGTTTGCGACCAGTCATTGCCATAGAACTTTTTAAAGCCGTTGTCATTCAAATGAATCTGGAAACAATTCATTTTATAATAGGACATTATCTTCACATAATCCCTCAAAAAGCCAATGGGGACAAATTTACGTCCTACATCCAACATAAATCCACGCTTAGGATAATTGGGCCAATCTACAGCCACTCCCTGCGGCACCGCCCCATCATACTGTTCCATCATTTGAAGAATGGTCCGAGTTCCCCAAAACACTGCCTGCGTCGTTGCACCCGTCAACACCATCCGATCAGACACATCCAAATAATACTTCTCCCGATTCTCTTCTGTTTCTTTTCCAGCCAAAGTCAAAAAAATATCTCCCGAGCAGGCAGAAACGCCTTCCGCCACCTTATATTTCCTGCCAAACATCACTGCTAAATCTTCGGCAAATGTGTTTGCCACCGGATTGAGTTCTGCTGCATAGCGGGGGTCCAACACCAACCGACACGATGAGCGCCAATAGCCATCCCCGCCTTTCCACTCCTGTAATGCCGGTATCACAAATGGCCTAGAATTTTCTGCCTTTAGCCCTGGCACAAATAGTATGCAAGACACTGCTCCCAATAACACACCTGCCTTAAACACCTGCAACACTTTACCAAAGAGAAACTGCCCCAAAAACAAAATAGTCATTTTCACATCACGAAATATCCACCTCATGTAGTTTGGTCCAAAAACATCAATCCAAGCATTATGCTTGGTAATCCATCTATCCAAAGCAAATTCCATACTATTTATTTTAAAGTTTCAGTTCACTCTACAAGAGTGATTTTTTTTACAAAAGTAACTCCATGATAAGGGACTTGTGTCCAAAATCCCCCTTTATACTCCCCTAAATCCTTTTGATGCCACAAATCACGAACAGAGACTTTTTCTGTATTTCCAAGGCTGCACCATAGACTATTAATCTGTGGAACCTCAGGTGCTTTGGGGGTTAGGATATATTTCTCCTTTGCCATCGATTTTGACCAAGAAGGAATTGGTACAATTTCCCCGCGGCCTACACAAGCAAGAAACAGCCACACCGTTAATAAACACAAACTCACTCTCATCTCAACTGGTCTTTATTTTATCACCGGATTAACAAACAACTCATCCATATACACTTGTTGCGAAGCTTCGAAAGCCACCTTCATATAACGGATGCTTTCATCCAATTGATCAAATAACAAGTTTTCAATCCATGCATCATGCCGATTGTTCGGGAAATGGGGAGTATCCTTGATAGAAGCTAATCTATATTCTTTTCCATCCAACGAAGTGAACAGATAAACTTTCAGCGGCATACCTATTCCATCTAAATTATAGTCCAGCATACGAAGCATGACTTTCCGTAGTCTGGTCTTTTTCTGCAAATCTACCACAAGCTCATGATAACCTTTCTCGAATTTCACCCAACGGGCATCTTTACTGTCTTCCTCGGCAACCCTGCCATCAAGCAATGCCTTCAAATCCGCTTTTCCCAACACCATGTCAATGGTAGCCCCGTTAGCCAATCTCTCCATAAAGGCAGCTTCGGCCAATTGCCAGCAGCCAATCCGCCTTTTCCAGGCCATATAGTCATTGTATACTTTATGTGACCACACCGGTTGCCCCAACTGATAAGTTGACGTGGGGCTTTCTATGATTCCACAAACCATAAATGAGATAATCCTGTCAACCCCTGCCACAGAAGCAGCCACTTGTTGAGATAAAAGACGCGGATAAGCGGCAGGAATCAAGGCCGAAGAACGGTCGTTGGTTCCCTGTTCCCAAGTGAAAGTCTCACAATTGGCCCACATCTCAATATTCAGACGGTTGTGGATGTCTCTCAACCGTTTCCAAGTCTTCTTTAAGCGAGGCAACATGAATTTATCGCGTACACAGCCCACTTCGTCCTGATAGGCTATGATGTCGACTTTCAGCTTTGCCAATTGTTTCTCATACTCCGGATTATCAAAATCAGACAGTCCGATACCATAAGGAGAAATCAGTGTCTTCTTATCCGGAGTCAATGCTCTTGCCTTTTTGGTCAATGCATTAACCGATTGTACAGCATGTTCTGCAAAAATGGGGCAAAGACAATCCTCTACCGGCAAATACCAGCCATAAAAGGCTTTATGATTTTTATAAAAGACGGCCAGTTCCTCCATAATTTGCAATTGGCGTTGTTTGATAGCAGGATCCTGCAAATTATCATCCTGGTCTTTTGCCCATCCAGTACTCATAAAAACCTTCATGTCATATCGGGCAGCCTCATCAAGAATGGCTTCCACAGGACTCTGTTTATCTTTATCATACCACCAGGGCATTAATTGAGAGGGATAATAAGCCTTACCCTCATTGGCAACTTCCATGAATACCAGATATTCAATGCCCATAGCTGACAGTTCCCGCACTTTAGCTTTCCATAATTCCGGATCCGTATTATCAAAACTCTGCGGATTGGTATATCTATTACGTACATCCTTATATGCCAGATTTATCCAAGTACCAGTAATGGGCTTCACCCTCAAAACAGATTCCTTCACCTTCTGTTTTCTCTGTCGGCCAGGAACATCATTGCCAGCAAAAACTACTGCCGACGGCAGTACGGCTGATATCATCAGTACCCCCAATAGGATTGGCAGAAAAATCCTCTTCATAATATACACATTTTTTTAATTAATAAAAGATCAATTGCCACCGGACGTAATAATTAACGCCAAACCTAAAATAAAGAGAATAAACATCAAGGCAATCAATAGATTAGTAGATTTAGAAGCCCCTTTGAATTCCTTCCAAATAAACACCCCCCATAATGCGGCAACCATCGTAGCCCCTTGTCCCAACCCATAGGAAATGGCAGCACCGGCTGTTCCGGCAGCAATATAACTGCACGCTGTTCCCAACGCCCAAATGGCACCCCCCAAAATACCAACCAAATGAGTATTCATATTTCCTTTGAAGTATTGACTGTAAGCCACAGGCACCCCCGTAAAAGGTTTCCTCATTAACAAAGAGTTGAATAGAAAGTTACTGATAAAGATACCTATTGCAAACACAAACAAGGCAGAATACGGAGTCATCATACCAACAGCAGGCGATTCCAGATTTTCCAAATCCATAGCAGCGGCGACAAAACGATAGAAAAACGCCATCAGAATACCAGCGCAGACAGCGATCAGAACTCCTCTTTTTCGGACAGTCTGACCTGATACTTCAGAAACTTTACTGGAAGCAATCCCATTAAAAACAATGGCCAACACAATCAAGAAGACACCCCCAAAAAGAGTGACAGGATCCCCCTTCGGTACACTAAAGTAATTGACAAATACGCCTAATACCAACGCCAACCCCACCCCTATCGGGAAAGCAACCGACATACCAGCCAACGACATGGAAGCCGACAACAATATATTCGAGGCATTGAATATGACGCCACCCAGAAAAGCTCTCCAAAAATTCTCCATACCAACTTGCTGCAAGTCCTGCATAAATCCGCGTCCCCCTTCTCCAATGCTGCCCAGTGTCAAGCCCCAAACCAAAGAAAAAAGAAGTATACCAATCACATAATCCCAATAGAACAATTCATAGCGCCATGTTTGGGCTGACAATTTTTGAGTATTTCCCCATGATCCCCAGCATAACATCGTGACCCAGCACAACGCTACCGCCAATCCGTAACTTTCAACTATAAACATAATCGTGATATTTAATATTGTTTTTAATGATTACAACTCTTCACGGTAAGGAATAGAAGACTGGGCTCCCATTCTGGTTACAGCTATGGATGAAGCTTTTGAAGCCATCACAGCAGCTTGTTTCAAGTCCATGCCCTCTGACAATCCTACGCACAAAGCCCCATTAAACGTATCTCCGGCAGCTGTAGTGTCAACAGGCTCCACTTTGAAAGCATCTATACGATAAGAAACGCCCTCTTCCCTTATAAGACATCCTTTCGAACCCAAAGTGATAATTACATTCTTTACCCCCATCGCGCAAATCTCTTCCGCCACTTTCTCAACATCGGCATCATTGGCAATCTTTATGCCCGTAAGCATCTCCGCCTCGATGCGGTTCGGAGTGACCATGTACAGATGCCGGAACAATTCTTTGGGAAGACTGCGGGCAGGAGCCGGATTCAGCACCACCTTCACTCCTTTCCCGAAAGCCTTTCTGGCAGCATACTCCACTGTTTGAAGCGGAATTTCCAATTGCATCAAGAGGATATCTCCCTCACACATTTCCTCCAACATTTTATCCACATCTTGTTCGTTCAACAACATGTTGGCACCGGATGCCACTACAATACTATTCTCCGCATGATCGTCCACGCTGATCAGAGCTACTCCGGAAGCAGAATCTTCATCGAGAGCAATATATCTTGTATCAATTCCTTCCTTTTTAAAATAACCGACAGATTGCCGACCTAATACATCATTCCCCAATTTTGCCATAAATATCAGATTGCCGCCCAATCTCTTTATTGCAACAGCCTGATTTGCTCCTTTTCCACCCTGGTTCATAAAGAATTCCCCTCCCAGAATCGTCTCACCGGGAGCAGGCAGATGAGAAGTTCTCACCACCATGTCCACATTGGAGCTGCCAATCACTATAATTTTTTTCATAACACTATATTATAAATAAATTCAATCTATTCATCATCGTGCCCGGAAGAACACAGGAGGTGTATCTCCGGCATCGGATACTGCCACACGAGCCGTTATTACCTTTTCATCTCCCGGAAAGAGCGTAATAAAATTGTCACTCCAGAATACCGGATTAATCTCCTTACCCCGGACGTCCAGCAAAGTCAGATGATTGAAATGGGACAAACGATCCGATTCGTTCTTCAAACAAATAGAAAAGACATATTCCCCTTCCTCTTTGGTAACTTCAACCTCCTCCTTCAATTCCGGTTTCTCCATAGAAGTGAACCAAAAGAAATCCATATGCTGGGAATAGAACCAATATAGGTTCTCGGACAGAAGTTTACCGTATTTATCATGCAGCTCCAGCTTCACAAAGTAATTATAAGAGTATTTTCCACACCGGGGCACCGTAACAATCTCCTGATAGCAATCGGGAGAAACAGTTATCCGCTGGGAGTCCTCCCAAGCCACTTCCATGTCATTGTTGATAACTTTAGCCGTCACTTTCACGTCTTGCAGTGTCTGATGGGAGGCATTAATCACAGAAACCCTGAAATCATTCGCATTCAACTGTACGTGCACCGGTTCCATAGCTTTTTTTGCAAAATAATAAGAAGCATTGGGAGCCAGATACCAGTCGTATATCTGCCAGCACACATCGGGCCAGCAAGAATTAATCTTCCAAATCATCACACCGGAAGTAATATCCCACATCCGGTGATTAGCCGCTTCAAACATAGCGCGATAACCATCGGCACTCAGAAACTGGGCATTGTCGGCATATTCTTTTGCCGTCTTCGGATCACCGAACATTGTGCGAATGGCATTGTCATAAGAGCGATAGCAATAATTACTTACATCCCAAGCACCATGTTCAGCCCAAATGCTATCCAATGGGAAAATAGGGCTGTTTACATTAGCCGTACTCTCCGCGGTAGGAATAAATTTCCGGAGGCTGTTGTACGTCGGCATGGAAGGCATCCCCAGTTCATTGCGGAACATCTGCAAATGGACCTCACGCACTTTATCAAAGAAGTAGGAAGAAGGCGCCCAATTATAGTCGGGCGCACCGTCATCCGTCGTACCTGTTGGCAGATCTTCTTTCAGATAAGGAGTCAAGGCGTCTACATCCCAATGAAAACTGGTAGTCGGAAGATAAACACGCGTAGTATCGATACTCCTCACTTTCTCCTTGGTCAGCTTGTACAAGCTTTCATTCATCAAGACCTCATTGGCTCCTATCCATGAAATAATAGAAGGGTGATTGCGATAGCGGAGCATCATATCTTCCACTCCTGCCACCGCCAGACCATGATCCAGAGGATTGTCAGCAGTTTCAGTTCCGGGAGTCATACGGAAACATTGATAGAAAACATGCCACCACATCAGGCCATATTTGTCAAAACTTTCAAACCAGGTTTCAGAAGGAGACGGCATATCTTCACTGCCAATCAGGTTGATGTTCGCCTCTGCCATCAAGCGGGCTTCATCATAGATACGTTTTTCAGATTCCTCCAACAAGATGTCCGGCTGTATCCAACCGCCCTTACAGAATATCCGCTTGCCATTCACATAATATACACGACCACATTCATCTCCCACCCGGTTCAGTCCACTTGCCACCTCACGGATTCCGAAATCAAACTCTTTGGTATCGGACACTTTTCCACCGATGCTAAAAGACAGTTTCATGTGATGCAAGTATTGCTCGCCATACCCATTCGGATACCACAAATACGGGTTTTCTATCAGCAAGGAAGGAAAGTCCTCAGGGGTCAGTTCCACTACTTTTCTCTCACCGGCACGCAGGGCTACTTTCTTCGTCAGCTTGATTGGCTTGAGGTATCCCTCCATATGCTTGGTATAAGTGGGAAATTTGACTTCGTTGAGTAATGTAATCCAAGCATTCACCTTTCCCTCGACAAGCTTTGCAGAAGTATTCCTCACTTCAAGTTTAATATTGACCTTTGCAAGCCCAGTGTCAACCTTCATAGGCATGGTAGTGGACTTTGGTAAAGTAGTGATAACAAAAGGATTTTCAATCAACACCTCGTCCGTGGCTTCCACTATCACTTTCTGGTAGATACCCATATTCCGGTCGCGAACCACGGGAGCACAATCCCAGCCACCGGATATCTTCAATGTCTCATCCTTAAAGATATCGTAGGAATGTCCGCGTACAGGACCGAATACTTTCAACTGGGTGCCGGGAGTCGGGACGCCCGGATGATCCACCTGATAAATTTTTATCGCAATGCAATTGTTGGCTCCGGCACGGGCATATCCGGTTATATCAAGTTTAAAGCGACGAAACATACCCACAATATCTTTTTTATCAGCAACCTGACGACCATTTACCCAGACATCTGCCCGGTAGTTGATGCCGTTCAAGGTCAGCCATACCTTCTTGCCTTTATATGATTTGGGAAGAACGACTTCCGTACGATACCAGTATGGATCTTGCCAAGGATTACGGCCACTTTTCAGGTAGTTGTATTTAGATAGATCCATCCGGGCATTAAATTCATCCGACACATCCGGAATCAGGTAATTATTCAGGCCGATTCTCGGATCAGGATATACGTTTTCCTTCACCAAAGCGTTCAACACGGTAGTGGGCACAGTGGCCTGATACCATCCGGCAGTGGGATAAGACAATTGCGAAACCTCAGCAGCTCCGGCGTTTAGCTCGGAAGAATTGATAATCTTCCAGTTCTCCAGTTCAAGAGATTGGGCATTGACAAACAACATGTTACATATCAACAGTATAAAAAAGAGTTTTCTCATAGTTTCTTGTTATTTTAATATTAATGCAGCCGCACCAATAAATCCGGCATTGTCTCCCAAGGCTGCAGGCAGCAAAGTAGTATGCCGGGCTGCTGAACGACAAATGAATTTACGAAATAGCCACTCTGCCTTGTCCCAGTATAAATCGGAAGATTTCAGAACAGATCCGCCTATGATGACAATTTCGGGATCGGTAATATTCACTGTCCATGACAAAGCATGAGCTAATGCCTGGGCAAAAGCATCCCATACCTGCAAAGCCATTTTATCACCGGACCGTGCCAGTTCGGCTATACGATAAGCCGGCAACTCCTCCTTTGTATATTCTTTATAAAGACGGGTGACGGCATTGCCGGATACATAATCTTCCAATATCCCTTCTTTATAAGGTGAAGTCCATACTTCTCCAGCACAACCGGAATGCCCACGCCATACTTTTCCTCCATTAATCCAAGCACATCCTATCCCCGTTCCTAAAGTGAAACCCAGGACTGAACCGGCATTCCGACCCGCTCCCCATAATGCCTCTGCATAAATCAGCGCATTGGCATCATTATCAAGGATCACCCGCAACGGAAATGCTTGTTCAACGGTGTCTTTCAACGGAAAATAGTTCAAAGTGGGAAGATTCTCAACATCCAGCAGTATACCTTTACCTATATCGAGAGGTCCGGTACACCCGATACCAATGCCCTGAATATCGTAATCCGCAGCATCAGCCAGAATATTTTTCAACAGAGAAAACAAATTGGCAATAATTACTTCGCCGGGTTCTTTCGGATTAGTTGCAATAGTACGGGGAGAAGCATAAACCAATCCCTCTCCGCCAACAATACCCGCACTGATCTTTGTGCCTCCGATATCGACTCCTATGGCTACCTTTCTTCGTCCCATCATTATTCTATTGAAGTCACTTTAGCACCATGTGTAAAACTGCCGGGCACTAGTTCCATTTCTTCCGCCCAAGCATTCACTATCAGCTGAACAGGAACAATGGACGGAATTGCAAACAAATCAGGGTCTCCGCAATGAACATTGATTTCCAGCAAATTCACACTTTCAATGCCGGAGGAGATATCCGACACCAGGATCACTTTACCATTAAAAGACAGAACATCAGCCATAAGCCTGATGCTCTGCCGATAAACACCGGACCGTGAATGCGCATAAATGATACAGATAAAGCCAGGGCCTACCATCTCTAGTGGGCCGTGGCGAAACTCACCGCCCAACAAAGCTGAAGCCGGAGTCTTGGTAGCCTCCATAAACATCAGGGCGGTTTGGGCAGCGCTTGCAAAAACCGTACCCCTGCCTATCACTTGAACAAACGGATGCCCACTTAAAAAAGCGACCGAACGGGATAAATAAATCCCCCCTTTCTCAAGCTGAAGACCGACTTCCCGAACGACACTATCTAAAAGAGCATTATCCACCCTGCGACCATCCAATGCTCCTGCAAGCAGATACACTACCAGATAGGTGGTGATAAATGTCTTCGTAGATGTCATTTCCTCCCTCCCAGCCTTACATAGCAGACTGAGAGTAGCCATCGCCGCTAAAGAACTTCCAGACTCATTTGTGACCCCAACCACTGTCAACCGTGAATGATGCCGTTCACCAAGTTGTTTAAGCAGTTCAATCACCTCATAGCTCTCGCCTGACTGTGAGATGGCAACCAATAAAGTGCGCTCTGTCAGAACTGAAGACTGAAAATGCAATAGCTCCCCGGCATTGATAGCAAAAGCGGGTATATTATAAGCGGTCATCATGGTCGCGGCAGCTTGCGATACAAAATAAGAACTTCCCATACCGGTAAGTACTATTTTGTCATAGTCACCGGTTGTCCACAGAGTACAGACAGCATCCAAACGCTCCTTTCCTTCTCTTGAATGATAATAGCCAAGAGTACGTTCCAACATTTCCGGTTGTTCTTGTATTTCTTTGATGAACTGATTCATAAAAAATATTTGTTTTTTATTGATTAAACACTACCAATTCCGCTAATGAGCTATTTTATTGCATCAGCAATAGGTCATTTTCCTTCAATATACCTCTTATAACCTTCATAAGTGTCCGTTCCCGGCTTAAAGGTAGCCCAACTGAAATTCGTAATATGATCGGTAAACATTCCGGCAACCCTTAATTGTTCTTCCAACTCTGACCAAGGCTTGGTACGCATTGTAATCTTCGGACACCAGCATTCCTTAAACGACTCGATGTCTACCCCGAAAATCACTCCGTTGGCATCGCAGGCTTTCTTTATTTCGGCAAACCAATTGGGCAGATCCACATCAAAGTCCACCAGACAACGTCCGCCTATGTCCTGAAGATAAAGAACATCAATATCGGGTGTTTGGGCAAATATCTTACCGAACCACTCCCCACAAAGATCGGCCGGCATGCCACGCCACAAGGCAGGAGCGATGCAGACTTCCTTGGGAGATTTCGACTTTATATAAGCCGCCACCGTCTGCAAATAGTTGGCCAGCATGGAGAGTGAAGGTTCTTGCTGCCACCCCACGGGATAGGAGCCATCGTGAAACTCTTCCGTTATATACCAACCATCCAGGCAGGGATGATTTCCCCAAAGGGCAAACAGTTCATCAAAGACCTGCTTGTTCCGCTCTACGAGGAAATCGTATTGCTCGGGGCTTGCAGTGTCTTTTTTGCTATAATCACCGGGATAAAGCCCTACGATAAGCTTCATTCCATTCTGCTTGGCAGCCTCGAACATCCGGTTCATGATATCATATTGTTTCGTGACCCAAGGAAGTTTTGTTGGAACATAAAAAGAAGTTTTTTCTTCTGCACGGTCATTGAACCCCTCGGCATACTGTATAATCCAGGTATCAATGCCCACCTCTTGGCTTGCTTTAAACTCCTTATCCCAATCGGTGTTTTCATATACCCCGTCCAATTGAATAAACACACTGGAAAACTTTGGAGCCCCTTTGAACTCGGGAGCATAAGAAGTCAACTGCTCCAGATTGTCAATGCAGAACGAACCGGTACACATTACACCCTCATCATTGGTTACTTCTATCCGATACCCCTCAAAGCGGTTCAGCATCAGTTTATTATCCCCCATATCATGTCCCTTGACAAAAGTAAAGGCTTCGTATGGCATCACCACCCGAGTCCACTCTTCTTGAGTCAACACCTCTTTGTCCACATATTCAAAGAATTGCCAGCGCCCTTTGTCGTGCAGTGTCCCCTGGGTGAACATGCCTGCATCTTGAATTATCATAAAACGGAATGTACCCTTGTTGTTCTTATTACCCTTCACCCAAATGGAAAGTCCCAGAGGATGAAAAGATAAATCACTGCGGTAGTCTCCACCACTTTGCTGGATATACACCGATTCCGCTTCGGAAGAATTGCCGGAAAAAGAGTATCTGATTTCAAAACTTCCTGCACCTTCTACACAGTCATCACTGACAAAACGGTCTATCGAACTTTTAGGCGAGGCAGGAGTTACCTTCATATCATACACCACACAATTCATCTCATCATAAGCGTTCAATGTCTTCACAGCACGAGCTTCTGTCAAGATATCCTCGCTTGTGGGGAGCTGCTTATTGCTGCAAGCTGCCATACATAGCAACAAAGAAGACAAGGTTGCCAGAATCATTCTTTTTTTCATGGCTGTCATTTCGTTGTATAGGTTATAATTTCGGTAATCCATATCTTTCCGCCGGACACGGGATTTTTCCATTTAAAAGTCACTGCGTGCTTACCCACCGGACAGTCGTAGCAGAAGAACAACTCGCACTTCCGGTGATTGAGTTCCTGAGGCAAAGCAGTGGTCTCATGCAATTTCCCATCTATATACACCTCCATTTCGGCCGTATAGTCTGTCGGAAGAGCACCTGCGACGTACCCCTTCACCACCAGACCTGTGCCTACGAAAGTGAATGGATTCACCTCATCTATCGATTTTTCAACAGTAAGTTTGCCACTAACTTTCAGGTCCTCAAAGGCCACTTCCAACGCAACAGGACGAATATCCTCCCGCTTGATTTCAAAAGCATTCCCTATTTTCGCATTTCCATGCTTCCGGAGCATATCACAAGCATGTTTATAAGTCATTTCGTAAGCCTTGTTCAGACTTATGTCTGTATGAGAAAAAGGCCGGTCTTCCACCTCATACAAAGTCCCTTTCCAGTATTCGGGAATGTTGCTGTAACCTATCATGGTTCCCAATATACCTGCTGCCGATGCCGGGTTGCAGTCAGAATCCTGCCCAGCACGGGTAGAGATATCAATGGTTTTTGTAAAATCACCCTCTCCATAGAGCAATCCTAAAAGGATGTAGGCCCCGTTGATTTTCGTACCGATATTAAAAGAATTGTGGATGCCTTCGGGACAACTGATTTCTTCGCTCCACTTGTTCTGCAGTTCAAACCAAGTACGCTTCCAGTCATTGGGATATTTCTTGTGCCAACGAATGACATCGGACATGCACTTGTGAAAATCGCTTTCCTCCGGTATGATTTTAAGGGCTTCTTCCACAATATACTCCATATCATCACTGACATAGGCCAAAGAATACATGGCTGCAACATACACCCCCCCGTACCAACCTTCGCCATAAGACATGATGTGACCTACCTTATCGCAAATTTCAGCCGCTTGATTGGGCATCCCAGGCGACATAATTCCGGCAAAATCAGCCTCAATCTGAAAATCGATACAATGGGCATGAGGGTTGTTCTTCCAATGCCCGCTCTGAGGAGCTTTCATTCCTTGCAGCAGGTTATAGCGCGCTACCTGATTGGCATGCCACAAGGGATATTCCGTTCGCTTAAAGGCAACGGCAAACGAATCCACCGGAGCATCCAAACCGCATCTTTCAAAGACTTCGACAAATGTCAAATCTACATAGACATCATCATAAAGTCCCGGAAAGCTATCGTACCATTTTTTCACCATGTGTTCATTCCAAGGAATGGGAATATAATCCTGAATAATAGTTCCCAGGAATTTGAATTCGGTGGGACCACCATAACTGCACCCTAACGTTTGCCCGGCCCAAGCACCTTTCACCTTATCCTTCAGCACTTGCTCTGACAAAATTCTCTTTTCGTTCTTTTTAAAAGCAGCTTTTACTTCAAAGGTACCAAACAGAACCAATAAAGTCAAGAGAAATACTTTTTTCATTCACACTTCTTTTGATAATGATTATACCATTCTGTATATTGCTCATATAATTTTATAGAATCCGGATGCCCTGCCACAATATCTGTATCAGGTTTGTTCATAATGCCCAAATATTGATAGCAGAGCACCTTATCCACATAAGGGGACACAGCTTCCAGCTGCCTGATAATGCGTTTGCCAAAATCAGCAGGAAGCAAATTACCACCGGTTCCATCCTCAAAATAAAACAATTCGACATCTGCCCACAAACGAGCCCTGCAAGCTTTTTCATGCGCCTTATACAATATTTCATAGAACTTGGCCGAGTCTTCCAATGAAGTATGGTTCACTCCCACCCCGTCCTGATAGGCTATGATATCAATATTCATCTTCTCCAACTGACGAACAAAATGATCATCAAAACGGGCTTCCTTGATAAAATAAGGGGCTATCAGGTTCACACAATTGGGCGTCAGGCGTTGGGCAAATGCCGCAGTCTCATTGACATAGTTCACACAAGCATCCACAAAATAAGGTTGCAGCATGGCTTCATTCGGGAAATACCACCCATAAAAACACGCATGATGACTGTACCTCTCAGCTATCTCTTCCATCGCCTGGAAACGAACTGTCTGTACTCCCTTGTCCAACATCATGTTGTAAGCATCTAAATCGCCCCAAAAATCATTGCTGACAAAAAATTTGATACCACATTCATCTGCCGCAGAAAGGACAGCTTCCAGCGGGTCATCACACCCCATTGGAATCCGAGGAGCAATTTTAGAAGGATAGAAGGGTTTGCCGGCACGAGCCACTCCCATCAAAACCAAATACTCCATACCGACCTCACGGATTTCAAACACCTTCCTGCGCCATTGGTCGGCAGTAAAATGGGCCAATGCTTCATTCCAATACCCGCCTTCGGCTGCCGAATGTTGAAATTCAAACCAAGAGCCCGAAATAGGCTTGGTCTTCTTGTCCGAACACAATGTGGTGGCGGCAGCAGGAACTGCATGCATAGCTTCGGGTATGGTCACAGCCACACTTCCCAAGCCTAAATATCTTATAAAATCACGTCTTCTCATCTCTTGTTCTTTTTTTCTGTTTTACTCAATAATTTTATCAGCCAATTCCCACCCCATGAGGGTCGAGATATAAGGAATTATCCACATAGCCATTTTCCTATGTCCACTGTATCCGGGATGCCAGGCTGCACCCAAATCTGTTGTCCTGTTATAAAGTCCTTCATCCAGCCTCAGCAGAAAGAGTTTCGGATCATTCAATTCAGACACTATTGTTTCATAATAACTGAACACCGGAGCCTGCATAGCAACCGGATAAAGGCAGAGAATAGGAATATTCCCATAATGCTCGCGCAACTGTGCTATTATCTGCATATAAGCTTTTACAAACTCTCTCTTGTAAGGATGCGGTTCTGTAGAAAAATCGTTCGAGCCTAAATTTATAACCACCAAATCCGGTCGATAGCCCGTGAAATTCCATTTAACAGTAAGGTCTTCATCAAGAGTATTTAGCATTCGGTCTTTCATCGTTACTTTCGACACCCTCACCGAATCACCGTAGTTACGGGCTACTCCTCTGCCCGAATGGGCAACCAACGTATAATCGGCATCATAATAGCGGGCTACCATGGCTGCAAAGGCATGATTACAGTTTTCCGTTTCCACCCCAAAAGGCTCATCACGGTGCCTACCATCCACCCCATACCCACAAGTAAGCGAGTTGCCGATAAACTCAATATGACGGGTACGCACAGTAGGACTTGCCTGCAACTGTCCCGAAGCAGAGAGCACAAATCGGTGGATGGTTGTCTTTCCAAACTCTCCCTCAGAACGTTTTTGCATCCTCAAGCTATGAAGACGCTTATCTATCCCCGACACCACATTAATTAGAGTATCTGTCCCGCACACCTTTACAACCCGGTGCAGTTCATCATCCACAAACACATTGTAGTAGCTTGTTCCGGTTTCAGAGACTATCAAAGAGAGTCTTCCGCCCGTAAAACGAGTCTCCCAATAGGTGCCCACCCAATCGAAAGATACCGACCCGTCCGAGGAAACCAGCGTTCTGCCAACATATCTCACGGCCGGATCATTCCCTTTGAAAACCTTGCCACAACTCTTAGCAGAAAGCTCCGACAGGCAACACATCTCTATTAGGATAAACAGGTATAGATAACAGCGCTTCATCACTTTCTTTTTATTTACGTGTTTTATTCCTATATTTCAGTTCTTTCAAATATCTCATATACCCATTGAACAAGTTGATTGTACGCGCTTCGCCCACACGGATAGACATCTCCGGATCGTTGAAAACACCGGGGAACTGATAGCAAAGGATCTTCTCGAAATTGTCAAACAGATTCAAATCATGAATAATCTGCTCTATAGGACGGGGATACAAAGAATTGTCCGGATTGAATAGAAAAGCCTCAAGATCGAACCACAAGTGCGCATTCGCCTCATCGCAAACCTTCTGCAACAAATCGGCAGCCTCTTTGCCGCTTATATCGGTTGCCGGCATACGTGCAAAGCCGAATGGACAAAGAATATCCAGATATTTCAATAATTCCGGATAAGTATCCATCCCAACAGGGACATCAAAACTATTAGTGGCAAGCATTATGGGTTTCTCAGGAGCTAAAGCACTACAAAACTCCTTAAATTCCTTGAAGAAATGTACTATTTCAACTTTTCTTTCCTTACTGCGTTGTGGATCTGGTTCCCAGTTATTTAGGCCCCCACCACTTTCTTCGGATACATAGAAAGCATAAAAAGACTCATGATGCCCATACATATCCCACAGTTCTTTGGCAACCCGTTTGTGCCATTCCAAGGACTCGGGGGTAAAGTCGAACCAAGCGAACATACCAACCCCCATCAATACTTGCATTCCTTGCTTATCCGCTTCCGAGAGAATGGCTTCGATAGGATCTTCAGCTGCAATGTCCATACGGCCGGGATATAATTTAGAAGGATAGAAAGCCTTCCCCGGATAATCCTCAACGGTAGTAGAACTTCCGATATAAGCTTGATGGCGAAATACTTCCTGAATTACCACCATATCCATCTCAATCTTGTGCATGGAACGAATCATCTCTCTCCAATGGTCATCGGTCATCTTTTTGATATCTTGATTCCAGTGCTTACCTTCCTCTTCACTCCAATGATAGATTCCGGTCCAAGCACCTGAAATCTGCTGAATGGAACGAATGTCCGATTGAATTACTTCTATTTCTTTTGTCTTACGATATACTCTTTTGCCATCAGACACCTTCAAAATCACCTTATGCTTGCCCACTTTATCTTTCATGGGAATCATAATCTTCACAACATCCGATTTACTTGATGATATTTTCAAAGTTGTATCACACAATAAAGCAGATTTTTTCTCTTTATCCCAAAAAAGGGAAACTTGATAAGTTTGCAGAGAATTACCCCTATTCACAATTCCTCCACGTATATCCAAATTTATCTTATTTGAAATTTTGCCGGGAGGTATCAATGTTAAACCCACTTTCTCATTAGAGTACATATTCACAGTACAAAACAGAGAAAAAAGAAACAATAATAAATATTTCATAATTACCTTTTTTGAAAGTATAATTTCTATTAATAGAAGCTGTTGGGAAAAGTGACAAAAGATTCCATCTCATTATTAGCTACGCGAATATAAGTATCAAACCTACGTTCACCTTCATGCAAAACAATGACACGAGCTCCATTAGAAGACAAATCATTATAAACAGTTTTTCCACCTGTATAACGACCATAAGCCAACAACACTTCTTTATATGCTACTGCATAATCATTATCATGATCATGTCCAACGAAGATACCCATCACATCACCACACTCCTTAACTGAAGTGAAAAAGCCAGAATTGGTAGTTGGACAACATACCATTTCTCCCTTACAACCAAACAAACGGTTTTTATCTTCCAGTAATGCATCTTTATATTCTGGGAGAGCAATATGGAAAAAAGCCAATGCAGGCAGAGGTATACCTCCGTTGTTTTCTGCAAACTTCTTACTGTGCTCACGATACCAAGCTATCTGATTAAATTTAATCCAATCATAACCCGGAACTGACTTAATTTGAGTATAAGAATGAGAATCAATGCAATACAGTAATGCCGCATCTTTATTCTTATCTTTTGAAGATTTCACAGTCAGCACATAATCCGGAACCACCTCACTTATACGGGTAGGCATTAGACTGCCTTTCTTCTTCGCAATATAGTCATAGAGTTCCGGACGGGTATGATCGTATTCGTCGTCATGATTACCAAATACGACAGCAAAAGGAATATTACGTTTGATACAAACGTCCAACACTATATCCAACCCTTTAAAAGATTCGTTAGAAACCACAACATCTCCCGTGAATATTACAAATTCGGGCTTCTCTATATCCAAGACCTCATTCATACGATCCAGTGCTACCTGAGAATTGACCTGATCATCATATTTATAATGGACATCCGTAAACTGTACTATTTTAAATGTTCTATTCTGATTGAATTTCAATGTCTCTTTTTGTCCCCATACTGTAAAAATATTCAATAAAGCCATAAGGGAAAAAAGTACTTTCTTACATGTCATAATCTAAGTCCGATAAACTAATTAATAAAAACCCAAAAAACAAAAATAGGCGGGATTATCACTCTTAAGACGAATTCCCGCCTATCAATCACCAGCTACATGTTACTTCTTATTGGCGATACCAAGTCATCTTATACATGCGTATTGTTGTTTGGGATGTATCACCACCAATCACACAAGTTGCAATATAAATATCATATCCAGTATCTGTAGGCACAATGGCAGTAGTCAAATCACCCCAAGAGTTATAACTTGTAGCATAAGGAGACCATTCACCCCTGAATAAACAGAACTTATCATAACCTGCATCATCAGGTCCCAATTCCATCTTAGACGGGTCGGTAATATCATAAACACTCAATGTAGAAACGCCACCAGACCAAGTGTCCGCTTGCTGGTCGTTCAACGCTAAATAAGTCTCGTTTTCAATATTGAACACATTAAATCCTAAGATGCGATACTCGTGATTGTCTTGATTCAAAGACGTAATTTCATAAGCCGGAGTAAACATACTAAATTTAGCTTTATAAGCAGCGTCATCGCCGGTAGCGCCAGAATAGCGATTATAAGCAATATAATGCTTAGAATCATCTTCAAGAGTTGCACGTTGTATCATTGGAGCGCTGGTCCAATCGCCACCAGCAGGGCCATAACGAAGTACATTCGGTTTTGCATCAGGAGTTACCAATTGACCATCCTCCAATTTCCAATAATAAATTTCCATATTATGAGGACACATACCATAAATATAAGCTACTCCTTTAGTTACATCCCCCTTCACACTCATGTTATAACCCAAATCATCGGGACATCCTGCATCAGCTGTCCAATTCAATAGATTAATATGTTCTTGAGTCTCCTCTGAATAGTAATAGACCATAAATCCTGCACCATAAACATTTTCACGGTTTGTAATCAAATGACCGGCATCATCTGTACGAGCTCTCATCATAAAGGTACTTGCTGCAGGGATTTCCTTCACAAACTCACCGCTATTTCTATCATACAATTTAATAGGAGCATTGTACTCTTGAATAGCCAAGTAGTTCTGATAGAAAGCCAAACCGGTAGTATTAGATGACATATTCAGTAAAGCGGCATTTTTCTCCCATAATTTAGCATATTTAGTCTTCGGAGGAGTAGGCACTACACGAATCGTGTTATGATGCTTATTTCCCAATGCATCCACTACCGTTATAGGATAAGGATTTGTAAAATCCATCTCACCACCAACCGCAGGAGTAACATAACAATTGTGTTCTACATTCACCATGCAGATAAGACGTGTTAGATCCAACGGGGTTTCATCTGTCGTAGGTACCTTAACAATAATCTCTTCATTTTCTTCATAAGGTCCAGTCTTGGTGGCTGCAAATTTCGATGGATTTCCCGGAATCTGTATGGTAACACTCATCAGTCCGTTCACTTGAGCAGTACGGCCTGTTTCATAATCAGGAGACTCACACGATGCCAATGTAGCCCAACACAAACAAGCGATTACTGATAATTTACTTAATATTTTCATGGTTAATTTTTATTTTCAAGTTAATACATTCAGCAAATAAATTGATTTTTTACTTCCATTCATCAAACTGTTGAACTGCTTCATTCTGTTCTATTTCACCAAGGGGTATAGGGAATCTGGCATAACGTTCTTCCCAAACACGGGTCTTGCCGCCATCAATATCTACAACTTCGTATGTAAATTCATTATCACCGACCTTAATCGGCTTCACTCCATGCATACTTGTACCGTTCAGTACAGTAGATGCCAACCCCCAACGGCGAAGATCCCAAAAACGATGGCCTTCAAAAGCCAGTTCAATCTTTCTCTCATGGCGAAGTAATTTCATGAATTCTGTTTGGGTAGCAGCCGTTAAATCCTTAGTAAAACCAGCTCTTCTCCTGACCTGATTTAAAGCATCTAAAGCCTCCGGCAACTTATCCTGCATCGCCATGGCCTCTGCATAAATTAACAGCACTTCAGCATAACGCATATAATAATAAGTCAAATCTCCCTGACCAGTAAAACTCGTGCCTTTGGGTTGAATGGCTTCTTTCATCAACTTACGCATGTAGTAGCCTGTACTGGTAGTACCTCCTCCCAAGCCAAAACCATCCTTACTACCCTCATAAGTATATAAAGTTTCCCCTTTCCATTGACAACCGTTATACAAGATTGTTGCATAAAAACGCGGCTCACGCCCTTCATAAGGATTAGCAGCCATCTCAGGATTATCCCAATCAAATTCACTACCATCAGCCATTTGATAAGAAGAAACCAAATCTTCTGTAGGAGAAATCTCAGCATAACCACCATCACTTGGCGGACAATAGAAATAATCAAAAGAATAAGTGAACTTATCCTTCAGATATCCGAATTCTATGACACTTTCTTTATTTTCAACCGGCACCAAACGCGAATTGGTAAACAGTTTACCGTAATCTTCATATAGCTCATAATCTTGGTTCATTACCTGAGCTGCTGCATCAGAAGCTTCTTTCCAACGTTCAGCATATAACATAGCACGAGCCAACATACCATAAGCAGCACCACTGCTCAAGCATCCCAATTCCACTTTATCTTTTGTAGGCAAATGTTCGGCGGCAAACTTCAAATCCTCATAAATAAAATCCCAACCTTCTTGAGAAGAACAAAGCGGATGATTTTTCTCACCTAACACAGGAAGTTGTCTATAGATTATATATTGCCCACCATAGCATTTAGCTAAATTAAAACAAGTTACACCACGGAAAAAGCGGACTTGTGCTTCAGCAAGTGTAGCAATCGAGTCTGAAAAATTAGTTCGATTCTTTTCTAGATTTTCCAAAAAACGAGTCAAAGACAATTGTGAGGAGTGGCTCCCCCCCCAAGTATCAAACATATTACTAGTAGTTGTTATAGGCATCGAACCAAAAACGAATTGATTATAATCAGATACAGGATTATTCTGCTTCAACATATCAGTACAAGCTTCACCTCCAAGTCCATAATAACCACCCACCAATGAATAATAACCATTGATATAAGTAATCAAGTTAGATTCATTCGACCAAATAATATCAGAAGGATATGAAGATGTTAATGTTGGATCAATATCACAACTACCCAATATGAAACAAGTAGAAGTGAATACCGTTAATATTTTCTTTATAGATTTCATCTGATTAAATTTTTAGAAAGTAATGTTTAAACCAAATTCATAAGTACGCTGCTGAGGATAATATCCTTGATTTACTCCAGGCATTTCCGGATCCATATAATCCAGTCCACAAATAGTCAGCAAATTACCACCACTCACATAAGCACGAATAGTTCTAAATCCAGCCTTTTCCGTCAATTTCTTAGGAAGTGTATAACCTAACTGAACTGATTTCAAACGTAAATATGTACCATCTTTTACCCACCAAGAAGAGAATTTTCCACCATTATCGCGAGCCTCAATCCCTAAACGAGGAAATTTTGCATTGGGATTATCAGGACGCCAAGAGCCTTCCACCAAATAATAAGGGGTATTTCCATCAGCATAAAACGGACGGGTATAGAACGTATCGTCACGAATTCCACTATCATAAATACCGCATAAATTCACATCGAACATAGCAGCTCCCTGCCAGAACATACTGAAATCAAATCCCTTCCATTCAGCTCCTAAATTTAATCCAAATACCATTTCCGGAATACTACTACGACCAATGGGTACCATATCTTGATCCCAAGTAATCTTTCCATCACCGTTAATGTCTTTCAATTTAATATCACCTGGTTTTGTATTTGTAGACCCTTCAAACAAAGCGCTGTGAGCTATTTCTTCTTCCGATTGAAATAATCCTTCTGCAACGAATCCCAAATAGCGTCCCATACTTTGCCCTGTAGCACGTTTATAAATCGGCACATTAGCATCTTCTGTAACTTTCAAGATTTTGTTACGAGCCCATGACAAGTTGCCTCGTACATGATAATTAAAATCTCGAATTTTATTATGGTGCGTCAATACCAATTCAAAACCACGATTGTCATGTGAACCATAGTTAATATATCCCGGGAAGTAACTGCCTAAAGAAGGTGGAAATTTCCCAGACTGACCTTCCAGAGAACGAGTGGTCTTCATGTAGAATACATCCAATTCAAGCCCCAATAGGCCATTCCACATATTAGACTCAACACCAATATTATAGGTATCAGTCAATTGCCATTTCAAATCCGGACAAATAGGCCCACTCATACCTATATCTTTCAAAGCATTAGTACCAAATACGACTACGGGGTCAGCAGATAAGGTTGCTGTAGAAAAATAAGTCATAGTGCTCTCAATAGCACGATCACTACCTAAACGTCCTATAGAAGCACGAATCTTTAAATTATCCATAAAAGGAACGGCTTCTTTAAAGAAATCTTCTTGAGAAATTCGCCAACCGACAGAAACGGCAGGGAAAAAGCCCCAACGGTTATGAGCCGGAAGTGCAGTAGAAGCATCCACACGTCCTGTAAACTCAAGCAGATACTTTTCATCATAAGCATAATTAAAACGCATAACATAGCCTGCACGTTTGTCATTACTATGACTGCCCTTGACTAAATTTTCGCTGACTTTCAAACCGTAACTCATATCCATTATATCTGTAATCGGAAAATCCTCCCGTCCAGCAGATATTCCTTCATAATCTTCTCTGGCATATTCATACAAGAACAAACCTGAGACATCGTGCTTACCAAATTTATTAGCATATTCAATGGTAGGTCTTATCGTATAACGCTGCTGGGAACCGTACCAGTGTGAGACAGATGCCATTGAACAGATACGCCCTTTTTCAACATTACCCTGATGTGTCGTTTGATTCCAAGAATAAACATTATACGGTGTCATTGCAGCTTTCCTCATTGAATGACTCTTCAAAAAAGCAGCATCCAATTTTGCTGAAAGCCCCTTGATAGGCAACTTATAACATAAAGAAATATCACCTTGAAACTTAGTAGTCTTACTTGATTGATATCCAGACAAGTCTCTGGCACCTAAAGGGTTATTATTACCATTACCTGCTGTATTTTGACTTGCTATAGGCATACCGTCTTTGGTATAAGGCCTCAAATAAGGATAAGACAACATCGCTTGTTGGAATACTCCCGCATAAGCATTCGGACCAACAGAAGCACCCGGTGAACGCTGGTCATCTACAAACCCAGATAAATTCAAAGAAAAATCAATATTATTAGTTACCTTAGCATCCAAGTTTGAACGGAAATTATACTTATCATAAGATGTGTTTTCGACAATACCTTCCTGATTATAAGCTCCCAAAGAAGCAAAGAACTTGATACGCTCATTACCACCAGAAACAGAAACCGTATTCGTATATGTAGGAGCTACATTTTTAAAAAGCAAATCAAACCAGTCTGTATTACCATAGATCTCTTCATCCTCTCCAGGATTATTTATACGTTCAATATCTTCGGGAGAAAAACGTAAATTCTCCTCAGCTACACCATCCATCAACTGAGCTTTATTATACCAATAGGCATAATCCGGACCATTCAAAAATTTCGGAAAATTAGTATTCTGGCTCAACGTAACGGAAGAATTCAACGTTACAGTCGGTTTTTGTACAGTACCACGTTTTGTCGTTACCAAAATTACACCGGCAGCAGCACGTACGCCATACACGGCAGCAGCTGTGGCATCCTTCAAAATAGTAACTGATTCTACTTCATCTGGAGAAAAAGAGGGAAAATAATCTTGTATCACACCATCCACTACTACCAAAGCGTTACCGTCACCAGCACCTGTACCACGAATATAAAGATTTGAACCATCCTGCCCAGGCTGTCCACTGCTTTGTTTAGCAATCAACCCCGGAATACGTCCAGCTAACATATTAGAAAGTGTCCCGCTTGGAGCCTTCTTCAACTCTTTGTTACCCACTTGAGCAATAGAACCTGTTACACTGATTTTTTTCTGTGTGCCATAGCCTACTACCACCACTTCATCCAACAATTCGGAATCCTCTTTCAAAACCACTTTCAAAAGCTTTCTATCTTTCAGAGCAATCTTTTGAGTAGTATATCCTACATAAGAAAAGGTTAATGACACTTTAGTATTGGGCACAGTAATCGTAAAATGACCATCCACATCTGTCACTGCACCAGTCTTGCGATTCTCTGTAAAAACAGATACACCTATCAACGGATTATCCATCTCGTCGAACACACTACCCTCTACCTTCACTTGGGCACTTGCACCTAAACTTACCAAAGTGAACAACAAGAACAGCCAACAAAAATACTTGTTTTTCATTTTAACTAGAATTTAAAATCGAACAATTGAATTAGTTTTTAATATTGTTTATCCAGAACAATCTCTTCCAAGGTCTTCCAGCATTGATAGAGCCCTCTGGGAACATGGAAACAACCTTTCCACTTGCCACCCTTCAAAGGCAACAGAACTTCACCTCTACGATTCAAATAGCCAAACCATTCCGGATATTCTTGATCCTTGAAATGCGTCCATACATAACCATGTACTTTTTCAAACCACTCCAAACATTTTTCGTCTCCGGTCAACCGATAGCCTTTAAGCAATGAAATCAGCGTCTCTATATGCACCCACCAGAGTTTCTGATCCCACTCCAATTGCTGGGGAGGGAATCCCTTGCGATCCATAAAATAATAGATACCGCCAAATTCATTATCCCAACCATATTCCAACATCTTCAAAGCCGTGTTCTTAGCCTTCATTATCAATTCCGGGCGTTTCAACCGCTTACCCAAATCCATGATAAACCACATGGCTTCAATGGCATGCCCCGGAGTAACCTGACGTCCTTCAAAACAGTCTACCAAACTATTGTCGCCATTCAGGCTCTCAACAATAATTCCTCCAAGTTCCGGACGCAAGAACACCTCCATCACCTCGTGAATGCACGTATCCATTGTTTCTACCAAAAAATCCTCGTCAAGCAAATGCTCTATTTCTAATGCCAGGTTACATAGAATCATAGGCAAAGCAAAACCTTTAAGGTTTCTTGTTCCCAGATGAAGCTTATTCCATTTTCCTTTCGGATTATCGACTTTCGACAAAACAATGTCAAAAGTCTTTTTAGCTATATCCGCATACTCTTGGTTTTCGGTGGCCAAACTCAGTTGCCCGAATGCCATCGTTGCAAAAGTGTATGAAAAGATATTATAAGGCTCTACCAACGGATGTCCTGCACGATCCAATGAAAAATACCAGTTGTAATTTCCATCGTGCCCGTATTTCTTCAAGAACTCACCACCCTGAATGGCACAATCAAGCCACTCCTGACGCTTCTCCACCCTATTGTAAAGCATGGAGAACATCCATACTTCCCGACCTTGCAGCCAGATAAATTTATCCGTGTCGAAAATATTCCCCTCCCGATCCAGACAAGTAAAATAGCCACCGTATTCGGTGTCTTGGGAATGATCCAACCAAAAAGGAAGAACATTATTCATAAGTTCGTCCTTATACTGATTCGCCAATTTCTTAAGATCCATCATCTTCTTTCTTTTTTAAAAAGCAGGGCTGGAAACGTTATTTATCCAGCATGCATCTAAACCAGCCCTTTACATTCACATTATTTATCTGTTGTATAAGAAATTATATTTCTCACCCAAATATCAGCTCCTTCAACGGGGTTTACCCATTTACAAGTCACTGCATATTTACTATAAGGCTGTACATAATTAAAGAACAGCTCATGCTTACGGTGATTATACTTCAACGGAAGCTTGCATACTTCAATCAATCTATCATTGAAATAAACCTCCAACTCAGCAACATAATCTTCGGGCACATTCTCACCTTTCAATTCACCTTCAATTACAGCTCCTACACCTTCAAATTCGAAAGTTGGGAAATCAGCAATCCAATTCTCCACTGCCACTTTCTTATCAAGCTTCAAACCTTCGAAACTAATTTCCAGTTGCACTGATTCCGGCTCTTGGAAGTGGATAATCACTTCATCACCTCCAACTTTTCCACCGTTTTTTTCTATCATTTGTAAAGCGTGCTCAAAACTCAATTCACAACCTTTATTAAAGCTCACCGCATTATTAAAAGGAGTATCCGCGACCACAGTCAACTCTTTTCTGAATTTCTCGGGAATGCGATTATACCCAATCATTGTTCCCAAAATTCCCCCGGAAGAAGCCGGATTACAATCAGAATCTTGGCCGGCACGTGTAGAAATATCAATCGTCTTCTCAAAATCACCTTGTCCATAAAGCAATCCTAAAATGATATACGCACCATTTACACAAGTTCCAATATTAGCAGGAACTTCTACACAACTGGGACAATCAATATCGCTACTTCCCCATTTCTTCTCTATTTCTTCCCAACATTTCTTCCAATCCTTTGGATATTGCTTATACCAGTTGATAACATCAGTCATACACTCATAGAAAGTAGTCTCTTGAGGGATAGACTTCAACGCTTCTGTCACAACATACTCAACATCATCGCTCACATAAGCCAAAGAGTACATGGCTGCTACATATACACCACCATACCAGCCATCGCCATACGCCATGATGTGTCCTACACGATCGCAAATTTCAGTAGCACTATTTACCATACCTGGAGCCATGATACCTGCAAAATCCGCTTCAATCTGAAAATCCAGACAATTGGCATGGGGATTATTTTTCCAATGCCCGCTGGCAGGAGGAGTCAAGCCATGAAGAAGATTGTAACGGGCCATCTGATTGGCATGACACAAAGGGTATTCTTTAGCCAAAAAGGCTGTGGCAAAAGAATCGGCCGGAGCATCCAAACCGCATCTTTCAAAAGTCTCCACAAAAGTCAGGTCGACATATACATCGTCATAAAGGCCGCCACCACCATCGTACCATTTTTTAATTTCACCCGGTCCCCAAGGCATCACTATCGAATCCGGAATCATAGTAGACAGATAGCGGAACTCTGTAGGACCTCCATACGTACAGCCGATAACCTGACCGGCCCAAGCACCTTTTACTTTATCAAACAGAGCATCTTTTGATAGAGTAAGATTCAAATTCTCGTTTTGAGAACCACCACATGAGCATAAAGTTGCCACCAAACAACCACTCAATAAAATTTTTCTAATTTTCATCATATCTATTATTAAGGTCAATTTTTTGTTTTCATCCAATAACGTTCAATCTCTTCCAATGATTTTCCGGTGGTCTCCGGCACCAGTTTCCAAACTATCAGCATGTAGGGAATACACATGGCAGCAAACAGGAAGAATGTTCCGGCGGGGGTAAGATTTTGGAGCATCCAGGGGGTAAGCTGCCCAATCAAGTATGTACCTATCCACAATGCAAAACCGGCAATGGACATGGCCAGTCCACGCACCCGGATTGGATACATTTCGGAAAGCAATACAAACACGACTGCGCAAATGGAAACCGCACAGCAAAACACATAGAACAAAAAGAAAACTAGCAGGAATAGGCTTGAAATGCCCCATGATTCTCCGGCAATAAAATAAAAGCCTATCAATACCAATGAAAGAATCATGCCTGAAACACCGTAATACACCAATTTCTTACGACCCACTTTATCAATAATGGCAAGAGCCAGTACAGTAGTCAGGGTATTGACTAGCCCCACCAACACCTGATAGAACAAGGAATCGCCACCGGAAAGGCCAGCCCCTTCAAAGATGGAAGGACCATAATACAAGACTGCATTCACTCCCATAAACTGTCCGAGGATGGCTATACATACACCAATAATAACGGCTTTCATAATACCCGGCGACAAAAGCAAGGACCACTCTGATTGGGTTTCGGAAGTAAGAACAGACTTCGTTTCGTTCAATTGCACCAACGCTTCTTTGGAAGAGCTGTAAATGTGCTCCAAAATATTGACCGCACGTTCTTCACGATTGCGGACAATCAGCCAACGCGGACTTTCCGGAATAAAAAAGACAATGGCAAAGAACAGCAAAGCAGGCAAAGTCTCCATTCCCAACATTCCTCTCCATACTTCATTCACAAAAATCCAGTTAAACCAGCTATCGGCAGCTCCTGCATGGGTCTCAGCATACATAAGCAACTGATAATTCATTAGATAAGCTCCTAAAAAGCCAATGGTAACCGCTAATTGATAAAGTGATACCAAGCGTCCACGATACTGAGCTACCGACACCTCGGATATATAAAGAGGGGATACAATGGAAACCACACCGATACCTACACCTCCGACAATACGGTAAACCACCAACTGATTGAAATCTGCACATACCGCACAACCGATAGCAGACATGGAAAAGAGTATGGCCGACAGAATCATGGTACGTTTACGACCAAGCTTGTCACTTAAAATACCAGCAAAGAGCACTCCTACAATGGAACCTATCAACGCACAGCCCACATACCACCCTTGCGACATGGTATCTAAATTAAACTGAGCGGTTACCTTGGCAATGGTACCGGAAATGACTGCTGTATCATATCCGAAAAGAAATCCTCCCAAAGCAGCCACAACAGACAAGAAAACTACATAACCAATATTGACCGAAGATTTCATAGTATAAAATTTATCGATTAAATTCAAATTATTCTTTTACAAGTTGCTTATAAACAGTACCGAAGCGATCGGTCACCAGTACTTCTATGCGAGCCTTTTTATCTTTAGGAACAGCCTTAAACAAATGATTGGTAGGAAAAGCATTCACCCAGAGTGCACCCATCTTTTCACGATCGGAAAAAGCTTCTACAGCAGCCGGATCCAAACCTTTACAACGGGTCATCTCACCCATACAAGTACCATTCTCGAACCACTCTACCTTCCACTGCTCATCCCAATTCCAGACATTGGCCAGCACTTCTTCGGGAAACTCTTTCGAACTACCCGGAGCATAAGCCTGAAACTGGTATTCCAGCGGATAATCTACCGCTTTGTAGTGCCACTTCACCTGATTACCATCTACCTCATAAAGTCCAAAGCCTTGGGGGGTACCGTCAGAACAAAGCATGGATTTCCAAAAACCTGCACATACAGCAGCTGTATTGTGTTCCATTAACCGGTCGTTGAACACCACGTTACCGTTCACATGGGTATGTCCGGTAATGAGGTGTGCCTCATGGTCTTTCAGCAAATCATACAGACTATTGGCATTGCTTGTCTCGTCGGGTAGCAAGGCATTGAACTTGATGTCCTTGGTAGTGCTGGAAGGAATATGCATCATTACAAATACCAGATGATCTTTCGGCACCAAAGCCAAATCTTTCTCTATCCATTGCAGTGTACGTTCATCAATGTAACCTATATAACGATAATCCCTATTGATATAAAAACAATTGTCTAGTATAATATAATGTGCCTTTCCACGATTGAAAGAATAATAAATGGGACCAAAATAGTCCTCATAGGTCTTGTATGAATGTTCAAAAGAACGTACACCCATTTCCATATCATGATTTCCTATGATACGGTAAACAGGCAATCCCAGACCGCCAGACACTTGAATGTAATCTGGGTATAAACCAGGAGTATTACCCACAATGTCACCACAATCCAACACGAAGGCATCACGCTCCTTGGCATACTTTTCCATAAAGGCTCGTGCCTTACCTACATAAGAACGATAACTGTCTAAATGCTCCTGACAGCTGACTTGCACATCAGTCTGTACCATAAACACATGCTTCATATCATCTTTCAGATTCCTCTTCAATTCAAAATCATACTTTAAACGGCCTTTCTTAAGCGGGAAAAAGAAAGCGATATGCCCACCACCCTCTTGCGGCAGATAACCTGCAGGCGTGGAAAGATATACAAACCGAGCATCCCGGTTGCGCGGCAACTCATAACGGCCCTGAGCATCAGTCAGCACCACGTCAAAACCATCTGTCACCACAACACCAGCAAGCCCTTTGCCTTTACAGGTCACCACGCCTTCAACGGGATCTGGATAAATTGCAGCCTGCATGATTGAGACAACCAAGAACAGACAACAACTGCAAAACAATCTGAGCATAAAATTCATAATCACTTAATATTGAAATATTCCTTATACCTATTATACAAGTGTCCTGCCTGCAAATATGCTGATTGGGGACTCATAAAATGAGAAAACTCAAAAGTGATGGCCTTGTCATAACCGGCTCGCTTGGCAGCCTCCAGCTTCATCCGTAACTTGTCAAACTTAATAGGCAAAAAGTCGATGGGCATGTCACGATCAAAGGTTTCAGCGTTTGTCCAACATTTCATGCCATACTTATCAGCCAGCTTTTTGTTCACCGTAAAGAAAGCATCCAGTTCATCGTAATCGATATGTCCGTCCTGAAAAGCACAGGCGTCAACCACATCATGAATGCCATCGAAAATTTCATTCCACTCCCTTTCATGCTCCTGAACAGAAACCGCATTCTCCTTTGTCAACTTATCTGTACCCATCACGGCCTTTTTCCCGTCAATCCACGGAGAAATAAAAGTCGGCAAACCGCCGGAGACATCCTTGCATTGTTTGCCCATCGCATGAAAGGCATCAATGGCACCCTTCGTCTTACGGCTTATCTCACAACTGATATACCATCCGCCGAAACTCTTGTACTTCTCACCGTACCTGCTCCACACCTCATCAATCACATACTTGTTATCCTCAACCTCCCACGAAAGGTCACCGGTATCCCAGTACTTGCCCGAATCATATAAACCAAAATAGAACTTCATGTGATATTTCCCCGCCAGCCGAAGGAACATGTCCAACAAATCGACGGAAGGCATATAACACCCTTTGCCCAGCAAATGCGCCGAAGGATAAGTAATGAATTTGCGATAACCCGACCGGATCATTATGACCGTGTCAATTCCAATACTCTGCATATACCGGAAATCCTGATCCCATTCCCTTTCCCCCCAATTCTGATGGGGAATATCATGGGATATCTCATCCAAGAACGTGCCGGTAATTTTAAGTGCATCGCCCATGGGAACTAGCATGGAAGAGGCAGACTCTTGAGAAAAGAAGCAATCCCCATCACCCTCTCGCCCCAACAATGAAGGGGCCATGAATGCAGACGCACCGAACAAAGCGGTCCTCTTTAAAAAATCCCTGCGTGTTTTCATTATTAATAAAATTAAGATCAACCATTATATATTAAACCTATCGAATACACTTTTTTAAGATAAAAAATCAATTATGTTTTTCATTGTTTTAGATATTAATTGTTATTATTCAATTATCACGCTGCAAATATAGATATATTTATTATATTTGCAAGACTTAATAAAGTATTTAATTAATATATAACCTACAATTAATATATATTAACGCGTAATTACAAAACAATTTACATAATAACAAATCAAATACATAATATTTCAGAATAATAAATCCGCATTTATTAATATAATAAACAAAATAGAGTAAATAACATAAAAATACATACATATGAAACAGAACTTATTAAAAGAAATGGAAACCGGGAGCAAGAATGCACTCTTAAAAAAAAGGATCATCACACATTATATATATAATGGGAGCTCCACTATTACCGATTTGGCCAAGGAACTCGATCTGAGTGTGCCCACAACCACCAAATTCATCAATGAAATGTGTGAGGACAACTATATAAACGACTATGGGAAACTGGAGACCAGTAGCGGCCGCCATCCAAGCCTATACGGACTCAACCCGGAATCAGGATACTTCATTGGAGTGGACATTAAGAAATTTGCCATAAACATCGGACTGATCAATTTCAAGGGGGATATGGTGGAAATCAAGATGAACATACCATACAAGTTCGAAAATACACAGGAAGCTTTGGAAGAACTGTGTGCACTCATCCGAAACTTCATAAAGGGAACGGAAATCAACGACAAGAAGATAATGAACATCTGCATCAACATCTCCGGAAGAGTAAATCCGGAATCAGGATATAGTTTCAGCATGTTCAACTTTTCAGAGCGTCCTTTGGCGGATGTACTGAATGAAAAGATAGGATACCCGGTCTGCATAGACAACGACACAAGGGCCATGACCTATGGAGAGCATATGCAAGGATGCGTCAAAGGGGAAAAGGACATCATCTTTGTCAACATAAGCTGGGGACTCGGAATCGGCATCATCATAGACGGGAAGGTATACACGGGAAAATCTGGATTTTCCGGAGAATTCGGGCATGTCAATGTTTTCGATAATGAAATACTGTGCCACTGCGGCAAAAAAGGATGCCTGGAAACGGAAGCCTCAGGATCGGCACTACACCGCATCCTGTTGGAAAGAATCGGTAGCGGAGAAAGTTCCATACTATCAAAACGGACTGCAGAAAATTCGCCCACCTTGGATGAAATCATCACCGCAGTCAATAAAGAGGACTTGCTATGCATTGAGATAGTGGAAGAAATAGGCCAAAAACTGGGAAGGCAAATAGCTGGATTAATAAGCATATTCAATCCGGAACTAGTAATAATCGGGGGTACACTATCATCAACAGGAGACTATATAGTGCAGCCAATCAAAACGGCAATAAGGAAATACTCATTGAATCTGGTCAACAAAGACGCCACGGTGACTGTTTCCAAGCTAAAAGACAAGGCTGGAGTAGTTGGGGCCTGCATGCTGGCACGGAGCAGAATGTTCGAAATTTAAAACGACCATTGCCAGCATAATGGGATTGACAAAGAGTATACCAAGAACGCAACTATCATATGCAAAAATATTGAAAAAGCGAGTCAGTAGTTGGTTACTGATAAAAGCACAGAATAAACCAGCATCATGATAACCGATTTCCAATACTGCCTCATATTGTGGAATTCGAAAATGCAGATTATTAAACTGTCAATAAAGAGAAGATGGAATCTATAGGATATACTCGGAAATATTACGAACATAACAAAGATTTGGGAAAGTATACCCTAAGATAAGGACAGAAAAGCAAGAAGCCATCATTACGGGTATCTATATTACTATAATTCCCTATCTGTAGCCTGCGTAGTGGGTTTAGGTGACGGAAAGAGGTTGTGGCAATCACAATCTCTTTCTTTTTATGATACATGGGGCAAGCTGTTGCATTTCAGATAAAATCCTTTACCTTTGCCGGCAAACACATTTATCAAGATATCAGGATGAAGAAAGTATTTAAATTGGCCGGAGGATTCATGGTCGGGGCATGCATCGGCTTTGTAGGAATAATAGGTGTAAGAGTCCTGGTTTTGGGAGACTCGTTCGACGGTTTACACAGCAAGTTTGCCGAAACCGGCATGCTGGAGACAGTAGGAGTTTCCTTGTTAGCCATACTGATTCTGCTGTTCTCCATCTTCCTGCAAGTGCTTCTGCACGAAGGCGGGCATCTTGTCTGCGGACTGGCAACCGGCTACCGCTTCGTCTCCTTCCGCATCTTCAACCTTACCTTCATACGGAAAGACGGGAAATTATGCATCAAGCGTTTCAGCCTTGCCGGAACGGGAGGCCAATGCCTGCTTACCCCACCCGAAAGGCCTCTTGAAGATATCCCAACCACCTTGTACAATCTGGGTGGAGTGCTTGCCAACCTGCTGACCGCCATCCTTGCCTTCCTCCCCCTGCTGACCGTAGACGGGCTGCCTTACCTGCTGAAATTCTTCCTTCTGATGCTCTCTTTGATTGGCATTCTCCTTGCAGGGATGAACGGCATCCCCATGAAGATGGGCGGCATCGGCAATGATGCCGACAACATGCGCCTGCTTCTCAAGGACAGCAAGAGCAAGCAGGCACTGGTCACCCAGCTGCGCATCAACGCACTGGTGCAAGAGGGCATGCGTCCTAAGGACATGCCTGCCGAATGGTTCAGCCAAACGGAAGACATCAACTACAAAGATGCCCTGCAGGTCACCATAGCCTTGATGAGCGCCTCGCGCCTGCTCGACTGTGAAGAATGGGAAGCCGCCTACAATGCATTTGAGAAAATAATGAGCCACCGGCACGAAGTCATCGGACTTTTGATAAAGGAAAACGCTTGCGAGCTGCTCTTCACCGCATTGGTGACAAAGAGGACCGCACGGGCAGAAGAATTATATACCGATGAGCTGGATACCTACATCCGGCAATATAAGGATGTGACGTCTTCCAAACAGCGGCTGCTCTGCGCCCTGGCACTCTACCGGGACAAGGACACAGCAAAAGCAAAGGAGATTTACGAAGCCACCTGCCAACGGAAAAACAAATACTTGATGCAGGGAGAAGTCAGTTCGGACATAGCCTTGATGAAATCAATCCTTACCGCCAAGAATGCCTTGTAAGATGGAACGATATTTCTTTTACTTGTTATATCTGCTGCTTGGCTGCTCACTATGCGGTTGTAGCAGAAAACAAGCGCCAAAGCAGGCACAAGACCCAGATACGGAGACCACCATCCCGTACGCCGACACCATAGCGGCACCCGTCCCTCCGGCTCCGGTTAAAAGCCGGACAGCCCGCTACCTGGACTCCCTCGGTTTCGTCAACATCGCCGAAGCGGACAGCAGCATCGCCATCGACTTGATGTACACCCGTGCCGACAACTTCACCGGAACCCTATTATACGAAGACCTGAAAGAAGCCTACCTGCACCCCGATGCCATGAAAAGCCTGAAGCGGGCACAACGCCTACTGAAAGAACAGTACCCCGGCTACAGCCTCATCGTCTACGACGCAGCGCGCCCCTTGTCCGTACAGCAGAAGATGTGGGACGTAGTGAAAGGAACCTCCAAATACATCTATGTCTCCAACCCCTCACGCGGCGGCGGCCTGCACAACTACGGATTGGCGGTGGACATCAGCATACTCGACGATAAAGGAACTCCTCTGCCCATGGGCACCCCGGTAGACCATCTGGGCAGGGAAGCCCACATCACAGAAGAAGCCGTGCTCGTGGCACAAGGCAAGCTTACGGAACAAGAACGTGAAAACCGGCTGCTGCTCCGGCAGGTAATGAAAGAAGCCGGATTCCACCCGCTACCCAGCGAATGGTGGCACTTCAACCGCGTCAGCAGGCAGACGGCAAAGGAGCGATACCGGGTCATCCCTTAACTCTCACCCCCAGCTTGTCCGGAAACTTAAATTTGCTATCGCTTTGACGCGGATGACGCAGATGACGCGGATTTTTATATTCTTAATCTGTATTATCAGCGTCATCTGTGTCTGAAAAATAATCAGACAGAAAGCTGCGAATTTATGCCCCACTTTGTCCTTTTTGAGATAACTTTGCATCAGAATAAATAAGCCAAGCCATGCCTTTATCCCAAGACACCCTCCGCTTCATCCGCGAGCATCGCCGCGACGACGTGCGCAGCCTTGCCTTGCAGGCACGCCGCTACCCTTCGGTAGACATGCCCGCCGCCATCACACAGATTTCCGGCTGGCAGATTGCCAAAGAGAAGATACCCGCATGGGCCGAGAACGAGCATATACTCTACCCCGCCCACCTTTCTCTGGAACAATGCTCCTCCCAAGCAACGGCACAGTATAAAGCGGAGATTATAACTAACCTGCTACATACAGAACAAGAACATCCCGCGCAGGACAGTACCCCCGCATCAGCCGGCACCTTTACCGACCTCACCGGAGGTTTCGGCATCGACTGCGCCTATCTCTCCTCCCGCTTCGGGCATGCCACTTACGTCGAGCGCCAGGAAACCCTCTGCCAGATAGCCGCACACAACTTCCCTGTCCTCGGCCTGAACCACATCTCCGTCTGCCACGCAGACAGCGTCTGCCATCTGCAAGAGATGGAGCCCGTGGACTGTATATTCATAGACCCTGCCCGCCGCGACGGACACGGTGGAAAGACCGTAGCCATCGGCGACTGCGAACCCGATATAGCCGCCCTCGAAGAACTGCTGCTGCGCAAGGCAAGACACGTACTGGTAAAACTCTCCCCCATGCTCGACCTCACCCTTGCCCTGAACGATTTGAAGCATGTCCACCAGGCACACATCGTCTCCGTGGGCAACGAATGCAAGGAACTGCTGCTCTTGCTGGGACAAGGCGAAGGAGTGCCGGCAGACGACATCCCCATCCATTGCGTCAACTTCACCGGTGTACCGGCTCCCCAAGCCCTCGTCTTCACCCGCCGGCAGGAGAAGGAGCGTGCATGCCCCTACACCCCTCAACTGAAATCATACCTCTACGAACCGAATGCCTCCGTGCTGAAAGCCGGTGCATTCCGCAGCCTCTCCTCATTGTATAAGGTGGAAAAACTGCATCCCAACAGCCACCTCTACACCTCGGACCACTTCCTGCCGGACTTCCCCGGCCGCAAGTTCCGGATTACCTCCTCCTGCGGCTTCGGCAAGAAAGAAGTGAAAGAGATGCTGGCTGCCGAGAAAAAGGCGAACCTCACCGTGCGCAACTTCCCCGCCACCGTGGCCGAACTGCGCAAACGACTGAAATTGGCCGAAGGGGGAGGCACTTATCTCTTTGCCACTACTCTGGCAGACGAGAAGAAGGTACTTATCCGCTGCCAGGCTACGGGATAAGACACCAACCCCTATACCTTCCCCTGCACGAGATGTACATCTCATGTTGCTCGATATGTACATCTCATACAGTCCGAGATGCACATCTCGTGCATCTTTAGCATCAGTCTGCCAGATGACGGCAAAGGGAGATACCGCCGAAAGGGTACTACCTCCAAGAATTTATGTAACCTCATTGTAACTGAATCGTTATCTGTTCTTCAACGCTCCGCAATCTCCACGTAACGGCAACCCTCTACTTTTGCGGCAGATTATTAACAGATAATAACAAGTATGAAACAGATTTTGAGAGCATTCTTATTCTTACTCCTATTCACCGCCACCGTCAATACGGCCATTGCCGACGAAAAAGCAAATGTCACGAAACAAGGAACTGTACGTGGACGCATCATCGACGCCACTAAACAAACTCTCCCGGGCGCATCCATCTACATCGAGAAACTACACACTGGCGTGACGAGCGACGTCAACGGCTTCTACACTTTCTCTAACCTTGACCCGGGAACCTATACAGTAAAGGTGAGCTACGTGGGCTACTCTCCCGTAGAACTGAAAATCACCATCCCCGCAGGCCGTACACTGGAAAAAGACGTCGTACTGAACGAAGGCGTGGAGTTGCAGGAAGTGGTGGTAGGCGGCGCCTTCCAGGGACAGCGCCGTGCCATCAACTCACAGAAAAACAACATGGGGATTACGAATGTAGTCTCTGCCGACCAGGTAGGCAAGTTCCCCGACTCCAACATCGGTGACGCCCTTAAACGCATCTCCGGCATCAACGTGCAGTACGACCAAGGCGAGGCACGCTTCGGGCAAGTGCGGGGCACGAGTGCCGACCTCAGCTCCGTCACCATCAACGGCAACCGCGTTCCCTCTGCCGAAGGCGATACGCGCAACGTACAGCTCGACCTCATTCCGGCAGACATGATTCAGACCATCGAAGTGAACAAGGTAGTAACCGCCGATATGGACGGCGACGCCATCGGCGGCAGCATCAACCTCGTCACCAAGAACTCCCCCTACAAGCGTACCATTGCCGCCACCGCCGGAACCGGCTACAACTGGGTGAGCGAAAAGGCGCAACTGAACCTTGGCTTCACCTACGGCGACCGCTTCTTCAACGACAAACTCGGCTTGATTGTATCGGCCTCCTATCAGAACTCACCTTCCGGTTCCTACGACACCGAATTTGTATGGGAGCAGGATGACAACGGTAAGACGTACGTCAACGACTACCAAATCCGCCAATACTACGTCACCCGCGAACGCCAAAGCTACTCCGCCGCACTGGACTGGGACATCAATGCCAACCACAAACTCACCTTCAAAGGCATCTTCAACAACCGCAACGACTGGGAGAACCGCTACCGTACCACGCTGAAAGACCTTGACCCCGACGGCAACGCCACCGTACGCATACAGACCAAAGCCGGTACGCCGGACAACCGTAACGCCCGCCTGGAACGCCAGCGCACCATGGACTTTGCCCTCGGCGGCGAACACCTCTTCGGCGCCCTCTCCATGGACTGGCACGCCAGCTATGCCAAAGCCAGCGAAGAACGTCCCAACGAACGCTACATCGACTTCCAACTGAAGAAACAGAAGTTCGACATGGACCTGAGCGACGAACGCCAACCCTTTGCCAGCCCCAAAACAGGCTCTACCATGACATTGAACGATGAATTCAGCCTGAAAGAGCTGACGGAACAGCAGGAAGACATCAAGGAGCAGGACCTGAAGTTCTCCGCCAACTTCAAACTTCCCTTCAAGAACGGCAACAAGCTGAAGTTCGGCGCAAAGGTAGTGCGCAAGACCAAGGATAAAGAAGTGGACTTCTACGAATACTCTCCTCTGGACGAGGATGCCTTCATGACGAACAGCCTGGCAAATACAGTGGACCAGACCAACAAGAACTTCATGCCCAACAACAAATATCAGGCAGGTATCTACGCCAGCAAGGAATACACCGGCTCTTTAGACTTGAACAACGCTTCCCTCTTTGAGAAAGAGCAGGTGCAGGAAGAACTTGCCGGAAACTTCAACGCCCGCGAAACCGTGACTTCCGGCTACCTCCGCTTCGACCAAAAACTGACAAAAGACGTGGAACTGATGACCGGACTTCGCATAGAGAACACCAACCTTGCCTATACGGGACGCACCTACGATGCCGACGAAGACCTCACCAGCAAGACCGACCGTCAGCGCAACAGCTACATCAACTTCCTGCCGTCGCTGCTCGTAAAGTGGAATGTAAACGATGACTTCAAAGTGCGCGGTTCGTTTACCCAAACCTTGTCACGCCCCAAATACTCGGCCCTCGTGCCCAGTGTGAACATCAAACGTTCCGACAACGAAATCACCATCGGAAACCCGGAGCTGAAACCTACCGTCTCCTACAACTTCGACTTGAGTGCCGACTACTACTTCCGCAGCATCGGTCTGATAAGCGCCGGCATCTTCTACAAGAAGATAGACGACTTCATCGTAGACCAGGTGAGCACCAACTACGAATACCAGGGTAACACCTACACCCGCTTCACCCAACCCAAGAATGCGGGCAACGCCAACCTGGTAGGGGTAGAGTTATCCTACCAGCGCGACTTCAGCTTCATTGCTCCCGCTCTGAAATGTGTAGGTTTCTACGGAACGTACACCTACACCCACTCCCGTGTGGAAGACTTCAACTTCGAAGGCCGCGAGAATGAGAAAGACTTGAGCATGCCAGGCTCTCCGGAGCATACCGCAAATGCTTCCCTATACTTTGAGAAAGGCGGTCTGAATCTGCGCCTGAGCTATAACTTCGCTTCCGACTTCATCGACGAAATGGGAGAAAGCACCTTCTACGACCGCTACTATGACAAGGTGAACTATATGGACGTAAACGCCAGCTATACCTTCGGAAAGAAGTTCAAGACTACCTTCTACGCCGAAGCCAACAACCTGCTGAACCAGCCGCTACGCTACTACCAGGGCACAAAAGACCGTACCATGCAGGCAGAATACTACGGCGTGAAAGTGAATGCGGGAGTGAAGATTAATTTTTAAACAGCGAATTCTATCTCAACAAGTTATCAACATTAACTACTCAACAATTTAATAATGACAATGAAGAAAATATTCCTTTTACTGTTTATTGCCCTACTCGGCAACGCAGCCATTGCCCAAATCACCGATTACTCCATCTTCGACAAGAAGTTCAACTTCTACGTAGCCAACGACCTCGGCCGTAACGGCTACTACGACCAAAAGCCCATCGCCGAACTGATGGGACAAATGGCAGAAGAAGTAGGCCCCGAATTCGTTCTTGCCACCGGCGATGTACACCACTTTGAAGGCGTACGTAGCGTGAACGACCCGCTTTGGATGACCAACTACGAACTTATTTACAGCCACCCGGAGCTGATGATAGACTGGTTCCCCCTGCTGGGCAACCACGAATACCGCGGCAATACGCAGGCTGTGCTCGACTACAGTAATATCAGCCGCCGCTGGACCATGCCCGCCCGTTATTATACCAAGACGTTCGAGGACAACGGCGCTACCATCCGCATCCTTTGGGTAGACACCGCCCCGATGATTGACAAATACCGCAACGAAAGCGAGACCTATCCCGATGCCTGCAAGCAGGATTACCAGCAACAACTTTCCTGGATAGATTCCGTACTGACTACCGCCAAAGAGGACTGGGTTATCGTTGCCGGACACCATCCCATCTATGCCGAAACCCCGAAGGACGAGAGCGAACGCGCGGATATGCAGGCACGTCTCGATCCCATCCTGCGCAAGCACAAGGTGGATATGTACATCTGCGGGCACATCCACAACTTCCAGCACGTACGCGTGGCAGGCAGCGACATCGACTATATCACCAATTCTGCCGGTTCGCTCGCCCGCAAGGTGAAGCCCATCGAAGGGACCGTATTCTGCAGCCCCGAACCGGGTTTCTCCATTGTATCGGCCAGCAAAAAGACACTGGAACTGCGCATGATTGACAAGAAAGGGAATGTATTGCACACGGTGACGCGCAGCAAATAATCCAAGCCGGCACGCAAGCAGGCGCATTCCCCCGAAGCCCTGCCGAACAACCACTTTCCTCCCACGAAGCAAAAGACCATGTTTCGTAGGAGGATTTTTCCATCTCATACGACAAAAACAAAGCCTATCCGCAGGAATACAAGAAAAAGCCCTATATTTGCATTTGTCAATACATAACTATGATGAAGAAGATACACTTCCTGCTACTAATCAGCCTGCTACTTGCCGCTTGCAGTGATGACGACAAAGAGAAACAACCCGCTTTTGTGACCAATATCACCATATCCGATGCCGGAAAGACCTTCAATCCCGGTGATGCCGTGACCGTCAAAGCCGACGGCTTGCAGAGCGGCGACCAAATCATATTGGACATCTACTGGCCGATAGCCGACAATCCTCTCTTTCCCGAAGGGTATTCACGCTACACACGCGCCGTTACCACGGAGCAAACCACCAACAGCATTACTTTCCTTGCCCCCGGACACTGGCCCGCCTCACGGGTAGAAATGTTCCTGGAACGGGCAGGACAGCTTCAGCCTCTCGGCCAGATTTCGGTAGCCGACGGACAATCCCCCGAAGAACCATATCTCTACGGTATCACCAACTCCCACGCCATTTACACACCGACCGTTCCCCGCGGCATCACCCGTATCGACCTGGTAACACAAGAAATATCGGAAGTAATCCAGTTCCATGACGACGAAGATTTCCACCTTGCCGCCAACATCCCCGGCACCAACATCCTCTGCGGGATACGGGAGAAAGACGGCAGTAGTTTCATCGACGGATACGACCTCTGCATGCACTATTGGTGTAACCCGGTAGAACGTAACGCAATTACCATCTGCTCGGACTTCAACAACACTGTTTCCCTGGAAATGGCCGGAGATAAGCTCCTCACCTACTGTAGCATCTCTTATCCGGTATATACCCGGTTGAATATGCCACCGATACATACTCCCGAAATACCATTACCGGATGGACTGAAGCCCGAATCCCTCTCACGCTATCCGGGCGTGATAGCCGACGCCCACATGCTGCTCTCGGCCAACAACGGCGACGGCACCTTCTCGCCCGTCGTGATAGACATCGCCAAAGAAAAGATGCACTGCTACGACCCCATCAAAGCCGAAGCCTTGATACCTTTCCGGATTATGGAACCATCCCCCGAAAACCCAAACAGCCTGCAATGCAAAGGAGGCTATATCGTTTCCCGTGCCAATGGTGGAGATACGCAATTCTGCTTATGGGATACTACTGCCGGAAACTTGAAAGAGCCTTTCGCCACCTACCCCAACGCCGTACGCTCCGCTGCCATGTACTACTCCAAGGACGGGCAGACAAGGAAACTCTACGTGCAGTTTGCAGGCTATCGTGAAGGCGACTTCATCGAAACTTATGATTTCCAGACAAAGGAATGGAGGATGTTTATGTTCTACGTACCGTTTGCAGAGATTTTACTGGCACGATAACCGGCTCCCTTACTGCTTTTTCTCCCGTAAGTCATCCTTGGGTATGGTCGTCTCACTGCCGTCACGCGTAGCTATGTAGTGAGGAGACATGATTTCGATGCCTGCTTCGTTGAAGGCATCCTGGATATTCTGATGCAAATCAGAGTAAATCTGGCTAAGGCTGTTGGCATCCCTGATATAGGCATTCACTTGATAAACCGGATAATAATCCTGAAGGGAAGTCTCCAATACAAACGGACGGGGATCATCTATCACTCCAGGAGTATTCAATGCAGCCTCTATCAACAGCTGATGTGTCTTCCGCCACGGAACATCGTAGCCAATACTGACCTCCGAATGGATAATCAATCCATACTCACGGGCAGACTGGCTGTAATTGACCGTATGGGAAGACATGATGAAAGAGTTCGGAATGGTCACCACCTCATTCTTCGGAGTACGGATGCGGGTGACGAGCGGTGTTTTCTCAATGATGTTGCCCGTAGTATCGTTCAGCTTGATGCGGTCACCCAGCTTGAAAGGCCGCATGTAGGTTATGACCAGTCCTGCAATGATATTGCCGATAACCGTACTGGAACCGAGCGAAACAATCAAGCCGACAAACACGGAGATTCCCTGGAAGACTCCCGACTTGGAACCCGGCAGATAAGGGTAAATCATGGCAATCATAAACGCATAAAGCAAGAAGCGCACAATATGATAGGTAGGAATGGCCCAATCCGGATAGAAGCCGTTTATCTTCAGCCGTTCAGCCTGCACCTCATTGGCAAGATAACGCACCAGTCTGACCAGATACTTCACCGCATAGCATATCACAAAGATAGTGAACAGATTGGGTATATAGTCGGCTATTCCATTCAAGATGACCTTTATAGGATTCCAGATGTAGGAGAATAATGTATAAGCCAAGCTCTTGGTCTGAGGGAAAATGGAGAATAATAACGGAACCGTCAGCAGCAACTGCAACAGCATGACTACATAACGCACCAGGTTGGCAACAAACACCAGCAGGTTGACCTGCTTCTGCGTATCCAGCAATTCATAATCCTGAATAGAGATCGGTTTCAGCTTGGTATCCTTCAGCTTCTGAATGCGTAGTTTGAGTTTTCTGAACAGTCAGTTGGTAAACTTGAACAAGAAGAACTGTCCCACAAGCACCAGGATAAAGTACAAGATACGCTTACCCAACTGCCACAAGCTATGCTCCTTCTGCATGGCTTTCAGTTTGTCCACCACGACATGCCTCTTGCTGGCGGCCAGCTGGTCGCGGGTACAGTTTTCCCACAAAGCATCCTGATCGGTAAAGGAAATGATGACCTTTTCGCCATACATCAAGTCTGTAACAATATCCGTACTCTCTAAATAAACAGAGTCCGGACGCAGATTGAAACGCGTGCCCAATGCTTCGATGACGTTGCTTACATCTTTGGCTCGCTGTTGGGGCGTATGCCCTCCACGCTTGGCATACAGATAGAACAAAGTGTCCTTCTCCACCACCACCGGAATACCCGGTGTCACCGTCCGCAACGAATCAATGCGTTGTTTCTGCAATGCCAGCTTCACCGAATCGGCCGCATAGCCCGCCAACTTCATCTGCTCCATTTCCATCCGCAGGTTCGCCTCATTCAGCCGGGCTGTTTCCAACTCCTGCCGGACAAGCGACAACTGAATCGAATCGGAGTCAGTCCTTGCCACTGTGACACTCCCCACACTATCCTCACCTAAAACACTGAGCACTTTATCTACCAACTGAGCTGACACTCCGTCCGCCAGCATCAACAGCCAACAAAGACAGAAAGCACGGATAACCTTCATATATAAACTTCTTGATTTGATTCTTTGCAAATATACCCAATAAATGCTTCAAACATACGGAATGTTTTTAACTTCCTACTCTAATCGACATAACTTTTTCATGCAAACATGAAAGTTCTGTATCCGGTTTGCACTATCTTTGTACTCAAAATTGACATACCTATGGATATATTGTTTCTTGTCGGAGGACTGCTCCTCATTCTTCTGGGTGCCAATGGCTTGACAGACGGTGCCGCATCCGTTGCCAAACGTTTCCATATACCGTCCATCGTCATCGGGCTTACCATTGTTGCCTTCGGCACTTCCGCACCGGAACTCACCGTCAGCATATCCTCTGCTCTCAAAGGCAGTGCAGACATTGCCATTGGCAATGTGGTGGGAAGCAATACGTTCAATACCCTGATGATTGTGGGTTGTACGGCCCTTTTTGCCCCGATAGCCATTACCCGTAACACACTGAAACGCGAAATCCCCCTTTGCATCCTTTCATCCTTCGCCCTGCTGATTTGTGCCAACGACGTCTTACTGGACAGCAGTGGGGAGAACATACTCAGCATCACCGACGGCCTATTGCTGCTATGCTTCTTTACCATTTTCCTGAGTTATACTTTTGCCATTGCAAAAAGGGATGGAAGTATGAAGGAACCGGAAAAGGAGCACTTACAGGAAGAAGACGAAATCAGGCTGTTACCCGCGTGGAAGTCCGCCCTATACATTCTCGGCGGACTTGCCGGCCTCATCATCGGAGGTAATTTCTTTGTAGACGGTGCCAGCGGCATAGCCCGCGGATTGGGTGTCAGCGAATCCATCATCGGTCTGACGCTCGTAGCAGGCGGCACTTCACTGCCCGAACTCGCCACCTCCATCGTAGCCGCCTTGAAGAAAAACCCCGAAATAGCCATCGGAAACGTCATCGGAAGTAATCTCTTCAATATATTCTTCGTACTGGGTTGTTCGGCCTCCATCACTCCACTGCGTCTGACGGGCATCACCAATTTCGATTTGTGGGTACTCGTAGGGTCCAGCATCCTGCTTTGGCTGTTCGGTATCTTTTTCGGGAAACGCATCATCACCCGGGTGGAAGGAAGCATTCTGATTCTCTGCTACATTGCCTACACAGCGGTACTAATATACAACCTCTAACAGCAAATTTACAAACACCCTATGCGGTATTTTAAAGATTATCACGTATTTTTAAATAAGGCAAGCTGTACCTCGGCATAAAAAATAAGCAAGCTTATTTTGTTCTGCTCTCAGTTTGCATTACCTTTGTGGTCTCAATATTGAACAACTATGGCAATTACAATCAAGAAAGTAACCACAAGACGGGAACTGGAGCGCTTTATCCGTTTCAACTACCTGCTATACAAAAACAACCCTTATTCCGTCCCCGACCTTTTCGATGACATGCTCAACACCTTCAACAAGAAGAAAAACGCTGCATTCGAATTTTGTGAAGCCGACTATTTCCTGGCTTATCGGGAAGGTAAAATCGTAGGACGTGTAGCTGCCATCATCAACCACAAGGCAAACCAAACCTGGAACAAAAAGGAAGTCCGCTTCGGCTGGATAGACTTCATCGATGATGCGGAAGTCTCCGATGCCTTGATTCGCACCGTGGAAGAATGGGGAAAAGAACGGGGAATGACACATATACAAGGCCCGCTGGGATTCACAGATTTCGATGCCGAAGGTATGCTCATCGAAGGATTCGACCAGCTCAGCACCATGGCCACCATTTATAACTATCCCTATTATCCGCAACATCTGGAACGCATGGGCTTTGAGAAGGATGCCGATTGGGTGGAGTACAAAATCTACATTCCCGACGCCATACCCGACAAGCACAAGCGCATCTCCGACCTCATCCAGCGCAAGTATAACCTCAAGGTAAAGAAATACACATCTGCCAAGAAGATTGCCCAAGACTACGGTCAGGCCATCTTCGAACTGATGAACGAAGCCTATCAGCCACTCTATGGCTATTCTGCACTGAGCCAACGGCAGATTGACCAATACGTCAAGATGTACCTGCCCATCCTCGACCTACGCATGGTGACATTGATTACCGATGCCGATGACCAGCTGCTTGCCGTAGGCATTTCCATGCCGTCACTCGCCGAAGCGTTGCAAAAAGCCCACGGGCGCCTGCTTCCTATGGGTTGGTATCACCTGGCCAAGACCATCTTCTTGAAGAAATATCCCAAGATGCTCGATTTGCTGCTGGTTGCCGTGAAACCAGAGTATCAGAACAAGGGGGTAAATGCATTGTTGTTCTCCGACCTTATCCCCGTCTATCAGCAACTTGGTTTCGAGTATGCCGAGAGTAATCCGGAGCTGGAGCTGAACGGCAAGGTGCAAGCGCAGTGGGAGTACTTCAAGACGGAACAGCATAAACGGAGAAGATGCTTTGTGAAAGGAATAAAATAAGTTCTAAATCCAGAATATAAGCTTGTCAGAAGTCCATAAAAGACATTATTTTTTTGCGAACCCCCGAATTTCTCATTACCTTTGTCGCAATGCGCAATATGAAGGAATAACGTACTTATGGAAGATAACAACAATATGACCCTGCCGCTGGAAGAAGCAGACAACAATATCACAGAGAGCCCCGTTTCCAGCGTGGAATATACCGACGACAACATCCGCCACCTGGACGACATGGAGCATATCCGTGTCCGTTCCGGTATGTACATAGGCCGTCTGGGCGACGGCTCACAGAACGATGACGGTATCTATGTGTTGCTGAAAGAAGTGATGGACAACAGCATCGACGAGTTCAAGATGGGTGCCGGAAAGCGTATAGAAGTGACTATAGAAGACAGTCTGCGTGTCAGCGTACGCGACTATGGACGAGGCATTCCGCAAGGCAAACTGGTAGAGGCGGTCAGCAAACTGAATACCGGGGGTAAATATGACTCGAAGGCTTTCAAGAAAAGTGTCGGACTGAACGGCGTGGGCATCAAGGCGGTCAATGCGCTGAGTAGCCGTTTCGAGGTACGCAGTTACCGCGACGGCAAAGTACGTACCGCCATCTTCGAGAAAGGAACGCTGTTGAGTGATGTGACCGAAGACTCGACAGAAGAAAGCGGAACCTATATCTTCTTCGAACCGGACGCCACACTCTTCCTGAACTATTCCTTCCAGAACCAGTTCGTAGAAACCCTGCTGCGCAACTACACCTACCTGAATACGGGCCTCACCTTCATTTACAACGGCCAGCGCATCGTTTCCCGCCACGGGCTGGAGGACTTGCTGAAAGACAACATGACCAGCGAAGGCCTTTACGACATCATCCACCTGAAAGGAGAGGACATCGAGATTGCCTTCACACACACCAACCAATACGGCGAAGAGTACTACTCCTTTGTCAACGGGCAACACACCACCCAAGGCGGCACACACCAGACTGCCTTGAAGGAACACATTGCCCGTACCATCAAGGAGTTCTACAACAAGAACCAGGAATATGCCGACATCCGCAACGGACTGGTAGCCGCCATTGCCATCGACGTGGAGGAACCCATGTTCGAGAGCCAGACCAAAACGAAACTGGGCAGCAACAACATGTGGCCTGCCGCGCCGCAGGAACACAAGCCCGCCGGCCCCACGGTGAACAAATACGTAGGAGACTTCATCAAGACGGAAGTGGACAACTACCTCCACAAGAACCCGCTTGTGGCCGAAGTGATGCTGCAAAAGATACAAGACTCCGAGAAAGAGCGCAAAGCCATTGCCGGCGTCACCAAGCTGGCACGCGAACGCGCCAAGAAAGCCAACCTGCACAACCGCAAGCTGCGCGACTGCCGCTACCACTTGAGTGACGGTAAAGGCAAAGACCAGGAAACCGAATCCTGCATCTTCATTACCGAGGGAGACTCTGCCAGCGGTTCCATCACCAAGAGCCGCGACGTGAATACCCAAGCAGTATTCAGCCTGCGTGGTAAACCGCTAAATTCCTACGGACTCACCAAGAAAGTAGTTTATGAAAACGAAGAATTCAACTTGCTTCAAGCAGCCTTGAATATAGAAGACGGCATAGAGACACTGCGCTACAACAAAGTCATCGTAGCTACCGATGCCGATGTGGACGGCATGCACATCCGCCTGCTCATCATCACCTTCTTCCTGCAATTCTTCCCCGACCTGATAAAGAAAGGGCATGTATATATCCTGCAAACCCCTCTCTTCCGCGTGCGCAACAAAAAGAAGACAAGTTATTGCTATACAGAGGAGGAACGTGTGAAAGCCATTGAAGAACTGGGTCCCAACCCCGAAATCACCCGATTCAAAGGTCTGGGAGAAATCTCGCCCGACGAGTTCAAGCATTTTATCGGCAAGGATATGCGTCTGGAACAAGTGTCCCTGCGCAAGACAGACCTCGTAAAAGAGCTGCTGGAATTCTACATGGGTAAGAATACCATGGAACGACAAAACTTTATTATCAACAACTTGGTTATAGAAGAAGATTTGGCATCATGAGAAGAGCTATCTTTCCGGGAACATTCGACCCGTTTACTATCGGACACTCTTCGGTAGTGAGCCGTGCACTGACTTTTATAGACGAAATCGTCATAGGCATCGGCATCAATGAAAATAAGAATACGTATTTCCCCTTGGAAAAGCGCGAACAAATGATACGAGACTACTACCGGAACGAGCCGCGCATCATTGTGCAGTCCTATGACTGCCTGACTATCGACTTTGCCCGGCAGGTAGATGCCAGTCTGATAATACGCGGCATACGCACCGTGAAGGATTTCGAATACGAGGAAACCATTGCCGACATCAACCGCAAACTGACCGGCATAGAAACCATCCTGCTCTTCACCGAGCCGGAACTTACCTGCGTCAGTTCCACCACCGTGCGCGAACTGCTGCAATACGGCAAGGACATAAGCATGTTCATACCGGAGGGAATGGAGATTAGGGATTAAGGATAAAGGATTAGGGATTAAAATGGAAATGATGAAAAAACTATTTACTATTATAATATGTATATGCGCGGTGACGGCGCAAGCGCAAAAGCCGAACAATGAAGCCCTGCGCAAACTGCAAATGGCAGAGTTTGCCATCACCAACCTTTATGTGGACAAGGTGGATGAAGACAAGCTGGTGGAAGAAGCCATCATCAAGATGCTGGCACAACTCGACCCGCACTCCACCTACAACAACGCCGAAGAAGTGAAGAAGATGAACGAGCCGTTGCAAGGCAATTTCGAGGGCATCGGCGTACAGTTTCAGATGATAGAAGATACCCTGCTTGTGATACAACCCGTGAGCAACGGACCTTCCGAGAAGGCGGGCATCCTTGCCGGCGACCGTATCGTAGCCGTCAATGACAGCGCCATTGCCGGAGTAAAAATGAGCACGGAAGATATTATGAGCCGCCTGCGCGGACCGAAAGACTCGGAAGTGAAACTCACCATTGTGCGCCGTGGCGTGGACGACCAGCTGTACTTCACCGTGAAGCGTGACAAAATTCCCATCCTCAGCCTGGACGCATCTTACATGATACAACCCAAAACCGGCTATATCCGTATCAACCGCTTCGGGGCAACCACCGCCGAAGAGTTTGCAGAAGCCCTGAAAAGCCTGCAAAAGAAAGGAATGAAAGACCTCATCCTCGACCTGCAAGGAAATGGAGGAGGGTATCTGAATGCCGCCATCGACCTTGCCAACGAATTTCTGAAGCAAAAAGAACTCATCGTCTACACCGAAGGAAGAGCCGCACGCCGCAGTGATTTCTTTGCCAAAGGTACGGGCAACTTCAAGAACGGCCGTCTCATCATATTGGTGGACGAGTACTCCGCTTCTGCCAGTGAAATCGTGACCGGAGCCATCCAGGACTGGGACAGAGGCGTGGTAGTAGGACGCCGCACCTTCGGCAAGGGATTAGTACAGCGTCCTATCGACCTGCCGGACGGTTCCATGATTCGCCTCACTATCGCCCGCTACTATACTCCTTCGGGCCGTTGTATCCAGAAGCCTTACGACAGCACCGCCAACCTCGACGGCCGCCTAACCGGCGAGAACAGTCAGGATAAGTATAACCAGGAACTGATAGACCGCTTCAATCATGGAGAAATGATTCATGCGGACAGTATCCATTTTGCCGACTCCCTGAAAGCACAGACCAAGCGTATGGGACGTACCGTTTACGGAGGTGGAGGTATCATGCCCGACTTCTTCGTCCCCATCGACACTACCCAGTACACAGACTATCACCGCAACCTCGTAGCCAAAGGCGTGGTTATCAAAGCCACTACCGGCTACATCGAGAAGCACCGGAAGGAGTTGCAGAACAAATACAAGAAATTCGAAGCCTTCAACGAGAAGTTCGAGATAGACGATAACTTCCTTGCCGAAATACGTACGCTTGCCGACAAAGAGAAAATCAAGTTTGACGAGAAACAGTACAACCAATCCCTACCGCTCATCAAGACACAACTTAAAGCCTTGATAGCCCGTGACCTATGGGACATGAACGAATACTTCCAGGTGATGAACAGCACGAACCAGAGCGTGCAGCAAGCTCTAAAAGTGCTGAACGAAGGCATCTACAGCACTATTATCCAATAGCCGACTTGAAACAAACTTAGGCGCGGATTATGCGGATTTAGTTTATCTAACTCCGCGTATTCCGCGTAATTCGCGCCTAAAATCATTCTCCGAACAGCCACTTATTCAGCCACTTGTTGACGTAGATGTTGACCACAGCACATCCAGCACCGATTGCAGCCCCCGCCAACACATCTGACGGATAATGCACTCCCTCGTTCATACGGGAAACTCCCACGGAACAAGCCCACAGGGCAGACGGAGCTATCACATACCATTTAGGATACTTTACACTGAGCGAGGTGGCAAGGGCAAAAGCCGTCGCCGTATGTCCAGAAGGAAAAGACGGGCTGCCTTCATGGCTATATGCATGCACTCTGTCGGGATATTTATCATAAGGACGCTCACGGTCCACCAGATATTTCATTCCATAAGTCACAACAAAAGCCCCCGCTACACTTGTACCTACGTAGACCGCATCTTTCAGCAAACCCTTATCATGTTTTATCCAAGCGGCAACCGCCATCGCCACCGGAACACCGACAGCAACATAGGGCTCCGAACGTGAAATTATCTTATTATAGTTACGGACAAACTTGCCATCCCAACTGTTAACCCGGTGCAAAGTGTTAATATCCCAATTCTGTGCCGAAAGACCGGATACAACAAGGCAGATAAAATATACAAAAAAAATAGCCTTTTTCATAAGTCCTTTATATTAGTTTGACGCAAAGATAGGACAAATAGATAGAGTTTTCACAAAAAAATTCTATCTTTGTTGCCACATTTATAATAATTCGCTAATCATTTCATGAGACTGGAAACTTGCTGCAACCGACAGATTGATTGTATGGTATGTCCCCAAAAATCAGAAGGAGTATTGGTTTACCGCCACTACCCCAAGGGACAACATTTCTCTGCTGAAAAGTGCACACAGAACAGCATGATATTTATGCTGAAAGGTGAATTACTTGTAAACAGTGACGAATATCCGGGCACCACTCTCCAAAGCCGCCAGCTCATCTTGCAAGCCATCGGCTCCAAAGTAGAACTCCTGGCTTTGACCGAAGTGGAATATATTGTGTATTGGTTCACCGAGCTTCCTCTGATTTGCGAAGAGCGCTACAAGGAGATACTGAAACGCTCGGAAGCCCCCTTGACTTATACCCCGCTTACCGCGATTTCCATGCTCGAAGGGCTCCTGAAAAGCCTTGCCTGCTACCTCAACGAGCAACCCTATGCGTGCAGCAAATACATTGAAATGAAATGCCAGGAATTGGTATACATATTGACATGCTACTATCCGCTACACCAAATCAGTACATTCTTCTACCCCATCAGCACTTATACGGAAAGCTTCCAATATTTCGTCATGCAGAACTACGACAAGGTGAAGAATGTGGAAGAGTTTGCCCACCTCGGTGGATATACCACCACCACATTCCGCCGTCTGTTTAAAAATATGTATGGGGTCCCGGTCTATGAATGGATTCTGGACAAGAAACGTGAAGGAATTCTGAACGACCTGCAATACACCAAACAACGCATTTCAGTCATCAGCGCCCGCTATGGCTTTGATTCCCTATCCCACTTTGCCCACTTCTGCAAAGACTCTTTCGGAGACACGCCCCGCGCCCTGAGAAAACGTTCAGCAAACGGAGAAAAGATTTCCATTATCTGCAAAGAGCAAGGCAAAGACCAGGAGGACGAGTAAACCTTTTACTTGTCCGTAAACTTCGCATTCTGCCGGATTACGGAATTATTTCTTTAATCGCTTGCTTTATCGCTGGATTTCTCCTATTTTTGCGAAACATTTACAGAAGTATCCTGATAGAACAAATTTTCAAACTATTAAATAACTTAAATTCAATCATTTATGTGGTTAAGTAATTCATCTGTAGGAAGGAAAGTGGTGATGAGCGTTACCGGTATCGCCCTTGTCCTGTTTCTGACATTTCACATGGCGATGAACCTGGTTGCATTAGTCTCGGCTAATGGCTACAACATGGTTTGTGAGTTCCTGGGAGCAAACTGGTACGCATTGGTGGCTACGGTAGGTCTGGCTGCCTTATTCATCATCCACATCATCTACGCTTTCTGGCTGACTATGCAGAACCGTAAGGCACGTGGTAGCGAACGTTATGCCGTTACGGAAAAGCCCAAGACTGTGGAATGGGCTTCTCAGAACATGCTCGTACTGGGTATCATCGTAATCGTGGGTTTGGGCCTGCACCTGGTAAACTTCTGGGCTAAAATGCAGCTTCCCGAGTTGATGCACAACATGGGCATGCATGCCGACACCCTCACGCTGGCATATGCAGCCAACGGTGTCTATCACATTCAAAACACCTTCAGCAATCCGGTATTCGTAGTGCTTTACCTCGTTTGGCTGGGCGCATTGTGGTTCCACCTCACTCACGGTTTCTGGAGCTCCATGCAGTCTTTGGGCTGGAACAACAAAGTATGGATTAACCGTTGGAAATGTATCTCCAACATCTATTCTACTATCGTTGTCCTCTGCTTCGCTCTGGTAGTTGTCGTATTCTTTGCAAAATCATTGTGCGGCGCTTGCTAAATTGTAAATTGTAAATGACTAAATTGTAAATTGCATTATGACTAAGATAGATTCTAAAATACCGGAAGGACCGGTGGCTGAGAAATGGACCAATTATAAAGCTCACCAAAAATTAGTGAACCCTGCCAACAAACGTCGTCTGGACATCATCGTAGTAGGAACCGGACTTGCCGGTGCCAGTGCTGCCGCTTCTCTGGGCGAAATGGGTTTCAGAGTATTCAACTTCTGCATCCAGGACTCTCCGCGCCGTGCACACTCCATCGCTGCACAAGGTGGTATCAATGCCGCTAAGAATTACCAAAACGACGGCGACTCTGTGTACCGTCTGTTCTACGATACAGTAAAGGGTGGCGACTACCGTGCCCGCGAAGCCAACGTTTACCGTCTGGCTGAAGTATCCAACAATATTATCGACCAATGCGTTGCGCAAGGTGTTCCTTTCGCCCGCGAATACGGCGGTACACTGGACAACCGTTCTTTCGGTGGTGCCCAGGTATCCCGTACTTTCTATGCCAAGGGTCAGACCGGACAGCAGCTGTTGCTGGGTGCATACTCTGCATTGAGCCGCCAGGTGAACGTAGGCACTGTGAAACTGTATACCCGCTACGAAATGGAAGACGTTGTCCTCATTGACGGACGTGCCCGCGGTATCATTGCAAAGAACCTCGTTACCGGTAAATTGGAACGTTTTGCCGCCCACGCTGTGGTAATCGCTACCGGTGGTTACGGCAATGCCTATTTCCTTTCTACCAATGCAATGGCATGTAACTGCTCTGCTGCAATGGCTTGCTACCGTAAAGGTGCCTGGTTTGCCAACCCTGCTTACGTACAGATTCACCCCACTTGTATCCCGGTTCACGGTGACAAGCAGTCCAAACTGACTTTGATGTCCGAATCTCTGCGTAACGATGGCCGCATTTGGGTTCCGAAGAAGCTGGAAGATGCCAAGAAACTGCAGGAAGGTACACTGCAAGGAAAAGATATTCCCGAGGAAGACCGCGACTACTACCTGGAACGCCGTTATCCGGCATTCGGTAACCTCGTTCCGCGTGACGTTGCCAGCCGCGCTGCCAAAGAACGCTGCGACAAGGGCTTCGGCGTAAACAACACCGGTCTTGCCGTATTCCTTGACTTCTCCGAAGCTATCAACCGTCTGGGTAAAGATGTCGTTGCACAACGTTACGGCAACCTCTTCGATATGTATGAAGAAATCACTGATGTCAGCCCATACGAAAACCCGATGATGATTTATCCGGCTATCCACTATACCATGGGTGGTATCTGGGTTGACTACGAACTGATGACCTCCATCAAGGGACTATTCGCCATCGGTGAATGTAACTTCTCCGACCACGGTGCAAACCGCCTCGGTGCTTCCGCCCTAATGCAAGGTCTGGCCGACGGTTACTTCGTATTGCCTTACACTATCCAGAACTATCTGGCCGACCAGATTACAGTTCCCCGTTTCTCTACCGACCTGCCCGAATTTGCAGCTGCAGAAAAGGCCGTTCAGGAGAAGATTGACTGGATGATGAACATCAAGGGTAAGAAGTCTGTAGACTCTATCCACAAGGAACTGGGCCACATCATGTGGGAATATGTAGGCATGGGACGTACGGCTGAAGGCTTGAAGGAAGGTCTGAAGAAGCTGAAAGAAGTCCGCAAGGAGTTCGAGAAAGAACTGTTCATCCCGGGCGACAAGGAAGGTATGAATGTAGAACTCGACAAGGCTATCCGTCTGTACGACTTCATCACTATGGGCGAGCTGGTTGCTTACGATGCACTGAACCGTAACGAAAGCTGCGGCGGTCACTTCCGTGAAGAATATCAGACTGAAGAAGGCGAAGCCAAGCGTGACGATGAAAACTACTTCTACGTGGCTTGCTGGGAATATCAGGGTTCTGACGAAAAGGAACCGGTATTGCTGAAAGAGCCGCTGGTTTACGAAGCAATCAAGGTACAGACTCGTAACTACAAGAGCTAATCGGGAAGTTGAACATTTAAAGAATTAAAGAAAATGGATAAAAATATATCATTTACGCTCAAGGTATGGCGCCAGAAGGGTCCGAAAGCAAAAGGCGCTTTTGAAACATACCAAATGAAAGATATTCCGGGCGATACTTCATTCCTCGAAATGCTGGATATCCTGAACGAACAGCTGATTTCTGAAGGTAAAGAACCGGTTGTATTCGACCACGACTGCCGCGAAGGTATCTGCGGTATGTGTTCGCTCTACATCAACGGACACCCCCACGGTCCTGCAACCGGCGCTACTACTTGCCAAATTTATATGCGTCGTTTCAACGACGGCGATACCATCACTGTTGAACCGTGGCGCTCTGCCGGTTTCCCGGTTATCAAGGACTTGATGGTCGACCGTACGGCCTACGACAAGATTATGCAGGCAGGCGGCTACGTCAGCGTACGTACCGGTGCTCCCCAGGATGCCAACGCTATCCTGATTCCGAAGCCCATCGCTGACGAGGCTATGGATGCTGCCAGCTGTATCGGTTGTGGTGCTTGTGTGGCTGCTTGTAAGAACGGTTCTGCTATGCTGTTCGTTTCTGCCAAGGTGAGCCAGCTGAACCTGTTGCCCCAAGGCAAACCGGAAGCATTGCGCCGTGCCAAGGCTATGTTGAGCAAGATGGACGAACTCGGTTTCGGTAACTGTACAAACACTCGTGCGTGCGAAGCTGAATGCCCGAAGAATGTTTCCATCAGCAACATTGCTCGCCTGAACCGCGACTTTATCATTGCGAAACTGAAAGACTAATCCGGTCTTTCTGCAAATAATATAGGATGCGCTTCGGATAAACCTTTTGAGCAAGCTCAGATTTATCACTCAGCTTTCACTATATTTGATTAATATCACAAGAGACTCCTCTGCCGGGAAACCGCCGGAGGAGTTTTTTTATGACATGCCGTTTACTTCAGATAAATTGCCGGCACGCAAGCTACGGGGAGAAGCCCCGAAATTCTTTTTGCAGAAATTGGAAAAATGAGGCAGCGATTCAAAGCCATATTTATAGCAAATCTCTGATATAGAAGCATCCGTATAACGAAGTTCATAAACCACGCTTTCCTTCCTCCGTTCCATCATCCACTCGTACACCGGTTGATGAAAAACAGAATTGAATATACGCCGGAAAGTAGCTACTGTATATCCTCCCAACTGGGCAAGTTCCTCTACCGTCTTGACTTTGGCATGATTCTGCAAGACAAAGTAGTGGAAGGAATTAGTATACTGGGCAAGAGGATGTATCAGCATGGAAAGCTCATAGTCGGAGTAGTAATTTCCAAGAATGAAAGCAAGTTCTTTCCGTTTGAAACAAAGCATTTCCCGGCAAATCTTCTCCTCGGACAAATAGGCCTTGGAACTTTCCAGAAAGAGCTGCAACTCGGGAGTAATGGTCAAAGGATAGAATATCAATGGAGGGGTAACCTCTTTCATAATATGGTTATACCGGTCCTCACAGAAGAATTCAGGCTTACTGAACCGGTAACAAACGCATTCCACATCCGTCATGGCAAGTATTTCGTACTTGGAACCAATAGCTTGAAGGATGAACTCACCTGCATGCAACACAGTTCCCGCATACTCCTTACTGTTGACAAGCACTTCTCCTTTCAGCAGGAAAATTATAATATTTTCCTCACACTTTCGCGCCGGCAGATGGAATCCTCTGAGGTGGGAAGCATATATTATTGCATTGTCCACAGCCTTGGGACATTGAGCGCATTGTTTTTTACCTCTGCAAGCAGAAGAGTTGGGCATCGGCAAGTAGATTTGTTTGTTTGTTGCAGTGACAAAAATAGATAAATAATACTCATAAAAGAAACATTCCCCGAAAACTTTCATAAAGAAGTTTCGGGGAATGAATAAAATAGAAGTAATTCAGTTTTTTATTGCGGACAGTGCCGTTTTATTTTTCCACGTTCGTATCATCAGCCGTACTCCATGGACCAACTTCAGGTACAAAGGTTACTTTTGCCGCCTTATTGGCCAGCGTCAGCGTATAACGTATCTTTTTGCCTTCACCCCAGGCTTGTGTATCATTCAAGTCAATGGCGGAAGTTACAGTATCAAGAAGAACGTCTTTCTCATAGATGTCATAGACAACATTGATTTTGGCATTCGTATCCAACGTCTGGGGCATCAACATCCAGGCTGTATTCACTTCCACACCCGTTGTATTCACTTCCAATGCACCATCGTCAATCGTATGTGCATAAGTGGCTGTTCCTTCCTGTGACTTCCATATTGAATCATCAAAACCATAAGTTCCTTTATTGTGCACACCGGATATTGCAAGTGTTTTCAGTTTATAAGTCAAAGCGTCGGCTGCCTTGACAGTGAAATTTATTTGGGTCAGTATATGGCCGAATTTCAAAGATACCCCACTGGCATTTGATGCCTTGGTTGCATCCGTCGCTTTCGCGGCTACCAAGTCCGTTTGGGCAGCTACATCCGCTACCGTATAAGTAATGGAAGGATATATAGCACCAGCAGCCGGTTGATTGTACGTCAAGGCCCCGGTACCCGGATTCCCGTAAGCAAAGAACTGCAAGTTATCCGTCATTGGCCAATAATATGTTCCCCCAGTCAAACTCCAGTCGGGAGCACTATAAGTTACCTTAACAGCTGCCATGAATTCCTTCATCGCATCAAAAGTCGCAACGGAGGCCATTGCTGTCGCTCCCGTATTATAAGCATACACAGTGAACCCTACCTTCTGCAATTCCGGCAAATCAGTCACTGTGGCTCTCGTAGTGTTACCCACTACTGTTCCCAATTTAATCTCCGCCTTTTGTCCGGCATTCTCTATCTCCTCACTTTCCGAGCAACTCATTACTGCTGCTGCAGCCAAAGCCAAAAATAAAACCTTCTTCATAATTGTCTGTTATTAAAGTTAATATATTTATTTGTCTGTTTGCTATCAATTCACCGGTAGCTCCACATCCGTCTCATCATCCCAATCGTCCACATCGCCACCAATCCCTCCATCTCCTTCATCGGTTCTCGGTTCCAAATCATCCACCACAACCTTGTCCTCCGGTACGGGAACCTCGATATGGATTTCCGACCCAGGAACGCCCACATCAGGTTCTTCTTCGCCTCCTCCCGAGGGAGGAGCTGTTTCAATCACTTCCGTGATATCCACCTTCACCTCTTGAACCGTTTTATCTCGTTTCACAATCTTCAGTGTCAGCAACATAGGACTATCCGCACGGGTCTTGGTATCTTTCAGTAATACAAAACTGGAGAAATACCCCCATAAAAGCCCGTTTTCACGCTTTGTATCCACACATATAGGTACCTCGCTCAAATGGCAAGCACGGTTGCCTATAAAGTAACTTCCGTTCAAGCCGTCCACATGGCAGATGATGCTCGATATTCTATCCCATCCTTCCACCTTTATATCAAAGGAATAATGGTCCACTACCGCTTCCGGCTTCCAGTTCAACGGAAGCGCCACATCACTCTGCCTTATTTCCACCTCGTCCAAAGCCACCACATACAAAGGGTCGGGCGACCAAACCATATCTTCGTGTACATCCAGCCCCGTACAGTGTCCCGTAAAAGCCTCAATCGTCTCATAACTCTCGTCGCCCCGTATCTGTATACTCTCCGTATTGAAGTTATAGGCCACCACCGCATACTTCCCCGGCGGTACCTTCACCTCACCCCCTCCGGCAGGCAGATAACTTTCAACCTTTCTCCCCTGAGTATCTTTCGGATAGAAGATAATCCGCATGGTCTGCGGCAGCTTATCCGTCACCCCTTTCCAATCCAGTTTAATCTGTACTCCGCTAACGGGATAATCATCCAGCATATCGCGGAAGTCACAGCTTCCCAGCATTGGCAACAGTCCGAAGAACAGCCAGAGAATCATATGCCGTGCATCTTTCATACCACTCATCTCCCCGACGTTAGAAGCCATACCAAAGAAATTTTTGCTTTTGTCGGCCCGATAAAGTGATACTTTCCACTGCTGACCCAAACCAAGTCATTTCCATAAGAAGTATATTTCCTGTACTCCGTATCCAAGTATCCAATGCCCACACTGAATTCAATCGCCAGATGCCGAGCCAGTGGACGCACGTATCCATAAGTTATTCCTGCAGCTGCGTAATACTTCCCCCGGTATCCCTTCTCCTTTTTCAACTGAAAATCATAGGTACCTCCTTCGGCATATGCTCCCAGGAAGTGTCCGGACAATCTTCCGCGCGTATGGCGGTTTCCCAACCAGTAACGCGCCTCTGTCCCTCCCGAAAGGAGCTGATAGCAGAAATTACATCCGCTGTCAGACCACCAAGGGCATTTGTACTCAACATTCAAAGACCACCTCTTTCCCAATGGCAGCTCCACTTCTATGTTCGGAGCCAAGGCCAGGTCGTAAAGCAAATTATTTTTTAACGCCAGCACCGTTTTACAAGTATGGCTATGGGATTCTACCGACTTATTCTGCCCTATTACCTGCCCCGACATCATGCAAAAAAGGAGTAGCCAAAAGACATATATAAAAATGCGTTTTCCCATAATTTCGCGTTGTATACAAACAAAAGTAGAAGATAATTACCGAATAAAAATCACTTTCCATCACTCTTTTCAAAGGCTGAAAGGTTCTGTGAAACGATTGAAACAGATTTGCAACTTCTGCCTTATCCGGGACGCTGTGAATAGATTCTTCTCTCTCAAAAAGTCAATCCGTGTGCGAAAACAGTAAAATTCAGTGAAAGAAATACAAAAGAAGTAGCAGGAACATTCTGAAATTTGGAAGATAACAACGGGAACCTTACATTTGTAATGTGATTTTTTTCATAGTATTAGATTTAAGGTTAACAAAGGTTGGAGTACAGCGGTACTCCTTTTTTTATGCCTATACGTTTCTCCGAATGACAAAAAATAGCTATCTTCGATGGCTTTTATAACTGTTAAAGAAGAAAACATCACCACTTGAGCCCATTATGAAAAAACCGGTACTCGCATTGCTTTCTATAATCCTACTTACCGCAGGATGTTCCCAACGGCCTGCCGCCACCACCAAGATACCCCTGACCAGCGCACACCGTGGTGCCGCCACCATCGCTCCCGAAAACACAATGGCATCCGTAGATTCGTGCATCAAATACGGTGTAGGCAATATAGAATGCGATGTCTGCATCAGTAAGGACAGTGTCTTCTACGTACTGCACGATTCCACCCTCGACCGTACCACCAACGGTACCGGCGCCATCTCCCAATGGCTGTCCACCGACATCGACACACTGGATGCCGGCTCTTGGTTTGCGCCCCGATTTGCCGGACAACGGGTACTACGCCTTACCGACCTGCTACGCAAGGCCAAAGAGCACGGTTTAAGAATCACCATCGACTACCGCAACGGCGGTCTGCACCAATTACTGAACTTGATAAAGGACGAAGGCATGCTGGAAAACTGCAACTTCACCTTCAGCAAGGAGTATCATGCCAAATGCTTCAGAAAGATGGCACCCGAGGTAAGAACCCTGCAAGCCTACATCAAAAGTGAAAAAGACATAGAGCATGTCGTAAAGGAACTGCACCCCGACATCGCTGTCGTCTGGATTGACTCCCTTACCCCGCAATTCGTAAAGAAATGCCGTGAGCACAACCTGCAGGTACTGGCACTCGTCCTGGGGCTGGACGACAAGACGGAAGAGAACCAGAAGGCGGTCGACCTGGGGGTAGACATCATAGCGACGGACCATCCGGAAAAGTTCATCATGAAATACGGGCAACCGTCCATGTAAGGCAAGAGACCTGCCGCGCTCAAGTCAGCAAATGATAGACACCGCCCACCATTGCCTTGACCACTCCCTTCATCTCCAACTCAAAAAGCAAGGCACTCATCCGGTTGACGGGTATGTCCGCTTCCACCACCATCGCATTGATATGGAGGTCTCCCTGCCGCATAAGGATGCGCACAACAAGCTCCTCCTCTTCCGTCAGTTCCGGAAAGAGATTACGCTGAATACCTTCTGTCCGGGCAGGCTGCTCCGCTACGGCCCAGCCCATAATCTGCACAAACTCTTCCGCACTCTGGATAAGGGCGGCCTTGTTGTCGCGTATCAACCGGTTACAACCGATGGAAGATTCGTCCGTAACACGCCCCGGAACGGCAAAGCAGTCACGATGATATCCCTCTGCCAACTCTGCAGTGATAAGGGAACCTCCCTTTGCGGCAGATTCCACCACAATGGTAGCATCACTCATACCCGCCACAATACGGTTGCGGCTGACGAAATTATGCTTGTCCGGATTCGTCCCGGTAAGGAATTCGGTCAACAGTCCGCCTTGTGCCAGCATGTCGATGGCTGTTTTCCGGTGTACATACGGATAGATGCGGTCCAGTCCGTGAGCAAGGACAGCAACGGTAGGGAGATGATTTGCCAAAGCGGCCCGATGGGCATGGATATCTATCCCGTAAGCCAGTCCGCTTACTACCAGCACATCGGGACAAAGAACGGCCAAATCGCGCAGGAAGTCGGCACAGAATTGCTTGCCGTAATCGGTGGCACGGCGTGTACCTACCATATCGACGACATGCAGGCGGTTGAAATCGGTGTTTCCTTTAAAGAAAAGTACAATCGGTGCGTCCTCACATTCACGCAAGCGGGAAGGGTAAGCCTCATCCTTCAACGTCAGGCAGGAAAGGCGGTTCTTCTCTACAAACTCCATCTCCTGCTCGGCACGCAGAAAGGCAGCGGGACAATCAAGGGCCGTCACTACCCCCGGATTCACACCGGGCATGATTTCGGGGAGCTCCTTCCGCCGACTGAATACTTCGGCAGCACTGCCCGTACCCTCTATTAAACGCTTTGCCCCGATATGTCCTATACCGGGGCAAAGTGTGAGAGCTATACTGCAAATCCGTTCGTCACTGTTCATTCCACCAAAGATTACACGGACTTACCCGGGTTGAGATAAGGGGCAAAAAGGCGGTCGAACAGTTCGCTGTCGCTCAACCGGCCATTGACTACACACACGGTCTCGACCACGCCCTTGAGGCAGACCTTACCGTCGGAAGCACGGAAGATGTCTTGATAGAAGACGTACTTGATGCCTTCCTTCTTCATATAAAGCTTGGAGACAAACTCGTCACCACTCCTCAGGGGAGTCTTGAAAGCCATATTGATACGTGCCACTACCGGGTCTACCCCCTGCTCGTGCAGTCCGGCAAAGCTGACGCCGGCACTCAACAGAAACTCATGGCGCGTATGCTCCAGATAATGCTGATAATTGGCATTATTGACGATGCCTTGCAGGTCGCATTCATAGTCGCGCACCTTCATGGGAAGTTCATAGATATAATTCATATTTACTATTGGACTATTTACTATTTGATACTTAGCCACGTTGTTTCTCCACATCCAAGCCTTTGAACTTCTTCAGTTCCTCTACGCTGACCAGCTTGTAGAGTTTGTCACTGGGACGTATTTTCACCGATTTCATCGAGAAATGCTGGCCTTTCTTTACAGTCTGCACGGGTTTCAAATCGACGCGTGCCTCGTCCAAAGTGACGAATTCGGCACCCGTTGTGGGACCCGTAATCAGCAACTTGTCGCCTACGCTCACTTCGGCTGCTTCTACCAGGAACTCTGCCACACCGATGTTTGAGAAGTAGCGGATGCCCTTACCCACATAGATTTTACGTTCCGTAGCGGCAGAGCCGTAGTTCTTGGTCCATTCGCCCAAGCGTTGTCCCAAGTAGTAGCCGTCCCAGAAACCACGATTGAAGACCGTCTTCAAACGTTCGTCCCACCGGGCAATCTTCTCATCGGTGAATGTATCGTCCAGATAGGAACGGATGGCTTCTTTGTAACACTCCACTACCGTGCGCACGTACTCGGGTCCGCGGGCACGTCCTTCTATTTTGAAAACACGAACACCTGCATCCAGCATCTTGTTCATGAAGTGGATAGTTTTTAAGTCTTTGGGGGACATGATGTATTGGTTGTCCACCTCCAATTCCACATCCGTCTCCTTGTCGCGCACCGTATAACTACGGCGGCATACCTGCATGCAAGCACCACGGTTGGCAGAGTGGTTCATCTCATGCAATGAGAGATAACACTTTCCGCTGACTGCCATGCAAAGGGCACCGTGGCAGAACATCTCTATACGTATCTGCTCTCCGCTGGGTCCACAGATATTCTCCTCACGGATATGGCGGTAGATTTCTGCCACTTGCTCCAGATTCAACTCACGCGCCAGCACCACCACATCGGCAAACTGCGCATAGAAGCGCAGGGCTTCCACGTTGCTGATGTTGAGCTGTGTGCTGAGGTGTACCTCCTGCCCTATCTGCCGGGCATAACTCATCACTGCCACATCAGCGGCAATGACTGCCGAGATGCCTGCCGCCTTTGCCGCATCTACAATAGTACGCATCAGCGGAATGTCATGGTCGTATATAATGGTATTGACGGTGAGGTAGCTCTTCATGCCATGTTCGTCGCACGTCCGGGCTATTTCCCGCAAATCGTCGATAGTGAAGGTATTTGCCGAACGGGCACGCATGTTCAGGTTCTCGATACCGAAATAGATGGAGTCGGCACCTGCTTGTATGGCTGCTGCGAGAGATTCGCGCGAGCCTACCGGTGCCATGATTTCGAAGTCACTGATTGAGTGTTTCATCATTTCTTTTTGAATTAGAGTATGCAAAGGTAGGCTTTTTTCTGTACTTTTGCGGACAAATCCGCTTAGATTATGAAGATTAAAGATATAGACCTGGGCCCACGCCCCGTATTCCTCGCCCCGATGGAGGACGTCACCGACCCTGCTTTCCGCCTGATGTGCAAGCACTTCGGAGCAGACATGGTATATACCGAGTTCGTTTCTGCCGATGCCTTGATACGCTCCGTAGGCAAGACCCAGCAGAAACTGAACATCAGCGATGAAGAGCGGCCCGTAGCCATACAGATATACGGACGGGACACCGCCACCATGGTAGAAGCCGCCCGCATTGTGGAGCAGGCACATCCGGACACGCTGGACATCAACTTCGGCTGCCCCGTGAAGCGCGTTGCCGGCAAGGGTGCCGGTGCCGGTATGCTACAGAACATTCCGCTGATGCTGGAAATCACTCGTGCCGTGGTAGATGCCGTGAAGATTCCCGTCACCGTGAAGACCCGCCTGGGCTGGGATGCCAACAGTAAAATCATCGTAGACCTTGCCGAACAGTTGCAGGACTGCGGCATTGCCGCCCTCACCATCCACGGCCGTACCCGCGCCCAGATGTATACCGGCGAGGCGGACTGGACACTTATCGGCGAGGTGAAAAAGAACCCACGCATGCACATTCCCATCATCGGCAACGGTGATATCACCACTCCCCAACGGGCCAAAGAATGCTTCGACCTCTACGGTGTGGACGCCATCATGATAGGCCGTGCCAGCTTCGGCCGCCCGTGGTTTTTTAAAGAAGTGAAGCATTATTTGGAGACGGGCGAAGAACTCCCTCCGCTGAGTTCTGAATGGCGGCTGAACGTACTCCGCCAGGAAGTGGAAGACAGCGTCAACCTGCTGGATGAACGACGGGGCATACTGCACGTGCGCCGCCACCTGGCAGCAAGCCCGCTCTTCAAAGGGATTCCCAATTTCCGCGACACCCGGATAGCCATGCTGCGGGCAGAGACGAAGGAGGAACTGTACCGCATCTTCGAAGAGATAGAACCGTTGCTGCCATAGGAGAAAACCGCATACGATTTTTACCATCGAGTCCGACATTTGAGCAATCATCCTCACGCCCCTTCTTGAATAGCTTCTGAGAGGGGGGCTATTCAGACGCAGATGACACGCTTTGTTGCCATCCGCATAACTCACTGTCTGTCAGCAAGAAATTTTGCCAACCACTTGCCTTGCCCTTGGCAAACTTTTGCCATGCCTATGGCAAAGTTTTGCCAACGCGGTGGCAAAGCCTTGCCAATGGGAAGGCAAAACCTTGCCAACAAGGAGGCAAGAAAAAAAACATTGTTTCTTTGGCAGAAAGAAACAAGTCCCTATATTCGTCTTCCCAAGAAAGAAAGAATCCCATAAATATGTCTTTATGAAAAAGAAAAAACTGCTCAAACAGCTCATCGTAAACTTCCAGCATTCACTTCCGGCAGAAGTTTATCCGCGTACATTGGTATTGCCCACAGACAGTGGAAAGATAATCACCGTGCCCGACTAGCGGAACATCGGCTGCGCAAACCATCGCTTGAACATCCACGTGGCCAGGATATAAATGCCGAAAGCCGATACGAAACCCACGATAGAGTCTATCAGGTAATGTGCCTGGATATAGACCGTAGCCCCGCACAACAGCAGATAGAAAGGAAACAAGCAGGCAAACAGACGCTTGCTGCCACGCCATGCCATAATCATCAGTACCGTAGACATTCCGACGTGCGAACTGGGAAAAGCAGCCGTGGGGCGCTCACCCACCTGCTGGGAACTCTCCACCAGGTTGTAGAAGAAGCCGTGCTCATAGCCCGGACCGGGAAGAAGTTCCTGATGGTGATGGAAATAGTCACCGATGGACGGGAAGATACCTTGCGCCACATGGTCGCTTCCAATGGCGGGGAAGTAGAACTGCGGCCCGGCAACGGGGACGAAGATATAAATAAGGTAATAGATGAAGAAAGCGGTGACGATGACGAACGAAACCTTCTCGAAAAGGTCGAAACGATAAAGGAAATACCACACCACCACCAGCAGAATCATCGGATAATAGAAGAAGTACCCCATATTAAACGGCTCGCTCACCCACATCTGCGGAAACCTTTCACAGAACCACACAGCAGGCTGTCCGCCAAACATCCACTGCTCCACCGACGCGAACACGTGGTCGAGATTGGGGAATATCCGGTTGAACTCAAAGGTGTCGGGATACCAATAGGAAAGCAGTGACATCTGGATGGCTATGCGCACAAAGGCAGAGAACTTGCAGGGTGCCAGCCGGTAAAGATACATCAGCAGGAACGTCATACCCGCAATGACAACACGGTCTGCAAGCATCTGCACCGGATGATCCATTTCCTGAAAAAGAAACAGAATGAGAATGGAAGTCAGCAAATTGTATATCAGCGTAATCTTCTCTACCGCAAAAAGCCCCTTACGGGTTTCTACCCTTTTAAATAAATCTAAAGCCATCCCTTATCCTTATACCAGGCAATGGTTTCCTTTACACCCCGTTCCAGGTCGTACTCAGGACTGAAGCCCAGTTCCTCGACGGCCGGTGTGATGTCACACTGCCAGTTGCGTTGTTTCATTATTCTATACTTGTCCGAATTGAGCGTACTGGTCTTGTTCTGCCGCTTCGCCCAAAATTCAGCGAGCAAAGATACGACTTTCAATACAATTAACGGACATCTCAGGCGAATAACAAACGGATTGCCCAATTCTTTCCTTATCAAATCGGAAAAAGCACGGCTGCTATACACCTTCCCGTCAGCCAGGAAATAGGCGCGGCGGGACACCTGCTTCTCTATCCCGAGGAAGACGGCCTGCACGATATCCTTTACATATACAAACGTCAAGTCCTGGCGGCAGAAGCCTACAGAAAAGTCCGTATGCTGCCGGATGGACTTTGCCATAAGATAATAATCCTTCTCACGCGGCCCGTATACACCCGTCGGCCGGTAGATGACGTAGGGGAAACCCGGAATACTCTGCAAATAAAGTTCTGTTTTCAGTTTACTGAGTCCGTAGGCGGTATTGGGTGAAGGGGGGTCACTCTCCATAATCGGGTCGTAGGTCCTCTCGCGTACCGGGCCGAACACACTCAGCGTACTGATGAAGATAAACTGCTTGGGAATCATGTTCAGCTCCCTCAGCGTATCGATGAAGTATTTGGTCTGCAGATAATTCACCAAATCGAATTCGTTCTTGTCCACACACTTCGTCACACCGGCACAATGGACAATATAATCAAATTTATTGTAGGTCCCTTTATGTCCCGAGAGTTGTGCCCTCAGTTCATTGGGGTGCGCAAAGTCCAGTTCGAGGAAATGTATCTTGCGGTCACGCAGATACTCGCGGCTGCTGGACGAACGTACACCCGCCCACACACCGAACTTGCGCTTCAACGCCTCCTCCACGATGAAACTTCCGATAAATCCGCTTGCTCCTGTAATTAAAATCGATTCCACTTCTTCTGTTACAAATTACTAATTACTTTTCATCCGGTCCGTCACCTTGACGCTCCTTGTGTTACTCTGTCGCCTCGTTACTCTTCTTCACCGGCTCCACATGGATGCTGACCAGTGTTCCTTTGCCGAACTGCCTTTTCAGCTTGTTCTCCACCGCCGTTGCCGTCTCGTGAGCTTCCTCCAGCGAGATGCTGCCATCCATACGCACATGCACCTCGATGGCACAATAACTGCCGATGCGGCGCGTACGAAGGTGATGCGGCGAGCTGATACCGGGAAAAGAAAGAATCGTCTTCAGTATCTCATCCTCCACCTCGACGGGCAACGATTTCTCCAACAGTTCGTCCACACACGGTATCAACAACTGCACGGCCACCTTCATAATGAAGAAGCTGACAATAACTGCTGCCACCGGGTCCAACACCCGCCAATGGTCACCCAAAAGAATGGCGCCACCTATACCCGCTGCCGTGCCTATGGACGAAAACGCGTCACTCCGGTGATGCCAGGCATTGGCAACAACCGCCTGCGAATTCAACTTCCTGCCCTTGAATACGGTATATTGATAAAGCACTTCCTTGAAAACGATGGATACCAATGCAGCCACCAGTGCCAGTATACCGGGTTCCTGCAGAGAGCCGCCTTGCAGGAAGCGGTAAATGGAGGAAGCCCCGTTCCAGAAAATGCCGAATCCCACAAACAACAGAAAAATACCGATAATGGCAGTTGCCAGCGTCTCGTACTTGCCATGACCGTAATCGTGTCCTTCATCTTCGGGCTTTGCCGAAATGCGCACAAAAACAATGACAATAATATCTGTAATGAAATCCGACAAAGAATGTACCGCATCCGCCAGCATGGCGGCACTGTGACCTACAATACCTGCAAAGAATTTGAAGACAAGCAAGAGAAAGTTTACCACACTTCCCACAACCGTCACCCGGTAAATGTCTTTTTCCCGTGTGGCATCTACTTTTTTGTTCAGAGTTTGCATTTCCATCTGCTTTTCGTCTAAGGTACAGCCTATCTTCACTTTGTGTGCAAATATAGTACATAAATCCATTACAATCTGTCGTTCCTTCATTATTTTCAATAGAATGATAATATTTTGAAGTCTGAGTGAACGAAGGAACATATTTATTTGTTTACTTTGCAAGAGGTAATCACCACAGATTACACAGATTGACACAGAATCTCTATTTATACATAAAATACATCATAACATTATGGCCAAAAAGAAAGAAAAGAAAGCCGGCAAACGCATGAAGAAGAAAGAGCTCGTCAAAGTACTGCTGGAATTCTTCCACACAAAGCAAGACGAAGTATTATCCCTGAAATACATCTTTGAACAACTCCACCTCACCACACATCCGCTGAAGATGCTGTGCATGGACATCTTGTCCGAACTGTCGATGGACGACTACATCACAGAAGTGGACAAGCACAAATACAAGCTGAACAACCACGGCGTGGAAATGACCGGAACCTTCCAGCGCAAGAGCAACGGCAAGAATTCCTTTATACCGGAAGGTGGAGGCGAACCGATATTCGTGGCCGAACGCAACTCGGCACACGCCATGAACAATGATAAAGTGCGTATCGCCTTCTATGCCAAGCGTCGCGGACGCGAAGCCGAAGGAGAAGTCATCGAGATACTGGAACGTGCCAACGACACCTTCGTGGGTACCCTGGAAGTTGCCAAGTCATACGCTTTCCTTGTAACGGAAAACCGTACGCTTGCCAACGACATCTTCATCCCCAAAGAAAAGTTGAAAGGCGGCAAGACGGGCGACAAAGCCATCGTAAAGGTGGTGGAATGGCCCGACAAAGCCAAGAACCCCATCGGCCAGGTAATCGACATCCTGGGGCGCGCAGGAGACAATACCACCGAGATGCACGCCATCCTGGCGGAATTCGGCCTGCCCTATGTCTACCCCGCTGCCGTAGAGAAAGCTGCCGACAAGATACCCGCCGAAATCTCCGCCGAGGAAATAGCCCGACGTGAGGACTTCCGGGGTGTGACCACCTTCACCATCGACCCCAAGGATGCCAAGGACTTCGACGACGCCCTCTCCATCCGCAAACTGAAAGGGGGACTTTGGGAAGTAGGCGTACACATTGCCGACGTGACCCACTACGTGAAAGAGGGCGGCATCATAGACAAGGAAGCCGAGAAGCGTGCCACATCCGTCTACCTCGTAGACCGCACCATCCCAATGCTCCCCGAACGGTTGTGTAATTTCATCTGTTCACTCCGCCCCGACGAAGAGAAGCTTGCCTACTCCGTCATCTTTGAAATGACGGAAAAAGGCGAAGTGAAGAACTCACGCGTGGTACATACCGTCATCAAGAGCGACCGCCGCTTCACCTACGAAGAAGCCCAGGAGATTATAGAAACCGGCAAAGGAGACTTCCAGGAAGAGGTGCTCCAACTGGATAAGCTTGCCAAAATACTGCGTGAGAACCGCTTTAAGGCAGGAGCCATCAACTTCGACCGCTACGAAGTGAAGTTCGAAATTGACGAGAAGGGCAAACCCGTCAGCGTCTACTTCAAGGAGTCGAAAGATGCCAACAAGCTGATAGAGGAGTTCATGCTGCTTGCCAACCGCACCGTAGCCGAAAAGATAGGCCGCGTGCCCAAAGGCAAGAAAGCCAAAGTGTTGCCATACCGTATTCACGACCTCCCCGACCCGGAGAAGCTGGACAACCTGGCACAGTTCATCGCCCGTTTCGGCTACAAGCTGCGTACCAGCGGTACAAAGACCGACATCTCCAAGTCCATCAACCACCTGCTGGACGACATCCAGGGCAAGAAGGAGGAGAACTTGATTGAAACCGTCTCCATCCGCGCCATGCAGAAGGCACGCTACTCCGTGCATAACGTGGGGCACTATGGTTTGGCTTTCGATTACTATACCCATTTCACCTCGCCCATCCGCCGCTATCCGGATATGATGGTACACCGTCTGCTCACCAAGTACTTGGACCAGGGAGGCCGCACCGTGTCCGAACAGAAATACGAAGCCCTCTGTGAACACAGCAGCAGCATGGAGCAGATAGCCTCCAACGCGGAACGCGCCTCCATCAAGTACAAGCAAGTAGAATTCATGACCGAACGCCTGGGACAGACCTTCGACGGCGTCATCTCCGGCGTAACGGAATGGGGACTCTACGTGGAGCTGAATGAGAACAAGTGCGAAGGCATGATTCCTATCCGCGACCTCGACGATGACTATTACGAATTCGACGAAAAGAACTACTGCCTGCGCGGACGCCGCAAAAATAAAATTTATAGTCTGGGAGATGCCATTACCATTAAGGTGGCACGCGCTAACTTGGAAAAGAAGCAGCTGGACTTTGCACTGGTGTAACCTCACCCCCGACCCCTCTCCGAAAGAGAGGGGAGAGGAGAGCAATGAATTGAAAACTTGCGAAACTTGAGTGAAGTGAAATAAAGAATAACCCTACAATATTAAATATCCCCACTTCCCCACTCCCCTCTCTTTCGGAGAGGGGCCGGGGGTGAGGCTTTGCACATGAAGACAATTACTATTACAGACCCTACACAGATTGAGGAAATTATCCGTAAATGCCCATACTGCATAGTGGGCATCACAGACCTTGAAGGAAACCCATATACGGTTCCCATGAACTTTGCCTATCAAGACGGGGTAATATACTTGCATTCCGGCCCGGAAGGCAGTAAAGTGGAGATGGTAACAAAGCACCCGCAAGTTTGCATCACCTTCTGCGAAGGACACGAGCTGGTTTATATGCACCGGCAAGTGGCATGCAGCTACAGCATGAAGTCGCGCAGTGTTATCTGTCGTGGGAAAGTACACTTCGTGGAAGACATGGAAGAGAAGCGACGCGTACTCGACATGCTGATGAAGCAATATACGGAAAATGAATGCAAATATGCTGAACCCGCCGTACGCAATGTCAAGATATGGGAAGTAAAAGTAGAGAAAATAAGCTGCCGGTCATTCGGGTTAAGACCAAGCGAACTATAAATACCATCTGCCGGTCACCTGCTCCACATTGATGGAGCGGATAACCGGCAGAAATATTTACTTTTACAACGGATATTCCTCAAATGCATACAACAGCGTCGAAAGATACCGTTCTCCCGTATCGGGCAGCAGCGCTACAATCGTCTTTCCTTCATTCTCGGGCAACCGTGCCAAGCGGGTAGCTGCAGCAACGGCAGCTCCCGAAGAGATGCCGACCAGCAGTCCCTCATACTTCGCCAGTTCGCGACCCGTACGGATGGCGTCATCATTGGATACCAGCAGCACTTCGTCTATCACGGCACTGTTATAGTTCTTCGGCACAAATCCGGCACCGATACCTTGTATTTTATGGGGACCGGGCTTCCCACCGGAAAGTACGGGAGAATCTTCGGGCTCCACAGCCACAATCCTTACCTTTGGGTTATTGGCTTTCAAGGCTGCACCCACACCACTCACTGTGCCTCCCGTACCTACACCGGCCACGAAAATATCCACCCGGCCGTCTGTATCACGCCAGATTTCTTGTCCGGTAGTACGCTCGTGCATTGCCGGATTGGCAGGGTTGTCAAATTGCTGTAGAATCAGCGAGCCGGGGTTGGCGGCTTTCAGTTCTTCGGCACGGGCTATGGCGCCTTTCATACCGTCGGCACCCGGAGTCAGTACCAATTCCGCACCGAGGGCTTTCAAAAGGTTGCGGCGTTCCAAGCTCATTGTGTCGGGCATCGTCAGTATCAGCTTGTAACCTTTGGCAGCGGCCACAAAAGCCAGCCCTACGCCCGTATTCCCACTGGTAGGTTCGATGATGGTGGCACCGGGCTTCAACAGCCCTTTTGCCTCGGCATCTTCTATCATGGCAAGCGCCACGCGGTCCTTCACACTGCCGGCGGGGTTAAAATATTCCAATTTGGCGATAACACGGGCTTTCAGACGCTTATTCTTGTTATAATTATTCAACTCCAGCAAGGGAGTGTTGCCTACCAGGTCGGTAAGGCGTTCTGCTATCTTCTTCATAATCCAACTGTTTTTAAATTCCTCATTCCCCTAAGGGAAAAGACTAACAATCCGGAGTGGAACGAGGTATGTTATTTCTTACAAGACAAAAGTAGCGCAAAATTGGTTCGTAGAAAATACCACAAATATGGTAAATACATACTATAAATGAGGGATATGTAGGATATTTGACGAGTATTTCCTATCTTTGTTGCCACTTTTAAACTTAAGGATATCATAATGAGTCCACTCAACTTTACCCACATTTTGACACAAGCAGTCGATGAGCTATCGGAAAGCGAATCATACAAAGGACTGTTTCACCAGCATACGGACGGCAACCCGCTGCCTTCGGCAAAAGTGCTGCGCGACATCATCGAACTGGCGCGGGCCATCATCTTCCCCGGATATTTCGGAAATTCTACGGTCAACAGCCGTACGGTGACTTACCATATCGGTGTCAATGTCGAACGCTTGTTCGACCTGCTGACCGAGCAAATCCTTGCCGGCCTCTGCTTTGCAGGCGACGGCGAATGCAACTGTTGTACCGAGCTCCAACGGGAAGAAGCCGCCTTATTGGCTGCCAAGTTCATCAGCAACCTGCCGGCAATGAGACGTACACTCGCCACAGATGTGGAAGCCGCCTACAACGGTGACCCCGCCGCACAGTCGTTCGGCGAAGTCATCAGCTGCTATCCGGCCATCCGCGCCATCAGCAACTACCGCATCGCACACGAGTTACTCAAGTTGGGTGTTCCCCTCATTCCCCGCATCATCACCGAGATGGCGCACAGTGAAACGGGAATCGATATCCATCCAGGAGCGGAAATAGGTGGTTATTTTACCATCGACCACGGTACGGGTGTGGTAATCGGCGAGACCTGCATCATCGGCAACAACGTGAAGCTGTACCAGGGTGTGACCCTCGGTGCCAAGAGCTTCCCGCTAGACGAAGACGGCAAGCCCATCAAGGGTATTCCCCGCCATCCCATTCTGGAAGACAATGTGATAGTCTATTCCAACGCCACCATATTGGGACGCATCACCATCGGACAAGGAGCCACCGTAGGCGGCAATATCTGGGTGACAGAAGATGTTCCCGCAGGAGCAAGGATTGTACAGACAAAGGCCAAGAAGTAAGTCACAAACAACCAATAAACAATTAAAATCGTAAATAACTCAAATCAGCAGTTCAAGTAGTTAAATGGTTATCAGCCACTAATGAGAGAAACGAGTGACAACTACCCAGATTGCCGATTCACATAAATAGTAAATGCATAGATGAGCGAACAATCTTTTGAAATGATTGCCAAAACCTTCCAAGGACTGGAAGAGGTACTGGCACAAGAGCTGACTGCACTGGGCGCCAACGAAATAGAAATAGGCCGCCGCATGGTATCTTTCAGTGGTGATAAGGAAATGATGTACAAGGCAAACTTCTGCCTGCGTACAGCCATCCGGATACTGAAACCCATCAAACACTTCACAGCCAAGGATGCCGACGAGGTTTACGAACAGATTAAAGCCATCCGATGGGAAGACTATCTGGATACGGACAAGACCTTTGCCGTGGACGCGGTTGTATTCAGTGAAGAGTTCCGTCATTCCAAGTTCGTTTCCTACAAGGTGAAGGATGCCATCGTGGACTATTTCCGCGAGAAGACCGGCGAACGTCCCGGCGTGCGTGTCAACAAACCGGACGTGCTGCTGAACATACACATTGCCGAAACCAAATGTACGCTGTCTCTCGACTCCAGCGGCGAATCGCTGCACCGCCGCGGTTATCGCCAGGAAGCAGTAGAGGCCCCGCTGAATGAGGTGCTAGCCGCCGGCATGATATTGATGACCGGCTGGCGTGGCGAATGTGACCTGATAGACCCGATGTGTGGTTCGGGAACCATTCCCATCGAAGCGGCGCTGATTGCACGCAACATCGCTCCGGGCGTATTCCGCAAGGAGTTCGCTTTCGAGAAGTGGGTGGATTTTGACCAGGAGCTGTTCGACACGATATACAATGACGACAGCCAGGAACGTGAATTTACGCATAAGATATACGGTTACGACAACAGCCCGAAGGCAAACGAAATTGCCACACACAATATAAAGGCTGCCGGCGTAAGCAAGGACGTGGTATTGAAGCTGCAACCTTTCCAGCAATTCGAGCAACCTGCGGAGAAATCCATCATCATCACCAATCCTCCCTACGGTGAGCGTATCTCTACCAACGACCTGCTGGGCCTTTACTCCATGATTGGCGAGCGTCTGAAACATGCCTTTACGGGCAACACCGCATGGATTCTTTCTTACCGGGAAGAGTGCTTCGACCAAATCGGGCTAAAAGCCACCTCCAAGATACCTTTATTCAATGGTGCGCTGGAATGCGAATTCCGCCAGTACGAAATCTTCGATGGAAAGTACAAGGAATTCCGTGCCGAAGGCGAGGAGTTGAGCAAGGAGCGCAAAGAATTTCGTCCGGCTTCTGGGGAACGGAAAGAGTTCAAATCCGGAGAAAGACGCGAATTCCGTCCCCGATTCAGTGGAGAGAGACGTGAATTCGGTAGCGAAAGACGCGAGTTCAACGGCGAACGCAGACCAAGAGAATTCAAGGACGGCGAAAAGCGCGAATTCCGTCCGCGTGAAAGAAGAGAGTTCAAGGATGGGGAAAGACGGGAGTTCAGACCGAGGGAAAGACGTGAATTCGGTGGAGAACGCAGAACAAGGTCGGGTGAGTCTTACCCGGAAAGCAAAAGAAGAGAGGCGGGAAAGAAGGAAGAAGAATAACACGAACAATGACAAGGAGAATGAATGCAAAGAAAATAAGTAAGAGCATTCTTGCACTGCTGATAACAGTACCTGCTCTGCTTGCAACAAACGCTATGGCACAAGAACTGAAAAAGCCGACCCTGGAAGATCTGATTCCCGGAGGTGAGACCTACCACAAACCGGAAAACAAATCGTACCAGTGGTGGGGCGATGCCGCTTGTCTGGAACTTGGCATCGACAATATAGAAGGTACATGGGCTGTCAAAGGATTAGGTGCCAAGCCCGGAGAGAAATTCACTGCCATCACATTGGAAGAAGCCAACGCGCTGCTGGAAGAAAAAGGACTTGGAAAACTGCGTCACTTTCATGCTGCAAAGGCTGTCAACGTACCCCGAGGCGTCAATCTGGGTATTCAAGTCCAAATAGACCCACTCCTGCTGCTGAACACCGGCAAGTACCGTGCCCTCGTCGACTGGAAGAAGAAAAAAGTCATCTGGAGCCAGCCTTGCCCCGCCCAAGCCGCAAATGAGGATTGGAACGAGGTAAGCCGCCATTTGGCTTATACTATCGGCAATAATCTCTATGTGATGACCGGTGACGGGCAAACCCTGAAAGTCACCAACGAACCGGAAGGTATCGTCTGCGGACAAAGTGTGCACCGCAATGAATTCGGCATTTCAAAAGGCACTTTCTGGAATCCTGCCGGGGACCTGCTGGCCTTTTATCGAATGAACGAAAGCATGGTCACCCCCTATCCATTGGTTGACATCACGACAAGAATAGCACTGGTGGATAAAATACGCTACCCCATGGCCGGCATGCTCAGCCATCAGGTAAAGGTAGGTATCTACAATCCGGCTACTCAAAAGACCATCTACCTGGACATGGGCGACCCAAAAGACCGCTACTTCACCAACATCACCTGGGCACCGGATGGCAAAAGCCTCTATCTGATAGAGCTAAACCGAGACCAAAACCACTCCGAACTGTGCCGGTACGATGCTGAAAGCGGAAAGCTGCAACAAGTGCTCATCGAAGAGAGACATCCCAAATATGTGGAGCCGCAATCTCCCATTCTATTCCTGCCATGGGACAGCCACAAGTTCATCTATCAAAGCCAGCGTGACGGCTTCAACCATCTGTACCTATACAATACGGAAGGGGAACTGCTGAAGCAACTCACCTCCGGCCCCTGGCTTGTACAAGACATCGTAGGTTTTAACCGGAACACGAAAGAGCTCATCATCAAGAGTACGGAAATCTCTCCTTTGCAGAGCAACCTTTACGCTGTCAACCTGAAGAATGGCAAACGCAGCTTGATAGGAGACCCAACCGGCATGCACTCGGCACAAATCTCCGGTTTCATGGGAACTTACCTCATCGACAATGCCTCTTCGCCCACTTGCCCCCGTATCATAAAACTGATGTCCACCAACCCGAAAAAACAACGGGAACACACACTGCTGACAGCCAAGAACCCCTACGAAGGCTTTGAAATGCCCAGCATAGAAGTAGGCACCATCAAAGCCGCCGACGGCAAGACAGACTTGTACTACCGCCTGATAAAGCCTGCCGACTTCGACCCGGCAAAGAAGTATCCCGCCATCGTCTACGTATACGGCGGCCCGCACGCCCAGATGATAACGAACGGCTGGATGAACGATGCCCGCGGCTGGGACATCTACATGGCAAACAAAGGCTACATCATGTTCAGCCTCGACAACCGTGGCAGCAGCAACCGTGGACTGGAGTTTGAAAACGCCACCTTCCGCCAGCTGGGCATCGAAGAGGGCAAAGACCAGGTGAAGGGCGTAGAATTCCTGAAAAGCCAGCCTTATGTGGACGGAGAGCGTATCGGCGTGCACGGCTGGAGCTTCGGAGGACACATGACTACGGCGCTGATGCTGCGCTATCCCGAAATTTTCAAGGTAGGCGTTGCCGGCGGACCGGTTATCGACTGGGGATACTACGAGATAATGTACGGTGAGCGCTATATGGACACTCCGCAAGCGAACCCGGAAGGCTACAAGCAGACAAATCTGAAAAACCTTGCCGGTAACTTGAAAGGACATCTGCTCATCATACACGACGACCACGACGACACCTGCGTGCCGCAGCACACCCTTTCATTCATGAAGGCGTGCGTGGATGCCCGTACCTATCCCGATTTGTTTATCTATCCCACGCACAAGCACAACGTCCTGGGACGCGACCGTGTGCATCTGCACGAGAAGATAACAAGATATTTTGAAGAATATCTTTAATGTACAATGTACCATATACAATGTACAATTTGCTATGCAGTGCGGGCGTGCAAATAGGGAGTAGATGGTAGAAGAAAGAAGAGAATAAAAGAGAGAATAAATCATTAAGTATAACAATCTGTACAACTTACCTGATGCCCCACAGCACAGACAAATTGTACATTGTAAATTGTAAATGAACCCATGAAAGTATTATTATTAGGCTCCGGTGGCCGCGAACACGCTCTGGCATGGAAGATTGCCCAAAGCCCGAAAGTAGAGAAACTATATATTGCGCCCGGCAATGCAGGTACAAGCGAAGCAGGCGAGAATGTGAACCTGAAGGCGACAGACTTTCCCGCACTCAAGGCCTTTGCCCTTGAGAAAGAAATCGACATGATTGTTGTGGGTCCCGAAGACCCGTTGGTACAAGGCATCTTCGACAGCTTCAAGGAAGACCCTGCCACCTGCCATATCGACATCATCGGCCCCACCGCCAAAGGTGCTACACTGGAAGGTAGCAAGGAATTTGCCAAAGGCTTCATGATGCGCCACAACATCCCCACTGCCCGCTACAAGAGCATCACCGCCGACAACTTGCAGGAGGGACTCGACTTCCTCGCTTCCCTCGAAGCGCCTTACGTACTGAAGGCCGACGGACTGTGTGCAGGCAAGGGCGTGCTGATTCTCCCCACACTGGAAGAAGCTCAGAAAGAGCTGAAGGAAATGCTGGACGGCATGTTCGGCGATGCCAGCGCCACGGTAGTCATTGAAGAGTTCCTCAGCGGCATCGAATGTTCCGTATTCGTGATGACAGACGGCCGCCACTATAAGGTATTGCCCGTAGCCAAAGATTACAAGCGTATCGGCGAAGGCGACAAAGGCCTCAACACCGGCGGTATGGGCAGCGTTACTCCCGTACCTTTTGCCGACGAAACATTTATGGAAAAAGTACGCACCCGCATCATCGAACCTACCGTAAACGGTCTGCAGGAAGAAGAAATCGGCTACCAAGGCTTCATCTTCCTGGGACTTATCAACGTGAAGGGCGAACCGATGGTGATTGAATACAACGTCCGCATGGGCGACCCCGAAACCGAAAGTGTAATGCTACGTATCAAGAGCGACCTGGTAGACCTACTCGAAGGCGTTGCCCAGGGCGACCTCGACCAGCGTACACTGGAATTCGACCCACGCACAGCCGCTTGCGTCATGCTGGTAAGCGGAGGATATCCGGAAGCCTACGAAAAGGGCAAGGTGATGACCGGATTCGAGAAGGCTCCCGAAACGGACAGCATCCTCTTCCATGCCGGAACAGCCACCAAAGACGGACAGACCGTAACTGCCGGTGGCCGTGTCATCGCCGTCTGCTCCTATGGTGAAACAAAGGAAGAAGCCTTGCAGAAGAGCTACCGCGTGGCCGACATGATAAACTTCGAGAAGAAATATTTCCGTCGCGACATCGGATTTGACTTATAAATGAGAACGAAGAGATTCCAGAACCGGATAACGGCAGGGCGGTTCACACTACCCACCGCTATCCTGATTTCAGTATCCTGCTGGATACTGACCGCTGTTCTGTTGCCCGAGACGGAGACACAGCAAAGCGGATATTCCCTTTGGGAAACATTCTGCGACTTCTGCATCCCCACCTGGGCAAACCGTCTCTTCAGCTTTATTCTGTATGCCGTCATCGGGTACTTCCTAATACAGCTCAACAATACGTTCGCCATCATCCGGATGCGGGCATCGGTACAGACTTCTGTCTACTTCCTGCTGATATCCGTCTGCCCCAGCCTACACATGCTGTATGCGGGAGACTTGGCAGCCGCCTCCTTCCTGGTGGCACTGTTTTTCCTCTTCAAGAGCTACCAGCAGGCACGGCCCACAGGCAGTCTCTTCCACGCCTTTGTCTTCATCGGACTGGGCAGCCTGCTTTTTCCGCAGCTCATGCTGTTTGTCCCCATCTTCTGGATAGGTGCCTACAACTTCCAGTCTCTCCAACCCAAAAGTTTCTTCGCTTCCTTGGTAGGATGGAGCGTACCCTACTGGCTGTTGCTGGGACACGCCCTCTACTACGGGCAAATGGAACTCTTCTGCCAGCCCTTCCGCGAGCTGGTGACCTTCGCTCCCACCCGGTTCGACTATCAGCCGTGGGAACTCGCCACCCTCGGGTATCTCCTTGTTCTGTTCATCGTCAGCGCGGCACACTGTCTCATTGCCGGCTATGAAGACAAGATACGCACCCGGAGCTATCTACACTTCCTCATCCTGCTGAATTTCTGCATCTTTGTCTATATCGGACTGCAACCGGTATTGAGTGTCCACCTGATGTCCTTTCTGCTCATCGGTGTCAGCATCCTGGCGGGACACTTGTTTGTACTGACAAATAGCCGCGGTTCCAATATATTCTTCATTTGTGCATTTATCGGATTATTCATTCTATTAGGATTCAACATATGGACGCTTTTGTAGATACACTCGTACAGCTGCTGATTGACTGGGGATATGTCGGTCTGTTCATCTCTGCCCTATTGGCAGGAAGCATCATTCCGTTCAGTTCCGAGATAGTGATGGTAGCACTGGTCAAGGTCGGTCTGAGCCCGGCACTGTGCGTACTCTCCGCCACCTTGGGAAATACGCTGGGAGGCATGACGTGCTACTACATGGGACGTCTGGGACGTATAGACTGGATTGAGAAATATTTCAAGGTAAAAAGGGAAAAGATAGAACGGATGCAGCATTTCCTCCAAGGGAAAGGGGCACTGATGGCTTTCTTCGCCTTTCTGCCTTTTGTGGGAGAGGCTATAGCCATTGCACTGGGCTTCATGCGCAGTAATCTGATGCTGACCACCACGTCCATGTTTGCAGGGAAACTGGTGCGCTACATAGCTATGCTGTGGGCACTGCAAGGAGCCATTTCGATGATGAATTATTGACATGTAGTGAGTTTGAGCAATAGATGTATAGATACAACGCGTTGGATGTATAGATGCAACGTACTGGATGTATAGATGCAGCACACTGGATATATAGGCGCAACAACACGCTGAATCACAGAGAATTAAACTAAATAAAAACATTCAACAAAAGCAGAAGTGATGCAACGAATCATAGAGAAGACGGAAGACGGAAGTGCGACACTGTTTGTACCGGAACTGAATGAACATTATCATTCGGTAAAGGGGGCACGTACAGAGTCACAGCACATCTTCATCGACATGGGACTGAAAGCATCCGCTACTGCCCGCCCGCATATCCTTGAAATCGGTTTCGGCACCGGGCTGAATGCCCTGCTTACACTGGAAACTGCCGAAAAGGAAAAGAGACCTGTGCACTATACCGGTATCGAACTCTATCCGCTTGCATGGCCGGAGGTGGATGCGCTAAAATATAGCGACAATCCTCTGTTCGAGGAACTGCATCGGGCTGCGTGGGAAGAAGAAGTTGCCATAACTCCTTATTTCACACTGAGAAAAGTGCGGGCAGATGTCGAAACAATAAGCATTGACAGTTTGTTAATGATTAATAAATCTCCGTTCGACGTTGTCTACTTCGATGCTTTTGCACCCGAAAAGCAACCGGGAATGTGGGAGGAAAAAGTCTTCCGGAATATCCATGCCGCCATGAGCACTGATGGCGTGCTGACCACCTACTGCGCCAAAGGAGTAGTACGCCGCATGCTGCAAGCCGTAGGATTCAAGGTAGAGCGTCTTCCAGGCCCCCCCGGAGGGAAACGGGAGATACTGAGGGGAAGGAAAGAGGAAGTGATAATGGATAAGGAATAGTTGATAATGAATAGTTGATGCCCCCTGCCACAGCGCAGCCAAATTGTAAATAGTAAATTGTAAATGAAAAAGTTTTGTTTTTTACTCCTCATAGCCACCTTGCTCTTCTCGTGCAAGCAAGGAGGCCAACAGAACAAGAAGAATGACGATAAACCCGTGATTACCGTCACCATCGAGCCGCTGCGGTATTTCACCGAAGCCATTGCCGGCGATGAATTCACCGTCGTCAGCATGGTGCCCAAAGGTTCAAGTCCGGAAACCTACGACCCCACGCCCCAGCAGCTTGTCGACCTTGCCCAAAGCAAGGCCTATTTCCGCATCGGCTACATCGGTTTCGAGCAGACATGGACGGAAAAACTGACGGACAATGCTCCCCACCTGCAATTCTTCGATATGTCCGAGAATGTGGAACTTATTCTGGACGATACCCATGCACATCATCATAAAGACGGGCATGTACACGAAGGCCATACGCACGCCGGTGGTGTGGAACCCCACATCTGGAATTCCACCATCAACGCCCAAATCATTGCCGGAAATATTCTGAATGCACTCTGCGCCATAGACAAAGCCAATGAAAACGCCTACATGGAACGTTACAACGCACTCATCCGGCGGATAGAGCATACAGACAGCCTCATCTGCCAGATGCTTTCCAGCCCGAATGCCGACCGTGCCTTCATGATTTATCATCCGGCACTTTCCTACTTTGCCCGCGACTACAACCTGCACCAGATTCCTATCGAAGCCGGTGGAAAGGAACCCTCTCCCACCCATCTGAAGAACCTGATAAACTCCTGCAAGAAGGAGAAGGTACGCGTCATCTTTGTACAGCCGGAATTCGACCGCCGCAATGCCGACCTTATCGCCCAGCAGACCGGAACCCGGGTGGTGGCTATCAATCCCCTCTCATACGACTGGGAGGAGGAGATGATGAATACGGCCCAAGCACTGCTCACCCCTCGTTCCCCTAAAGGAGAAGGAGAATAAAGAAAAAAACATGCTCGCATCTCCTATTATAGAAATAAAGAACCTCAGTGCCGGATACGATAACCGGACTGTGTTGCACGATGTAAACCTGACTATCTACGAACGTGATTTTCTGGGTATCATCGGCCCCAACGGTGGAGGAAAGACCACACTTATCAAGTGCATCCTGGGACTGCTGAAGCCCACTGCCGGAGAGATACTTTATCATACCGATTCCCCGTCACCCGAAGTAGCCGGTTCTCAATGCCTACCCCTCAACACTCGATTATCCATGGGGTATCTGCCCCAGTACAGCAGCATCGACCGGAAGTTTCCCATTACAGTAGAAGAAGTCATCCTTTCAGGCCTCAGCAGCCAAAAGCCACTTGCTTCGCGCTTCAATACCCGACACCGGGAAAAGGCCCGCCATGTGATAGCCCGCATGGGACTGGAAGGCATGGAACAACGCGCCATAGGTGCCTTGAGCGGCGGACAGTTGCAACGCGCCTTGCTGGGACGTGCCATCATCTCCGACCCACAGGTCGTGATTCTTGATGAGCCCAGTACCTACATTGACAAGCGTTTTGAAGCCCGCCTCTACGAACTACTGACAGAAATCAATGAAGAATGTGCCATCATCCTCGTCAGCCATGACATCGGTACGGTATTGCAGCAAGTCAAGTCTATCGCTTGCGTCAACGAAACGCTGGATTACCACCCCGACACCGGTGTCACGGAGGAGTGGCTGGAACGGAACTTCAACTGCCCGATAGAGTTATTGGGACACGGAACACTGCCACACAGAATACTGGGAGAGCATAAGCATGCTCATGAATAAGCAAAGGAGGTTGGTTTTACAGTAAACCAGCCTCCTTGCTCTTTCAAATAGTCACCCGGCAATCTTCTTACCCATTATTTATATCGGAATGCCTTATATGAATGGGGCAACAGTAATAAACGGAAAGAATTCTTAGGCGTAACCGGACGTCTGGTCTGTATCACCGGTCCGGCAGGAAGAGGACTCAAAACAGTCCCATCCTCCAAGCTTTCCAGCTTCATCACCTTATCACCGGTCACGATACGCACCTCTACCGGTTCGTCATTGAAGTTCTCTACCACCAGCGTTTTATTGTCATATACAAACAGGCCTACTTTGGAGGGAGCTTCCAGACAGACTCCTATGTCCTTACTCATAATGCGACGAATTTCATTCAAGGCATTGGCCGGAAAATCATACAGATTGCCCATATCGTCGGGAATGGTAAGAACATACAGATTACCGGTAGCATACGGGGCTCTCAACAGAATAGGATAGCCCGAAACTCCACCCGTCAGCGGACGACCGGCACTGACCATCTCCCAAGCATCATTCGTATAATACTGCACCTGCGGAATCAACAGGTCACGTCCGGACTGCCCGTAACGGCCGAAATCATTGACAAGAGCCTTCAAATCAGTACAACGCAACTCGGCTACCTCTGTAAGCTTCTCAGGAATGGCTTTCAGCAAACTGCTCGTAACCACCACATCACGCCCGCTTTGCAGTTGTCTCTTGATTTTAGCCATAATTTCCGTATCCTGTGCAGCTTGTGCAGTCAGCAGAACCACTTGCTGGTCTTCCGGAAAAACAGGACGCATATCCATCGGCAAACCTATCATGCCCAAATAGTTCTGAAGGAAATCATCACCGGCGGCATGAAAAGGCTTGTAGGATTTTATACCCACCGGATTCCCCAGCTTATGAATCAACTTATCCGTTTGTTTCAGCACAACACCGGCTATACGGGCCATCGTGGTAGGTTCTACCAAAGAGCCGTCTTCCAACCGGATGGGAGCGGTCACCTCATCATAGTTAAAGCTGGTACCCATTCCCTGCCAGGGAGTACGGTATTTAGGAGACAACTTCACATTCAGAAGCTGGTGATAGGCAAAGAGAATAATCTCGGGAGCCTTGGCAAGCATGGTCAAATGAAGCTGTTCGGCATACCGGTCCATACCCATGTTCAGTCCACCTACATCGACCCATCCCCCACCGTTATAACCCGGACGCAGGTTATCGAAATAACGGATAATATTATAACTCAGATAGTTCTGCAAATGCTGATTACCTGCCGGGTCCCTTGTTTCAGTACCGGTCCAGACACCGTCAAAGAGCTGGGGACCTTCCTCCAAATTAAATCCCAAACCTTGAAAGTGATCATACCAGTTGGGATATTTGATAATCACCTTTACCTGAGGATTCACTTTCTTGGCAGGTTTCAGCACGAGGTCACGACCGGCCTCGGTCATCAGCTTCAAGCGGTAGTCCGTCCAGCTCTGCATTCCTTTTGCCTTTATTTCTATGTCGGACTTGCAGCTGGTGAAGAAGAAATCATCCAGAATAAACTCATCAAAGTGTTTCGCCGTGTGTTCCGCAATCTTTTGCACCATCTTGCGGTGTTCGGGATTGGAATAGCAGAATGTCTCGAAACTGTTTGCCTCGTTGATGGTATAGGTAATGCCTCCGGCAGTCTCTATACCCCGGTCGTGGAAGAATTTCTTTGCCTGCTCCAGAGTGGCATCCTCCACAACCAGCAAGTCCCGGTGTGTTTCCAGATAAATCTTGTCCACTTCCAACTGTTGTGAAATCACATTCCAGGTAGAATCCAGCCAATGGATGTCCTTCATCTTGTCTACCTCGTAAGCACGGACATAAATGGATACTTTGAAACTCTCGTAAGCTTTTGCCTGCATGGTCATATTACAAACCATGCAGAGCAGAAAAACTACAATTACAAACTTATCTACCTTTATTTTACTATTCATTGCAATTCAATATTTTATTAGACGCCAATACCATATACATAAACCACGTAGCATGTCCACCCAGGCAATACTCACCTTCCTGCCACAAGAACGGAAAATGAAGCAGTTCCGGTAGATCGGGACGAATCAGATTAGTACCCGGAGAAACTCCACCCGGGATATAAGACCAATCAGCACGATTGACACCATAGGCGGCCTTCATCGTTTCGGCACCAACCCCCGTTACAAAAGCTGCCTGGTTACGTCCCGGATGCATACCCAGCAGATACTGGACGGCATTAAAAATGTAGTCCGGTGTAAATAAGTCAGGATAAGCAGCATGTAAATAACAGTAGTTATAGCCCAAATGCTGAGGCTCCCATGAACCGGAAGAACGGTTACCTCTGTCGTGTGGCACTCCATACGGGGTTTTACTGCTATACTCCTGATACATGGCCTGTAACTCCGGCAATGCCTTACGAATAGCCTTGCTGAAACGGACATTGCCCACAGCCTGGTCGAACCGTCCGATGAACCAGCCCGTCTGACGGATATTCTTGCAGATGAAATCCTGCTGCTGCAAAACGAAATCGCGGTACCCGGCTTCCTTCGTTGCCAGATAAAGCTCTACGGCGGCATGTACTTTCGTTGTCAGTATCCAATTGTTATCACAACGTGTAATCTTAAACAGCTCACGGGCTATTTCCAGACAATCTGCCGCCAGAGTATCATTATGTCCCTTCAGCACGCGTGAAATACCTGCCAGCCAAGCGGTCACCTGTAACTCACGTCCCGGATTGTCTTCCGTAAACACCCAACGGTCATCAGCCGTTCCACTGACATGATCAGTATGGGCCGAAGCATCTCCCAAGTGTGCATATTGCCGTACAGTAGGACACAAAATTCCTCTATAGAGGCGTCCCAATGCCTTCCAACCGGCTACTACGGTCAAAGCCCCGTTTTCCACTTGCTGTAACAAGTCGTTTTTCCCGTCAGGCTGGTGTATCTCTACAATCCGTTTTTCGAAATCAATGGAAGTCTCGTCCCAGTAGGCACCGAAATTCTCACAAGCCATAGCGAGGATATAGGCTTCACCTGCCTGCGACTCCACACGCAGGTCATAATCGCCTGCATCGTGCCAACCGCCTACGTTCAATCCCGGAACAAGATCGCCCGGCTGATATTTACACAGAGTAGAAGGTCCCTGGCTATATCCGTCAATGTGATTGATATTCGTTTGGGCCATTCGGGCATCGTCCTGGTGACAGAAGTCATGCCATACACGATACTTCTCGTTGACACGCATGTGACACATCTGTACCGGCAGGAAATATTCCACCTCCGCCTGCCAGATTCCTTTATCCCAAACATCCTTTGCAATACGGAACACCGGAGAAGCCGCATCACCGTACATCACCTGATAAAGTCCCTCTTCCGTAATTTCCGTAAAGTCGAACTGCAAATAATGGTAACGCTGGAAATCTCCCCAATCCTTGGCAGCCTGCTGTTTCACCAGTTTCCTGCCGTCGGCCGCAATACGGTAGAGGGCAGGTTGCCGGAAATCTGTATCCCGTTTGTCCAATTCGATGACAGCCACTTTCTTCTGTCCGGGATGATAACCCACTTGGGAAGTCTGTACTACCGGTGCATAGCGCCACTCCTTGGTAACTGTGGGACGGATAATCCATTTTACCGCATTCCCTTTCGTTCCTGCCGGAAATTCCGAACGAAGCACAAACCAACCGTTATTATGGTTTATCCGTCCGTCATACAGCATCAAATCTCCCTTCTCACTCTCAATCGTAATCTTTGCCAACTCATCCTGCGGATTGAGCACAAACTTTTTTCCCGCGGCAAGAGGGGCAGAGACAATATCATCGGCAATCATCGGATTATAAGTCTTCCGGTCCAGAAGCAACTGGTCCAGGCTGGCTTTCCCCTTAGGATTGAAGTCTCCGATATGCTCCATATTGGAGGTCTGCTTCATGGTGGGCCCCATCGCCTGATGAGGGAAAACACCCGTCCGGTTATCCATAATCCAGGGCTTGCCCAACAAGGTAGAAGGCACCAGCTCCAGATTGAAACCGAGCTTCCCGGCAAAGCGCTCCGGAACCGGCCGGTCCAAATCAACAGTCAATACCAGATAGTCCTTTTCCCCTTTCACCTTGATAGTATAGCCGAAAGCAAAATCCGGATAGAGCATCGGATTGAACCCCGCCATATGCTTGGCCGAGTCAGGATAGCTCAGTGTGACACGGATTTCGTTGGCAGCCTCATCCACCACCCGTTTCCTCATCTTGGGCAATCCCTGCCACTGCCCCTGCGAAATCTCGAAACGCACATCACCGCCTGCGGCCCTGCGGTCTCCATTCAAAACCAAGGTGACACCCCCTTGGTGTCCTTCAGGATAGACATCACTGAAAACCATCACATTGGCCCCGTGGTTTTCAAAATACCCCGACGGGTTAATCTTGAAGTCCTGGGCTTGCAAACCTGCACAAAGCATCAGTGATGCCGCACCTATTATCAATTTCTTCATACGTATTATTTTAAACGATTATACATTTCCACTCCCAAGCGTACCGTATGATATGGACAACGCCACATACTTACTTTGGGAGCCTCCTTTTTAGGCTCTCCGTCGAAACAGTCGCTATACCATTCCCCGTATTCCTTGTCCACCATATGGTCTTTGACAAAAGTCCAGACCGTATCAACCGATTGTAGATAAACGTCACTCCCGCTGATTTGCCAAGCATTGACACAAGCTATCACCGTTTCAATCTGGCCCCACCATGAGGCATGCTTGGTTTTTCTGTCACCTTTCTTCTCGTAAATCATATAGCCTTTATCACTCATTCCTTCAGCCAGACAAGCTTCCGTCACATCCAATGCAAGCTGATTTGTCTGTTCTATCAAGTCCTGATTTTCCAGCGTACGGGCAGCCTCACAAAGCAACCATCCGGTCTCAACATCATGTCCGTAAGAATCCATTTCGACCAGACTGTTCCACTCATTATCAAAGAACAGATTGAAATGCTTCCTTGACGGGTCGTAAATGCGGTTCATGAACAAATCGACGCAAAACTCAAGCCTTTTCTTCAAGCCATTGTCTTTCCAGCACTGATATAGAAGGGTATAAGCTTCCAACACATGCAGATGGGCATTCATGGTCTTAGGAGCGTTATTATCATATTGCTCCAATTTTTCCCAATTTTCGGTAAAGGATTCCACATAACCGTCATATTGCGGTTCGCGACCTTTTTCTTCCAAGACATGATACAAACTAATAGCAGTTTTCAGACTTTCGTCGTTACCCGTCGCCAGATAGTGCTCTGCTAATCCATAAATAGCATAAGTCATGGCATAAGTATACTTAGAAGCATTCACTACTTCACCATCGGGGTTGACCAACCAATACACCCCACCGTTCTTCTTATCAATAAATGTATCGATAAAATAGCGCTGAGACTTGTTGGCAAGTTTCAGATAAGATTCATCTCCAAATGTACGGTATGCAGCAGAAAAACTCCACAGAATCCGGGCATTCAACACTCCTCCTCTGGGAGCATCTACCACCGGAGTACCATTCCGCAATACAGTCCCATAAAAACCGCCGTCAGGCGCCACTGCATAATCCATCCAAAATGGCAGTACACTGTCCCGGACATTGGCAACAATTTCCGCACACAATGTCGACCGTAACGAATTATGCCGAACAGTACATGCACACACGCCCATACATATAAATAGAAGGAAACAAAATGTTTTTCTTGCCATACTTAACTACAAGTTTAAATTGTGGACACTTAATCATCTGATTTGCTCATTCAGGAATACATACCCCAAACATAGTGAAGAATCTCTTTTCTGTAGAAGAGATTCTTCACTTCGTTCAGAATAACAGAACAATATAATTGTCTATTCTTAGCACAATTTTAGAGTCATCAATATCCCTCATTCTGGTCCTCCGAATTGATGAGAGGATTATTAAGAATCTCATTAGTAGGTATTGGGAAAATCTCCTGATATTTCTGATGCTCAAAATAACGGAAAGAATCGCCAGTTTCCCAGCACTCCTCCGGTGTAGAATTGGCTTTTGTTTTCGGGTATTCGCATCTGAACCATTCTTCAGCCAACCCCATACGGCAAAGGTCAAAATATAAAGAGAACTCTGCATTGAGCTCATGACGGCGTTCTTGTGTCAAAGCCACTTTCCATACATCACTTGTATACCCTTTCCGCGTCTTATATTCAGCATAAACAGTCTTTGCATCGGGTACATCGACAACTGTCGTATTCAACATTGCCTGCGGGAAATCAATGGCTTGTACACCAATTTCCAAGTTACCCCACGCACGATTACGCACTTGTCTGATCATCTCCCATCCGGTCGCTTCCTCACCCGTCTCGAAACAACATTCAGCATAATCCAGCAATACGCCTGCATATCGTTTGAAAGTCAATGAAATCGGGCAATACACAAACCCGTCCTTACCCGGTTGCTTTCTCCAATACTTCAGTGAATATACACAAGGTACATTTTCAGAGCCTTGTACATATCCGCTGTAAGAGGGATTGGTACCCAGTTTTTCATTGGTAATAGGATGTACGTCACCCGTACCTACACAAGTATACTCCTTGCGCTTGTCTCCCTGCTCAAAAGAGCGATAATACTCCCAAGACAGAGCCAAGGACCCCCAACCGCCATATTCGGGAGCGGCACACATATAGCCATACCATATCTTGCCGTCATCGTGGCTGTTGCCTCCCCAATTCATATTGCCGTGAATATGATAAGCCACCTCAAAAATGGATTCTTTTGTCCAATGGTTGTCCCAGGCATGAAGATTGGCATAGCACGGCTCCAATGCATAGGTATTACTGGTAATAATGTCATTCAATTCCTTCTTGGCTTCAGTAAATTTCTTCTGATACATATAGAGTTCTGCCAAAAATGCCTTGCAGAAACCTTTCGTAATACGACCGTATTCTCCATCGGCAGGTTCCCAATCCAGCTTTTCCATGGCAAACTTAAGGTCTTCCTCAATAACCTGATAAGTGCCTTCCAGATTTTCAGGACGCGCCTTTCCTGCACTGGTTGTATAAGTCTCACCCGTAAGCAACATGGGGACAGGGCCAAAGACTTTTGACAAATACAAGTAATTGTATGCACGAATGGCACGCGCCTCGGCTTCAAACTGCACTTTCTTTTCGGCAGAAAGCACGGAAACGTCCACATTCTGCAATCCGGCCAGAAAACGGTTGGCACGGTCAATACCCTTATAGCTCATACGCCAAGCCGTATCCAGCGAACCTTTATTGGCTAATACCGCATGACGTTGCCATTCGGCATCCCAGCCGGACGCCTGGCAATCCATCGTACTGTGTCCGGCAATAAATACATTGGGCTTAAATCCCCATGTCGTATCATCGCCACTATTATCACTGCCTTGATAGGTATAAAAAGTATCATAAATACCATAAAGCCCCGACTTTATATTTGCCTCATTCCGGTACATGAAATCTTCGGGCAGAATATCGTAATGATCGACTTCCAAATAGTCATCACAAGAACTGGTAGTACCCAAGGTGAGAGCACCCAACAACAATATATGGTAAAAACTTTTTCTCATAATATGATTTGTTTATCTGTTAAGTATTAGATTAGAATTGTACACTCACACCGAAAGAGACGGATAACGGGAACGGATAGCGTCCGCCATCGAAACCTGTCAGCAGCACTCTGTCCGAACCGACTTCCGGATCACCCCATTTGTTATACGAAGAAAGCGTCAATATGTTGTCTGCACTGACAAACATGCGGGCATTCTCCATCTTCGCGTGCTTTACCAAATTCTTCGGGAAAGTATAGCCAAACTGAATGTTCGAAATCTTCAAATAATCGCCTTTCTTAATGAAAGCGTCACTGGAACGGTGATTCTTATTGTGGTCGCCCTTGGTGATACGCGGATATTTGCCATTGGGATTCTCAAGAGTCCAGGCATTCTTCACATATTCTGCCAGAACGTTCTGGTAACCGCCGTCAGGACCATACATAGAAGTCAGACGGGCAGCGCTGTAAGAATAGACATCCATTCCGGCTACCCCATACATATTCATTGAAAAGTCGAAATTCTTGTAAGAGGCAGTAAGGTTCAAACCGTAGGAAAGAGTCGGGAAACCATTACCGATAACCGTACGGTCTTCGTCTGTAATCTGGCCGTCGCCATTCAGGTCGATATACTTGAAGTCACCCGGAGCGGTGTCACCATCCTGGTACTTGCCTGTAGGCGATTGAGCATTCAAGGCATCAATCTCCTGCTGGTTCTGAAAAATACCGGCCACTTTCCAGCCATAATAAGAACCTACGGCATAACCGTTCTGTGTGATGGAGTGATTGTCCCAGTCATCACCATCCTGCGTACCATAACTGTTGTTTTTATAGAAAATAGGGTCACCCACCTCTACCGCCTCATTTTTCAAGGTAGAACCATTTACACGTACTCCTACATTCCAATCACCGAAACTTTTATTCCACGCAGCACTAACCTCAAAACCTTTGTTACGGATATGTCCGGCATTGGTATAGACAGACGTAAAACCGGTAGAAGGACGGATCTGACGATAAATAAGCAAATCTTTCGAGTCACGGATAAAGTAGTCCACCGAGAATGAAAGCTCGTTGTTCATAAAGGCCATGTCCAGACCGATGTTGGTCTGCTCGTTGGTCTCCCACTTCAGGTTGGTGTCAATTTCCTTTTGCTGTGCGATACCGGCTGCATTCATCATGCCGCCCCCGGCCATGACATAATACATACAATCCAAAGAAGAGAGCTGAGGGACAGAAAGACTGGTTCCGCTACCCGCATTACCGGTCTGCCCCCAACCTGCACGTATCTTCAGGTTGCTGAAAAGATTCAGATTCTTGATGAAGTTCTCCTCTGACAAGCGCCATGCCAAAGAAGCGGAAGGGAAAGTACCGTACCGGTTGCCCGAACCGAAGTTGGAAGAACCGTCGCGGCGTACTGTAGCCGTCAGTATATAACGGTCATTCAGACTGTAGGTCAGACGTCCGAAATAAGATTGATAACGGGTCTTCAAGTCACGTCCCCCATTTGTATTCTTGGAGCTGGGGTCGTTTGTCAAAGAAATCTGGCGAATGTTGTCAGCCGGGAAATCACTGGCACTGGTATTCAACCAGACACCGTCCGTATCGCTGATAGAGAAACCCGCCATAGCGCTTACACGATGATGGGCATTCGACCAGTCATAGTTGACAAACGATTCTAAGGCAATCTCCGAGTTCTGATTCTGATTGATAGAATAACTGTCCTTACGGTCCTTCGAACCAAATGTACGAGGATTATAAGGGGTATATCCATCATAACCTTTTGTGAAATAGTTGTAGCTACCGATGGTTTTAAAAGTCAATCCCTTTGCAATGTCCAATTGCAGGAATGCACTGGCCACCAAACGGTCCCATTTGGAAATCTGGTCGGTTCTGGTCTTGGCTGCAGCCACCAGGTTGTCGGCCCCCTTGTTGATGTCACCATCAGACTCTTGTTTATAATGTCCCCATGAACCGTCGGGCAGAACGATAGGCATAGAATAAAAGACTCCATTCTCTACATAGTCCATCGTAGGAATGGCTTGCGCATAACTACGCATATTGCCACTGAAGTGATGCTGGGCATGTGTATAGTTCAAGTTCAATCCCACATGAATGAAATCTTTCACTTTATGAGTGATGTTGGCACGGGCTGTCAGACGTTTGAAATAAGATTCAATGACAACACCTTCATTATTCAGATATCCCACTGAAAGGTTGGCTTGCGTGGCTTCCGTACCACCCGAAGCGGAGAGATTATAGTTCTGCTGCAACGCTGTACGTGACATTTCATCTTGCCAATCGATGCTATTCAATTTGCCAATGTACTCTTCGCCAAAAGCCAGATTGGTCATGACCGAACCGTTACGGCAAGATTCGCGTACTGCCTTGGCAAAGAGATCTGCATCGGCCACGTCTATCTTGTTGTTGTTGAATTGAAGGGAATAGTTGGCAGAGAAGTTGACTTGTGCCTTGCCCTTGCTTCCGTTTTTAGTGGTAATCATGATAACACCATTGGCACCGCGTGTTCCATAAATGGCAGTAGCAGAGGCATCTTTCAGGATTTCAATGCTCTCCACATCGTTTGGATTAAGAAAGTCAATGGAAGTACCGACCTGCACTCCATCCACTACATAAAGAGGGTCGGAACTACCGTTTACGGTGGCTACACCACGAATACGGATGTTGAATCCCCCGTCGGGCGAACCGGAGGAACGGATGACGGAAACACCGGCGGCAGCTCCCTGCAGACCTTGTCCCAAGTTCACCGGATTACGTTTCATCATCTCCTCTGCATTTACAGAAGTAACGGAACCGGTCAGGTCGGATTTCTTCATCGTACCATAACCTACCACCACCACTTCTTCCAATGTTTCGGCATCTTCTTTCAAGATAATCTTCAAGGCATTCATGTTTCCGGTTACTTTAACGGTCCTTGTCAGATAACCGATGTAACTGGCTTTCAGCGTAGAGCCTACGGGACACTGCAAAGAGAAGTTTCCGTCCAAATCGGTAATCATACCGTTCGTCGTACCCTCTACGATGACATTGGCACCGATAATGGGTTCGCCCTTCTCATCTACCACTTGTCCCTTTACGGTGGCTACACTCTGCTGCACTACAGCGACACTTGCAAACGGATATCCGCTTGTTGCAAAGAGAGGTCCGGCGCACGCCAGCGATACTGACATGATGCCCAAATACTTCATCACATTTCTCATAAATACTAAATACTTAGGTTTAACAAAGACCCTGCTTGGAATATACCGGGAATAAGAGTTTTGCCAGTTTGCTGGCACGGTCTTGCCAAGCCGTTGGCTAAGTTTTGCCAATGTGATGGCAAGACTTTGCCACTATAGTGGCAAAAAAGGTTTACTCTTTTCCCGGCCTACCGGCAGGAGTGGATTAAATATAGATTTTCAAAGATTAAGTTCAGAAACTCAGGGAAGTGCCTTCAACCTGATTCAGCAACTGCGGTTTCGCCTTTGCGCAATCCACTTTCACTACCTGAATGCGGTTGTCTGTAGGCAGGCATATCAAGCCCTCCGCCTGTTTCTTATCGGCACTATACACTTTCAGGCTCATCTTGCTCCAATCCATCTCAGAGGTGGACTGCGCCAACTTCAGATGAGGAAGCACCGAACCGTCGCGCACCAGCATGATTATCGGCAGGCTGCCTGCTTCAATCCTGTGCCATCCGCCTTCATACACTTTCTCCGTCTGATAGTCTATCCACTTTCCTTCGGGAAGGTAAACGGTGCGGCCGGTTATACCGGATTCGAGCAAGGGGGCAACCAGAATCTGCGAACCGAAGAGATATTCATCGTCCACCTTCCATGCTCCAGGGTCATCAGGGAATTCCACGAACAAAGCTCTCAACATCGGCAAGCCTTTTTCAGTACATTCCTTGGCTTGGGCATAAACATAAGGCATCAGCCGATATTTCATCTCTGCACTTTTGCGGAAAACATCCTGTACACGCTTGCTGTCGTACAACCACGGCTCTGTCGGAGGTGCACCGTGTGCACGAGTATGAGAAGTCAGAAAACCGAACGGCAACCAACGGCAATACAAATCTTCGGGAGTAGACTTTACAAATCCACCCATATCATGGCTCCAGAAAGAGAAACCTGACAAACCGAAGGACAAACCGGCACGGAGTGTACCCAGCATACCCGTATTCGTCGTAGCAGCATCACCGCCCCAATGCAACGGATAGCGTTGTGAACCGGCCCACGCAGCACGGGCCCACATAATATTTTCATTATGAAGCTTCTTGGTTATCTCGGATACTGCCATGTCGTAGCGCACCGGATAGAGATTGTGCTCATACCAACCACTTTTGCCCGAAGCATAAATACCGTTCAGCGGAGCCGCTTCGCCAAAGTCAACCTTGATGGCACTCACACCGATATTCAGCAGTCCGGCTAACTTGTCCTGATACCACTTTACAGTCTCCGGATTGGAGAAATCGAGCACCACATCCTCATAAGGAAGTTCCCCATTACCATTCTTTACATACATGTCCTTCTTTATCAGTTCAGGGAAATAACGGTTCTTGGGAGTAAAATAGGGCAACTGCCACAAGCAAACATGGAACCCTTGCGACTTCAGGTCCTTCAGCATCTGCTGGGGATTCTGGAAACGGTTTTCAGAAAACTTATAATCGCATTGCCAGTCTACATCAAACCAACCAGTATCAAAATGAATAACATCGCACGGATACTTATTCTTGCGGATATTAGCAGCCACATCATAACCTTCTTTTTCACTGAAATAAGTGATACGGCTCATCCATGTACCAAAAGACCACAATGGAGGCATACCCGGTTTTCCTACCAAATCAGTGTACTCATCCAAGATGTCTTTCGGCTCACCGAAGAATACGAACAAATCCAAGTTTTCGTCGCCCATAAACATTTTGTTCAGCCCGATATAAGTAGCACCGAAATCACAAGTGACAGGTGCGGAAGTATGCATGAACATACCATATCCCCGATTGCTCATAAAGAAAGGAATGGGCTTGTACATCTGGTCTGTTTCCGGACCTTGTGGGTCTGTAACAAACAGATTTACTTTCTGCCCCACTTTGTTCAACCCTGTAGCAGACTCGCCACAGCCAAAAATCATCTCATCTGCAGTCAGAGTAAACACGGGATTGATACGACGAGCATTGTCGCTTCCCCTTTTAATGAAACTGAAAGGGGTATACTTCACTTGCGTAGAATCAGCATCACGCAAAGTAACGGTTTGACTTAATATACGTCCTGTCTTATCTTTCAATACAACCCTCCAAGGATTCTTGTTTATTTGTACAGTTCCATAATTACCGGCATAGACAATGGTATTTTCCGTTTCGGTTACCTTCCAACTTTCATCTTTACCCGGTTCCTTCGCCAGCATAATGGATGTACTTACCTTAGGTTCCACTGGAGTAGTAAGCATACGAATACGTACTGTACGCGGAGTTACAAAGTCAATCTTAAATTTTAAGTTCGGGTCATTCTCATAAGCAGTAAAAGGAAAATCGAGCATTCTCATTTTACGGGGTTGCGCACCGTTGGTATTGAAAGCCTGACGTGGCATCAGATGCCCCCGTTTCCAGTTCACCAGTCCTTCACCCGACTTAACGTCGAATGATTCCAGATGATCTGCAAAAAACAAGGTATTACTCAAATCACGAAAATCAGTACTCATATCCAAAGGTTGGTTCATCAGATACGAAGTACCGTCATTGACATGTGGCTGTGCCAACAGATTGCCACCGGCAAACAACAGCATTGCCACTGCTAAAAGTTCTTTCTTCATACTATTAGGATTTAAATGATCTCACTGACAAAGGTATCTTGCATAAAGGAAAAACAGATGTGTGAAAAATGTCTTTTAATGCCCGTTTTTGTTGCATAGAGCACATATAGAGCACCTGGAAACAAAATGCATACTCTTTTTCACCAAATGAGGTATATCATCGTACATGAATACACAAATCTTCCCTTGCCCATCCGGATGATTATATTTAAGTTTGCAGATACAATATCGTTAATCTCCCTAAATATTACAGAAAACACATGAAGCATCTGTTTTTATTCTTAATATGCCAGCTATCCTTTGCCTTTACAGCTTGGGGAAATCCGGCAGAGATTCCACCGGCTGTTATGTTTAAACAGCTTTCCACCACAGAAGGACTGTCCAACAACAGCGTCAGGAGCATTTTCAGAGATAGCAGGGGATTTCTGTGGATAGGGACGGAATCGGGACTCAACAAATATGACGGCTACTCGCTCCGGCAGTATCACCGGGATAACTCCGAACTGCCCGACGATGCCATCATCAACATCTTCGAAGGACCGGAAATGAATGTATGGATAAGGACATCCAACGGTTACAGTATCTACGACTACAAGACCGGAAAGTTCGACAATGACTACAAAACCACACTCGAAAAATTAAAGATTCCCAGCAAAAACATTCTCAGAATAGGGAAAACACCCAAAAATGAATTCTGGGCCTACGATCATTCCAAAATCTATATACTGAACATAGACAACAATTCCCTCAAAGCATATCCACTGTCTATCGAGAAAATTTCCAATATATCGATAGGAGTGCAATATATCTACGTCATGTACTCCAACGGCGTACTATACAGCATCAACAAGCAAACCTCCGAAACCAGGGAAATCACCATCCCGGCCATTTACAAACCACTACTGGAAGACCATGAACCGCACGTCTATACAGACCAAAGTGAAAGCATATGGATATATACATACCAAAACAGCCTGCTACTGTACAAAAGCAACCTTACACAACAATGGGAAGACATCTGCCTGAACAGTTGCAATGATATTCAGTACAACCGCGTACAACGTATCCTCGATTTGGGCGACGGGAATGTATGGATTCTCACCAGCCACATGGGGCTGGTCATCTACAACACCTTGAATAAATCGCTTACCAACCTGCTGCACAACCCCCTGAAACCACATACCATCGCCAGCAACAACCTGAATACCATTTACCGGGATAAGGACGGAATCATATATATAGGTAACTTCAAACACGGCATCTCCTATTATAGTCCGATGTCCCAAATCATCCTCTGCAACAAATCACTGGAATATGACGACATCTTGACTTTCTGCAAGGACACCGACCCGGGATTTATCTACTACGGAACAGACGGCACGGGCCTGATACGCCAATCACTGATAACCGATGCATACGAGAAGATACCCACTCCCGCCAATATCGTAGTCGATTTATCCATTGACTCCAAGAGCCGTCTGTGGATCGGCACGTTCCAGAAAGGGTTGCTCTGCTATTTGAAAGGGCAAATCAGACAATACACAACCAGCAACAGCCAACTGCTCGAAGACAATGTATATACGATAAAAGTAGACAAACACGGATACGTCTGGATAGGTACGATGAGAGGATATATACAAAGGCTGCATCCTGAAACCGGAGTATTCGACACCATCTTGTATCGTCCGGGAGAGTTCTTTGTACGGGATATGTACTATGACAATGACCGGCATCTGTATGTAGCAAGCAAAGGCGGGCTTATCATCATCGACACCGAAACCCAAGCCTACAACATCTACTCCGAAACCACCCGTTTCAAGGAAACCGACATGCTCACCGTCTACAAGGACAGCCGTGACCTGCTTTGGATAGGCCATCCGCATGGACTTAGCGTCTGGAACCAGAAGAACGACTCCGTCTATTTCATTGACCAGAAGAACGGACTTGCCGCCAACCTCGTCAGAGCCATTACGGAAGACAACAACCATCAGATGTGGATTGGTACCGGCAACGGTATTTCACGCATACAGATGACAAACGGAGTGTATTCCATCGTGAACTATTCCGTAAGCGACGGGCTGATTTGCAATGACACCAACGTACATGCCATTCTGAAACTGGAGAATGGAAACATACTGATAGGCACTCCCAAAGGATACCAGACCATTATCCCCCAAGAAATTCTTTCAACAAACTACGATGCCCGCATCTACCTGACCGGAATCGAGCTTAAATCCGGAACAGCCCACTCTGACATCTTGGGAGGAAGCTCGCTTGAATGTGCACAAAGACTGTCGCTCACCGAAAAGGAAAATTCATTTACTCTATCCTTCTCAGCTCTCGACCTGATAGAAACAGACAAGATAAAATATGCCTACAAAATCGACCAAAGCCATGCCAACTGGATTTATGCTGAAAACAACAAGATAAATCTATCCATGCTGCCTGCCGGAAACTATACCTTGTCCGTAAAGGCATGCAATTCACAAGGCGTATGGAGCCCCCATATCAAAGAGCTGAAAATAAAGATACTTCCTCCCTGGTGGCGTACCTGGTGGGCCTATACCATTTATACCGGCATTGTTCTGTGCATCATCCTACTAATTATCCGCAACCTGCGTTCACGGCACAAACAGAAACAAATCATGCAGGCCATTGAAGTAGAAAATGAAAAGCAACAGAAAATCAACAACATGAAGCTACAGTTCTTTGCCAACATAAGCCATGAACTGCGTACCCCCCTATCGCTAATCATCAACCCGCTTGAGGAATTCTTTGTGGACCACCCCGAATACCGAAAGGGGATTCTGGATATGGTGAAGCAAAACGCCGACTATCTGCTGGAACTCATCAACCAATTGCTGGACTTCAGAAAGCTCGACGCCAAAGCCGAGACACTGAAATGCAAGCACGACAATATTCTCATCATCCTGAGCGAGATATTTCATTCCTTCGACCCGATAGCACAGAAACGGAACATCGGCTACAGCTTTACCAGTCCGCAGCATTCCGTATTCATGGATTTCGACTATGACAAGATACGCAAGATATGTACCAACATTCTGTCGAACGCATTCAAGTTCACTCCCAATAAAGGAAGCATCTCACTGGACATTGCCATAAAGGGAAAAAATCTGGAACTGACCTTTACCGATACCGGTTGCGGCATAGAGGATGAATCCAAGGAAAAAATATTCCAAAGATTCTATCAGTCGGGAAAAAACCAATCGAGCAACGGAGGCAGCGGCATCGGCCTACACATTGTTTCCGAATATGTAAAAATGCACCAAGGCACTGTCTGCGTCAAGGATAACCAGCCTTGCGGTTCCGTATTCCTGATTACACTCCCTCTGCACCAGAACAGTAATGAAACCGGAAACGGAGAGCTGGTCGAAGCATCGGAAACAAAAGAAGAAACCCATCCGTTCACTATCCTGCTTGTAGATGACAACTACGACTTTCTTAAATTTCTCTCTGAAAGTCTTGCCAGAAAATATCACGTATTGAAAGCCACTAATGGGAAACAAGCACTGAATGTTTTGGAAAAGGAGGATATAGATTTAGTGGTCAGTGACATCATGATGCCCGAAATGGATGGTCTGGAACTATGTTCAACCATCAAGAACGATATACGCTATTCACATATCCCCATCATCCTGCTGACAGCCAAAGCAAGCGAGGAGCACCAATTGGAAGGACTCAACGTCGGTGCAGACGACTACATCACCAAGCCTTTCAATATGGAAGTCCTCAAACTGCGTATCAACAAGATTATCGAGATGAACGTCAAACGGCAGGAAATATTCAATCAGGAAATTAAAATCGAGCCAAGCCGTATCACCATCACTCCTCTTGACCGACAGCTGGTGGAAAAAGCCATCCAGATTGTAGAGGACAATATCAGCGAAACCGAGTTTTCCGTCGAAGAGCTTGCCAGCAGCCTGAATATATCACGCAGCTATTTCTACAAGAAAATGATTAAGATAACGGGAAAGAAACCCATCGAGTTCATCAGAACCATCCGCATGAAACGGGCACAGCAACTCCTGACAGAAAGCCAAATGCAAGTTTCGGAAATTGCATATACCTTGGGGTATAACTCCCCCAAGGTATTCTCCAAGCATTTTAAAGATGAATTCAACATCAGCCCGTCCGAATTTATAAGGCAGCAAGCTGAATAGGAACATCATTTTGACATCAAAGCATCCAACGAAGACACCAATGCCACCAAAGCGGCACTCCAATTAATGGCTATCTCATTGGAAGCATACGAACCTTCCACATCTGCATAAGACTCATCCGGCAGGTTGGAAGCATAAGCAACGCCATCCTGCTGCCCAGGATTGGGACCGCCAACCAGGAAACCGGGAAGAGGTGCCTCTATATCATCCGATGCAGAGAGACGATGGTGCGGATACAGAGGACTCTTCATCCCGAAACCGGTGACATAACAATATCCCGTGGCATTCTTTCCTAAAATGTAGTCCATATTGCGGTAGGCGTTCGTCAAGTACGACTTCTCGCCTGTAAGCAAATAGGCGCAAACCAGTGAAGTGGCTTGGTTAGCACACCCTTCGGCAAGGCATCCCCAGAAGAAATCTTTGGCATCGTTGCCGTAAGGAGCATGGAAAGGAGAGCGGTCAGCACCCCGCACAGCCTCGGCAGCATAGTCCAGTAACAGGTCTTTCATGGCATTTGCCAACTCCACGTCTTCACCCTGATATTCCCTGCCCGGTTGCAGCCAGGCAAACACGCCCAACGCAGTGGTATTGCCCCAAGAAGGAGTCTTATATGCAGTGGGGAGATGCTTCTTCACTTGTTCCCGATAAGCGGGCTTTCCCGTAGCAAGATAGAGCTCGGAAGCCGCCCAGAAGAATTCGTCATCGGCACTACGATCACCGTAAGCTCCCGTAACCACGGCAGGTTGATATTGCTTGTTGAGGAGGTCCTGATGATAGAGCGCCTGCGGATGCGCTTCTGCCCAGGCGTAAGCACGTTCGGCAGCCTGCAAAGCCACTTCCGAAAAGCCCGGATAATCCTCTTCGTAAGGAGCAAACAAGGCAGAAGCCTGCGCCAAAGCCGCAGCATAGTCCAATGCAGCCGTTACTGATTTCTGAACCACATAACGGGGCTGCTTGCACTCCGTAGGCTTGATGAATCCCTCGAACGAAGGGGTAGTCAGCTTGTGGTAGACTCCTCCGTCGGCAGGGTCTTGCATGGTCAGCATCCATTTCAGGTTATAGTACATCTCGTCCAGCAAATCGGGCGTGTGGTTTCCACTTTCCGGGATGTTGACCCGTTGACGGATAAAATAGTCAGGAAAGCGGGCATAAATCGCCTGCATCAATCCGATGGAATAGGCGGAGTTCACAATATACTTGTTATAGTCTCCGGCATCATACCATCCTCCCGGAGAAGAAATCACCGTTCCCGCCTTACGTTCCGGCCCGGCGGCATTGGGATGTATCAGTACCTTGTCATCGGGATGGCCTGCCGGACGGCTCCACCGACCCGCATAAGTCGCTTCGATGGGCATGCCCGTACGTTGGTAATAGAAAGATTTCAAAGCAGCATCGGCCAAAGGGGACAGTACTCTTTCTTTTATTTCGAATGCCACTGAATCTCCGTTAACCATCAGAAAATAGTTTCCCGGTGCCGTGATGTCACTGAAATCCAATATCGTCCTGTTCTTATCCGACCAAGCGGATGAAGCGGTATATCCGGGTTTGCCGGAAAATACCCGATTGCCCGTGGCTGCATCTACTATGGTAAATTCACGTACCTCACCGGTATTCACCACTGCTACTTTCTCCTGCCGGGGATAGTACCCTAACTGATTCAAACGTACAGTTTCTGAAGGATGACCTAAAGTGACCATCCCTCCCAGAACCGTAAACAGACATGCAGTTATATTCATATCACTATTCTTTATATATTAAAATTATTTATCAGACAATAAGGTAATGAAACTGATGGCCGGCAAGTGTACCCGTACCTGCCCATTCTCCACTTTCACTGCAGTTTCCTTCATGCAGTCTTTTGTATTGGTCACATAGACTTTCAGTTCCTTCACTTCTGCGGGGATACCGGAGATGACAGCCTCGCACTCCGCCCCATTATTGACCATATGGACAGCATATTCTCCGCGCACCATATTTCCGAAAGCCGCACAGTTTACGTTTTTCTTGCCACTTCTGACCGGAATGGCCAAAGCATCGGCCGGAGTGGAGGCCAGTTGCTTGATATTCCAGAAACGTTGCGTAGGACGCAAAGGGCCTTTGGAACCATAAATGCCGTCTCCCCACAACAACGAATAGTCTGAAGTAAGCTGCCACTGCAAGATGGACAATGGCTGGCAAATGGCACAAATACGCGTATACAGATTGATTTCATAAAGTGCAAACGTCGACTCATTGAATATCTCGGCATAACCATGAGCAGCGGCATCCGTACTACCCTCACCAACCAAGAGTGGTACATTGATCGCTTTGGCAGCATCCGCCCACTTCTTTAACGTAACATCATCACAACCACGCCATGAATGGAAAGAAACTGCACCAATATACTTATGAGTCTCAGGATTGTTCAAAGCAGGAAGGATAAAATCAAAAGTCGTAGCATCCGAATTGTCGCCAAGCAGCATACGGGTAGGAAGATTCAACTCTGCCAGATAAGCTCCAAACTCCTTAATGAAATCGGCATGCTCCTGCGGCGTGTGAAGGACATCAATACCCAAATCCGATTCATTGAACGAGAACATGGAGAACTCAATACCATAATACCGTTTGGCATACAACAGATAATCTGCCATGGATTTATAAATCTTCTCCTTTTTCCGGTTATCCAGACGATAAGCAATGACACCACCTTGACGAGCATAACTTGCAGGACCTCCGTCAATGGCCCATGCAGGCGGAAACCAGCAGCTTAGTATTACCGGCATTCCCATCGCCTTCAAGCGCTTTGCCATGAGGAGACTTTCCTCCACCCGCTTGTTCAGTCCCCCATTCTGTGCGGTGGCAATAGGGTCGGCTTCCTCTTCCGGTTGCCACAATCTCCACGGAAATTCCACACGTCCATAGGCTACACGCAAGTTTTCCAGACAGTAATCTATTACTTTAGGGTCGGCAGCAGGATTCTGCAGGCGGAAATTCCCCCCAAAGCCTGCGAACAGACTGCCCGGATTCTGCATATCCAATGTAATTTCCGCGTCACTATGATCTATCACTCCGGAAGCATGCAGTTCCATGGACAATGCAGTTCTCCCGGCCTTTTTCAGAGTCGGCATCAGCGAGATATAAACTACGGTACCGGTGGATTCTTTTTCAACCGTGGCCTTTACAGACTTATTGAACTTGAATTCCAACTTCCTATTGGCCGAAGTAGCGGTCAGCTTCCTGCCACTTGTCCTTACTTTGACATCAGCGTAGTTTTCCGGACTCAGGGCGATACAGTAATAGGCTGACTGGTTCAGAGTAGTGTCCGACAGCGCATCAATAGAAATCTCCACCAGACCTTTTCCCTTGTCCGTCACTTTCTGATGGAACTTTATACCTCGCAGAGTAGTCGTCACTTCCTGCATGTCCCCTTCACGATGGAAAACGGGACGGACCTGCTTCTCCTTTCCAGTAATCTCCATATCTCCTTTCAAGGTTCCGACACGCAGGGATGACTCAAAGTCTATCAATTCACCGTCTACACGGACACCCGTGATATTGCTCCATGCCATCACTTCCGTCTGGGCAGAAAGCGGCAGAGATAATATACCACACAGCAATACAACTATTCCAAACTGGAAAATTCGTAAATTCTTCATAATATCAAATCTATAAAAGGTTGTCATTTCAGTCTGGTATCAATCTCAAACCCCATACGGCTGTTATGATAGGGACAGTTCCACATACTTGCTTTAGGTTCCTTGTAGCGGGGAGTCCCATCTTCCAGCACGGTTCTGAACCATTCGCCATACTCCTTGTCTATCATCCGGGACTTGATGAAATTCCAGGTGCGGACGGCACTGTCCAGATAAGATTGTTCACCAGTCAGTTGCCAGGCATTGATACAGCCGACCACAGTTTCCGCTTGGCACCACCAGGAAGCGTCCTTCCTGATTTTGTCCTTATGTCGTTCATACATCATAGCTCCCATCGGGTTGATGCCCTCCTTCAAGGAAGCATCTGCAAGTTCCAATGCTACCTTCCTGCACCTCCCGATAACCTCCGGGTCACCCAGAGCCTCTGCAGCTTCCGTCAGCAGCCAAGAAGTTTCGATATCATGCCCGTAAGAGTCGATGTCATCCAGATTGTTCCAGTTCGAATCACAGTATAATATCAGGTGATGTGTTTGTGAGTTATACAGTTTGGTTGTTATCAAGTTTATCACTTTTGCAAGGCGCTCGCGAAGGCCGTCATCTTTCCATACTTTATATAACGCTGTGTATGCCTCCAATACATGGATATGGGTATTCATTGTTTTGGTGGCAACACCATCTCCATCATATCCCAGCTTTTGGGGAGTTCCCCATTCGCGGGTAAAGGATTCTATATAGCCATCATTTACGGGATCTTTGACTTTGCTCTCCATTATCCGATAAAGCTCTATGGCTTTTTGCAGGCTTTCATTGTTGCCCGTTGCCCTGAAATGTTCGGACAACCCATAGATAGCATAAGAGCAGCCGTAAGTCTGCTTGTTCGTATCCAATGGGGTACCGTCCGCTTTTATCAGCCAATATACGCCTCCATACTGCGAATCAATGAAGTGGTCTATGAAATACCGTTGCGCCCTGTCAGCCAATTTACGGTAGGCAGTATCGCCATACATCCGGTAGGCGGTTGAAAAAGTCCAAAGGATGCGGGCATTCAGTACACCACCTTTGGGAGCATCCGCTATCGGGGCACCGTCACGTCCCAATGAACCATAAAAGCCTCCGGAAGAATCTACGCTGTATCTTTCCCAAAAAGAGAGGATATTCTCTTTCAAGTCCGAGGTTATTTCATCTTTTAAAACCTTGTCTACGTGTGACTGTGCTTGCAGGAAAGGTGTAACCAGCAACCATACTGTAATCAGCAAAAAAACGGAAAACATACGTTTCATAATATAGCGATTTAAGGAATTAATCATAGTTACATTGCAAATGTACAAAAAAACAAGTTGCCACTACTCACTACCATCCTTTTTCAATGGATACAATTGGTTCCGATAAAGGCTGTTTTTGGGTACTGAGTCCTTGTTTTACCAGACATCAGCTTTTATTAGCTCAAACGTTGGTATCTGGCAGTTCAAACACCATTGTATGACAAATATAACAATGAATATCATAAAAATAGAGGAAAAAGACACATTTCATAACGTTATTGGCTACAAACAAAAGCCATCCGTTTCCTTTTTAGTCCGTATATTAGTAGAAAATTTCGTAACTCAAAAATAGATACTATGAGAAAGAAACATTTCCTATTTGCATCAGTCTTGGCACTGCTTTGCGGCAGCAGTACGCTGCATGCGCAAGACTTCAAGCTGACATCCTCCGGTTATTTCAAGAACCAGGGAGTCGACGTCATGGCTTTTGATGACATCTATCCCGAAGGACACCAGGGAGGGGTATGCATCATTATGAACGGACACCGTGTGGCAACAAACGGAGACATCCGCCTGGAAGCCACGCCCGGACAATGGCAACCCGTACCGAAACAGCTCGACCGGAAGCTCGGTGACAACAGCATCACCGCCACGCTGTGCTATCCCGACTCCTCACGCCATCTCACCGGATTCAACCCGATGATTTACCCGGACCTCCACCTTATATATACGGTAAACGTGGAAAGCAAAGGTAAAAACATAGAGGTGACCGTAGATCTTGACCGCCCCATTCCCCAGGAATTCATCGGAAAAGTAGGCTTCAACCTTGAATTCTTCCCGGGTTCCCTCTTCGGCAAGCCCTGGATTATGGACGGTCAGAGCGGCATCTTCCCGCAACAGCCCAACTCCCCCCTGATGACAACCCAGCCCAACTATCTGCATACAGGAAACTACCATGACGGCAAAAAATCGCTGGCAGACATGAACAAACTGATAGGAAAAGGTTACAGCCCGATTGTGGCAGACGACATCATCAGCGAACCTTATGCCAAAGGAACCAAGTTCACCTCCCGGCCCGATGACCCTTACAACAAAGTTACCATCGAATCATTGAGCGGTGACCTGCAACTGTTTGACGGGCGTATGAACCACAACAACGGCTGGTTCGTACTGCGCAGCAACATAAAACCGGGTGTCACCAAAGGTGCCGTCAAATGGATTATCACTCCGAACGTAGTGGCCGACTGGATGTATCAGCCGGTTATCCAGACTTCACAGATAGGTTATCATCCCACTCAGGACAAGGAAGCCGTCATCGAAATGGATATACGTGACAACAGAAAGGAAACGGCACAAATCATCCGCATTGATGCCGACGGCGAAAAGGTTGTCAAGAACGTCACTCCTGCCAACTGGGGTAAATTCTTGAGGTATAACTATCTGAAAGTAAACTTCACAGATGTAAAGGAACCGGGGCTTTATAAGATTAAATACAATACCTCCGTGTCTCCCATCTTCCGCATCGACAATGACGTATATGCCCGTGGCGTATGGCAACCCGTACTGGAATACTTCCTTCCCGTACAGATGTGCCACATGCGCGTCAACGAAAAATACCGCGTATGGCACGACTGCTGCCACATGGACGATGCCCAGATGGCACCGGCACACAATCATATCGACGGCTACGACCAGAAAGAGGGCCTGTCCAAGTTCAAACCGGGTGAAGTGGTTCCCGGAGTGAACATAGGCGGCTGGCACGATGCCGGAGACTTTGACCTCCGCATCGAATCCCAAGCCGGAGAATCCTATATCCTGGCACTGGCCTACGAAGCTTTCCACCCGAATCTCGACGTGACTTCCATCGACCAGATAAACCGTGTGACGGAAATCCACCAGCCCGACGGTAAGAATGACTTGCTGCAACAAGTAGAGAACGGCGCCCTTACGGTAGTCAACGGCTACCTGGCACTGGGACGTCTCTACCGGGGAATCATCTGCAACGACCTGCGCCAGTACGTACTTCTGGGTGATGCCGCCGCCATGACCGACGGGAAAATCGGTAATGAAGACGACCGCTGGATATTTACGGAGGATAACCCCGGACGGGAACTGTCGACAGCTGCCCAGCTGGCTGCCGTATCACGTGTATTGAAAGGTTTCAATGATACATTGAGTGTGCATTGCCTCGACATTGCTCGCAAAGTATATGCTTCTACCGGAAGCGGCAACAACAGAGCCTTGTTCCCCAAAGTGCAGGCAGCCGTAGAGCTGTACCTCACCACCGGCGAACAACCCTATATGGACTTCATTCTGGACAACCAGGAGCTCATCATCAAGCAGATAGGCCGCATCGGCTGGTACACGGCACGTGTGGAAAAACTGTTCGCACAGATGAAGAACAAGAAAGCCAAAGCCTTTTCAGCAGCTTTCCGCAAAGCTTTGACCGGATATGAACAAGAACTGAACAAACAAGTGCAGGAGACTCCCTATGGCGTTCCCTACCGTCCGAACATCTGGGGTGCAGGCTGGGATATACAGCGTTTCGGCTTCCAGCACTACTTCCTGACAACCGCCTATCCGGAAATATTCCCGAAAGCACCGGTATTCAATGCCCTCAACTTCATTCTCGGATGCCACCCGGGCTCCAACCAGGCTTCCTTCGCCTCGGGTGTCGGCGCACAATCAGCCACTGTAGGCTACGGACTGAACCGCGCAGACTGGTCGTACATTCCCGGTGGAGTCATTTCCGGTACGGCGCTTATCCGTCCCGACTTCCCGGAACTCCTGACGTTCCCGTTCCTCTGGCAACAGACTGAGTATGTGTTGGGAGGAGGTTCGTCCCACTATATGTTCCTGGTACTTGCAGCAGAACAGTTGCTGAAACAATAAAAGACAGAGGGGGAACAAAACCCTCTGGATATTTTCTTTTAGGCGCGGATTACACGGATTTAGTTTACTGCATCCGTGGATTCCGCGTAACCCGCGCCCAATATTATAGTATAATGAAAGTGTTTATATACTTTTCACTCTTTCACCAATTATCCGTACGGAACGGAATGGTAGGCAGTTCATTCCCACCGATCATCGTACCAATCTGGAAATCATGGAAACAATAGCGCACGCTGACGGGATGGGATACCTTTTCTGAAGAGATTACCACTTCATTCGTCTGCCAGTGCAGCCATACTTTGTCGGCAGGATGGAACACACGGTCCTCACCCGCCACTTCGAAACCGCGAAGGTCATAGTTGCGACAGATACCCATTTCCAAATGGTCGAAGGAAACCCATGCTTCACTGCCTTTAGCAGTCCATGACTTATATTGTGGGCCGAAACAGTGTATCTGCTTCAATCCATAGGTAAGGTTCAATGCCAGATAGCTCAAGCGTTGACCTACCTTTGTCTTGTTGCGGGGATGGATATTGTACATCTCATAAGGCTCTACAAGGTCGTTTGTCGAAATCATACCACTGTTCGGAATCAGGCTTTGGGCACGGAATTGCGCTTCACGTAGGTAAGCAGCTTTCTCTTGCTGGGTACCTCCATAGGCGTACGGCGCTATTTCGGCAAAGTAGAAAGGCAATTCGCCCAGCCCCCATTCCTTGCGCCACAGCTGCACCATGTCGGCCAAGCGTTCGGCATATGTTTCATGGCGACCTACGTTCGACTCTCCCTGATACCAGATGAACCCTTTGATGGTATAGTTCTGAAGCGGCTTCAGCATGGCATTGTACATCAGCATGGGGCGGAGCATGGGATGCAGGCGTTCGATGGAATCGGGGTTGAGAGATATGTCTGGATAGTTTTCCAGCAGTTCACGGCTTATCCAACCTTCTACAGTGGATCCACCGTAAGCGCTACAGATGATGCCGACCGGAATCCGGAGGGCACGGCTCAACGAAGTGGCAAAATAGTAGGCCGTCGCACTGAAATCGGGTGCGGTTTCTATGGAAGATATGTTCCAGCTACCTTTGCAGTCGGTTTGCAGTTCATAAGTCTGGTGCTTGGGAACGGTGAACATACGCACCCCCTTATTCTCGGCAGAAACTATGATGTCATCCGCTCCGTTCATGATGCAACAGCCAGCAAAACCTTTCAGGGGCATTTCCATATTGCTCTGGCCGGAAGCAAGCCATACTTCACCGATTAGGATATTCTTCAACGTAGTTTTTTCTCCGTCATCAAAAGTTATCTCATAAGGCGTGTATCCTGCTGCCGGAGTCTCCACGGCAAGCGTCCAACCGCCATCCTTATCGGCACGGCAAGTCATTGTCTGTCCGTTCCACGAAGGCGTAACGCGTACTTCGGCTTCCGGAGCAGCCGTTCCCCACAGTTTCACTTCAGTCTGCTGCTGGAGTATCATGTTGTCGCCCACCAGTGCAGGCAGTTTTACTTTGGCGCCCAACGAGGCGGCACCGCATAATAGAATCAATGCAAGAACCTTACTTTTCATAGTATATTTGTATTTAACATTATATTCGGAATCAATAACGCGAGCAAAAATAAGGCTTTTTTGCTCACGTTCTCCGTTTCATGTGCAAAAAGTGGGTGTTTTTGCACATGTGCTCAAACAAAATTATACATTGATGTATTATACATTGATGTATAATTTGTATATTTGTCATTAAATCAAGAACAGAAAGTTTATGAAATCACCTTTTCAATACGGCACACTGGTTGATAAAGAAAGTTTCGTCAATCGGGTAGAAGAACGAAAGCAACTGAAAGAATTACTTGGATCGGGCATCAACGTAATGCTTATTTCACCGCGCCGATGGGGAAAATCGTCGCTTGTAAAAGTAGCTATGGACGAACTGACACAAGAAGACAAGCATATCCGTGTCTGCTTCATTGATGCATTCAGCATCAAGACGGAAGCTGAATTCTACCGCATCTTTGCGCGAGAAGTCATTTCTTGCGCCGCCTCCACCCTTGAAAAGAGGCTTGAAGATGTGAAACAGTTTCTTAAAGCCGTTTCTCCCAGTATCACATTGAAGAGCGACCCAACCGATACCCTCTCCTTTGACCTGAAATTGGAACTGGAAGAAAAAAGTGTCATGGAGATACTGGAACTACCCGAAAAGATAGCAGCTGCCAAAGGCATACACCTGATTGTCTGCATCGACGAGTTCCAACAACTGGCACTACTACCCGGCTACAAAAGTATGGAGGGAAAAATGCGCTCTGCCTGGCAGAAGCAGCAACAAGTCTCCTATTGCTTTTACGGAAGCAAGCGGCATATGATGATGGACATCTTCAACAATTCTTCTAACCCCTTCTACCGCTTCGGACAAGTACTGTTCCTGCAAAAGATAAAGAAAGAGGAATGGGTGCCCTTCATCGTCAATGCCTTCCACCGGACGAACAAAGAAATCAGCGAACAGCAAGCAGAACAACTGTGCGACATCGTGAAATGCCATTCGTGGTATTTGCAACAGTTGTGCTATTTCATCTGGAGCGGTACGTCTGAAAAAGTGACAGATGAGATTATCGAAATCCGTACCCGCCAACTGATAGACACCAACATGCCTATGTTCATGAACGACACCGAGAACCTGACTGCTGCCCAAACTGCCATGCTTCGTGCTGTAGCCGACGGTGAATACCGCTTCAACTCCATCCCCGTAGTGCGGAAATATGAATTGGGCAGTGCACAGACCATCACACGCAACAAGCGTATGCTGACAGAACGTGATTTCATTGAGAAAGAGGGGAACAAGTATGTTTTCTCCGATCCGATATTCGAGCTTTGGTTCAGGAGGGAGTATTGCTGAATATAAAAAAAGAACGTGGAACTGCGTGCTATCCATCGTCTTTGAAGGCCCTGAGAAAACCCCACTATACAAATGAACAGACAGCAGACCCACGCCGAAACCAGCGCAGGAGCAGTCCATGCCATTCTTGTATAGTTTCGAAAATTTCTCAGGTTCTCAAAGACAAGAATGAAGCACAACGCTTCTTACAATATCATTTCACAAAACATTGAAGCTAAGGACACTTCCTTGCTTCGATGGCAAATTTAACGATAAAGAATGAAAACAAGAAAAAGATTGGAAAGTATTTTTAAGGCTGATACCTACAGAAGATAAATATGATTTTGTCATTCTGACACTTTGTATTTTCTATCGCACGAGAATCCCGTATTTCGGACCGATTATCCACACAGAAAGAAATACGAGAGCGAAAATCCATAAGTGTCAGGTTATAAGCATTATACCAAAACGAACGTCCTTCTAATAAATCGAAATCACACCTCCGAAAGCCCTGATACACCGAAAATGCAAAAGCAAAAGAACGTTTTACTAAAACAGAGTAACCGTTTTACTAAAACGCAACTCCCATTTTAGTAAAACGGTATACTCTTTTTAGCTTAAAAGTGTAGCCAATTTCTGTATAAAAGTCCCACAAAAGCGGAAGAATATGCAAAAAGAACGCATCTTTATGAGCTGAATATCCACAATATATCCTAAATCCGTTCTTCTATAAAACCAAGTGCGGCAGGAAAACCGGGAAAAACATTACTTTTTGTCAAGGTTATAGGGATATTTCCGTCTTTCAGCACCTTTTACAACAACCCATGCAGTTCCCACGCCCGCACATGCCTTATTCCTTCATGAGACGGCAGGCAGAAGTCGTCAAGCGAGACAACCAGCTTCTCATAATTATCTTGTATCGACTCCAGCGAAGCATACTCACGGCGCACCGCCTGTTCATATACCAGCATGTAGGTGGATTGCAGATATATCGTACGGTCGCCTTTCCGGGCGATGAAGTCCACCTCTTTTTCTTTGGCACATCCGGTATAGACATCATAGCCTGCCCTGAGCAACTCCAGATAGACAAGATTCTCCAGTTTATAACCCACCCCATAGGCCGTTCCGGGATAGAGAAAATTCTTAAAGACAAGGTCGTTGATGTAATATTTCGCCGTACCGGACAGTATTTCCTTTCCGCGCAAGTCGAAGCGTTCACAACGATACGCCAAGAACGAGTCTTCGATATAGCCTATGTAAGCAGCCACGGCATCATAGCCCGTCTTCCGGCCTTGGCTCTTGAAATAGTTCACGATGTTGCCGATGGACACTAAATTAGAGGCATTGCCTACAAGAAACGCAAAAAGGTCTTCAAGCAGTCGGGGGTCACGTATGCTGTAGCGTTGGCTGATGTCCTTCAGCAAGATGGTGTCCTTCAAGGCAGACAAGTAATTGCGCTGCACCTCCTGCTTTTCGGGCAAGACAAAAAGTTCCGGGATTCCGCCCGTATTCATATAGCTCTCGCGGTTCTGTTCCAGATGCCTTATCTCTGCATACTCCTGATAGCTGAAGGGATATACCGGGAATTGGACGTATCGCCCGGAAAGCAGCGTGGCAAGCTCACCGGACAGCATCCGTGAGCTGGAGCCACTGATAAAGAGCTCGTACTCCTCGGTATAGTCCTGCGAATAAGAATTGACCGACTTTTCCCATTCTTCGATGAGCTGCACTTCGTCGATGAAAATATAAATCTCCTCTTGTCCAGAGATTGTACTTCCTAAGTATATCCATTCTTTCGTTCATAACCTAAAAAGTTTGCGAAAAAAGGCTAGATTTTCGGTTATAAACGAAAGATTCATTTAGACAAGCAAGGAGGATACTTCCTTTCCGCATCCCCCTTTATCGGCCGGATATTCCCTCTATAGAATCATCATTGTTGCATCTATACTTCCACCGCGTTGCATCTATACTTCCACCGTGCTGCATCTATAGATGCAGCAAATCCCTTAACCTATCCTAATAATGCAGCTTATTGTCACCTATTTAGAAGCGAAATCATTATATTTGCGCCCATATATGCCGTTATGTTAACTAAGCGGATGGCAAAACAACTTGTAAAAAACAAAACTGAATTATAACGAATTTCATCTGAATGAAACAGTACAAAACCGTAAACAACCTTGTAGGCTGGATTACCTTCCTCATTGCAGCGACGGTCTACTGCATGACCATCGAACCTACTGCAAGCTTTTGGGACTGCCCGGAGTTCATCACCACCGGCTATAAGCTGGAAGTAGGACACCCGCCCGGCGCACCGTTCTTCATGCTGGTAGCCAACCTATTCTCACAATTTGCTTCCGATGCCTCCACCGTTGCCAAGATGGTGAACTACATGAGCGCGCTGATGAGCGGCGCATGTATCCTGTTCCTTTTTTGGAGCATCACGCACCTGGTACGCAAACTTGTGGTGACAGACGAAAACAATATCACACGCGGCCAGATGGTTACCATCATGGGTAGCGGTCTGGTGGGCGCACTTGCCTACACGTTCAGCGATACCTTTTGGTTCAGCGCTGTGGAAGGCGAGGTGTATGCCTTCTCCTCACTGTTCACTGCCGTCGTATTCTGGCTCATACTGAAATGGGAGGACGTTGCCAACGAGCCTCACAGTGACCGCTGGCTGATTCTCATTGCCTACCTGACCGGTCTGAGTATCGGCGTGCACTTGCTGAACCTGCTCTGCCTGCCCGCCATCGTACTGGTATACTACTACAAGAAAGTACCCAACGCCAATGCCCGAGGCTCCCTGCTGGCATTGCTCGCTTCGGGCATACTGGTAGCAGCCGTACTCTACGGCATCGTGCCGGGTATCGTGAAAGTGGGCGGCTGGTTCGAACTGCTCTTCGTCAACACGCTGGGCATGTCCTTCAACACGGGTGTCATCGTATATATCATCCTGTTGGCAGCCTGCCTCATCTGGGGTATCTACGAAAGCTATACCGAACGCAACAAGGCACGTATGGCACTCTCGTTCATACTCACCATCGCCATGCTGGGTATCCCGTTCTACGGACACGGTACCAGCTCGGTAGTTATCGGTGTTATTGTCATTGCCGCATTGTGGCTCTACCTCCGTCCGAAGACGCAGGCAGCCGTCAAAGAGAAATTCCGCGTATCGGCACGCACGCTGAACACCTCGCTGCTCTGCACCATGATGATTGTCATCGGATATTCCTCGTATGCACTTATCGTCATCCGCTCCACCGCCAACACGCCGATGGACCAGAACTCTCCGGAAGACATCTTCACACTGGGCGAATACCTGGGACGCGAGCAGTATGGCACACGCCCGCTGTTCTATGGCCCTGCCTTCTCCTCGCAAGTGGCGCTGGACGTGAAAGACGGTTACTGCGAACCGCGCATCAAGTACAACGGCACGAAGTTCATCCGCAAGGAGAAAGCTACACCCGATGAAAAGGATTCGTACATCGAAATCCCCGGACGCATTGAGTACGAATATGCCCAGAACATGCTGTTCCCGCGTATGTACAGCAGTGCCCATACACAACAATACCATGCCTGGCAGGACATCAAGGGTTACGATGTGCCCTATGACAAATGCGGTAACATGATTATGGTAAACATGCCCACACAGTGGGAAAACATCAAGTTCTTCTTCTCCTACCAGCTCAACTGGATGTACTGGCGCTACTTCATGTGGAACTTCGCCGGACGCCAGAACGACATACAAGGCAGCGGAGAAATTGAACACGGCAACTGGATTACCGGTATCCCGTTCATCGACAACTGGCTGGTGGGCGACCAGAGCCTCTTGCCTCAGGAACTGAAAGACAACAAGGGACACAACGTATTCTACTGCCTGCCCCTGCTGCTGGGTATCATCGGCCTGCTATGGCAAGCCTACCGTGGACAGAAAGGCATCCAGCAATTCTGGGTGGTCTTCTTCCTCTTCTTCATGACCGGTATTGCCATCGTGCTCTACCTGAACCAGACTCCGAGCCAACCGCGCGAACGTGACTATGCCTACGCCGGTTCGTTCTACGCCTTCGCCATCTGGATTGGTATGGGTGTGGCAGGACTCGTCCGTCTGCTTCAAGACTATGCCAAGATGAAGGAACTGCCTGCTGCCGCCATCGTTTCCGTAGCCTGCCTCTTTGTCCCCGTGCAGATGGCAAGCCAGACTTGGGACGACCACGACCGCAGCGACCGCTACATGGCACGCGACTTCGGCCAGAACTACCTGATGTCCCTACAAGAAAGCGGCAACCCGATTATCTATACCAACGGTGACAACGATACCTTCCCCCTCTGGTACAACCAGGAGACCGAAGGTTTCCGTACCGACGCCCGCACCTGCAACCTCTCGTACCTGCAGACCGATTGGTACATCGACCAGATGAAGCGCCCCGCCTACGACAGTCCTTCTCTCCCCATCACGTGGGACCGAATGGAGTACGTAGAAGGCACCAACGAATACGTCCCCATCCAGCCTGAGTACAAGAAAAGCATCGACCAGCTCTATGCCGAAGCCGAGAAGCAGGCACTGGACGGTAATCCCGAAGCACTGGTCAATGTAAAGAAAGAATTCGGTGACAACCCGTATGAGCTAAAGAATATCCTCAAGAACTGGGTGCGCAACAAGAATCAGGACTTGAAGGTGATTCCTACCGACAGCATTGTCATCAAGGTAGACAAGGAAGCCGTGCGCCGCAGCGGCATGATGATACCGGGCGACTCAATCCCCGACTACATGCACATTTCGCTGAAAGGCAAACGCGCCCTCTACAAGAGCGAGTTGATGATGCTCGAGATGCTGAGCGAGGCCAACTGGGAACGCCCCATCTATATCGCTGTCAGCGTAGGCAGGGAGAACCAGTTGAACATGGAGAACCACTTCGTTCAGGAAGGTCTTGCCTATCGTTTCACTCCGTTCGACACCAGTAAGACGGGCGTGACAATAGACTCCGAAAAGATGTACGACAACCTGATGAACAAGTTCAAGTTCGGTGGCATCGACAAGCCGGGCATCTATATCGACGAGAACGCCATGCGCATGTGTCACTCTCACCGTCGCATCTTCTCCCAACTCGTGCAGCAGCTGATGCGTGAGGGCAAGAAAGACAAGGCAAAAGCCGCCCTGGACTATGCCGAAAAGATGATTCCCGCCTACAACGTGCCTTACGACTGGCAGAACGGTGCCGTACAGATGGCAGAAGCCTACTACCAACTGGGCGAAACCGCCAAGGCGGACGAGATAATGAAAGCCCTTGCTGACAAGGCTGTAGAGTACCTGACCTGGTATCTGAGCCTGGACGACAACCGCTTCATGATTTCTACCCGTGAATTTGAATACCACTGGGCTGTACTCGATGCCGAGGTGAAGGCCATGAAGAAGTACAACTCCAAGCTCGCCGAAATCTACGAGCCGAAGGTGGAAGAACTGTATAATATGTATGTGGACAGAATGAAGGAGTGAGAATAAGGATTAGGGATTAGCCTGTGCAGTTCATCACTAATCATTAACCCCTAATCCTTAACCCCTAATCCTTAAAATCCCTAATCCCTTAATCCTTAATCACGTGTTTATAGAACAACCTCCTGAGTTTTTTCGCAAACTATATCCCGGTGCAGTCTGGAGGATGGACCCCAATGAAAAAGCCGTTTATCTGACTTTCGACGATGGCCCTATCCCCGAAGTAACTCCCTGGGTGCTCGACCTGCTGGATAAGCACAACATCAAAGCCACCTTCTTCATGGTAGGTGACAACATACGGAAGCATCCGGACGAATTCCGGATGGTCGTTGAGCGTGGGCACCGCATCGGTAACCACACCTTCAACCATATCCGTGGATTTGAATACACGGCCAAGAATTATCTGGGAAATACCGAACAGGCGAAGATTTTCATGGAAATGGGTGGGGACATCAATTGCAATGTGGAGAAGGTTCTCTACCCTCTCTTGTTCCGCCCTCCCCACGGCCATATGTTCGCCAACCAGTATCTCACGCTGAAACGAACCTACAAGATTGTGATGTGGGACCTCGTGACCCGCGACTACAGCAAGAAGCTGCGCGGTCCACAAGTGCTAGCCAACGTGATGCGCTACGCCCGCAACGGCTCCATCATCACCTTCCACGATTCCTTGAAATCCTGGTGCAACGGAAACCTGCAGTACGCATTGCCGCGCGCCATTGACTTCCTGAAGGAAGAGGGATATGAATTCAAAGTATTATAAACTTGAAACAGCAGAAAGTTACCAACATCTGCTGTCACAATAAATTCCACATAAAATAAGAAGGGGTTGTCTCGGCAAAAGGCAACCCCTTACATTTTATAGGCTCATGTCCTGTTCCACAAGAATAAACAGATGTTTTATAATTACCAAGTAAATGTACATCTGTATTCATCCCACTGGTCTTTTACAACCAGTTCCGTAGGATAACTGTCGGAATTCAATGTCCATGTAAAATACATATCGGACACAGAGTCCTCGCCATTGTATGTATAATGCCCTACAAGCGGCAGATGTTTCGTAGCCTTACCAAGCATGCCTCCATAATAGGCATATATCATCTCGTCCATATCCACATCCAGTATTTCATCAAACAACATCAGGCAGCCCTTATTCTCGATAGGAGCTGTTATATTATCCGTCGTATAGTCTATGGCAGCACTATACTCCCACTCGTCATTGCTGTCGATAATTCCGTCACCATTGAGATCCCCACTAGCTACATAACGTGTGGAAGTCTTCACCACATCTCCATCCTTATAGGTGATGTTCGTTATTTCACCATCGCTTTCAGAGCGTTTCATTACAACCAGATGGCCTTCAGTGTCGTATTCCATCTCCCAAGTAAACTCATCGGCATCGGGAGTACCAGCGTGGTCTATTGAGTTGCAAAATTCCACATAACCATCGCTGTTGAGCTGCAAGTTCAGTTCTGTAACATCGCCCTCTTCATCCGTCACGGTGATTCTTGCTCGGTCCTTTGCAACATCTGCCTTTGTAGTAGCGGGAAAGTACTCAAAGACGGCTTTATCCCCATCCTCAGTTGTAATGTTCGTCACCAGCCCTTCTTCATTGTGAGAAATCGCCATGCCCGAAACCGACTTCGGAAGCCCTCCCGTAAACACTTGCGAAGGATTGACCACAGTGGCGGTGTTTTCGCCACCCTCACCATTCTCATTTTCGTCATCGTCACTGCAAGCAGTGAATCCCAAGCACAACGCCACACCCAACATGGAGGCAGCCATCATTTTAAACATTTTCATAAGTTACAAATCTTGTTTTATCCCCATCCCTCTAAGGAAAATCCATAATAACAAAAGTATAAGGAATGCCGTCCGTATCTCACGACAACAAGACTCTGCCATTCAAACCCGGACAGATACTTTTGGCCATTTATCATTCCCAGACAAAGCTTAATATTTTTTGCAAAGTAATAAACTTTTCCTTTCACTCCTTGTCACTGAAAAAGGTGATTTTTCAGCCACATACAGAAAAAATTCAGCATCTCCAATAAAAAGCAAAATGAATAAGACGTATATTTGCAACAACTAAGCACAGATTGAATTCCACTAAAATATACCGATATGAGGGTACGCCATACTAAGCTATTATCACTCCTCTTTTCTTTAACCACTATCCTGCTTCACGCCGGAGAAATACCAACAGACACTCTGTTGGCACACTTCTACAACCGGGCAGCCAATCTCATGGAAGAAGGACACTACGATGAAGCGCAACGTAGCTTCGACAGCGCCTTTGCCACCCGGAACGTAAAGCACTCCTTCATGTATCCCATCTTGCTGAACGAACAAGCCACACTGCTGGTCTATGTGGGAAAGACAGAAGAAGCCTTTGCCATGAAAAAAAATGTGCTCCCCTACCTGCCGCAGATAAATGATTTGGAAAAGCACATCAGCGTATACAACGATTTGGGACTCCTCTACCGTCAGCACCAAATGAATGACTCTACACTCTACTATTACAATAAAGCACTGGACAGTGCCTTGCAATATGGGGACGAAAGCTGGATAGCCCACATCTGCAACAATGTGTCCATCCTATACTTCAATATCAGGCAGCTGGACGAAGCTGAAAAGTATACCGACATGGCCACCGAACATGCCGCCAGAACCGAAGACCCATTCGTAGCTTTCACCACCTGGCAAATCAGAGCAACCATAAAGGCTGAACTGAACAAGCTGGATGATGCTGAAAAATCCAACCTCAAAGCCTGGAACATTGCCTGCCACGGAGAGGGAAACGAAGACTTATGGAAGATACGCTGCCTGCCCGGCATGCTGAGACTCTTTGAACGAAAAGAACAACCCGATTCCATAGACCACTACTTGAAATTGGGGAACAAACTAGTACAACGGGTACCATCCAACTCCATCGCTGCCATAGGATTCATACAATCGAGGGCAGCCACCGAAACAAACCGCAAAAACTATGCCCGCGCCTTGAAGGACTTCCACTGGCTGCGTAACCGGAAAACCGGTACCGAGCCCAAAACATTATTTACACAAATGGCACGATGCTACGATGCCTTGGGAAACCCCAAACTGGCCTACACCTATATGGATAGTGCCCGCATGTGGACTGATACGCTGGCACAGCACAATCTGACGCAACAAATGGCAGAATTCAACGTGAAATATCACACACAAGAAAAGGAATTGGAGATAGCCCACCTGCAACAAGAACAACTGGAACACCAAGCCTTCCTGCTAAAAGCCTCCATTGCTGTAGCCCTTCTGTCCGGTCTTGCTCTCATTACTTTGTTGACGCTCCGCCACAAGAAACGAATGGCCGAAAAGAAGATTGAACTGCTAAAGCAAGAAAACGAACTGAACTCGGCACGCCGCTACATTGAAGGGTTGGAAGAGGAATGCAAATATTTTGCCAAAGAACTGCATGACGGCATAGCCAACGACCTGCTGGGGCTGCAAATGAAGATAGAAGCTTCTGCCGGCAAAGGGAATGAGCAGGAACTGGCCTCACTCGTCAGCAAACTGAGAAACAACGTGCGGAATATCTCACACGAACTGATGCCTCCCGAATTCGAGCATCTCAGTCTAGACCAGATACTCGACCGTTATGCTGCCAAACTGACCGAGAACACCGGCATAGAGGTCAGCTATCATCCAACGGAGAACAACGCATCACGCCATCTTCCCAATGAAACCGCTTATGAGCTGTACCGCATCGTACAAGAGCTCACCATGAACATCGTGAAACATGCCTCAGCCAGTCATATAGTCATCAGTCTCCGTGCCGACAATGAAAATAAATATACCCTGCAAATTACAGACAACGGTAAGAATGCAAACAAGCAACAAACAGCAACAAACAACAATGACGGCATAGGATTGCGTACCGTAAACGACCGTATCAGAGCCATCAACGCTACCGCCAATGTATGCTCGTCAACAGAAAACAACGTTTTCACCCTACTGCTTAACATAAACGAATGAAACCAAACAAAGAAACATACAGAATACTGGTAATAGATGACCACCCGATTGTTGCTGAAGGCATCATCGCATTGGCCTCGCAACTCGAAGGAGTGACGTGCAAAGGAGCCACTTGTGCAAAAGACGTGGAACAACTGACCCTCAAAGAGAGATTCGACCTTTGCATCATTGACCTTGAACTACCGGATATGAATGGATTCCAACTCATATCCCACCTTCACAGCCAGATACCCGAATGCGGCATTTTAATCTATACCATGCATGAAGAACCTTGGATCATAGCCAAATTATCCACCCTAAACATCAACGGAGCTGTTTCAAAAAATGCCAGCACCAGCGAATTGAGAGACGCCATCAGTACACTGAAAAACGGAACCAGATACTTCAGCAATGTTTTCAGCGAACTGGACAAGGAAAAACAAAACACCCTACCACATGCACTTCCCGAATTGTCGAGACGTGAAAAAGAAGTGCTCGCCTATCTCTCGCAAGGACTGAGCACCTCTGAAATATCCCAATTATATTTCTCAGCATCAATACAATACAGACTTACCGGAAGCGCCTGATGGAAAAACTGGAGGCCAAAAACGTTGCAGAACTTGTCTACAAGGGGAAGAGCTTATTCTGAGAACACTTGTCATTCGCCCGGACAGTTACAAGCCTCCAGCTTCTCAAGCTTCTCCGTCTGAAAAGGAAGAAAATCAACTTAGCGGATACTCACCGTCATCGGATTGCGCACCTTCTGTGCAAAATCAGCCATGTATCGGTTCCAGGCTTCAGCAGTCTTGATGTCCGCGCGGTCCCAGGCAAAGCCCCAGTAATACACGTAGTCAGCGCCCGGCTCATAGTCGCTGACAACCAGTACATGACCGTCCGCATTGTTACGCATCTTCTTCTCCTCTATGGGGAAAAGCACGGTTTTGGCTTCCTTCACAACGGCAGGGAAAGCGGCCCCCATAAATATCTTGCCATTATCCGGTCCGGTAGTGGGGTCTACATACGTCATATAACCACCGGCGGCATCAGCCACCACAGCACCGTCCGGTTCGTGCAGCACAATACCGGTAACAATGGGCAAAGATTCCTTTAGATTACTATACGAAACGGCAGTACGGTTCAGATGAGAACCGGCATCCAGCGTAATCAGACGTGTTTCCACCACCGCAGTATCCCCTTTCACAGCCAACGGATTGAACTCCAGCTTCACGGTGAAGCGCAACGGACCGTTGTCCAGCACCTCCTGCGTCTTGTAGCACCACGGATAGATAATGGTATCATTCACCATCAATGCAGACACTCCAGCTCCCAATGTTGGACCTACTGCATAGCAGTCCATGCCATAACCGTGGTCTATATGATAGGAGAATGTGCGTACCAGCTCATCGGCTGCCTTCGGGTCTGTCTTGCGCAATTCATTAACCTGCTTCCAGGAGTCTGCATCCAGTTCCTTGGCATACATGTCTTCCAGTACCGGTGCAGCAGTGCCTCGCTTCGTGAACAAGTCGTAGCCGAAACCGCGTTCACCCCTTGCCTGCAATGCAGGACCGTAGGCACGGAAGCCTACCAAGTCGTTCTCCCAGGCCATGTCGTCCAGACGTTCGGGATACTGCCGCCCACAAGCCCTTACCTCCACATCGACGGGAGTACCGGCCTGGACGGTATATGCAGCCGATGCATTGGCAGCTACCGTCGCAGGGAAGATTAATTTGTCATCGTAGGTCACTTGGTAAGGCACCTGCTCCCCTTCGACATTCAGAACCACAATCTGTGCGGTGTCTGCCAGATTCAGAAGGTTTGAGATTTCGGTCATGGACACCTCTACCATCTCATCGGAACGGTCCATCGCTAACGGATTGGTTACCGTAACAGTCACTATCTTGCTATCGTTGCAAGCAAGACAGCAGAGGGCCGCCATACATAATAAAAGAAAGTTTCTCATATAATCATTGCTTTTTCCTAATCAGTTGTATAACTTTCTTTTAGGCGCGGATTTCGCGGATTATACGGATTTTCCTTATCCTTTCCGCGAAATCCGCGTAATCCGCGCCCAAAAGAAAAAGGTGACAAGTGACATTATCCTGCCACTTTATCACCTTCTCAATTATCCTTAAATTTATTTCGGTTGCTTTCCGATATAAGCCAAGATACCTCCGTCTACATAGAGGATGTGACCGTTTACCGCATTAGAGGCTTCCGATGCCAGGAACACTGCCGGACCGGTAAGTTCTTCCGGAGCCAGCCAGCGGCCTGCCGGAGTCTTGGCGCAGATGAACGAGTCGAACGGGTGACGGCTACCGTCGGCCTGCTTTTCACGCAGCGGAGCAGTCTGCGGGGTAGCGATGTAACCCGGACCGATACCGTTACATTGGATGTTATATTCACCATATTCAGAGCAGATGTTGCGAGTCAGCATCTTCAAGCCACCCTTGGCAGCAGCATAGGCCGACACAGTCTCACGACCCAGTTCGGACATCATAGAGCAGATATTGATAATTTTACCGTGGCCCTTCTTCATCATGGCAGGCAGAACAGCCTTTGATACGATGAACGGAGCATTGAGGTCGATATCGATTACACGACGGAAGTCAGCAGCCTCCATCTCGTGCATAGGAACACGGCGGATGATGCCGGCATTGTTTACGAGGATATCAACAGAGCCTACTTCCTTTTCAATCTGGGCTACCATGGCCTGAACAGCAGGTTCATCTGTCACATCACATACATAACCGCGTGCCTTGATACCCTTTTCAGTATAGGCAGCCAAGCCTTTGTCTACCAACTCCTGGTTGATATCGTTGAAACAGATAGTTGCTCCTTGCTCTGCAAAAGCTGAAGCGATAGCAAAACCGATACCATAAGAAGCACCTGTAACAAGGGCTACTTTACCTTCCAAAGAAAAATTCAAATACGGATTCATAACGTTAAATTATTAAGTTTAAATAAGTGATATTCTATTTATGTACGATTTGCAAGTAGTTTATACTCAATGGAAACTTTATTTTGGGAGAATGCCTTCCCTATAAGGAAATCGCAGCGAATGCTTTTCGTATCGTAGCTTTTCACATCATCGGGATGCTCAGCATAGCGAATTTCATAGTTCGTTTTCATGATTGCACTACATTTAATAGGTTATAACTTCAGCCATCAAATACACATCGTTTGCGTACACGATGCAAATGTAACAAAAGAAAATGGAGAAACCGTATAAATTTGTGTCAATTATATAGTAATATCGTTCAAAGATTCGTAAAAAGAAAAAATCTATACCTATAGTGCCAACAAGAGGGGGAAAGAATAACAAAAAAACCCACTAAAACTTGCGATTTTAGTGGGTTTTTAGCTGCAATTAGCTGTATCGTAGTTGGACTACCAGTCCTTCAAATATCGCTCTGAATAGCATCTTTCTGATACTCGTTGATACATTAATTAATATTACTATTGTTGATTATTAGTAGCGATAAGTATCATAAGACTGCATGAGTAGTCTTAATATTGGGCTCTGTATTGGGCTCAACTAAAAATTATCATATTATGGTTATAGTTATAATTGTATAGTGTCAGGAAGTATCATCATTTGGGGCTCTATTTGGGGCTCTCAAAAAATAAGAAAGCCCTAAGAAATTGTTTCTTAAGGCTTTTCTTTGATTGGTTGTTGGACTACCAGGATTCGAACCTGGACAAACAGAACCAAAACCTGTTGTGCTACCATTACACCATAGTCCAAACATAGGGCTTTCTGTTAAAAAGCGGTGCAAAGATAAAAGGAAGCCCCGAAATATCCAAATATTTCGGGGCTATTTTTACTGCCGAAGCATTATTTCCTTAATTACTTCTCTTTAGGATACCGCTATTTGGCGATAATCAGATAGTAATTCTTCTTGCCGCGCTGTACCAGCAGGTATTTTTCGTCCAGCAGGTCGGCTGTCGTAATCATCTGGTCGAAAGCAGCCAGTTTCTCCTTATTCAGAGAAACGCCACCGCCTTGCACCAGCTTACGCATCTCGCCCTTGGAAGCGAATACAGCAGCATTATCCACGAACAAATCCACCGCCTTCACACCGGCAGCCAGTGCATCACGGGATATTTCGAACTGGGGAACACCCTCGAACACAGCCAGCAGCGTATCTTCGTCCAACTTCTTCAGTGCATCAGAAGTTGCATTGCCAAACAAGATGTTGGATGCATCCACAGCAGCATTATAGTCCTCTTCGGAGTGAACCATGATAGTCACTTCCTTGGCCAGACACTTCTGAAGGACGCGCAAATGGGGAGCAGCCTCGTGCTCGGCCGTTAGAGCGTCAATCTCCTCCTTGGAGAGTGCAGTGAATATCTTTATGTAACGTTTGGCATCCTCGTCGCTCACGTTCAGCCAGAACTGGTAGAACTTATATGGAGAAGTGTAACGCGGGTCGAGCCAGATGTTTCCGGACTCTGTCTTGCCGAACTTGCCACCGTCGGCCTTCGTAATCAGCGGGCTGGTCAGTGCAAACACCTCCCCGCCGTTCGTACGGCGAATCAGCTCGGCACCGGTAGTGATGTTACCCCACTGATCGCTGCCACCCATCTGGAGCTTGCAGCCTTTGGTTTCATACAGATGAAGGAAGTCGTATCCCTGCAACAGTTGGTAGGTGAATTCCGTGAAGGAAAGACCGTCACGTGCCTCACCGTTCAGACGCTTCTTTACAGAATCTTTCGCCATCATATAGTTCACGGTGATGTGCTTACCCACTTCACGGGCAAAATCGAGGAAAGTGAAGTTCTTCATCCAATCGTAGTTGTTCACCAACTCGGCACGGTTGGGGGCATCCGAATCAAAATCCAGGAACTTGGAGAGCTGGGCCTTCATACCGGCCAGATTGCACTGCAACGTCTCTTCCGTAAGCAGATTGCGTTCTGCAGACTTTCCGGAAGGGTCACCAATCATACCCGTAGCACCGCCAATCAGTGCCAACGGCTTGTGTCCGCAACGCTGGAAGTGACGCAAAATCATCACACTGCAAAGGTGCCCGATGTGCAAAGAGTCCGCAGTAGGGTCGAAACCAATGTATGCAGTCACTTGTTCCTTAGCCAGAAGTTCTTCCGTACCCGGCATCATATCGTGGAGCATGCCACGCCATCTTAATTCTTCTACAAAATTCATCGAATGATTAAGTTATCTGATTAATTATTTAAGTGATTATCTATGAATTGTTTGATTCCTATTTTAATCTGCGCAAAAATACGACTCTTTATTCGAAGAAACAACTCTTAGGGTTTAAAAAAGACTTTGCAGACATTTCTCCGGAGTGTTTCTCCAAGCTCCTCGGGAGAGATGCCGCGCACTTCGGCAGCGCGTGCATACAATTCCCCGATGGAAACTTCACTTTCATCCGTTTCGATGAACAGCCGGTCGGCAGGTACCCGGCACAAGGCTGCTTCCTGGTATTTCTCCCCGAATGAAAGATAAAAGCCATGTTTCAGATATTCCTCCGCCAGCGCCGCCTTGCCACGGAAACCATGTATTATCCACGGATTCGACGGGCGCAAGTCCCGCTTCACCTTCAGCAGTTCATCAACCGCCTTCACCAGATGAATCACCAGCGGCTTTCCCACTTCCTCTGCCAAACATGCCTGGTGTCTGAACACTTCCACCTGCAAATCCATCGGAGCATCTGCCAGCTTGTCCAGCCCGGCTTCGCCCACGGCAAGTACTTGGGGATGACGCACTAACTCCTCCAGGCCGCACACCCTGCTAGCCACAGCACCTTCAACTCCAGAGTGTTCACCTCCACTCCGACCTATATGCCAGGGATGTATCCCCACCGAATACCATCCGCCGCTCTGTGGAGAGAACGTTTCGGGATAGCAATTTGCAATGGCAGTTCCGGGTACTTGCGGAAACCGGTGTGTATGTATGTCTACTGGAATATTCATGGAACGGGATCATATCCGGAACCTCCCCAGGGATGGCAGCGCAGAATGCGCCTTACTGCCAGACAAAACCCCTTGAAAGGTCCGTGTTTCTTGATGGCCTCCACCGCATATTGCGAACAAGTGGGGGTAAAACGGCATGAAGGCCCTATCATGGGCGATATGCACTTCTGATAGAAATAGATGGGAAGCAGCAGCAGATATGAAAGCAGACGCTTCATGACACCTGCGGAGTTTGCTCGGCTTCAGCATTTGCCGCTACCTTCTCGGCAATGCGTGCCAAAGCTGTCTTCATACGGTCCTCAATGACAGAAGAGTCTACCAACTGGTCCGAAAGATAGATAAAGGCCACGGCCAGACGGCACTTTTTTTCCGTCAGCACGGCCAGCAGTCCGTGTTTGTTCATGCGGTAGGCTTCACGTATCTGGCGTTTCACGCGGTTGCGCTTCACCGCCCGCTTGAAACGGCGTTTCGAAACACTTACAAGAATGGAAACGGGTGCCTCCAGCTCCTCCACCGGCAGATACACCACACGCAAAGGGAAAACCGAAAACGAGCGTGAGCCGCCCGCAAACATCTTCTCTATCACTTTCTTCTTGTCCAACCGTTCGGACTTACGCAAGGTATTTGGCATGAGAAACAAGGATTAGGGATTAGGGATTAGGGATAAAGGATTAGGGATAAAGAATAAAGGAGGTGGAGGTGAATAGGTTCTTTCATCCTTTATCCTTAATCCCTAATCCTTATTTCTCTCTTTATTTCTCTCTTTTTACTTTCCTTTATTATTCTCCTTGATAAACATGTCAAGCGCCGCCGTCATTGAGGGTGCCTGCACGCTGGGAGCTTCCAGGTCAAGACGAAGTCCGGCATCACGGACTGCCTGGGCAGTGGTAGAGCCGAATGTTCCGATCTTGATTTCCTTCTGGTCAAAATCAGGGAAATTCTTCTTCAAGGCACTGATGCCTGCCGGACTGAAGAACACCAGCATGTCATAATCAAAAGCCTCATCTGCAGCAAAGTCATTGCTGACAGTACGGTACATGACAGCTTCCGTGTGCTGAATCTTATTCTTATCCAGCAGATTCTTCACGTCATCATTGTGTACATCCGACATTGGTACCAAGTACTTTTCAGTCTTATGCTTAACAATGGAAGGTATCAAATCGTCAATCTTCCCGGTGTTTCCGAAGAAAATCTTACGCTTACGATACTGCACATACTTTTGGATATACAGAGCAACGGCCTCCGTCACGCAGAAATACTTCATTGTTTCGGGAATTGTCACACGCAATTCTGTACACAAGTGGAAGAAATGATCAATAGCATGACGCGAAGTAAAAATAACGGCAGTATGATCCAAGACCGAAATTTTCTGTTGTCTGAACTCTTTCGCTGAAAGGCTCTCCACTTTGATAAATGGGCGAAAATCTATTTTCACACCATACTTCTCGGCGATGTCGTAGTAAGGAGATTTCTCTGATGCCGGTTTCGGCTGCGACACAAGTACTTTCTTAATTTTCAACGTCCTAAAATTTTATTATCAAATAACTGTTTAGCTGCATCACACCTTGATATAACACAAAACAAGGCATGATTTCAAGGGCACAAAAGTACAAAATTAAAAGTAAACCGCCATATAAATTGTTACAAAAAAGCTTTAACCACTTGTATAACATCAATATTTTAGCAAAAAAGGCTAAAATCAATCCGATTATTATCGTCAGCTGCAAACTCAAATCAAAATAGACTATGAACAGAGCAAACGGGAAAAGGGCGAATCCCAAGTAATAAAGTAGCGTAGAATAGGACTCAAGCCATAGCGTTGTAACACTTTCGTCAAAAAAAATCCAACCCAGAAAAGAGTAAAGCATCCACTTCAAGCACAAATAGAGAAGACACATACCGATGTAAATCCCCAATAGAAGTCCCGGCGGCACATGGTGTACCAGTTCCGGCTGTATATCATTGAAGTAGTTGAAGATACAGACGCCTGCTAGGATGCAGGTCTGCAGGATGAGCAGCAGCAGATAGCGCATATCGGCGGCTGTGGAAGTGGCAAATATGCTGGTACGTTCGCGATGAAGCAGGAAATCCTTCACCAGTTGCAGCAGGAACTTGCGGCTGCGTGACAAGACATAGGCCGACAGAAAGAAACAGCACAAAAGGACCACGGTGATGCCATCGTCCATTCTCGGAGAATATGGAATAGGAATCCCCTCCGTCCCCACTACTGCCCAAGCCATCAACAGCCCTATCATATTGCAGCGAATTTACGGATGGAGGCGTCCCACAAGGGAGTGGTATATATCAGTTCCACGGCTTCCTGCGGTGTCTGCGCCACATGCCAGATGGCACCGTGCTGCACGCGCATGAAGTTTTCGTCCACCGCCTGCCGGAGCATATCGAGCAGAGGGTCGAAATAGTTCTTGACATTCAGTATCACAATCGGGTTCAGATACAGTCCGAGTTGCTTCCAAGTGATGATTTCCAGCAGTTCTTCCAGGGTGCCGCAACCACCGGGCAGGGCGATGACGGCATCGCTCAAGTCGGCCATTGTCTTTTTCCGTTCGTGCATGCTTTCCACTTCCACGAGTTGGGTAAGTCCGGTGTGATGCCATCCCTGCTCCACCATGAAGCGGGGAATGACGCCCGTCACCTCTCCCCCTGCCCGGAGTGCCGCATCGGACACAGCGGACATCAGTCCCATATTTCCCGCACCATTAATCAAGCGAATTTGCCGCTGCCCCAGCAGAGTGCCCAACTCACGGGCTGCATCGAAATAAACGGAATCTATCTTTGTGCTCGAAGCACAATATACGCATACGGAATTTATCTTGTTCATCATCTTGCCACACCCTTTTTTAGGTATCGCCACAAAGGTACATGATTTCGGGGAGATTTGAAACAAGAGAGTCTTATTTCCAAAGTTCTTCCGGATTTGTGGTGCGGACGCTGTTCTCGAACAGCCATTGGGTGCCACCGCTCCGAACGGTAAATCCGACGGGAATAGGTGCAAGTCTCCGGTCACCCGGCAAGGGGTCGCCTGTTTCATCGTCCATGCGGCTCAGTTCATGCATGCTGTACCAATAGTTATTTTTGGCCATATACGTGTCATAGTATTGCCCTTCATTTGCTTTTCTGTTTATAGCCTTACACAGACCGTTCGATAGGAAAAAATACGAAAAAGCTCTTCCTTCTCACTCATATCTGTCAATTTTCCATAAATTTGCAATGGACCTAAAACATCATGATGTGAAATACAAACGTTGGATTTACTTAACCGTCACTTTCGTCATCATATTGGCAGGACTTGCTTCCCGGAAATATGGCAATGCATTGCCTAAATTTATTGCAGAGTATATTGGCGATACACTTTGGGCAGCTATGGTCTATTGGGGATTACGCTTTCTCTTCCCTTCGGCATCCATACTCAAAGTGGCCGCAATCTCCTTACTGTTTTCTTATTGCATAGAAATCAGCCAATTATACCAGGTCGATTGGGCGAATGCCATACGAAACACCACGCTCGGAGCATTGGTCTTCGGGCATGGATTTTTATGGTCGGATATGATATGTTATACTGTCGGGGTAATGTTATCTGCCACCGTAGATTCTTGCGCTTCCTTTTCTTCTTCGGATGAAGCAGTATAAAAACAAGACGCGGACAAAGGAACACAGATTCTATGCAAGCCGCTATTATCCCCGCCAAAAGCATTCGTAGGACACATTTCACGAGGCTACACCTTTTACTCCGGATGGCTACACCCTTTCTATGCGATGGTATAGCCATCTGCAAAAAAGGGTGTAGCCCGGCACGGAGGATAGTTACAACATTAGAAATGGTATGACTGTTATATGACAAAAAAATATCCTAACATGCAAGATATGGGATATCTGATGTTAGGATAACGATAAAAATAGTCAATTCATATCAAGGCAAGACGGCCTAATTATCAATACAAAAGAGACTGCGTTTGTTTATGATAAACTGCATTTTTCTTTTGAAAATTTACGGCTATTGACAAGAGAAGCTACTAAATAAAAGATATTAATGATTACATAGCATAGAAAAAACTTCCACACTTTAATCGTTTCTTTTAGCCACTCCTCAACCCATAAGATATCAATCTTATCCCCACATCGATTTTCAATCTCATATTTATAACTAATTTCACAATTAATAATTGCGTATATAATTAATAATGAAAGAATTATTGATGTGGCAACAAACACAATTCTAAGCCATTTCATAATCTATCTTGTTTTATAAACTACACCTCCTGGTTTGGATATTCTCACTAAATGATTCTGCATTGATATTGGAAGAACAAATCTGTTGACAATAGGAATAGTAGTCCATGTTCCCAAATTACTTGTTTGTTGTAGCCTTGTCCCTTTCAGAGCATTTGACCCACTTTTATTCAACACGTCAGATACCATTGTTGTACAATTATTACTTGTCAGCTTATATTCATCAATAATACGAGCAGAAGAACTGTTATAATAATCACTTTTAGGATTATCTGGCATTGTAGTTGACATATTAATTAAACTTTTCGTCTAAAATATTAGCAACTTTTTCATCTGCCACATCTGTTACTACAAATACAGACATTCCACCAGCTGCTTTTTTTGTCATTGTAAGCTTTTGCTTCATCCCCCATTAACTTTAAAAGAACACCGGAACCATTTCCTAAAGAATTAGAGCTTCTATCTGGCCCTTTATTAGTTCCATTGTATCGTCCGTAGCTATAAACAGTCATATTAGATCCTTCACCAACACTAATCCATGTGTGACCAAAGGACTGAGTTTCAGTGCAAATTCTAATACTATCTCCATTCACATCAATATTAACAACCGGACTATTCGCCCCGTACTGATACGGAGACATCGAATAATACTTCTCTGCAAACCTGTCATTCGTCGTAAACCGTCCCAACGCAGCATCATAATGTCTCGCCCCATAATCATACCAATTCAAACCCTTCTTCGTGTCAAACTCCTTACCGTTATACTTGTAAGGCTGGGTATTGCCTGCAGTGCCAAACACACCACCGAAAGGGTAGTAATGGTTCGTTTCCTCCACAGTACCTGACTGGTTGATTACTACACGGTTGTTACCTTGATGGTCCTTCAGATAGTAATGATACTGCTGGGTACCGGTCAGGTTGATGTAACCCTCTTCGGTGAGCAACAACTTCTGAGTACCGTTTTCATAGATCACATTACCGCAGTAGTCAGTCGTTGTGGTTGTACTACCTATCTTATGGACTGTTCTCAGTTTCGTGCCGTCAGCACCATAAGTATAGGTGATTGTGCTACCATCACTGAACGATACCGTACTGGGCAAATTTAATACATTATATTGAATATCGGTGATTCCCTTATTCAAATCTTTCGTTAAATTACCATTGGCATCGTAGGCATACTCCCCTGCAGCGCTTGCACCGTTCACAAAGGCAGTGTTTGTACCGTATGCAACGGTACTCACCGCATCGTCCACACGGCTCAACTGATTGCCGTTCAAGGTAAAAGTCAGGTTGTCTATCAGGCCGTAGGCACTGGCACCAGTCTGGCCGTAACGTTGCAAACTCTTGATGTTACCGTTCTTGTCATAACCCGTAACGTTCTCCGAGAAGCGGTTCGCATTCGTGCTGATACTTGCTGTCTCGCCATAGGTAGCGTTCAGCATCCGGTCAAGACCGTCATAAGTGAATTTGTAACCGCGGACTGTACTTTCGTTCCCGGACTTCCAGGTCATGCTGCTGATATTGCCATTGTACTTCGCTGTACCCACACCCGTGTTGTAGTACACGTTCTGTGTGAAGCATGTACCGCTGATGCCCGTCAGCCAGCTACGCAGGTTGTAGGCATATGTCAGTTTGTTGATGCTCGTTCCGTGATACTGCTTGGTCAGCAAACGGCCGAAGTTGTCATAAGTGGCATCGTACAGAGTGATTGAAGTGCCGCCAAGACTACGCTGCACTTTGCTTATTCTGTCCGCATGGTCGTAGGTATAGGTATATACTTCCGTGCGCGTACTCTTGCCGCTGGCAGTATGTGTATGGGTCACACCAGACGGCTTGTCGGAGAAAGTATAAACCGTACTTGTGATGTCGTAGCCACTGAGCAAGTTGTTCTGCACACTTTTCGTCATGCGCCCTTTGATGTCATAATAGAAAGCCTTATAGATCTTAGTGCTACTGCCAAAAACCGTAACGGCACTGCCGGTAAGAGAACCCCTGCCGTAGCCGGAAGTATCTTTGGTGAACTGGCCCGTAGGAAGTCCATAGGAAGTGCCCGTGCTGTTAAGCATCCGGAGAGTACGGATGTAGTCCTGCATGACCTACATCATTTGATAGACCTAAAAAACTATCCTAACATACAAGATATAGCATATCTGATGTTAGGATAGTAATTAAAGAGATTTTTCTTGAAGTAATCAACCTATATCAGGAGAAGATACAATATAAATGCAACCTGATTCACAATCAATATCTACGCAATAACCACATCTATGTAAAATATCAATAACATACCGTTGTTCCGGCAAAGTCAATATTCCATCTTCACAAGATGGAATAAACCATACATCATCAAAATAAGCGGAAAGTAATCCTTTCACTCCTTCATTCTCATAAATTGAGTCTATACGATATTGAGGAATAACTATATAATCTTTCAGTTGTATAAATGAAAGACTATCTACTATTAAAGTATCTTTGTACGAAAGTTCAATGAACTCTTTCTTTGGAAGTTTCAATTGAGGAATTGTCTTTTTACCTTCTTCCTCCAATATAGAAAATAATTCTACACTTTCCAACACTGTACAATAAGTAGAATCTTGCCATTTTATATTTACTGACATTAAAGAAGTTATAGGTACTCTATCAAGATCAGAAACCATCATCGCTTTTTCAGAATGCTTATACACTATATGAAAGAAGAAAGCGATTCCTCCAATTACAACAACTAAAGGTATAATTATGTTACTCCAATAGTTTTTTAGGTATTTTCTTTCCACCATATTCAATTCTTTTAGGATCACCTGTTTTTCTTCTAATCTTATTCTCTGTATTAACAGCGCGTACCTCCATTAGTTTTATACCATTTTCCGTTGTTTCATAAGTGGCAAATTTCTTGTCTACATCAAACGAATGCTGAAGTTCATGACTCAATCCGACTCTTGGAGTTCTCATTTCTTTTTCATTTCGACTCCTTCTTCTATTATTGGGATCATAATGGATTATACTGCCTTGTGAGATTTTCATTTCAACCTTTTCTTTATCAATTAGCGTTGAATTAGAAGCCCCTTTCTTAGGCATTGTAATATAATGAATATTCTCACTATCTTCCAACTCAGTGATAATATTAGCGACTCCTTTATCATCTTTCTTAAGTTGCTGCAAATCGACTTTCACATCCTTTTGATACTTAGTATCAAATCCAAAGAACATTTTCACATTATCTATCAAACCATTCGGGTTCGGATTTACAACAATTGTATCTCCATTCACATCTATGTTATTCACCGGATTATTCGCCCCATACTGATACGGTGACATCGAATAATACTTCTCTACAAACCTGTCATTGGTATGGCACCTTCCCAACGCTGCATCATAATGCCTTGCCCCGTAGTCATACCAGTTCAAGCCTTTCTTCGAGTCATACTCCTTGCCATTGTACTTGTAAGGCTGAGTATTGCTTGTACTTGCAAATACGCCGCCAAAAGGATAGTAATGGTTCGTTTCCTCTACCGTGCCGCTCTGGTTGATTACTACCCGGTGATTCCCCTGATGGTCTTTCAAGTAATAGTGATACTTGTTGTCACTCAAAGTTACATAACCCTCTTCGGTAAGAAGCAACTTCTGGACTCCGTTTTCATAGACCACGTTTCCGCAATAGTCCGTCGTCGTGGTGGTAGTACCTATCTTATGGACTGTTCTCAGCTTTGTGCCATCGGCTCCATAAATATAGGTGATAGTACTTCCGTCACTGAACGTTACTGTATTTGGCAAATTTAAACAATTATATGATATACCGGTAATATTCTTGTTTAAATCTTTAGTTAAATTGCCGTTGGCATCGTAGGTGTACTCGTTCGCCTGCTTCATGCTGTCCTTGAACTCGAAGCTGTTATTGTAGACGAAAGCTGTCGCGTTCTCGCGGAAACGGTTAGTGTCTGTACCAATGATTGTAGTATTATCATAGGCGGCGTTAACATTTGCTTTAAAGCTCATTGAATAAATTTTGCCATTGGGCCTTCATTACTCCACTTGGCAAGTTAGACTGCTAATATTTCTATTATAGTGGGTACCCTATAAAAAGAAACAGCGGATGTTTCCACCCGCTGTAATAGAATTGTTATAAAAATATTATTCAATTATTTGTTTTTTATTTTTAATATAAAATAGAATAAGAGCATAATAAAAACCTCAGATAATACACCTGGTAAATATAGAAACCCTATCATTATATCAAAATTAAAACGCCAAAATATAAAGAAAATAGTAGAAAGAGAGACAACAAGTATCAATTGCAGGCAACAATATAATAATGTCGTTTTAAGATTAAGCCTCAAATTCAATAATAATAATAAGAAGAACAAAACCGTTCCTAAAACAAACGTTATTGATCCTACAAATAATTCAACTGAAAATAAATCTCCTAATGATATACTTTGACTTTCCATATCTATTCAATTTTAACTTGTCTCTTTTTAGGATCATAATTTAGTGACTTAAAATTATCTTGATACTCTTTAACTATACTATTGGGCCTTGGATCTATAATTACTGGTGCCTTATCTTTTACAGATGGGTCTTGTTTCAAAACATCAGCCGCAAAAGTTCCACAATTATTATTCCTTAATGAATACTCTTTCCTCTTTGAATTAGCATTCTCCGCTATTTTTGATTCTGCATAGTTTTTCATTTCTTTAAACTTATCACTTTCAATATATGCTCCTTCTATTCTTCCGGCATGTCCCGCTTGTTCAGATATTATTGATAAAGTTTTATTCAATGATTCCAATGTAGGCTTTTTATCTTGTCCTATTTTTACATTTGGAACAGCGAATGTTCTGACAACTCCTTTACCCTCTTTGTCATATCTGCCATATTCATAATATTTAGTCACTCCTGTTTTATTATCAATCAATAATACTCCAGCATGACCTAAATTCCCAATTTTACCAATAGGAGTTGATATTTTATAATCAGGGAAGGCAATATAAATACCATCCTTCCCGTTAGGGTCTATACAATTTATAGGATTACTATAACAATAAGTATACAAACTTTCTGAATAATACTTCTCTGCCAACGGATCCACCGTCATAAACCGTCCCAACACTGCATCATAATGCCGTGCCCCGTAATCATACCAGTTCAAGCCTTTCTTCGTGTCATATTCCTTGCTATTGTACTTGTAAGGCTGAGTGCTTGTTGATGAAGCGAATACTCCTCCAAACAGATAGTAATGGTTTGTCTCCTCTACCGCTCCGCTCTGGTTTATGACTACACGGTTGTTCCCCTGATGGTCCTTCAAGTAATAGTAATACTTGTTGTCGCTCAAAGTAATATAGCCCTCTTCGGTAATCAGAAGCTTCTGGGCTCCGTTTTCATAGACCACATTCCCGCAATAGTCCGTTGTGGTGGTAGCGCCACCTATCTTATGAACCGTTCTTAGCTTTGTGCCGTCGGCTGCATAAACATAGGTAATCGTACTTCCGTCGCTGAACGTTACTGCACTTGGCAAATTTAAACAATTATATTGAATATCGGTGATTCCCTTGTTCAAATCTTTGGTTAAATTGCCGTTCGCATCGTAGGTGTACTCTCCGACCTGTTTCACGCCGTCCTTGAACTCGAAGCCTCCACCGTAAGCAGAAGCCATCACGGCATCGTCCACACGGCTCAACTGATTGCCGTTCAAGGTAAAAGTCAGGTTGTCTATCAGGCCGTAGGCACTGGCACCAGTCTGGCCGTAACGTTGCAAACTCTTGATGTTACCGTTCTTGTCATAACCCGTAACGTTCTCCGAGAAGCGGTTCGCATTCGTGCTGATACTTGCTGTCTCTCCATAGGTAGCGTTCAGTACTCTGTCAAGACCGTCGTAAGTGAATTTGTAACCACGGACTGTACTTTCGTTCCCGGACTTCCAGGTCATGCTGCTGATGCTGCCGTTGTACTTCGCAGTACCCACACCCGTGTTGTAGTACAGGTTCTGTGTGAAGCATGTACCGCTGATGCCCGTCAGCCAGCTGCGCAGGTTGTAGGCATAAGTCAGCTTGTTGGTGCTCGTACCGTGATACTGCTTGGTCAGCAAACGACCGAAGTTGTCATAAGTGGCATCGTACAGAGTGATTGAAGTGCCGCCAAGACTATGCCGCACTTTGCTTATTCTGTCCGCATGGTCGTAGGTATAGGTATATACTTCCGTGCGCGTACTCTTGCCGCTGGCAGTATGTGTATGGGTCACACCAGACGGCTTGTCGGAGAAAGTATAAACCGTACTTGTGATGTCGTAGCCACTGAGCAAGTTGTTCTGCACAAGCACGGTAGGACTGGAAGAAGGATTCCCCCCTGCAGGGTCAGCCGTCCCAGACTGTCGTACAAATAATACATATAGGAAATGTTATCCAGATAGGAAGTGCCCGTGCTGTTAAGCATCCGGAGAGTACGGATGTAGTCCTGCATGACCTACATCATTTGATAGACCTAAAAAACTATCCTAACATACAAGATATAGCATATCTGATGTTAGGATAGTAATTAAATAAATCTCATTGAAAAAAGGCAACTTATATTAGAGTAATATTTTTTATTTAGTATGCAAAAGCTTTATAATCTCACCATTACTTTTTCTTATTTCCACATAAGATTGTCCACAGAAAGTCAGCGCACTATCATTTCCATTAGGAATATGCCCTTCTATTACCCATATTCCATTTACCAAGTTAACAGAAAAAGGTTTTTCTTTCTCTATACTTTCCTTTCCATAAATTTCCAATAGTACGCATTCCGCTATCTTTACTGCAATATCCGCTGTAGGTATAAATCCCTCTGCAGGAACATAGCTTTTCATATCAGTATAAAAATCTGTTGAGAGACTATCATTCATTACATACTCAATCTGTTGAGATGATTGTTGATCTTCTCCGACCTTCGATGTACTGTTTGTACATGACATCGCAAATAGCATTAAAGCAAAAAAATAAGTCCTATACATATTGCTATCTTTTTAAAATACCCAATGAATATGTTCTCTCTGGCTAACAGGAATGTTTAAATCTGGCTTTTGTAGTAATTCTTTCATTCTTTGTTTACCCTTTTCAGCAGGAATATCTTTCGGATTAATATTATTCTTTCGTTTAGGATCTTTGGGATCACTAGGAAGATCACTAGTCACTATTGATGTTTTCTTACTATAAGGATTATATTCTAACAAATCGCCACTCGGCGTAGCCAAATAACCATTTTCTTTTGTTTTCTCAATATATTTTATATCAGCTTTTGAGAATTTATTATTTATATGCTCTGCGTCCGCGTCTCCATGCGAATGAATCGATCCTACAAATCTCTCACCGTTAGGAGGTAAGCTTATAGATACGCTGTGCTCTCCTTCATTGGCTGCACTATAAGAATATCCCTTTAGCTTTCCCTTTTGCTTAACTTCATAAATAGAAGAGCCCATTTCACGTTTACGTATAATAGATGCACCATTATAATACATACCCCAATCTTTAGCTGCTGCTCTTTTAGTCTTAAAACAGATCACCAGGAGCATATTCCATACCATTTGGGTCTATGAACTTTACCGGATTATCGGCACAATAAGTATACGGACTCATCGAATAATATTTCTCTGCCAACGGGTCATTCGTCGTAAACCTTCCCAACGCAGCATCATAATGTCTCGCCCCATAATCATACCAGTTCAAACCCTGCTTCGTATCAAGCTCCTTACCGTTATACTTGTAAGGCTGGGTATTGCCTGTAGTGCCAAACACACCACCGAAAGGGTAGTAATGGTTCGTTTCCTCCACAGTACCAGACTGGTTGATCACTACACGGTTGTTACCCTGATGATCTTTCAAGTAGTAATGATACTGCTGGGTACCGGTCAGGTTGATGTAACCCTCTTCTGTGAGTAACAACTTCTGAGTACCGTTTTCATAGATCACATTACCGCAATAGTCAGTCGTTGTGGTTGTACTACCTATCTTATAGACTGTTCTCAGTTTCGTGCCGTCAGCACCATAAGTATAGGTAATCGTGCTACCATCACTGAACGATACCGTACTCGGCAAATTTAATACATTATATTGAATATCGGTAATTCCCTTATTCAAATCTTTCGTTAAATTACCATTGACATCGTAGGCATACTCCCCTGCAGCGCTTGCACCGTTCACAAAGGCAGTGTTTGTACCGTATGCCGCGGTACTCACGGCATCCTCCACACGGCTCAACTGATTGCCGTTCAGGGTGAAAGTCAGATTATCAAGCAGGCCGTAGGCACTGGCACCAGTCTGGCCATAACGCTGCAATCCCTTGATATTGCCGTTCTTGTCATACCCCGTAACGTTCTCCGAAAAGCGGTTGGCGTTCGTGCTGATGCCTGCTGTCTCGCCATAAGTAGCATTCAGCAGACGGTCCAGTCCGTCATAAGTGGACTTGTAGCCGCGGACGGTGCTTGCCGTTCCTGCCTTCCACGTCATGCTGCTGATGCTGCCGTTATACTTGGCAGGCCCGTTGCCGGTGTTATAATACAGATTCTGCGTGAACTTCGTTCCGCTGATGCCCGTCAGCCAGCCGCGTACATTATAGGCGTAAGCCTGCCTGTCCGCGTCGGAGCCGTGCAGCGACTTCGATTGCAGACGACCAAGGTTATCATAAGCATAGGCAGCAAGCGTCACCTTCGCCCCTCCCAATGTATGCTCCACCTTGGAGAGCCTGTCCGCATGGTCATAGCTGTAAGTGTATGCTTCCGTCCGGCTGTCCTTCCCGCTTGCCGTGTGCGTATGCGTCACCGTGGCAGGCTTGTCCGTAAAGGTATAGACCGTGGATGTCACGTCGTACCGGTAACGGAAAGCGTACCGCTCCAAGTCAGCATGCTCCTATATGAAATTCCCTGCTTACATCCAACATAAGCAGGGAATTGTTTAGATTATAGAATCAGAGATTCTTAATATATCAATATTCGAGCCAAAAATAATCAGGTGTACGTAAAGTATCCCACAACAAAATACCACCGTTGGAGCTACATGAAATTACAATATTGGGAATATTATCAATCCGGTATCGGAACGTACTATCTATGACCCTTTTTCCACAATATAATACCGTATCCAGAGATGTGACACGTATCTTTATTTTTAAACTATCATATCCGCTTTTATCGAAACGGGTGATTTCCATTCCAAGCCAATCTTCATGGTAGTCCAATATTTGGTCATCCGTCTTGTTCACATACAGTCCATTAAAAACAAGGCTGTCATTCACCCAACATTGGATATAATCTTTACCGGTACGCTCCTTAAAACCAGTACCTACTCGAATCATGAAATCATTCTCTGAGTCCAAATGACCAATGCACGCCACCAGCATGGCAAGTATGATTATAAAAATAAATATACGTGTCTTCATATTACTGCCTTCTTTTAAGTTTTTGCCTCCAGTTAGGAATATGCCTATTCAACTTGTTATGGATATAATTATCTCGGACTGTTTGTATCTGAGAACGGTTTAACTGAGTTGCTTTAAGATAATCTCCATCAAAATCTTGAATAACTTTTTTCTGTGTCATCAAGTTTTCCACATTCATTGTATGCCCCAATCCTCCTGAATGACCAAGTTCGTGAGCAAAAGTCCGGTTATCATCATTGTTCAACATATTAGAAACCGCTTTCGTTCCTATTTTCACATCCAGACTATTTTTATAAGTCTCAGCCATAACTACACTTTTATCCGTTTTTGTCAACATATCTTGATCAACAATCTGCAAAACGTGTTCAGTGTCCTTTATATCATCCACCGAGTTGACAGTTCTCAATTGCATATCCATAGTCGAAACAAAGTCATCACCTGAAATCGTATATGCGGCATTCACTTGCTCTACTATTTGTCCAGCCAAAGTCTTTATATCAAGCTCCTTATTATTAGAATTATTTATCAAAGCCGCTCTTACCGTAATTTTATATTCTATCTTATCCGTTTCACGATTATAATGGGTTTGCACGCGCCAATCATTTCCATCCGGATCAATGCGACCGACAGGCTCATTTCCACAATAGACATAAGGAGATACTTTAAAATGTTTGTCATATAAAGCATCAACCGTTATAAACCTTCCCAACACCGCATCATAATGCCTCGCCCCATAATCATACCAATTCAAACCCTTCTTCGTATCAAGCTCCTTACCGTTGTACTTGTAAGGCTGAACATTGCCTGCACTTGCAAATACCCCGCCGAAAGGATAGTAATGGCTCGTCTCTTCTACCGTGCCGCTCTGGCTGATGACTACCCGGTTATTCCCCTGATGGTCTTTCAAGTAGTAGTGATACTTGCTGTCGCTCAAAGTAATATAACCCTCTTCGGTAAGAAGCAGCTTCTGGACTCCGTTTTCATAGATCACATTGCCGCAATAGTCAGTCGTTGTGGTTGTACTGCCTATCTTATGGACTGTTCTCAGCTTTGTGCCGTCGGCTCCATAAGTATAGGTGATGGTACTTCCGTCACTGAACGTTACTGCATTCGGCAAATTTAAGAAATTATATGTAATGCCGCTAATACCTTTGTTTAAATCTTTAGTTAAATTGCCGTTGGCATCATAAGAGTACTCATCGGCAGCATTGGCACCGTTTTTGAACTCGAAGCCGCCATTGTAGGTGGAAGCCGCTACCGCATCATCCACGCGGTTCAACTGATTGCCGTTCAAGGTGAGAGTCAGGTTGTCTATCATGCCGTAGGCGGTTGAAGAGAGTTGCCCGTAACGCTGCAATCCCTTGATGTTACCGTTTTTGTCGTAGCCCGTCACGTTCTCACTGAAACGGTTCGCGTTCGTGCTGATACCTGCTGTTTCGCCATAGGTGGCATTCAGCATCCGGTCCAGTCCGTCGTAGGTGAACTTGTAGCCGCGGACGGTGCTTTCATTCCCGGACTTCCAGGTCATGCTGCTGATGTTACCGTTGTAGCGGGCGGTACCCACACCCGTATTGTAGTACAGGTTCTGGGTGAAGCGCGTACTTGTGATGCCCGTCAGCCAGCTGCGGAGGTTATAGGCATACGTCAGCTTGTTCGCCGCAGAGCCGTGCAGGGACTTGGTACTCAGACGGCCGAAACTATCGTACGTATAGTCTGCCAGAGTTATTTTGGTTCCTCCCAAAGTATGCTCCACCTTGCTTACACGGTCTGCATGGTCATAGCTATAGGTATAGACTTCCGTACGTGTGGACTTGCCGCTTGCGGTATGGCTATGCGTCACCGTGGCGGGCTGTCCCGTAAAGGTATAGACCGTATTAGTCACGTCATAACCGCCCAAAAGATTGTTCTGTACGACTTTAGTTACACGCCCCTTGACGTCATAGTAATAGCCTTTGTAAATTTTAGTACTGCTGCCGGATACAGTCACCGCGCTTCCTGTCAGGGAGCCTTTACTGTAGCCCGAAGTGTCGTTCGTGAACTGGCTCGTCGGGAAACCCGTACCGCCCAGTTCTGCACATGCACCACCTGATCGGAAGAAACCGTCTTGTTCGTGCACTCCCCCTGTTGCGTCAGCCGTCCACCGTTGTCATACACATACTCCGCGAGCTGCGCATCCGGAAGCTTCTTCCAAGTGCAGAGATTACGGTGGTCGTCATACACACAATAGGTATCCTACGTCTCGCTGATAGAATAACAAAAACTATCCTAACATACAAGATATGGAATATCTGATGTTAGGATAGTAATTAGATAGATTGGTTTTTAATCAACCTATATCAGAGGAAGACAGTAGTTCGTTACGACGAATTAACCTAAAGCATCAGGCTCTAATAAATCTGGATGTAGTATTACTGATTTATCTAATGCTCTAACAAAATGAGATTTATGGGAATATAATACTTGATACTCCTCACTCTTCTCATTTGCCCAAACTTTCAAAACTACAGCCGCTTCTAAGGGTAAACTCTTCCCGCAGAAACAGCAAACAACCATTTCTTTATTTAATATTCCATCCATAATTTTTCGCTATTCTATTAATAGATTTTTGAGACCAATTTCCCATTGTTGTTATTATACCTTTCCTCCCTTCTACAACAGCATTAAATCTACCGGGAGTAATTTCATGAAGATAAACTGTAGCTCCATCAGCCTGAGTAAAAGCCTTTCCTACAGACTTTGTTACTCTTACTTCATTCACAGAAAGTACCCCTCCTCTCGTTGCCGTTGTTCCAGCAATCCGTTGCACTCCGTGAGCAGTTGATTGTATTGCATTTTGAGTACCTCTTCCTGCCACCTTTCCTACAGCCCATCCTATTGCCTTCCCCAACAACATACCGCCAAACTCTCCGGCACCAAAGCCAAAGGCAGCTTCGCCTATAGGTCGCGCAATAGCATCTATAGAACGACTGTTCAGAGAATTGAAAAGGGCAGACTTAGAGTCTTCAGATAAAGGACTGGTTTTACCTAAGAACTGATTCTGAAGTTTACCGCTGGAAGCTATCAAGTCAAAAGCATTAACAGCCTGATTGGCTAAGATACCTCCATTCTGATAGAAGTTCAGATAGTTGTCATTACCTAACGCAATAGAGGCAGATGAACCGATATTAGTATAGCCTTTTAAGGCTTCACTGCCTTCCTGCCAACGTAAATTCCCTTGTTTATCTTCATACCAGTCAGCTCCTGTTGGGTCTATTCTGCTGATAGGGCTGTTACCACAATAAGCATAGAGACTTGTTTTGAAGTAGTTTTCAGCAGAAGGGTCCACCGTCTCAAACCTCCCCAACGCCGCATCATAATGCCGTGCCCCGTAGTCATACCAGTTCAGCCCTTTCTTCGAGTCATACTCCTTGCCGTTGTACTTGTAAGGCTGAACATTACCTGCACTTGCAAATGTACCGCCGAAAGGATAGTAATGGCTCGTCTCTTCTACCGTGCCGCTCTGGCTGATGACTACCCGGTTATTCCCCTGATGGTCTTTCAAGTAGTAGTGATACTTGCTGTCGCTCAAAGTAATATAACCCTCTTCGGTAAGAAGCAGCTTCTGGACTCCGTTTTCATAGATCACATTGCCGCAATAGTCAGTCGTTGTGGTTGTACTGCCTATCTTATGGACTGTTCTCAGCTTTGTGCCGTCGGCTCCATAAGTATAGGTGATGGTACTTCCGTCACTGAACGTTACTGCATTCGGCAAATTTAAGAAATTATATGTAATGCCGCTAATACCTTTGTTTAAATCTTTAGTTAAATTGCCGTTGGCATCATAAGAGTACTCATCGGCAGCATTGGCACCGTTTTTGAACTCGAAGCCGCCATTGTAGGTGGAAGCCGCTACCGCATCATCCACGCGGTTCAACTGATTGCCGTTCAAGGTGAGAGTCAGGTTGTCTATCATGCCGTAGGCGGCTGAAGAGAGTTGCCCGTAACGCTGCAATCCCTTGATGTTACCGTTCTTGTCATACCCCGTCACGTTCTCACTGAAACGGTTCGCGTTCGTGCTGATACCTGCTGTCTCGCCGTAGGTGGCATTCAGCATGCGGTCCAGTCCGTCGTAGGTGAACTTGTAACCGCGGACGGTGCTTTCATTCCCGGACTTCCAGGTCATGCTGCTGATGCTGCCGTTGTACTTCGCAGTACCCACACCCGTGTTGTAGTACAGGTTCTGTGTGAAGCGTGTACCACTGATTCCAGTCAGCCAGCTGCGCAGGTTGTAAGCGTACGTCAGTTTGTTGGTGCTCGTTCCGTGATACTGCTTGGTCAGCAAACGACCGAAGTTGTCATAAGTCGCATCGTACAGAGTGATTGAAGTGCTACCAAGACTATGCTGCACTTTACTTATTCTGTCCGCATGGTCGTAGGTATAGGTATATACTTCCGTGCGCGTACTCTTGCCGCTGGCACTATGTGTATGGGTCACAGTCTTCGGTTTGCCGGTAAAAGTATAAACAGTGTTCGTCGTATCATAACCCTCCAGCAAATTGCCTTGAACCGTTTTTGTGATGCGTCCCTCAAAGTCATAATAATTAGCCGAATAAAGTTTTGTACTGCTGCCAAGAACAGTGATCACACTACCGGTGACATATCCTTTGGCATCGATTGTTGCCGCAGGAAAGCCGGCATTATCGAAACCGGTCAGACTACGGAAGGCATAGTCGTCATAATAGTTTACTCTATGGACTTCGGGCGACACCAAGGCAAAGCTTGATGTATATCCACTGTTACCCAAACCGCTGTTGCTATTCACCCGTGTACATGATACAATAACATTCGAAACTGCAGCCGTATTCGTATTGGAACAAACGCCCTGCACTGCCAGACGATGGAACTTATCATACAGATAGAAACTCCACTGCTTAGAGGCATACTGCTTGCCATCCTGGGAAAAGATCATATTGTCTGCCTCATCGTACACATAGCTCACGGCAGAAGCACCTGGAAGCTTTTTCCAATTACAACGGTTACGGTTGTCATATTTGTACTGGAAAGCATATTGATCCAGGTTTGACACACTCTGATACATCGGTTGTAATACGAAGCAAAGGTTATCCAAATCGTTATACACATAATAAGTATCATGCTGCTCGCTACCCTGCATCTGGCGTTCCAGCAATATATGGCCTTGTTTGTCTGTGAAAGTATAAGAAACATGTTGGTCTTCGTCAATACGTTTCACCACGCGTAACTGTCCGGCTGCATAAGTACCGTTGTTGACAAGTGCCCCAGACGAACTTACCGAATAGTTAATGCAATTCACATCGGAAGAATTAGCCAGATAATCCATAGTTACAGGTTTTGATGCCCATGCCGCTCCCGGAGAGTATCGCTTCAGAATGCGGTCTAATGGGGAAACACTGTAAACAGGCTTGCTGTAGGGACGGGAATCACTTGAATAGTTGCCCGGAGCCGCACTTTTGATAGCCGAAGGAGACATATAAACAGAGGAGGAAACAATTGGGAGCCAACTCTCCGAACGACGTCCTGCGCCATCATATTCTTGTAACGATATCAAATTACTTCCGGCAGGAGTAATTCCCTTTTGTACCTTCTGGAAGAGACGCCCCAAGCCGTCATAATAATCATAACTTGCCATATACTTGCTACCTGCTGCTGCAGTCATAGCATGAGTGCGAACGTAATTCTGCGAAGTGCCGTCAGGAGACCACTGATAGAAGTACGAGGCAATAGGATTTTGGTTATGATCCTGCACATCAGATAAATCACCCAAAGCATTATAGAGATAGAAATCCTTAAAACCAGTTGCTTTTCTTATCTCCTTCAGCCCATAAGAAGGATTGTGAAGCCAGGTTGTGACCTCGCATTCCGGGAAGGACGTTTTCAGTGCATAGAGGGCCGTCGTATTGGGTGAACCGGCAGAACACAAAGCATCCAAACCTGTTGTTCCGAGCCGAGACACTACTTCCGCATAAGTGATACCTTTGAGACGGGCAATCGGCAAAGAATATTTATAGCCCCACAAATAGACCACAGACATGTTGTCGGGAGTAGTAACTTCCACCGGATTCCATTTACTATCATACCTATAAGAAACAGTTCTTTTCTCAGGATACAAACTACTATATTCTTCACTGGACTGCAAGGTGAATTTAGAAAAGACGTCCCCATACGTATTATTCAGATACAGCGTCGCTCCTCCCGATGTTCGTTGGTAGTTCTGTACAGCATCAAGCACGTTATTAGCCTTGAATTCATCTTTGTAGGAAGAAACATCCGCTGCATAAGCATAGCTTTCCATTACATAGCCCGAACGGCTGGTACTTGTGCGGCAAGTAGCTATCTGGTTACGACTGTTGTAGGTATACAGTTTTTCCTGCGTCACCGGTACACCATGGGCATATTCCGTCGAAACTTCCCGTTTTAACCGTATATCATAGGTAAGATGCGGATATAAAGTTATCTCAAAACGTCCGTGATAAGCCAATGGATTTCTAAAGCTCACCGTCTGTCCTCCGATGTTTTCATTATAGGTGATACTGCCGGAATAGCAATTAACCGGACCCACATAGTTGTCCCTTACACGGATGTTGGTCAATTCTTGCCACTTGTTTGCAATCTCATATTCATAGGTGTCTTCCCATACCAAGATATTACCGGCATCATAGATACTCTTTTTCAGTAGTCGCCCATTATAGTTGGCAGGCATATAAGCCAAGGTAGCATCATAATCCTGGCCGGCTATGTTACTGAATACGAGTTCCTCTCTCCCCGCATCCAGAAAATCGCGCTGCTTGACGACACGGCTGTAACCTACAGGATTGGCATTGGGCGCAGAAGCTGGTGGAGTTTGCGCCTGAGCATAAAAACGGCGGAAAGTGTGGTAACTGGTAGAAGGGCGTATCACTCCTTCAGGAGTTGTGGTATAGCTTCCGCGCCGGACATTAAAATCATCATAGAACTTGACTGAGAACATCAGAATGCCAGAGGTCTTGTGATTCTCGCTTTCATACAAGTAACCGGTACGTTCCAACACTTCACCTGTATTATTCTTTTTAGTAATGGTCTTGATTCTCACTCCTCCGCCAACTTTCTGCAATGTGTCTTTGTTTACTGCAGTTCCACCGCCTCTATAGGTCAAAGTAGCAGAACTGGCATTGCGGGTAGAATAACCTTGATTGGTAACTGCAGAACTCAATGTACTTGTCAGGACATAATCTCCCGCTTCCAATGTGAACGACTCGTTGACATGATACACATGCCCGCTGGTATTTTGTGAAGTCACTTTGTACGATTTAATGACACTTCCTCCGGCACCGAGTTTCCGCAAAGTGGTTCCGGAGCCGGTGACTTGATTGACTTCATAATCGGGAAAATTGACTTGAGCATCCACCGTCACTACCTGCGTGGTGGGCAGAGTGAAAGTAGCGGAAGGCGTCACTATCAGGTCGTTGTTGTTGACAGTATTGACACCTTTGACTTGTGCGTCATACTTATTCAAATCCTCTGCAGAAATGAAACGATTGTCTCCTACAAAAGTGTGAGGTTCAAACTCAAACTCCACACTGCCGCCCGTAGGATATGTGATTTTCTTCAGCATATTGGCCGTAATATACTCCCGGCTACAATTTCTGACAGCGGTAGAACCGGATAAAGGAACATTCGTCAAACCTTCCAGGGAGGGAATCAATGTATGAACACGGTTTGTAAGCGTGGAAGTATTCTGCTGTCCATTGTAATATCCCCAATAGTCTATGGCAAAAGAAGTCTTATAAGGCAAGTTCACAGCTTCATTATAAGTGAATGTATGCTTTTCACCCTGCGAAGTGCCATTTTTTCGAAGTACAGAAAGCAGTTTCAGACGTTTACGAAGTACGCTGGTGGGTATGGTAGACGACGACCCATAATCGTCCGATGACAAGTAATTACCGCCGACTGATTGTTCGGGACAAATGAAGTAATCATAATTGAACTGGTAAGAATACACATCCTTCCCGTCCAACTTACTCTTTATTTTCATGTTTGTCAGTTTTCCGGTAGTTCCCGGATAGCGGTCTTCACGACTTCCCATCTCGAAAATCACTTCTTCCGTATCGGTTTCTATCTTGCTTAAATAGCAAGTCTGTGAAATGCCGGCAGTAAAGTTCCGTTTTATATGGTCATTGTCCGGAGGAGTACCTACGGTATAATACTCCGACATAACAGGCACCGAATAGCAACTGGCGGTAACATAGGTTAGAGTGATAGTATGTCCCGTCACATCCGTCATACTTGTCAGCATATAAGTCAAGGGAGCATTGGAAGTTACAAATGCATAAGGCCTGAAGGCATAAGATGTGCCTGCTTCATCTGTAATGATCACTTTTTCAGCACTATGCCACACTTTGCAATTCATCCTGGAACCGATAATGACAGGAGTCTGATTTTTGGGGTGCAAGAAGTATTTGAATGATCTTCCTCCGGGCAATGCAACTTCAAATATATCTCTTTCACCTTGCCCTATAAGGCCTTCATTAATAATTCCATTGGTCGTATTACTCGTATTGGGGTCGAACATTAAATTTCCCCACAAATTCATCAGTTCCTCGGTACCCGAACGGTAGTTCAACGTATCAGCACTCTGTACTTTCCAGTGATATTTTATTTTCTCCCATTCAGCCCAAGTAGCAAATGTACCGGAGGTCGCGTCTACCTTGCCCACAGCATTAAGGTTGACGCACCCTCCTGCCAAAAGATTCCAACCAAGACCTACCCACGTAGCTTCTTGAGCCACCTTGACTCCGCTCGCATGATAAGACAACGTAATGGGTAGTTCTATACGCCCACATTTAAGGGTATATAGCGGTATAGAGATATCAGGTGTTCCTGTGTATTCACTTACAGGAATGTTTCCATACAATTGCATACCTGCCGCTTCGGGAATAGCAGGTACATAATCATTTATCCGCAGAAGATGATTATTCATATCTCCACCGTCCTGTGCACGTACCGACTGCGTTGTACCACATAACATAAGAAGAGCTAACAATACTTTTATTCTATTTTTCATATTCAATGAAATTTATATATTTCTTAAATAAGTGCGCCTGAAGTAGGTATTTCGGCTTCCGGCACACTTTTTTAGTTTTGTAATACTGTTTTTACAGTGGCATCGCCTGCACGCCCAGCACACTGGCTATGGTGGCAATGATGGTACCCACAATTTTCAAGATATCTTTCCAGGTTTCTTTGCTTATTTTCATAATTCCATGTTTTAAAGATGATTGTTCTAAAATTCTTTACTTACCTCGAAGCACGGACACTGCTTCACCCACTCCCACGGCTCCACCTTCCCGTCACCGTCCAAATCGGGACTGAGGTCGCGGTGGCCGCATACACGGGCGTTCCGGAACTGTTGTAGCAGCTGGTGCACCAGCAGGTGCAGGGCCGAACGCTGCTCCGGCGTACGGGTATCCTTCGGATTTCCCCGGGCATCCAGTCCGCCTTCGTAGCAGATGCCTATCGAATACTTGTTGTGACCGCGACAATGCGCACCGGGCAGTTCCAGGGAACGGGTTCCGAGCACGGTACCGTCTCTCCGGATATAGTAGTGATAGCCCGTCGTGCGGAAGCCGCGACGGCGGTGCTCTGTCTCCAGAGCTTCGGGAGTGAGCGCATGGCCCTCCCGCGTGGCGCTGCAATGCACCACGATGTAGTTGATTTTTCGCATGAATAAGTAGTGAGTAGTTAGTAGTTGGTAGTTAATAGTTGGTAGCGAGTAGTGATTTACGATTTGACGATTTGACGATTTGACGATTTGACGATTTACAATTGAGATTACTCTTCGTATCACAAATGCCTGCATAGGTACGATTATTCAGCAGTACGAATTTCAATCGTAAATCGTAAATCGTCTAATCGTAAATCCCCTTATCCCAGCGGATTATTTCCCTGGTCTCCGTCGCTGCCGCCATCACTGCCACCGTCGTCGTTGCCGCCCGAACCTGCCGTGTCCTGAAGGTCGAAGCGCACGCACTTCACCCCGGTCACCAGCGAACGGGTAGACACCGTATGGTCCAGATTACGCTTGGAGGTGGGCAGAAAACGCACTCGTAGTGTGGACTGGGTAGCCGATACCTTCAGAGGGTCTTCCACACCGTTCATGGTGGACTTCATCGTAAGGCGGAAAGTACCCAGACCGTCCAGCGTCACGCTCTCGGAAGACTGCAGGTGGCGAGTCATCACGGTCACCAGGTTGTCGATGACATTCTTCGAGTCACCCGTAGAGAGGGAAGACAACTCCGCAATCTCCTTGGCCACCTGCTCGGTGTCCACATTCCCCGTCAGCACCACGCGGGGATAGAAAAGCTTCTTGCCCTCTTTGTTGGCAAGAACCGACTGAAATGATTTGTAAATTACTGGCATAGTAGTTTTGTTTTAAAAATTAATAGTTTGTCTTGAAATTCAAGGATTCGTTTTTTTCAAATGAAACAACATTGTTTTATTTTCGTGTATTAAGCTTAACCACATTGCAAAGATAACGCTATCCGGAAAAGTGTGCAAATTAAAAAAACCGTTTTTCTTCATGAATTTATTCACAAATCGAAAACTTACTTACAGCACAGGCTCAGCAGGTATCGCCCCGGTTGCCGTATCTTGCCATGACTCTCGCGCAAGGCATAGAAGCCCTTCCACAAAGGGTGGCCGATAGCACCGAAATTACTTTTGAGGATAATGGCATACTGCTCTTGCGGAGGAATATGGAACTGCTTCAGATTGAAAAGCAACCCGTCCAGGTTGCGGTCCGTGCCATCCTGCGGCGGTTGCAGTTGCTCTATTTTCCGAAGATATTCCCCCTCCGCGGATGGCACATCCGCGCCCTCAGTGCCCCCGGTTCCGGGGGAACTATGGAGGAGGGGATTTTCTTTGCTGTGTTGTGATGTGCTATGCTCTGCTGTGCTATATGTACCCGATGTCGCATTTTCGGGCTTAAATGCTGCACTTTCGGTAGCGGACGGCACGCTTCCATTGGCAGACGGCACTCTCCCGGCGGCAGTCGGCGCGGCCTCGTCATCGCTCTGAGAATCATCCACCAGACAATAACGTGTGTCTATGGCGGAAGATTTCCGGCGCTTGGTACTGAACAGATACTGCCGCTGTATCTCGGCAGAAGTCAAGATGGCGTATTTGCCGAAAAGGGCGGCATTGAAAATGCCGTACTCCACAGCCAGGGCAAGAATACGCTTCACGTCGGCAGCAGTCTTTTCATAGAGGCAGGCGGAAAGGTCTTCGTAGAAAAGCTCGTCGGCACACACGTAATAGCCTTCATCGGCATAAATACAGGAGAGGGCGCCCAGCAGAATGGCAAAGGAGCCGTCACCCTCACGCTTCATGATGCGGCGCACCAGACGGTCGTGCATGAAGTCTGTGTTCAAGGGGAAATAGTCAAGTCCCCGTTTTTTGATTCTGGACATGGTTTGATGATTAGGGGTTAGTGATTAGGGGGAGAGAGCGGCTTGTATCATTCTATATCACCTGCTTCGCATAGGCGTTTCCGCTTGCGGAGCACGCTTTCGCGCACTACCTTCAAAGCATTCAGAATAAGATACATACGAAGAGTACAGTCCGAAATTTCAGTGATGACCGGATAACGGAGGGGATTGCTTGCAGGAAGTGAGCGACGGTAGCGGGCGTTGCTCATCGCCCTACGGCATTCCTTGCAATAATTGTCGGGGGCAAGCGTACGCTTGTCTACATAAAAAGAATCAACGGGCAGTTCTCTGTGGCAACATCCACAGAAACGAACATTTTTTTCAATAATCTGTTCCATAACCATTTTTTGTTAAGAATTAGTACAATAATATTTTTTCGGCACGCCCCTGCCAAAGATGCTTGTAGGGGCTGTTTGCTGGAAGTATATATCCAGCGTATTCTATCTATACATTCAGCGCGTTGCATCTATACTTCCAACGCACCTCATCTATACATCCGGCAAGGCGGATGCCCATTTTTTCAAATTCGTAAGTATTTTTGCTAAATTCGGATGCTTCCGGATAAAAGACCAGATGTGTATTTTCCATAAATCCCTCCCTTTTATTTGCATTTATAAAACATGATATGTATTTTTGTCCCAACAAAGATAATATTGTTTTCATTTATAAAACAAACAAATCGGGAATTAAATTCTTAAATAAGACGTAAGACAGTATAAATGAGGAGATAATAGTTTCTGAATAATTTACACGTAAAAACTGAAGAATATGGCGAATGACAAAGACCCGGTATTTTGTGCGGCAGACATCATAAAACGTGCCAAACTGGCGAAAGAATTCAAGACAGACAGCGAACTTGCCGCCTTTCTGGGTATATCACGCTCCACACTGAGCAACTGGAACGCCCGCAACAGCATCGACTTCCCCCTGCTGCTGGGCAGCCTGGACGACGTGGACTACAACTGGCTGCTGACGGGAAAGGGCTCGCCTGCACATCATTCAAAATTCTGTGACAATGACTTGGTACAAGGTGAAGTGGAAATACTTCACACACCGAAAATAACCGACCCTATGGACGACCGTAGCGTGACCCTCTATGACATCTCTGCCGCCGCCAACCTGAAGACACTGCTGGCTGACCGCCCGCAGTACGCCTTGGGGCGGATTGTAATTCCCAATATCCCTGTGTGCGACGGTGCCGTCTACGTCTCGGGCGACTCGATGTATCCCATCCTCAAGTCCGGCGACATCGTAGGCTTTAAGTCCATCCGCGACTTCACCGACGTCATCTACGGTGAAATGTATCTCGTCTCCTTCGAACGGGGCGGCGACGAATACCTGGCAGTGAAATACGTCAACCACTCGGAACGGCCGGACTGCATCCGTCTGGTGAGCTACAACAACCACCACGACCCCATGGACCTGCCGCTGGCGGCAGTCAATGCAATGGCCATCGTGAAGTTCTCGATAAGGAAGAATATGATGATGTAGAGGGCGGCATTATCACCGGAAATTTCGTAAGAAAGCTCCTGGCAAGGATTGTTTAATAAGTAAACAGAGAAATTATACAAAAAAAGCTTGTAATTTATTCTTTTATCTTATTTTTGCGATGCCATAGGCATAATAATAAGTATCCGGAAAAAAACATGCTTATTCCATCCAATAGAACAAAGAGGGAGTGCATTCTTTCAAGGTTATGTTTTCTAGTGCTTTCAGTATGGGTGTCCCTACCTTCCGCAGCACAGAACAATCCCTACAAGATAGACGATGCACTCTACCCCATCTACCAGCGGGCTTCCAAGCAGGCACGCCAGCAGGAGGGGCTGCTGGTGGCCGACACTTTGTATCAACAGGCTCTGAAGCTCGGTGACAAAAAAGCACAATGCCTGGCATACATCATCCCCCTGCAGTTCTATATATCCCAAAAAGATGATAGCAAAATAGAAAAGGCATCCACTGACCTGAAAGAGATTTCACGTGCCAATAACTATCTGCAATATTATTATCACGCTTGGAGCAGCGAAATCATCTACTTCCTAAACCAACAACGCTCATTGCTCGCCTTGCAGAAAGCGGAAAAAATGAAAAAGCAAGCTTTTGCCGACAGATACCCTTACGGTATCTTCAGCTGTATCCGAACCATGGGCCATATCTACAAATCACGCGGAAACTTCGACCTCTCCGCCCAATACTATCAGGAAGCCTTGGACTATATGCTGAAGAATATGCCCGACCAGGATCCCAGCCAACTATACTCAAGCCTTGCCGAATATTACCGTAACACCCAAAAAGATTACGCCACCGCACTGGACTATTGCGAAAAAGCCTTGAAGAGCGCCAAAACAGAACGGAACATAGCCCAAGCCATGATAGAGAAATGCCTGATACTATTCCGGCAGGGGCGTATAGATGAATTCAACGACTGCTATAAAGAAGCCGTACAAATGGCAGACCGTTGCAAGCTCTCTGCCAACGTTTCCCTACTGATAGCCCACATCAGCAAGAACATACTGGACAAACAGTATGAGCAGGCCCATGCCCACGCTGACCAATTGTCCGAGAAAGGCTTGCAACAACATGCTTACATTTACGAATACGCCAAAGACTATCCCAATGCCATCAAATATCTGAAAAAATACCACCAGCAGTTGGATTCGACGAACAATCTCCTGCAACTGTCGGACATCGCCGAACTGAACACCCAAATAGGCGCCGAACGTCTGAAAATGGAAAACATACAGGCCACCTCGCGCTACCGCATCACTCTTTTCAGCATTGTCACCGGCTTTTTGCTGTTATCCCTGCTTTTCCTGATGCTCTACCTCCACCGCAAACGTAAAGTCAACCTCGAACTATGCCACAAGAACGAGGAACTTTCCGAAGCGCGCGACCAAGCCGAAGCAGCCAACAAGGCAAAGAGCATCTTCCTGCAGAACATGAGTCACGAAATACGGACACCGCTCAACTCTATCGTGGGCTTCTCACAACTCATCACTTCCCCCGACGCGAACCTTTCCCAAGAGGAAAGGCAGGATTTCTGCCATCTCATACAGCACAATTCCGACCTCCTCCTTACACTGGTGGGGGACATCCTCAGCGCAGCCGAGTTGGAAAGCAACAGATACACCATGAAGATAGCGCCGCACAGTTGCAACAAGCTCTGCCGGGAAGCCATAACCACCGTTGAACACCGCAAGCCCGAAGGCGTGAAGCTCTACTACACCTCCGAAGTGGACGACTGCTACGAACTGAGCACCGACGGGCAACGTGTGTGCCAGATACTCATCAACTTCCTTACCAATGCAGAGAAACACACCACACAAGGCGAAATCCGCCTGCACTGCTCCCTCACAGAGCATCCCGGATACGTCACCTTCTCCGTCACCGATACCGGTACCGGCATTCCCCCGGAATACTCGGAAACCATCTTCGAACGCTTTGAAAAGGCCGACAACTTCGGGCAAGGCACCGGCCTGGGACTCAATATCTGTCGCCTCATCGCCGAACGGCTGAAAGGGAAAGTGCTGCTGGACAAGGAGTACAAGGAGGGGGCAAGGTTCGTGTTTATCCTGCCGATGAAAAAATCCATTTGAAGAGCAAGACCAAAACAACAAAGGCTGCCTCTTCTGCATCCTCCGAAACACCGGTATCTGCAGAAGGGCAGCCTTCTATATAAATAGCCGTAAAGCTATGCTGATTATAAACCGAATGCGGCTTTCACCTTGTCCACATAGTCCAACTTCTCCCAGGTGAAGAGTTCCACTTCAATGTCCTTGTTGCCTTCGTAGCGGCTCTTGAAGTGCTTGACGATGGTCTGCGGCTCGCGGCCCATGTGTCCGTAGGCGGCAGTCTCCTGATAGATGGGGTTGCGCAGTTTCAGGCGGTCTTCTATCGCCTTGGGGCGGAGGTCGAACAGCTCGTCAATTTTACGGGCAATCTCACCGTCGCTCATATTGACGTGGCTGCGGCCATAAGTATCTACGAAGATATTAATGGGGCGTGCCACACCGATAGCGTAACTTACCTGTACCAGCATTTCGTCGGCAACGCCGGCAGCCACCAGATTCTTGGCAATGTGGCGGGCTGCATAAGCTGCGCTGCGGTCTACCTTAGAGGGGTCCTTTCCGGAGAAAGCGCCGCCGCCATGGGCACCCTTGCCGCCGTAGGTATCTACGATAATCTTGCGTCCCGTCAGCCCGGTGTCACCGTGAGGACCACCGATTACGAACTTGCCCGTGGGGTTGACGTGGTATGTGATATGGTCGTTGAACAGTGCCAGCACCTTTTCATGATGGATGGAAGCAATGACACGCGGCATCAGAATCTCGATTACATCCCGGCGGATTTGGGCGAGCATTTCCTCGTCGGCCTTCAGCTGGGCGGCATCACTGTCGTCGGCAGGCTGTACGAAGTCGTCGTGCTGGGTGGAAACTACGATGGTATCGATGCGTACGGGTGTGCCGTTGTCATCATATTCGATGGTCACCTGGCTCTTGGCGTCGGGACGGAGGTAGGTCATCACCTTGCCCTCGCGACGGACATCTGCCAGCACTTGCAGGATGCGGTGTGCAAGGTCCAGTGAAAGCGGCATGTAATTCTCCGTTTCGTTGGTGGCGTAACCGAACATCATTCCCTGGTCTCCGGCACCTTGTTCCATGGGGTCCTGTCGCTCCACGCCGCGGTTGATGTCGGGGCTCTGCTCGTGGATGGCGCTCAGCACGCCGCACGAATTGCTCTCGAACATATACTCGCCTTTGGTATAGCCGATTTTCTTGATTACTTCGCGTGCGATGAGAGGCATGTCAACGTACGCTTTGGTTTTCACTTCTCCAGCCAGCACTACCTGACCGGTAGTAACCAGAGTTTCGCAAGCTACTTTCGAACTGGGGTCGTAGGCCAACAGTTTGTCAAGCACAGTGTCCGATATTTGATCGGCCACTTTGTCGGGGTGTCCTTCAGACACCGATTCGGATGTGAATAAATATCCCATTTCAGTTGAGAATTGATAGTTGATAATTGATAATTCAACGAATGGCGGAAGGAGGTGTGTGGAGTAGATGCATCCGGCACACAAACGTGCCGTCAGAAAAGGATGTGTTTTAGCATTTTTTTCTGTGGTTGCAAGCTACTCAAATCTCTCCACATATCGTTTTTCGGGGGCAAAGATAGTGCAAACCGAACGCAGAACAAAATGAACTTGTTCATTTTTTATGCTGAAGTGCAGCCTATCTTCGCTTTCCGGAGGCAAAGATAAAAAAGAAATCTTGTATCTGCGCTACAGATAGCAGAGATTAACACTGATTTTGCAACAATTCCCCGATTGTCTTTCCCAATACCGGATGCACCACGCCTGAAGCAATCTCCGCCAACGGCTCCATCACGAAACGGCGTTCCTGCATCAGCGGATGAGGAAGTTTCAGTTCGGGAGTATCCAGCAAAACGGGAGTACCGTCATCGGCAAAACAGAGCAACAGGTCGATGTCTATCACACGGTCGCTATACACTGCATTGACAGACTTATGCGTACGCCCCATCTCCCGCTCGATTTCCTGCGTCGTTTGCAACACCTCCAAAGGCGCCAAAGCAGTGTCTACGCAGAGTGCGGCATTCAGAAAAGTATTATCGGAAGAAAAGCCCCACGGAGCAGTAGCATAAAAAGCAGATAGGGAAATCACTTCACCTATCTGCTTTCTTATCTTTTGGACGGCCATGCGGAGGTTCTGCTCCTTATCGCCGAGATTGGTACCAAGACTGAAATAAACAACCATAATTACCGGTCTGTAATCAGCATCGCATCTCCATACGTACCAAAGCGGTACTCTTCCTTCAATGCCACATTGTATGCCTCCATCACCTGCTCGTAACCGCCGAAAGCGGCAACAATCATCAGCAGGGTACTGAGCGGCATGTGGAAGTTGGATATCATGGCATTGGCCACGGTAAAGTCGTACGGCGGGAAGATGAACTTGTTGGTCCAACCCTCGTATTCCTTCAAATGTCCGTCGGTGCTGACGGTGCTCTCGATGGCACGCATCACGGTGGTACCTACGGCACAGACTTGGCGGTTCAGGTCTTTGGCATGGTTCACAATCCGCACGGCTTCCTCGTTCACAATCATCTGCTCGGAGTCTGTCTTGTGCTTGGTGAGGTCTTCCACATCAATGTCGCGGAAGTTACCCAAGCCGGCATGCAGGGTGATGTAGGCAAAGTCAATACCCTTGATTTCCATACGCTTCATCAGCTCGCGGCTGAAGTGCAGGCTGGCGGTAGGCGCTGTAACAGCTCCTTCGTTGCGTGCAAAAATAGACTGGAAACGTTCGGCATCGTCCGGCTCTACGGGACGGTTGATGATGCTGTGGGGCAGCGGCGTTTCGCCCAGCGCATAGAGCGCCTTCTTGAACTCATCGTGCGGACCGTCGTAAAGGAAACGAAGCGTACGCCCACGCGAAGTGGTGTTGTCGATAACCTCAGCCACCATAGAGTCGTCGTCACCGAAGTAGAGCTTATTGCCGATACGTATTTTACGGGCAGGATCCACCAGTACATCCCACAACCGGAGATCTTCGTTCAACTCACGCAACAAGAACACTTCAATACGCGCACCGGTCTTTTCCTTGTTACCGTACAAGCGGGCAGGGAAAACCTTGGTGTCGTTGAAGATAAACACATCTTTGTCATCAAAATAGTCCAGAACATCCTTGAACATCTTGTGCTCAATCTCACCCGTCTTACGGTGCAACACCAACAGACGTGACTCGTCTCTGTACTTCGTGGGGTGCAAAGCTATCTTCTCTTCGGGAAGCTTGAATTTGAATTGCGACAGTTTCATAATTAGTTATGAGTTATAAGTTATTTATTATTTATATCAGTCTGTTTTAGTCATAAGAGGGTATGAGTTATCCGGCAGTATACTACACTTCATAGCAAATAACTCATAACTTATAACTAAATATCTATCTCCTGCGCCTCTATCCACTCTTTAAAATCGAGGGGATTGAGGCAGTCTGCCAGCCGGACGTCGCCTACGCGGGTACGCTCCAGGGCGGTGAGGTGAGCGCCGCTCTGCAGGGCTTCGCCGATGTCACGTGCCAGGGCGCGGATATAGGTTCCTTTGCTGCATACTACGCGTACCTTTATCCACGGTTCGGCAATATCCAGCCCGTCGTCCAGCAGCTCTATCTCGTCGATGACGAGCAACTTGGGTTTCAGCTCTACCTCCTCTCCCTTGCGGGCAAGGTCGTAGGCACGTTTCCCGTTCACCATACATGCCGAGAAGGCGGGAGGCACTTGCTGTATCTCGCCGATGAACTTCTTCAGCGTCTCCTCCACCAGTCCGCGGGTGATGTGCTCCGTGGGATAGGTGGCATCTATCTCATGTTCCAGGTCGTAAGAGGGAGTGGTGGCACCCAACCGGATGGTGGCAACGTACTCCTTCGTGTGATACTGGAATTCCTCAATCCGTTTCGTGGCCTTGCCCGTACAGACTATCATCACCCCCGTAGCAAGCGGGTCGAGGGTACCGGCATGGCCTACTTTCAACTTCTTCTCCTTTATCCGCCGGCAGATGTGGTAACGCGCATGTCCCACAACCTTGAACGATGTCCATCCCAGCGGTTTATTGAAATAGAGGACTTCTCCTTCTTTAAAATTCATTGGCCTCTCCCCTAACCCCTCCCCGGTAGGGAGGGGGATAAAATGGTACAACTTAATATTTTTCTCTTATTGATTTCCGGAGTAATCAGTCTTTCCCCCACACAAGGAGGGGACTTTAGCTTAATATGAGCGTTATGACACCGGCTATCGCGCAATAGATGGCAAAATAAATCAGCTTGCCCTTCTTCACAATATTTATCATCCACTTGCAGGCCAGGCAGCCCGAAACAAAAGCAGCCAGGAAACCTACCACCAGCGAAAGCGCCGGAATATCCCCCGCAACCGCCTCACCTTTCATCATCTTCATCCCATCCAGCAGTGCCTCACCCAAGATGGGAGGCATCACCATCAGGAAAGAGAACTGTGCCAGCTTCGCCTTGTTGTCGCCCAGCAACAGACCGGTTGCAATGGTACTGCCCGAACGGGAAAGCCCCGGAAGCACCGCGCATGCTTGTGCCAGACCGATGATAAAGGCATCCTTCATGCTGATGTTCTCCTTCTGCTTCGGCTTATAATAATAGGAGAAAGACAGCAGCAGAGCTGTCAGCAGCAGGCAGCAGCCCACAACGACCAGTCCCGAACCGAAAATGGCCTCTACTTCGTCCTTGAAAAATACCCCCACAATGCCGATAGGTATCATGGATACCAGTATATTGATGACGTAACGTGTCTCCTCGTTCATCTGCCACTTGAACAGTCCCTTGAAAATCCAGTCAATCTCTTTCCAGAGTATCACCAGCGTACTGAACACCGTAGCCACATGTACCACTATCGTAAAAGCAAGATTCTCCTCTCCCTCAATACCGAACAATGCCGAACCTATGGCGAGGTGTCCGCTACTGCTCACCGGCAGATATTCGGTCAGTCCTTGAATAAGCCCAAGGATAAGCGCTTCAAACCATTCCAATTTGTTTAAGTTTTTAAGTTCTTGAGTTGCCGGAGGGGCTGTCCGGAAGCTCTGTTACTACTTTCTTTCTGATTATTTTTCAGACGCAGATAACGCAGATGACACGGATTTCTAATATTCCAATCTGCGTCATCTGTGTAATCCACGTCTGAAAGTTTACTCCTCTGCACGACAGCTTTTAGGCTTGCGCAGCACGGCATATATCATGAACACAAACCCCAGCAGGCAAACTACCGGAGCCACCTTGATGCGCCTCACACTAAAAATGTCCGGCTCAAAGGTCGTCGGGGTAGACACGGGGCCGGTCATCAGAAGAAAACCAATGATAACCACCGCCATTCCGATGCCAAGCAGGATAAAATTGGTCTTATCAAAAGCGAATTTCTCTTTACTCATCTATACATTTACTATTTTACTATTTACAATTTACTATTTGGAGGCTGCGATAACAGTACTTTCTCTCTATGCACTTCAAGGCGTTAAATATAATACAGTGTGCTTGCCTTCATCCTCAGATATTTGTTGATGGAAAGCAAAGCGCACAGCCACGTAATAAGTACACCGAACACCAGCACGGCACCCGACACCAGCACCATCACCTCGGGCGTAATCACCTTGACCAACTCCGGTTCGTAGGACACCAGCCAATAGGCGGCTCCCCACAGAATGCTGTCGGCTATGAAAGCGGCCAGCACACCTATCCAGAAATTGCGCCGCAGAAACGGACGACGGATGAATGCCCAGCTTGCTCCCACCAGCTTCATGGTGTGGATAAGGAAACGCTTGGAATATATAGCCAGACGGATGGTGTTGTTTATCAGCGCAAAGGAGATAAACGTCAGTATCACAGCCAGCCCCAGCAGCATCAAGCTGATATTCCTTATATTATCGTTCACGGCATCTATCAAGTCTTTCTGATAGAGCACTTCCTGGATATTGGTATTCTTTTTAATCAGTTTCTCTATTTTGGCGATGCTGTCCGAATTGGCATAGTCGGAATGCAGCTTGATTTCGATGGAGGCAGTGAAAGGATTGTAGCCGAGGAACTCTTGCGGGTCCGTACCCATCGCCTCAGTCTGCTCGCGGAGTGCCTGCTTCTTGGAAATGTATTCCGTCTGCTTCACAAAAGCCTCCTTGTCCAGCCTCTTCTGAAGCTTCAGGATGTCGCTCTCCTTCATGTCGTCACTGACAAGCACGGAGAAACTGATGTTCTCCTTGACGTACACGGAAAGATTATGAGCCGCGAGCACAAAGAATACAACCAGCCCCAACAGCAGTAACACCAGCGTCGTACTGATGCTGGACGTAATGAACTGCATGTCAAAATAGGATACCGAGTTATTCTTTGCTTTCATTATACCAATTATAAGTTACGAGTTACAAGCTACAAGTTATGTAAATCAGTCGCTATTAATCATTAATCCCTAATCCCTTTTCTCACCCTTTCTTCCTGAACACGTAAATCATGGAACTGCTGCGTTCCTTCTTCACCAACGCGCTGAACCAGGCCAGTGTACCGGTCACCATTCCCCGCAGGAAAGTACACGAGTGCCTCATGTGCTTTTCTGTCAGCATGGAGACGTAGAAGGCATCGAACGGCATGGGATGCCGCTCTGCCATGATGAAGCCATGCTTGGAACCGAATTGCTGGATGGTGCCCGGTGTGAAGTGCCACAAATGGCGGGGCACATCGTAGGCAGCCCAGTAAGCCCCGTATTTCTTTGCATCGAAGGAAGAGCAGTTGGGCACAGCTACAATCAGCACCCCCTTTTCAGTCAGCAGGGAGTGCAGGGTTTCCCACGTTTCGTTAAGGGGTTCCAGATGTTCCATGACATGCCATAGGGTGATGACGTCGAAACTGCCCGGTGCAAAATCTTTCAATGCCGTATGGGGTTTCACATCCAGATTGAAGTGTTCTTTGGCAAAGGCACGCGCCTGCGCACTCTTTTCCACAGCTTCCACCTGCCAGCCGCGACGCTGCATGGCATCGGCAAAGTAACCGGTCCCCGTACCCAAATCCAGCAGACGGCCCTCCTTGCGGTGTGCTTCACGGACCACAAGACGTGCCTTGCGTCCCAGCATATAGTTGCGCACCCAGTGGTACACGGAGTTCATCGCCCCCTTGCGGGTATCGGTATGTGAAATGTAATCAGGAGTTTCGTAGTAACGACCGATTTCAGCCTCCACGGGAAAGTCTTGCGTGAAAAGGAAACCGCAATCCCGGCAGCGGCACAAGTGGAACATTTCGCCCGAGGCATAATGGTCTACACATGTCAGGGCACGCTCCAAATGCGTTCCACCACATAACGGACAAGCTTTTATAGTGAGTTTATTCATCGAACGTTCTGCCAATAAGGAAGTGCAGCCCAAATGAAACAGACCACACTATACCTAAATTTGGTGCAAAATAACAAATAAAAAGTGATTTATAGGGCTTCCATTAAGGAGATTTAAGAAAACAAACGCTTACTCCGGCCAGCCGGCGGAACGAATGACCGACTGTTCGATATTAAGCGGACAACTGTCCGATAATGAACAGTTTTCGAAAGCATTTATTCATTGATTATCAACAACTTAAATATTTGGCATGGGAATTGACTATAATTAGGCGAAGGCGTTTGAGAAAAAGATTAGTTGGAATGCAACCTTTTAATCGGGAACAACGTCTAAAAGAAACAGAGTAAGTAACAACAATTAAAAATAAAGATTATGAAAACTACAAATTTATTCAAGGCAGTCGCATTCGTAGCAATGACTATCGTAAGCGTTATGAATACAGAAGTGAAAGCTCAGGAAAACAACTTCATCACCAATGAAGAAGTGAAAAACGAATTAGTAGTTGCCAAGACCATCTTTAAGCAAGACGGCGCACAACTTTACCGGCACATCCGTTATGAATACTCTTATGACGACCAGAAACGCCTGACCTGCAAGGAAGCCTCCAAGTGGGACGGTGCAAAAGATGAATGGATACCTTACTTTAAAATGACATACCAATATGGCAATGATGAAATCACCATGTCCTACGCACGTTGGAACGAGTCTCACAAGGCTTATGACAAAGACATGAAGAAAAGTGTGTATGAATTGAACGATGAAAACATGCCGGTAGCTTACAAACTCTACAACCAGGACGTTCCAAAGTCCGAATTGACCTTGGTAAGCTACAACAAGACCGACTACGTAGCGAATATTCTGGCCATGACAGAATAAAATTTAAAGTTTATAATATGGAAAAGCACGGACCGTGAGGTTCGTGCTTTTATTTTTATACCGATAGTGTCATCGAGACTGTACTCTGTCATATCCCGTCAGCCGGCTACCTCTTCTCCTTTCAGCGTAGCCGAACTGGATTCGGTAACCTTCACCATCACAAAATCGCCCACACGGTGCGTGCCACGGTCAAACACCACCACACGGTTCTGCTCCGTACGGCCGAACAACTGGTCGCGGCTGCGTTTGGAAACACCTTCCACCAGCACCTCGTACGTCTTGCCCACGCAACGGGCATTCGCCTCGGCAGAGAGACGGTTTTGCAAGGCGATGATTTCATTCAGACGGCGAATCTTCACCTCCTCGGGCACATCGTCCGGCAGATGCTTGGAAGCATGCGTACCGGGGCGTTCGCTGTACTTGAACATGAAGGCGGAATCGTATCCGCACTCCTCCATCAGCGAGAGGGAAAGCCGGTGGTCCTCCTCCGTCTCACTATGGAAACCGGAGAATATATCCGTAGACAAGCCACAATCGGGGATGATGCGGCGGATGGCTGCCACGCGGTCCATATACCACTCGCGGTCGTACTTGCGGTTCATCAGCTTCAGGATGCGGCTGCTCCCACTCTGTACCGGCAGGTGGATGTGCTTGCATACGTTGGGCATGTCGGCAATGACCTGGAGAGTTTCGTCGCTCATATCTTTAGGGTGCGAGGTGGTGAAACGGATACGTACGCCCGGCGCTGCCTCTGCCACGGTGCGCAGCAGCATTGGGAAGGTAACCGTCTCTCCGTCCGGTTTCTCGAAGCGGTAGGAATTGACGTTCTGTCCCAGCAGGGTGACTTCCTTATAACCCTTTGCCACGAGGTCGGCCACTTCATTGAGGATGCTTTCCACATCACGGCTGCGCTCGCGGCCACGGGTGTAGGGAACGATGCAGTAGGTACAGAAATTGTTGCACCCGCGCATAATGGACACGAAGCCGGAGATGTGGTTTCCGCAGATGCGCGAGGGAATGACATCCCGATAGGTCTCTGTGGTGGAAAGCTCCACGTTGATGGCTTTCTCACCGGCCTCTACCGAGGCAATCAGTTCGGGCAGAGTAAGGTAGGCATCCGGCCCCACCACCAGGTCCACATGATGGTTGGTGATTAAGTCGTCCTTCACACGCTCTGCCATACAGCCCAGCACACCCACTATCAGGCCGCGTTTCTTCTTCTTGAGCGAGTGGAAGAACTCCAGACGGTTCAGAATCTTCTGCTCCGCATTGTCGCGGATGGAGCAGGTGTTCATAAACACTGCATCGGCTTCCTCCAGGGTGTCGGCCACCGAATATCCCGCCATCTGCATGACGGATGCAATCACTTCACTGTCGGCCACATTCATCTGGCAGCCGTAAGTCTCGATAAACAACTTCTTGTTGTCATCAGCAGTTGCAGATTTAAAGTCTGCTCCCGTTACTTTTTCCATAATCAGTTCGTTTAAAATCAGTTTATATCATAAGTTGGTATCTGTCATCCGGAGCGCAAAGATACTTCTTCCCTCCCAATAAACGGATGAAATGAAAGAAAAATGCCATTACAAGTTGTCAATCTGCGCCTTATCAGCTAATTTATGTTAAGAGAGCAAACATTTTCCGAGTGTTAATTTGGCATAGAGCAAATTAATTCACAAATTTGTGGAATGAAAGAAACATTAGATTTTTTCATAGTTAAGGTTTAGGTTAAAAAAATTAAGGGGAGCTGTGAAGCTGCCCTTTTTTATTACCAATTCCTTGGCTGTAATCAGATTAAATAATTAACTTTGCCCAAAAGCAAAGATAAGAGATAATTGCACTATCTTTGGGTGGAAAATCAAAAAGAATATGGAAGATGTCTTCAAGTTTCTGTTAGTTGCGGCTGTCATAGTAATCGGACTCGTCAAGCAGTTTAAGAAAGAAGCAAATAAAAATGCTGACAAGAGTCCCGACATACCTATGCCCGACGTTGACAACCCACTGCCCGAATACTGGGGCGGAGATACTTACGGAGGCTTTATTCCCGAAGGCCCCAAGCCGGCAGAAAAGCCCAAGCCGGTATCCAAACCGTCTGCCAAATCCAAGCACACTTCCATAAAGGCTTCCCCTCCCTCCCCGGCATCCCGTCCGCAGGAATCCGATGAAGTAACGTCCGAATACGGCATCCACTCGGCAGAAGAAGCGAGGAAAGCCATCATCTGGTCAGAAATACTTCAACGGAAATATTAAAGACAGTCGATAATTGCAGAACCAATTACGAGCCCCTTCAGAATCTTTACACGAAAAAATAACTATTTATATTATGGCACTCAATTACATTTCGGCAGCAGAAGCTGCGAGCCTGATTAAACATGGCTACAACATCGGCTTGAGCGGATTTACTCCCGCAGGAACAGCCAAAGCCGTTACGGCTGAATTAGCAAAAATCGCGGAAGCAGAACATGCAAAAGGAAACCCGTTCCAGATAGGTATCTTCACCGGTGCTTCTACCGGAGACTCTTGCGACGGTGTGCTCTCGCGCGTCAAGGCCATCCGCTACCGCGCGCCCTACACCACCAACTCCGACTTCCGCAAAGCCGTGAACAATGGCGAAATAGCCTACAACGACATCCATCTCTCACAGATGGCGCAGGAAGTACGCTATGGTTTCATGGGAAAAGTAAACGTTGCCATCATCGAGGCATGCGAGGTTACTCCCGACGGTAAAATCTACCTGACGGCAGCCGGCGGTATCGCTCCGACTGTCTGCCGCCTGGCCGACCAGATTATCGTGGAACTGAATGCCGCCCACAGCAAGAACGCCATGGGCCTGCACGACGTCTACGAACCCCTCGACCCTCCTTACCGCCGCGAAATCCCCATCTACAAACCGAGTGACCGTATCGGCCTGCCCTACATCCAGGTAGACCCGAAAAAGATTATCGGCGTAGTGGAGACCAACTGGCCGGACGAGGCACGTTCGTTTGCCGCCGCCGACCCGCTGACCGACAAAATCGGACAGAACGTGGCCGACTTCCTTGCCGCCGACATGAAACGCGGAATCATTCCGCCTACCTTCCTGCCGCTGCAATCCGGCGTGGGCAACATTGCCAATGCCGTATTGGGTGCTTTGGGACGTGACAAGACCATCCCGCCGTTTGAAATGTACACAGAAGTCATCCAGAACTCCGTTATCGGACTTATCCGCGAAGGCCGCGTGAAATTCGGCAGCGCCTGCTCACTGACCGTAACGAACGATTGTCTGGAAGGCATCTACCAGGATATGGACTTCTTCCGCGACAAGCTGGTGCTCCGTCCGTCGGAAATCTCCAACAGCCCGGAAGTGGTGCGCCGGCTCGGTATCATCTCCATCAATACCGCCATCGAAGCCGACATCTACGGCAACGTGAACTCCACGCACATCGGCGGTACGAAGATGATGAACGGTATCGGTGGAAGCGGTGACTTCACCCGCAATGCCTATATCTCCATCTTCACCTGTCCGTCCGTTGCCAAGGAAGGTAAAATCTCGGCTATCGTGCCGATGGTTTCGCACATGGACCACACGGAGCATGACGTCAACATCATCATCACCGAACAAGGTGTGGCCGACCTCCGCGGCAAGAGTCCGAAAGAACGTGCACAAGCCATCATCGAAAACTGTGTTCATCCGGACTACAAGAACATTCTGTGGGATTACCTGAAACTGACCGACGGCAAGTCACAGACTCCCCATGCCCTGCGCGCCGCACTGGCTATGCACGCTGAGCTGGCCCAAAGTGGAGACATGAAGAATGTAGACTGGGCACAGTATAAATAAACTGCTCCCTAAAAAGGCGGAGAGAAACCGCCCGAAAGATATGCCGCGTTGCATGTATATTTCCGGTTTGCTGGATCTATATATGCAACGCGTTGCATATATAGATGGAACACGCTGCATCTATAGATCCAACAACAAGCTATTTCAGTACCTACTACATCCCTGCATCAATTCCTGGCAAAACCTCCTTCTTACCGGTAAACTCACTATCTTTTGCTTCAGTTTCCTTTTCAGTTTCTTCAATCGATCTCTCACCGAGCCAACACTTATCGTTCGCATTGAGTGAAAAACTGCAATAATTTGTCTAGAGAAATACTTGCCTCCATTTGATCCCTCCTATTCATTGAAAACGGGCTGCCTGGAATCACTTCCCGGACAGCCCTTCCTTCACATTTAAAATGAAGATGCAGAGAGAGTAGTATGATGACACTCTATTCCTGACCTCCCCCTAACGCCTTGTAGAGGTTAATCAGGCTTTGTATTTCAGAAAATCGATTTGCCGTCTGTGCCAGTTGTGCATTGAGCAATGTCTGCCGGGCGGTAAGCACCTCCAGATAGGTGGTGTTGCCATGCTCCATCAGCAGGGAAGTGCTGCGGGCAGCTGTCTGCAAGGAAGCTACCTGCTTGTCCAGCAGTTCGCTTTTGGATAGGCTTGTCTGCCAGGCAGTCAAGGCATCGTTCACCTCGCTGCCTGCATTCAGCAATGTCTGCTGGAAGGCAAGGGAAGCCTCCTCCTGCTGGGCACGGGCTATGCGGTACTGTGCAATGACCTGCCCGCGGGCAAAGAGCGGCTGCGTCAGCGAACCCACTGCCGAAGCCAGGAACTTGCCGGGATTCACAATCATTGAACCGGCAGAATTGGTCCAGCCCGCACTCCCGCCCAGCGTGATGGAGGGATAGAAGGCAGAGCGCGCCGCATTGGTGCCGTAGAACGCCGCTTCCAGTGTCCGCTCAGCCGAGCGGACATCAGGACGGCAGGAAAGCATCTGAACAGGAATCCCTATAGAAAAGCCCACAGGGAACTGCTGCTCTGCCAGCACACCGCGCTCGTAATGACGGGGCGTCTCTGCCAGCAACAGCGCAAGGCTGTTCTCCACCTGGTTTATCTGTTCTTCCAAATCAAGCACGGAAGTCTGCACCTGATAGTACGTGGCCTCCATCTGCGACACGGCGGACTCGTTCGCCATGCCCGCATTCATCAGGGCACGGGTGGAAGCAACGGTTTCCCGCCACGTCTCTTCGGTCTGCCTGGAGATGGCAAGCTGCTGGTCCAGCATCAGCAGGGTATAGTAAGTATTGGCTATCCCGGCAATGAGCTGGGTACGCACGGCCTGGCGATAGTCCTGACTCTGCGCATAGAGCGCCTTCGACTGTTTCTTGGCATTGCGCATGCGGCCGAAAACATCCAGCTCCCAACTGGCAGTAACGGGCAGCGAATAGGTCTGTGTGGCCTTGTGGCTGTCAAAGCTGCTCACCGTGCCCTGCGGCGCAAGGGCAAAGGAGGGCAGGAAGGCAAGCTTTGCGGACAGCAGGGTAGCTTCGGCTTCCTCCACGCGGAGCTGTGCCGACTGGTAGTCGGTATTGTTCTGCAACCCTTGTCCGATGAGTGCCTGCAGATGTGGGTCGGTGAAAAGCTCGTGCCAGTCCATGCCGCCCAGGCCAAGGTCCAGGCTGTCTTCGGTGGCAGCCGGAGAACCGGCGAGGCTCTCCGTAAAAGTGGCTATTTCTTCCCCGTAGAGGCCGTCGGGGACCTCGGTAGCAGGTTTGTATTTGGTGTACACGCCGCAACTGCTGAACAGCAAACCGGCGGCGGACAATAGGATGATATGTTTCTTCATTGTTCCAATCTGTTTTTATTTTATTTTCCTCAATCTTTCGCCCGTTCTGCCTCACTCTTCTGCTTTTCAAGCAATACCTGCATATCGGCTTCTTCCTCCATTGGCGGACGAACCTTCTCCTGTAAGTACTCGAAGATGATGTAGAACACCGGAACGACGAAAAGCAGCGCTAGCGTTCCGATGAGCATGCCGCCTACTACGCCCGTACCCAGCGAAGAGTTACCGTTGGCGCCCGCACCACTCGAGAACATCAGCGGAAGCATACCGAATATCATCGTCAGCACCGTCATCAGGATAGGACGCAAACGGACCTGGGCGGCCGAATAAGCTGATTCCACAATGCCCATTCCCTTGCGGCGCCGCTCGATGGCATACTCCGTAATCAGGATGGCCGTCTTGGCGAGCAAGCCAATCAGCATAATCACACCCGTCTGCAAATAGATGTTGTTCTCCAATCCCAGAACCTTGGCAAAGAGGAATGAACCCATCAGCCCGAACGGTACGGAGAAGATGACCGCAAACGGTATCAGGAAACTCTCATAAAGACATGCCAGGATGAGATAGATAAGGAAGATACAGATGGCATAAATAAAGACAGTCTGCGCACCACCAGTATTGGCTTCCTCACGTGCCATACCTCCGTACTCGTAACCGTAGCCCAGCGGCAATGTCTGTTCTGCCACTTCCGCAATCACTTTCTGCACTTCACCGGACGAATATCCTTCCGCCGGATTCACATTAGCGGCGATAGCGCTGTACAGATTGAAACGGTTTGCCGTCTCCGGACCGAGCACCTTATTCAACGTCACGAACTGGCTGACCGGAGCCATCTCCGTACCGTTGCGCACAAACATATTACCCAGTGCTTGTTCGTCCAGACGATATTCGGGCGATGCCTGCATCATGACGCGGTACACCTTGCCAAACTGATTGTAGTTGGAAATATAGGCACCGCCGCAATAGCTGCCCAATGCGTCGAGCACCGCACCCGGCGAGATACCCGCACGCTTGCACTTGGCAGCATCCACATCTACCGATACCTGCGGGAAATTCATGGCATAAGAGGTATACGCCATAGCCACTTCGGGACGCTGGTTCAACGCACCCAGAAACTGTATCACTGCCTCGTAGAACGTAGCCATGTCACCACCCGTTCTGTCCTGTAGGTTCAGCTCCAGGGAGTTACCCATACCATAGCCCGGAATCATACCCGGCTGGAAGCTGAATATCTGTGCCTCCTTCACACCGTAGAACTGTGCATTGAGACGGGCCACCACAGCGTCGGACGTGTGTTCGCTCCCCTTCCGCTCGCCCCAGTCCTTCAGACGGATGATGATGGTACCGTAGGAAGTGCCCTGACCGGACATCAATCCGTATCCTGCCACCTTGGAATAGTGTTCTATCTCGGGAGTGTTTTTCAGGATGTCCTCCAGCTTGTTCATCACCTTCGTGGTTTCTTCCAGCGTGCTTCCCGGAGACGTGCTGACGTTCACCATGATGACACCCTGGTCCTCCTGCGGCACAAGCCCCGTCTTGGTGGTACTCATCAGGTAAACCAGCAATACGACGGTAGCCGCCAATGAAGTCCACACCATCCAGCGGTGGTGGATGAAGAACATCACACCTTTCTTATATTTGCCCAGCACGGCGTTGAACGAGGCATTGTATGCCGCACGCACCCGTCCGTTGATGCTCTTCGCACTCTTCGTACCGTCCGACGGACGCATCATGATGGCACACAAGGCGGGACAAAGCGTCAATGCCGAAATCATGGAGATGCCCACCGCCGTTGCCATCGTGACACCGAACTGCGTATAGAACACGCCCGAAGTACCGCCCATAAACGTCACGGGGATAAATACCGCCATGAACACGCAGGTACAAGAGATGATGGCCATCGTCACATCGCCCATCGCATCCTTCGTGGCAAGGTAAGGGGACTTGTATCCGGCATCGAACTTGGACTGCACCGCCTCCACCACCACGATGGCATCGTCCACCACCGTACCGATGGCAAGCACCAACGCAAACAGCGTCAAGATATTGAGACTGAACCCCGCAGCCACCAGGCAGGCAAACGTGCCGACCAGCGACACGATAATGGAAATGGAGGGTATAAGCGTACTCTTGAAGTCCTGCAGGAAGAAATACACCACCAGAATTACCAGTATAATGGCAATGACCAGTGTCTCCACCACATTGTGTATGGAAGCGAAGAGGAAGTCGTTGGAACTCATCATCGTCACAAATTCCGTCCCTTCGGGCAGGCTCTTCCTCATCTCGTCTATCTGTGCGGTAATCTGCTTGTTGACGGCGGTTGCGTTGGAGCCTGCCGTCTGGAACATCATGAAAAGTACCGCCGGCTTGCTGTCCATCTCACTGCGGAAACTATAGGTCAGCGTACCCAGCTCCACATCCGCCACGTCCTTCAGACGGAGCACGGAACCGTCACTCTGCGAGCGTACCACCGTGTTCTGGAATTCCTCCACACTCTTCAGACGTCCGCGATACTTCATCGTAAACTGGAACACGTTCTTTGAATTCTCGCCCAGCGAACCGGTAGGCGCTTCGATGTTCTGCTCGCCCAATACGGCGGTCACATCCGAAGGGACCAGTCCATACTGCGCCATCCGTTCCGGTTTCAGCCAGATGCGCATACTGTAGGTATCACCCAGCTCCATTACGTCACCCACACCTTCGATACGTTTGATTTGCGGAATCACGTTGATGTCGAGGTAATTGGCAAGGAACGTCTGGTCGTAGCGCCCGTCGGTGCTCACCAAAGCGCCGATTTGCAGGAAGCTGGTCTGCCGCTTCTGGGTAGTCACACCGATTTTCGTCACTTCGGCGGGCAGCAGTCCCTGCGCCTTGGATACGCGGTTCTGTACGTTCACCGCAGCCATGTCGGGGTCCGTGCCCTGCTTGAAATAGACTTGTATGGTGGCAGAACCGGCATTGGTGGCGGTAGAACTGATGTACATCATGTTCTCCACACCGTTGATGCTCTCCTCCAACGGCATGATGACACTGTTCAGCACGGCTTCGGCATCGGCGCCGGTGTAGTTGGCACTGACATATACCGTAGGAGGCGCAATGTCAGGATATTGTTCCACCGGCAGCGTAAAGAGCGAAATGAGCCCTATCACCAGAATCAGTACGGAGATGGAGATAGCCATCACCGGCCGTTTTATAAATATATTTCCTTTCATCTTAATGGGTCATTGATAGTTGATAAAATAGCAATCATCATTTCACTTGCGTTCCTTCGCGCAGCAGTCCGGCACCTGTGGAAACAATCTCGTCACCCACTTTCAGTCCGTCCAGCACCACGTATTCGCGTCCGTCATTTATTCCTGCCACGGTAATCAGGGTAGAGACGGCCTTGCCATCCACTACCTTGTATACCAATGTCTTGTCCTGCAACTGTACGGTGGCTTCTTGCGGAATCACAATGCAGTTCTTATACGTGGCAGGCACCACCACCGTGCCCGATGCCCCGCTATGGAGCAGGCGCGATTCGTTGGGGAAGACCACGCGTGCCACTACCGTACCCGTCTGGCGGTCGATGACACCACTGATGGACTCGATGGTACCTTTCTTGTCGTAGACGGAATTGTCGTTCAGACGCAGCTCTGCCGCCGGCATGTTCTTCAGCGCCTCGTCCATGCTGCCGTACTGGCGTGTCAGGGCGAGCAACTGGTTCTCGGTCATGGAAAAGTAAACGTACATGTCGCTGTTGTCACTGACCGTTGTCAGCGGTTGCGGCAAGCTGGGGCTGACCAATGCCCCTGCACGGTAGGGCAATGCCCCCACCACCCCGTCGCTGGGACTCTTCACTTCCGTATAAGAGAGGTTGTTGCGTGCGCTTATCTCCTGGGCCTCGGCCTGCGAGAGTTGCGCCTTGGCGGTAAGGTAGCTGTTTTCGGCAGTCTTCAGGCTGAATTCCGAAACCACTTTCTGCGCATACAATTCCTTGTTGCTGTTATAAGTCAGTTCGGCAGTAGCCAGTGCGGCACGTGCCGCTTCCACATTGGCAACGGCCGTTTTGAGTGCAGCCTTGTAGGGAACCTGGTCGATGATGAAAAGCAGTTGTCCCCGGCGCACCTTCTGCCCCTCGGTCACACAAAGCTTCTCGATGGTGCCCGACACTTGCGGATAAATATCTATGTCCTGCCGTCCGCGTATCGTTGCTGAGTACGAAGTGGAAAGCTCTTTGTCCGTCGCCTCCACTTTCATGGTAGCATAAGAAGGTTTCATTCCGGAAGCATCCGATGCCTGCTTGCAAGATGCCAAACACATTGTACAACCGACAATCCCTATCAGCCGTATCCATTTCCTGTTCAATGTAATCATACTTTTTCTCATTGTCTTTTTGTTAAAACTGGTGGCAAAAGTAGGAGAAAGGAACAACGCCATAATGACCAATTACACTCCAAAGATGTTCCTTTTTCGACATTCATCTTTTTTAAGGCTAATGAATTGTCTATAAATGACATATAGAACAAGAAAGCCGCATAATGGAACATCCCATATTTCCCATTATTCACCAACTTTGCAAAACGAAAAAGGAAGAATATGGAGAAAGGGAACATAAAAATCGTAGAAATCGCGGACTTTAAAAACAGCGAACATGTCCTTGACTATGTAGACAATGACTTTGTCATAATCAACAGTCTGGAGGGAAGCCCCTACAATGAAGATACAATAAGATTGGGATGCTTCCTTATCGCTATCTGTCTAGAAGGCTGCATCCAGTTGGACGTCAACTACAAAACCTACCAACTGGAAGCAGGCAACTTACTGCTCGGCCTTCCCAATACCATTATCAGCCACGCGATGGTAAGCCCGAAGCACAAGATAAGGCTTGCCGCATTCTCCACACAGTTCCTACAACGCGTGGTCAAGATGGAGAAGGATACATGGAATACCGTTATGCATATCCACAACAATCCCATAAAGTCTGTCGGGGAGGAAGGGGACAAGGAAATCTTCAAATTCTACCGAGAACTGCTTATGGCAAAGATAAACGACGAGCCTCATCACTATCACAGGGAAGTGATGCAATACTTGTTTTCTGCCATTTTCTGTGAGATGTTGGGACACCTCAACAAAGAAGTGAACCCTTCAGAAATGACAGTCGATACAAAAGAAAGCATCAAACAGTCCGACTATATCCTGCGTAAGTTTATAGAGATGTTGTCCAAAGACAACGGCATACACCGTTCTGTAGGATATTATGCCGATGCACTCTGCTATAGTCCCAAACACTTTTCGAAGGTCATCAAGCAGGCATGCGGACGTACACCGCTTGACTTGATTAACGAAAGTGCCATCGAGCACATCAAGTACCGGCTGAAGCATTCGGACAAGTCCATCAAGGAGATTGCAGAAGAATTTAATTTCCCCAACCAGTCTTTCTTCGGGAAGTATGTGAAGTCTTATCTGGGTATGTCTCCGGCACGCTACCGCAATACGAAAGAGGAATGATTTCCCCTACTCTTGGGGCTCACTCCGTAAAGGTCTGCATTAGGAAGCTAAACCTTAACTTTACGACGCTAAAGGTCAACTTTACGATGGCTAAACCTCAACGTATCACTTCATCACACACCGCATCCTGGAAAGCGCGTGCTTCCCTGCCCGACAGTGCATTCTGGTTCATGATGGCAAAGGCTATCTCGTGTCCGTTGCGGGCTTTAAGGTAGCCGGCCAGGCAGTTGATGGCGGTAAAGGAACCCGTCTTGGCATGTACATTTCTGTGGGAAAGGGTGCCTTTCTTCATGCGGAACTCCAGTGTACCGTCCACGCCGCCAATGGGCAAAGCCTTATAAAGTTTCTGGAAAACATCCGTACGCGAGTAGGCATATCGCAGGAAAGAAACCAAGAGTTCCGGTGAAATGTAGTTGTAATTGGAAAGGCCGCAACCATCTGCCAGATTATACCTATCGGGGTTATATCCCATCTCTTTTATCAGCATGCGGATGGCGGAAAGCCCGTCCTCGGCAGAGACACGCTTCTTTCCGCTGCTCTGCACACCCAACCGGCAGAGCATGGCTTCGGCATTGAGATTATCGCTCTCCTTCATTATCTGTTTCACCACATCCTGCACGGAAGTTTCGTAGGAAGCCATCCGTACGGAGAGGCTGTCTTGCCGGAACTCACCGAAGAGGTAAGAGACTTCCGCTTCTGCCGCCGGAATGCACCGGATGCCTCGTGCCTGCAACCGTTCCATAAAGGTATGCATGAAGAAGTCCTGCGAAGAAAATATATTGACCGTACCTGCACGGCGGGCATCGACGTTGCCCGTCACGGTGATGTTGTTCCCGTTCACCAGCCAGTCGCGCGACACACGGAAACGTCCGGCAGAAGGGGTACGGCTTTGGGTCTTGTTCGTCAGTGTATAATAGGAAGAGGCGGGAGTGCATTCAAGGCGTGCGCTGTCGCCCCGTTCGCCGGGTGTGGCGGTAACCTTCACCACTCCTTTATTCAGCATCAGCGGTGAGAGGTAGGGCTGGAAGGAATAGGGAGTATCATCCCACAACCAGCCGCTGCCCCAGTACAAGGAGTCTTTCATGGAGACATCTCCATACACCTTGCCTTTGATGACAGAGAAGGGGAAACGGGCCACGGTAGCCACCAGGGAATCCAATGCCTCTTCATCAAACTCCGGGTCGTAACCGCCTATCACATACATATCCCCCTGCAAGGTATCGCGCTCAATGGTTCCCTGATACCACACTTCCGTACGGAACGGCTCGTCGGCTTCGGGACGGGAAAGGGCGGTAATGGTGGTCAGCAGCTTCATGGTGGAAGCGGGACGGGAAAGCTTGTCCGCCTGATAGCCGTACAAGGGCTTTCCGGCAGTCAGGTCATAGACCGAAATGGCCACATTAGAGCCTGCGGGAAGTTTGTGTTCTATCAACGCATCAATCCGCGCAGAGAGCGGCTTCACCGGAGTTACCGTCTCTTGGGGCCATAATGGGAGCAGGCAGACGGATAAAATTAACAGCAACAATATCCTTTTCATAAATATATTTATCTTTAAAGGCAAAAGTACGACAATCTTACAAATGAACAACAACGAGGTAGTCTTTTCATAAATTATATCCAGCCATCCATCTTAATATTCCTTTAAAAATACTACTTTTGCATAGATTGCATAGGCAAAATCTCCCAGTTACTATCACTCTAAAATTGATGTACCATGAAACTACAACTTACAATTGCCAGCTTTACAATATGCCTCCTTTTCTCCCCCATGCTTCGGGCACAAGAATCTCCGCGCATTGTCAGTTATGACTTAACCGTACAGATTGATGTACCGAACCGACAAGTCGAAGTTGGCGGTTCGTTTGAAGTCGATTTCCATGACAGTGACTCAATCTCGTTGGTACTATGGCGCCATGCCCGTATCGACACACTACGCCACAGCAGCCGGGAGATAACCTACCGTTTCGATACGCTTGCCCCAGCACCTGCCCAATTCATTCCCGACGGACGGACCTTGACCCTCTACCGGCCGGCAGGAGCCGATGACCGCTGCCGCATAAATACCCGTTACACACTCTACATGCAGGAAGTGCAGGGCCCTGCAAAATCATTCAATGACCATTGGATTGAACTTGGTTACTATACGGGATGGTATCCTGTCTGCAACGGTAACCGGGCAGATTATTCGCACTTACGAATCGGCATCACTGACGGTTATACGGTGAGCGGCTCAGGTATTATTTCCCATACAGAAGAAGGGATATGGGAAATGGAGCAACCTTGGGAGAATTTCGACAATGTTATCCTGGCTTCACCCATGCTGAAAAGCCGCCGCATCAATGATAACGGAACTACCATTGAACTTATCTATACAGACTTCCCGGATGCCGGTGCAGACTCGGCACTTCAATGTTGCCACAATGCCTTGAAATTCTTCCGACGCCTTTATAAAATTGCGGGAGATGAGGATATTTACATGAAATTCCTGCTTTCAGCTTCCGGCACCTCAGGAGGGTACAGCCGTAAAAATTTCATTATGCTCAGTTCCCGAACATTCAATGAATATGTACTCAAGAACACCGCCCACGAAATCGGCCACTTCTGGTGGAACAAGGCTCCGGTGGAATCTTGGCACGACTGGCTGAACGAATCTTTTGCCGAATTCAGTGCTTTGCAATACATACGCCACGCCCGCGGCGAAAAAGCCTATGCCGCTTACATCGACGCCTACCGTAAGGAAACACGCCATATCCGTCCTATCTGGGGTATTGACCGCAACGACCGCGAAGCGCATCTTGCCCTCTATAGGAAAGGGTCAGTACTACTCGCCGACCTGCTTGTCCGAGTGGGTGAAGAACCTTTCTTCAACTTTCTGGCAGGTGTCATCCAAGCCCATATAACAGACACATCGGCTTTCCTGGATTTTGCGGAAAGCCGATTGGGACGTAAAAACCGGGACTGGATTGAAAAGCGGTTAAAAGAATAAACACCTGATTATTCTTCAACTGTTCCTTTCGCCACCGGCTTCTCAAAATGAGTGCCGCACTTCCTGCATACATACTCCCAATGCTCAGTGCCCGGAGGTGCGGCCGACAATGCCGCAATAACAGCAGCCACCACAGCACGCACCCGATGGCTCTTCTTCAGCACAAACTTAATCTCATCCGAACCGCAATGGGGGCAGTACCTCAACTGTTCCGGAATCATCTGGTTCCGTTCAAGCAGACGGAGGGCATTGTCATATTCGTCCTCATAGACAAATATATCCACTCCCGTGACATCACGGACATATCCGCGCATCACGGAAGACATGTTTTCATTATGCAAAACAGACGCAATGCCCTCATTCTTCAAGGCACCCTGAATAACATGTGCCTGAAAGGCATCGTCGCAGGTGATTAGCTTTACGGTTTTCATCTTTTATGTTTATATGAAACAATAGTCATGGGTTCTACAATGCCTCCTTGAATATCTCTCCCACCGTGGGGTGCGGAAAGACAATCTTCTTCCATTCATCGGCAGTAAGTTTCAGTTCAATAGCCATGCCTGCCAGCGTGATGATTTCCGAAGCGGGATTACCCAAGACATGTGCCCCCAATACGGTATCGTCACTGCCCAACAGTAACTTGCAGACGCCATTCACTCCTTCATTCTCTGCTACAAAGCGACCACTGTACGCCATCGGAAACTTCACAGCACGATAGGCAACGCCTCTCTTCTGCAGGGATTCTTCTGTCTCGCCCACACCGGCTATTTCGGGATTGGTATACACTACGCCGGGGATGGCACGATAGCTCATAGTGTCCTTCTTGCCAATGATGGAATGTATGGCTACTTCCGCCTCGCGGACGGCTGTATGCGCCAGCAAGGAATATCCCGTCAAGTCGCCGCAAGCATATACTCCGGGAACTGAAGTCTGCATCTGTCCGTTGACAAAGACATTTCCGCGCTCCGTTCTTTCCAAGCCCAGATTCTCCAATCCGAAGCCTTTCATTACCGGACGGCGCCCGACACTCATCAGAAGCCGTTCGGCAACGACGGAACCGGGACCGTCGGCTGTTTCATAATTCACCTGGATAAGGGAAGAAGCTTCGGCAGTATCCGGCATGACAGACACTACTTTTGCACTCAGCATGAACTTGATTCCCCGCTTAGCGTACTCTGCACGGAGCATACCCGCCAGCTCTCGGTCCATACCGCCTCCCAGTATCTCGTCCAGCATCTCGACGACGGTTACCTGCACTCCCAGGCTGTTGAAGAAAGAAGCGAACTCCATACCGATGACACCGCCGCCGATGATGGCAAGCGAAGCGGGCAGTTCCTTGTTATCCAGTGCATCACGATGAGTCCAATAGGACACTTTGTCTATGCCGGGAATGGCAGGGACAAAGGTTTCGGAACCGGTGCAGAGCAGCAGGTTATCGCATTCGTAGGTTTCTCCGCCGCACTCCACATGATTCTTGTCCGTCACTGTGGCCCCTCCGCTGACAATCGTCACACCATGGGCAGTCAGCTTTCCTTTGATTCCCAATACCAGCTTGCGTACTACCTTCTGCTTGCGGGCAATAATCTTGGGCAAATCAAACGATACTTCGGGCACACTGACCGCATACTTTGCAGCATGGCGGGCTCCGTCATAGGTCTTGGCCGAATACAACAAGGTCTTGGTAGGGATACACCCTTCATTCAGGCACACTCCACCGAGACTCTGCTTCTCAAATAGTACGACACTCAATCCTACTTTTCCGGCAGCTTCGGCAGCAGTATATCCCGCAGGACCTCCACCGATAATGGCAACTTGGTATTTCATGGAATTAATGGTTAGTGGTTAATGATTAGCGATAATTTGTGCGCAAGTTAATAAAACCCGTATTATCCGACAAAAAAGAACACTTCTTTCTTTCGGAGAATACAGCGTAAAGAGGAAATAATTATCTTTGTCGGGCAGCATTTACAAAGAATGCCACGTCCAATGGACATAAATCAAATAATAACCAACATGAAAACGACTGACTTATTCCAACCCATCCTTCTGTTCGCTCTTTTTCTTTGCGGCTTGACGGCTTGCAATGATAGCGATGAAATCCGCCTCTCGCCCTTTCAGGAAACTACCGTGAAGGGCGAAGCCTCTACCCTGCAGATAGACCTAACACGCGGCGACTGGCGCATAACCTCCATCACCACCCCATGGGGAGACCTCATGATGGATGGCAACAAGCTCCCACAACTGGAAGGTACGGGAAGCCTGCATTATAAATGGTGGGACTTGGAACGGGACACCGACAGCCATCTCATCCTGCACTTTAAAGACAACTTTGACTTAGGTGAATCCCGTAGCCTCATCATCAACCTTGAGATGAAAACGGGACTCTACAAGGAACAAATCATCATACACCAAGAACCGTACACTAACTTCTATCAGATAGAGTCCATCGAATACAGCGTGGAAGAAGGTGACGGAGTGAAAGAAGCCGGAACAGGACCTGATAAGAGTACCTATAAAAATGAAAATCTGGGAAACACAACCGACAAGCATGACTACTATCCATTCATCAATAAATGGACAGAATACGCATTCATACCCGATGGGCACTCTGATGAAACCTTCAAAAGCATAGACCCGGAGAAACGTAGCATCTATCTGCCCAACCACATAGAAGACGGAAAAATAATCATGGGACAACAACTGTTATTCTTCATCAACCAAGGCAAGTATTACAAAGAAGACGAACTGAGATATAAACATTTTGAAGTAGACATAGTGGGCATGAAATGGAACATATACACTTCAACCATCTACTACAAACGGCTTCAAGTGACATTCACCGCCACCCTTTCACGTCCCGATAGCGATACAAAGAAGGTACTCAAGGGTAAATTCATGCAGAGATACCCTTATGACTGCTCGGAAATACATCACGAAGTAAAGGATTCTTTAGAAGATTAGAGTCCAGTGTCTGTCAGACAAGACTCCACCTCCTCCCTGCTCAATGCCGGAGCTTGCCCATCGGCAAGCTTACGGCATACCAGCCGACCGGCCGCCAGCGCTTCCACCTTTGTTGCAAATGGCAGGCGACCGCTCAAAGCAGGTATAAAAGGTTGATATATCAGGGTATCGGCTCCATGCAGCACCACGTAGCCGTAACCGCCTTCCACCTCCATCACCCGGCATTTCAACTCATTGCCACCGCCGGCAGTATGACCCGAACAGCAAGAAAGGCATACCGCCATCACAGCCGGTACACCTATCTTTATCATAATAAACATCAGCTTCATAAGTTCCGTTCAATTATGGGGCGAATCAGACTTCCTCTTCCTCATCGGGTAGAAGTTCGTACACATCATCAAAGTAGCTGGTACCACTTGTTCCCGTCAGCACAAAACCACGTTCGCCGGTAGAGAAACCAACGGCAGCCCTGCGCGAAGAAGCACCGGAAGGATAATTATGTACATCTGTAATGGGGGTAAAGTCGTCATCGGAATCGCCGTACCATAAGTCCTTGTCAGGGTCGTACAGCCAGTAGTCGCTGCTCAAGGAAGTGCTGTTACGTATTCCCGTAGCCACAAATCCCCTTCCACCGATGACGAAGGATACGGCTTCGGACCGTGTGATGGCGTAGTCATCGTCATAGTCGTTGTCGGAGTCCGTATTGGCAATGTCACGCAACTGGGTCCAGTTGCTTCCGTCGAACTTCCAGAAATCCACCAGGTCAGTACTGTTGTTTCGCCCGCAACAGATGTAGGCCACCTCATCGATGACGAATGCCGTACCGAAGTAGCGCTTCTCGCCTCCATACCCGCTCACCGCTTCCCATTGCGAACCTTCGGCTCCATTGGGATTGAAACGGTAAAAGTCCATCTTGTAGGCACTCTCGCTGCCGGTAGCGTCGCTGTTGCAGCCCGTACCGACATAGCCATATCCGCCTATACTGAAAGCCAGGGCACCGTCGCGTACTCCGCCTTTGAAGTCGTCTTTCCGTGTCCAGGTATCCGTGGCAGGGTCATACTCCCAGGTATCTGCTACACAGTAGGACGAGGAGCCGTCCTTCACGGAACCGGTCGTAATGTATCCCTTGCCATTCACGGCAAAGCCCACGGCAGCCTTGCGCCCGGCAACGGGCATGTCGGCACACTGCGTCCAGCTGTTCCGGCTCATGTCATACTCCCAAAGGTCGTTCAGGTAATCCTTGTTCGCTCCGTAGAAGCCGCCACACAAATATCCATAATTGCCGATGGCGAAGCCGGAGGCATAAGCGCGATACACACCGTTATAGCTGGCTTTCTTCATCCACTGCCCCTGAGTGTATTCATCCTCGTCCGTACAACTGCCGGCAATGCACACGATGGCCAGCAACATTATTCCTACCAATAGTCTGTTCATTGTTTATTGTTTTTTTAATGATTAAGCTTTATACTTCCCACTTTCCAAAACAAGAAGCTGCGGGAGGTCCTTTTTGTCTGTTCGCAAAAGTAAACCACCGCAACCACACCGACAAAAATAACCGACGAACAGTCCGAAATTCCCGTTAAACGCCTTTACCGATAAAAAACGTCCGAACGCCGATTTTTGTAGGAAGATATAAAAGTTTTGCCTTTCCTTTGCCGCCAACTAAAAGAACAGAAATGAAGAAATCATTGTACAGCTTATTCGCAGTCCTCGCTATCTTCTGCGCCTGCCAGGACGAGAACTCGCAGCTTGGAAAGAGCCTCGTGGAAAGCTCCTTCTATAATGTATACGCAGACACCTGCTCGGTAGACATCAGCACCATACTGCTGGACTCCATAGAAACCCGGGGCGACAGCATCTGCCAGCTGGGACATTACCGGAGCAGCTCTTGGGGAGAAGTATCCGCCACCTACTATGCCGAATACTCCACGTCCGACTTCACCCCCAACACAGACCACACCTATACCCTCGACTCCCTCGTACTGCAGATGATACCTTCGGGCCATTTCTGGGGAGATACCTTGACGCAACAGCGCATCTCCATCTACCGGCTGAAAAACCCCATCGTGCTGGACAACGACGAGGACCTTTACAACAGCACCGTACTCCCGACGGAAGATACCCCGCTCTTCAGCTTTACCTTCACCCCCTGCCCGGGGCGGAAGAAGGAAGTAAGCGTCCGCCTGCCCGACTCATGGGGACAACAACTGCTGAATGACCTCGTGGCCCAGGATGACTACTTCGATACCCAAGACAAGTTCAAGAAGAAATTCCCCGGACTGGTCTTTGTTCCCGAAAACGACGGGCAGTGTATCACCGGATTCATGGTGAACGACTCTGCCATGAGCATCAACCTCCACTATCAGGAAGTCTCCAACCAGCGGACCGGACAAGTGCTGACTTTCAGTGTAAACACCGACTATGCCTATACCGGTATCCGGCACGACCCCACCGGCACCCACCTTGCTTCCCTGAAAAGCGGAATAGAGAACCTCGTCCACTCCAGCGACATGGGTTGCCTGGCCTATATGCAGGGATTGACGGGTTACTACAACCAACTGGAATTCCCCTACCTCAACAGCCTCGGAAGTGCCGGACAGATAGTCTCCATAGAGAGCGCCACACTCTACCTCTATCCTCTGGCCCGGAGCTACAACGAAGTGAGCCAGCTTCCCAATGACATCCGCCTTTATATCACGGACGAGAACAATGTGCTGGAGGACTACGTATACGGCAGTGACGGCGTAACCGTACAGACCGGCGACCTGACCATCGACGAGATGTACGGGAAAGAGACCTACTACTCCTTCGACCTCACCGAATTCATCCGCAACAACTACGGCACTTCGGGCATCAAGCGGCAGAAACTGCTGATGAGTCTGACAGACGAAGAAAGCACCACCACCTTCAACCAGGTCATCTTCACCAACGACCCCGAACAAGAAAACCAATGCAGATTAGACGTAAGATTCAAAATATACAACGAGCAATGAAACGCCATTACCGGATTCCCCTTCTGCTGTGCAGTCTGTGTACGGCAAGCCTCACCGCCGTGGCCCAGAACACCACCAACCTGCCCACCTCCATGTACGGAGTGGGCGAACTGAGTGCCGGTGACGGCGGACGTTATGCCGGCATGGGCAACACGGGCATCGCCCTGAACCGTACCGGATTTCTGAACACGCTGAACCCCGCAGCCATCACCCGCATGGACACCGCCTGCTTCACGTTCGATGTGGGTGCATCTGCCTCATATGCCCGCTACTCCTTCCTGAGCGAACACAGCTCCAACTTCACCGGCAACCCCAACCGCATCAGCATGGGCTTCCGTGTCCTGCCGCGCTGGTATGCCCTTGTAGGTGCAGCACCATACAGCAGTGTGGGCTATGTCATCCAGACCGAAGAAGAGATAGAGGGAATGCCCGGCAACTACACCTACTCGCTCTTTGAGGGTACGGGCGGACTATACCGGTGCTACGTCACCAATGCCTTTGCACTGAGCAGGCAACTGTCGGTCGGCATCAACCTGGGGATGATAGCGGGCACAGTGACGCAAAGCGAAACGCAGGAAAGCGCCGTCGTAAAGTACGAATCTTCTAAACAGGCCTTTTATGCGGACTTCGGCATACATTACGAATGGGGTGCGACCGGACAACGGAAGTGGGCGGCAGGGCTGGTATTTGCTCCCTCCCTTCCCATCAGCCACGACAATACACTGACTTACAGCAACTCATCTACCAGCGAGAACCTCGATAAAGGATACCACAGCCGTACACAATATCTGCCCATGCACCTCGGCACCGGCCTCAGCATAACCACCGAACGCTGGGTGCTGACCGCCGACTACAACTACCTGGACTGGAGCCGCAACTCCTCCTCCTACACTTCCATGAAATACGAGAACCAGCACAAAGTGAACCTGGGAGGCAGCTACATTACCAAGCCACGTCTGGCACGTTCCACCGAGCTGATGGGTGGAATAGGTTTCGGCAACTCCTATATCAACCTGAAAGGCGGGAAGATGCAGTATCTGGAAGCCAGTGTAGGGGCGAGCTTCCCCATCCGGTACTCCTATCTTTCGCTGGGCGCCACCTGGCGGAAACAACTGAACACACGCAGCAATCTGATGCAGGAAAGCCGATTCAGCCTGAATCTGAACTTGACGTTCGGGGAAAGGATTTCGAGAGCAAAACTAAAGTAATACAAGGTTCCGGTTCACCACAGATTACACGGATTTTACACCGAATGATTATCATTTGTTGGATCTATATATGCAACGCGTTGCATATATAGATGCAGCACGCTGGAACTATAGATCCAACAAACAAAGTATATAGTATCTGAAAACAGGGTATTACAACACTGCCAGCCTGGACACATACCCTTTCACCCTTTCGCGGTAAGCATCGCCAATGGGGACATCCTTCTGCTCGATGAGCAATGTGCTGCGCCCGATGGCGCTGATGCAGTCCATGCGGACAATAAAAGAACGGTGTACGCGGATAAATTCATCGGCCGGAAGTTTTTCTTCCATATACTTCATGCTACACAAGCTCAAGATAGGCTTAGGGGAATCTTTACAGAAAATCTTCACATAATCGCCCATACCTTCTATATAGTTTATCCGTTCCAGGTCGAGCCGCATGATGCGGTTGTCACACCGCATGTAAATCACCTTCGGAACCTCTTCCGGACCTTGCCTTTGCTTGGGGGCGGACGTACCTGCATCCTGCAAAGAGAACCAGCGTGCCGCTTTGCTGACAGACTGGAAAAACGTGGAGAAATTGAGCCCGTCCATCAGATAGTCCAACGCATCCAGACGGAAACATTCGGCAGCATAGCGGTCGGTGTCTGTAATGAAAATGACACGAGTGGACGAGGACAAGAGCCTGCAAAAATCCATTCCGTTGATTTCACCTTCTTCCACCGGATAGATGCCGACAAAATAAACTTCCACTTTTGTCTCATAATAATCCTTCAGCGCTTCAAGAGGATTGCCGTACTTTCCGTGCAAAGAGAGAAAAGGAACTTTGCCGATATACTCTTCCAATCTTCCGGCAATCTCCGGGTCCGCATGCAAAATGGCACAATTCAAGTTCATATCCGTTTCTTTTTTACATAATGGACGCTGCCACATCCAAAAAACTGCAAACAGAAGAGCTAAAATTAAGCTTTATTTATGATTCAAAAACAATCTGCCTCTACGGAAAGACTATATTATCAGGAAAATAAAGTGCTTATTATGAACAGTTTCAAAAAATAAACTTATCTTTGCATGTACATCCCCACAAAAAGTAAAGGCTATGAAACAACAGAAACTATTCCACCTCGTATTGTCCGCCATGCTGATTGTCTGCACGACCGGCTGTTATGATAAAGACGAAATTAAAGATGCTGAAAAATATCTGTTCAAAGATATTCAATACTCTTTTGAAGAAGGGGATGGATTCAGTACGTATGATGTAGAGCTCCTGCCCTTCATCATGGAAAACAATTTAAACAATAGTATCACCACCACAAACTCCCCCTTCGAAGACACATGGCAGGAAACCACCTTTCAGAGCAACGACCCCGAAGCATTTGTATGGATGGGGGAAGAAGATGTGTTCATCAATACCCCTTACATGTTTGGAGATGAACTATTGTTAAGTGGGGCAACCATAAAATATGGCAGCGAAACAACAAAAGCCAAAGGTCCAAACAGCAGTACTTCCACCATCAGCATACAACCTCACTGTCGGCTCATCATAAAAGGAACACTACACTACAGCAAGCTTGTAGCTACCTATACGCTGACATTCGCAGGTGAATATACAAAAACGGAAAAACAGATAAAGGGAAAGTTCATACAAACAACTCCGGAAAGCTACACAGGAGACATTACCATGGAACCGATAACGGCAGATTAAAACGGAATCGCATACGTGGGCACACCCTATTGCTCACCCTCTCCGTTCCTCTAGTAACCGGATAAACTCCTCCTCCTTGACGGGAAGAAGCACTGCACACTTGCCCTCGCCATATTTCACGAGCACATAGCGCATCACCGCAAACCGCCCTACCTGCATGGAAGAAGCACGCTCCACAGAAGTGATGTCTTTCATCAGAATTTCCTTACTCCGGGAGAAACGGCCGAAGGACAGCACCAACTTCCCGTCGGGCGTTACGGTATAGGTGGTATGAATCAGCTTCTCGATAATAACCACCAGCCAAAGCATGAAAATAGCAGCCAGGAACGGAGACTTGTACCAAAGCATATAGACGGCGAGAATACCTATCAGGATGAGAAACAGATACTGCCCCATAGCAATGCGCGCATGAAAGATTCGATTCATTTTATCTGATTTTTGCCGCTAAGGTACGTATTTTTATGATAACAACTTCTTCATTAGCATCTCCATTTTTCGAACTTCCGTCACATTCAGCTTGCGGCAGACCGAAGCACATAACAATTCTACCCGTTCCGGCGAAAAATAAATCAGTTCTGCAATCTCCTTTACAGACTGTCCAAGAGCTACCAGCATACATATCAGTTCTTCATCCTTATCCACCTCCGGAATAGACTGATAAAGTTTCTCTAAAAAAGAAGGATAATGAAAAATAAAGATTTCACGGAATACAGCCTCACGAGTTCCGGACAACAAAGCCTCCGAAGCATTGGGAGAATCTTCCGAAATCATTTCGCGCAAAGCTCTGGCAATCTCCTGCATATTAAAAGGTGTCACTGTTTTCTTTGTTTTCATTGTATCTTATTTCACCATTATACATATTTACAATCGTTTTGATACAAATTTGCAAAATATGCACAACCTAACCATAAGAATACGATATACAATCTGATATACAATTTCATATTATATTTATTATCAAATAATTAACAAGAAACAAAAAAACAAGTCCATTGTTGTAAATTTTAAATTAAGAAATTATATCTTTGCCTTACAAAACAAACAGTCCACAAAATATGAATGCCAAAAAACTTTCATTTTTACTTCTGATTCTCGTAGCTGTAGCCTGCACCAACCGCTCCACCTCTTCGGAACAAGACGAAGTGAGGCATTGGAACAATGTCCTTCAACAAATCAATGCCTTACTACTCGAAAACAAAGCGCAACAAACGTTGGATCTTGCCAAACAGACCTTGCCCGAAATCCTGGAATCGGCAGAAAAAAACGGAACTACAGATACCCTGATTTACTATGCCCGCAAGATATTTAATGCCTGCGGGAACAATTACATAAACACCAAACAATACAAAGACGGCATCGACTATATGGACAGCATTGGAAACCATCCCCTCATCCGCGAACATTGCCCACACGAATTGCTGAGCTTCAAGGCCGGACTGAACCAACTGTATGGCAATAACCCGGAAGCTGTCCGACTGGCAGAAGACTACCTCCAGTTACCGGTCTGTACCAGTGCCAATGACTTTATCCGGCAGGCAGAAATCATAAGCGGTGTCTACATGTACTCCGGAAACAATCTACCCAAAGCCATCCAAATCTTGGAAAAAGCAATAGATGTCTACCGGAAAGGCGGAAACTTCCCGAACATGCTGCGGATAATGTCACGGTTGGGCATCTATTACCACCTCAGTGGTGAATACGAGAAAGCTATAGCCACTAACCAAGAGGCCATAGCCACTTACAACGACAGCATAGCACCTGGAAATGTAGTGATTGCCTACGGAGAACAAGCTAATCTCTACGCCGAACTGGGTATGTACGACCAGGCCCTGGAAATGAACAAAAAAGCCCAATACTACTCCATGCTGAAAGACAGCTTCGGACTGGGAGACTTGTACCGCTACCGTGCCCAGATCTTTCGTAACATGAATCAAAAGGACTCTGTATTCCACTACCTCAGGCTGGGAGAAAAGTTGTCAATGATACAAAACAGCTTTAAGGGCGTATTCGTAAACAAAGTAGAAACGGTAAACAGTTATCTGGACTATCCCGACTCTTTGGAAAAAGCACTGCAACTTGCCCTTAGCATCTGTCCCGATACCGTGCGGATGCCCCAATGGGCCAAATACCAACTCAACCTCCACCTAGGCCGGGCCTTACTGCAAACCGGGAAGGAACAAAACGGCATACGCCTGATAGACCGGGCTGCACAAGACCTCATCAACATGAAGTTCATGGAAGGCCGCGATGCCAACGAGATATTAATGGATTACTATCTGGCCAAAGGCATGAACGACGATTTTGCTCGTTGCTACATCCGTAACCGACAGTTTGCCGATTCTCTGGACAATAACGAAAAGAAACGTGCTGTGGCAGCAGCCAACATCCGGTTTGATGCCAACCAAAAAGAGAAAGAAAACAAACTGCTCTCGACACAAGTGCAATGGCAGCAACAGCAGTTGTTCTACAACATCTGCATCTCCATTACATTACTGTTGCTACTTATCACCACTACAGCCTATTTCATCATCCGAAGGAAGGCCAACCACCAGCTTATAGAAAACAACAAACGGGAAATACAGACCCTCATTACCCGGCAGCAAGACCTGAACCGCCGCAACGAACAACTGACGGAAGAAATAGAACGGGCCATGGCTACCAATAACCTCAACTCCATTCGCCAGCTCACCGTGCAAAGCCTGCTCAGCAGGGAAGATGAGAACACATTCCGCCGGTCGTTTGCCACCATACATCCTTCTTATCTGCCCAAGCTCCGCGAAAGTTATCCTCAACTGACCCGCAACGAAGAATTGCTGGCCATGCTCATCTGCATGAACCAAAGTACCGACGAAATAGCCCTTATCATGGGAATCAACCGGAATAGTGTAAACGTAGTCCGTTCGCGCATGCGCAAGAACATGGAATTGCCCAAAGAAAAATCCCTGGATGAAGTATTGAAACAATACCTTACATAACAAATAAAAATAAGCCCGCTTATTTTGCTCTACGTTTGGTTTACACTATCTTTGCGGCGTTTAATACACAAAACCTATGGTAAGAAAGTTCGATTTTCTCGTTATCGGCTCCGGACTTGCCGGTATGAGTTTTGCGCTGAAAGTAGCGCATAAAGGAACAGTAGCCCTCATTTGTAAGGCAGGTTTGGAAGAGGCAAACACTTATTTTGCACAAGGAGGTATCGCCTCTGTCACCAATCTGGCCGTAGACAATTTTGAAAAGCATATCGAAGATACCATGATTGCGGGTGACTGGATAAGCGACCGTGAAGCCGTAGAGAAGGTGGTGCGCAATGCCCCCGAACAAATCAAGGAGCTTATCAAATGGGGAGTGAACTTCGACAAAAAGGAGGACGGAGAGTTTGACCTGCACAAAGAAGGCGGCCACTCCGAATTCCGCATCCTCCACCATAAGGACAATACGGGTGCAGAGATACAGACCAGCCTCATTGAAGCTGTGAAGCAACACCCCAACATCACCGTACTGACCGACCATTACGCTGTGGAAATCATTACCCAGCATCACCAGGGAATCATCGTTACCCGCCACACCCCCGGCATCAAGTGCTACGGTGCCTATGTGCTGAACGAAGCGACGGGCGAGGTGGATACCTTCCTTTCCAAAGTCACCATCATGGCAACGGGCGGTTGCGAAGCCGTTTACCGCCATACCACCAACCCGCTGGTGGCCACGGGAGACGGCATTGCCATGGTCTACCGTGCCAAGGGAGCAGTGAAAGACATGGAATTCATCCAATTCCATCCCACAGCTCTTTTCCATCCGGGAGACCGCCCCTCGTTCCTCATCACCGAAGCCATGCGCGGTTATGGCGGCGTGCTGCGTACCAAAGACGGAAAAGAATTCATGCAGAAGTACGACCCGCGACTCTCGCTGGCCCCGCGTGACATCGTGGCGCGTGCCATCGACAACGAAATGAAACAGCGCGGTGAGGACCATGTGTATCTGGACGTCACCCACAAAGACCCCGAAGAAACCAAGAAGCACTTCCCTAACATATACAAGAAATGCCTCAGCATCGGTATAGACATTACAAAGGAATACATACCGGTAGCCCCCGCCGCCCATTATCTCTGCGGTGGCATCAAGGTGGATTTGGACGGACAGAGCAGCATCCGCCGCCTGTACGCCATCGGCGAATGTTCGTGCACCGGACTGCATGGCGGCAACCGTCTGGCAAGCAACTCACTGATTGAAGCCGTGGTTTATGCCGACGCGGCAGCCAAACACGCGCTGAGCGTACTGGAACGTTATGACTTCAACGAAGACATTCCCGAATGGAACGACGAAGGTACCATTTCCACCGAAGAACGTGTCCTCATCACACAAAGCATGAAGGAAGTGAACCAGATTATGGAGGCATACGTAGGTATTGTCCGCAGCAATACCCGGTTGACACGTGCCTGGAACCGACTGGACATACTTTACGAGGAGACAGAAGCACTCTTCAAGCGGAGCAAGGCTACCCGAGAGCTGTGCGAACTGCGCAACATGATAAACGTAGGATACCTGATAACAAAGCAAGCCATGGAACGCAAGGAAAGCCGCGGACTGCACTACACGATAGACTATCCGCACGCCAAGAAATAAACATAAATCCTCTCCATCATGAGGAAACAATATTTCTCTTTCATTTTTTTGTATATTTTCTCAAGCTGTCTCTACAGTCAGACGATGGACGACAATATCATCATCAACTGCTGTGAAGACAGCTATGTTTTTAAAGAAGGCCCGGGAAACAACCCCATCGTACAAAACACCCGAAAGACCGAATATGAAGCTTCACGAATGGGAGCTACCGTACAACCTCATATGTTCTATGGCGAATTCATCTCTCTGGACGAAGCCAAAGCTAAGGGAGTACTTGCCCCCAAAGCCATCCACCGCCATGCCACACCGGAAAATGTATTCTTCGACGATACCCGTATCTGCTACTTCAACCTCTCCCTAAGCCGGCAGGGGAAAAAGGCGGCCGTACAGTTCAACCGTACCTTCCATGACCTGCGCTACTTTACACACATCTACTTTCCGGAGGAATACTTCATCCGCAAGAAACGTATCACCGTCACCATTCCTGCCGCACTGTCCCGTTTCCGGCTGGTGGAGAAGAACTTCGGTCCCGGCATCCGGTGTGAAAAGAGCGTGAATAAGGAAGGGGATTCCCTTTTTGTCTACACCTTAAAAGGAGTGCCTGCCACCCGAAAGGAAGAAGCTGCTCCCGCAGACAACTGCCTCTATCCCCATCTGCTGGTGACCGGTCCCTTTGCCGATGTACAGGCCATGTACCGCTGGCTGAACGGACTGGCCGAGGTGGACTGCACTCTCCCCCAAGCCGAAATGCTGACGGATGAAATTACTGCCGGATGCACCGATGAACTGGAGAAGATACGCCGCACCTATGCCTACGTACAGCAGAACATACGCTACATCGCCTTTGAAAACGGATTGGCAGGACATCGGCCCGACCGGCCTGCCGAAGTGCTGCGCAAGCGTTACGGCGACTGCAAGGGAATGGCACTCCTGCTGCGCACATTGCTGAAAGCCCAAGGATTCGATGCCCGAATGGCCTATATCGGTACGGACGACATCGCCAGTTCTCCCGACGAAGTGCCGACACTGGCTGCCATCAACCATGCCTTCTGCCTTCTTTTCCATCAAGGGAAAAGATATTGCCTGGATGCCACCTACCGATACCTACCGCCCGAAGACATCCCCCAAGGTATACAAGGCCGAAAAGCACTGGTAGAAAACGGAGACAGCTGCCTGATACTGACTCTTCCCCAGCAGGATGCCTCTACCTCTACGGACAGTCTCAATTATCACTATCGCTTGATGACGGACAGCAATCCCCCTACCCTGAAAGGCACCGCCATCCGCGTAAGTACGGGCGAATACAAGGAATACCTGCTCAGTCTCTACCATGACACCCCCAAGGAGAAGCAGACAGACCTGCTAAACAATCAGATAAACAATACCGCTGCCGTACAATCGGCCGATGGAGAGTACTGCCTCGAAGCAGACCCGCACGAAGATTTCTTCCACCAGCCCATTGACACCACCCGCCGCAAGCAGGATTACCTACTGCCGTGGAGATGCCGTATTATACGCGAGGTAACGATTGATATTCCACAAGGATATGCCGTGTCTTATTTGCCTGCAGACTTTCACATTGAAACGAATCAGGGCATCCTCAGTTGCTCCTACCGCGCCGGAGCAGGATATATCCACTTCCGAAAAGTGATGGAGATACGCAGAAAACGTATTCCACTTGCTCTTATCCCTGCTTGGAATGATGCCCTGCGACAATGGAAAAAAGCCTGCAACGAACAGATAGTAATCCGGCAAAACACCCTTTAAACAAATAATTGAATATAAAACGCCATCACCATGAAAACAACACGTTTTTTCCTACTGCTGCTGATGTTACTTGCCACTTCGGGACTGAATGCCCAAAAGGAAGAAGACAAATATGCTGCGCTCGTAAGCGAAGTGCGCAATGAAGTATGGTCGCTGAACCTGCCCGACTTTAAAAATATGACTGTACCCGAGAAATACAGAAACGAACCCGCCGTTATCCTTGCCGTACACAGCCGTCTGGAAGTAACCCGGAAAACCAAGTTGGACTGGTGGGGAATGGGATTGACCAAACAACAGATAACCTGCCGCAGCATCTACCGCCAAATGGTATACATCAACAGCCAAAGTGCACTGGAAGAGATGTCACAGTTCAGCTTCCTTTCCCAGGAAAAAGAACGCTACACCCGTAATGAACAACAGCGTATACTGGGTGTGCGCATCATCAAACCGGACGGAACAATTCAGGAAACAGACCCGCAGGAGTACATGGAAACCGATGAAGGCGGCCACCCACGTAGCCGCAACATCCAAGAGAAATGGAACAAGCTGGCCGTACCCGGACTGGAAATCGGAGACATCATCGACTTGTTCTTCGTACGATACACCATACTGAACAACCAGAATCCCGAACCTTTCGGTTTTTACTTTATGGACAGCTATCCTCTGCTTGCCTATTCCGTCCATTGCGAGATAGACCCGAAGCTGAGCACTTTCTACCGTTGCCTGAACGGAGCAAGGGACTTCGACCATAGCACCGATACCGAAGGAAACCATATCCTCGACTTGCATACCGGAGACTCCGGACGTGTCATTCCCGACTTCTGGTACAACAGTGCCCGGCAAACGCCCATGATTCTGATGTACATCTACAACAGCAAGACACCCTATGCCTGGATGCCACCCAGCGCCCGCAAGCCGGGACTATATGCCAACCCCAATCCAAAACTGATGACAGATGACACACGTGCCTCCATGAAGGCTCCCGGCACCAACTGGTCCGGTCTGCGCAGCGGACGGAAAGGCGAAATATCCAAAGCCCTCAAAGCCCGTCAAGCCGAAGGATGGAGCGATAAGAAACTGATGGACTATCTCTACCAATACTGCTATTACCGGTATATGGAAAACGGTGCAGACTATACTCCCGCCAGTTTCATCCTGCTGATGCACGAACTTCTGGAAAAAGCAGGTATTCCCCACCGGACAGGAATCACGACCAAAGATACTCGGGAGCCTCTGGACCAGCTCATCAACTACAGCAATACCACTTGGTTTATCTATCTGGAATCCAACGGAAAATGCTATACTCCACCGGCCTGCTATGCTGTTCCCGGTGAAGTGCCTGCCAGCCTGCAAGGCGAAGAAGCCATACTGGAAGACAACACATGCCTTACCCTTCCCTCCACCACCCCCCAAGACAACCGGGATATGGCTACCATAAACGCTTCTATAAGCGGCACCACTCTCCACATCAGCCGCCGGGAAGAGATGAGCGGTGCACTGAAAGAACACTTCCAACCCTACCTCATTATGGACGAGGACCTTTACAACTCCGTTCGTCGCCAACTGGGTATTACAGCCACCATCTACGACGAAACCAAAGAAAAATTCCATGCCGACCTGCGCGAAAGTTACCGCCGTGAACGGGAGCAGGAGAAAGAGCGTTACCGTAATGAAATCATCGGTTATCATGGCTCGGAAGAAGGACTGGAAACACTCCTCGGCTACCAGCTTTTCAGCATCGGAAACCGGGCAGACAGTGCGGCACTTGCCTATCAAGTGGACTATGTACTGGACGGATACGTAAAGAAAGCGGGTACAAACTTTGTTCTCTCCGTAGGTCGGTTGATAGGGTCACAGCCAGAGCTGAAAGGCGAACAACGCCTGCGCAAGGAGGACATTTATTGGGAGATGCCCCGTTGTTACCAATGGGACATCACAGTCAATCTGCCGGAAGGTTATCGAATTTCTCCCGAAGGCCTGGAAAGACTGAACGTAAAAGTAGAAAACGACTGCGGCGCTTTCATTGTCCAAGCCACCACTGAAGACGGAACATTAAGAATAAAAGCCGAAAAACGCATCAACCACAAGACGGAACCGGTAGCCAACTGGGAGAAACTGCTTGAAATAACCGATGCTGCCAACAGTTATGAAGCACTTTCAATAGTGTTCCAAGCAACCATTAATCCCCCTACATCTCCAACAACCGGCTATTAATCCTTCTCTGCCCGCTGCAGCATCGCCATACACAGCTTGCTGTCGTACTGTACAGCCACTGCAAAACGACTGCATACTTTTTGCAGCGTCACTGCATACCGGTTTGCAGCAGTACTGCAATTGATTTGCAGCAGCACTGCAACAGTTTTGCAGTCGCACTGCAATTTGTTTGCAGTGACGCTGCAGCAAATGTGCAGCAATTACAAGCTATATGACTGTCACAGCAAACAAAAAGCCCCGCAGAGCTTGCTTTCGCTCTGCGGGACTTTGTTCTCTCTATGAGGAAATTATCATCAATAGTTTGACTTCTTTACTTCGAAATAAGCCTGCGGATGCAAGCAAGCCGGGCATACCTGAGGAGCTTCCTTACCGGTGTAGATGAAACCACAGTTGCGGCACTGCCATACTACTTCGCCTTCCTTGGCAAATACGCTGGCAGTCTCTATATTCTGGATAAAAGCGCGATAACGTTCTTCGTGTCCCTTTTCGGCAATGGCGATGTTACGGTACATAAGAGCGATTTCGGGGAAACCTTCTTCGTCTGCAATATCAGCAAACTTAGGATAATCCAATGACCATTCTTCGTGTTCGCCGGCAGCAGCTTCCTGAAGATTTTCCAGGGTAGTGCCGATAACACCTGCAGGATAAGAAGCGGTGATTTCCACCATACCGCCTTCCAGCCACTTGAACATACGTTTAGCGTGTTCCTTTTCCTGGTCAGCCGTTTCTGTGAAAATAGCGGCGATTTGTTCGTAACCTTCTTTCTTGGCTACACTTGCAAAATAAGTGTAACGCATTCTTGCTTGTGATTCACCAGCGAATGAAGTCAGCAGATTCTTCTCAGTCTGAGTTCCTTTAACACTTTTAGCCATAGTCTCTTTTTTTATTAGTTAATATAATTACGTATAAATGTCGTTCGTACTGTTTATAAACAACACAAAATTACGAATTTAATTTGGAATAATCACACCTCTTCCCCATCGGATTTATTTATCGTCTTATAGAAAGAATCTATCTTCACCGATAACCCGAAGAGGCATTTCAGACATAATTAATAGCACATATCTGATAAGGAAAACAAAATACATCACAGTTGTGTTCACTAATATCCATTATTTTATCTACTTTTGCAGGCAATTTGCAATATATACATTACATTCTGTATAAAAAAACGTATAAAAAAGTAGATTATAATGAAAGCGTTCGGATTCAGACCAAAGCTATACACGGCTTTAAAAAATTACTCTAAAGAACTGTTCATGGCAGACCTGATGGCAGGTATCATTGTAGGTATCGTTGCCCTCCCGCTTGCCATTGCATTCGGTATCGCCTCCGGCGTATCACCGGAGAAAGGTATCATTACGGCTATCATAGCCGGTTTCATCATCTCCCTGATGGGTGGGAGCGAGGTACAGATTGGAGGACCGACCGGTGCGTTCATCGTCATTATCTATGGCATCATCCAGCAATACGGTGAATCGGGGCTTATTGTCGCCACACTGATGGCAGGCGTACTGCTTATCCTGCTGGGAGTTTTCAAGCTGGGAGCTGTCATTAAGTTTATCCCCTATCCCATCATCGTAGGTTTTACAAGCGGTATTGCCGTCACCATCTTCACTACGCAGATTGCCGACATTTTCGGGCTGACGTTCGGAGGAGAGAAAGTTCCGGGAGACTTTGTAGGAAAATGGATGATTTATTTCCGACATTTCGATACCGTAAACTGGTGGAACACGATTGTAAGTATTGTCAGCATCTTCATCATTGCCATTACACCGCGGTTCTCGAAGAAGATTCCGGGGTCACTTATTGCCATCATCGTGGTGACAGTGGCAGTCTGGCTGATGAAAGTATATGGAGGCATTGATTGTATCGATACCATCGGCGACCGTTTCAGCATCCGTGCCGAACTGCCGGATGCCGTGATGCCTGCCCTGGATTGGGAAGCGATAAAGAACTTGTTCCCCGTAGCCATTACAATCGCTGTACTGGGTGCCATCGAATCTTTGCTGTCTGCCACCGTGGCCGATGGTGTGATAGGCGACAAACACGATTCCAACACGGAACTGATAGCACAAGGTATTGCCAACATGGCTACCCCGCTGTTTGGCGGTATCCCTGCCACCGGAGCCATCGCGCGTACCATGGCAAACATCAACAACGGAGGAAAAACTCCCGTAGCAGGCATGGTGCATGCAGTGGTATTGCTGCTTATCCTACTGTTCCTCATGCCGCTGGCACAGTATATCCCAATGGCTTGCCTGGCGGGTGTACTGGTCATAGTATCCTATAACATGAGTGGTTGGCGTACGTTCAAGGCATTATTGAAGAATCCTAAATCGGATGTCACGGTACTGCTGATTACTTTCTTCCTGACCGTCATCTTCGACCTGACTATTGCCATTGAAGTAGGTCTGGTGATTGCCTGCGTGCTGTTTATGCGCCGCGTCATGGAGACTACCGAAATATCCGTCATCAAAGATGAAATAGACCCGAATGCAGAATCGGACATTGCAAGCAATGACGAGCACCTGATAATCCCCGAGGATGTGGAAGTATATGAAATAAACGGTCCTTACTTCTTCGGCATCGCCACCAAATTCGAAGAAATCATGGCGCGGCTGGGCGACCGCCCCAAAGTGCGCATCATCCGCATGCGTAAAGTTCCGTTCATCGATTCTACCGGTATCCACAACTTGACAAGCCTTTGTGAGATGTCCCAAAAGGAAAAAATAACCATTGTGCTCTCCGGTGTCAATGAAAAGGTACATAAGGTACTGGAAAAATCGGGCTTCTATGAGCTGTTGGGCGAAGAAAATATCTGTCCGAACATAAATGTGGCACTGGAAAGGGCCAAAATGATTATCCAACACTAATCCCGGCATGGCACGAAAAAAAAAGAAACAATCGCAAGGCGTCTATTATCTTATATTGTTTATATGTGCGGTCTGCCTTGCCTATGAACCCGTTGCAAAGATACTTTCGGATACCAGGCAAAAGACTTCTACGCCTGCCAAGATAGAACTCACGGCAGGCACACGCCTTGAAATACCGGCAAAGCTGAAGAACGTCCCCGAACAGATTCTCCAGAGGAAAGGCTACACAGTATCCTACAACAAGGATTTAAAGATACCCAACTGGGTAGCCTGGGAACTCACTCCCGAAAAACTGGTGGAGCGTGAAAGCCGTACAGACAAGTTCCTGCCCGACCCCGACCTGCCTGAGCACGAGGCAGTAACCACCGATGACTACAAAGGAGCCGGCATGGACCGCGGACATATGTGTCCTGCCAGTGACAACCGCTGGCACTGGAAAGCCATGCAAGAGAGTTTCTACATGACAAACATTTGCCCGCAGAACCACAATCTGAACCGTGGCGACTGGAAAGAACTGGAAGAGTCATGCCGCCGTTGGGCACAAGAAGAAGGTAAGATATACATTGTATGCGGTCCTATTCTCTATGACCAACGTCACCGCACCATCGGCAAGAAGCACAAGATTACAGTGCCCGAAGCATTCTTCAAGGTCGTTCTGTGTGCAGACAGCAATCCCCCCAAAGCCATCGGCTTCATTTATAAGAATGCATCAGGCAATCATCCGTTGGACAGCTACGTCAATACAGTGGACGAAGTGGAACGGATTACAGGTATCGACTTCTTCCCCGCCCTTCCGGATGAAATAGAAGAGAAGGTGGAAGCCGAATATGACTTGAAACTGTGGTAAAGGAGCTATTCCTTTACCCAGGCATCTACAATCTCGGCTACATAAACCCGGTGCAATCCACCGTGGTCACCGCCATACCAACGCTCGTAGACGGAATGGTCGAGAAAGAGTTCTTCTTTCATATCGGTAATGAAAAGCTTGCGGCACTCCAATCCCAGGCGGTCCTGCTCAAAGAGAATGTTTCCCCGCTCGGTAACGATAGGATTCAGACCAGTTTCCTTTACCTTATCCACTTCCCTACCCGATTTACTGCCACAAAGGTTGTAAATGCTCCGGTTTTCCTTTCCTAAAAAAGAAAGGGTGAAATATTCGTTCTCCTCCATAAACTCATACGTATAGCGCTCGGAACGAATAAAGACAAACACCACCGGCTTGTTCCAAAGCCAGCCAATACCTCCCCAACTGGCAGTCATGGTGTTGAAATGTTCTTTACTGCCTGCCGTAACCAGCATCCACTCTTTGCCTATCACTTCGAAGAAGTTCTCGCTTAAATCTTTAATTGCTATTGATTTCATAAGTATATTATTAATAAGAAACACTTACCGGTATACCCGTTTCCCGTATCCGTTCCGCAATGCGATCCAGTTCCTCGCGGGTGGCCTTCTGCAAATCATGGTCGGGCGTTTCACGGTCGATGGTATAAATCATCACTTGGCGGGGAGCAATCTCCTTGACAGCTTCCAGCCAGGGAAGAACAAATTTATCGGATGTATTATCCATATCTTGTCCTTTATAACTTCCTTTGAGAAACATGGTCTGGATAATGCAGTTCCCTTTGAACGCTTTCATCCCTTCTATAATCTCCCGGATGGAGTAATGTCCGGTAGGACGGTCAAGTACACGGACATACTCTTCATCCACCGTATCCAGTTTAAGGATGTTGTTGTCAATCTTGTTCAAAGCCTCGAATACGGCAGGACGATGAATAAAGGTAGAATTGCTCAGTACGCTCACCTTTGCATTCGGAAAATACTTGTCGCGCAAGGCAAGTGTATCTTCTATGATTTCGGGGAAACGGGGATGTGCCGTCGGTTCTCCATTACCGGCAAAAGTCAGTACATCCGGTGTAGGTCCGTTTTGCTGCATGTCCCGCAGACGGGCTTCAAGGGCCGAACGGACTTTTTCGCGTGTGGGCAGCGGCTGTTTGGGACGATGGTCGGCATTGAAACCACATTCACAGTAAATGCAGTCGAAAGTGCATACTTTGCCGTCTGCCGGCAATAAATTTATTCCCAAAGATACTCCCAGACGGCGAGAATGAACGGGACCGAATATGGGAGATGGATAAATGACAGTCATACTATTTACGATTTGACGATTTACGGTTTGATTAATGCTTAAACAATCTTACCGCTCCAAAGTTAAGTGAAAACTATGGTATCTGGCAATGTTCGGCTTGCAAAAGTTTACCCATAAAAGAAAATATTCCCTTTATAAAGCATACATCTCATGTTAAAAAAGTAAATCATACATTACATTTTATCTATTTTACTTGTTTATATGTAAAGTATACATTACATTTGCAGATAGCATCTAAATGCATAGTATTATGAGAAAGAACTATTTATTTCCAACCACTTTCAGAAAGATAGGTTGGTGTTTATTTGTCCCATTCGCCATCACGTCCTTCATCTGCCTTTTCGACGGCAGCAATGAAGATTGGTTGAAGGTAAACGCGTTGTCAGTAATTCCCTGGGGTATTATCAAGAATTCTTTATTCGACGAGTTGAGTATGATAGGGCTTACGGTTTCACTCTTGTTCATAGCTTTCTCAAAAGAAAAGGACGAAGATGAATGCATTGCCAATATTCGTTCAAACTCTCTTATCTGGGCTACCATAACAGCGTATTCCCTACTGATAGTATGCACTATGCTGATTTATGACATGCAATATCTTAATTTTGTATTTATAGACTTGTTCATGATATTGTTTCTGTTCATCATAAAGTACAACATTGAACTTTATAAATTTAGGAGGAGCAACAATGACTAATACATTAAGGGTAGAAAGAGCCATCAAGCATATGACCCAACAGCAATTGGCTGAAGCCATAGGAGTGAGCCGGCAAACCATCAATGCCATAGAATCGGGAAAGTATGTCCCTTCCACCTTGCTGTCATTGAAAATATCAGAGATATTCGGAAAGACTGTAAATGAAATTTTCATGTTGGAAGAAAGTGACAGATAAAGAGAAGACTCTAAAAAACTGTTTTAATTTTATTTCAGTTTTCTTCTGAGGCAACCTGAAAAATAAAATTAAAACAGTTTCTAAAACTTGATACGCAGTTGCATCTGCAAGTCCGCTTTCCTATTTCCCGGTATCTCATCATTGCCCGAACCAATCGTCTCCCTATCCTGATAAACCGTCTGTCCGAATTTGGCAAGAAACATGAAGTTCTTACTCAAATCATATCGCAGATGAGCGGAGTAACGGAACCCTTTGCCATAGAAGGAAGGGGTATAGAAAGTATATAACAATCCACGCTCGGAGGCGTAAACACGCGAATCGTAATCGTCCGTATGAAACCAGGTTCCCTGCACGGAAACTGACAGAGGGAAGGGGAAAGTGTACGAGCAAAGTTGAGTACACTGATAACCTTGCCGTCTATCAAAGCGATACCCTTTCCCATCCTGCTGACGGAAGTGGTTATAATCTATTGTAGTACGAAAGATATATCTTCCCGGCATATAGGTCAGCCGATAACGGAGTTTATGGTGATAGATAGGTTCGATAACTGCACCGCTTGTACCCGTCACGTCTCTTTCTTTCTGTTTGTACCGATAATTAAAATACATCGAAAGGCTCTTTCGAGGAGTATAAGTAACCTGAAACATGGCATCCACTCCCTTTGAGGGCTTACTTATACGGTATTTCCACCAAGGAAAAGAAAACACATCCAGTGAAGTGAAAAACTTCCACCGGGCGAAAGGTGTGGCCTCTGCTGCCAGATACCATCCGTTCTCATTCTGCGGCATACTGCTTTCGCCAAAGGAATGCCCAAACAAAGTCCAATAATCATATGAATAATACCGGTGAACAAGTAGCAGATGATAATCGGAAGAAAAACCATACTTCAACCGGTTCAGCAACGCATAGCCTTTACTGCCGGTTGCCGCCTCCCCCACCCACACCAAACGGCCCAGACGATACCTATAATCCATGCCCACGTTATAGAAATCACTTCCATGAAGATTGTACTTTGCATATTTGTTCAACCGAGGCTTGTAAGGACGGTCGAAAAAATAGTAAATCCCCGTCACTCCCACCTTCAGAGAGTTCTTTTCATAGGTCATGTTTCCACCTATCACCTGCAAGGCAAAGGCATTCATTTTATCTGCCTCCTTCTGTGTGCGATGCAACCCTGTCTTGTAAATGGAAGTTATCTCGCCATCCTCCACCACACCGTCCATGGAGCGATGCGAATAGAAAGCCGAAATATCCAAGTAAGGCAATACTCCCACCGTTGCCGCCACTCCCCGGAAATAATTGTACTCATCGGTAGAACTATGCTTACGGATGCCTCCGGTACGATATTCTGTTGTAGACATAGAGAATGTTTTTCCTAAACGAAAATCCGTACTAAGTACCAGTCCCTGCCCGAAGCTCAGACGGTAATTGCCCAATGCCAAAGCCTTCAGCCGCCCCAGATTCTTTATCAGAAAATAGAAAGAATAGTAATCATAGCCTTTTCTGTTGTGCAGGGCAAAGAAGGGTTCTCCGGCATCCTTCTCTCCCGTCACGCCTATTTGGAGATAATCTCCATAATGAAAATTATAGCGCAAAGAATGGTAAAGGGAAGGTCCCAGGTAATTCTTCTCATATCCTTTACGGATATAGAACGGTACATCCAAACGTGCCAATGTTTCGTGTTTCCCGTATTTCAGTATAGATTTTAAAGCAGGATACCCCCTACCCGCTTTCACTGCCCGCACACAGACAAAGGGCAGCAGTAGGTCGATGGTACGTTTATCCATCTCCTCCACCAGTTGCAATTCATAAATGGTCTGCATCTGTCCGTGTATATAGACATAAGCCAGAAGATTCTCTATCTGTATATCCGTAAGAAAAGGAAACTGCTCCAATTGCCGTTTAGTGGCGGCATTGAGGTTGACAGGCTCTTGCAGACGTCGGGACAACTCCTCCAATTCATCTTCCCAACCGTATTCTTCCTCATTCCCGATGGAGAGTTGTTCCAAATTTTCTTCCAAAAGAAGTAAAGGCCGTTCTTTCTGAAGGCCGGATATATTTTGAGCTTCAAGCATAGGAGTCATTGACAGCATACTTACAAAAACTCCTATCTTGAGTAATTCCATTAATAGTAGGTCACTTTCATGTTTTGGGAAGCGAAGTTACCTTAAATAAGTTAATTGAGCAAGGAAAAATCAACATGATGCAACAACATTACACAGAATGGTGTACTTTTGCAACATGAACGCAAGGCTTAACATAGTAATACTCATCATGTTTCTTTCTCTCGGAAGCCTGAAATGCTTTGCACAGCAGCAACCACAGTCTGCTGCGCAAAAGAGTGTCTATCTTACTCCCATGTGCGTTTACGAAGGAGATACCATCCCTTATGTCAAGCTCCCCACTGTCTACATCTTCAAGCCGCTTAAATTCAAGAACAAGCGCGACATGAACAAGTACTACAAACTCATTCGTGACGTAAAGAAGGTACTTCCCATCTCCAAGGAGATTAACCGTGCCATCATTGAAACCTACGAATACATGATGACCCTGCCCACCGAGAAAGCCCGCCAGAAACACATGAAAGCAGTAGAGAAAAGCTTGAAGGAGCAATACACTCCCCGCATGAAGAAACTTACCTTTGCCCAAGGCAAACTGTTAATAAAACTGGTAGACCGACAGACCAACTCCACCGGATATGAACTGGTAAAAGCTTTTATGGGCCCTTTCAAAGCCGGTTTCTACCAGACTTTTGCCGCACTCTTCGGCGCCAGTCTAAAGAAGCAATACGACCCTATGGGAGACGATGCATTGACCGAACGGGTGATATTGATGGTAGAAAGCGGACAATTATAAACTGATGTTTATTCCCGCCTTGCGTGCCTGCGAATGTTGAAATTGGCGTTTCACATTATATGTCTTTCCGTCTTTGACGAACTTAGAACCGGTCTGCTTGAACCAGAAGTCCACTTTATTTTCCACACAAATTCTGCGAAGGTCCATCACCCATTCAAAATCACAAGGGCGGGCTTCGTAACCGGATTCTCCCCCTGCAACTATCTGTTCAATCCATTCGCCAACAGCATAAGTACTTAAATCTATCCTTTCCAGCAGCGGTTCACAGATTATTATCTTATGCTTTATAGGAGCCCTCTTATAAATGGGCAAGCGATAATCGGCGCAAGCCTGGTTTTCAACCGTACAGCAGATGGTTACATTATCATATCCGTCTCCCCAATCATCGGGCAGACAGTCAGAAAAACGGTCTATACGCTTGGTAATCATCATAAAATGCAGGTCACTGCGACAACGAATCATCTCCCATGCTTCGGCCCGCCATTTGTCAGCATCTTCCACAAAGAAATCGGAAGTAAAGCAGGTGTAGACAAATGTTCCAGGTGGTATCTTGAATTCTCCGTTACGCTTTTTACGCAAAGGCAGGTCAAAGTTTTTTGTCCGCACCACCACCGAACTGTCCACCTCTCGTCGGGCATCACCACGATAAACATAACAATGCTTGCAACCTGCACTCAATTTATGGCAACCATGCCATAAGTTCCACATCATCGACTTCGCAACAATACCGTTCATTCAAACAAAAAACTTATCGTTAACACCATGTTGAAAACTATGTTAGCAACATAAATAATCAGTTATTAAACAATTGATATTAAGCTATATATTCAGTTAATAACAGAATGAACAATTGTTTATTACTACCTATTCGGGTTGTACCTCTCCTGCCATCGGAAGCTCTTTCCAACCTTCACCAAATGCATCATAAGCATCGGTAACCACTACAAAAGCCTTTGGGTCTACTTCCCTTATCTTCTGCTTGATACCTACCACTTCCTTGTAACTCACCACAAGAAACAGCATTTCCTTGTCTACATTGGTATAAAGACCACTACTTTTGATGCAAGTGGCTGTACGGTCCAAATCTTTAAGAATATAGTCGTGCAAAGCGGTAAGGCGCATATCACTGATGACAAACAGTATCTTGTCATTCTTCTCCCCATTTATCACATAGGCCAATACCCTTGAAGTGACAAAAATAGCTATCAGTGAATAGAAAGACAAATGCCACGAAGGTTGTGTAGCATCATCCGGATTTCCGATACCGAAACCGATAACCAATAGGCCGAATCCCACCACAATGCCATCTACCAGCAGTATCGCCTTTGAAAAACGTATATGGCAATATTTCTGCAATATCATCGCCACAATATCCGTACCTCCTGTAGTAGCCCGGCTACGCACTACAATACCACAGCCTATACCGATAACCACCGCACCAATCACAGAAGTCAGCATCAAATGGTCGGACATATTCAGACTGCCACCCAGCAACTGTGTAGGGTCCAACTGATGGAGCGCTTCTTCAGAAGGATAGGAGAGGAGAGACAGCACATTCATGGCAAGCGGAGTGAATAGTGCCGCCACGATAGTACGTGCTCCCAATTTTGCTCCCAGTACCAGCACGGAAATGATAAGCAAAGGAATATCAAACATATAACCGAAAGTACCTACCTGAATAGAAGGGAACAGATTATGAAGCACAATACTAGCTCCATACACCCCGCCAGGAACAAGATTATAAGGATTGATAAAGTAAACAAAACCTGCTGCCAGAATAGTACAACCTACAAAAATGCCTATCCATGAAGATATTATCTTTTTCATATCGATATGATTTATATATATTCAGCAAATATACAAAAAATAAGAAAAGACACCAACTGTACAGCAAGTTTTCCACATACAACCGATATGTGTTGAATACATGGTTAACAAAAAGGATAAAGTAGGAGATAAAGCATTAATTTACAATGAATAAAGTGGTTGATTTTTATAATCAACCACTGTTCATAAAATCTCTCATCATACCTATATAGAACTAGTTTATTGGATCTATAGATGCACCGTGTTCGATCTATAGCTCCAACAAACCCGATATATTGACAGCTTATTAACAGCCCTGTTATTATCTCAGTTTCTTGAATAAATCCCAAATAACAATACCCGCTGTAACCGATACATTCAACGAATGCTTTGTGCCGTATTGAGGAATTTCAATGCAACCGTGCGAATGGTCAATCACTTCTTGTTGAACACCCTTCACTTCATTTCCCATTACCACAGCATACTTTTTAGTCTTGTCCAGCACCAGTTCGTCCAGCATCACACTACCTTCTGCCTGCTCTACAGAATAAACGATGTATCCCTCGGATTTTAGGTTATCAACAGCTTCAACAGAGTTATCAACATATTTCCAATCTACGGTAAATTCCGCTCCCAAAGCTGTTTTGTGCATCTCCGGATGGGGTGGGGTAGCTGTAATGCCACAAAGATAAATGCACTCGATGCGGAAAGCATCCGAAGTACGGAAAACGGAACCTATATTATGGAGACTGCGGATATTATCCAATACCACTACCAAAGGCAGTTTTTCGGCTTCCTTAAATTCCTCTACACTAATACGATTCAGTTCAGTTATCTTCAGTTTACGCATGACAATATACTTTTAAATCTCCCTGCAAAGATACTTTTTTCCGTTTATATCCCGGTTAATAACCGTTGAAAAGGTGTCAATACAATAGGGAAACAATTTTAAAAATAATCCTTGCATTATTCAAAGGTCTGCATATTACAGCAGTGAAACGAACAAACCAAAAAAGTTAAGGAGAATTTTCCAGGCTTCATTCAACATATTTTTCAGCCTGGTTTCATCGGTTTATAACTCTAAAGTTATTAACTTTGCATATTATTAACAACATGTTAATGCTGTTTAGCAGAAGTCTTATTATCAACGGATAAACTTAAAAACCCCGGTTTATAAGCATAAGAGTAAAATTCAGCTTGATACTAATAACTTCATAGGCAAGAAAAATCGTATTTATTTGTCCACACTGTTAACAGCCTATCATTACTATCAAAGGATTTTTAAAGAAGAAAGAGAAATTAAAAAATATAATTATGGATAATCTTATAGAAGCTATCAAGCAGCTGAAGAAGGAGAAGAACGCAATCATTCTGGGACACTACTACCAGAAAGGTGAAATACAAGATATAGCCGATTACGTGGGCGACAGTCTGGCTTTGGCGCAATGGGCGGCCCGGACGGAGGCAGACATCATCGTGATGTGCGGTGTGCACTTCATGGGAGAAACGGCGAAGGTACTTTGTCCCGACAAGAAGGTACTGGTGCCCGATATGGCAGCAGGCTGTTCGTTGGCAGACAGTTGTCCGGCAGACAAATTCAGTCAGTTTGTCAAAGAGCATCCCGGATATACGGTGATATCCTATGTGAACACAACGGCTGCCGTAAAGGCGGTGACCGATGTGGTGGTAACTTCTACCAATGCAAAGCAGATTGTGGAAAGCTTCCCCAAAGATGAGAAAATAATCTTTGGTCCGGACCGGAACTTGGGTAATTATATCAACTCCATTACCGGAAGAAATATGTTATTATGGGATGGCGCATGCCATGTACACGAGGAATTCTCGGTTGAAAAGATTGTTGAAATAAAACAGCAGCATCCCGATGCGGTGGTACTGGCACATCCCGAATGCAAGAGTACAGTCTTGAAACTGGCCGATGTGGTAGGCTCTACGGCAGCTTTGCTGAAGTACGCAGTGGCACATCCCGAAAAGAGCTACATTGTAGCTACCGAAAGCGGTATCCTGCACGAGATGCAGAAACAATGCCCGCAGACAACATTTATTCCGGCTCCTCCCAACGACAGCACTTGTGCCTGCAATGAATGCAGTTACATGCGGCTGAATACACTGGAAAAGCTTTATGATTGTTTGAAAAACGAATCACCGGAAATAAAGGTGGATGCTGAGATTGCAGAAAAAGCAGTGAAACCGATTAAGAGGATGTTGGAAATATCGGCTCAACTGGGGTTATAATGTGCTGATATGCCAATGTGCTAATGTGCTAATGACCTTTCGGCGTGACAGCGCAGCTAATTAGCACATTGGCGCATTAGTATATCAGCACATTAAAAACATTATCTCATTAAAAACTTACACAACTTGTTAGTGGCCAATGCCCGGTGACTGATTTTATTCTTCAGTTCATTCCCCATTTCTGCAAAAGTCTGCGTATATCCTTCGGGAATGAATATGGGATCGTAACCGAAACCTGAAGTACCTTTTCTGTTTTTTGTGATTTCTCCTTTCACGATGCCCTCAAACAGATGTTCCTTTCCGTCGATGATAAGTACAAATACGGTACGGAATTGTGCCTTACGGTTCTCGATGCCCTCCATATCTTTCAGCAACTTCTTCATGTTTGCTTCCGAATTGTGTGCATCGCCGGCATAACGGGCGGAATATACACCCGGTGCCCCACCAAGGGCCTCCACTTCCAAACCGGTATCGTCGGCAAAACAGTCCAGATGATAGTTATCGAAGATATATTTTGCTTTCAGCAAAGCATTTCCTTCAAGTGTGTCTGCAGTTTCCGGAATGTCAGTATCGCATTTGATATCCTTCATGCTGAGAAGTTCGACCTTTTCTCCCAAAATGGCAGTCACTTCTTCCAGTTTGTGTGAATTGTTGGTGGCAAATACAAATTTCTTTCTCATATTATGTTCTCCTTATACTTGTGGCTTATACAAGTCCCTATTTCACTTTCAACCGGTCGAAACCTTCTCCGTATACACCGATGACGGAACTTTGGGAAATGAAAGCGTTCGGGTCTATATCTTTCACCATCCGGAATATTTCTACCGATTGGCGTTTGTAGGCAAGTACGACCAGTACCTTCACGTTGTGTTTACTGTACCAGCCGATACCGTCGAGTACCGTTACACCGCGATGGGTTTCCTTGGTGATGCGGTCGGCAATCTTTTCATATTCTTTGGAGAAAATAAAGAATTGAACGGATTGCCGGGCACTGTTGACTATGTAGTCCAGTACAAATCCGATGACAAACAAAGTTACAAAACCAAATATCACACGTCTCCAGTCATGAAATACCACGTAGCAGGAACTGATGATGATAAAGTCGCAGGCCATCACCATGCGTCCCAGTGTGACATCTTTGTATTTGTGGATGATGGCTGCAATAATATCCGTACCTCCCGTGCTACCGTTGCAGTTGAATACGATACCCAGTCCGGCACCGCACATTGCAGCACCTATCAGACAAGCCATGAAGTCTTGTCCTTCACCCAGCAGTTGGGGAGGGACACCATCGGGACCATTCACCAACAGCTGGAAAAACCATAGAAAAAAGGTCAGTCCGAAGATGGCAAACGTGGTCTTGATACTGAACTTCGGTCCGAGTATCTTGATGGCAAAAGTCATCAGTACGGCATTGATGATGAAGTATGACCACTGGATGGGAAATCCGGTGGCATAATAGATGATGGCACCGATACCGGTAGTACCTCCGGTCGTAATCTGATAGGGAATGAGGAATGCCGCCCATCCCAGTGCATAGCTGATGAGTCCCAGAGTGATGAAGATATAATCCTTCAGCTCTCTCGTCACTTCCGCTTTGGTTGGTTTTGTAATTTGCATATCTGTTATTTGACAACGATGTTCACAATCTTCTTCGGCACTACGATTACTTTGACGATGGACTTGCCTTCCATCCATTTTTCAGAACGTTCGTCGGCCAATACAGCAGTCTGGATGGCATCCGATGCCGCATCTGCCGGGAACTCCATGTTGAACCGTGCCTTTCCGTTGAAGGAAACGGTGTAGTTGACCGTATTTTCCACCAAGTATTCTTCGTTGCATACCGGCCACTTGGCATCGCATACGGAGCCTGCATTGCCCAGTGTCTCCCACAACTCTTCGCATACATGCGGAGCAAAGGGAGCCAGAACGATGATAAACTGGTTCAGGATTTCCTTCTTGCTGCACTTCATTCCGAACAACTCGTTTACACAAATCATAAAGGCACTGATACTTGTGTTGTAAGAGAATTGCTCGATGTCTCCTGTCACTTTCTTAATCAGTTTATGGAGGGATTTCAGTTCTTCCTTGGTGGCAGGTTCATCCGTTACCAGATAATTGTCGTTGCGGTCGTAGAACAGTGACCAGAACTTCTTGATGAAGCGGTGCACACCGTCTATTCCGTTTGTATCCCACGGCTTTGATTGTTCTACCGGGCCGAGGAACATTTCGTACATGCGGAGAGTGTCGGCACCGTATTTGTCGACAATCATATCGGGATTGACAACGTTGAACATGGATTTACTCATCTTTTCCACAGCCCATCCACAGATGTACTTGCCGTCTTCCAGAATAAACTCGGCAGTTTCGTATTCTGGACGCCATGCCTTGAAAGCTTCAAGGTCCAGAACATCATTGGATACGATATTCACATCTACGTGGAGTGGGGTAGTGTCGTACTGGTCTTTCAGATTTAGGGACACGAATGTATTGGTATCTTTGATGCGATAGACGAAATTGCTCCGTCCTTGAATCATACCTTGGTTCACCAGCTTTTGGAACGGTTCTTCGGCTACGGAAATGCCGAGGTCGTACAGGAACTTATTCCAGAAACGGGAGTATATCAAGTGACCGGTGGCATGTTCGGTACCGCCTACGTAAAGGTCTACATTGTGCCAGTACTCATCCGTTTTCTTGTCTACAAGTGCCTGGTTGTTGTGTGGGTCCATGTAGCGCAGATAATAGGCGCTTGAACCGGCAAATCCGGGCATAGTATTGAGTTCCAGCGGGAAGACGGTGATGTTGTCTATCTTTTCGTTTTCTACGACGCATTTGTTTACGGTATCCCAAGCCCATTTTGCGGCATGTCCCAATGGAGGTTCACCGGTTTCGGTAGGCAGGAATTTGGCTACTTCGGGCAGTTCCAAGGGCAGGGCGCTCTCGTCAATCATGTAAGGCATGTTGTCCTTGTAGTAAACCGGGAACGGCTCGCCCCAATAGCGCTGGCGTGAGAAGATGGCATCGCGCAGACGGAAGTTCACCTTTACACGTCCCAAGTTATGCTCTTTCACATATTTCTTGGTAGCGGCAATCGCTTCCTTGATGGTCAGCCCGTTCAGTGAGAGGTCGCAATAGGGAGTAACGCCTTCGCGTGGAGAGTTGCATACAATGCCTTCCTTGGCATCGAAGCTCTCTTCGCTTACATCGCAGCCTTCTACCAACGGACGAATTTCGAGACCGAAGTGCTTGGCAAAAGCATAGTCACGGCTGTCGTGCGCAGGCACAGCCATGATGGCACCCGTACCGTATCCGGCAAGTACATAGTCGCTTATCCAGATGGGAACTGCCTCACCGGTAAAGGGATTGATGGCATAGCTTCCGGAGAATACGCCGGTAACGCTACGGTCGGCAATACGTTCGCGTTCGGTACGTTTCTTGGTGCGTTCCAGATAAGCGTTTACTTCATCTTTCTGTGTGTCGGTGGTAAGTTGCTGTACCAGTTCGCTTTCGGGAGCCAATACCATGAAGGTGACGCCGAACATGGTATCTGCACGGGTGGTGAAGATAGTGAATTCCAAATCGCTGTCTTTTACCTTGAATTCTATTTCAGCGCCTTCGCTGCGTCCTATCCAGTTCTTTTGGGTTTCTTTCAGGGATTCGGTCCAGTCGATGGTATCGAGTCCGTCCAGTAAGCGTTGTGCATAGGCAGATACACGGAGACACCATTGACGCATCTTCTTTTGAATGACGGGGAAGCCGCCTCGTTCGCTTACGCCGTCCACCACTTCATCGTTGGCAAGTACGGTTCCCAGCTGAGGGCACCAGTTTACCATCGTCTCGCCCAGATAGGCTATACGGTAGTTCATCAGGATTTCCTGTTGTTCCTTTTCGCTCTTGGCATTCCACTCTGCGGCGGTGAAACTCAGTTCTTCGCTGCAAGCCACGTTTATTCCTTCGGTACCGGTTTGGCTGAATGCTTCAATCAGTTCCTGGATGGGACGTGCCTGCTTTTCATCGTTGCAGTAGTAGCTGTTGAACATCTTTTGGAATGCCCATTGGGTCCAATGGTAATATTCCGGTTCGCAGGTACGGATTTCGCGGTTCCAGTCGAAAGAGAAACCTATCTTATCCAACTGTTCACGGTATCGGTTGATATTGTTGACGGTCGTAATTGCAGGGTGCTGTCCCGTTTGTATGGCATATTGTTCTGCTGGAAGTCCGTAAGCGTCATATCCCATGGGATTCAGTACATTGAAACCTTGCAGTCGTTTGTAGCGGGCGTAAATATCCGAAGCAATATATCCCAGCGGATGACCTACATGCAATCCCGCACCGGAGGGGTAGGGGAACATGTTCAGTACATAGAATTTTTTCTTCGTTTCGTCTTCCGTCACTTGGTAGGTTTTGTTTTCCACCCACCTTTTCTGCCATTTCTTTTCAATTTCCCTGAAATTGTATTCCATAGTGGTACTTATTAATATTTTGTTGAAAACATTGTTTATTCAATGGTTAAAACCGGTTAGTATTCGGTTAATATCGGTGCAAAGTTACGGGTTTATTTTCAGATTTGTAGCGAAGTAACATAAAAAACAATGGCAAAGACTTGATAATTCACTTTTTATTACTTACATTTGTGATGTGCTTTTAAAACTAATTTTTTGTTTGTAATACAAATAATAGCTAAATTAATTCAATAGGATATTTACTAAAAGATTTTTAGGATATAGCGAAGGATGAAGTCTGGGAAGATTTCATCCTTTGTGTTTTTTGTCTGTGTATTCGGCAGATTGTTGTTTATTATTCTGCCGATAAATGAGAGTTCGTTCAATAGGCTTCTAATAAGGGGTTTAAAGATTTACTAAAACTCGAAGGAAGATTTACTAAATCTTTCCTCCCGTTTTAGTAAATCTTCCTTCGAGTTTTAGTAAATCCTCCTTGAACATTATTTATGGTTGGTTTCATTGTATTGAAAAAAGAAAGTACGTATATTTGTGCGACTTGTCGGAAGTGTATGAACGCAATGAAAAATTATACTTATCATCTTGTTGCCGTCCTTACGGTAGGTATTTGGGGGCTGACCTTTATTTCAACGAAAGTATTGATTGGGCACGGTCTTTCTCCGCAGGAAATATTCTTGCTTCGTTTCTTGATAGCTTATATGGGCATTTGGCTTATTTCTCCCCGAAAACTGTTTGCCGACAATTGGAAAGATGAATTTTGGATGTTTTTAGGAGGCATGACAGGCGGTTCATTCTACTTTTTTACAGAAAATACAGCTTTGGAGATTACATTGGCGACGAATGTGTCGTTTATTGTCTGTACGGCTCCGTTGCTCACCACCATTCTTTCTTTGTGGATTTATAAAAAGGAGAAGGCCACCCGTGGATTGATAGGCGGTTCTTTACTGGCGTTGGTTGGTGTGGCATTGGTGGTTTACAACGGTAGCTTTGTATTGAAAATTTCTCCTTTAGGTGATTTCCTTACTTTGCTTGCTGCTTTTTCCTGGGCATTCTATAGCTTGATAATGAGAAAAATGTCCAATTGTTATGGTATAACTTTCATTACCCGTAAGATATTTTTTTATGGAGTATTGACTATTCTTCCTGCATTTCTGATTCATCCCTGGAATTTCGACATTGCCCGTCTTCTCGAGCCGGCTATTCTGTTCAATTTACTTTTCCTGGGTGTATTGGCTTCCTTGATTTGCTTTGTAGTCTGGAATGTAATATTGAAACAATTAGGAACAATAAGAGCTTCCAACTATATTTATCTGAATCCTCTCTTCACGCTGATAGGTTCTGCTTTTCTGTTGGGAGAACGGCTGACGATGGTTGCTCTGATGGGGGCGGTGCTGATATTGGGGGGAGTTTATTGGGCGGGAAAAAGGTGATGAATAGAATAGTCCTTTGAAATTCTTGTAAATCGCAGATTTTTTATAAATGGCAATTGAACATTAGTGTCCCATTAAAATTGGGACGTTATTAAAAATCAAATAAACTTGGTCCATTTGGTCCAAATCGTTCTTTGTCATTTTGCAATTTAGTTTTGTCAAAGAGGTCTCGAAGAGGCGTTTTATCTGTCAACTAGATGCTCAATATTTGAAGAATTTCGTACGTGCTCCTATCCAGTTGCATGTCGTGTTGAACAATTGCGACCAGGCAGTAGGTGCATATAGCAGCGTAGATTTGTATCCGAACGGCATTCTCGGTAGTACCTCAAAACTTTTTGATTTTGAGGTGCTGCTTCAGCCATTTGAAAAACAGTTCCACTTGTCATCGTTTTTTGTAAAGTTCAGCAACTTGAAGGGCAGAAATGTGTGTTGCATTCGTTAAAAAAACAAACTCACGTTTTTGTTCTTCATCCCAATATCTAACCAAGCGAAGAGGTTCGGGATAGTATTGTTTGGGATAAAAGCCCGTCAATCCAATAGTCATATCTGAAAATACGTTTTTAGGTAACCTGTGCTTCCACTTGATAGGCATGTATTGAAGATTTTTCTTGGCTCTGACAACGAAGTAAGCACCTATCTGATGAATCCGATACAACATCTTGAAGTTGTTGTAAGCACGGTCAAAGATATAATAGGAACCAGATTCATAGGGAATTTCATTCATCGCCTTTGAATCATGCACGGAAGCTTCGATAATGTGAAAGGATGCAGGTATCTGCGTTTCCACATCATATAATGTATGCACTTTGATACCACCCTTCTTCTTACGGAATTTAGCCCACCAGAATACGGAGAGGCATAAATCAATGGTTGTTGAATCAAAGGCGTAAACGTTTCCACCGAGTTTGAAGATGTCGGTAACACGCTTTTGTCTTGCTTCGTTTACCAAGTAGTAAGCATACGCCTCAAAGATGTGATAGTCCCTGTCCCCGTTGGCTCTAGCCAAGGATGATCTTGAAACATTTCTGCCCATCCCCAGATGATAACATTTAGAATGATGAGCATCAAGAGCGACAATCAAATCTCTCAGACTCTCACGATTCGAGAGTTGGCCAAACATCAAAGATAGCAACTGGTTCCAGCAAGTGAAATGCTTTGAGAACTTCGCCGGAAGGAAGACCCCAACAATAGTTAAGAAGTATCTCTTAAGTTGACTTTAAAAGATTGTTTTGAGATTTTATACTATGAAAAGTTGTATATATATAAAAAATGAAAACAGTAGAAATAGAGTATCTATTTTCTGCTGCTCTCATTAGAGTAATAAGCTATTTAGTAAGTTTTGTAATTTATCCTTTTCTTATTTTTATCCACCTTTTATCCTTTTCTGTTCTATAAATTAAGAACAAAAGAGGGGATAAATAAGGAGGAAAAGAAGTTCTACCCAAAAAGTAGTCCGTTCTTATTTCATAATGTGGTTTATTAATTCTTCCGGTGAAAGAGGTGTGATACCAAAAATATAGCTTTGACCAGACTGAAATGGTTCAGTCAGTTCAAAGTTCTCATAAGCGATACCACCAGGTATCGGAGATTTACTTGCCCAATAAGTATAACGACCATTCACAACTCCTTCTAACTCATTACTTGGATTGGAACAATACCAATATTGCGTTGCTTTTTTACCAGTATATTTCCAATGTGTATGTGTATCTTCAGCATATACAGCTTTTGTAGGGTCTTTCTCATCAGGTGACGCTATAAACCATACACCTCCATTTTTATCTTTTATCATTTCTGCCACTGGAGTATGGTTATGTTCTGTGAAATTAGAATCTTTATAGCTCGGCCATAATTGGCCGGCTTCTTTCGTTTTACCATCTGCGAGATGTAATGTCCTAAGTCTTGCTTTGTTTCCCATAGTAGCTGTGAGTATAAAACGATTTAGCTCATCTGACTCTTCCGTGGTATACGTAGTTAATTCAAACTCATAAGGCTTTCCTTCTGTGAATTTAGTCCGGACATAGATATCCGCACCATTATCAAAAGTTTCACAAAAGAAATACACAGTAAGTGTTTCAACTCCATTTTCCTTTGCTATTACTCCGTGAGCTGGATAATATTGATTTGGGAATGAGGGAGCTTCAGGAGTATTCCCACTCCAAAAACGTTTTCCACGAACATTATCAAGTTGACTCCATTCCAATTCTGAGAGCCCCCTATTATTTTTTGCTTTATCAATTGGTTCAAAAGCAATGAAATTGGTAACAACAAATTCATCATGTTCTAAATAAGGTGTATAGATACGAATTAGCCCACGTGGACCTCCTAATGGAGCAATTCCTATTCGGATACCATTTGCAAATCCCCAAATGGGTTGTGCTTTTGTATTTTGAGCAGGTTGTAACCATATTCCATTTTTTTCCGGAGTTGCTAAAGTTTCCGGAGCTATTTGTAGGTTAGTCTGTCCATAAAGGTAGTGTATTCTGCATGCAAAGAATAAAAGTGTAAATAGAATCTTGGTTTTCATGATTTTAAAAGTTTAAAATTAATTTTTATGTGTCGTTTATGGTAGTTCATATCGTTTTTAGCATGATTTGGTACTGCAAATATAAAAATGTTATAACGAATTAGCAAAATAATTTGCAGATTTAATTTTTATGTTTATATTTGCATCGTGAGAATACGATAAGTGCTACTGATTCAAGAGGTAACCTAAAAGTATAATACTATTATATAGCAAAAACGTTACACAAATATATGTCGTCACTAAAAAAAATATCGCTGAAGGATATTGCTGAAGCTGCAGGCGTTTCAACAGCATTGGTTTCGTTCGTTTTGAATGGGAAAAAGAAAGAGTATCGCGTGGGAGAAGAAACTGCCCAACGCATATTGAAAATTGCCAATGAAATGAACTACCAGCCTAATCTTGCGGCCAAAAGTCTTCGTAGTGGCAAAACAAAAACAATAGGATTAGTGGTTTCTGATATTTCCAACCCATTTTTTTCTCAATTAGCGCGTGTATTGGAAGATGAGGCAACCAAACGGGGATATACCGTACTTTTTGGAAGTTCAGATGAGGATAAGGATAAGATGACCCGTGTTGTTAGTAACCTTATTAATAAAGGGGTAGATGGACTCATCATTGTTCCTTGTGACAATTCTGAGAAATCCATCGCTTCACTTGTGAACAATAATATCCCTATTGTTTTGTTCGACCGCTATTTTCCGGAAATCAATGTCAGCTATGTGGCGTTGAATAACTTCAATGCTTCCTATATATCAACCAAACATCTTTTGAATGCAGGCTATAACGCTCCTTGTATGGTGGCTTATGATGTCAACCTTATCCATATGAAAGAGCGTATCCGTGGTTATAAAAAGGCTATGGATGAAGCCGGTAAGAGAAACTTGGCTAACGTGGTCTTTTTGAGGCAGGATGCTCCCAGAAAGTCCGCAGACCGTTTGTTGCCTAAAATGATTGATGGCGGTGTAGACGCTTTTCTTTTTGCCACCAACATGATTTCATTGGCTTGTTTATATACAATAAAGGACATGGGAGAGGGAATTATTAGTAAAATAGGTTTAGTGGGTTTTGACGGTAATCCGGTATTTGACTTTTTTGATGCCCCTATATCCTATATTCAGCAGCCTATAGATGTTTTGGTACAGAAAGCACTTGAAATACTGATAGATATCATTATTAACGGTAATACAGTGCAGTCTGTGCTTGCCGAGGGAGAATTTATTGAAATGGCTCCTTAGGAGAGCTGTTTTTTTTACATGATAGCTTAATCGATTTAGTTAATTTTTATATTAATCTCAATAAAATCAGTTGAACCATGAGAAATTCAAGATTAATCGGTGGAAAGCCGAAAATTGGTATCAGACCTATTATTGACGGTCGTCGTGGAGGTATCCGTGAGTCATTGGAGGATATGACTATGGCCATGGCCCATAAAGTGGCCGAGCTTTATTCTTCTGTCTTACGTCATAGTGACGGCACTTCCGTAGAGTGCGTCATTGCAGATACAACTATTGGTGGAGTGGCTGAAGCTGCCATGGCGGCTGAAAAATTCCGTAATAGTGGAGTCGGTGTTGTACTTTCTGTAACTCCTTGCTGGTGTTATGGATTCGAAACTATTGATATGGACGGAGAAATGCCAAAAGCCATCTGGGGCTTTAATGGTACAGAACGTCCGGGTGCGGTTTACCTGGCTTCAGCATTGGCAAGCCATACACAGAAGGGATTGCCTACTTTTGGCATTTACGGACGTGATGTACAGGAGGTGACCAATATGGAGATACCGGAAGATGTACAGGAAAAATTGTTGCGTTTTGCCCGTGCAGGTATAGCTGTGGCTACAATGAAGGGGAAATCCTATCTTTCAATCGGCAGTGTATCCATGGGCATTGCAGGCTCTATTCCCAATCCTGATTTCTTCCAAGAGTATTTGGGCATGCGTAATGAGTATGTGGATGCCAGTGAGATAGAACGTCGTGTCCAGTTGGGCATTTATGACCATGAAGAGTTCGCACGTGCCATGGCATGGACAGAAAAGTATTGCAAGAGTAATGAAGGGACAGACTTTAATCCGGAACATCTGGTATATTCCCGTGAAGAGAAAGATGCCCGTTGGGAATACGTGGTAAAAATGACTCTTATTTTCCGTGATATGATGATTGGCAATCCCAAATTGGCTGAAATGGGGTTCAAGGAAGAGTCAATGGGACACAATGCGATTGCTGCGGGTTTCCAGGGACAGCGCCAGTGGACGGATTATAAGCCTGACGGTGATTTTTCAGAAGCTATACTGAATACTTCTTTCGATTGGAACGGTATCCGTGAAGCATTTACTTTCGCTACGGAAAATGATACGTTGAATTGTACTTCAATGCTCTTCAATCATCTATTGACCAATACTGCACAGATATTTGCGGATGTGCGTACTTATTGGAGTCCGAATGCCATAGAACGGGTAACGGGTAAGAAATTGGAAGGTAAGGCGGCAAACGGTTTCATTCACCTGATCAACTCCGGCTCTTGTACGCTTGATGGAACAGGCTGTCAGACACGTGACAATAAACCGGTAATGAAGCCTTTCTGGGAAATTACGGAAGAGGAAGTAGAAGCTTGTCTTTCTGTAACCAAGTGGCATCCGGCCAGTCGCGAATATATGCGTGGCGGTGGTTATTCTTCCCAGTTCCTGACTCGTGGTGAAATGCCGGTAACAATGTGCCGTTTGAATCTCGTAAAAGGTCAAGGTCCGGTATTGCAGATTGCCGAAGGCTGGACAGTAAATTTGGATAAGGATGTTTTCAAGGCTATCAATGAACGTACTGACCGTACATGGCCTTCCACTTTCTTCGCTCCACGTCTGACAGGTAAGGGGTATTTCCGTGATGTATATACTGTTATGAATAACTGGGGGGCTAATCATGGCGCTATCAGTTATGGTCATATCGGTGCTGACTTGATTACTCTGGCTTCCATGCTTCGTATCCCGGTATGCATGCACAATGTTTCTGAGGAAAATATTTTCCGTCCCAGTGCATGGACTGCTTTTGGCGAGGATATGGAAGGCAGTGACTATAGAGCTTGCAAGAATTATGGACCTCTCTATAAATAAAGGAAACAGGCGTTATGTTGAAATCAACCAAACTGAAAAACACTCTGCTGGTAGGTGCAACTGCAATACTTGTATCATGCGGCGGACAAAAAGAAATCAAGATGGGAAGTTATGCTTATGATGCCCAGTTCTTAAAGGACCACGGCATTGAATATACTGAATTGGTATCTGCTGATGGGAATTCTAAAGTGATGGTTATTCCTGCATGGCAAGGCCGTGTAATGACTACTTCTGCTTCCGGCGATGAAGGTGATAGTTACGGCTGGATTAATTATCGTTTCATAAATGAAGGCAAAGTCAGTTCTCAATTTAATCCGGTAGGAGGTGAGGAACGCTTCTGGCTTGGTCCGGAAGGTGGTCCGTTCTCACTTTATTTTAAGGAAGGACAAGAGCAGGTTTATGATAATTGGATAGTTCCTCCGGTACTTGATACTGAAGCTTTTGACATAAAGTCGCAAGACAACAGTAGTATCCGTTTTGTGAAAGATACTCGTTTGACAAATGCTTCCGGTACTACTTTTGATATGAATATTGACCGTACTGTATCGTTGATGGATGCTGGTGAAGTGGCTGCCGATTTTAATATCCAGCTTACAAATGATATGAAAATTGTAGCTTACAAGAGTGAGAATAAGATTACCAATACAGGTGACAAGGCATGGACAAAAGAGGGTGGTCTTGTATCTGTGTGGATGCTCGGCTGTTTTAATCCTACACCGACCACTACTGTATTCATTCCTTATAAGCAAGATGCGGAAGGAACAATTGTGAATGATGAATATTTCGGTAAGATACCGGCGGATAGGCTGATAAAGGAAAATGGTATTATCTATTTCAAGATTGACGGGCTCTATCGTTCCAAGCTGGGATTGCCGGCTTCACGGGCAACGGATATTTGCGGAAGTTATGATTCATCGAAAGGCGTACTCACAATCCTGTGGTGTAGTCTTCCCGAAACTCCTTCAGTCTACGTAAATGGCCAATGGGGACCTCAGGAAGATCCGTTTGCCGGCGATGTAATCAACTCTTATAATGACGGTCCGGTAGAAGACGGTTCTATAATGGGACCTTTCTATGAAATTGAAACGTCTTCTCCTGGTGCGGAGCTGGCTCCCGGTGCCTCATTGGTCCATACGCAAAAGGTGATTCATGTACAAGGTAAGGATGAACAATTGGTTCCTATCGTGCAAGATTTATTTGGAGCAGATTTGAATGTAATAAAAACAAAGTTTCAATAGGGTAACTATATAATGGAGAATTCGTATGGAATCAAATAAAATAATACCGAAAGGAATCCTCTTCCCATTCATTCTGCTCACTACTCTTTTCTTTGCCTGGGCTGTGCCGAATAATCTGACAGATACTATGCTTGCAGCTTTCAAGCGCATCATGAGTATGAGTGATTCAAAAACAGCTTGGATACAGGTAGTGTGCTATTTGTTGGGATATGGATGTTGTGCTGTTCCCGGTGCCTTGTTTATCAAGAAATACACTTATAAATCAGGCGTGATGCTGGGGCTTGGTCTATATGCATTTGGGGCTTTACTGTTCTATCCTGCCATGCTTAGCTCGGGAGTGAATGTTGATTTCAGCTTCTTTATGTATCTGCTGGCAATCTTTGTTCTCTTTGCCGGACTTTCAGTTCTGGAGACGTCTACTAATTCTTATGTATTGGCAATCGGTCCTGAAAGTACCGCGACACGCCGTTTGAATCTGTCTCAGGCCTTCAATCCGTTCGGAGCGATTACGGGAGTGGTGATCAGTCAGATTTTCATCCTCTCACAACTGAATGGAATGACAGCGACAGAGCGTGCCCAACTTCCGGCTGAGGAGCTGGCCGCCATCCAGGGGCAGGAATTGAATGCTGTTACTACTGCTTATGTGGTACTTGGTCTGGTGATGTTGGTGCTCTTACTTGCTATTCGGCTTACCAAAATGCCTAATCTTAGTGAAAAAGGTGAAAAAATAGAGTTTGGTGCCACTCTTCGTCGTCTTATAAAGAATAAGAATTATGTATGGGGTGTAATAGCACAATTTTTCAATATTGGTGCACAGATAGCCGTATGGTCATTCGTGATCCGTTATGCTATGGTACAGCTGAATTTTGACGGTGTATTGGCTTCTTTAGGAGATTCTGCTTCTGCAGATGCTGTTGTAAATGCATTACGGGGAGTGGAACCGGTAGCTGCCGCATTCTATAATTGTTGTGAATGGCTTGGATTGAATGATTTGCTGCCACGTACAGCAGAACAGGCTGCAGCTACTTACTATATCATGTCACTTATTCTCTTTGTAGTAATGAGATTCGTATGTACTGCCATGATGAAATATGTGAAAGCTTATAAACTCTTGATAGGACTTGCGCTTCTTGCTGTAATGTGTTGTTTGGGTGCCATGTTCGGCAAGGGCAGTTTCGGCGTCTATTGCCTGATGGGCATTTCTGGTTGTATGTCATTGATGTTCCCGACCATTTATGGTTTTGGTCTTACAGGTTTGGGGGATGACACTAAGATTGGAGGTTCATTCATGGTAATGGCTATTGCCGGTGCTGCCGTTCTGACCCAAATTCAGGGTATTGTCTCCGACCAGACGGGTAGTATTATGGCTGCATATGTTGTACCGGCCGTTGCTTTTGCAGTGATTGCCTATTATGGGCTTTTCATTGCAAGAAAACAAGAGTTAACAACCAAATAATGCTTTAGAGTATGGAATCAAACAAGAAATACGTTATTGGTCTTGATTTTGGTACGGATTCTTGTCGTGCACTGGTAGTGGATACATATACTGGCCGTGAAATGGCTACGGGGGTAAGTTTTTACCCCCGTTGGAAAGCGGGGCTTTACTGCGATGCACACAACAATCGTTATCGCCAACATCCATTGGATTATATTGAATCCATGATAGAGGCTGTACATATAGCCTTATCAGATTTGAAGGAAGAAGAGATTGCTTCTATTTGTGGATTATGTTTTGACACAACTGGTAGTACTCCTGCTTTAACCGATAAGGCAGGAATGCCATTAGCTTTATGTCCCGAGTTTGCAGAAGAACCGGATGCTATGTTTATTCTTTGGAAAGATCATACAGCTGTTCGAGAAGCTGAGCAAATCAATGCACTGATCAATAAACGTAACCTTGATTATTTACTTTATGAAGGTGGTACTTATTCATCAGAATGGGTATGGTCAAAGGTTTTACATATTATCAACACAAACGTCGCTATAAAGGATGCTGCTTATGCTTGGGTAGAACATTGTGATTGGATGACCGGATTAGTAACTGGTAACACTATTCCGGAACAGATCTTTCGTAGCCGTTGTGCTGCTGGACATAAAGCAATGTGGCATGCCAGTTGGGGTCTTCCTTCCGGCGAAGTTCTCGAAGAACTTAATCCGGCCTTGAAGGAAATGCTCCCCCATCTGTTCACAGAAACCCACACCAGCGACACCAAGGCAGGGGAACTGACACCCGAGTGGGCAGACAGGCTTGGACTTCCCCAAGGAATCGCCGTGGCCGTGGGGGCGCTGGACGCCCATATGGGAGCCGTAGGCGCATCCGTCGCCCCGGGGATACTGACACGTATCATGGGAACATCCACCTGCGACATCATGGTTGCCGGCAAAGACGAGGTAGGCGGACGCTGTATCAAGGGAATCTGCGGCCAGGTGGACGGTTCGGTGCTTCCGGGATTCGTCGGTTTCGAAGCCGGACAGTCGGCTTTCGGAGACATCTACGCCTGGTTCAGGAAGATGCTGGCATGGACACTGAAAGATATCCCCGGAGGGGAGGCCAGGCAGAAAGTTCTGGACGGCATGCTGGTGGAACTCACCCGTGAGGCCCAGGACATGGAACCCTCCGAGGACGGTGTTGTCGCCCTGGACTGGATGAACGGCCGCCGTACCCCCGATGCGGACCAGAACGTGAAGGGTGCCGTTGCGGGACTCACGCTGGGTACCAGCGCCCCGGAAATATTCCGTGCGCTGGTGGAAGCCACCGCCTTCGGTTCCCGCCGTATTGTGGAGCATATGAAGGGCCAGGGGCTGCGCATTGATTCGGTCAATGCCATCGGAGGTATCAGCAAGAAGGCGCCCTTCGTGATGCAGACGCTGGCGGACGTGCTGGACATGCCCATCCGTGTGGTACGCTCGGAACAGACCTGTGCCTTGGGAGCGGCAATGTTCGCGGCAGTTGCCGCAGGGGTGTACAAGGATATCAACGAGGCGACAAGGCACATGGAGTCGGACATCGAGGCTGAATACCGGCCGGATGAGAAAAGAGCCCTCATCTACGAAAAACTATACAAGAAATATCTTGAACTGGCAAAACTTGCTGAAACCATTAACTAAGTATACAAACCATTAATCTATTTAAAACATGAGAATCAAATCATTAATTTTGGCGGCCTTATGCATGGTCACCGTGGGTGTTTACGCCCAAAGCAACTACCCGTTCAACGGTCTGGACATGAACATGGGTAACCTGTCAAGACTGTCCGATGCCAAGACACGTTCCATCAGCCCTGAGAACTTTACAGGCGAGAAGGGCAAGGGCGGCATGGCCGATCCGGTCAGGGACAAGGATCAGCGCAATGTGGCCAACGCCCACCATGCGGCCAAGGACCTGGGCAAGGGTTGGAAGGTAAACCCCTTCATCATCGTGAAACCGGGAGAGACAATCACGATTGCGGACATCGAGGGTCCGGGAGCCATCCAGCAGATCTGGATGACACCGACCGGGAACTGGCGCTTCTCCATCCTGAGAATGTACTGGGACGATGAGAAGGAGCCTTCCGTCGAATGTCCGGTGGGTGACTTCTTCTGCAGCGCATACAATGAATATGCACAGCTCTCCTCACTGGCCGTTTGCGTGAATCCGGGCAGCGCCTTCAACTGCTACTGGAAGATGCCTTTCCGCAAGAAAGCCCGTATCACGCTGGAGAACATCAACACCGCCGAGGAGATGCGCCTGTACTACCAAATCAACTACACCTTGACAGAAGTTCCTGAGGACGAGGCCTACTTCCACGCGCAGTTCCGCCGCTCCAACCCGACCCAGGGGTCGCTGCACACGCTGATTGACGGTGTGAAGGGCAAGGGACAGTACGTGGGTACCTACCTGGCATGGCGTGTAAACGACAACTGCTGGTGGGGTGAAGGGGAAATCAAGTTCTACATGGACGGTGACAAGGAATACCCGACTATCTGCGGGACCGGGACTGAGGACTACTTCTGCGGTTCGTACAATTTCGAGAACCAGAAGACGCGCCAGTACCAGGAGTTCACCACCCCTTATGCCGGCATGCACCAGGTAATCCGTCCCGACGGGCTGTACCGTGCGGTGACCGCTTTCGGGCTGTACCGCTGGCATATCCTTGACCCGGTACGCTTCGACAAGGACCTGAAGGTCACGATACAGGATTTGGGATGGCGTCATGACGGACGCTACAACAACCAGAAGTCGGATATCTCGTCGACCACTTTCTGGTACCAGGCCGAGCCGCATGCCAAATTCCCGGCTTTGCCGAGCAAGGACGATTTGGAAATTCCAAGATGGTAAAATTGGGTATACCCGATATTTAAAATTACGTTGTTTTTTTATTAACTATTAAATCAAAGTATTATGAGGATTTCTTTTAAAAGGAATGGTTTCATAGCATTGGCATCAATGCTATCATTTGCAGTGTATGCAGGGGATAATTTGCCCCTTGCAACCGCTGCATCGGGGACAAATGGATCTATTCAAGTATCTGAGCATGGCGTAGATACTTCTAATGAGATTCAACAAGCGAGAGTAATACAAGGAACAGTTCTGGAAGAAGGGACTAATGAACCTCTTATTGGGGTAAATGTTGTCGTTAAAGGAACTACTATAGGTACAACTACTGATGTGGAGGGAAAATATTCGATAAGAATACCTTCTGATAATGCTGTGTTAGTCTTTTCTTATATTGGTCAAAAAACAGAAGAATATTCTGTTAAAGGCTTGAAATCTTTGGATGTTATTATGAAAAGTGATGCTACGATGTTGTCTGAAGTCGTTGTATACACTGGTTATATGACTCAGAAAAAAGCTGACTTAACCGGATCGGTTGCATTGGCGGATTCAAAAGACATCAAGAAGACTTCCGCTAACGTTATGAAAGCTATGCAGGGTAAGATGGCCGGTGTGAAAATTAGCAACAATGGCGGTAATCCTGCAGAAGATATAGGCATTCAAATTCGTGGTCTTTCTTCTTTGTCTGGAGCTGTTACTCCATTAATTGTATTGGATGGTATGCCAGCTGAAGGTCTGAATCTACGTGACATAAATTCAGGAGATATTGAATCTATTCAGGTATTGAAAGATGCTGCTTCTGCCTCAATTTATGGTGCACGTGCTTCTGGTGGTGTGATTTTAGTCCAAACTAAAAAAGGTAAAGCTGGTAAGACTACCATTGACTATAATGGTAGTGTTTCTGTAAGTTCTATAATAAATAGACCGGAAATGATGAACGCCACAGAATGGGGTACTGCTGCCTTCCGCGCTGCTGCTTATGATGAGTGGGCTTATGGTTCAGGCCTATTATTACCCAATGGCTTTGAGTATGAGTATCATAGAGGTGATAATGGAATGCTGGTATTGGATAATATGAAAATGAAAGAATATTTGGATAATAATCAATTGGTAAAAGCAACTGATACAAATTGGATGGATGAGATTTTCCGTACAGCAGTTTCTACAAATCATCAGTTGACTATTTCTAATGGTTCGGATAAAGCTAAAAGTTTGTTTTCATTAGGGTATACTAACAACCAAGGTACACAAATTCATTCTTTTTTCAAACAATATTCTGTACGTGCTAACACGGAATATAGTTTGATTAAAGATCGTTTGAAAGTAGGAGAAAATTTAGCTATTTCTTATTTGCAGTATAAAAGTCAATGGGAAACCTTTTTGGCTATGATTATGCCACCTATGGTTCCTGTTTATGATGTAAATGGTAACTGGGCAGGACCTGCAGGACTTGATGATTTTGATAATCCGGTACGTAAAATGACTATGGGTAAAGATAATATCAATAATTATGTGAAAATTATTGGTAATGTTTTTGCAGACCTGAATATTTGGAATGGTATATCTGCTAGAACTCAGTTTGGTATAAATTATGGTAACTCTTATAGTAGAACAGTAGATGGGGCTTATGTAGAGACTGGTTTTAGAGGCAATGATAAAAATTATGTAAGAAATAACCAGTCCCATCCGTTAAATTATGTATGGACTAATACTTTGTCCTATAATAAAAGTTTTGGAAAACACCATATTGATGCTGTATTTGGTAGTGAGTTTACCCGTTATGTACAAGAAGGTTTTTATGCAAGTAGAGAAGGACTTTATTTGGAAGATCGTGATTTTGCCGGTCTTAGTGTTGCTACCGGTGATGAAATTGATGTAAGTAGTTCTGCTGATGAATATACTTATTTCTCTCTTTTTGCTAAGGCCAATTATTCATATGCTGGTAAATATTTGTTGTCTGCAACTGTACGTCGTGATGGTTCTTCTTTGTTTGGTGTCAATAATCGTTATGGTGTATTTCCTGCATTTTCTGCTGGTTGGAGAATTAAGGATGAAGCTTTTATGGAAGATGCGGACTGGTTGTCTGATCTGAAAATTCGTTTCAGTTGGGGTACGAATGGTAGTGTACAAGGATTACCTCGTGGTTACACAACTACTCCATTTACTACTAATTATTTTGATACTGCATATCCTATTAAGGGACAAGCAACCGGCGCTTTGCAGTCTGGCTATAGAAGAACTTGGATTGGTAACCCTGATTTGAAATGGGAAACAACCAAACAAACAGACTTCGGCGTTGACTTTGGATTTTTCAATCAACGTTTGACTGGTTCTTTTGACTATTACTATAAGAAAACAAATGATATCTTGGTCCAGACTCCATATATCGCAGCAATGGGTGAAGGTGGTGAACCTTGGGTTAATGGTGCTAGTATGAATAACCAAGGTGTAGAATTTACAGTATCTTTCAAGAGTGACCCCTCCAGTGAATTCCAGTGGGCTGTTAGTGCCAATATTGGTACATACAAAACTGAATTGACTGACCTTCCTTCCAATGTAATCAATAAGTATGCTGGTGATGGTGTACACGATTTGATTTTAGGACGTTCTCCAAATTCTGCTTATGGTTTGGTAGCTGATGGTATTTTCAAAACTCAAGAGGAAGTTGATGCTCATGCAGACCAGCCAGGTAAAGCAGTTGGACGTATTCGCTACAAGGACTTAGATGGTGATGGTGTAATCAATGAAACATATGATAGAACTTGGATAGGTTGCTATGACCCGGATTTCTTTGGAGGTCTTAATTTTGATTTCGCTTATAAGGGTTTTGATTTGAACTTGTTTTTTGAGGGTATGTTCGGTAATGATGTAAATAGCGACTGGAAGAAAGAGAGTGATATTTGGCTTTTCACCAATCCTGCATGGAAAAATCATGCAACTCGTATGTTGGGCGGTTGGTCACCTGACAATCCGAATTCTGATATTCCGGCTATCTCGAATAATACTGCCAATCAAGAACAAAGATTCTCTTCTTGGTTCATAGAAGATGGTTCATACATTAAGTTGAGAAATATTGAATTGGGTTATACATTTCCGACTAAGCTTATCAAAAAAATGCATATGAGTAATCTGCGTTTGTATGCTGCTGCATATAATGTATTTACTTTGAAGAAGTTTTGGGGAGATGACAAATATACAAGTTTCGATCCAGAAAGACCTTCTTATCATTATCTTACACCATTTACTTTCAATTTCGGTATCAATGTTTCTTTTTAAACTTAATTAATAAATTATTATGAAAAGCAAATATATAACTTTATCAATTGCTCTATGCTCTATATTGGGAGTCAGCAGTTGTGATTCATATTTGGATATCAATCCTAAACAAGTTCTGGACCAAAATATACTTAACAAACCTAGCGATATAGAAGGTTTTGTCACAGCAGCCTATGCCCGTATGTGTGAGATGGGGTCATTGGATTCCTCTCCTTATATGTATTGGTGGAGTGGTTCTATGCGTTCGGATGACTGCTACAAAGGTGGTGGTGGTGTTGCTGATGCTGTAGGTTCTTTTGGTAACATATCACTTTTTACTTATGTAAATCCTAATACTGGTGCATTGGATGGTACTTGGTATAATTCTTATCAAGTTATCCAAAGATGTAATACAGCAATTCAAAGAATGGCAAATTTTACGGAAGAAGAGTTACCTAATAAGAATAGTTTTATGGGTGAGATGCTCTTTATCCGTTCATTTACGTTGTATCGTTTGAAAAAACTTTGGAAATATGTACCCTATATTGATGAGAATGTAGTAGGTATGTCAGATGCTTTTGAAGCAGTACCTAACCGTGAATTGGATAAGGGGAATGATCTTTACTTATGGCAACGTATTCTTGATGATTTTAAAAAGGCCGAGGAATTATTGCCTTTGGATCAGATGGATAAAGGTCGTGTAAGCCGTAATGCTGCTACTGCTATGGTTGCTAGGACAATATTAAATATGGCTTACGAACAGGATGACCGTCATCAAGTGATAAATATCAATAAGGAATTACTTGCAGAAGCTTTGCCTTATATTGATAAAATTATTGATCAAGAAGGTGGTCGTGTAGGTTTGGAATCTGATTTTGGTAATAACTTTTTGGTAGAGTATGATAATGCTACTAAAGAATCCATTTGGGAATTACAATTTGCTCTTGATAATAATTTTCATACAGCAGGTCGATTTAATCGCGCTGAAGGTTTGAATCATCCATGGATGTGGCCCGAAACACAACCTGGTAATTTTGTATTTAAGTGTTGTGACTTTAACCATGCTAGCTATACGTTGACTAATGCGTTTAAGACAGATGAAAACGGTTTACCCCGTTTCGAGGATTATAATGAGGATGATTATGGTCAATATATTAAAAATTCAGATGGTTCTTATAATTTGGATATCGTTAATTCTGGCGCTAAGCCTTACTTTGATAAGTATACATGGGATCCCCGATTTAGCCATACTATCGTAGCTCCTGGACAGCCTTGGAAGTATGATCCTGATTTATTATTCCATTCAACTGCTACTCGTGATCCGATTACTTATAGTTTCTTGAAACCCATCAAAGATATGCCACATCCTGATTGTGGTTGTATTGCTTATGATGGATGGCAATTTAATTCTATGAATAAGAAGATGATTCGTTACGATGACGTGTTGCTGTGGAAAGCTGAGATTTTGATTCAATTGGATAGAGAAATGGAAGCCCTGCCATATATTAACCAGATTCGTACTCGTGCTGCCAATAGTTTGGTTCGTTTGACTCAAGCTGACGGTTCATATACAATGAATTATCATATTGCTACTTATCAGCCGGGTATTAACTGTAATTGGACTAAGGACTTTGCATGGAAAGCCTTAATGTGGGAAAATCGTCTTGAATTTGCCTGCGAAGGTCATCGTTTCTTTGATTTGCAGCGTTGGGGATTGTTGGAAAAGACAATGAACGAATATTTTGCTATTGAAAGAACTCGCTTCGATTGGTTCAATGATGCTCGTTTTACTGCCGGTCGTGATGAGTACTTTCCGATTTCCCAACCACAAATGAATTATTCAAAGGGTAACTATACGCAGAATCCGGGATATTAATGTTTAACTATTAAGAAGAAAATTATGAAAAAGATAGTAACCATTTTTACAATGTTGTTGGTAGTGTTATCACTGTCCAGCTGCTATGACAGAGATGTGCTTGATGACAAGGGCTTGAATTATTTCATGCCTACGCCTGAGAATGTGCAGTATATTCAAGATAATGCTACTACAGTGACATTGACTTGGAGTATTCCTTCAGTAATTCCAGAAGACTTCAGACGTCCTATTTCAGTACAGATTCAAATAGTGGAAAATAATATTTATAGAGATAGAATAACCTTGGTAAATGAGGAAACCTCTCATACTTTCACTATTGATCCTGCTAAGAAGTATCGCTATATCGTTAAATTGGTAGGTACTTTTACTGAGGAAAATCAAGAAACAGGGCGTACATCTACTGTTACTTCTGAGGGTGTAATAGTTAATGTCGAATAGTTTCGAGAAGGATTTTTGTAGTTAATGATAGAGAGTGGGCTTTTACTGGTATTTTTCTGAGTCAGCTCACTCTCTATTTTAATATTTGATATAAGGCGAATGGGTTATCTGGTTACGATAAATTGAAAAATGAATCAATAGACATGAAAAACATATTATTTATAGTATTCTCTTCGTTTATATTTTTATTTGTTTCTTGTACTTCTGAACAAGAAACTGAAACTTATATTCCTATTGATGAAATTATACCTTTGGATACTCATTTGATTCCAAATAAGGATACAAAAATTGTATCAACAACATTGAATTTTAAGGATATTGATGCCATAGATTATTTGCTGGTTAGAAAGAGTGTAGGTGACAGCTATTCAGCTAAGATAAGTCAAAGCGAACTTACGTCTGATTATATTTTCAATTATACCATCCAAAAAACAGATCCACAGAATTTTCGGCTAGTATTGGCTGCCTTTTACAAAGATGGTAATATGTCGAAAGAACTCTCTTTGAATGTGGATAACCGTTGGGGTTTTTTTATTCGTAATGTTACTCGTATAGCTCGCGTTACAGGGAGTATAATAAATGGAGAAAACTTTCCAAGTCCTAATAATACTGCGACAAAATGGAATGTAGGAGGAACAGATCTTGGCATTATTTGGGAGATGCAGCCCGGAAAATATGGAATTTTCTTTGGTGATACTTTTGGGTATGACTTTAAGCCTAATCCGGCTAATCCTGGACCTAACGGAGGGAGTTGGCGTAGTAATGTGCTGGCTTTCTCGGAGGATAATGATTTAGAAGATGGATTGTCATTCAGCAATATGGCTACTGATGATAAAGGGTATGCCCGCGAGATAGTATATGGGGGAAAAGATTCGTCAGGTAATGGTGATTGGACTTCTATCCCAACAGCTGCTATTCGTGCTAATGGAATAGATTATGTGCATTATTTTAATATGAGAAATTGGACGGGATGGATTACAAATTATTCGGGAATATATAAGTCGGTTGATAATGGTTTGACATGGGCTAAATGTAAAGATATAACCTTCTCATCTTATAGTTTTTTTGGCCAGGTAGGGTACTTTAAGAAAGATGGATATGTTTATATGATAGGTACTCAAACGGGGAGGGATAGCAATGCTAAATTAGCACGATTTCATGAAACAGATATTGAGAATAAGACAGCTTATGAATATTGGAATGCTTTTACTAATCAATGGATAAAAGGCAATGAAAATGAGGCAACAGTATTAATAGAAGATAAGGTTGGTGAACTTTCTTTTATATATAACGAGACACATAAGAAATGGATAATTGCTTATTTCAATGCAGATAGATATAATATAACTATGCGTACGGCAGAAGACATAACTGGCCCATGGAGTGAACCCTATGAGCTTGCTAATGGTAGAGAGTATGCCCAATTGTATGGTTCTTACATTCATCCGTTGTCGGTAACTGGTGATAATTTATATTTTACGATGTCAATGTGGATGCCTTATAATGTTTTTTTAATGAAAGCTGAATTGGCTGATATGGGAGAGTTTTAATTATATTGATAAATATAATATCATGAACACACGCACATTAATTATAACTTTTGTTTGGATGATAATGTCCAACATAGGCATCTGTGCTCAAGAGCATTGGGATGCACAAGAGAGAATTGAGTTGAATAAGGGTGTTTTTCCGAAGAATTTTAGTAAAGCTATTGATGCTATACAGTATGATTTATTAGGAATTGAGAGAGGAAAAAGCCATGTGAAAGTGATAGATAACAACACTTTGTACATAAACCTTTCTTTTTCGCTTAAAAACTCTGTTCAACAAGGTGATTGGCGTATAGCCGTAAAGCCGGATTTTTTACCTTCGTTCCATTGGGCGCCACATCTTACTCCTACTGATAGAAATGTCATCGATCAACATGTATTCCGTTCTCCTGCCCTTATTGTAGCAGACGATCATCAAACTCTTATTCTTATTCCCGATTTGGATATTATGCAGAAGGGGACTCCTGTACGATGGTATATGGATATGGACGCATCCTCTAATACACTTATTCTCGGAATGTGCAATAACCATGTATCCGAACACGTTCTGTTTGAGCGTGATCAAGAAACTACTTACCCAAAAGGAGATATTGAAATAGGCTTTTATTTGATGTATTCTGATAGCAAGGAAGTATTGCGGAATCCTTTTAAGAAGCCGTTAGAATTTATGTGGAGTCGATGGGGGCATGCTGCATATGAGAAAGGTAATCCGGTGAAGGAGAACCTAGAAACGTATGTGAAACATACTTATAATTGGGCTTTTAATTCATGGTCAGAAAATGTGTGGCAGCAATTTGAGTTAGATGGAAACAAAGTGGGTGCTCCCGTATTTATTGTGAATGTTACTCAAAGTCCTAATTATCCGGGAGAGATTAATGAACGTGAATTTCGTTCTATCTGGAATCAGGCATGGTTCAGTTCATTGCGTTCTGCAAGTGGATTATATCGATATGCAAGAAGAACCGGTAATAGGGAGCTTCTTGCAAAAGCAAATTTGACAAAAGAACTGGCTCTGTCATTTCCGCAGAGGAATGGTTTTTTCTATGGACTTATCGGTACGGAAATGCATGAAGTAGAGATTGATGGTAAAAAGTATAATCGGAGCAAGGGGTGGAATACCTATTATTGGGGAAATTCCAACAGAAATCCTTATACCTGGAATCCGAAAGAATCTCCGTATCATATTCTTGATATGAGTTGGACAGCATTGTTGATGCTTCGGTGGTATGATGAATTAGAAAAAGATGCCCGTCTTTTGGCTTATGCAGAAGATTATGCGATGGCTTTACTTGGAATACAGTATGAAAATGGTTTTTTCCCTGGCTGGCTTGACTTAAAGACAATGCAGCCGATGAACCATTTGAATGCTTCTCCTGAAACATCTTTATCAGTTACTTTTTTACTTAAACTGTATGAGCTTACACATAAGGAAGAGTATAAACGGGCAGCATTTAAAGCCATGAATGCAGTTATCCATGAAATTATCCCGGTTGGGAAGTGGGAAGACTTTGAAACCTATTGGTCTTGTTCTCGTTACGGTTCGGATAACTTGGTAGGTAAAAAAGTTTTGCGGAACAATATGCATAAACAGAATAATTTTTCAATGTTCTGGACAGCTGAAGCCTTACTGGAGTGCTATCGTCTTACCTCAAATAAAGAATATCTTGATTATGGACAGCGTACACTTGATGAATTGCTGATGACCCAAGCATCGTGGCAGCCGCCATACATGTATGTAAATGTATTGGGTGGTTTTGGTGTGTTGAATGCCGATGGTGAATGGAATGATTCACGCGAAAGTCTTTTTTCCGAACTCATCATTCAATATGGAAAACTTCTTGATAAGCCAGAGTATATAGAACGGGGATATGCTGCACTTAAGGCATCTTTTGTAATGATGTATTGTACTGAAAATCCTCAAACCAAACAGCAATGGGAAAAAGTTCATCCGTTCTTTGCTTCAGAGGATTATGGATTCATGATGGAAAATTACGGGCATGGCGGCCGTACAAATCCGGCAGGTGAAGGTATGGGTGAGTTTACAATCTATGATTGGGGAAATGGAGCAGCGGCTGAAGCGTACAACCGCCTCCTTGATAAATTTGGAAAAATAGAATAATGATTCGTTAACATTAATAATTCAGCTATGGTAAGATCAACTTTAACTTTATTGGCCCTATTTAATGTGGCTATACTGTTTCCGGGTAAAGCAATGTCCCAGAACAGTGAAGGGCGGGAGTTTAACGGTAAGTATCAAAAGGAATATCTGGATAAGATTGCATTTCCTATAGGGGGAATCGGCGCCGGAATGTTCTGTTTGGAGGGAACCGGTGCCATTTCGCATGTGTCTCTCAGGCACCATCCTGATGTGATGAATGAGCCGTATACCTTTGCTGCGATTTATGTAAAGGGGGTTGAGAACGGAGCAAAGGTATTGGAAGGGCAGGTTCCGACTTGGAAGTTATTTGGTCCTGCACAGAGTGGTTTAGGTAGGGGAGACAAGACATATGGCCTTCCCCGCTTTGAGGAGGCGGTTTTCCAGACACGTTTTCCTTTTGCGACTATTGATTTAAGAGACAAGGATATGCCTTTGGTGGCAAAGATTACGGGTTGGAGTCCTTTTATTCCGACGGATGCGGACAATTCCAGCTTACCGGTTGGAGTACTGGAATATCAGTTTACAAACACTTCCGATAAGGCTATCGAAACCGTGTTTTCTTATAATACCAAAAATTTCATTGATGGTCAGGGTACTATCCGAGGAGTAAAGAACGGGTTTGTTTTAGAATCCGATCAGAACAACAGTGGGCTAGCTATTTATGTGGACAATGCTGCTGCTGTTGTAGACCATTGTTGGTTCCGTGGTGCCTGGTTCGATCCGCAGACTGTGGTTTGGGATAATATTCGCTATGGGCGGATCGCTGATAAGCAGCCGGTTAAGGGTGTTGCTCCGGGAGCGTCTGTTTATGTTCCGCTGACGTTGCAGCCGGGAGAGACAAAAACAGTCAAGGTAAACTTCTGCTGGTATCTGCCCGATTCAAACCTTTCTATCGGTGGTGCCAGAAAGGTAGGACAGGCATTTACGGGGATGCCCTGCAAGGGAACGGCTTCCGGTCAGCAACCTGTGAGCGGCTTTGTCGGCAAGCAGTTGCTGAACTCGTTCGATAAGGGTGGAGATGGACTGACGGGTATTATTCAGTCTCCTGAGTTCAATATTGGGAAAAGATATCTGAAGTTTCTGGTAGGTGGAGGCAGTCAGGCTGACCGTACTTCTGTAAATCTTGTAGTAGACGGAAAGATTGTAGAGACGGCGGTCGGAAATCAGACGGAGACTCTGAGTGAAACCGTATGGGATTTGAAACCTTATCAAGGAAAGAAGGCTTTTGTGAAAGTCATTGATTTGGATGTTTACCCGTGGGGACATATTCTGGCCGACCAGTTTGTGTTGACAGACAATAGGAATGAAGATATTTACAACTTGTCTTCTACATCCACCTTACTTGCCGATTTTGAAAGTAACAGTTGGGGAGACTGGCAGGTTGTGGATTCTTCTGAAGAAGAAAAACAATTCCTGGCAGATGAAGGAGATGTCGAAGCTACCTACAGACCTTGGTACTCGGAGCGCTTCAAGAGTTTGAATGAGGTTATCGGCTATTGGGATGCAAACCAGGCGATGCTGGAAAAGAACAGCCGGCTGTTCAGTGATGCATTCTATAGTTCCTCTTTGCCGGCAGAAGTACTGGAGGCTGTTGCTACTAATTTAACTATATTGAAATCTCCTACGGTATTACGTCAATGGGATGGAAGATTTTGGGCTTGGGAAGGATGTCAGGATTCTTTTGGCTCTTGTCACGGAAGTTGTACGCATGTGTGGAACTATGCACAGGCTTTGCCCCATTTGTTCCCGTCTTTGGAAAGAACCTTGCGTGAAACGGAATTCAGGGTAAGCCAGAATACGGAAGGACACCAGAATTTTAGAGTCAACTTGCCTATTTCGGCACCGCCTCACAACTTCCATGCTGCTGCCGACGGACAGTTGGGCGGGATTATGAAAGTTTACCGTGAATGGCGTATCAGCGGGGATACACAGTGGATGAAAGACCTTTTCCCGGCAGTGAAAAAGAGTCTTGACTATTGCATCCGTACATGGGACCCCTTGCATAAGGGCTATCTTGAAGAGCCGCACCACAATACTTATGACATCGAGTTCTGGGGACCGGACGGCATGTGTACAAGTTTCTATTTGGGAGCTTTGACTGCGTTTATAGAGATGGGCAAGGAGCTGAAGCAACCCGTTAAGGAATATACGGCCCTGCTGTCAAAGGGCAAGAAATATATGGAAACTGCACTCTTCGATGGAGAATATTTCATACAGAAGATTCAGTGGGAAGGGCTTCAGGCTCCCAATCCGGTTGATGTAATGTCTTTCGGGGGAAGTTATTCCGATGAGGCCCTGAAATTGCTGAAGGAAGAAGGGCCAAAATACCAATACGGTACCGGTTGTCTGTCCGATGGAATTTTAGGGATGTGGATGGCTTCCGTATGCGGACTGGATGAAGTGCTGGACAATGAAAAGGTCAGGAGCCATCTGGTGGCCGTACACAAATACAATCTGAAACATGACTTGGTAGACCATTTCAATCCTCAAAGACCGGTGTATGCTTGTGGTAAGGATGGCGGATTATTGCTTTGCACATGGCCGAAGGGTGGTATGCTGTCACTGCCTTTTGTATACAGCAATGAAGTCTGGACCGGTATCGAATATCAGGTTGCCAGTCATTTGATGATGAAAGGTGAGGTGGAAAAGGGCTTGGATATTGTCCGTGAATGCCGTGAGAGATATGATGGAAGAGTAAGAAACCCATTCAATGAGATAGAGTGCGGGCATTGGTATGCACGTGCCATGGCAAGCTATGGAATGTTGCAGGGGCTTACAGGAGTGCGGTATGATGCTGTTGACAAAACCATGTACATCAATTCTAAGATTGGTGATTTCAAAAGTTTCATCAGTACTGATACCGGTTTCGGAACTATTGAATGGAAAGCAGGAAAGCCTGTGTTGAACGTGGTTTATGGCAACATTGATGTGAAACGCTATAATGTTTCAGGCAAGATTGTGGATTGAGGTCAATTAGGATAGGGATGTACAATCAAAGACAGATTAAGATGACAGAGAAGAAGAAACTTCTTGTTTTGTGTGTTGCACTATTTTGTTTTATAGCTGTTTCTGCACAGCAGAGAATGTCTGTATCGTCTCCTGACGGAAAACTTAGATTTTCTCTGAAAGTAACGCCGGAGAGTGTTTCATATGACATCGACTATAGGAAGCAGTCTCTTATAGCAAATTCTTTGCTTGGTTTCAGCTTTGATAGCGGAGAGTTCGGAAGGAATCTTAAAGCAGGAAAGGTGCAGCGTAAAAAGATTGATGAGACATACAAGCTCATTGTCGGCAAGACAAGTAGTGTACGTAGCCGTTGCAATGAAATGACCGTTCCCATGCAGGAACGGTCAGATTCCGGCCGTCTGATAAACCTGGTTGTAAGGGCATTCGATGACGGGATAGCATTCAGATATGAATTTCCGGAACAGAAAGCATGGGATTCATACGTGATGTATGATGAAAGGACACAGTTCAACTTGCAAGGAAACCCGATGGCGTTGCTCATGTACCTGCCCGGGTATGTGAATACACACGAAGGGGTATACAGTCATGTAAGATATGACAAGGTGGCAAGGAAAAGGCTGATAGAGATGCCGGCGACATTCGAGTTCGACAACGGGGTGGCAGTGGTTATAACTGAAGCGGCCATAAGGGACTATGCGGGAATGTACCTGGTGAAGGAGAAGGGTGGACTGGTGGGAAAGCTCTCGCCAAAACTGGGGCAGGAGAAGATAAAGGTCGAGACAGACAGTTTCCCGCACCGTACCCCGTGGCGCGTAATCTCCGTTGCAGACCGGGTGGGAGGATTGCTGGAGACGAATATACTAACAAGCCTGAACGAGCCCTGCAGGATTGAAGACACTTCATGGATTAAGCCTTGCAGGACCACGTTCACATGGTGGAACGGGAATGTCGTGCCGGACAGCACGTTCTCTCCGGGAAACAACTTCGATACAAACAAGTACTACATCGATTTTGCAGCACGCAATGGCTTGGATGCACATGGAATCTACGGATATGCGGAGACTCCTTGGTACTATGATGACAACTTCAATTTCGGATGGGCGGGACCCAATGCGGACGTTACAAAACCGATACCGTGCCTGAACATGCCGAGAATTGTGGAATATGCAAGGAGCAAGGGGGTTGGCATACATCTGTGGGTACACTGGAGACCGTTGTACGACAAACTCGAAGAAGCCTTTGCGCTCTATGAGGGATGGGGAGTAAAAGGACTCATGGTGGACTTCATGGACCGTAATGACCAAGAGATGATACGCATCCAAGAAGAGATACTGGAATGTGCGGCAAGACACAGGCTCTTCATACAGTTCCATGGGTCGAGCAAGCCTTCCGGACTGGTAAGGACGTATCCGAATGAATTCACACGGGAGGGGACACTCAACTATGAAGTATGCAAATGGGACACGCTGGTGAATGCGGACCATGACATTGCGATACCCTTCACCAGGATGCTGGCGGGAGCGACGGACTATCACCTGGGAGGGTTCAGGGCACTGCCGCGCTCGGAGTTCAAGATACAGTATGTAAATCCTCATGTAATGAGCACACGCTGCCATATGTTGGCCATGTATGTGGTTTTGGAAAACCATCTCACCTCTTTGTGCGATACGCCAAAGGCTTATGAAGGTCAACCGGGGTTCGAGGTGCTCCGTACCGTGCCGGGAACGTGGGATGAGATAAGAGTTCCGCTGGCAAAGATGAATGAGCATGTCACGGTGGCCCGCAGGAGCGGTTCGGACTGGTGGGTAGGCTCGCTAAACAACGGTGCGGAAAGGAATCTGAAATTGGAATTGGACTTCCTTAGTGAGGGAGACTACCAAGCAACGATCTATACCGATGCAGAGGATGTGGACCGGAATCCAAACCATCTGGACAGACAGGTACGGAAAGTTACAAGGAAGGATATCATTGAACTGAATCTGGCAAAGGATGGAGGAGCGCTATTACATATCAGAAGGTTATAAGGGTGATGTTTATCAGTTGAAATTGTATTTCAATCAGTTGTTAGTTTGTTAGGATAAGAAGATTGTTCCAGGATAATATTTTTAGTCAATGGATTTATAACATGAACAGAAGAAATTTTATAAAGAGAGTGGGCCTTTTGGGGGCAGGATATGCGCTGAATAAAAACTTGATGTTTGCGAATTCAGGCGTAGCTTCGACAGCTGCCTCTTTTTCGTCGTTTCCAACAGTAAGGAAGCCTATATCGGAAAGGAACTTCAAAAGTCCTGCCATTGAAAAGGCCATTGCTACTTTTAAACAGAAGGTCAAGAATGAAGAACTGGGCTGGCTGTTTGGGAATTGTTTTCCGAATACGTTGGACACAACCGTTTTTTATTCAGAAAAGGATGGCCGACCGGATACATATGTGATTACCGGTGATATTGATGCCATGTGGTTAAGGGATAGTTCTGCCCAAGTATATCCGTATTTGGATTTCATGTCTGAAGATAAGAACCTGCAAAGACTGATAATTGGCGTTATCAATAAGCAGACCTCCTTTATATTGAAGGATCCGTATGCCAATGCCTTTTATGATGATGATACGAAGTATACAAGATGGAACAGCGACCATACGGAGATGAAACCGGGTATTCATGAGCGTAAATACGAGTTGGATTCGCTTTGCTATCCCATTCGCCTGGCATATGGATACTGGAAAAAGACAAATGATGCTTCTCCTTTCGATGCGCAATGGAAGAAGGCGATAGAAACCGTTTTAAGGGTCTGCAAGGAACAGCAGAGAAAAGATGGTAACGGGCCTTATAGCTTTCGCAGAACTTCGGAATGGGCTATAGATGCTGTTCCTATGGGTGGAGTGGGCTATAAAGTAAATCCGGTCGGATTGATTTGCTCTACTTTCAGGCCTAGTGATGATGCCACTATCTTTCCTTTTCTCGTCCCGTCCAATTTCTTTGCGGTGGCCAGTTTGAGGCAGGCTTCCGAAATGGTTCAAAAGATAACCAAAGACAATGTACTGGCTGATGAACTGTTGGCGTTGAGTAAAGAAGTTTATAATGCTTTGCAGACTTATGCCGTGGTGAATCATCCGAAGTTCGGTAAAATCTATGCTTTTGAAATAGATGGCTTTGGATCGGCTTATCTTAGTGATGATGCCAACGTCCCTAATCTGCTGGCGTTACCCTATCTGGGTGGTGTTGATAGTGATGATGCAATTTATGCCAATACCAGAAGATTCGTGTGGTCGGAATACAATCCTTATTTCTTTAAAGGTTCTTATTTTGAAGGGATAGGAGGACATCATATTGGTACGGACATGATATGGCCGATGAGCCTGATAATGAAAGCCCTGACTGCTCAAGACGATAAAGAGTTACAGCAATGTATCCAGATGCTCCAGAAAACGCATGCCGGTACCGGGTTCATGCACGAGTCATTCCACAAGGATGACCCCAAGAAATTCACAAGGAGCTGGTTTGCATGGGCCAATACATTGTTTGGAGAATTGCTGTGGAAAACATTCAATGAGAAACCATATTTATTGGAATATTAATCATCTAATTAATCAATGTAAACAAAAATTTATGAGAAGAATTACAAAATTCAGTTTGTTACTCTCCCTTGTTCTGGGATTGTACTTTCCTACTGTTTTTGCACAGTCGAACATGACGAACGAAATGTTTGACTTGGCAAAGTTGAAGTCGGGTGTAAAAAACAAAAGAATCTCCAGTACAGATCCTACCGGAGGTAACAGAGATCACTTGGAGCCCTTCAAACCAGGTGAGAAACGCATCATTGCAGACATCAAGGGAACGGGAGTCATCAACCACATTTGGGTGACGATTGCGCCTCCACCTCCCACTTTGAGCAGAAACGACATTATCATTCGCATGTATTGGGACGGCAACGATTATCCTTCGGTAGAGTCTCCCATCGGCCCTTTCTTCGGACAAGGCTGGGATGAGAGATACAACTACGCATCCTTGCCTCTTTCGGCCGGTCCTGAAAACGGTACCGGTCTGTCGTGCTATTTCGCTATGCCTTTCGAGAAGGGCGCACGCATTGAAATTGAGAACCAGAGCGACCGCAACATAGATGCTTTCTACTTCTACGTGGATTATCTGGAGATGGCGAAGCTTCCCAAGGACATGGGCCGCTTTCATGCCTGGTATAACCACAACCTGACTGAAGCACTTCCCGAAGGCGAGACGGAGTGGGGAGTTACCGGTGCCCAGAAGCCGAACACCACCGGCGAACGCAACTATGTGTTCATGGAAACCCAAGGCAAGGGACACTTTGTAGGTATCAATTACTATGTGCATTGTCCCACTCCCATGTGGTATGGCGAAGGTGACGACATGTGGTTCATTGATGGAGAAAAGGTTCCCTCGCTGATAGGTACAGGTACGGAAGACTTCTTCAATACGGCCTGGTGTCCTAAAGAAGCCTTCTCGCATCCTTACTTCGGTTATCCCCGTGTGAACAATGATATAGGCTGGCTGGGTCGTACCCACGTTTACCGATTCTTCATTGAAGATCCCATTTTCTTTGAAAAGAGCCTGAAGGGAACCATCGAACATGGCTCCAACAACAACTTGACGTTGGATTTGTCTACCGTGGCTTATTGGTACCAAGATTCGGCTGTGGCTCTTCCCGAAGCTCCTACAAAGGCACAGCGTGCTCCGAAACCTTTCATCAACCATGTTGATATACATCGTTGGCGGGATGCCTGGCGTAAGTCCAAGGGTAACAAAGCCACTCTGTGGGGCAACGAGTAAACTTTTGTAACGCTCTTTTTTTATACGTTCATAGGCTGATATTTATATCCGGGGTTTTGCCATTATATTGGCAAAACTGTGTCTCTATATTGGCAAAACTGTGCCACTATATTGGCACGACTATGGAAAAATAGTTCTACGGAGCAGCAAATTCAATAAATCATTAATAAAGGTACGAAATGAAGAATATTCCCAAAAAGCAATTTGCGGGCTGGATGCTGATGCTACTGTTGTGCATCAGTATCTCGGCATTTGCCCAGTCGCCTAAGAAGGTGACCGGACGTGTGATGGATGCACAAGGTGAGTTACTCATCGGTGTGAATGTGACGGAGGCGGCAGACCCTTCTAATGGTGTGGTGACGGACATCAACGGTACGTATACGATTACGTTGAAAGGTAATAAGCCGTCATTAAAATTCTCTTATATTGGCTTTAAGGATAAAGTGGTAGCGGTAGGCTCCAAAGGAGTGCTTGATGTAGCTTTGGAAGAAGACGTGGCAGCCCTTGATGAAGTGGTGGTAGTGGGCTTCGGAACGCAGAAGAAAGCTTCTGTGGTCGGCTCCATCACCAATATCGAGCCTGCCAAGCTTGCCGCGGCTCCCAGCCGTTCGCTCAGTAACAACCTGGCGGGTATGGTTCCCGGTGTGATTGCGGTTCAGCGTAGTGGTGACCCTTGGTTCAATAACTCCGACTTCTGGATTCGTGGTATCAGTAGCTTTACCGGCAATACTAATCCGCTGGTATTGGTGGACGGCGTCGAGCGTTCGCTCCACGACATCGATCCTGAAGAAATCGCCTCCTTCTCCGTGTTGAAGGATGCCGCCGCTAGTGCCGTCTACGGTGTGCGCGGTGCCAACGGTGTAGTGATGATTGAGACCAAGCGCGGCAAGATTGGAAAGCCGCAGGTGAGCGTCCGCTTCGAACACTCCTTTACGCAACCCATCAAGATACCCGATTACATCGGCAGTGTGAAGTATCTGGAATTGATTAACGAAATGTATGCCGAGCAAGGTAGAGCCCCCTTTGCCAGCGAAGCCACCTTGCTGAACTACAAGAATCAGACCGACCCGGAACTCTATCCCGATGTGAATTGGTGGGACATCATCTCCAAAGACCATGCAGACAACACGAAGGCAAACGTTAGCGTCAACGGTGGTACGGACATCCTTCGCTATGCGTTGGTGGCAGGATATTACAATGAGAACGGTATTATTGAACGCGACAAGAACCAGGAGTGGGACTCTTCCCTGAAGGTGAGCCGATATACGGTACGTTCCAATGTAGATGTGAATGTGACTCCCACTACCTTGTTCCGTGCCAATGTGGGCGTGTTCCTGCAAACCCGTAACGCTCCTCCGGGAGACACGGAAACCAATCAGGGCATTTTCTATCAAGCCATGCGTGTACCTCCTTACGTGCATCCGGCCATCTATGCCGATGGACGCATTCCCCGTGTGATGCACAAGGAGAACCCTTGGGCGTGGGCCACACAGCGTGGATACGAAAAACTAAACCACAATAAGATTGAATCCCTAGTATCGTTGGAACAGGATTTGAAGTTCATCACACCGGGACTGAAGTTCAAGGGAACCTTCTCTTTTGACAAGTTCTCGGCAACTTCCGTGACACGTTCCAAGAACCCCTATTACTACAATCCCGCCACCGCACGCGATGCAGAGGGCAACATCATCACTGATGTGCAGACCACCGGACAAGAGTTCCTGGGCTATGAAAAAGGAGCTAAATGGGGCGATCAGTCCATCTATCTGGAAGGAATGTTCTCGTACAACCGCATTTTCGGCAAAGTGCACGATGTGAACGCCATGTTCCTCTACAACCAGAAGGAGTATGACAATGGTGATGCGCTTCCCTATCGTACCCAAGGCATAGCCGGAAGATTCTCTTATACTTACGACAGCCGCTATGTTGCCGAGCTGAACTTCGGTTACAACGGCTCCGAGAACTTTGCCAAAGGCAAGCGCTTCGGCTTCTTCCCCGCCGTGGCGTTGGGATGGATTGTATCTTCCGAGAAATTCATGGAGCCGGTTTCCGATGTCATCTCCAACTTGAAGCTGAGAGCTACTTGGGGTAAGGCCGGTAACAGTAACATTGGTGGTAACAGACGTTTCGCCTATATTTCTACCATTGTCAATACCGGTTCGTACAGATGGGGTACAGATGCGGAAATCTATCGCCTTGGACGTTCGGAAGGCGAAATCGGTGTGAACAACTTGACATGGGAAACCGTGACCAAGATGAATGCCGGTATCGACTTAGGTCTATGGAATGGTAGCGTGAACCTCGTAGTGGATGTGTTCAAGGAAAAGCGCGATGACATCTTCATGCAGCGTAAGAATGTGCCTGGTTCTGCCGGATTCAACCGCCCTGTTTGGGCCAATTATGGCAAGGTCGATAATCAGGGATTTGATGTGTCTTTGAATGTCAACCACAAGTTCAATAGCGATTGGGCCATTTCCGCTATGGCAAACTATACCTACGCACACAATAAGGTTGTGGAAATAGACGAACCTGCCGCCATCTTGGATACATACCGTTCGCAAACTGGTAAACCTGTAGGGCAATTGTTTGGCTTGATAGCGGAAAGGCTCTTTACGGAAGATGATTTCGATGAAAACGGTATGCTTAAGGAAGGGATTCCCGCACAAAAATTCAGTGATATGAGCAACCTGCGTCCCGGTGACATTAAATACAAGGATTTGAACGGGGATGGTGAAGTGACCGCAGTAGATGCAACAGCCATTGGCGGTACACGTATTCCCGAGATTGTCTATGGTTTTGGAGCTACGGTAAGCTACAAGTCGTTCGATTTGGGAGTATTCTTCCAAGGAACAGGTAAAACCTATCAGCTCTTGGGCGGAGAGACCTGGTTGCCGGGTTCCTCCTTAGGTGCTGGTAACATCTATTCGAACATTGACAACCGTTGGACACCTGAAAATCCGAGGCAAGATGTATTCTGGCCCCGTATGGGCGATAAGGCTGTGGCAAACAATGAACAAGCTTCCACATGGTGGTTGCGCGACATGAGTTTCCTGCGCCTGAAGAATCTGGAACTTGGATATACTCTTCCGCAACGTTGGACCACCAAAATCGGTATCCGCAGCTGCCGTTTGTTTGCAAGAGGAACCAATCTGCTGACGTTCTCCGACTTCAAGCTTTGGGACCCCGAACTGGAAACGACCGATGGATTGAGATACCCGCAGATGAAATCTGTATCAGTGGGCTTTAGCATCAATTTCAACAATTAATCAAGATACGAAGAAAATGAAAAAATATAAATCTATAGTAAAAGCTGTCTTATTGTCGTGCACCCTGGCATTGACAACAAGTTGTAACGATTTCTTGGACAAGGCTCCCGATGACCAGCTTACCATGGAGATGATTTTCACGGACAAGATAAGGACCGAGGACTGGTTGGCAGGTGTCTATTCATCCATTCCCAGCCCCATGTGGGGGTATTTCAAGGACCAGGGCTATAACATCATGGGCGATGATATCACCATTCCCCAAGACTGGTCGCCGTATGGGTGGGGCAATGTGTATGCCTACACCACCGGGAACTGGAGTCCTATCTCAAAATGGAACCCCTATTATTGGGTAGAATTGCACAAGCGCATACGTTCCGGCCTTATCTTCTTGCAGGAGGCAAAAGTACTTCCAGAAAAAGACCTGACGGAATCTTATGTCAACCAGATGAAGTACGAAGTCCGCTTCTTGATAGCCTACTATTACTCTTTGATGATTGAGTTGTATGGTGCCATACCGTTTACTCCCGGTGTGCTTGTTGCCGTCGATGCGCCCGAATCGGAGATGATGACGCCCCAAAGACCCTATGCCGAAGTGGTAGATTGGATTGATAAAGAGCTGCTGGAAGTGTCAGAACATCTGCCCGCTGTCTATCCCAATAATACCGATTGGGGCAGGGCCACCTCTATCATGGCTTTGGCAATACGTGCCAAAACACTGTTATTTGCCGCAAGTCCGTTGTTCAATGGCAATCCGGACCTCAAGGACTGGAAGAACTCAGAAGGAGAATTCCTTTTTGATGCCGAAGCCAAACCGGAAAGATGGGAAAAGGCTGCCAAAGCTCATCTGGACTTGATAAAGGCAGCCGAAGCAGCCGGACATAAGCTGTACTATGAATATAATGTGGATGGAAGCATTGACCCCTTCATGTCTTACTATAACATGTCGTTGAAACGCTTCTCAGAAGGTAATAAGGAGATTCTTTTCGGACGCCCCGAAAATGTGGACCTGAACTACTGGCAGGCTCATCATCTGCCGAAGGGTATCGGTGGAAATGCCGCTATGGGTGTCACTCAGGAGTTGGTGGACGCTTTCTATATGAAGAACGGTGAAATGCCTATATTGGGATATAACGAGGATGGTTCGCCCATCATCAACCCGGAATCGGGTTATGTGGAAAATGGATTCTCTACCACTACGGAGTATAGAACCACGAAGTGGCCGGGCGGAGGACCTTCGAATCTAGCCAATGAGGAAACCGGTGTAAGTCCGGTAACAGAAGAAGGTACTTACAATATGTATTGTAACCGGGAGCCTCGCTTCTATGTTTCCGTCATCTATAATGGCGCGTGGCTGGGAGTTGATAACCGTCGTGTGGACTTCCTTCAGGGTGGCCGCGATACGGATATGACTTTCGACTCGCCCCAAAACGGTTATAATATCCGCAAGCGAATCTCTTTGGATGTACTTCCCAGAGATGGGAAGCATGTATATCAGCCGGGTATCTTGTACAGAATGGCTGAGGCATATTTGGGCTATGCGGAAGCATTGAACGAGTCTTCGGCAGCTCCCACTCCCGATGTATATAAGTATGTGAATTTGATTCGTGAACGTGCTGGAATTCCCGCTTTGAAGGAAGGGCTGAGCAAGGAGGAGATGCGTGCCGCCATTCAGCAGGAGCGTCGGGTAGAGTTTAATTGTGAAGGTATCCGTTTCCATGACCTCCGTCGTTGGAAGATTGCCGACAAACACCTGGGTGGTAAGCTCTATGGTATGAATCATGACGGTTCTGAGAAGAGCGACGATGTGAACAATCCGAAGGCTTTCTATAAGAGAACCTACTACAAGAGCCGTACCTTTAACAAAAGGATGTATTTATGGCCCGTTCCACAGGCTCAGATGGACATCAATCCCAATTTGAGACAAGCTCCCGGATATTAATAAATAATTAGAGAACAAGTATGAAATCAATAAAATTCATTTTTTGTACGATGGCGTTAGCGTTTACCACATTGATGTCTTGCTCGGATGATAATGAGGTGGACTTGTCCAATCGTAAGTTTGTCCGTATCGATCAATCGGCAGTTTATGTGGAGATTGACGAGAATGTCACTGTCACCGCTTCCGTTGACACTTTGGCGGGTGATTCCTATCTGTTGAAATGGAGCGTGCTCGATTCCGATGTAGCGACCATTGAAGGTGTAGAAAACAACGCAGCCGTCATTACGCCTATTGCCGTTGGAAAAACGGTTATCAAGGTAGAGACAGCCGATGGCAAGTTGTGCTACTTTAGTGACTTGACTGTTACCAAGACTCCTAAGACGTGTTATATTGACTTTGGTGTCATTGATTCTCCGGCTCCGTTCAACAACTATCGGAATCCCAGAGACCCCGGATTGGTAAATATGCTCGACCATAGAGGTCGTCCTACTACTTTCGGCATCGAAGTGGACAAACCGTTTACTGGAGAATTGGTTCGTGGCTTGAATAATAACTTGGGCCTTCCGAAAACAGCTTCTGAAGATATGTTCTTCAGCGATGGCATTGCTATTCCGCTCAGTGGCTTCAAGGTGACAGGGCTTTCTCAGGGAACAAAGTATACGTTCAATTTCTATGGCCACATCAATGACCGTGGAACGGAGACCGAATATCATGTAATTGGAAAGAACGATGGTGTTGCTTATTTGGTCAATGACGATAATTTCGATAGAATGGTAGAGATCAAGGGTATCGAGCCTAATGACGAAGGTGTGGTTTATATCGAAATGAAACCGGGTCCGAACAATGTGCAATGGGCCAGATTCTTTGGCGTAAATACCATGGTATTTACAGAAGAGGAGAATTGATGTGACTTTATGGACATAGGTAATTCTTTCTATTGAAATAATACTGTTAATGAGGAGAGATACCGTTTAAACAGGCATTCTCTCCTTGTCTTTTTAAAAAACATATAGTAAATAATTTATGAAAATAAATCTGAAAAAAATTTCTGTTTTTTTGTCTGCCATTCTGTTGGCAGGCTCGTATGCTGTGGCTCAGAACTCATATAGATGGACAGATGAGTTGGAATTGTTGAAAAGAGTGGATAAACTGCCCGAGTATCGTACCGGTTCTTATGTGGAGCAGTTTTCGAGTTATGACAGAACATGGGGTAACGACGATGGTTTTGCCGGAACTTATTCTTTCCTCCGAAAGGAAGGGGATAAACTGGTGATTGCAGAAATGGAGGGCCCTGGAGTAATCAATCGTATTTGGACGCCTACACCGACAGATAATATGCTCTATTTTTACTTTGACGGAGAAAAGGAACCTGGTCTGAAAATAAAGTTCTCGGATTTGTTTTCCGGTAAGGTTTATCCGTTTACAAAGCCCGTTTGTGGTAATGAAATTGGTGGTTTTTATTGTTATCTGCCCATTACGTACAAAAAGTCCTGCAAAATTGTTTTCGATGGACCTAAATTGGAATTCATTCAGATACAATACCGTAACTTGCCGGAAAAGAAGGTGGAAACCTATACCGGTGAATTCTCACAGCAGGATAAGGATTTGTTGGCTGAGGTGAATAGAATATGGGCTGACTTGTCTCCTGCTGTAACGAATTATACCTTTGGAAAATCAGCTGGTGTACAGACGGAAGAAAAGGTATTTACACTGAGTCCGGGAGAAGAAGTTTCTTTCTTTGAGATGGCAGAACCGGGACGTATTGTAGGTATGTCGATTGATGGCGGAACATCTTTCGAAGGTTTATACAAAGATGTGATTCTTTCAGCTAAATGGGATAATGAGAAGGTGGAGGCTATTTATGCCCCCGTTGCTGATTTTTTTGGATATGCCTATGGAAAAGGAGCAATGCGGAGTATCTTAATGGGTAAGCAAGGTACTTCCAACTACTGCTATCTGCCAATGCCTTTTGACAAGTCAGCTTCTATGAAGATGATTTATAAAAAGAGAGAAGGTATTCAGCAATCTCCTATTTCTGTAAACGTTAAAGTGTACTATAACAGTAATAAGCGTAATGTGAAGGAAGAGGGTAAGTTCTATTCTGTATGGCGTAGAGAGAAAACTCCTCTCGGCATTTTCCATAAGTTTGCTGCACAAAAAGGAAAAGGACATTATGTAGGAACCATCCATCAGGCACAAGGCCTGCGTCCGGGAATGACCTTGTTCTTCGAAGGGGACGACAGCACTTACGTAGATAATAAAATGCGTCTGCACGGCACCGGTTCCGAAGACTATTACAACGGTGGCTGGTATGCTTTATTGGATCGTTGGGACAGAGGAAACAGCCTCCCCCTCCATGGTTGCCTGGATTATTCGCTTCCGATGGCCAGAACCGGTGGATACCGTTTCTTCTTGGCCGACAAAATGTCCTATGAGAAGGAAATCTATCATGGAATGGAACATGGTGAAGTAAAAAATAATTTTCCGGTAGATTATACATCTGTTGGATTCTTCTATGCAGCCCAGCCATTGCAAGGCAGAGAAGAGCCTACTGCTGAATTACGCACTGTATATCAGCCGACAGAACATATCTATTTCCCTCAACTGATGCAGCTGAGTCTTGGTGGAGGTGTCCAGGTAACAAATGAGCGTGGAATCCGTATGACCACCCAGCATGGAGGAGTAGTGCGCATCATGCTGAACGATGTGCCCGAAGGAAAATATAAAGTGCTGATAAACTATTTTGAGAAACCGAATGGTGCCGACTTCCAGGTTTGGCAACGCCAGAAGCAACTGTCCGGATGGATCTCTACTAAGAAGGACAAAGAAGTGTCTAAAGACAGAGTACATGTAGGAGACATCAATTTGACGGAACAAACCAATTCAGTCACTTTCCATGTGAGAAATAATAACGGTGGGGACCAGTTTGAACTGGGACTGATTATCCTGGAAAGAATAAAGGAATAGATGTGGGAATGTGTACTTGTATATGGAATTGATAAGAATGAGAACTAAACAAATTTTACTGTTCGGGCTTGTTACCTGTAGTTTGACGGGCAATATGGCTTGTAAGGATGCTGATAGTGAAAAAACGCTGTGTATTGATAATGTACGTATGATATCCCGTGTCACGGGTGATCCTTTGCCGGGAGATACATTGCTGAATCCCAATAATACCGGACCTGACTTTGATGTATATGGAACGGATTTGGGGTTAATGTGGCATATGGATGGAAACCGTGTGGGCATGTTTTTCGGAGATACCAGTGGAGAAGGTTTTGTCGTGAATAAAAATGGTGGCAATGGTTCCAACTGGCGTTCCAACGTACTGGCTTTTTCATCGGATACAGAGCTTACAGACGGTCTTAAAATAGATTCAATGCTGCTTGATGCCGATGGTAAGGCGCTTGAGGTATGTGCGGGCGGTAAGACGAATCCGGAGGTATACCAGACTTCCATCCCTACGAGTGCTATTCGGGCCGGTAAAACGGATTGTGTCCATATTATGAACATCTATGATTGGGGAGCGCCTCATGGACGCTGGCTTACCAATTTTTCTTCTGTCTATACTTCCAATGATGACGGTCGGACATGGGAGCGGCGTGAAGAGGTGACTTTTTCTCCCGACAGTCATTTTTCGCAAGTGGCTTATGCCAAATGTGACGGATGGATTTATATGCTCGGCACACAGGCCGGACGTGGTGATGCTGCGTATCTGGCGCGTTTCCTTGAGAAAGATCTTCTGGATATGAAGGCCTATGAATACTGGAACGGTGAAAGTAAAGAGTGGATACGTGGAAATGAGGCTGCCGCTACTCCGGTATTGAGAGGTCCCGTAGGAGAAGCGTCGCTGATATGGCACAAGAAGTTTGAGCGTTGGATTCTGACTTATAATTATGATCCGAATCATGACGAGACTCCTTTGACCAAAAGGCATGCCATTCTTTATTGTACATCGAAGGATCTCGTCCAGTGGAGCGAGCCGAAAGTATTGGCGGAAGCGGACAGATATCCAGCTTTGTATTGCGCTTACATACATCCGTTGAAAGACAATGATGACCAGCTTTGGTTCATCATGTCCATGTGGGGGCCATACAATGCTTTCCTGATGTGTGCCGATATGAAGCTGGAATAATAATCACTTGACTTGAATTGGATATGAAGCTTAGGAATTTATTTTTATTAATAGCTCTCTCGTTACCGGTTTGCTTGTCTGCACAGACAAGCAAACAAATCTATCTGCAACGAGCCGATTCTTTGCTTCAGCAGATACTTACTCTCTATAAAGTGGAGAAGTATGGCCTGCTGACGGAAACTTATCCAAGAAACCCGGAGCAGAGAATTACATATACGGCCAATACCGGCGCTGTTGTTAACCAGCAGGAGGTCTCTTTCTTGTGGCCTTATTCAGCCTTGGTATCCGGTTGTGTTTCTTTGTATAAGGTTTCCGGGCAAAAGAAGTACAGAAAACTGATGGACCGGCAGATAAAGCCGGGACTGGACCTTTATTGGGACTCTACCCGGATTCCCCATTGTTACCAGTCGTATCCGGCTTTTGCAGGTCATAATGATCGTTATTACGATGACAATGACTGGGTGGCCATTGATTTCTGTGATTACTATGAACGGACTGGTGACAAGGAGTATCTGGAAAAAGCCATCCAGCTGCATGACTATATTTATTCCGGATGGTCCGAAGAGTTGGGGGGAGGAATCTATTGGTGCGAACAGAAGAAAGAATCAAAAAACACTTGTTCGAATGCTCCGGCTACTGTTCTCTGTATGAGGCTGTTTAAGTTGACTAAGGATGCAAAATACCTTGAGCAAGCTAAGAAGACCTATCAATGGACCCGTGACAATCTTTGTGACCCTTCTGACTTTGTATATTGGGACAACAAGAATTTGCAGGGAAAAGTGGATCCGGCCAAATATACTTATAACAGCGGGCAGATGATTCAGGCCGGTGTACTTCTCTATCAGGTAACTGGAGAGAAGCGTTACCTGAAGGAAGCGCAGCAGACAGCCGAGGGTGCCTGCCGTTTCTTTCTGAAGGTACAGCCTATCGCAACAGGAGAGATGAAATTCTTTCCGGCAACTCCTTGGTTTAATGTAATCTTGTTCAGAGGTTTGAAGGCGCTATATCTGGTTGATAGGAATGAGGCGTACATAAAGACCATGATTGCGAATGCGGATTATGCTTGGAACTATGCGCGTGATGAGAATGGCTTGTTTAGTAATGATTGGTCGGGAAACAGAAAAGAGCAGTTCAAGAGTCTACTGGAGAATGCCTGTATGATTGAGCTTTTCGCCGAGATCAGCGAACTGCAATAAATAAAACCTTTAAACACAATAAATAAACAGAAAATGAAAAAACAGATTGCAGTATTGGTATCTGCCTTGCTATTGGGTGGCGGTGCCTATGCTCAAAATAGTGTGCAGGCGCAAAAGCCGAAAGCCTACATGGTGTCTGATGCACATTTGGACACACAGTGGAACTGGGATATCCAGACCACAATCAAGGATTATGTGTGGAATACGATCAGCCAGAATCTGTTTCTGCTGAAGCAGTATCCGGAATATATTTTTAATTTTGAAGGAGGTGTGAAATATGCTTGGATGAAGGAATATTATCCGGCGCAATACGAAGAGATGAAGAAATTCATAGAGAGCGGCCGTTGGCATATCAGCGGAGCCAGCTGGGATGCCACTGATACACTGGTTCCTTCCATAGAGTCTGCGATTCGTAACATCATGCTTGGTCAGAATTATTATCGGAAGGAATTTGGTGTGGAAAGCACTGACATCTTTTTGCCGGATTGTTTCGGTTTTGGCTGGACACTTCCTGCCATTGCGTCCCATTGCGGACTGATCGGCTTCTCCTCCCAGAAGTTGCAGTGGCGCAACAAACCGTTCTACGGCAACGACAAATATCCTTTCACTGTCGGCTTATGGCAAGGTATAGACGGCTCTACCATCATGATGACTCATGGATATGATTATAACCAACGTTTTGAGGACGGGGACCTGTCGGAAAACAAGGACTTGTTGGAATTGACCGGCCACTCTCCGCTTCACATGGTCTACCGCTATTACGGTACGGGAGACATAGGTGGTTCACCTACATTGGAGTCTGTACGTGCCGTAGAGAAAGGCCTGCAAGGCAATGGTCCGTTGCAGATTGTCAGTGCCACGAGTGACCGGATATATAAAGACTTCCAGCCTTACGCAAGCCATCCGGAACTGCCCAAGTTCAACGGTGAACTGTTGATGGATGTTCACGGTACCGGATGTTATACTTCCCAGGCTGCCATGAAGCTGTACAACCGTCAGAATGAGCTTTTGGGGGATGCAGCGGAACGCTCCTCCGTTGTAGCCGAATGGCTGAACCAAGCTTCCTATCCCGGAGCTGCATTGACTGAGAACTGGCAGCGTTTCATTTTCCATCAGTTCCATGATGACCTTACGGGAACAAGTATACCGCGGGCTTATGAATTCTCATGGAATGACGAGTTGATTTCCCTCAAGCAGTTCTCCGGTATTCTTACTTCCTCCATTGACGCTGTGGCAAGAAAGATGGATACCAGGGTGAAAGGGATACCGGTGGTGCTTTACAATGCGCTTGGATTCCAGGTTGCCGATATGGCAGAGGTGGAACTTGCCTTGCCAAAGAAACCGAAAGGGATTACCGTATATGATATGAATGGCCGGAAAGTGGCCGCCCAATTGCTGTCCTATGCTGACGGTAAAGCCAGACTCTTGATAGAGGCTATTGTGCCCGCTACCGGTTATGCGGTATATGATGTCCGTACTTCTGGTCCGTCGGCTGACACCCGGGTATCTGTGGATTCCAATGCATTGGAGAATTCCATTTATAAGATAACGCTGGATACAAAGGGTGATATCGTTTCGTTGTTTGACAAGAAGAACGGCAAGGAGCTGGTGAAACCCGGTAAATCCATTCGTCTGGCACTCTTCACGCAGAACAAGTCCTACATGTGGCCTGCTTGGGAGATCTTGAAGGAGACTATAGACCGGGAACCGGTTTCCATCACAGAGGATGTGAAGATGACACTGGTGGAGGATGGTGAGCTGCGCAAGTCACTCTGCATCGAGAAACGTTATGGAGAGTCACTCTTCAAGCAGTACATCCGTTTGTATGAGGGTAGCCGTGCCGACCGCATAGACTTTTACAATGAGGTGGACTGGCAGTTGTCCAATGCTTTATTGAAGGCCGAATTTCCTTTGAACATGGCAAATACGGAAGCCACCTACGATTTGGGACTTGGAAGTGTGAGGCGGGGCAACAATACGGAGACTGCCTACGAAGTCTATGCACAGTATTGGGCCGATTTGACTGACCGTAGTGGAAACTATGGCATATCTGTCTTGAATGACAGCAAATACGGCTGGGACAAGCCGGACGACAACACCCTCCGCCTGACCCTGCTGCATACCCCCGAAACAGACAAGGATTATGCTTACCAGAACCGCCAGGACTTCGGGCATCATTGCTTTACATACAGTCTGGTGGGTCATGCCGGTGGACTTGACAAGGCTGTCACCATAGAGAAGGCGGAGATATTGAACCAGAAGCTGAAAGCTTTCCGTACCGATAAACATAGGGGTACATTGGGTAAGGAGTTCTCTTTCGTCTCTTCCAATAACCGCAATGTCATTATCAAGGCATTGAAGAAAGCCGAGAACTCGGATGAGTATGTAGTGCGTGTCTATGAGATAGGCGGTGAGAAGGTGCAGGATGCGGTACTTTCTTTTGCAGGCGAAATTGCCAGTGCCTACGAAGCGGATGGCACTGAAAAGAGTATCGGTTCGGCCGAATTCAGTGGAAACGGGCTGTCTGTAAGTATAAAGCCTTATTCTATAAAGACATTCAAGGTACGTTTGAAGTCATCGGGCGAGGACGCTTATCAATTGCAGTATGCCTCTTTACCGTTGTCCTATAACTGTAAATGTTCCTCATTCAACGAGTTCCGCGGTGAAGCTGATTTTGAGTCGGGTTATTCGTTTGCGGCAGAACTGTTGCCCGAATCCCTGACTGTAAACGGGATTCCTTTCCAGCTCGGCGAGAAAGATGCCGCCAACGGAATGACGTGCAATGGTGATACTATTGTTCTACCGGAAGGTAAAAAGTATAATAAACTGTATTTTCTGGCTGCCGCTACGGACGGGGACTATGCCGCCACTTTCCGGTGCGGAGGGAACAAGAGTGAGGTCATTGTACCTTCCTATACCGGATTTGTCGGACAGTGGGGACATTCGGGACATACCAAAGGTTATCTGAAGGATGCCGAAGTGGCTTATGTGGGAACTCACCGCCACTCTCCTACAGCCGATGAGGCCTATGAGTTTACCTATATGTTCAAGTTCGGTGTTGATATTCCGGCAGGTGCTGCCAGCCTTATACTTCCGAAGAATGAAAAGGTTGTTCTTTTTGCTGCCACATTGGTGGAGGAAACTCTGAAACCCGTCCAGGTTGCCACTAGCTTGTTCCATACAGCCATCCGTGACAATGAGATGGAGTTGAACAGTGTGGAGGTGGAAAAAGAAAATCTGTTGAAGGGCGCGAAGATTATCGCCTATTCCGGCTATTTTAATGATAATGAGAAGCCCGAACGCATCGTTGACGGGGATGTCGATACCAAATGGTGTGAAGTGGGAAGTGCGTTGAACTATGTGGATTTTGATTTGGGTGAGGCGAAAACTGTGAGCGGTTGGAAACTGGTGAATGCAGGCCGTGAGGACAAAGGGTACATTACTTCCGCTTGCTTCCTGCAAGGCAGAAACAGCCAGACTGAAGAATGGAAGACACTTGACAATATAGATGGAAACCGGCAGAATGTCGTATCACGTATGATTGACACTCCGGCGCAGGTACGCTATGTACGCTTGATGATAACCCGTCCTATGCAGCATGCAGGAGGAAGGGTGTTACGCATCAATGAGGTGGAGCTTTATTGATTATATGCTGTAGGAGGTATTATAGCTTCCTACAGTAATTTTATTGACATATAGATATTTATGAGTTATTCAAGTAGATGTTGTTTCCTATTCATTGTGCTGGTTCCCGTTCTGTTATTATCATGTACTGATAAAAAGACAGAGGAAGCTATACAGTTGGAAAAAGCTTTAATATTTGCCGGTGATAATCGTGTAGAACTGGAAAAAGTTTTATATCATTATAACCAATGTGTTGCAGATAGTTTGAAGTATAAGGCAGCTCATTTTCTTATAAGAAATATGCCGGATTATTATTCGTATTATTCTCCGGAAAATGATTCCATAAAGGATTTGTACCAAGCTGTTGCTCAAAAGAAAATGAGTGAAGATGTAGCTATTGAAGTAGCTCAAAAAAAGTTTGTTCCATTTTTGGAGCGAAATCAAAAGGTTATATACGACTCGCACGTAATCACAGCTTCTTATCTGATCCGGAATATTGATCATGCTTTTGGTATGTGGGAAAAACAACCATGGGGGAAATATATTAAATTTGAAGATTTCTGTGAATATATACTGCCTTACCGTGTGGCTTTTGAACCACTTTCAGAGTGGAGAGAGACTTATGCCGAGGCGGCAGAGCAGATATTGGATTCTTTGTTTATCGGAAGTGACGTATTACAAGCGTACAAGCTGATAAACGAAAATATTATAATGAAACCTGACTGGTTTTTTACCATACGTACATCAAGTGTGGGATTGTTTGATATGAGTGCTGAATATATGTGGAACAACCGTATTGGGAACTGCTGGAACAGAACTTATTTTACTACTTATCTTCTTCGTTCTATAGGTATTCCTTGTGGCGTTGACTATCTGAAGCAAGCACCTAAAAGTGCAACCAACCATTGTTGGAGTTTTATCGTAGATACCACGGGGTTGACATGTGATTTTGAAGGAGGAGATCATAGAATGCCTATTAGAGACCGTTTTGTTACATTTTATGAGCTGAAAGGAAAGATTTATCGGAAAATGTTTGCTTCCCAAAAGCTCCAGTTGGAAGAGGTTAATCAAGAAAAGGGTATTCCGTTTTCTCTTTCTGATAAACATGAAAAGGATGTATCAGGTGAATATTTCCCCAATGAAAGGATTGCAGTTCGATGCGAAAATATACCCAAAAGGACCAATATTGCTTATTTGTGTCTATTTAATAATAGTGAGTGGATTCCGGTAGATTGGGCAGAAATAAAGGATGACACTGCAAGATTTGAACATATGGACTGGAGGAACATAGTCTATTTAGTTGGGTATTATAAGGAGGGTAGAATTATACCCGCTGCTCCTCCTATCCTTACGACTGAAATGGCTAAACATACTATATCAGCACGTCCAAATATGCAAAAGAAAAACAAGATGAGGCTTGAACGTAAATATACAGAAGCTCCCATTATTATTTTTCTTAGGGATTTGTTGCTTGATGGGCGGTTTCAAGGTTCTAACTCGCCTGATTTCAAAAACACGATTGATATGCATGTCATTACCCAAAGGCCTCCAGGCTCTTATCTTACAGTGAAGCTTGATACTGTGTATAAATTTCGGTATGTCCGTTTTTTGGCGAGAGATGGCATTCGGTCAGATATAAGCGAAGTGGAATTTTATTCTCCTTCTGATTCAGTAAATCCGTTGAAAGGTATTCCTATGGGAAATCCGCCGGTCGATGGTGATAATAGCCATCGGATGGAAATGGCATTTGATGGTGATCCATTAACATGCTATGCGTCCGCAAATCTAAACAATGCGTGGGTTGGCCTTGATTTTGGGAAAAAAACAGAAATAAATAAAATTCGTTTTGCTCCTCGTGGAGATGACAATTCAGTCCGTGAAGGTGATGAATATGAACTGAAATATTTATCAATGGACGGATGGGTTTCTTTGGGAAGACAAACTGCGCGAACATATTTTTTAGAGTTTTCTGGTGGGCCGGATAAAGCCTTGTATCTCTTGAGTAATTTGACACGAGGAAGAGAAGAAAGACCTTTTACATATGAAAATGACACCCAGGTATGGTGGTGATATTAGTTGTATGCAAATATTGAAATGTTTTGATGCTATTGCTGCAATATTAAAGAAAGGAGGTAGATAAAAATGTTTTAAGAAAGTAAGAATTTGAAGTTTTAATAGGAGTGTATTTATATAATAGAATTTCTTTAAGAATAGGGGATGGTTTTCAATGCCCTAAGACGTTATTTGATATGTTGTTTTAATAATGTATCTTGTTGTTTAACCAAATTTCAATATAATAATGGTAAAAATTAAATCAATGATAAGAAAATCAGTAAATTGTTTAGTGACATTAAGTCTTATGTTTTTTGTATTTCTTTTTGTTTACGCTTGTAGTTCTGATGCAGATTATTCTGCAAAAATAGAAGATATTGATAGAAATCTATTAATAAAGTCTGTTGCAGAATCGGATGTGTTTTTAGATTTTATATTAGAACATAAATTGGTAATGGAACAGTTTATGGTATATACAAGAAGATTGTCAGATACAGAATTAAGTGAATTTAAGTATAATGTAAATGATGACGAGTACATACAAAAGATTGTAGAGGTAACAAACCTATCAAGTTTACTACAGAGTTTGGAAATAAAGAAAAACTGTTTATTAGCGGATGCTGGATATGGTAAATTGAATCAAGAAGAGAGAAAAATACTTTTTATGAATTATTTCGAAAAGCCAATGTATACAGCAGTGAAAACCAGAGGTGAAATTTTGAATCTAAAATGTTATGAGCAATATACTGCTGAATGTAATCGTGCAGAACGCCAATGTTCTATAGCAGTTTTGGCATGTGCATGTGTTGGTTCTTGTGCATGTGTTCTAGCTGCTTATCTTAAACTAAATGATGATTTGGCAAATGCTAAACGTGATTTTGAAAATTGTCAAAATGGTAAATGAATAATTTATGAGGAAATACCGTAAATTATACATAATCATTGTTGTTGCATATGCAGCCTTATTGGTAGTAAGCCGAATTTATTCTGTAAGTTCATTTTTAGTAGATATTGTATATCTTTTTAGTTGGATTGTCCTATTATTCCTTGAGATTAGGAAACAATATCATGTTAAAAAAAATGATAAAAAGGAAGAAATAGACTATTTTCCTATAATTCTAATTTTCCTGATGATGGTTATTTGCATTATAAACATGTGTAATTATCAATCAGGTTAGAATATAGTGAAATGCATTTGTATATTAATGTAGATTGAGACTATTAGATTGTCAATCAAGAATAAAATGATGTTTCATACTATGTAGTTACATCATTTTATCATATTCTCAATAAATTATTAGGCCCATTCAAGAAAGTGTATTTTCTTATTTGTAATAACAGAAGGATGACTATTTTTTTATGGAGTGATTGATAATGTTGAATATTTATAGTTTCATTTTTGTGACTAAGTTTGGTGATAATTACTGTTAATTTAATTATATGAGAAAAATAATTTTGTTGTTACTGTTGCAGTGTAGTTTAGCTGCAGTGGGACAAGAGAAACCTAAGATTTTTTTTTCAAATAAAACGATCGATCTGGGAATTATACCATCAGAAAAGACGCCTTGTGTCAGTGTTAATTTTATCTTTTCCAATAAGGGAAAGACTCCTTTAGTGATTTATGATGTAAAAGCGTCTTGTGGTTGTACGGTTCCAACATGGCCTAAAGCCCCTATAAAACCTGATGGTAAGAGTTTGATAAAAGTGGATTTTGAAACAAAGAAACAAAAGGGCGTATTTACAAAAACTATTTTTGTAGAATCCAATGCAAACGAAGATGTGATATTACTTAAATTAAAAGGAAAAGTTGAATAAAAATTTAAAGTAGAATTTATTATGAAAAAATTATTTTTTATTGTTGGACTATTAAGTCTCTTGACATTTTTCTCTTGCCAGAATGAAGAGAATGTGTACTATAGTTGTGATGAAGCAGAGGATGCTTGGGTAAAGGAAAACTTATCTTCTATTCGGAAGATGGAAACGACAGAGTGGTTTTCGATTAGTGAAAAATTGAAACTCCCAGTTTATAGAGCATTTTCATTGGAACAAAAACAATCAGTTTGGATGGAAAAGTTAGAAGATGTGATGATGAATAACGAATGGAAAACTGAAGAGATAGAGCATTTACAACAACTTTATGATGCTTTAAGTATGCATTCGGAATGGCTCATTCCAAATACTGAAAAAGCAGAAGAAGACTTTGATGCATTTAAAATATTTACGTATAAATGGCTTGCATTTGCTCAAAAAGAATTGGGATGGTCTAATGATTTGCTTTCTGCTATTGTTGGGACTGCAAATAGAATTAAAATTATGAATGGAATAGCGTTGATAGAATTCAGTAATGGGCTAAATGGAGTAAAAAATAGATCCGAATTTACTTGTAATTGTAATAGTTCAAATGTAATATGGACAACGTGTTCAACATCAAATTGTATTACTCGTTCTTGTAGTACAACAAATGGGGGATGTGGATTTTTGGGAAGTGATGGATGTGATGGTTTATGTAGCAAATAGTAGAAAGAACAATGCGAACAAAAATATTCATTTTTATTTGTGGAATATCTTTGGTGCTGTTATTTGGTGTTGCTTTCTGTCGTTCAGGTTATATCAACTTATTAAATTTAGTCGGCTTTCCCTTAAGTTCATTAGTCGGTTTCTTACTATATGGCTTTCTGACGGTTATTTGTTTATATAAGTTTAGGGTAAAATTGCCACCTAAATACATTCTTCTTGCTATATGGATGGGAGTAGGATTGTTAGAAACTATTTATCGTTGTTATAGCTTTAAGAGTAGTATTATTTCTATTCCTAGTTCTTTGTTATGGTGGCTGGGGATTTTATGTGGCTATTTATATTGGAAGGTATCTCGAAGTTGGCTAAAAGTAATTGTTGTTTTGCTGCCTTTCCTCTTTACCTTATGGATGAGTTACTATGGGTATTCTATGTGGATTCATAAACTGAATTTTGGGAGTTTCACTGGGAAAATAGAAAAAGTAGTAACTTCTGATTACTCTTTATTTGATGAGATGCATAAAGAGATTAAACTGTCGCAACTAAAAGGGAAATATGTGGTATTGGACTTTTGGCATAAATACTGTGGAGTTTGCTATTCAAAAATGCCTATGGTAGAAAATTTATATAAACGCTATAGGGAAAAGAATGATATTCTTGTCGCTGGAGTATTTGCTTATAAACAAGGGGAAGAACATCAAGAAGGTACTTCTATTTTGAGAAATGAAGGCTATACTTATTCTACTTTCTCGACAAGCTTTGACAGTAGTGTACTCAAAGGATTTGGAATAAAATGTTTTCCTGCAGTGGTCGTATTAAATCCTGATGGGAATATGATTTATTTCGGTGACATTGAAGGAGCCGCAAAGTTGGTTGATTTCATATTCAAGTAAATCCTTATTGGGACTAGTTGGGGGTATTAGTATCCTTTATCTGGTCCTATTTTTTCTTGCGAAACTTAAGAAATTTTATTTCTGAGTGCTAATTTTGAGTCTGTAGTTTTACTACTATTGTAAAATATTTGAGGAGGTATTAAGTTGAGTGTATTTTTTATGATAAAGAAACTGAGTAAGATTGAGTATATACTGTTTTCTTTATTATGCATCGTAAGTGTTTTTGCTTTTTCCAATAGTATGACTGATACTTACATTGTGCCAAAATGGTGTTATACTATTTTGGTTTTTGTGTTGTACTTGATTGTTATTTCAATCAAGAGTTTGTATAATAAGATTTTAAACTTTAATGTTTTGACGATGTCATATATTATAGTTGTTGTATGTACTTTTCAAGCTTTATATGGGATATCTCAATGGTTACAGTTGGTTCGTTTTGATAATAAATATGGGATAACTGGTAGCTTTGATAATCCAGCAGGTTTTGCAGTTAGTCTGTGTATTGGCTTGCCTTTTATATTATTGTGTATAAAATCAATCTCTTCAAGGTTTTGGATATTTGTAATGCAGTTGTTGGCTTTACTATTTATTTTTGCAATAGTTATATCTGAATCTAGGTCGGGCATGATAGGGGGGATGGCTATTATTTGTGTAGAATTATACAAACGTCTTCCAATAAGGATAAATTTCAAAGTCATTATAACTTGCTGTCTATTTATCTCATTATTATTTGGCAGTTATTTTTTGAAAAAAGATTCTGCCGATGGACGATTGCTGATTTGGAACTGTTCTTGGAGAATGATAATAGATTCTCCTATGTATGGACATGGATTTGATGCTTTTAGGGCTCATTATATGGACTATCAGGCAAACTATTTGAGTCAATACCCTAATAATGAATATGCGATGCTTGCTGACAATGTAATATCTCCATTTAATGAATATTTGAATGTGGCATTAAGTTGTGGTTTTTTGGGTGTACTGATATTGGTCTTTGGCGTCTTATTTCTTATCGTTTGTTATTATAAAGACTATAAGTATGAAAAAAGGGTAGCACTACTTTCTCTTTTGGGAATAGCTGTATTTTCCATGTTCTCTTATCCATTAAAATATCCGTTTGTTTGGATTGTAATGTATTTTGATGTTTATGTGATATTACGTGGTAGCTTTATATGGGTAATCCCTTCTTTGGTCAAGAGGATATTATGTGTGGTTGCTATTATTGCAGGGATGGTGGTTTTTTATAAACTATGTATGCGGATAGATGCTGAATACAAATGGAATGCTATAGCTTATTTCCCGACCAATGAGAATGTGAGAGCTTATAAAGATTTAATGCCGATTTTGGGTGATGATCCATATTTTTTATACAATTATGCAGTTGCTCTTTATGGCAAGGGTTGTTTGGAAGAGAGTTTGAATGTTGCTCTACAATGTAGAACTTATTGGGCTGACTATGATTTGGAACTATTGTTAGGCGATATTTATTTAGATAAAAATGAACATATCGAGGCTGAGAGTCACTATAGAAAAGCTTCATTTATGTGTCCTTCCAGGTTTACTCCATTATATAAAATCTATTCTTTGTATAGAAGAATAGGAGATGGAAAGGAAGCAACAGCAATGGCACAATTAATTCTTGAGAAACCTATTAAAATTCAATCTAATACCATTGATTTCATAAAAGCACAAGTTAGGCGGGATTTGGAATTGAAGTAAGGATATTGTTAGATAACTAAAATTTAATACCTCGTAAATATCTATGAATAAGTAGGTTTGGGAGGTTCAGAACTTCGTTAACAAATGGAATCTTCATTGTAGCTGTTTTTAGCAGTTCCCTATGATATATTAATAGTGTTTTTATGTAAATGTTAATGGTGTTAACAATCAATTTCTTAGGGAAATACATATCACTTATAATCTATTATAAATAAGGTGGGAGACTTTAGTTAGACAGAATTAAGAATAGCAAGAAGTTTAATGGCATTTGTTTTTGATTAATTTAAATAAGAGTTTTATTATGAAGAGATTAATTTTTGTAATTCAATTGATGATTGTCTGTAATGGTTTGGCTATGGCCGACCCGGTTATTTCTCTTAAGACATTGTTGCATGAGATGACAGACCGCTCCGCGCTGGCGCGTTGGCCCGAAAATACCTATACGTGTAAGCAGTTCAGCAGCTACGACCGTAGTTCGCATAACATGACGGATAAGCGTGCCTGGTTTGGTAATTTCGACCAAGGACAGTTTATCCGCCAGGAAGAGAACGGAGGGAGGACGGAATATGTGATGATGGATGCCGAAGGCCCCGGTGCCATAGTTCGTTTCTGGATGACTTTCTCCGGCATAAATCGGGGACAAGGGACTCTGCGTATCTACATAGACAATGAGGAAAAACCGGTAATTGAAGGCAATGTACGTGATATATTGAGCGGACAAGTCCTTTGTGGAGAACCTCTTTCAACTTCAGTACCCGATGAGGCTCCGATGGAAGAAAGAGGGCATAATTTATATTTGCCAATACCTTATGCCAAGCGGTGCAAGGTGACTATCGAATCGCCGGACTTGAAGATTACTCCGGAGGGGAAAATTGAGAGTAAGACCATTGTATACTATGCTATCAATTACCGCACTTATACTTCTCCGGTCAAGGTGATTTCTTTCTCGGCCAAAGAGTTGAAGAAGAATGCCCGGCTGATAGCTGCTGTCAATAAGAAGCTGTCGGAAGGAACACCTGGTATTGATACTCCGCTTGCGGGAAGAGAAAGTACGCTCAATCTGGCGGCTTCTCTGGCTCCGGGTGAAAGCCGTAGTTTTACGATTGACGGCTCTCGTGCCATTCGTCGTCTTTCGATGCGGATTGATGCCGATGACCGTCGCCAAGCACTTCGCTCTACGGTCTTGTCCATTGCCTTTGATGGGGAACTAACTGTCTGGGCTCCGGTCGGTGAGTTTTTCGGGGTAGGCTATTATCCCGTTGCAACTGGTACGTGGTATACGCGGGCCGTGCAGGATGATGTGATGAGTGCATGGTGGGTGATGCCTTTCGAGCGGAACTGTACGATTACCTTGACCAATTATGGGGAACAGCCGGTGGAGATATCCAAGGCTGCTGCAGTTAGTGGAAAGTGGCAGTGGGATGAGCGCTCCATGCACTTTGGTACCACATGGCAGCAGTTTACGCATATCCATGCCCGGGGCGATGAGTTTGCCCAGGACCTTACGTTTGCCGATCTTAAAGGTAGGGGCGTGTATGTGGGAGATGCGGTTACTGTCTATAACCCCAACTTGGGTTGGTGGGGAGAAGGAGATGAAAAGGTGTATGTGGACGGTGAAACCTTTCCGTCACACTTTGGAACGGGTACAGAAGATTATTATGGCTATGCCTGGGGGCGCTATGAACCGTGGATAAACCATCCTTTTGTTGCCCAACCCATAGGAGATGGTTGTTATGCTCACATAGGTTTGGCGCAGAATACCCGTGTTCGTAGTTTGGATGCGATTCCGTTTACCCGGAGCCTGCGCTTTGACATGGAGTTATTCGATTGGTCGAATATACACCTTAATTATGCTCCGATAACCTTCTGGTATATGCTTCCCGGAGGCGAAATACAGCCAAAACCCTTTGTGAGCGATGTACGCGAACGGGTTGCCAACCAACCGTCAGATATTTTCGGTTCAGGGATGAGTCTGGTTGTGGAGGGCGAAGTCATGCAGCCTCGTCCGGGGCATATGGGTTCCGTTGAATTGCAGACCAACTTCCACCCCTTGTGGAGTGAGGGTATGCAGCTCTACTGGAAAGAGTTTAAACCGGGAGATAAGCTGTCATTAGTTTTTGACAGTGAAGTGGAAGGAACTTATTATGCGAAAATACAGTTCACTGTGGCGCCTGATTATGGTACATTTGCCCTTCGTGTAAATGATAAGGTGATTACTCCGGAAGTCAGTCTGACCAATGGAGAAGTGTCTCTGCTTTTGGTGAATCTTGGGCGGGTCAATTTGAAAAAAGGAAAGAATGAGTTGCAGATTGAGTCGATTGCACTGGCTCCGGGACATGATACCGGTTTCTTTGGGATTGATAAGTTGACTCTTCGCAAATAATTCTGTAGACGTCTCTATCGCAGGGATTGTACTTGTATGGATAGCTTTGGATAAATAAAAGTCCAAGGCTATCTTTTTTGTATCAGTTCTTTTTCTATGATAAAATGCTATCTTTGTCCTCAAAATAATAGGTAAGATGAAACTTCGTTCACTCTATATCCTTTCTATTGTAGGGCTGCTACTGGTAATTGTGGTGCAGATTGGTGGTATGATGTATGCTTACGACAATACCAAGAAAGAGGCGGAACGCGCACTGAACGAATGTTTTCGTCTGGCTTTTATCGAAACGGTGGACAACGAGATTAATAATTTACCGTTTCCTGACATGACTATCCCTTTTTACTCGTATCTATCCAAAGACAGTATCAGGTCTTTCGAAGATGAGATGTTTTTAAACTATCAGCAGGCAGCTTCCTTTCTCGAAGATGTATATCATGTCGCCATTCCATTAGATGTGATGGCGAGGTTGGTAGAGAAGAAACTGAAATGGAAAAATATAGACCGGACTGTAAATATCCGTCCTGCGACGGACAGAAGCAAGCGTTCGGTATATGTACGGTTCAAGTCTGTTCTTTCGGAAAAAGCCTGGTTGAATGAGAAGAAAGGAGAGGCCATTGAAGCTGTCATGTTTTCTCCTTTTATACCGCTTGTCAAGGATATAGTCTTTTTGTTCCTTCCTACGCTTCTCTTGGTTGTTTTTCTGGTGTACAGTTGGGCCAGGCAAATGGATTCCATACTTAAACAAGGTAATGATATTGAGAAGCAGCGGTCTGCTTTTTATGTGCTGGCAGAGAAGATGAGGTTGCCGATAGGTGAGGTACGTAGTCAGATATCGGAGAGCCGGTGGGCAGATATAGAAGCCTCGGGGCAACATTTGCTGGACATGACAGAACATACGCTTACGGGAGCTAAGCAAAGCGAACGGCAGCGGCAGGTGCGCAAGCAATATTCTTTTAAAGTCTTTTCGATTGTCGGGTTGATTGCCGGCTGTCTGCTGATGGTAGTCTGGTTTGTCTATCTGTACCGTGCTTCTTTCAAAGAAACTGCCTATCAGGTAAATGATTGTTTTGAAGCAGCTTTTTATGACGAGGTCTTGAAACGCCGCCTTTCTTTGCTCTACGAACAGACTGATAGGGATGGAAAGGATGAATGGGAAGAGAGTGTTGAATCGCCTTTTGCAAAGGAGCAAAGGGAATTTCTGGAGAAAGAGCAGTCGAAGTATAAGGTGAACCGCTTTGGAGTGGTACATATGTACAATCCGGTCGATTTGAATTATCGACTACGCTCTGCTTTGATTATGCAGCGCAGCATCAATGAAAGCGGAATGGAACTTCCTCTCTCCGTGCAGTACCTCGATTCTGCTTTTGCTTCCAGGTTGGAAGCCTTGGGAATGACCTATAAGAGTGGTATCCGCCAGTACTACGCTCCCTCCGATAGTACAGTGGTGGAAGCAGGATATGCCTCGGCAAAATATCAGGATATTTCTTCCCGGTTTATACCGTTGAAGGAGGACAGCATCCTTTGTATACAAGGTGTGGTGAAGAATCCGTATCGCTACGTCATAAGTTCCGTATGGTATCTGTTTCTGCCTCTTTGGGTGATGTTTTTGGTGGTGTTGGACTGTATTCTCGGCCAGGTGAAAGTTTTGCGTACACAGCGGCATTTGGAGCAATTCCAGAAGGATTTTACTTATGCTATGATACACGACATGAAGTCTCCTCTGAGTTCCATCCTGATGGGAGCTCATATTCTGAATAGCGGCAAATTGTCCGGTAAGCCCGGAAAAGAAGAGAAATACCGGCAGGCGATGATGGAAGAGTGTGAGCATCTGCTTACCCTTTCCAATCGTGTACTGGTACTTACCAAGCTGGATGAGGGACATTTGGAACTCCATCAGGAAGAGGTGCCTTTGCGGCCTTTACTTGATGATATGATTGCCAAAATTTCTCTGAAAACCAGCAAAAGGGTAGAATTTACGACCGTTTATCATCGTTGTGAAATGGTGTATGCCGATGCCTTCTGTTTGCGTGAAGTGTTGGGCAATCTGCTGGACAATGCCATTAAATATTCCCATGAAGAGGTAAAGATAGATATTATTTGCGAATCGGAGAAAGGCTTCTGCAAGATAAAGGTGTGTGACAACGGATTGGGTATTCCCTTAAAAGACCAGTCTCTTATCTTCAACCGTTTTGAACGTTCTGCAGCAGTCGGGCGAAGTGGAAGGGGCGGTGCTGCAGGTTTTGGTCTGGGCCTGAATTATGTACAGCAGGTGATGCTGGCACATGGCGGCAGGGTAGAAGTGGAAAGTGAAGAGGGGTGCTTCAGTGAATTTACACTCTACTTTCCTATTGAGACTGTATAAATTTACCACACGTGGAAATTCAATCCTTCTGATTTGTCAGTAATATAGGAGCCTCCACCGAATGAGCGTAATTGCCAGAGGATGTAAAGGTCATCGAAACTCATGACAGCCAGTAATATTCCAAATCGTGTGACATCATAATTGCCACTTGTCATACCATATATAAGGGGCAATATACCCAGTAGCAGGAAGGGCAGCAGGCATGTGGTGCGATATTGCCACATGCGTATCGGCGAAAACAATCTGAACAACAGTTTATGTAGGAATAGATTTACCAGGACAGCTGCCAATATACACATGAAGAATCTGACCAGCGATAGATGGCTGGTTGTTTCTCCATGTATCGACTGAAACAGAATCAGCATTGGTACTGCAAATACTATGGCAGCTATGATGCCGTATTTATTAATCCTCTTGCCCGAAACTACTATCTCTGTCCCTTTTCGGCTTTTTGTTATTGAAATATCTGCTTTCATAGTGTGGATTTTTTGTATTGATGTTGCAAAGGTAGAGTGGGGCACATGCTTCATAAGTTATCGCTACGTTAATATTAGGTTAAGAGGCGTTGTTTTCCTCGTTTATTTTATAGCAATATGACTGTTGCATTCATTCTTTTCCTTATTTTTGCAATATATAATAAACGCATTATGATAAAGTTATTGTTGGTAGAAGACGATGCAAGCTTGAGATATATAGTTCTGGGCGGGTTGGAAGATATGATAGGCGGTTATGAAGTGATTGCTGCCGCCAATGGCGAGGAGGGCTTGAAACAGTGGAAAGAACAACATCCTGATGTGATAGTATCTGATATAGAAATGCCCGTTATGAACGGTTACGAGATGGTGAAGCGTATCCGCGAGACAGATGGGGAAACTCCGATTCTGTTCTCCTCTGCCCTGATATCTCCTAAAGATGTGGTAAAAGGTTATGAAATCGGTGCCAATAACTATATAAAGAAACCGTTCATTCCCGAAGAACTGGATGCACATGTCCACGCCTTATTGAAGCTTTCCAAAGGCGAAAAATCGAAAGACACGAGTCAATGCTACAAGATAGGCAAGGAATATGTGTTGGATGCCACACATGCCACTTTGAAACATGCTTCGGGTGTAAACAAGACTTTGACTGTGCGCGAGACAGGTTTGTTGCAGATGCTTTGTGAGAAGCGGGGAGACGTTATCCGCCGGGAAGCTATCTTGGATAAATTCTGGAATACGGAAGATGATTACTTTGCTTCCCGCAGCCTGGATGTATTTGTGACGAAACTTCGGAAATTTCTTTCGGAAGACGAGTCGGTAACCATTAAAACAGTGAAAGGAGTAGGATTGATACTGATAGAAAATTAATAATGTATCCTTCTATATTGCAATAATTTAGCAGTACATGTACTGTTCTTCTGGTTTATTTTCGTTATTTTTGTATAGCAGTATTATATGAATATAAAGAAGGAGGGTATATGCGTATAAAACGGAAAGTCAGTATCTCTTGTCTTGGTGGCCGTTTGGGAATCTGCCTGCTGTTGGCTTTTGTGCCGCAATTGCTTTTTGCGCAGGAAGACAGTGTACGTTTCATTCGTGACAGTATACAGATACAGCCGGAATTCAATGAATCTCTATTCTCTCCTTTTGAGCTTCCTTCTGAAAACTCTGCCCCTTCTTCCATGTTTCATCCGGAGCACTCCTATTCCCTGCCCGATTTTTCACTGAAAGAGTCTCTTCGTCTGCCTTATCAGACCAATCCTTCCCTGCTATTCCGGGGAGATTACAGTACAAGCGGTGTATTAAGACAGTTTCCTCACGGTATGTTATTCGGTTCCGGTGGGCAGACCAGCGTACCGGGTATCGGACGTTTCAACAATGCTTCCCTGGGATATCAGCATGCCTTTAACCAAAGGCTGACGCTCCAGCTTGGCGTAGATGCCATGAAGATAAATATGATTCATTCCACCGGGCAGGCTTTCAGTACTTCGGGAGCTTTGCGGTATCAGGCTTCGGACCGTGTAGCTTTTAAGGTTTTCGGTTCGTATGCCATAGGAAATACTTACGGGATGGATACCCACCGCTACGGTGCCACCATGTCTCTGGATATGTCCGAACGTTTTGGTATGGAAGTTGGAGTACAACGTTATTACGATGCTTATCGCGGTCGTTGGGAGACGGTTCCCGTTGTGATTCCCTATTATAATTTCGACAAGTTTAAATTAAGTCTGGATGTAGGTGGAATCTTGTATGAGATTCTGCGTAACACCGTCTTTGATAATAGAGGGGGCAGTGGCGGAGCGACTATTGCCCCACCACGTTTTCAGATGCCGCCATTGAGATAAGATAAGTATACATCAGCTTTTTGTAGGGACAATCATCAAACTGTTTACTACTGTTACATAATATTATTGCTAATGTAGAAATACTTTCATGATATTTCGTTTATTTTTTGTTTTGCTGTTCGTTTTTGTGCGGACAGTTGTCCGAAAATGGACATTACTATAAAATAGTTATTCTTTGATAATCAGTGATTTAATTCTTTGGCACGCAGATTGACTATATATAGGCGAAGGCGGTTACGAAACAACAACCTCCTCAGAGAAAGAAGTAATAACAATAAAAAATAACGATTATGAAAGCAACAGTATTTTCAAAAGCAGTGGTAATGATGGCAGTGGTAATGGCAAGTGTAATGAACTTTTCTGCAAGTGCGGCAACTCCTGCCGATTATGTGAAAAACGAGGAGATGACCGGCGAACTGATGACCGCCAAGACTATCTTCCGCAATGAGGACGGACACCTTTTCCGTCACCTCCGCTACACTTACACTTATGACAGTGAGAACCGTGTGACGAGCAAGGAAGCTTTCAAGTGGGATAGCGTAAAGGAAGCCTGGGTGCCTTATTTCAAGCTGGATGTTGAATACACTGACAGTGAAGTTGAGTTGAACTATGCCCGTTGGAACAGTAGAACTAATGGTTACGACAGCTATACGCAAACTACCGTTTACGAACTGAATGACAGCAATGCGGCTTTGATGTTGGCAAGTACCAAATAAAGGATAATATATCAAATACAAAAGAGCCAAGTATCGTGAGGTGACACACCTTTGATACTTGGCTCTTTTTCGTTGAGGAAATGTATTATTGTTTCTCTGTTATCAGTCCGACAGCATAATTCAGCACTGTATCTTCATCCTTCATGAAATCTGCTACGGTTTGGGATACTTGATGATGGGGCGGTATGCCTATACCTTCCATGGGGAAACCTTTAGAAGAGACGTCCGGCTGGCGGGTAGGGATACGGAAATAGGTCCGCTGTTTGGTACAGAAAGGACGGGGGCCATTGCCGGTATCCCCTCCGGTAGCTTCGCCGATGAGGGTGACATTTCCGCTTTCCTTCATGTCGAGTGTGAAGCTCTCGGCAGCAGAGAGCGTATATGTGTCGGTCAGCAGATAGATTTTACCTTTATAGGCGTCGGCTTCGGGCTGCATGATGTAGCTCTTGCTGACGCAGTGTGGTTGTGCTTCGCGGATGAAGTACTTGCAGATGTTTACTCCATTCATGCTGTTTCCTCCGCCGTTTCTACGTACGTCTATAATGAGGTATGGTAAATCCTTGACTTTGGGATAGACCGCCTTGAAATCTTCCATGACGGGGTTCATCATGGTTTTGATGGTAAGGTAACCAATGCTGTCTTGTAATATCCTGCTCTCCACAGTTTGTTCTTCGTTATCCGGAAAATAGTCCCTTTGTTTCAAGGGAAGGGTGACGGTCAGAGTATCGCCCCCTCTCAGCAGTGTATAGTTTCTTAGGGTGTCTGCATAACTACGGAACGCATCATAGGCTGTACGGAGCCGTCTGTGGGGGACGGTAGATGCTTCGGTATATTTTTCGTTCTGTTCAATCCATTGTTTATAGGGGAGTCCGTTGATAGCTATAATCCGGTCTTTGTCCTGGAAGCCGTATTCTGTCAGATAGTCACTGGGTTTGTCAACGAACAAGGAATCCTCTATAAAGGCTACGCGCTGATTGGCTGTGTACCTCTTGTAGCAGGTAATGGCGTGGGCGCATTGTAAGGCAGAGATGTATTCCTGCACTATCAGTCCGTAGTCTGTGGTGGTCTGCGCCTGGCGAACGCGGGCGTCACAAGCTTGATACAATGAATCCATATTCAGATGCTTGGCTTGGTATAATGAATAATTCTCCATGACAATCTGGTGTATTTCTTTGAAATCTTCTTCAAACTGCGAGGGGGGTAACGGTAGTTCCGCGATGTAGAAGTTTTCTACATCAATCTGCTTGTCATTATAGAAATAGTTGGCATAAACATACAAACCACACCAAATGGTTGCCAGTACAGCCATTACGATGACTATTACTTTTGAAATTTTTTTCAGAATCTTCATGTTTTATAGAGTTTAGTCGATATTTGCTTTTTCGGCAAAAATAGTAATAATTTTTGTTAATCTTATTTTTCTAACTCCTTATTTGCCAATAATGGTAACATGGAGGTAACTAACTGAGCTTCAAGTGCCTTCTTGTACGATATTTAGTAGTTGGCTAACTTTGCAACCGTAAATCAAAACATACTAAGGAGAAGTGATTATGAAGAACTATCAGAAAGTAAATGTGCCCGCAGGCGAGGCACGTGTCGAGTTGCACGATTCATTGAATCTGACTGGTGCAGAAGTATCTATCAGCAATTTGCCGGCTGGTGCAGGAGTACCTTTTGTGCATTCGCACAAGCAAAATGAAGAAATTTATGCCGTCCTCTCCGGACGCGGCACCATGGTGGTTGACGGAGAAATCGTAGAACTGCAGGCGGGTGACTGGCTTCGCGTGGCTCCGGCAGGAGAACGACAATTGTCGGCTGCGGCAGACAGCGCCATCAGTGTGATTTGTATTCAGGTGAAAGCCGGCTCTTTGGAAGGCTTTACGATGACGGACGGTGTGGTGAAGTAAGAGGAAGTCACACAAGTAGAATTAAGGTAATAGGGAATGGGCTGTGGTGCAGGCTATTCCCTATTGTCATATGATGTGCAGTGATTTATTGACTGCGACTTGTTTTATAGTCAAAATAATCATATATTTTGTACTATACCTAAGAAAACAGACCATGTCAACGATGCAATAAAGCAGAAATTATGATTAAATTGAAGAAAGAGCATTGTTTCTGTCACATAACGAGGACCCAATCAAAGAGTTTAAAACTAAGAATTGAAAACATAATATCATGGCCCAGCATAATGCCATCAAGTTTTTCGAAGCGAAGAAAGTCCGAACCGTTTGGGACGACATAGAAGAAAAATGCTACTTCTCAATAGTAGATGTGGTGGCAGTCTGCTGTATGCCTATCCAGTTACGTCTCCGATAGATTGAAAAAAGGAAAGATATAAGAGGAAATGTGTTTTCATTTTGTTCTTGTTTTGGGCGCAAAAGTAATAAATATCTCCGTTAACCTAACATTAACGTAACGATAACCTAAAAGCTTTTTACCTCCCTCAATCTTTGCAATGTCGAAAGGGAACAACTTCCCCGAAGACAAGAACTTAAAACAAAATGTATAACTTAAAAAATAGAACCATTATGAAGACTTTAGTAATTTCAGCAATCATCGCAATGACCTCTTTAGTAAACGTAGTAAGCGCAGCAGCCGTTAACCGTACAGACAACTTTGCCTATAATACCGAAACCAACGACGGCCGTGTGGAAACACAAACCGTATTCAAAGTGGAGAATCAGAAATTTCTGCACCACCACTTGAAGTACAATTACATTTACGACAACTCCGGTCGCATCTCCCAAAAAGAAGTGCTGAAATGGAACGAATCCACGCAAAGCTTTGAGAAGCACCACAGTCTTAACTTCTTCTATACGGACGACGTCACTGTGGAATACGCCCTCTGGAACGAGCAAAGCAGTGCCTACACCGACATCAAGCAGAAAGCCGTCTATCGGCAGACCGACAGCAGTGTCCTGCGCTACCTCAGCTACGAATGGGACGAAAAGAACAATGACTGGAGCTTGACAGCACCATCACATGACGGGTGAATCTGTGCAGTTATTGGCAGAGAAATAAGAAAACACGATTTCTATTCTATTTATTTTAAAAACCAAGACATTATGGCAATATTATTTCGCAAACACGAACGTTTAAGTAATTTGGCACAGAATTCTGTAAAAAGGTATATCCTACAATTATATATAAATACAGCAATCCGGCAAGACTGAAAGAAGTGGCAAAGGAAATCAGCACCATGTCCAGTGGGAGTGAGGGTAATTCCTATAGTGTGCTGAAAGTTATCTGAAGAAATCACTGTTGGCAGGTCGTATCGTGACTGAGTAAATTCTGAAAATATAGAGACTATGGGCCTCCTTTCTACACTGTGTGCGGGAGGGAGGCCTTCTTCTCTTCCAAAAATAACGGATTGCCTTTCTTGAACAAACAATTATAAATATCTTTGGAGCATTATTCACTCATTAAACTAACAGAAAACACCATGAAAGTCACAAACAAATCAACAGTGAGAGTAGGCGCGGCAGGAGTCGCAGTCATTGGAATTATAGTATTGTTCTTGGTCATGTTTGCCGTGGAGCGTATTGATTCGGGACAGACGGGCATCATCGTCAATCTGGCCGGTAGTGAGCGTGGAGTAGATGATGCCAAGGTGGAGACCGGATGGGTGGTTTACAACCGTTTTGCCAAGCAGCTATTCGAATATCCTGCATTTGCGCAGATTGTAGACTACGAACCTTTCGACATTCAGGACAAGAAGGGAACCATCTTCAAGACAGACCCTACTATAGAATACTTCATTGAGCGGGAGGATGCCAAAGTAGTTTTTCTACGCTATCGCAAGACTACCGAAGAATTGGAACAGAGTGTTATCCTGACGGAAGTGAAGAACGCTTATAAGGACGTGGCAGGACTCTATGAGACGGATTCGCTCATCAACAACCGTCCGGCTTTCGAGAAGGAGGTGGAGGCATTACTGAAGGAGCGTCTCAGTACCCGTGGCTTTACGTTTACCAACATACAGTCGTCCGTGAAACCCAACGATGTGCTGCAAGCTGCCATTGACGAAAAGAATACTGCTGTGCAGAATGCCTTGAAGGTGGAGAATGAAAAGAAAGCCGCTATAGCCGAGGCGGAAAAGGTAGTAGCTGCCGCCAAGGGTAAGGCAGATGCCAACCGTATCCTTCAACAAAGCATCACGCCGGAATTGATTCAACTAAAGGCTGTGGAGAAATGGGACGGGAAATTGCCGTTGTCTACCGGTGGAAATACGTTGCCATTCCTGAAGTTGCAATGACAATCTCTATGAGACCCCATTGGCAACTTGATTCTTTTGGGGAGGTACTGATTGTGTGCGCGGATAATCACAAATAAATCAAGCGGTAAGCCATCTATCTCTCTATTTGCTAAGATTTATTCGTCCGATACTTGTTGAATTATCGTCCGACAATTGTCGGACGATAATTCAACGGCTGTCGGACGAATAAGTTTTAGTAAGCAAGAATTTAAAATGCAGTATTGCAGGAATTGTTGCTTAAATAGGGAATGTAGTAAATGGGAGACAACTGTTGCTCATCCTTGTTGGGATCGCATGAACAAGGTTTTCAAGAAGATAAAGGGCGTTTCGCCGAGTGAATATGTACTTTTGTAAGGGAAAAGGGGAAAGATACGAAAGGTATGGGCATAAAAAAAGGAGTACCGCTGTACTCCAACCTTTGTTAACCTTAAATCTAATACTATGAAAAACACATTGCAAAGGTACGGACTTTTTGCTTATCTCCAAATAAAGCAAATAAAAAAGGCTGTTTTATAACATGTTTTAGGAAAATACGTCTCTTTGTTAAGGCTTGCTAAGGTTTTGAAGCCTCTACGCAGCTGTTTTCTAAAAAAGAATTATCTTTGTCACATTAAGTTTTGGGCCTTACTTGACGATTTTCTGCTCTCTTGGCTCAAAATCCTGGAAATTAAAAATTAAAGACTTGTATGCACGAAGATATTGTCCTTACCCCGATGATGAAACAGTTCCTCGACTTGAAGGCAAAGCATCCCGATGCTGTCATGCTGTTTCGTTGTGGTGACTTCTATGAAACCTATTCCACCGATGCCGTCGTCGCGTCCGAAATCCTCGGTATTACCTTGACCAAACGTGCCAACGGCAAGGGGAAAACCATCGAAATGGCGGGCTTTCCGCATCATGCACTCGACACCTATCTGCCCAAGCTGATACGTGCCGGCAAGCGCGTGGCCATCTGCGACCAGTTGGAGGACCCGAAGTTGACAAAGAAACTCGTAAAGCGGGGCATCACGGAGCTGGTGACGCCGGGAGTCTCCATCAACGACAATGTGCTGAACTACCGGGAGAACAACTTTCTGGCTGCCGTACACTTCGGCAAGGGTGCCTGCGGTGTGGCTTTCCTGGACATATCTACGGGCGAATTTCTGACGGCGGAAGGCCCTTTCGACTATGTGGACAAGTTGCTGAACAACTTTGCCCCCAAAGAGGTGCTTTTCGAGCGTGGCAAGCGGTTGATGTTCGAAGGGAACTTCGGCAGCAAGTTCTTCACTTTCGAGCTGGACGACTGGGTGTTTACCGAGACTTCCGCCCGCGAGAAGCTGCTGAAGCATTTCGAGGTGAAGAACCTGAAAGGTTTCGGTGTGGAGCATCTCAAGAACGGTATCATCGCTTCGGGAGCTATCCTGCAATACCTCATCATGACGCAGCATACGCAGATAGGGCATGTCACTTCGCTGGCACGCATCGAGGAGGATAAGTACGTCCGTCTGGATAAGTTCACAGTGCGCAGCCTGGAGCTGATGGGGTCGATGAACGACGGCGGTAGCAGTCTGCTGAATGTGATAGACAAGACCATCAGCCCGATGGGTGCCCGCCTGCTGAAACGCTGGCTGGTATTCCCGTTGAAGGACGTGCAGCCGATTAACGAACGGCTGAATGTAGTGGAATACTTCTTCCGCCAGCCCGATTTCAAGGAGTTGATAGAGGAGCAACTGCATTTGATAGGTGACTTGGAGCGCATCATCTCCAAAGTGGCGGTAGGCCGTGTCTCTCCGCGTGAGGTAGTGGCGCTGAAGGTGGCTTTGCAGGCGATAGAACCCATCAAAGCGGCTTGCATGGATGCCGATAATGCCAGCTTGAATCATATAGGCGAGCAGTTGAACATCTGCCAATCCATCCGCGACCGCATAGACCGGGAGATAGACAATGACCCGCCGTTGCTGATTAATAAGGGCGGTGTCATCAAGTCCGGTGTTAGTGCCGAGTTGGACGAGTTGCGCCAGATAGCCTACTCCGGTAAGGATTATCTGTTGCAGATACAGCAGCGCGAGAGTGAGCTGACGGAGATTCCCAGCTTGAAGATAGGCTACAACAATGTCTTCGGTTATTACATCGAAGTGCGCAACACGCATAAGGACAAAGTGCCGGCAGAGTGGATACGCAAGCAGACCCTTGCCAATGCCGAACGCTACATTACCCAGGAATTGAAGGAGTACGAGGAGAAGATTCTCGGTGCGGAGGACAAGATACTGGTACTGGAAACACAACTCTATGCAGAATTGGTGCAATCATTGAGCGAGTTCATCCCCGCCATTCAAATCAATGCGAACCAGATAGCGCGTCTGGACTGCCTGCTCTCCTTTGCCACGGCAGCGCGCGAGAACAACTATATACGCCCCGTCATTGCCGACGACGATGTGCTGGAAATCTGCCAGGGACGCCACCCGGTGATTGAGAAGCAGCTCCCCATCGGCGAGAAGTATATTGCCAATGATGTGATGCTGGATAGCCAGACGCAGCAGATTATCATCATTACGGGTCCCAACATGGCGGGTAAGTCTGCTTTGCTGAGGCAGACGGCGCTGATTACGCTGCTGGCTCAAATCGGCAGTTTTGTGCCTGCGGAGAGTGCCCATATCGGGTTGGTGGATAAGATATTCACCCGTGTGGGTGCCAGCGATAATATTTCCGTGGGCGAGTCTACCTTTATGGTGGAGATGAACGAGGCGGCGGATATCCTGAACAACCTTTCTCCCCGCAGCCTGGTGCTGTTCGACGAGCTGGGGCGCGGTACTTCTACATATGATGGTATTTCCATCGCCTGGGCGATTGTGGAGCATATACACGAGCATCCCAAGGCAAAAGCCCGAACCTTGTTTGCCACGCACTACCATGAGCTGAATGAGATGGAGAAGAGCTTCAAGCGTATTAAGAACTACAACGTTTCGGTGAAGGAGATAGATAACAAAGTCATCTTCCTGCGCAAATTGGAGCGCGGTGGCAGCGAACACTCCTTCGGTATTCATGTAGCCAAAATGGCGGGTATGCCCAAAAGCATCGTGAAACGTGCCAATGACATTCTGAAACAACTGGAAACAGACAACCGCCAGCAGGGGATTTCCAGCAAACCGATGGTGGAAGTGGGAGAGACACGCGGTGGTATGCAGCTCAGCTTCTTTCAGCTCGACGACCCGGTGCTGTGCCAGATACGCGATGAGATACTGAATCTGGATGTGAATAACTTGACGCCGCTGGAGGCGCTGAACAAGCTGAATGATATTAAGCGGATAGTGAAAGGGAAGTGATTTTTGCTTATAGGAGAAAACGTGGAATTTCAGGACTTGTACAAGTTTTTGCACAAGTCTTGAAACTCCATGGTTAATAGTTTTTCATATAAAATTATTCTTCCAAGATTATCTCTAATTCTGCTATGGCAGCTTTCTTTCCTTTGTCATGGGCCGATAATCCCGATAGTTTCACATAGCGTGCCCGGCAAGGAGTAAATTCTATAGTTTGCGTTGCTGTACCTATATGGAAGGTGCCATAGGTAATGGGCTGCCCCCAATTTTTTCCATCTTTGCTTGCATATACTTCATAGGAAGCTATCCGTCCTTCTTCGCTATCTTGTCGCGGAGTGTAGCGGATACCCTTTATAGTGGCCTCTTTGGATAGGGAAAGATGTATCTCATGAGGGTAGGGAGCTATGTAGAATTGGTTGTGTACCGTGTGCCAATAGGTGTTTATGTTACCGTCTGCCGCCAGCTTCATGCTGTTGTCTGCATCGCTGTCTACGGAGACCACTATTTGTCTCTGGGATGCTCCGCTGCTCACATTCAGTTCGGCTGCCGAAGCCCATTTCCTGCCGTGCATTTCGGACAAGGGAACGAATTTGAAGTAACGGGCAGTGACGGGTGTTTCCAATGTTATGGTTTGGGCAGACGTCAGATTGGAGAATGTACCTTTGACGGTGCTTTCCCAATTTTTTCCGTCTTTGCTGAAGCTTAGCTCGTAGTCTTTGACGTGTCCGTTATCATTGGAATGTCGTGCTGTGTAGATGAATTTGTCCACTACCAGTAGGGAAGCCATGTCTACCACAATGCTGTGTGGAAACTCTGGAATGGGTTCGTGCCAACGGGTGTGCCAATACGTGGAAGGGTCTCCATCGATGGCGTTTTGCGCCTCTTCTCCTTGGCTGTCGCTGCTGGAGGAGACCACCTTCCATGCCGAGTGGTCTACGAATATGGGTAGTTCCATAGTAGTGACCAGGCTCTTGCCTAATTTTCCAGAAACAGCGTATGTTTGTATCTTTCCACCGTCAATGAACTCGAATGGAGCTGTGTATTCCCGGTATTCGTTACCGTTAAGGCTGTAGAAGATGGTCGCGTCCGGAGTTCCGGTACTCATTTGCAGGTAACCGTTGTTATCGCGTTCTACCATTACGGGCATGCATGCAGGCATCTGTACGCGTGCTTTCTTGGTAAGCTCACTTTGCGTGTAGCTTCTTTCCAAAGGCATCATGATGAAGCTGAATGCTACGGGAGTTGCTTGCAGTTCGTATTTTTTCATCGGGCCTGGACCGCAGCTTGCGTTGCCCAGAGGACGATTGTGGGCATCAAGACAAAGAACTGTCTCCTTGCGCATCGGGATGTCGTATTTGTGAATCAGTTTTTGCAGATGGTCGGGGTCTGCCATGTCTTGTGCTCTGACATGCAGGGCAGAAGCCGCCATTTGGTCGCCTGCCACGAAAACGAAGCCCATACCGTCGGCGTTGGTGATGGAAATCCAGCGTACCTCTTCATGGTTACCCATCTCCTGAGGCTTTACATAGTTCACCCATTGGTCGGATACTGTACTTTCGTATACGCCTATTGGGGTGGCATCCTTGCGGTCTACGTAGTTTTCCCATGGGCCACGTCCATACCAACGCATACGCTCGAAGCCTTCGGGCAGTTCCATTCGATAGCCCACACGCGGAATGATTTCGCTGTCGGATACCGGGATGATGACACTGTTCACCATGATGGAACCATCGGCATTTACGGTGTATTCTATTTCTGTGCGATACTCAAAACCGAGTTTACCTTTGTGGCAGTTCCGGATGTGCAGGGTTATTCTGTCCTCTTCTTGGTGGGTTTCCCATTTGCCGGTTTCCGCTTGCAGCTGGTAAAGGCCTTTGCGTTGCCAATCGCCACTTACCTGTTTATCGTTGTCGGTGGGAGCACGGAAGAGGTTCAGTTCGAGTCCTTTACTTATCAGGGGGATATTATTCAATGTATATGCCGATAAAGTTCCTTCTTCCTTGGAGAAGACAGCTTCAAAACGTTCACCTTTCACCACCAATGCGTCGGCAGTTTCGTTTAGATTGATGTTTCCTTTTTCGGGTACGAATATAGGTTTCTCGCTGCTTGATAGCTTGAATTGTTCGGTGGCTACCTCGTAGTCGGCTTTTGCCCATTCGGTATCTCTTTTTTGGCAGAAACTGAAATTGATAAAGTATTCTGCTCCGGGTACCTTCGTTGCGGGTATGTCTGGCAGGGTGATGACTTTGCTTGCCTGTGCTTCCAGCTTCAAATCTTCCAGATTGCCTGAGCAGACGGTCCTTCCATCTTCCGTTATTTCGTATCTCCCGTAGAGGTCTTCCATATTGGCATGGAATCGCTTGTTGCTGATTCTATATTTGCCATTCCCTAATGCTTCTATGCGGATGGGTTGATGTATCTTCTTCATTTCATAGGATTTGGCAGATAATGTACGGTCGGAGAAGATGACGCCGTTGGTACAGAAGTTACCGTCGTTGGGCTTGTCACCAAAGTCACCGCCTACGGCCATGTAGAAGCCTTTGCCGTCGGGAGTGGGCATACGCAGGCTTTGGTCCACCCAATCCCAAATGAAACCTCCGATGAGTGCCGGATAGCGTTCGTAGGTTTCCCAGTATTCCTTGAAGTTTCCTATGGAATTTCCCATGGCATGGGCATACTCGCATACTACGTGAGGTTTCACGATCTCGCCCTTTTGTATTTTCTCCAATCGTTCACGGCCTACGTTTTCCAGCCAGTCCACACTTGGGTACATGCAACTGGTCACGTCGCAGAAGGAACTATTTCCCTCGTAGTGGGTGGGGCGGGTAGTATCCAAACGTTTGATGGCCTTTTCAGCAGTGGAGAAGTTGTTTCCGTTTCCCGATTCGTTGCCCATGGACCACATTACGATGGAAGCGTGGTTACGGAAACGTTTCACTTGGTTCTCGTTGCGCTCGGTGAATGATTTTTCCCACTGTGGCTCGTGTGAGAGACGCATTTCGCCGTGGCACTCCTGCCAATACATAGATGCCATAGCGGTCGCATAGGTCGTAAAAGTAAGGGTTGTTGGGGTAATGGGAGGTACGGACAGCATTTACGTTCAGCGCTTTCATTAGTTGTACGTCCTTTTCCATCTCTTCTTTGGAGACGGTACGGCCATTCAATGGGCTGTGATCGTGGCGGTTGACACCTTTGAAAAGAGTGGGTTTGCCGTTAATCAGCAGTTGTCCGTTTTTGGCAAACTCTATTTCGCGGAAGCCTACCTTTACACTACGTAGGTCTGTCACTTTTCCCTTCTGTTTTAGGGTCAGGGTCAGGTTGTAGAGGCTGGGTGTTTCGGCTGTCCATTTCAGTGGGTTCTTCACATCGAATTCCAGATGGGTACTACCTATTTTTGTGGCGTGGATAGTGCGTGATAGCACTTCCTTTCCTTCTGTGTCGGAGAGCTTCACTATGAGTTCGGCAGAACTTTTCTTACCGGTGATTTCCACGTCCAAAAAAACTGTAGCATTACGATAATCTCCGTCCAAGTCGGTTCGGAAGAAGAAGTCCCTAATTTGCGTGCGTGGTGCTGACCATAGGAATACATCGCGGAAGATACCGCTGAACCGCCAGAAATCTTGACATTCAAGAAAACTTCCATCGGTGAAACGGTACACTTCAACTGCCAATGTGTTTTTTCCTTCTTGTAAATAGGGAGTCAGATTGAACTCGGCAGGTAAGTAGCTGTCTTCTGAATAGCCCACTTTTTTACCGTTCAACCAAAGATAGAAACCTGCTTCCACTCCATTGAAGCGAATAAATACATCTCTGCCCTTCCAAGATGTGGGCAAAGTGAATTCACGTCGGTAACTGCCTACGGGATTGGGCATGTTGGCGAAAGTATAGTCTGCCGGGCGAGGTTGGATGACGTTGGGCCATTGTACTCCTTTACTGTAATCACAGAAAGGGTAAATGGTATTGCAATACAAAGGCTTGTCCCAGGGCTTGTTATGGCGTACAGCCTCTATCTGCCATGTGGCAGGCACTTTGATGTTGTCCCAGTCACTTACGTCGTAGTCGGGCTTGAAGAAATCCTTCGGCCGTTTTTCGGGGTCGGCCACCCAATGGAATTTCCATGTACCGTTCAGAGTTTGATAATAGGGGGATTCCTCGATGCTCAGGCGTAGGGCTTGTCCTTCGTCGGCAAAGGGAATGGCGGTTTGGCATGCCGTTTCTTTGTTCACTCCCGAAATGTTCAGGTCATTCCATTCGGGCTGTTCGTGAGTTTGTGCTGTTGCGGCTGCGGTAGCAAGCAGCCCGGTGAATGCGATACTCAAAAAAGAGCTTCTTTTCATAAATGCAGATGGTATAAGATGATTAAGTATTAGTGATTTCCTGTCCTTCCCTCACGTTCTTCTTTTGCCGTTCGCAGTATTGACGGGGCGGCATTCCGTAACGTTGTGAAAAAGCTTTATAGAAAGTGCTTCGGTTGGTGAATCCCGTGCGGTCCATCAGCTCTTCGATGGTGAAGTTGCTGGAGACTAACAAGCGTTCCGCCGTGGAGAGGCGGTATTCTTTGATGATGTCGGCAGGCGATTTGTCAGTAAGTGGTTTCAGTTTGCGGTAGAACTGCCGGCTGCTGTAGCCCATTTCCTTACTCAAAAGTTCTACTTGCAGGTCTGGATTGGCTAAGTTCTTTTCAATGACTTCTGTCATTTTCTCTAAGAATTCTTGTTCTTCTTTGTGCAAGCAGCTTCCTTCTTTCCAGGTAAAGGTGCTGAGTGCCGAACTATAATATTCCTTCAGGTTTTCTTCGCGGCGGATGAGATGATAGACCATCTTTTCCAAATATTTCACATTGAAAGGCTTGGTGACATAGGCATCCGCCCCCGATTCCAGTCCTTTTACTTGGTCGTCTTCGTGATGCAGTGCTGAGAGCAGGATTAGGGGGATATGGCTCCACAGCTTGTGTTGCTTGATGGTGGAGGTGAAGGATAGCCCGTCTATATCGGGCATCATCACGTCTGAGATGATGAGGTCTGGCTGTCGTTGTTCCAAGCTGTCTAATGCCTTTTGGGCATTATTGAAGGAGAGTACGTTGTATTTCTCTGTGAATATTTCGGATACGAACCACAGCATGGAAGGGTCATCATCTATCACCATGACCGTCTGCTTGTTTGCGTCGAATTCTTGGGTGTATTTTTCGGGCAATTCTTGCACCTCTTCGGTGGGAATGCTTGGAGAAGCCGCTTCGTATGCAGTTTGCGGTACTTCTTGTCCGTTGGGGGGGAGCGAGGGAAGGCTTACAGTGAAGGTGGTCAGTTCGCCCGGTGTGCTTTCGATGTTTATGTCTCCTTCCAACAGTGTCACCATGTTTTTGCAGATGGCCAACCCCAGTCCGTTTCTTGAGTTTTTGCCGTTCATCTCCACGGAGTCGAGAATCTTATAGCGGTCGAATATCTTTCCGAGATTTTCCGGTGTGATGCCTTTGCCGGTATTGGCTATCTTCAAAATAAGACGTTCGTTTTTCGTGTACAATGTTACGCTGATGTTCCCCTTGTCGGGTGTGTACTTGAAAGCGTTGGATATGAGGTTTCCGGCTATTTTGTTGAAGCAGCTCAGGTCGGTGTTCCATGTCAGTTCGGGGGCGATGTCAAGGCAGTAGTTCATTTCTCTGTTTTCCGCCATGTCACCGAAGGATTCGGCGATGTCCCTTAACTTTTCGGAAACAGGCTGCGGCTGTATGGAGAGCATTTTGTTTTCCGTTTCCAGTCTTCTGAACTCCAGCAACTCCACGATGAGACCATTCAGCTTTTCCACATTTTGCTGAATCATTTTGGCGTAGCGGTGCGTGTAGATATCTGTCTCCTTGTGGGTGAGTATCTTCTCGCACGGTCCCTGAATCAGGGTGAGGGGGGTGCAAAACTCGTGGGTGATGTTGGTGAAGAAGCGTAGTTTTGATTCATAGACTTCCTCTTTTTTCTGTCGTTCCATTTTCTTCATCATGTGCTGCCGCTTCAGGCGGTAGGTATAGAATGCATAGGCGACTATGCCTGTACATAATAGTAACCCTAACAAAAAGTAGCCCACATAGGCCCAGGTACTGAGATACCAGGGAGGAGCGATGTAAATGGTGAAGGCTTGCGGATGGCTTTCTTTACCGTTGATGTTGTTGCGGTATTTCACAAACAGCGTATATTCTCCGGGGGAAAGGTTGGAGAAGATGGCATTGGGTGAAACTCCGTTTTCTATCCATTGGTCGCTTGCTTCCTTTAGTTTATAGGAGTAGAAATAGTCGTTTCCGTTAATGTAGTCTGTTATCCGGAAGTTGAGCTGGAAGAAGTTGTGTTTGTAGTCCAGTTGTAGCACGGGCTTCCCGTCTTTGTAATGTAGAAAATCATGCAGGTTGTATTCCTTACCGAAGATGGAAAGTCCTTTCAGGCTGATTTCGGGCATATAGTCCGTGGTGATGTAAGAATCGGGCTTCACGGTGACGAAGCCGTTTACACCTCCAAAGAAAAGGATTCCCGTAGCATTGTCTTTGTAGAAGGCTCCATCACTAAATTCGGTCACGGCCAGTCCGTTTCCGTTGTTGTAGGTCTGCTTGGTCTGTTCTTGGGGATTGAGTCTCATCAATCCTTGATTGGTACTCACCCAGAGATTGCCTCGGTTGTCCTCCAAGATACCATGTACGGTGCTGTTGGTGTAGAGCTTTGCACTGATGCTGTCTGGGTTTCCGTCTTCGTTTGAGTAGAAGCGGAGAAGCCCTGATCCAGTGCCCAGCCAGTAGCCTTGCTCGTTTTTGTGTATGGCGAACACATCGTTGGCGGTTTGGCTGTTTACCAAGTTGTTGAAGCGGAACTGTGCCATTTCTCCAGTACGTACATCAATGCGGTAGGCTCCGAGCCCTCTGTTCCCGAACCACAGCGTAGAGCTGCTTTCACGGTAGGAGGTGAAAAAATAGTTTGATGCCATATGTCCGTTACTCACCAAAGTCCGTGTAGCATGCTTCACAATAGGATCTTTTCTCTGATTTTCTAGTGTCACCTTTACGATTCCTTCGCCCACGGTGGAAATCCAAAGTGTACTGTCATTGGTTTGATCAATGGAGTGCACATATTTCACTTTGGTTCCATTGGCTTGTACCGCCAGTTCTTTCAATTGGTGGGTAGAGTAGGAATAATAATTGATTCCGTTTTCCGTACCTATCCAAAGTCGGTCTTTTCCACCGGGTGCAAAACAGTAGACGGAGTTGTCGGTCAATGTGCTGTTACCGGTGATGAGACGATCATGTTTTTCGGGTGTATTGTTGACAAGATAATTCGGTATACGCAATATGCCACTGCCTTTGGTTCCTATCCATAAGGTTTGCTGTGGGTCGAGGTAAAGGCTGCGTACCGGGTTGTTCACCTGATATGCGGGAGTGTTGAGCAGGGTGTTGGTCATGGTGAATGTGTCATTGTAAAGCATGTATAACCCTTCTCCGTCGGTAGCTACCCATACGATATCTTGAAATTTGTCTTTCATCAGACAGAAGATGCCCGACTGTATTTCAGTGTATTCTATACGGTATTTAATCTTTTGGTTTGCTTCATATTTCAGTACTATCAAGCCGCTGCTTTTGAAACCGATACAGAAGTCATTTTCTCGTTTGATGATGGAAGATACTTCACCTCGTTTTTCTATTTCGTCTTTCAGGTCGGCAATGTAGTAACACTGTCGGTTGCTGAAACTATATTCGTAGAGGGCATAGGTTTCATCAATGAAGTAGGCTGAATCTTCTCCGATGAAGGCATGCTTCAAGCCGTGATGTCCAAATGGCTTTTCCGGAATCAGTGTCACGCTTTTTCCCGTGTGGTTCAGACGATAGCAACGAGTGTTGTTTCCAGTTGCGAATATCCAAAGCAGGTTGTTGGAATCAATGGTCATGGACAGTACTTTATTAAAATCCATGGAAGAGATGTTTAACTGGAGAAATTTCTGGTTCTCTTGTTGGTAGTGATACAGATTTCCGTCATCTTTCAGCACTAACATGCACTTGTTGTTGCTTCGTGCCAAGAAGATGTTGTCCTTGAATTCGGTAAAGGTCCGGCAGGTCTGTCGGTATGTATCCAATCTGTCTAACCCGTAGTTGGTTTGTAACCACAGTATGCCTGGCTCTGATTCTACGATCTGGCTGATAATGTTGCCTGACAATAGGTTGCGTGACACATCAACGGGCGTATATAGGTGGATATTGTTGCCGTCAAACACGTTCAGTCCGTCGCATGTTCCTATCCATAGTACACCTTGGCTATCTTGGTAAAGGGATTGGATGGCACTATTGGAAAGACCGTTTTTATTGGAGAATTGCCGTAGGCTGTAAGCGTACACAAAATCCGGAAAACAGCATAAGAGGCTGATAAGCAATAAAATCGTATGGCCTTTCCAGTATATGTCTTTCATGTGGCTTGTTGTATTGATTTTGAGTTGCAAAGATATATTTTAAGGTGGAAACAGTCAATATTTGCAATATATTTCTTTAGTTGTAGGCTTACAGTTTGCTTTGTATCTGCTCCGTATCCTTAGAAATGTATTTGTACGGAGCAGATAGGTATGGATATGATTAGCGAATGACCGCAGCGAATCCACCGTTGCGTGCCAAACGGACTGTGATATGGTCGCCTTTCTTCAAGGATTGTTCTTGCTTGCGGTAGTCCATGGCTTGGTGGTCAGCGTTGATGCCGTCTTCAAAAGAGGTCATGAGATAATTTTTTCCTTCTTGCAGGAAATCAAGGGAGATGTTAAAGACCCGTTCACGTTCGCGGTTGTTGGTCATGCCTCCTATATACCATTGTTCTCCTTTGCGTTTGGCCACGATGGCATATTCTCCTGCTTTGGCTTCGAGAGCGATGGTTTCGTCCCATGTTTGGGGTACTTGGGTGATGAAACGTGTACACTCGTCGTTGCGATAATAGAGGGTAGGATTGTCTGCCATCATCTGCAGGCCGGTTTCAAAAAGAACAAAGAGTGCCATCTGATAGGCACGTGTGCCGATGCTGGCAGAATTGGGACGTTCGGAATGGTAGACTTCAGGCTGCATGCTAAGCATGGCGCCGGGAGTATAGTCCATGGCTCCTACTGCGTTGCGTATGAAGGGGAAATAGACACTGTTGTCGGGACGGCATCCGCCCATTTGCTCCATACCTCTTACGCCTTCGTAGGAGAGTACGTTTGGGTATTTGTATTCTAATCCGGCAGGTTTGAAAGCACCGTGAAAGTCAACGAAGAGATGGTGTTTGGCGGCTTCATGTGCTACGCGTTCATAGAAGTTTACCATCCATTGGTCGCTACGATCCATGAAATCTATCTTTACGCCTTTCACACCCCACTTTTCGAAAGTTTCGAATAGGTCAAAGTGGTTTTCTACCGTAAGCCAAGTGAGCCATAACACAATGCCTACGTTTTTTTCTTTGCCGTAGCGGATGAGTTCGTGTATGTCTACCGAGGGATTGGGTTTATAGGGGTTGCGGGTGTTCATGGCCCAGCCTTCGTCCATTACTATATATTCTACGCCGTAGTGGGATGCGAAGTCGATGAAGTATTTGTAGGTGTCAAGGTTGCAACCTGCTTTGAAGTCCACGTCGGGGCCGTAGGGTGTGGCTCCGTTCCACCATTCCCAGCTGGCTAGTCCTGGTTTAATCCAAGAGGTGTTTTCTATGACATTCTTTTCAGCGAGGCGATAGGATAGAGTGTTTTCTATAAGTTTGCGGTCATCGTTGGTAATGACGAAGTAACGCCATGGATAACTGCGCTTGCCTGCGGTACGGGCTATGCAGTTGGCTTCTTTCAGAATCTTGAGACTGCGGTCACCGTCTTCTCCGAATTCAAGAGGCAGACGGGGGAAGACGGCGGTAATGCCGCCTTGTCCATCGTTTTTCAGAAACATGGCGGGATAGTCTGTCAGATTGGTTTCACTCATGAGGATTTTGTCACCTTTGGGTGTGCTGGCTAAAAGGGGAAGCAGAGCCATGCGATTGGAGTTTTTCCACTCGCTGCTTGTTTGGTGGCGATATTCTTCTTCATAGGAAGTCTTAAAGCCGTCAGGTTGCTGAAGATGTAGCAGGCAATCATCCACAAAGTTCAGGCGGAGGATTTCATTCATTATTTCTTGCTCGCCTTTCAGGTCAGTAAGGAAGCGGTAGGCGAATCCGTCATCAAAGGCACGGAACTCTACTGAATAGCCTCCTTTAAACTTCAGTAGCAATTGGTTGTAGCGGTTGGTTATAGTAGAGAATTTCAGGGGTACGATGGGAGTCAGTTCCTCGTTTACATTTTGGCGTACTACTTTGTTTAGTTTAGGATGGATGCCCAGCTGGTGGTTGGTAGTTTCCAGACCAATGACACAGTTGTCCATCAGTGTTTGATTTCCTTGGGTTACATCATATTGGATTTGATCGGTCAGCTCCACTGAGATGCGGATGTTTCCGCTGGGTGAGGCCAGTTGATGTACTTTCTGTCCGAAAGCGGTCAGTGAGAGGCAGAGAACTGCCGAGAGTAGGAATTGTTTTTTCATGTTCTTAGCTTTTGGATTTTTACAATATACAAAAGTAGTTTGTATTCTGTAGGAAATGTATGCTATTTATGACATAAATATATAAAATCATGCCACAGACGACTTTTTACATATCTATGTCGCGAATCTGTACAGTATGAGAGTGAAGGATGGGCTATTTTTGTTACCAACATTCCACATGTCAGAAAACTATTGTTGCCGGATGGAGGCTAAAGAGAGAAGGTGAAAGAGCGGTTTGCGGCTAGAGGAGGCAGCACATTTATAACAAAGAATGCGGTGGTTTATATCGAATTGACATTATCTTTTACGAAAAAACAATAATAACAAAACCATGAAAAAGAGACGAATACTGATGGGGAAGACCCATCTGATAGCGGGAGCCGTGATGTTGGCCGTTGCAGGAGGACAATTATCGGCTCAGACCGTTGCACCGAAGAAAGCAAAAGCGTACATGGTGGCAGATGCCCACTTGGACACGCAGTGGAACTGGGACATTCAGACTACTATTAAGGATTATGTTTGGAATACCTTGAATCAGAACCTTTTCCTTTTGAACCAGTACCCCGACTATATCTTTAATTTTGAAGGTGGAGTGAAATATGCTTGGATGAAGGAATATTATCCTCGTGAATATGAACTGATGAAGGCTTTTGTAAAGGCAGGTCGATGGCATGTGAGTGGGGCCAGTTGGGATGCTACCGACACTTTGGTGCCGTCTGTTGAATCGTTTATTCGCAACATTATGCTGGGGCAGGAGTTCTATCGTAAGGAGCTGGGGGTAGAAAGTACCGACATCTTCCTTCCCGATTGCTTCGGATTCGGTTGGACATTGCCTACTGTTGCTGCCCATTGTGGACTGATAGGTTTCTCTTCACAGAAGCTGGATTGGCGTAACAATCCTTTCTACGGTAAGAGCAAGCATCCCTTTACCATCGGACTGTGGAAAGGAGTGGATGGAGCGTCCGTCATGCTGGCTCACGGATATGATTACGGTCGTCGTTGGGATAATGAAGACCTTTCAGAAAATAAATATTTGATGGAACTCTCCAAATGCACTCCCCTGAATACCGTTTACCGCTACTATGGAACAGGTGATGTGGGCGGTTCACCTACCATCGCTTCTGTGGCTTCCGTGGAGAAAGGTATCAAGGGAGACGGTCCGTTGAAGATTATCAGTGCAGCCAGTGACCAGTTGTTCAAGGATTACCAGCCCTATGGCAGCCATCCCGAGCTCCCCGTATTTGACGGTGAATTGCTGATGGACGTTCATGGAACCGGCTGCTACACTTCACAGGCTGCTATGAAACTCTATAATCGTCAAAATGAACTTTTGGGTGATGCCGCTGAACGTGCTTCTGTGGCTGCTGCCCTTTTGGGGGTTGCCGAATATCCTGGCAAGAGCCTGACGGAGTCTTGGCAGCGCTTCATATTCCACCAATTCCACGATGATTTGACTGGTACCAGCATTCCCCGTGCCTATGAATTTTCTTGGAACGATGAACTTCTCTCTCTGAAACAGTTCTCCGGTATCCTGACTCATTCTGTGGGAAGTGTGGCAGGCAAGCTTGATACTCGTGTCAAGGGGATTCCCGTAGTGCTCTATAACGCTTCGGGCTTCAAGGCTGCAGATGTGGTGATCATCGAAGTGGAGGCTTCCCGTTTTCCCAAAAGTGTGGCTGTATATAACGAACAAGGCAAGTTGGTGGTTTCTCAGTTGGTTTCATATACTGATGGAAAGGTCCGCTTGTTAGTAGAAGCCACTGTACCCGCCAATGGATACGCAGTTTACGATGTCCGCCTCTCCGGCGAAGGAAAAGAGATGCCTGCTGTTGAAGCTGCAAGTGTTGAAAATTCGTTCTACAAACTGACATTGAATGAGAACGGTGACATTACTTCACTGTTTGACAAGAGAAACAACAAGGAATTGGTAAAGGCTGGTAAGGCTATTCGTTTAGCCCTCTTCACTGAAAACAAGTCATTCGAATGGCCGGCATGGGAGATATTGAAAGAGACTGTGGACGCTACTCCTATCTCCATCACCGAGGATGTGAAAGTGACTCTTTGCGAAAACGGCGCATTACGTAAGACTCTCTGCGTGGAGAAACGTCACGATGATTCTTTTTTCCGCCAGTACATCCATTTGTATGAAGGTGTATTGGCCCACCGCATTGACTTTACTAACGAAGTGGACTGGCAGTCTACCAACGCTCTGTTGAAGGCTGAGTTTCCCCTCAATTTGAATAATGAGGTGGCCACTTACGACTTGGGCGTAGGCAGCGTGCAGAGAGGAAACAACATCTTGACCGCTTACGAAGTATATGCTCAATATTGGGCAGATTTAACGGACGCTAACGGTTCTTATGGCGTTTCCATCATGAACGACAGCAAATATGGCTGGGACAAGCCTGATAACAACACCCTGCGTCTCACTTTGCTGCACACTCCGAAGACAAAAAAGAACTATGCTTATCAAGATCGTCAGGACTTCGGTCACCATACCTTTACTTACAGCTTGGTAGGTCATGTGGGCGCTTTGGATGTAGTTCAAACCCGCGAGAATGCTGAACTGCTGAACCAGCGCATCAAGGCGTTCGTTGTTGGAAAGCATCGCGGCGAATTAGGTAAGAGCTATTCATTGGCTTTTTCCGATAACCGGAATGTACTTATTAAAGCCTTAAAGAAAGCCGAAAGTTCAGATGAATATGTGGTACGCGTGTATGAAGCTGCAGGCAAGCAGGCGCAGAAAGCCTCGATTGTCTTTGCCGACAACCTTGTGGCTGCTGTAGAAGCAGATGGTACGGAAAAGACCATCGGTAAGGCTACATTCAGTGGAAATCGCTTGGAAGTGTCAGTCAATCCAAACAGCATTAAGACCTACAAGGTACGTTTCGCTTCCAATAAAAAGGTGCAGACGGTGGCCGAACCATTGCCCCTTGTTTATGATAAGAAGTGCTTCAGTTGGAACGAGTTCAAGGCTGCTGCCAACTTTGAGTCTGGTTATTCTTATGCTGCTGAATTGATACCTGCCGAGATGAATGTGCATGGAGTGCCTTTCAAATTGGAGACACGTGAAGAGCTGAATGGTATGGCTTGCAAGGGCAATGTACTGAAACTGCCCGCCGACTGTACTTATAACAGACTCTATATCCTTGCTGCTGCCGCTTCTGATAAAGATGTGAAGGGGATATTCCGCGTAGGCAAGTATGTGCAGGAAGTCATTGTTCCTTCTTATACTGGCTTCATCGGTCAGTGGGGGCACACCGGACATACGGAAGGTTATCTGAAAGATGCTGAAGTTGCCTATGTGGGTACGCACCGCCATTCCGGTGAAGGCGATCAGCCGTATGAGTTCACTTACATGTTTAAGTTCGCAATAGACCTGCCAGAAAGGGCTACTGAGGTGGTATTGCCCGATAATAAGGATATTGTTATTTTTGCCGCCACTTTGACTGATGTTGCTGCTACTTCTGTTTGTCCCGCTTCCGAACTGTTCCGTACGGCAAACAAGTGCAATCGCTATCAGACGGAAAGCTCCACAGAGAGAGTGAACATTCTGAAGCAGGACATGGTAATGGGCTATTCAAGCTATGTGAACGAGAAAGAGAAGCCGGCTTTCATGGTAGATGGCGACGAAAACACAAAGTGGTGTGCTATTGCTGAAATGCCCCACTACGTAGACTTTGATTTGGGCGGTGAAAGAAGCATTAATGGCTGGAAGTTACTGAACGCTGCCGGCGAAAACCATTCCTACGTCACTTCCTCCTGCTTTCTGCAAGGTAAGAGCGACAAGAATGGTGAATGGCGCACACTGGACTATGTTTCGGGTAATGGTAAGAATGTACTGAATCGCACGCTAAATAAGTCTGAAAGTGTTCGCTACCTGCGTCTTTTAGTGACACAGCCCATGCAATCGGCTTCTGGTAAAGATGTGCGCATTTATGAAATGGAAGTATACGAATAAACAGTTATTATATTCCCATTTTTCAGATCCTTGTGTCTGTCACCACAGACACAAGGATCTGATGATTCTCAGGTGTAAGTGCTTAATGTGAGTAAGTTAACAACTCTATTGAAGTAAATTTATTGGAAATAACAAATACCTTGAAAAATGAAAATTAGAATATTTGCTGTTGTATGTTTATTAGCTGCTAATCTCTTTACAATATCTGCTCAAAAGTGGTTTACGCCTGAGGCGGAGAAACAAGTGGATGCTCTTTTGAGCCAGGTAGTAGAAGGAAACTACAAGAATAATCGCTATCCTCTACTCCGTAAGCCCTTAATGGAACTTCCTTTAGGCAGTATCAAACCTAAAGGCTGGTTGCACGAAATGCTGGTTCGTCAGAAAAATGGCGCCAGTGGTCAGATGGATGTTCTTTACCCTTCGGTTATGGGCAAACGCAATGGTTGGTTAGGTGGTGATGGAGACCAGTGGGAACGCGGTCCATACTGGATAGACGGTCTACTTCCTTTGGCGTATATACTGGATGATGATGTCTTGAAAGCCAAAGTGCAACCTTGGATAGAATGGGCTTTGCAGAGCCAGCGTGAGGACGGATTCTTCGGTCCTGAAAAAGATTATCCGGGAGAGCCTGGACTGCAACGTGATAACTCGCAAGACTGGTGGCCGCGTATGGTCGTGCTGAAAATCCTACAGCAGTATTATTCGGCAACGAACGATAAGAGAGTCGTCGCTTTTATGACAAAATATTTCCGTTATCAACTGAATACCTTGCCGCAAAAACCTTTAGGACACTGGAGCAGTTGGGCAGAATTCCGTGCTTGTGACAATTTGCAAGCTGTATATTGGCTTTATAATCTTACGGGGGAGGATTTTTTGCTTGAATTGGGGCATTTGCTGCACCGGCAGAGTTTCAGTTTCATAGATATGGTAGATAGGGGAGACTTGCGCAGAACCTGCACTATACACTGTGTTAATTTGGCACAAGGCATCAAAGAACCGATTATTTATTATCAGCAAGATACCGACCGGAAATATATTGATGCTGTCAAGGAAGGCTTTCGAGATATTCGCCGGTTCCATGGACAGCCGCAAGGCATGTATGGAGGCGATGAGGCTTTGCATGGAAACAATCCTACACAAGGCTCGGAGTTGTGTTCGGCCGTAGAGTTGATGTACTCGCTGGAAAAAATGGTGGAGATTACAGGAGACATAGACTTTGCCGACCATTTGGAACGCATTGCTTTTAATGCTTTACCAGCCCAAATATCCGATGACTTTATGACTAAGCAATATTTCCAGCAACCGAATCAGGTGATGGTAACACGCCATCGTCGCAACTTCGACCAGGATCATGAAGGGACAGACCTTGCTTTTGGCACTCTGACTGGATACCCATGTTGTTTTTCGAATATGCACCAAGGTTGGCCAAAATTTACACAGCACCTATGGTATGCCACACCTGATAACGGCATTGCAGCCATTGTCTATTCTCCGTCGGAAGTAACAGCCAATGTGGGTGATAATGTACCGGTGGTTATCAGTGAAGATACTTACTATCCGATGGATCATCAGATAACTTTTACCATTAAAGAGGTGAGAAATAAGGTGAAACAAGTGAAATTTCCATTTCACCTGCGTGTTCCGAAGTGGTGCAAGCAAGCTGAAATACGGGTAAATGGAAAGATGGAGCAAACTGTCAAAGGTGGGAAAATAGCTATCGTAGACCGTATATGGAAGCGGAATGATAAGATTGAACTGTATCTGCCCATGGAGGTCTTTACTAGCACTTGGTATGAAAACGCAGTATCTATTGAAAGAGGTCCGTTGGTATATGCCCTGAAAATGGAAGAAAATTGGGAAAAGAAAGAGTTTAAGGATAGTTGGTATGGTTCTTATTATTATCAGGTGACTTCTTCGGATCCATGGAACTACGGATTGGTGGATTTTGACCGTAACAGAATGAACGAGGTGGCCCAAGTAAGTATCAATAGCCAAAAACAGCAATTGGACTTTCCTTGGAATCAGGAAAATGCACCGGTTGAAATAAAGATGAAGGCTCGTCTTATCCCTACTTGGACAGTATATAATGAAATGGCAGGGCCCCAGCCTTTCTCTTTCTGTGGCAGTGCCGAAGGAGGAGAACAAGAAATCACGCTGATACCCTACGGTTGTACAACCCTGCGTATTTCAGAATTTCCAGTTGTTGGGAAATGATGTTTCCGAGGTATGGGGGGAACGGTGTGTTTGTTTTGTGACAAACTTGTTTCAGAATTCTGCCATGTCCGGAATGTGGACGGTTATGTCACGGATTTATAGTTGGCTTTTAACCTTACTGTCTATTTTTGCAATCGTTTTTAATAGGGTTTATATATTATAAAGAAGACTCCTGCGACGGAGTGAAAAACAAGTCGAACAATTTAATGCCGTAGAAAAAAGATGAAAAATTCCAAGAAAGCACTCCTCTGCCTATTGTCATGCGCCTTGGCAGTAACCGGATGCAAGACACAGAAAGAACCGGCTGTAGCAGACAACGAAATGCTGGTCAGATCTACACAAACACTTGATTCCTTATATGCTCACTATTCCGCACCGGGCACTTGTCTGTTGCGTGAGAATTATCCTTCGGACGTGGAAGGCTATACCGCTACTTATCTGGCTTCCGAGGAACAGAAGAACCGTCCCAATCTCTACTCTTATTTGTGGCCTTATTCCGGTACCTTCTCCGCAGTGAATGCGTTGATGGAGGCCACTAAAGATAACAAGAAAGATTTCGGGAACTATCAGAAGTTGCTTGATGAGAAGGTGCTTCCGGGACTTGCTGAATATTTCGATACTCGTCGTATGCCCGAAGCGTATGCTTCTTACATCAAGGACGCTCCGTTGTCCGACCGCTTTTACGATGACAACGTGTGGCTCGGCATTGACTTCACAGACGTCTATCTGATGACTAGCCAAGAGAACTATCTGCAGAGCGCCAAGCTTATCTGGAAGTTTATAGAAAGCGGTATGGACGATTGTTTGGGAGGAGGTATCTATTGGTGCGAACAGAAGAAGGAATCAAAGAACACTTGTTCCAACGCCCCTGGTTCCGTCTTTGCCCTGAAACTTTTCAAGGCTACGCAAGACAGCTCCTATTTTGAGAAAGGGAAGAGTTTGTACGAGTGGACTAAAGCAACATTGCAGGACACAACAGACTGCCTTTACTTCGACAACATGCGTTTGGACGGTGAGATAGGACGTGCCAAATTTGCCTATAACAGCGGTCAGATGATGCAGTCGGCTGCTTTGCTCTATCAGCTTACCGGTAATGGGCAGTATCTGAAGGATGCGCAAGCGATTGCTGCCGCTTGCCATAATTATTTCTTCATGGAATTCACCCCCGGACAGGGAGAACCGTTCCGTATGCTGAAGAAGGGCGATGTGTGGTTCACCGCCGTTATGTTGCGTGGTTTTATAGAGCTCTATCAGGTGGACGGTAACAAGGTTTATCTTGATTCCTTTGCCCGCAGTCTGGACTATGCTTGGACGCATGCCCGTGAAGATAACGGCCTTTTCAATACTGATTTCACCGGCAAGAGCTGCGACAATCGTAAATGGCTGCTGACACAAGCCGCCATGGTAGAGATGTACGCGCGTTTGGCCGTGTTCGCTAATCAGTCTTTATAATTAAAACGAATCAGACCAAATGAAAAAGAGAAACATTACCTTGTGCGCTGTTGCCATGCTCTGTATGCAAGGCTATGCTAAGGCAGACACTTTTACCCTGAAAGGTGACAACACTTGTGTGGAGAACTATGCTCAGATGACTGCTGCTTACAAGAGCAATCGTCCAAAAATGAAGAAACGCCTTTTCACCTCAAAAGCGGTGGAAGCTGAGATTCTTCGCGTGAAGAAACTGCTTACCAATCCTAAGTTGGCGTGGATGTTTGAGAATTGCTTTCCTAATACGCTTGACACTACTGTACACTTTCGCATGCTGGACGGTAAACCCGATACTTTTGTTTATACCGGTGACATCCATGCTATGTGGCTGCGTGACTCCGGTGCGCAGGTGTGGCCATATGTGCAGTTAGCCAACAATGATGCGCAATTGAAAGAGATGCTCGAAGGTGTCATTCGCCGTCAGTTCCTTTGCATCAACATTGATCCGTACGCCAATGCTTTCAACGACGGACCTACGGGTGGCAACTGGATGACTGACTTGACAGATATGAAGCCCGAACTGCACGAGCGCAAATGGGAGATAGACTCTCTTTGTTACCCGCTTCGTCTGGCTTACCAGTATTGGAAAGTAACTGGTGACAGCAGTATCTTCGACGGTGAATGGATGAAGGCAATTACTGCTATCCTGAAGACTTTCAAGGAACAGCAGCGTAAGGACGGTGTAGGCCCTTACCGTTTCCAACGTAAGACGGAACGTGCTCTGGATACGCTGAATAACGACGGCTTGGGTGCTCCGGTCAAACCGGTGGGACTGATTGTTTCCGCTTTCCGCCCATCGGACGATGCCACTACGCTTCAGTACCTGGTCCCTTCCAACTTTTTCGCTGTCTCTTCTTTGAGAAAGGCTGCTGAAATTCTGACGGAAGTAAACAAGGAAACATCCTTGGCCAAAGAATGCACCGATTTGGCAGCCGAAGTGGAGGCAGCCCTGAAGAAATATGCCACTTACAATCATCCTGAGTTTGGGACAATCTATGCATTTGAAGTAGATGGATTCGGCAATCATCTGTTAATGGACGATGCCAATGTACCCAGCCTTCTTGCTATGCCTTATTTGGGTGATGTGGACGTAAACGATCCTATCTATCAGAATACACGCCGCTTTGTGTGGAGTGGCAGCAACCCTTACTTTTTTAAAGGTAAAGCCGGTGAAGGTATCGGAGGTCCGCACATTGGTTATGATATGGTATGGCCTATGAGTATCATGATGAAGGCATTCACCAGCCAGAATGATGAGGAGATAAAGATTTGTATCAAAATGCTGATGGATACGGATGCCGGTACGGGATTCATGCACGAGTCTTTCCACAAGGATGACCCCACTAACTTTACCCGTGCATGGTTTGCTTGGCAGAACACGCTGTTTGGAGAATTGATTCTGAAATTAGTGAACGAGGGTAAAGTGGATTTGCTGAACAGCTTGTAAAAATAGGAATTATTTAAAATCAATAAAGTGCGCTGGAAGGAGGATTAGGATACAAATTGCATGAATTGGTTGTTCGTTGGTATTATTTGTGTTCTTTTCCTTTTTTTATCGTGATTTATTATAATGTTTAATCTTAAAGAATATGAAAAAGAATCGAGTGTACACAGTAAATTCATTGCTGGCTCGGATAAGTGGGAACTATAAGTTCTGGCTTATTGCCTTGCCTGCTGTGACTATGCTGGCGCAGGCTCCTGCGGTTTATGCACATGCGGAGACTATTACTGTGGTGCAGCAAAACAATGCCACGGTGAGAGGTTCCGTTAAGGATGCCACAGGTGAAAGCCTGATTGGAGTGAGTGTTACTGTTAAGGGTAAAGAAGGTGTGGGTACCATTACAGATGTGGATGGAAACTATTCCATTGTTTGTAGTGCCCAAGATGTTCTCGTCTTTTCCTATGTGGGATATGCCACTCAGGAAATTGCTGTGAAAAATCAAAAACAATTGAATGTTGTCTTAAAGGAGGATACCAAGGTGCTGGATGAAGTTATTGTCATCGGTTATGGTACTACTACCCGCAAGAGTGCCGTAGGTGCTGTAGACCAGGTAAAGGCTTCCATGATCGAAGACCGTCCCGTGGCTAACATGACAGATGCTTTGCAAGGGGCTGCGCCCAACGTGGTTATCCAGCAGCGCAGTAGCAATCCTAATGATCGTAAGACTAACTTTAATATCCGTGGTATCAGCACTGTGAATGACAATAGTCCGCTTTTTGTCATAGACGGATTGGTAGCTGATGGCGGTAGTTTCGATAAATTGAATCCCAATGATATTGAGAACATTTCCATCTTGAAAGATGCCGGTACAGCTGCTATTTATGGTTCACGTTCTTCCAATGGTGTAGTTTTGGTTACTACTAAGAAAGGTAAGAAGAACCAGCGTGCGACAGTTCGGTTAAGTGGTATGATGGGATGGCAGAATCCGGATATCTTGTTTTCTCCGGTGAAAGGCTATCAGAACGCTACTTTGCGCAATTTAGCTGCCACCAATGCTGGAGAGGCTCCTTTGTATACACCCGATCAAATCCGTGACCTGGCTGCCCATCAAAATGAAGAAAGCTGGTTTTTTGATCAGATAGTCCGCACAGCCTTACAGCAGAATTACAATCTAAGCGTATCTGGAGGTAGTGATAAAACTACTTACATGGTGTCCATGGGTTATTATGACCAGGAAAGTAATTATGTGGGCAACAGTGATTTTGGCGTGCAGCGTTATAATTTTCGTACCAATGTTAGCACGGAAGTGGGACGTTTGAAACTGAATGCTATTTTGGCTTATACACGTAATAATAGTGTAAGTACCACCGGTGGGAGTTTGGAAGTGGATGCCGCCCGTGTACCTACTTATTATTATTACAAAATGAAATCGGAAGATGGAAGATATTTGTTAAATGATGTATTGACTGAATTTAACCCATTGGGAGCATTGGAAGCTGGTGGCCGTAACAAGTATCGTAACAATTATCTGAACGCTAATGTCAATGCTGAATTCCGGCTTATTGACGGATTGAAGTTGCGTGGAGTGTTGGGTGCGGATGTGATAAACGACATGCGTTCTACCCGCAATTTGGGCGTATCCTATTACTTGAATGAAGAGGCTACCGAACCACGTCCAGTGAAAGATACTGACTATCGGACCAGTAACTGGAATCATACGGCTTACCTTATTAATAGCCAACTTTTGTTGGATTACAACAAGACATTCGGTAAACACAATGTCAGCGGGCTTTTTGGAGTAACCAATGAATCGTTTACTTCGTCTAGCAATGAGATTGAGAAGAAGGGGGTAGATCCCGACTTGGGTATCGGTACAGACATTACCAATAGTACTGTGGGAAACATCACAGGAAAAACATTTGTAGATGAATCCAACCGTACCAGTCTGACTTCTCTGTTGGGACGTGTGGGGTATTCTTACGCTGACAGATATTATACAGAATTCAGCTTCCGTTATGACGCTTCTTCCAAGTTTCATAAAGACTACCGATGGGGTTTCTTCCCTTCTGTTTCATTAGGCTGGCGTTTGAGCGAGGAGAACTTTATGCAGGCTTACAAGGAACGTGTGGGTGACTTGAAACTGCGTACTTCTTTTGGTATCTTGGGTAACCAGTCTATTGGTACTTATGACCGTTTTACTGTTTACGAACTGTACAACAACTCTTACGCATACAACAACCAGACAGTATCGGGCGCAGGTTTTAAGTTAGGTAAGGATAATTTGACTTGGGAAAAGACCAAAACCTTCAACGTGGGTGTAGACGCTTCGTTCTTCAATAACGCTTTGAATGTGACGTTCGACTATTTCTACAAGCGTACGAGCGACATTTTAATGAAGCCCCTTGTGCCTTCGGTATTCGGTACGGATATGGCGATGGACAACATTGGTGAGATGCAGAATCAAGGTTGGGACCTCTCTATCAACTATCGTTTGAAAACGGGAGCCGCAAATCATAACTTCAACTTCAATCTTGGTGACTCTTGGAATGAAGTGCTGAAGTACCCTGGTCACGAAAGAATCTCACAAATAGAGGAGTTGAGCCGTATCACCCGTGAAGGATGTCCGTTGGAGTCTTACTACGGTTACAAGATGGACGGCTTTTTCCAAAGCTACGAGGAGATTGAGGCATCGGCTATTCCTGTAGGTGGAAAGGTACAGCCGGGTGATGTGAAGTTTGTAGACCGTAACGAAGATGGTGTCATCGACTCGAAGGATAAGTTTATCTTGGGTAATGCCTTCCCTCGTCTTACTTTCGGTTTCAACTACAATGTAGAATGGAAAGGATTCGATTTCGGTATGTTCTGGCAGGGTGTGGGCAAGCGTGACATGATGCTTCGTGGTGAATTGATTGAACCGTTCCACGCCAATTACTCTTATAATATCTATAAGCATCAACTGGATTTCTGGACTCCTACCAACACCGATGCACGTTGGCCGAGACTTACTGCTCCGGGTTCTACTTCCAACAGAAACAACTACGGAAACGGACAAGGTTCCGACCTATTCTTGATGGATGGAAAATACCTGCGTCTGAAGAACTTGCAGATTGGTTACACATTCCCCAAAACATGGAGCCGCAAGGTGGGCATGGAAAAGGCACGTATCTATGTCAACGGACAAAACTTGCTGACTTTCAGTAATAACTCGTTTATTGACCCTGAATCTTCTGAGTTCGACTCTAAGATGGGTAATAGTGGCGCCAATTCTGGTAGAAACTACCCGACGCTCCGTTACTATGGTTTCGGTATAGACATTGAATTCTAAAAACAACAGATAACTATGAGACTAAGAAAATATATAGCTTTTGCCGGAATGGCTGTTCTGATGCTTTGCAGTTGCAACGAGATGGAGAACGCACCGACAAACAAATTTACGGATAACTCTTATTGGACTTCCACCACCAAAGCCCAGTATGTGGTGAACATGGCTTACAGCCAGATGTACAATGCAGGCCGTATGTGGAGCGATGAAAGTTTGAGTGACAATGCTTACGACGGTCGCAGTGTGGACGACCAACGTGCCATTCGCAAAGGTATGGCTACTCCCTCGCTCGACATCTTCAAGAATGAATGGAAAGACCTTTACGGAGGCATAAAGACCTGCCACGTGTTCCTTGAAAAGGTGGATCTGGTACCCAACATGGACGCATCTGTTAAAGCACGTATGATTGCCGAGATACGCTATATCCGTGCAAGCCTCTACTTCCGTCTGACTAACCTTTATGGTGCAGTACCTTTCTTTACGGAGGACATCACGCTGGAAGAATCGCGGAGTGTAAGTCGTACAGACCGCGAAACCATTATCAGCTTCATTCACCAAGAATTGGAAGACATCAAGGATGCGCTTCCCACTCGCGACCAATTGCCCGAAGAAGACAAGGGCAAAATTACTAAAGGTGCCGTTTGTGCTTTGCAGGCTCGTGTCTACTTGATGGATAGCGACTGGAACAATGTGATGCTTTATTGCGACAATCTGATGAACAAACAGGGCGAATATGGTACTTATGCCTTATTTCCTGATTATGCCGGGCTTTTTGATGAAGCCAATGAGTATAATGAAGAGATTATCATGGACCGTTCTTATGTACCCAATTTGATTACTTGGGGTGAGATGGTAGACATGATTCCTTTGTCAAGAGGCGGACGTGCCGTGAACCGTGTGCCGCAGCAATCGTTGGTAGACACTTATCTGATGCTTAGTGGAAAGACTATCAGTGAAGCCGGGACAGATTATAACCCTGCTTATCCTTACGACAACCGTGACCCACGTCTCACCGCTACTATCATTTATGATGGCTATGACTGGAGTGGCAATGTGGACGATGGCAGTAAAGACGTAGTCATCAACATTCGTCCGGGTTCGGGAACCGATGCCTACGATGGTGGTGGAAACGGCACTTCTACCGGTTATTTCACCCGTAAGTATTATAATCCGCAGGCTCCCGGTGACCAGAATTCCGGTATGAATATCATCACTATGCGCTATGCTGACATCTTGCTGATGTATGCTGAGGCTGTTCACGAAACAAGCGGTATGACTGAAGAGGTATGGAACAAGACCATCCGTCCCATCCGCGAACGTGCCGGATTTACTGCCGATGCAGCCTTGAACTTTCCTGCCGGAAAGAGCAAGGAAGAGATGAGGCAGATTATTCGCGACGAACGTCGTGTAGAAATGGCGATGGAAGGTTTGCGCTGGTATGATATTAAGCGTTGGAAGGCTGGTAACGAATACTTGTCGGGCAAGGTGCGCGGTGCAAGCTTCGTGGACGAGAACAAGCTTGACACTCGCAAGTTCGAAGAGGCAAGAGATTATCTTTGGGCAGTTCCTATCAGTGAAATCAATTTGAATCCCAATCTGGCGCCTAACAATCCGGGATATGGAAATTAACGTGTATCTAAACTCATTAAAAACAATAGAACAATGAAAACAATATTCTCAACAATAGCTCTTTTTTCGGCAGTCCTCTTTGCTACGTCTTGTACGGAAGACATGGAATACAAGGATTCCAAAGTTTCCTCAGTAAATCAGTTGTATGAACCCACTGACGGCAAGGAAGTTGTCTTGCAATCGTCGGCCAGCGCCAGCCTGTTCTTTGAATGGGAGTCGGCCAAGGCTGAAGATAGCGGTGCCCCTCTTTATGAAGTGGTATTCGATAAAGAAGGTGGAGATTTTTCTAAGCCTATTTACAAAGTGCTTTCTGACAATGGCGGTTCTTTGAGCTATGCTACCATCAGCCACAAGACATTGAACAAGGTTGGTGCGGCTGCCGGATTGAACAGTGGTGAGACGGGTACACTTGTTTGGACAGTAATGGCTTCCAGAGGTTTGAATTCTGTAATGGCAAAGGAAAGCAAGAAGCTCACCATCACTCGCTTGGTGGGATTTGAAGAGATTCCGGCACAGCTTTACTTGACCGGAAGTGCTACTGAAGGTGGTATGGATGCTTCTAAGGCCGTGGCGTGTGCTTCACCCGAAAAGGATAAGTTCGAAGTCTTTACGAAGTTGGAAGGCGGAAAGACTTACAAACTGGTAGATAGAGCAGCCGAAGGTGCCAAGGTGTTTTATATCAATGGCAATAAGATTATGGAAGGCGAAGGCGAGACAACCGTAGAAAAGACGGGAGTTTACCGCATTGAGATGGATTTCTCCATTGCATCTGTAACCGTCAGGGAAGTAAGTAAGATGGAATTCTACTTCTGTCCGAGTGGTGCCGCAACTTTTGAATTGCCTTATGTTGGAAACGGTGTGTTCTGCGGTCAGGATAAAATTGAGTTCAAGCAAGAAGGATGGGGGCGCGACCAACGCTATAAGTTCTTGATGACTTATGCTGATGGTAGTATACAGTATTGGGGAACCAAGAATACTACAGACTCTAATCCTGGTGCGGCTACTCCCGAAGATCCTTATTTCTACATTATGGAGACTCCTGATAACCAATGGGATCAGAAGTGGAAACTGAACAATGAATTCGATGGTGCGGCCGATGGCCACAATCCGGGTGCCATCACCAAGATTAGTGTGATATTCAATGTGGAGAACTATACTCATAAAGTGGAATTGGCCAACTAATTTAAGGAGAGATTATGAAAAAAATATTATTTTGTCTGCCCCTGCTTCTTTTGGCACTTCAATCGTGCGAGATAGAAGATGAGTATATGTATGATAAGGGGCTTTACACCATAGATTGGGATGCGGCTGCCGATAGCAGTTCTGTGACCCTGATAGATCGTTTCTGGAATACGGAAGAGAATTATTTCAACTACGGGAATGACGGTTCAATCAAGGATTTCCATTATTGGCCGCAGGCTCATGCTATGGATGTGATGATAGATGCTTACAATCGTACCGGAGATAGCAAGTACAGCGACTTGTTTGACAAATGGTATGTCGGTATCAAGGCAAAGAACGGTGGCAGTTATTGGAACAACTTTTATGATGATATGGAGTGGATTGCTCTCACCATGATTCGCTTGTACGAAGTTACTGATGAAAACAAGTATCTGGAAACTTCTCAAGAGATGTGGAATGAAATCAAGACCGGTTGGAACGATTACGCAGGTGGTGGCATTGCTTGGACTCACGACCAGCTATGGAGCAAAAATGCTTGTTCCAACGGCCCTGCTGCTTTGATTGCTGCTCGTCTTTACCGTATTAACGGGAATCAGGAGGATTTGGATTGGGCTGTCAATATTTATAAATGGGAGCGTGAAAATTTATTTAACCCTGCTACCGGCGCCATCTATGATAATGTGAACGGTGAGACGGGTGAGTTGAGTACACTTTCTCTTTCTTATAACCAAGGTACATTCTTGGGTGCTGCTTACGAACTGTATAAGATCACAGGAGAAGAGTCCTATTTGAAAGATGCTCGTAAGGCTGCCAATTTCGCTATCAGTAATAGCAGCATGATAGATACTGGAAATAATTTACTTCGTGATGAAGGCGATGGGGACGGAGGTTTGTTTAAGGGTATTTTCATGCGTTATTATGTGCAGCTGATTATGGAACCGAATTTGGACCCCATATATAAGAAGAAATTCATCACTTTCTTTAACAATAATGCTGAAATCTTGTGGCGAAAGGGAATCAATAAACTTGATTTGCTGTATAATACTAACTGGGCAATGAACAATAGCGGCAACAACCATCTGACTACGCAGACAAGTGGTTGTACTTTGATTGAAGCCAAAGCTCTCTTTGAAAAGAGCCTGAAATAAGTTAGCAATTAAAAGTGTGTCGAAACTCAATCTGGTTATTGGGTTTCGGCACATTTTTTTTTAGAGCCAGTTTTAATTGGCAGTTATTTTGGAAATAATGTTTTTAGAGACAACAGTTTTTTATATAAAATAAACACAAAAGATGAAACAGAATCAATATTTATTTCTACTGTTCGCCCTGATTGTTCTGACGGGCTGTGGCGGTACGCAGAAGAAATTAACCGAATATGTCAATCCTTTCTTGGGTACGGCTACTTTGTGGGAGCCTGAGGACTTAGGGTATACGCGCAAAATAAAGTCACGTACATGGGGTGCGGAAACTTATCCGGGTGCTACCTTGCCCAACGCAATGGTGCAGCTCAGCCCCGTTACACAGTTTCGTAGCGGTGCGGGCTATCAATATGAGGACACTGTGATTTATGGTTTTTCACATACTGCTAAAGGGCATTGGAACTTGTTGCATGTCCCCATGTTGCCAGTGGTGGGAACTATCGCTCCGGGTAATTATTGCTCCGGGTTTAGTCACGAGAAGGAATCTGCGCATCCGGGGTATTACCAAGTTTATCTGGAACGCTATAAAGTGAACGCCGAGTTGACCAGTACCTTGCGTTGTGCCTACCATAAATATACTTTCGGCAAGGGCGACGATAAGTCATTATTGGTAGACATCCGCCGTTCTAATAATGATGTCCGTGATTGGAAGATTGAGAAGGTTGACGATAATACGTTCACGGGTTATCAAGATGGCGATGGTAAAATCTACTTTTACGCTAAGACCAACTATAAAATAGGCCAAGTGGAAATGGTAAAAGACGACAAACATGAGGTGGCTGTGCTGCGTTTTATCGACAGCAAAGGTGTTGAACCTTTGGAAGTGAAGGCTGGTTTCTCGTTTGTGAGTATAGAGAATGCTCAAATGAATTTGAAGGCCGAAATGTTGAACAAAAGTTTTGCACAAGTGGCAGAAGAAGCCGATGCGGCTTGGGAAGCACTCCTCTCCAAGATTCAAGTTGCAGGTGGCACGGAACGTGAAAAGAGATTGTTTTATTCTACTTTCTTCCATGCTTTTAAATGGCCGGCTTTGCGTAGCGATGTGAATCATGAATATACTGATGTCCGTGGCGAAGTAGTGAATAACGGCTTCCACTATTACACTGACCCTTCTTTTTGGGACGATTATCGCAACAAACTGGTACTCATAGGTATGATTTCTCCCGATGTGACTACTGACATCATTAGGTCTATTATTGACAAAGGTGAGAAGCGTGACGGCTACATGCCCACCTTCTTCCATGGTGATCACGCTTCCACTTTTATTTCTGGTTCTTGGTTGCGTGGTTTGCATGATTTCGATCTGGAGCGTGCTTATAAGTTGATTCTGAAAAATGCTACGGTGCCCGGTAAAGGAGGACGTCGCTATTTGGATGAGTATATGGAGCGAGGTTGGATTGCTGAAAAAGACACAGTGAATGTACCCACATGGGACGAATACAAAGGGGCTGTGACCAAGACCCAGGAATATGCTTACGATGACTATGCCGTAGCCTTGGTAGCCAAGGAGCTGGGAGATGAAGCCAACTACAAACTGATGATGGAACGCTCCAACAACTACAAGACGCTATTCGACCCCTCTACCGGCTTTTGGAGAGGTAAGATTGACGATGGTAGCTGGATTCAGGATTTCGATCCGTATTATCCCTATTACCAGTACATGTACCGTGAGGCCAATGCATGGAACGCCCTCTTCTTCGCCCCCCACGACCCCGAAGGCATGATTAAGCTCTATCCCAGTAAAGAGGCGGTGGAGGCTAAACTGGATTCCTTATTCAGCGAACCGTGGAGAGGTTACGAGGCCCACAACCTGACCGGATTCATCGGAAACTATTGCCACGGAAACCAGCCGGGACACAGCATTCCTTACACCTATTATTTCATAGACAAACAAGAGAAAGCCCAATGCATTCTCGACAGCCTGATGAACCACTACTATGACATGGGTGCCGACAAGCTGGCTTATGCAGGGATGGATGATGCCGGCGAGATGTCTTCGTGGTATGTGCTCAATGCTATTGGACTTTACACTTATTCGCCTGCCGATCCTGAATATATTGTTACTGTTCCCTTGTTCGATAAAGTGACGTTCAATCTGAATGGTCGTCCCTTTACGATTGTGAAGAAAGGAAGCGGCAAGAAGATTATTGACATTACTTATGACGGTAAAAAGATTGACGGTTACTTTATCACCCATGACCAACTGAGGGAGGGCAAGGAACTGGTGATTACTACGGAATAGATAAACAATGGAGTTATGAAAAGAAATATACTGCTTCTATTCACATTCTTTGCTTGCATTACTGTACAAGGGCAGACTCCGGTTCGTTTGGTTGATCTGAGGAGCGAACATCTTGACAGACCTATAGGTTTGGATAATCCCGTTCCACGCCTTTCTTGGCGGATGGAAGATGGTAGGCAGGGAGCTGTGCAGACTTCCTGGCGGATTGTGGTAGACGAAGACTCGTTGAATGTGGTCAATGGCTGTGGCAGGATGTGGGATAGTGGAAAGAACGATTCCCGTAATCAGCTTGTGGCCTATGCGGGCAAAAAACTGCAGCCTTTCACTAGATATTATTGGAAAGTAATCTGCAGCGACATGGAATATAAGGAGACTGCTTCTCCTGTCTCTTACTTTGAAACGGGCATGATGGGGATGCAACATTGGCAAGGTGCTTGGATTGGCGATGGCAAGGATATTCATTATGGGCCTGCCCCTTACTTCCGAAAAGAGTTCAAGACCGGCAAAAAGGTAAAGTCAGCGCGTGCTTATATTGCCGCTGCTGGACTATATGAGCTTTACATCAATGGCGAGAAGATAGGAGACCACTGCCTTGCCCCTCTCTATACCCGCTTTGATCGCCGCAACTTGTATGTGGCTTATGATGTGACTTCACAATTACAGAATGGTGACAACGCTATTGGCGTACTTTTGGGTAACGGCTGGTATAACCATCAATCCAAAGCAGTGTGGGACTTCGACCGTGCCCCTTGGCGCAACCGTCCCACTTTCTGTCTGGACTTGCGCATTACCTACACCGATGGAAGCGTGGAGACTATTCCCACCGATCTCAGTTGGCGGACAGCGTCGGGTGCAATCACTTTTAATAGTATCTATACTGGCGAGCACTACGATGCACGTCTGGAGCAGAAAGGATGGAGCACTCCGGAATTCGATGATTCCAAGTGGCGCGGAGTAGCCTATCGGAGTGTACCTTCTTCCAATGTCACTGCCCAGCAAGTACATCCCATCCGTAATGTAAAGATTTTCCCCGCCGTCTCTTTCCGCAAAGTGGACGAGAAAACATACATCTATGATTTCGGGCAAAATATGTCCGGTGTGACTTGTATTCATGTTTCGGGTGAACGGGGAACGGAGGTCAGAATCAAACATGGCGAACGCTTACATCCAAATGGCCGCCTCGATCTCTCGAACATTGATGTCTACTTTCGAGGCGATAAGGAGAAAGACCCTTTTCAGACGGACATTCTCATTCTGAGTGGAGAAGAGGATGAGTTCATGCCCCGATTTAATTACAAGGGATTTCGTTATGTGGAGGTAGTGGCAGATAAGCCTATTGAGCTTGACCAAAACAGCTTGATTGCTTACTTCATGCACAGTGATGTGCCGGCAGTAGGTAGCTTGGAATCTTCGAGTCCACTGATAGGCAAGCTGCTCCATGCTGCCAATCACTCTTACCTTTCCAATCTGATGGGCTACCCCACCGATTGCCCTCAGCGCGAGAAGAACGGTTGGACTGGTGACGGTCATTTTGCCATTGAGGCAGCATTTTATAACTTTGATGGAATTACCGTTTACGAAAAATGGTTGGCCGACCATCGTGACGAACAGCAGCCCAACGGAGTGCTGCCCGATATTATTCCAACTGGTGGATGGGGATATGGTACAGACAACGGGCTGGACTGGACTAGTACTATTGCCATCATCCCTTGGAATATCTACCTCTTCTACGGTGATAGCAAGCCCTTGAGCGATTGTTACGAGAGCATCAAACGTTATGTGGATTATGTGGAGCGTATCTCTAACAATCATCTCACTACGTGGGGGCGCGGAGACTGGGTGCCGGTGAAGTCAAAATCCAATAAAGAGCTGACTTCCTCGGTCTACTTTTATGTAGATACCAAGATTTTGGCCGCTGCTGCCAAACTCTTCGGCAAACAGGCCGATTACGAATATTATAATGCCTTGTCGGAGGAGATAAAGCAAGCTGTCAATGATAAGTTCCTGAATCGAGAAACAGGCATCTATGCCGAAGGTTCACAAACCGAATTGAGTGTTCCCTTGCAATGGAAGATTGTGCCCGAAGAGTTGATAGGAAAAGTGGCAGCTAACTTGGCACATAAGGTAGAGGAGGACGGTTTTCACTTGGATGTGGGTGTATTAGGAGCTAAAGCTATTCTGAATGCACTCAGCGAAAATGGTTATGCTGAAACAGCTTATAAGGTGGCTGTACAGGACACTTATCCTTCATGGGGTTGGTGGATGGTGAACGGTGCCACTACGCTGCTCGAGAACTGGGATTTGCAGGCTACTCGTGACATCTCGGACAATCATATGATGTTCGGTGAAATAGGTGCTTGGTTCTACAAGGGGCTGGGAGGTATTTTCCCTGATCCCGCGCAACCTGGTTTTCAAAACCTTCTGCTCCGTCCCCATTTCATAAAGGAATTGAAACGGTTTGAAGCTCGTCATCGGTCGCCTTACGGTGAAATTGTTTCTCGCTGGGAATGGAAAGGGAAATGTGTGCATTATGAAGTTACAGTGCCCGCTAACAGTACAGCTACACTCACTTTACCTGACAAGGCCGAGAATGTACGGGTGGTGGAACTGGCGGCAGGAAGATATGAGTTTATTGTAAAGTGACCCTGTACTTTTCATTTATGCTTGCAAATATGTAATTAGCGGGTTTGCCACGTTATTGTGGCATAACTCGCTAATTTTTATAGTCGGTATGTTAAGGGATGGCTTTTTCATTCTTATAGCCTGATCTTTCCCTCCAACCGTATATCTTCCGATGAAGCCCCTATCAGCAGCTTCACCGTTCCGGGTTCTACAACGAACATCTGCTTTCCTTCGTTCCAATAGCCGAGCTCCTCTTTGGGAACGGTAAGCGTCACTTCCCGGCTTTCACCAGCCTTGATGGGGATACGCTTGAAGGCGCGCAACTGCTTGGAAGGACGTTCCACTTTGGAGTCCGGATAGCTGGCATAGAGCTGTACGACTTCTTCTCCGTCGCGTCCGCTGGTATTCTTCACTGATACCGTCACGCGGATGTTCTTCTTGTCTTGCTTGAAGGATTCAATCTTCTCGTATGCAAAGTCGGAATAGCTCAGACCATAGCCGAAAGGATAGAGCACCGGGCCCTGGTGGTACATATACGTGCGTCCGTTGCGGATGTCGTAGTCCATTATGTCGGGTAGGTCAGTGATGTCTTTCACCCACGTCTGTACGGTACGTCCGGCTGGATTCACCTTGCCGAAGAGTACGTCGGCCAGTCCGTTGCCCTGCTCCTGACTGCAGTGGGTGATGTGGACGATGGCAGGCACGTGCTCCTGGCTCCAGTTGATGGTGTAGGGGAAGCTGCTGACGAGCACCAGTATGGTATTGGGATTGGCCTTGAGCACCAGCTTCACCAAGTCTTCATCGGGCAGCATCAGCGATTTGCGGTCCACGGCTTCGCGGCCGTCACTGGGGACGGGAGAGAACTTCCAGTCCGCACGCGTGCCGTAAGGATGGTTTCCTACACACACGATGGCAACGTCGGCGGCTGCAGCAGCCTTTTCTGCCTGGCCCATGCGGTTGTCTTCGGCGTGGATGATTTCGGTTCCTTCTTTCACAGCATTGCGTATGCCACTCAGAATCGTTGTTTCGTAAGGCGGGGTACCACTATACCAATCTTGCACGATTTTGTCCGAATACGGGCCTATAACGGCTATTTTACGCAGCTTTCCGGCATCGAGTGGCAGGAGTTTTTTGTTTTTCAATAACACCACGGACTTGGCGGTGACTTCCCGTGCCAGCCTGCGGGCTTCTGCTGTCATGAAAGGCGGTGTCTCCGTACTGTTCTTTCCGATAGAGAGATAAGGGTTACGGGAGTTGTCCCCGTCCAGCAAGCCGAGCTTGAGGGCGACGAAGATGTTCCCGCGGATAGCCTTGTCGATGTCGACTTCGGTCAGTAATCCCTTTTCCAGAGCTTCCTTGACGTAAGGAACGTATGCGTCGAGAAATTGTCCTGTGGTGGCTTTTACTACGGCAGCGGCACCCTCCGCAAAGCTCGGAAAACTCTTGTGCGCTTCAATCAGCAGTTTCAGGGCACCGCCGTCCGTACAGATGATACCGTTGTTGCCCCACTGCTTGCGGGTAATCTCTTCGAGGCAGGGATGGATGGACATGGGGATGCCGTTCCAACTGTTGTAGGCGGCCATGAAGGCACGGCTGCCTCCCTCAGTGATACCTTTATAGAAAGGATAAGCGTAGTATTCATGGAACAGCCGCGTGTCGAAGTCGGAGGAAGTGCTGTCCCGTCCGTCCTCGTTACTATTAGCAAGGAAGTGTTTCATCAGAGAGGCAGTTTTCCAGTAGCGGGGATGATTGCCTTGCAGGCCGCGTACGCTGGCAATGGTGAGTTGGGCGGTGAGGAAAGCATCTTCTCCGAAACTCTCCTCGGTACGTCCCCAGCGCGGGTCGCGGGCAAGGTCGGCATTCGGAGCGCGCATCACGAGGGCATGACGCTTGTTACCGGTGGTCTGCATGTAGTAGCGGGCTTCTTCAGCGGCTTGTTCCGCTACTTTCTGCACCAAATCGGTGTCCCATGTGGAGCCCAGACCGTAGGACTGGGGGAATATGGTGGTGGGGCAGTCGGTAGGGACTACTTTCCCGTCTTCCGTTCTTTGGCGTCCGCCCCACATGGCAGGCCCGCCGAGGGTCAGCCCGTGCAGTCCTTCGTAGTGTCCGCAACGGGGAATGTTGAGGCGGGGGACACCGAGGTCGGTGGAAAGAAGGTTTATCTTTTCATCCAATGTCAGGATGGAAAGGAGATGTTCCACGCGCTGTTCGTCGGTGAGCGTGGTATCTTGAAAGGCTTGTGTGTGTTGTGCGCTTGCCTGTAAGCCGAATAGCAGGGGCAAGGCGAGGAACAATAACTTGTTTCGCATGGGGTATTAGGGTTTAATGTGTTTGATATACCGGTTATGGGATTGATATCCGTTGTAACTGTCCGTCCTGCGGCAGGCAGAGCAATCCTTCAGCTTTCTTTTCGTCTGCCAGATACTTCTTCCACGTAATCTTGTCCCATTTCATCTGATCTGTGCATTGTGCCACGGGGATATGGGGGATGGCCGAACCGTCCTTTACAAGAATGACGATGGGCAGGGTGCCGCACTCGATATGGTTCCATCCCGGAGCATACACCTTTCCGGTCTGGTAGTCTATCCATTTCTGCCGTCCGGGGAGGTAGACATCCCGTCCGCTGCCCTCTTCGAGCATGGGTGCCACGAGGAGGTTGGAGCCGAACATGTACTCGTCCTCTACCAGCCATGCACCCGGGTCGTCGGGATACTCCAGCAGCAGGGCGCGGAGCATCGGCCAGCCGTTTTCGGTGCACTCTTTGGATTGTGCATATACGTAGGGCATCAGTTTGTACTTCAGTTCGGCACAACGGCGGAAATAGTCTGTGAACTCTTTCCCGTAGTACCACGGCTCGGTGGGAGGTGCTCCGTGCACGCGGCTGTGGCTGGTGAGGAAGCCGAAGGGCAGCCAGCGGCGGTAGAGGCTTTCGGGGCTTTGGGTCACGAAGCCGCCTATGTCATTGCTCCAGAAGCAGAATCCGCTCAGTCCGATGGAGAGGCCGCTGCGGATGGTTCCCTCGAAACCGGTTTCGGTAGTGGCGGCGTCACCGCCCCAGTGCAGCGGGTAGCGTTGTGAGCCTGCCCATGCGGAACGTGCCCAGATAATGTTTTCGCCGTGTATCTTCTTGATTACCTCGGCCACGGTCTTGTTGTAGCGCAGGGGATAGAGGTTGTGTTCGTATAGTCCGCTACGGCCGTTGGCATAGATGGCATCCAGCGGAGCACCTTCACCGAAGTCTACTTTGATGGCGCCTACACCCATTTCAATCAGGTTGCCGAGCTTCTCTTGATACCACTGCACGGTTTCGGGGTTGGTGAAGTCCAGCACCACGTCCTCGTAGGGGAGCTGTCCCTTGCCGTTGCGCACGTACAGACCGCGTTCTACCAACTCGGGGAAGAACTTGTTTTTCGGAGTGAAGTAGGGAAGTTGCCAGAGGCAGGTGCGGAAGCCTTGTGACCTTAGGTCGGTGAGCATCTGCCGGGGATTGTCGAAGCGGTCGGCGGCAAAGGCGTAGTCGCATTGCCAGTCCACGCTGAACCAGCCGGTATCGAAGTGGATGACATCGCTCGGTATCTTGTTCTCACGCAGTTTCCGGGCTACGTCGCGGCCCTCTGCTTCGCTGAAGTAGGTGATGCGGCTCATCCAGGTGCCGAAGCTCCACAAGGGGGGCATTTCGGGCCGTCCTACCAGTGCGGTGTATTCGCTCAGCATCTCCTTCGGCGAACCTAGGAAGATGAAGATGTCCATCGCTTCGTCTGCCATGAAGAGTTTGGTGGCTCCGATGTAGGAACAGCCGAAGTCGCAGGTCACGGGGGCGGAAGTGTGCATGAACATGCCGTAGCCACGGTTGCTGAAGAAGAAGGGGATGGGCTTGTACATGTCCGGGGTTTCGGGGCCCTGCGGGTCGGTGACAAAGAGGTTGACCTTCTGCCCGGCCTTGTTCAGTGCGGTGGCGGACTCGCCGCAACCGTAGATTTTCTCGTTCGGCGCGAGGCTGAATACGGGATTGATGCTGCGTGAGTTGTCCGAGCCGCGCTTGATGAAGCTGAATGGAGGTACCTTGACCTGCGTAGAGTCGTTGTCGCTCCAGCAACGGGTCTGTGTCAGCAGGCGTCCGTCGGCGTCTTTCAGTACCAGACGCCAGGGATAGTTCTGGATGAGCAGGCTGCCGTATCGGGAGGTGTACAGCGTACCTTTGTCCGTCTTCTCGGCTTTCCAGAAGGAGCGTCCGTCGGCGGGCTTTCCTATGAGCATGGGGTCGTCAGCATCTTCTTTCGGCACGATGGGCGAGGTGAGCATACGGATGCGGAGGGTACGTTCGCTGACCGGCTCGACGGTGAACGTCAGTTGCGGGTTATTGTCGTAGGCGGTCTCCGGGAAGTCCAGCGACTGGAGGGGCTGGTGCAGGTAAGTGTTTGCATTGAATGCCTGGCGGGGCATCAGTTGCTGGCGTTTCCACTGGACGGTTCCTTTACCGGTGGAGGTGTCGAACGATACCAGACTGTCGGCGAAGAAATAGGTGTTGCTGAGGTCCAGAAAATCCTGGCTCATGTCTTTCGACTGGGAAAGCAGGTATTGCACGCCGGCATTTGTTTTCAGTTGGGCATGCGCAGGCAGGGTGGCAGTTGCTGCCAGCAGCATAAAAGCTGCCCCTTTCATCAGTTGTCTCTCTTTCATGATAAATATATGATTTACGGTTACTGTTTCGATGCCGTAAAAGTAGAGAAATCCACACAGATGAAAGGGGTGGGTATGTTGCTTATGTAGGGCTGAAATGTTTATTTGGAAGCTTTCTTCCCGTAGAAACACATGAAATATACCCCGATAATCACAAACGGGATACTGAGCCACTGGCCCATGTTCAGCGTCATGCTGTCCTCAAAGTTCACCTGGTTTTCTTTCAGGAACTCGATGAAGAAACGGAAGGTGAAAATCTCCGTCAGGCAGAGTCCGAAGAAGAAACCGCGGTGATAGGGCAGGGAGGCTTCGGCCTGCACGGTGGTTGATTTCCGCTTGGTGGTGCTGAAATCTGTTTCGAGCTTGGTCTCTTGTTTCTTCTGTCCGCGTTTGTATAGCCAGACCATCCCCAGGAAGAAGATGAAGTAGGCGATGGCTTCGTAGAGCTGTGCCGGATGGCGGGGCAGCATGTCTTCGCGCTCGAAGATGAATGCCCAGGGCACGTCGGTCGGTTTGCCGATGATTTCGGAGTTCATCAGGTTGGCAAGGCGGATGCAGCAGGCGGTGATGGGAGTGGCAACGGCTATCATGTCGAGCACGTCCATGTAGTGCATCTTCGTCTTGCGGCAGTACATCCAGAGGGCGATAATCAGGCCCAGCGTGCCGCCGTGGCTGGCAAGGCCGGTGTAACCCGTCATTTTCCATCCTGCGGCGGTCTGCTTGATGGGGAGAATCATTTCAACGAAGTGGTCTTGGTAGTAGGCCCAGTCGTAAAATATGCAGTGGCCCAGTCGTGCGCCTATCAGTATGCCGAAGAAGCAATAGAAGAAAAGAGGTTCGAATTTCTTTTCGTCTATTTTGCGGTCGCGGTACTGGTGTTGCACGATAAGGTAGGCAAAAGCGAGGCCGATAATCCATAACAAACCGTAGTAGCGGATGGATATGCCGAAGAAGTTGAATAGTTCGGGGTCGGGGTTCCAGTTGATGGTGAGTAGTGATAACATATTTATGAAGAATTAAATTACTGAATTACGGGGTTGTTCGGGACAAAGGTATGAAATTATCTCGTTTGGCAGTTCATCGTGGCAGTTTATTTGAATTTCTCCGCCACCATCCTATACGTCGGCACCTCAATCCCTTGTTCCTCTGCAGCCGTAATCATGTCGAACAACAAGCCTTGTACTTCGCTCTGATGTCCTTTGGCCATATCTTTCTGCATGGAGGCGGTACTTTCAGGGGCGAGTTTGTCTATTACTTTGAGGTTATACTGCACGATGTCTTCCTTGAATTCTATACCCAACTTCCTGCCCAAAGCTGCACTCTCTTGTGACAGTCCGATAAAGGTGTCGCGCACTTTGCCCGGTTTCTGGACTTCGCCCATAGGTACGTCGTAATAGGCTCCGGTGACGGCCATAGCAGAAATAAAGGACCACTTGACGAATGTGTCCCGGTTGATGTCGTCGGAGATTTCGGCTTTGATGCCGCTTTCCTGCAAATCGCGTTGCACGGCTTCCAATGTTTCACGGGAAACAATCGTGCTGCGGTGTGCTCCGTAGACGAGCCGGAAAATCTTTCCCATCTGCGTGATTTCTCCCCGTCCGGATACGAATCCTACGATGTAGATGCAGCCGTCGAGCACCGTGACGCCGGGGACCAACCGCTGGATACGGGGACCGGTTCCGTAAACATTCAGGATGGGGATTACCACTGTACGCTCGTGTGAGGCACGTTTGATGAGTTCCGTAATGGAGTCTACGGAATAACCTTTGACGCAGACGAAGATAACATCCGCTTTGCCTTGGAATTCTTCTGCGGTAAATGCCGCCACTTTCAGACAATGTTCACCTTTCAAATCGGAGTGCAGTTGCAGACCGTTCCCGCGTATGGCGGCAAGGTGTTCGCCACGTGCAATGCAAGTGACGTCTTTGCCGGATAATGAAAGAAAGGCGGCGATGCTTCCGCCTACGCCGCCGGTACCTGCTATGAGGTATTTCAGATTACTGTTTGCCATTTGTTGTGTATGGTTTATTGAACGTAGTTTTCCTTTTCCATATAGTAAAGCCCTTCGCCCCGGTCACCGTTTTCCATGTCTTCCAGCTCTACTTTGAAGATGCGGTAGGGAAGGTCTTTTTTGGGATGCTTGGGCATGTCTACTGTCAATAGATAGGCGTTGCCATATTCGTTGCTGTCGAAATATTCTTTTATTTCCTGCTTCATCAGCACGGGGACTTTCTCGCCGTCTATCCAGACGGTGACTTTCAGTTGCCCGGGGCGGGGAGCCATCTGGCATTCTCTGGCTTCTTTGTTTTGTTCTTGTTGCTCAATGTCACTCAGGTTTTCACCGTGTACCAATGACTCGGGCTTTGTTTCTTTCATCCATTGGTAGGTACGTGTCAAGCTCATGGGACGGACGTATATCTGATAAGTAGGCATGGCTCCGGGGATGCAGAAAGCACGCAGGCCATAAGCTTCCATACGATGATAACGTATGTCGAGTGTAGTGTCGCGGTCGGCGATGAAATCCCAGGCCCAGAACTCCAGGCGGTGTTCAGTCTCGGGCAGCCCGCTTTTCATGGCAATGTGCGCATAGGAGGGCAGATAAATAGAGGCTGCACTTTGATATTTCCCTTTGGGTATACGGGCCGTGTAATGCCCGTCTTTGTCGGTTATGGCTTCTATGATGTCATTGAACTGCGGGTTTTGCCACCAGACGCTGGCACTGTCTATCGGCTGTCCGTTGTAATCAGTCACCCGTCCGTGAATGGTTACCGAGTCTTGCTGTTGTGCATAAACGGCAGTACAGGACAATAAGAATAAAAGGAAGATAATCTGTTTCACAGTATTGTTATTGTATGGAGTTTATTAGAAAATGGCAATGTACTTTCTTTGTACATTGCCATCTGGAATGAATATCATTACACATTGAACCTGAAGTGCATGATGTCCCCATCCTGCACCACATACTCCTTGCCTTCCACACCCAACTTTCCGGCTTCGCGCACGGCTGCTTCGCTGCCATACTTGATATAATCCTCATACTTGATGACCTCTGCCCGGATAAACCCTTTCTCGAAATCCGTATGGATAACGCCGGCGCATTGCGGTGCTTTCCATCCCTTGCGATAGGTCCATGCCTTTACTTCCATCTCTCCGGCAGTGATGAAGGTTTCGAGGTTCAGCAGGCTGTAGATAGCTTTAATCAAACGGTTGCAACCGCTCTCTTTCAGTCCCAGGTCTTCGAGGAACATCTGTTTTTCCTCGTATGTCTCCAGTTCGGCAATATCGGCCTCGGTCTGGGCGGAGATGATGATGAGTTCCGCATCCTCGCCCTTGATGGCTTCACGCACCTGCTCTACGTACTGGTTGCCGCTGGCGGCACTGACGTCATCCACGTTGCAGACGTAGAGCACAGGCTTGGTAGTAAGCAGGAACATCTGCTTGGCGCATTGTTCCTCGTCGTCGTTCTGCGGAATGACGGTGCGGGCGCTTTGTCCTTGTTCCAGGGCATCCTTGTAGCGGAGCAGGAGTTCGTACTCTATCTTTGCCGCCTTGTCGCCACCCACTTTGGCAATCTTCTCTACACGCTTGATGCGGTTTTCCACCGTGTCGAGGTCCTTCAGTTGCAGCTCTGTGTCGATGATTTCTTTGTCGCGTACGGGGTTCACCGAGCCGTCCACGTGGACGATGTTGCCATTGTCGAAGCAGCGCAGCACGTGGATGATGGCGTCGCACTCGCGGATGTTGCCCAAGAACTGGTTGCCGAGTCCTTCACCTTTGCTGGCGCCCTTCACCAGTCCGGCAATGTCGACGATGTCGCACACGGCGGGTACGATACGCCCCGGGTGAACCAGCTCGGCGAGACGGGTCAGTCGTTCGTCGGGTACGGACACTTGTCCCATTTGGGCGTCGATTGTACAGAACGGGAAGTTTGCCGCTTGTGCCTTTGCGCTGCTCAAGCAGTTGAAAAGAGTGGATTTTCCTACGTTGGGAAGGCCCACGATACCAGCTTTTAATGCCATAGTGTTATCTTGTTTTTTTAGTTATTGTTCAGTTAATTGGATGCAAAGATAGTGCAAACCGAATGCAGAATAAAATGAACTCGTTCATTTTTTATGCTGAGGTGCAGCCTATCTTCGCTTTTTTAAGCAAAGATAGTGCAAACCGGACAAACTTACTGAAAAATAGCTGATTTTTGCATACACCAACGAAGAAAGGAGGAGATGGGAGAGCCGCCGGAACGGTATTTAGAAATTCGTATTGAACGTGTTAATTTGCATTAAAAGCATGATGATGAAACGATAAATTGATAGTTTTGTCGCAATTATAATTTAAGTATCATTCTATAAATCAATGCAATTATGAAAAACAAAGTAAGAAAAATTCTGATGATTTTCTCATGTCTCATCGGTCTGTCTTTTACATTATCTGCACAGAATCCTTATCTGCCGCTTTGGGAGTTTATTCCTGACGGTGAGCCCTATGTGTTTGAGGATCCTGACTGCCCCGGCAAGTACCGTGTCTATATTTATGGCTCGCACGATAATCTCAAGTGGATGTATTGTGGACGTGACCAAGTGGTGTGGTCGGCACCCGTAGAGGACTTGACCCGTTGGAGATATGACGGCGTGATATTTAAAGTCAATGAGTCGCCCGAGCTGTATAAACTGAATGCTGATGGGACCGACGACGTGCTTTTTGCCCCTGACGTGACAGTAACTACCGATGCCGATGGTAAGAAAACTTATTACCTCTTTCCGAATAATCAAGGTGGCGGGCGCAATTCCATGATTGCCAAAAGCGACCGTCCCGATGGTCCGTTTACAGTATGCAATTGGAACAAGGAACGTCCTCGTGAGACTTTCGGTTGCTTGGGATTCGACCCCGCAGTGTTTGTTGACGATGATGGACGCGTGTATGGTTATTGGGGATTTGGCATTTCGCATGGCGCGGAGTTGGACCCTGCTACCATGTGCACGGTAAAGCCCGGTACCGAAGTGGTGGAGAACATGATTTCGGGCTATCGGCAGGAAGGTATATTCCGCTTCTTTGAGGCATCTTCTATCCGCAAGATTGAGGATAAGTATGTGTTTATCTATAGCCGTACTACCGCTGAGGGTGAAGATGGCCTGCCAAACGCCAGCAACTATACGTTGGCCTATGCCTACAGCGAGCATCCCTTGGGCCCGTGGACCTATGGTGGGACAATCATCGATGCGCGGGCGCGCGAATATGATGAAAAAGGCAATGTGATAGCTTCGGCCATGCCCGGTGGAAATACGCATGGCAGTATCTGCAAGATAGGTGAGCAATGGTACGTGTTCTATCATCGCCAGATAGGTACCGATTGCTATGCACGCCAAGCTATGGTGTCGGCCATTGATGTAAAGGTGGAAAAGGGAAAAGGCGGGAAGGTCGTGATTTCACGCGGGGAATTCAACTCTGAGGGTTTCCTTCTTGAAGGGCTCAATCCTATGCAGCGCATCTCGGCCGGACTGGCTTGTTGGCACACCAATCCCGGAGGAATCAAAGAGGTCTATCCCCATTATGTCTACACGGGGTCTTACATCCGGCCTGTGTACCGGGATAATAATCCCTATGCCGGTGATAACAACCACAAAATCCCGTTCGCTCCGGTGGTGAATAACACAAGCGGGTCGATTGTAGGATATAAATACTTGAATATGAGTGCCGTTCCGCAAGATAAGCCTTTGCAGATGCAGTTAAGGTTGAAGGCTGAAGATACCGACGGGCGCATCCGCATCATGCTGGGTAGCCCTTGGACAACAAAAGGTGGTGTAGAGATAGGACTTGTGGATGTGAAGGCTGGCAGCACTTGCAGGGAGTTTTATGCTCCGCTCTCTATTCCGGCAAAGCTGCATAAGGGAAAGCAGCCGCTCTTCTTTGTCTTCGAATCAGAAACCGAAGGCCAGTCCATCTGTGAGTTTTATGATTTCCTCATGTTGGCACGCCCATAAGCCTTTATACTTATGGAGGCGGATACTTATCTTGTAAGACCTTCTAAATAGAGCTATTGTATTAGTTCACAGTACTGAACACTTTGTTACACCCCGTCGGAACAGATTGTTTCTCTTGTATGAAACGACTTGTTTCGACGGGATAAAACGATTTGTTCCGTTATAGGAAACACTTTGTTTCCTTATAGAGAACACTCTGTTCCATTATAGGAAACAAACCGTTTTCATAGTCGGAAATGAAATGGGGCATATGCTTCATTGATACCGCTATTACTTTTCCTCCTCGAATATTCGGTTGAAAACTTGCCGCAGCTGTCCTTCGTCTGCGATAATGGCTTGGAGCTTCTTCAGCTGTTCCGCATTCTTGCCCTCGGGAAACCAGAGCTTCAGATAACCGCCGGGTGCATATTTTGCCATGAGATGCTGATGGAACCGCTGGTAGTGCCACTCCTTGTCGGCGGCAGGATTCTGTTTCAATCCGTACTGCACGGTGCGGCGCAGGGTGATGTCCGGGTCGATGATACGGTCCGCTTCGGCAACAATCTTGCCGTAGATGCTACGAGGTTCGTGGTCTGTAGAGGCCCGGTGGTCCTCTACGGCTTCTTTCATGAGGAGGATTTCCGTGTCGGAGAACCATTGCCGCAGGGTGGAGTCCGCCATCAGTATCTCGCCGGAGACAAGGTGGTGGGTGGCGCGGTCGCGGCACAGTCCCGTGTCATGGTAGGCGGCAATGACGTATGCCAGGCGTTCGTCCGCTTCGGGATATTGCCGGGCGAGGGCAAGGCTTTCTTCGATGACGGTGCGGACGTGTGAGAGGTTGTGTGCCTTGTCAAACTCCTTGTAACGGGGGATGATTGCTGTCTCGATGTAGGTAATGAGGGGCTTGGGTATCATGTGGCATTCCTTTTTCGGGTAAAGGTACGAATAATAACCGATAGCTGAATAACGAGGAGCAGGGAATGGCTCATAATCAGGTACCGATTACTATCTGTCTGTTTACTTAATGTTCCAAAGACTGCTCGTAGCTTTTCCCGTTGGCGTCAGTCACCACGATTTTTATTTTCTTTGCTTTATCGCTCGGTTTTGTAGAGAAAAAGAAATAAGCATTCTTGTTAGCTTGGCGACCACGTTCCTTCATATCCTTTCCCTCTGTGACAGCTTTGCGCTGCAGGAAGAAATCATAATCAGGATCCATGCCTTTATACTGCTTCATTTCGCCTTTCAACTTCCCGTCTTCGTAGTATTCCACTTTCCAGCGGTTATCCCAATTCCATACCTTGACGCAGAGTTCGTCTTCATGGCCGGGTACTGTACCCACGGGATAGTAACGGAACTGATAGTCACGGTCATGTCCTAATGACTTGAAATAATTTGCAATTCCGTTCTTGCCGGATTCGAATACTTGGTAGCCAATAGGGGTACCGTCTTTGCTATAGATGCCGTCCCATAACCACCACGCGCCTCCGATGGAGGCGATATTGTACTCACGAATGTTGTTTCTGATTTGTGTGTTGCATTGTACATGGGTGTGACCACTGAGAATATCTACCTTATAACCCTCGAAAAGGTCGAGTAACTCGGCTACGCGTCCCAACTTGTAGTTCTCGTTATAGAAGTATGCCGGAGCATGCATGCAAACAAACAGATGAGCCCCTTTGGGGACGTACTGCAGATAGCTCTTCACCCAATTGAGCTGCTGATCATTGAGCCCCACCTCATACTTCTTGTTTCCTTTATAAAGGATATTGTCCAAAACGATATAATAGTCTTTTCCAGCATTGAACGCATAGTAAGTGGGTCCAAAGAAATGCCGATAAAGATGTGCACTGGCATCATCGTCGCTCACCTCCTTGTCGTGGTCGTGGTTGCCGATAACCGGATAGATGGGAATTTGGATCTTTGCTATCTCTTGCTTGATGTGGGGAAACATTTCCAGGTTATCCCATAAGATGTCGCCCAAGAAGATGGCGAAAGCAGGAATATTCTGGCTCATATATTCAAAGCCCACTTGCTTGAGGTCGGGGAAAGCTTCCGTTTCAAGCCGATGGAATGCGTTCTCTCCGCGCGGTTGTGTATCGGCTGCTGCCATCATGGCGTATTTGCCTCCTACTGTTCCCCAGCGATGGAGCTGGAAATCGTGGCTGTTCTCGTTCAGAGTCTTATAGAAGACGGGAGTACCCCCGTTGCAAGGAGCCATATAGCCTGAAGGTGTCACTACATAGATAAAGTGGGCCTTCTCATCAGCATCAATCATATAGCTTCCGTCTTCACTGGTAAGAGCGAATGCGGTGCCATCGGTTACTACAACTTTGGCCAGCCCCTTGCCGTCGGCCATGACTTTGCCTTTAATCTCTTTAGCTTCTGCCCCTATTGCCATAAGCAGCAATGCGGCGTAAAAAATGTTCTTTTTGTTCATTGCTTTTCTCTTTCAATTATTTGTTGTTTGAATTGAGAGCAAAAATAGGTGAGTGAAATTACTTCGTCGTTTCTATGGGGTTACGTTCAAGTTACATATGTCGGGCTCTCATCCGGTGTCATATCAAAATCACAGAAGTGACACAAGTCTGTAATACAGCATCCATTCTTTTGCAGCCGAAATTAAAATCATCATAGAAACTAATGAAAACAAGAATGATTAAATCCTTTGTGTGTGTCTGTGGGCTGCTTGTTTCGTTGAATGTAGTCGCAGCTTCACTGAAACCCGTCAAAGGTAAAGTGGTGGACCGGTTCAATAATCCACTTCCCGGTGCTACAATTCAAGTGACCCATTCTCCCGAGAAAACCATTACCGATGTGGACGGCAACTTCAATTTTGAAACCATCGAAGACGCGGAACTCATCGTATCCTACATCGGCTTCCGTACCCTCAAGCTGAAGACTGCAGGGGAGAACTTCATTCATGTGGTACTGGATGAAGACTCACAATTGCTTAACGACGTGGTAGTGGTAGGTTATAGCACTAACAAGAAGGTTAATCTGTCAGGCTCGGTTTCTTCGCTTAACAGCGAGAAGCTTGCAAGCCGTCGAGTATCAAACGTATCTTCGGCTCTGCAAGGCATGGCTGCAGGTGTAACTGTCACTACACAGAGCGGTGAGCCAGGCGGCAATGGCGGTCATATACGTATACGTGGTATCGGAACCTTCGGTGGTGATAGTGCCGCCCCGTTGGTGTTGGTCGATGGCGTAGAAGGAACCATAGATGAAGTGGATCCTAACATCATCGAGTCAGTGTCCGTCTTGAAAGATGCTGCATCTGCATCCATCTATGGCTCACGTGCTGCCAATGGTGTCATTCTGGTGACTACCAAACGGGGTGGCAGTCAAGACAAGTTCAGCATATCCTATAAAGGATATTTTGGATTCCAAGGCGCAACGATGCTTCCTCAAAAAGTGGATGCATTGGAATATATGCAATTGGAAAATGTGGCAGCAGGTAACGACGGATCCGACCTGCCCTATAGTGATGAATATATAAGGGAATATGTGGCTGGCATGGCTACTGACCCGGACATCTATCCTAATACAGACTGGCAGGACTTGATTCTTACAGAAAACGGATTCAACCATGGGCATACGCTTACTCTGACTTCTTCATCAGAACGTATCAAGACACTTACTTCTATAGGGTATCTGGACCAGACGGGTATAGTGGTCAATTCCTCTTACCGTAAAATCTCTGTACGCAACAATATGGACATCAAGCTTAGCGACCGTCTGGACATGAAGTTTGACATACAAGTAAGCAATGCCAATAAAAATAGTTCTCCCTACGAAGGACATGCCTTCAATTATATGAACACCCGAACCCCGAACATTGTCAATCAATTTACTACTGGTCTTTATAATGGGGCAAATGGTCTGATGGGCAATAACCCCGTGCTGTTGTTGCGTGAAGGCGGTATTGTGAAAAACAATGTTATCCGTGCTACCATGGCGATGGCTCTGACCTATAAGATTCTCGATGGATGGAATGTGTCAGTTCAAGCCACTCCACGTTATATCACCAAGAATAACCATAACTATAAGAATTCTGTCACCACGTATGGTGACCCGGAAGGTACTACCAGCTTCAAGAGCGGCGAAACCTACAACTCGCTTACAGAATCGGCCTACCGTTACTTCTACTGGAACACACAGGCACTGACCAACTATGAGAAACAGCTGGATGACCACTACTTCAAAGTAATGGCAGGTATGGAGTGTCAGACCTATACAGAAAAGACTCTTTCTGCCTATCGTCAAGTATTCAACTTCCCTCAATATGACCAAATTGATGCCGGTAACATTGAGAACATGAACAATGGAGGAGGGGAGTACCAATGGGCCATCAACTCCTTCTTTGGCCGCTTGAATTACAACTACAAGGAACGCTACCTTGTGGAGGCCAATATCCGTACCGACGGTTCTTCCAGATTTGCAGAGGGTAACCGATATGGCGTGTTCCCTTCATTCTCTGCAGCATGGCGCATCAGCGAGGAACCCTTTATGGAATCTATACGCGATAGAGTGGATAATCTGAAATTACGTGCCTCTTGGGGCAAACTGGGCAACCAGAATATCGGAAGTTCCTATTATCCCACTACTCAGCAACTCTCTACGGGCTCTATATCTATGGGAGGTAATCTTTACACGACCTCTGCTGTTACCTCGCTCTCCAATAGGGACCTTACATGGGAGACTTCTACCATGACTGACTTAGGCATAGATCTTTCACTGTTCGGCTGTATCAACATCACTGCCGACTGGTATAGGAAGATAACGGATGGTATCCTGATGAAGCTGGACATCCCCAACCACATTGGTATGGGTGCTCCCTTCCAGAATGCCGGCAAGGTAAGAAACCAGGGATGGGAGCTAAGCGTAGGCTACAGCAAGAAGCTGACGAGGGACTTTTCGCTGGATGCCGCCCTTACGCTGAGCGACGTGAAAAACACCATCACCGACATGCGGGGCACAAGCAGCACAAGCGGTGATATTCGTAACCAAGAGGGGTCTTCCATTAACTCCATTTACGGATTGATATGCGACGGTTTCATCAATTCACAAGAAGAAGCGGACGAAATCAATGCCAACTGTCCCCAATTCGGTACAACCGTATATCCCGGTGACCTGAAATACCGGAATGTCAGCGGAGACAACAAAATTACTACAGATGACAAGACGATTATCGGAAGTACAGTTCCACGCTATAGTTATAGCTTTAATTTAGGAGTGGGATACAAAGGAATTCGTCTTTCGGCTTTCTTGCAAGGAGTTGGCAAGGCCGACGGTTATCTCAATTCCTACTACGTGATGCCTTGCTATCAGGGAGGAACCTACCGCAAGGAACACCTTGACTATTGGACGGAGCAGAATCATGATGCATCCACGCCTCGCCTCTCTTATAAGAGCAGTAACAACACCTATACATCATCCTTCTGGATGAAGAGTGCCGCTTACCTGCGTCTGAAGAACCTGCAGCTGGGTTACGACCTGCCCTCCAAATGGATGAAAGCCATCGGACTGAAGTCTGCCTACATTTATGCCAATGCTGAGAATCTCTTGACTTTTACTGACTTTTGGGATGGCTATGACCCCGAAGTCAACTATAACGCATCAGCAACAGATGGGGTATCTCTGGGTGCGGCAAACAATTATCCCCAGACGAAAGCCTTCACTTTTGGCGTTGACATCAAATTCTGATTAGCCGGAATAGGGAAACCGTCTGTATTCAAGAAGACATAAAAAGAAAAAATGATATGAAACGAAACAATATTTATACAGCACTCCTTTCGCTGTCTCTATTAAGTCTCGGTGCTTGTTCACTCGACCTTGAACCACTCACTTCACCGTCTTCTGCCTCTTATCCTTCGAGTATGGAAGAGGCGAATTTCGGTTTGAACGCTGTTTACTCATCTCTGACAGCTTATAGTGCCAGCACCACCACCTGGTGGAAGGTGACAGACAATATTACCGATATTGGTGCTACACGTGTCAACACGGCTATGTATACGGAATTAATCACCTCCGGAGCTTCTGCTGAAAACGCGGTGGCAAACAAGCTTTATAATTGCGTGTATAAGACCGTGGCACGTATCAACCAGCTTCTCGATGCGCTGGATAATCTGCGTGGCACAGCCTCTGATACGGATATAGAGAGTATACGGGCAGAGCTGCTGTGCATACGGGCATTCTGTTATGATCAAGCTTGCCAGCACTATGGAGACTTGCCGTATGTGGTCCACACAGCGGGTATAAATGACAGCCAGACCCCACGTACACCGAGAGAGACCATTGTAGAGAATCTGCTTTCGGATCTTAGCGACGAGTGTTTGGCTAACCTTCCACTCCGCCATAAAGCAGAAAGCTATGGCAGTGCACGCATCGGACGGGTAGCAGCGTATGCGTTACGTGCCCGTATTGCCTTGAATTGGAAAAAGTATGACTTGGCTGCCAGTTCGGCCAAACAAGCCTTGAATTTGGCTAAGGAGGCAGGCTTTGAATTGGAATCCATCAATACACAGTATTGTGGAGAAAGTCATGAGGCAGGAGAGCCAACCGGTCAGACGGCTCTGTTTGGTTATGACGGTGAGGCAAGCAATGAGTGGCTCTGGTCCGTGCAGTATGATGCGGTAATATCCAGTAATAAAACCAAGGAGGCATATTACATGGCTCCACGTACACTGGGAGGATGCGCCTATTTTGGTCCTACACAAACATTTGTTGATATGTTTCAATGCAAGGATGGCAAATCGATTACGGAATCTTCTCTGTATGACTGGCAGAACCCTTGGCAAAACCGGGACCCTCGTCTGGATCTTTTCTGTTTGCGACCTGGTTCACGCATATTCAATCTAGAATTCCAGACTTCCACTACCAGTAAAAAGATTCACGACTATAGCACGGGCAAGGACGTGACAAACATGGAGTCACAGGGAACCAAGGGCGTATACGGTGCCAATGGCACTAAAGGTCCTGCTGGATATCTCTGGAGGAAATATTTGGATATAGCCGAGTTGGAAAGAGCTGCAATCTCCAACCATGAAACCAGTGATCTTAATTGCGGCTTGATGCGTTTAGCAGAGGTTTATCTAATAGAGGCAGAAGCCAATATTGAAATGGCTGATGGCAATCTGGAGTTAGCACGAACGGACATCAATATAATTCGTAATCGTGTAGGAATGCCCGATGTGGTAGTTACTTCGCAGAGCGGACTCCGAAAGGCATTACGTTACGAACGTACTGTTGAACTTTGTAATGAAGGTTTTCGTTGGTTTGATCTCCGTCGTTGGGGTATGGCTTCTACAGTGATGACAGGTAAGATTTATGCTCCCAATCAAAAAGGGCTTATGTCCAATGCCAAGCCTTCATTTGATGACAACTGGCATCCGGCATATTCAGAAGGTAGTTCTTGGGATGGGAAAGCACTGAATCTCCGTGTGTATAACACGATGAAGTATATCAAAGGAAAGGATGAACTTTGGCCGCTTCCCCAAAGTGAGATTGATACAAACAGTGCCATTATAGAAAACAATCCAGGATACTAATCGTGTAAGGTTATTGGTATCTGACGGAAAGGATTTGTTTTTCAAGATATAATAAAAGAGCCGGAATGTGCGAATCATTCCGGCTCTTTTATGAAAGGTTTCGGTTATTGTTGTTAGGAATAAGATTTCTTACTTTAAGAGAGAGTTTGTCAATTACATGTTAGGGTTGTCCATGATTACTGTCATCTCGGGAACCAGTATGTATTCGCTTTTCTTGTTGTTCCATTTATAGTACGTGGTAGTCATCGTCTTGCCTTGGTATGCATAGCGGATGCACATGTCCTTGCCCCATGTATTCTTGGTGCTGTTCCATTTCAGGGCTTCGCTTTCCGTCATGCGGTTCTGGTCGTCGTACTTATAATTGTACTTCATATAGTTGGCAAGCGTGTTTCCGTCCATCTTGTATACGGTCTCTGCCACCTTCATGCCGTTTACTTCTTCCGAATTGTAAATGAGGTTGCTCTTATTGTCGGCTGAGGCATTTAATCCGCAAACTAAGAGAAGTGCTGAAACAATCACTGTTTTTAAAGATACTTTTGCTTTCATGGTTTTATGTCTTTTTTAGTTTAACTTTCTATTTTCTATCAATATGTCATTGATTTCGCTGCAAAGGTACGTATTAAATTGACATAAATATAAATATCAGATTAAATTTTATCAATATGTCAGTAGTGAGGGTTTCGGTATGCTTTCCTTTTGGCAAGATTGGTGAATAAAAAATATCCGGCAGCGAGGTTGCCGGATATTCTGATGAGCAAACTGTATTTGGAAAGGATTGCTTCTGTTGCTTTCTGATTGTAAGTTAAATAAAGTTATTGGGCTGTTTAGTGTGCCTGCAACCAGTTGTTTCCCCACCCACAATCGGCTTTCAGGGGTACGTGCATGCGATATGCCTGCTCCATCTCTTCGATTACGATTTTCTGTACAAGCTCTTTTTCTGCCTCTGGAACGCTGAAATTTAGTTCGTCATGGACCTGTAAAATCATCTTTGCTTTCAGATTGTAAGCTTGGAAGCGCTGATAGATGTGTGCCATGGCTACTTTTATGATGTCGGCGGCACTTCCCTGGATGGGAGCGTTGATGGCATTCCGTTCGGCATAGCCCCGTACCACCCCGTTTCTTGAGTTGATGTCCGGCAGGAAGCGCTTGCGGTGGAAGATGGTTTCCACATAGCCGTTCTCGCGTGCCACCTGGATGCTTTTGTCCATATACTCCTTCACTTGCGGGTAGGTTTCAAAGTAGCCGTCTATCAGCTCTTTGGCTTCCTGGCGAGAAACGCCCATGCGTTCGGCAAGCCCGAAGACGGAGATGCCGTAGATGATGCCGAAATTTGCCGTTTTTGCCTTGCGGCGCATGTCGGCGGTTACGTCGTTTATATCTATCTTATATATCTTGGCAGCGGTGGCGGCGTGGATGTCGTGTCCGCTGAGGAAGGCGTCTATCATGTTCTTATCTTCGCTGAGGTGTGCCATGATGCGCAGCTCTATCTGCGAGTAGTCGGCAGAGAAGAACTCGCAGCCGTTGTCGGGGATGAACGCCTTGCGGATTTCCTTTCCGTCTTCGTCGCGGATGGGGATGTTCTGCAGGTTGGGGTTGCTGGAACTGAGGCGGCCGGTGGCGGTTACCGCCTGGTTGAAGGAGGTGTGTATGCGACCCGTGCGCGGGTTGATGAGCTGGGGTAGGGCATCTATATAGGTGCTCAGTAGTTTCTTCAGTCCGCGGTATTCCAGTATCTTTCCGATGATGTCGTGCTTGCTGCGGTAGCTCTGCAGCACCTCTTCGGAAGTGACGTATTGTCCGGTCTTGGTCTTTTTGGCCTTCTCCACGATTTTCAGCTTGTCGAAGAGCACTTCGCCTACCTGCTTGGCGGAGCTGATGTTGAATGTCTCGCCAGCCATCTCGTAGATTTCCTTTTCAATCTCCTGCAGGCGGACAGTGAAGTGCTGGGACGACTGCTTCAATGCTTCCGTATCGAGCAGCACTCCATTGCTCTCTATATTGACAAGTACGGGCACGAGCGGCATCTCTATTTCGTAGAACAGATGTTCGGCACCTTGCTCCTTCAGTTCCTTTTCCAGCACGTTTTTCAGTTTGAGGGTGACGTCCGCATCCTCGCAGGCATAACGGTAGACATCTTCGGGTGAAAGGTCGCGCATGTTCTTTTGGTTTTTGCCCCGCGCTCCAATCAGCTTGTCGATATGGATGGTCTGATAGTGCAGGTAGATTTCCGCCAGATAGTCCATGTTGTGCCGGAGTTCGGGTTGCAGCACGTAGTGGGCGAGCATGGTGTCGAAAAGTTTGCCTTTCACCTGGACGCCGTAATTTTGGAGGATAATCATATCGTACTTGATATTTTGTCCCACCTTCATGGATTTCTCGTTTTCGAAGAGGGGACGGAACTCGTTTACAATTTTTAAGACTTCCTCTCGTTCGGCGGGAACGGGTACGTAGTATGCACGGTTTTCGGCATCGCTGAAGCTCATTCCTACAAGTTCGGCGTCCATTGGCTCGGTTCCGGTAGTCTCGGTATCTATTGAGAGAATTTCGCTTGTAAGTAACTTTTGAATAATTTCTGCTCTTTTGTCTTCTGTATCAATGAGTTGGTAATCTACATCGAGCATTTCTAACCGCGTCAGGTTTGAATTTTCAGAAACGCCCGTCCCCTCGCCCGCAAAATTTGCAAACAAATCGCCTTGAATCGGGGCGCTGTTTTCGGGAGTGGAGGTTTGCGGCTGGGCAAACAGAGTCCCGGCAAAGAGGTCGGGTACCGGAGAGGTTGGAGTAGGGGAGGACGAATTGCCGCTTCCCTTTTTGAGTACCCGGTCGATGAGTGTGCGGAATTCCAACTCCTCGAAAATCTTGCGGAGTTCTTCTTCGTTCGGTTCTTCGCGGACGAGCGAATCCATGTCGAGCTGAATGGGAACATCTGTTTTGATGGTGGCAAGGAATTTGGAGAAGGTTATCATCTCGCGGTTGGTTTCCACTTTCGTTTTCAGTGCGCCTTTCAGCTGGTCGGTATGTTCCAGCAGATTCTCGATACTGCCGAATTCGGCAATCAGTTTCTGTGCGGTCTTCTCGCCCACGCCCGGACAGCCGGGGATGTTGTCGGAAGCATCGCCCATCAGTCCCAGCATGTCGATGACCTGCTCGGTGGATTGTATGCTGAACTTCGTCTTTACCTCTTCCGTGCCCATAACCTCGAATCCGCCGGTATGCTTGGGGCGGTACATGAAGACGCGGTCTGATACCAGTTGGCCGTAGTCCTTGTCGGGAGTCATCATATAGGTGGTGATGCCCTGCCGTCCGGCTTCGGTGGCGAGCGTGCCTATCACGTCGTCGGCTTCGTAGCCGGATACTTCGAGGATGGGGATGCGGTAGGCGCGGATGATGTCCTTTATAATAGGTACGGAAAGACGGATGGCTTCGGGCGTTTCTTCACGCTGTGCCTTGTATTGCTCGTAGGCTTCGTGGCGGAAGGTGGGACCCGACGGGTCGAAGGCTACTCCTATGTGTGAGGGATTCTCTTTTTTGAGTACTTCTTCCAGGGTATTTACAAAGCCCAGAATGGCCGAAGTGTTGAATCCTTTTGAGTTGATTCTCGGGCTCTTGATGAACGCGTAGTACGCCCGATATATCAGTGCATAGGCATCGAGCAAAAACAGTTTATCGATTGAATTCATACATTTAATCCTTTTTTTCATGGTAAAAGTACAAAAAAATACCGTATTAACCGTTTTATTACTATTTTTGTAGGCAAATAGCGATGCATGGACAACTCATCACCTATAAAATCCCCGATTTCTGAGGAATTGGAGGACTTCAAGAAGCTTTTTGAAAGTGCCCTTTCCAGTTCCAACCTTTTGCTGAGCAGCGTAATTGCGCATATCCGGCAGAAGAACGGGAAGATGATGCGCCCCATTCTGGTGCTTCTGGCTGCGAAGCTTTTTGGCAAGGTATGTCCTGCAACCCTGCATGCTGCGGTTGCGTTGGAACTTCTTCATAATGCCAGCCTTGTGCACGATGATGTAGTGGACGAAAGTACTGAACGCCGTGGACAACTCTCCGTTAATGCCATTTTCAATAATAAAGTAGCCGTACTGGCAGGCGATTATCTGCTTGCAACAGCGTTGGTGCAAGTGGGCATGACCCGTAACCATGACATTATCGACATCGTCTCCTGCCTGGGGCAGGATTTGGCAGATGGTGAACTTCTGCAGCTTTCCAACGTCAGCAATCTCCATTTCTCCGAGGAAGTCTATTTCGACGTTATCCGCAAGAAGACGGCCGTGCTCTTTGCAGCTTGTACGAAGGCGGGCGCTCTCTCGGTGGGGGCCAGCGATGAAAAGGCGGAATCTGCGCGTCTGTTCGGTGAATATATCGGGCTTTGTTTTCAGATAAAGGATGATATTTTCGATTACTCCGAGAGCAAGGAAATAGGCAAACCTACCGGAAATGATATGGTGGAGGGGAAGTTGACTCTGCCTGCGCTTCATGTGCTCAATACCGTGAAGGATAAAACAGCGGAAGAAATTGCCGTAAAGATAAAGAATGGGGAGGCAACGCCTGGCGAAATAGCCCATTTAATTGAATTTACCAAGCAGAATGGTGGTATAGAGTATGCTTCGCAAGTGATGTATGACTATAAGGAAAAGGCTCTTTCTTTGCTGGCTTCTTTGCCCGATACGGAGGTAAAAGCAGCGCTAGCCGGGTATCTGGATTATGTGGTAGAGCGGGAAAAATGACGGAACTGTTTCCGGTTGATAATATGAGAAAGCCTGATGGAACCCACTCCATCAGGCTTTATTTATAGGTAAATACAGCTTTCTCTTAGAAGAATTTCATCTCTTCACCCTTGATTTCCGAAAGCAGCAGGTTGGCAAGACGACTGGTTCCCAGACGGAACAGCTCGTTGTTCAGCCATTCTTCGCCGAGCACTTCCTTGACGATGGTGTAATAAATCAGTGCATCGTTCACGCAGTTGATTCCTCCTGCGGGCTTAAAGCCTACCTTGATACCCGTCAGCTCGTGATATTCCTTGATGGCCTGGCACATAACCAGGGCGGCCTCCGGCGTGGCGGCAGGCTGCTGCTTGCCGGTGGAAGTCTTGATGAAATCGGCACCCGAATACATGGAAAGGATGGATGCTTTTTTGATGTTCGAAGCCGTCTTCAAAGCTCCGGTTTCGAGGATTACCTTCATGTGGTGCTCTTTGCAGGTTGCTTTGAGTTCTTGTATCTCCTCGCACATGCCTTCATAGTCTCCCGCCAGGAACTTGCCCACCGAAATAACGATGTCTATTTCATCGGCGCCTTCCATCAGTGCCATGGCAGTTTCTGCCACTTTCACTTCAATGAAAGTCTGGGAGGAGGGGAAACCTGCTGATACACAAGCTATTTTTACATCTTCCACTTCCAGCGTGTCTTTTACGACTTCTGCAAAATTGGGGTATACACAGATGGCTGCCACATTTTTCAGGTCGGGGAACTCTTCGTCGAATTTATTCACTTTCTGGGTGAATTTCATGACGCTTTCATCGCTGTCTTCACTCTTCAGGGTGGTAAGGTCAATGCAGTTGAACAGGAATTTCTTTACCTCCGGTGTATTGTTTGCCGGTACTTTCTCTGCAATGATTCTGGCAGCTTGTGCAGCTATTTCTGCATCATCCAGTTGGGTGTTGTACTTTGCCAGGGCGGCGTCATACTTACTCTGGGTAGGCTCATTCTTCTCCATGGTTTTTCAATTTAGGATTATTGATATGTCTTGTCTGGTCACGTCTGGTTTTCTTCTCGAAGTTGCGGCAGAAGGCGTCTGTCAGGTTCACTCCGGTCTGGTTCGCAAGGCAGAGAAGTACCCAAAGAACATCTGCCATCTCATCGTCGAGATTGTCTTTTTCTCCTTTCTTGAAGGATTGGTCGCCATACTTGCGTGCCATGACGCGGGCGAGTTCGCCCACTTCTTCGGTCAGTATCGCCATATTGGTGAGTTCGCTGAAATAGCGCACTCCGTATTCCTTTATCCAGGAATCCACTTGTTTCTGTGCTTCTTCTAACGTCATTATTCCTTGTTTTTTGTATCTATACAGATGGTCACGGGACCATCGTTCATCAGTTCTACTTTCATATCGGCACCAAATTCGCCGGTACCTATTTCTTTACCTAATGCTAAACTCAGTTCCCGGCAGAATTGTTCGTACAGCGGGACGGATATTTCCGGCCGTGCTGCCCGTATGTAGGAGGGACGGTTGCCTTTCTTGGTGGAGGCGTGGAGGGTGAACTGGCTGATAACCAGTATCTCGCCGTCTGCTTCAAGAATGGATTTGTTCATTACGCCGTTTTCGTCATCGAAAATGCGCAGGTTGACTATCTTCTTGCAAAGCCAGTCGATATCTTCTTTTCCATCGGATTCTTCGATGCCTACGAGTATCATGAGGCCCTTTCCAATGGAGGCTTTGCAGGTTCCGTTGATGGTGACGGAAGCGTGTCCGGCACGTTGTATCACTACTCTCATGTTGTTCTTGTCTTTTTGAGGGGACAAAGTTACGAATTAATTCGTTGTGTGCATGGCTCTGCAGGCTGATTTATCAGTCATTATTTCTCTGAGAAATAGGTCTGGATGATTTTGGCTTTCGCTTCTCCCACCACGGCGGCAAGCTCCTCGGCAGATGCTTCGCGGATACGCTTCACGCTTTTGAACTCCTTGAGCAACGTGCTTTTCGTCTTTTCACCGATACCTTTTATCTCGTCCAGTGCGGAGGCAATCTGCCGTTTGCTGCGCTTGTCGCGGTGGAAGGTAATGGCGAAGCGGTGCACTTCATCTTGAATCTGCGTCAGCAGTCGGAAGAGGGGGGTGTTCTGTTTCAATCCGATGGTCTGGGGAGGGTAGCCATACAATAGCTCGGAAGTGCGATGTTTGCCATCTTTGGCAAGTCCGGCGATGGGGATGTTCAGGCCAAGCTCGTCTATCACCTCTTTTACGGCGCTCATTTGCCCTTTTCCACCGTCGGTGATAAGAAGGTCGGGCAGGGGTGCTTTCTCTTCTATAGCGCGCTGATAGCGCCGTTTTACGACCTCTTTCATGGAGGCATAGTCATCCGGTCCCGCTACGGTCTTGATATTGTACTTGCGGTAATCCTTCTTGGAAGGTTTCCCCTTGACGAAGACCACGCACCCGGCCACGGGGTCGGAACCCTGGATGTTGGAGTTGTCGAAACATTCTATCTGCATGGGCAGGCGGTCCAGGTGCAGCTCTTGCTGTATCTCTTTCAGCAGGCGCACGGTCCGTTGCTCCGGATTCAGCTTTTCGGCTTGCTTCAGGCGGTCGGCTTTGTACTGCTTCACATTGAGGATGGAGAGTTCCAGCAGTTTCTTTTTGTCTCCCCGTTGCGGAATGGTAAAGACGACATCTTTCAGCTCCATATCCAGCTCAAAAGGCACGATGATTTCACGAGAAAGGCTCTTGTATCTTTCCCGCATTTCGATGATGCCGAGAGAGAGCAGTTCTTCTTTGCTCTCATTCAATCGTTTCTTGTATTCAAAGGTGAAAGCCTGGTTGATGGCACCGTTCGTAATGTGCAGGTAGTTGACAAAAGCGGACTTTTCATCGCTGTCTTCCTCGATGGAGAACACGTCGATATTGTGCAGCACGTTGCTTACCACTTCCGATTTCGCCCGGTAGTTTTCCAGCAGCAGGTATTTCTTCTTTATCTTCTGTGCTTCTTCAAACTTCATTTCGGCTGCCAGTTCCTGCATTTGCTGGAAAAGCATCCGTTCTATCTCCTGGGTATTCCCTTTGAGTATTTCCTTGATTTCAGCGATGTTTTTCAGATACTCTTCCTGGCTTTGCTTCCCGATGCAAGGTCCTGCACAGTTCTTGATGTGGTATTCCAGGCAAACATTGAACTTTCCGGCACGTATGTTTTCCGGAGAGAGGTTCAGGTGGCATGTACGCAAAGGGTACAGATGCTTGATGAGGTCGAGTAATGCGTACATGGAAGGTATATGGCTGTAAGGGCCATAATAGGAGGAACCGTTACGGATTATCTTCCGGGTTCTGAATACACGTGGAAAGTATTCGTTCTGCACGCAGATGCTGGGATACGTCTTGTCGTCTTTCAACAGTACGTTGTAGCGAGGCTTGTATTTCTTGATAAGATTGTTTTCCAGCAATAGCGCGTCTTCTTCCGTATTCACCACGATATATCGGATATCTGCAATCTTGCTGACCAGCACCCTCGTCTTTCCCGGTTCGTGCTCCCGGTTGAAGTAGGAAGACACTCTTCGCTTCAGATTCTTTGCCTTTCCTACATATATAATAGTCCCTTCGGTATTCAGATATTGGTAAATACCGGGACTTTCGGGAAGGTTGGATACAATCCCTTTGAGGTAGTCGTTAGTTCTGAGTTCTTCCATAATACCGACGTTTCACCACAGATTACACAGATTAGCGCAGATTTCTCTTTGATAAAACTGTGTTTTGTGGTGGATAAATAATCTGTGTTAATCTGTGTAATCTGTGGTGAAATATGAAATGGCTAAAGCGACAGCACAGCCTCCACTTCCACATCATCTCCAAACACATCCTTGCCATGAAGCTCTTTCAGCTCGATGATGAAGTTTACATACACTTTCTTGGGGTTCATCTGTTTCACCAGTTTGCAGGCGGCTTCCATTGTTCCACCGGTTGCCAGCAAGTCGTCGTGTAGCAATACTACATCGTCTTCATTGATGGCATCCTTGTGCATCTGCACGGTGTCTTTGCCATATTCTTTATCATAGCTTTCTTCAATGGTTTCTGCAGGCAGCTTTCCCGGCTTGCGGATAGGTACGAAGCCTGCCCCCAGTCTGGTGGCGAGAATGGGGCCCATAATGAATCCTCTTGATTCTATACCCACTACTTTGGTGATGCCTTTGTCTTTATACATCTCGTATAGTGTGTCCGAGAGTTCCTGCAAGGCGGTAGGCTCCTTGAACAAGGTAGTTACATCGTAGAATAGAATTCCCGGGATGGGGAAGTCGGGTATTTCTCGGATGCTTTTGGTAAGAGTTTCTTTGCTCATAATCAGTTTATTTAATACGTTTATTGAATTCTTTGTTTCACGTGGAACTTTGCGCTCTATCGTCCGCAAAGTACCAGTAGCACGTTGATGTCGCTTGGAGATACTCCCGGAATCCGACTCGCTTGGGCTATTGTTTCCGGATCTATCTTCATCAGCTTCTGTCTAGCTTCGGTAGAAAGGGATTGAATGGAATTATAGTCAAACTTACCTTTTATCTTGATGCTTTCCAATCTTGCCAATTTATCCGCAATAATCCGTTCGCGTCCGATGTATCCCTCGTACTTGATGAGTATTTCTGCAGCTTCTACAATTTCTTCCTTTCTATCGGATATTTTATCCAGTTCTCGTTTAAAGGCACTGACGTGCTCGGCAATGTTCTCAATCGTTATCTGCGGACGGTTTATCAAATCTATCAATTTGCATCCCTGGCGCAGTGGAGTTGTGCCGAGCTGCTCCAATACCGGATTGATTAATGCCGGTTTCATCGAGTAATTCCGCGCGAAGTCTATAATCCGGTTCACGGCTTCACGTTTTTCTGTCAGCAGCTTGTACCGCTCTTCCTTGGCGAGTCCCAGCTTCCAGGCTTTTTCCGTGAGTCGCATGTCCGCATCATCCATACGGAGCAGGATGCGATATTCGGCACGGGAAGTAAACATACGGTAAGGCTCGTCCACACCTTTTGTTACCAAGTCATCGATTAAAACGCCGATATATGCTTCATCCCTTGCAAGGGTGAACGGTTCTCCGCCGTGGCAATTGATGTGGGCGTTGATACCTGCCATGATTCCTTGTCCAGCTGCTTCCTCGTAACCGGTTGTTCCGTTTACTTGTCCGGCAAAGAACAGATTCTTTATATTCTTCGTTTCCAGCGTATGTTTCAGTTGGGTGGGGTCAAAGAAGTCGTATTCGATGGCATAGCCCGGGCGGTAGATGACGAGGTCTCTGAACGCCGGTATCTTTTTCAATGCTGCAATCTGGATGTTCATGGGCAATGAAGAAGAGAATCCATTCAAGTAGAGCTCTTGGGTTGTTTCCCCTTCGGGCTCCAGGAAAAGCTGGTGCTGCGGTTTGTCGGGGAAAGTCACAATCTTGGTTTCTATACTGGGGCAATAACGTGGGCCGATACTTTGGATTTGTCCGTTGAAAAGGGGAGAATCCGGCAGACCTTCCTGCAGGATGCGGTGTGCTTCTTCGTTGGTGAAGCAGGTCCAGCAAGGGAGCTGTTTCAAATGGCGTACATGAGTGTCCATGAACGAGAACTTGTGGAAGTCACATTCTCCATCTTGGATTTCCATATCCTCATAATGCACGCTGCGTCCATCTATGCGTACGGGGGTTCCCGTCTTCATGCGTCCAAAGGTGATGCCATGCTTTGCGATGGATTCGGTTAATTGGTAGGATGCAGGTTCTGCCATACGTCCGCCTGGAAGCATGGTACGTCCCACGTGCATCAGTCCATTGAGGAAAGTTCCTGCGGTGAGTACTACACATTTGGCATGGAACGTTACTCCCCATAATGTGACTACTCCCGTAATCTCACCGTTTTCAACGAGGATTTCCTGCACGGTATCCTGCCAGATATGCAGGTTGGGGATATTTTCCAGTATCTCTCTCCATGCCCAGATGAATTTGTTGCGGTCGCACTGCGCGCGCGGACTCCACATAGCGGGACCTTTGGAACGGTTCAGTATACGGAACTGTATGGCTGTCTGGTCTGTCACCAATCCCATATATCCTCCCAAGGCGTCTATTTCGCGTACTATCTGTCCTTTGGCGATGCCTCCCACTGCCGGGTTACAACTCATCTGTCCGATTTTGTTCATATCCATTGTGATAAGACAAGTCTTCGAACCCAGGTTTGCAGCAGCGGCAGCGGCTTCGCATCCTGCGTGTCCGGCGCCGATTACAATAACGTCATACTTAAACTCCATTCGTTCAGTGTATTTTAAAACTGTGCAAAGTTACGAAAAAAGTTGTATGCCGGGACGTGTCATATCTTAAAATCCGGATATATCTTCTTTGGCATTGCTTATATTTCCGTATCCAGCATCATACTTATTGCTTGGAATGCTTAGGTTATAGACATATTGCTTGTGTTTGGCTTAAAATACAATCAAAATGAAGCTTTTTGAATACTATTGCTTTTCTTTTTGAAAAAGATACATACCTTTGCAGCGTTTGGATATTAAAAAGTGTTTTGATTGACTAATTTTAAGGAAGAGAAGCATGAGAAAGAAATTCTTCTTGTTAATCATTGTCTGCCTGGTTATGGGGGCGGGAGTGATGGCTCAGACGTCTACGGTCTCGGGAACGGTATTTGCCGAGGACAACAATGAGCCGATTATTGGGGCATCGGTATTGGTGAAGGGCACAACGCTGGGGGCCGTGACCGATATCGAAGGTAAATTTACAATCTTGAATGTGCCGGGCACGGCAAAGACAGTGATTGTCTCTTTTGTAGGTATGCAGAAAGTAGAAGCTGCCATAAAGCCTGCTATGAAGGTGGTGCTGAAATCGGATTCGGAACTGCTGGATGAAGTGATGGTGGTGGCTTACGGCACGGCCAAAAAGAGCAGCTATGCAGGTTCGGCTTCTTTAGTGAAAGCGGATGCGCTGAAAGACATTCCGACGACCAGCTTTGAAAACGCGTTGAACGGTAAAGTGGCGGGCTTGCAACTGACGAATAATTCCGGCCAGGCGGGTTCCGCACCGGCCATCCGCATCCGTGGCATAGGTTCTATGAATGCCGGGAATGAACCGTTGTATGTAGTGGACGGTGTTCCGGTCTCTTCGGGCAATACGGGGCAGATGAGCGGTGAGCTCTATTCTACCAACAACATCATGAATACGTTGAACCCGGAAGACATCGAATCTATTTCTGTATTGAAAGATGCGGCGGCCAGCTCGCTTTATGGGTCGCGTGCGGCAAACGGCGTCATTCTGATTACTACCAAAAAAGGACAGATTGGCAAGCCGGTGGTGACGCTGAAAGCCGAAGTGGGCTTCACGCCCTGCTGGGCAACGGACAACTATGAAACGGCCAGCGTACAGGAGAATGTGAATATGCTCTACACCGTATTTCACGATGCCCGTACAAGCGGTAAGGGCGAAACGGACGAAAAGGCGGCAGCCTATGCCATAGGCCAGTTGAACAGCCGTTTCAACAAACATGGCTACCAATTTACCACAAATGGTACGGGAGCTTACGAGAACGTCAATATCCTTGAGTACGACAACTCCGGGCGTGGAGGCAAATACTACGATTGGGACAAGGCATATTTCCGTACCGCCATTTATCAGACCTACGATATGTCCGTCAGTGGTGCTACGCAGAATACCAACTATTACACTTCCCTTTCCTATACCCAGGACGAAGGACGTTTGAAGATGAACAGCTTCGACCGTGTTTCCGGTCGCCTGAACCTCACCCAGAAGGTGGGGAAATTCCTTGAACTGACCACCAATGCCAGCCTGGCGCGTACCAAGAAAAGCGGTTATAATGATACACGCAACACGGGCAGCAATTACTTCATGCAGACCCGTAACTTGCTGTGGGGACTCTACTGGCCCACTGATTACAAGACCGGCGAGCTCTGGACCGAACGTTACGGTAGCTACGCCTACAATGGGCTTTATTATGACAAAGAGTGGGAGAACGGTTCTACCAGTACCAAAATCATGGCTGCGGAGACGCTCACCCTGCATCTGATGCCGGGCCTGGACCTTCGTTCTATCTACTCTTACGACAATACTACTGTAAAAGACCATATCTATTACAGTGCCAATCACTATAAAGGCTCGGCAGACAATGGGAATGTCAACGAATACCGTACTACATACGAGAAGATGGTTACCTCCACTACCGCCAATTATACCGGCACCTTCGACAAACACACAGTTGGCACCATGGTGGGTTTCGAAGCGGAGAAGAACAAGACAGACTATGTGCGTGCCACAGGAAGCAATCTTGCGGTCAGCACCATTCATACAGTTTCTACTGCCGGAACGCAGACTTCTGCCGGATATTCCTGGGGAAACTCGATGGTGTCCGTGCTCTCCAAGTTGGATTATAATTACGATGAACGCTACTTCATTTCCGGTTCTTACCGCCGCGACGGTTCTTCCCGGCTCAGCAAGCAGGAACGTTGGGGAAACTTCTGGTCAGTGGCAGGAGCGTGGAACATCATGCGCGAGGGTTTTATGAGCAAATATTCTTTCCTGAGCAACCTGCGTATACGTGCCTCTTATGGTATTAACGGTACGCTGCCTTCGGACAATTACGGCTATATGAGCTTGATGAGTTATACCAGTAAGTACATGGGTAACCCGGGCGGTACAATCACTACCGTCACCAATGACAAGCTGTCTTGGGAGACGAGCTACAACACGAATGTGGGTATCGACTTCGGCTTCTTCGGCCAGCGTCTGCGCGGTACGGTGGAATACTTCAACCGTGATTCGAAGAACCTGCTCCAGGATGTTCCCATTTCGATGGTTACGGGATTTTCCTCTACGTTGCGGAACGTAGGATGCATCAACAACCATGGGGTAGAGGTGGAGTTGAGTGGTGACATCATTGATAGTAAAGGATGGTTATGGAGTGCCGGTGTCAACGCAACCTTCCTCCGTTCTGAGGTGAAAGAGTTGTATGGCGGTGCGGACATTATCTGGTACGACCCCACCAGTAGCGACAGCCGTGCGCAATATGTATACCGGGAAGGTCAGTCCACGCTGGCTTTCTATGGATACGAATGGGCAGGTGTGGACAAGACCAACGGCAAGAACGTCTACTATGTAAATGACCCCAAGAATGGCAAGGCCGGAGATTTTGAGTATAACGGGCGCGGAGCTACTTATGACTATAACAATGCCAACTACACCATCATCGGCAATGCCGTTCCCAAAGTGTATGGGGGCATCAATACCTCGGTCTCCTACAAAGGCATAGCCCTTTCGTTGGGCTTTACCTATAAGATAGGAGGAGACTTGTACGACGGAGCCTACATGGATGTGGCCGACGACGGTTATTATTGGGAGCGTATCCGTGCTAAAAGCTACTACAACAACCTTTGGACGCCAGACCATACGAACGGTACAGAGCCCCGTATCGAAGGTGTAGACCTCGATGACCCGCAACAATACAGCAGCCGCCACTTGTTCAATGCCAGTTATCTGCGCTTGAAGAATCTCTCATTGGCCTATACGCTGCCCAAAGCCATGACCCGCAAGGCTTTCATCGAGAATGCCCGCCTTTTCTTCACTGCCAGCAACCTTTGGACAATAGCCAAATACAAGGAGGCAGACCCCGAAGTGAGCGAATACGGCACACGTGGTTGGGAAACCCCTATCGGAAAAACGTTTGTCGTTGGCGTTGAATTGAAATTTTAATGAACTGGAGGAACTAACAATGAAAAAGATATATCATTTATTGGCACTTGTGATACTTGGTGCCTTTACATTCACTTCGTGTGACGATTTTCTGGATATGCAGCCCACCAACTCCGGAAATGCAGAAGGTGCTGTCGGTACGGTAGCCGATGCGCAGGTGGTTATCAACGGTGTGATGAGTGCGATGACCTCATCGTCCTATTACGGCAGAAACCTTTTTATGTACGGTGATGCCAAGGGCGGTGACCTCACGATTTTTGCTGCCGGACGCGGACTGGATGCATTCTATACGTTCAACCACACTTCCAACAGCAATACTTATTCCGGTTTCTGGAGCCGTGGATATTACTGCATTCTGCAGGTCAACACCTTGTTGAGCAACATTGAGAAGCTGGAAGAATCGGGCAGTATGGAAGACTTTTCCGAAGCCAAAGGGCAGGCGTTGACTCTGAGGGCGCTGTTCTATTTCGATTTGGTCCGTCTCTACGGGCTTCCTTACAATTACAACAAGACCTCTTATGGAGTTCCCAATGTAACCGAGCCGCTTACGGTGAACGCCCAGCCCACCCGTGCTACTGTGGAGGAGAACTATCGCCAGATTCTGCAGGACTTGTCGGACGGGGCGGCCCTGCTTGCCAAGAAGAAGACAAAGCAGAGCGGATATGCGGACTATTACACCAACATAGCCCTGCAAGCGCGTGTGAAACTCTATATGGAAGATTATGACGGTGCTTTGAACGCTGCCCGGGAGATTATAGAAAGCGGTGTGTACAAACTGTATGAGCCTGCCGATTGGACGGCTTCCTGGAGCAAGCAGTTTGGTTCCGAGTCCATCTTTGAGCTGGGCATCACCACTGAGGAATCAGACCTGGGAACTTCTTCTTTGGGCTTTTACCTGATGCGCTACGGACAGTTGAAGAATGCCATGGGCTGGTATCTTGCCAGCGATTATTTCCTGAACCGTCTGGGTGAAGACGAGACGGATGTGCGTTGGGGAATCATGGACAACGATGAATACTGGGTGGACAATGAGATTGAACGCAAGGGAGCCTGCTACAAGTATATGGGCAGTACCACCTTGGCAGGTGACGGCAAGGCAACCAATACAGCCGTCAATATCAAGATAATCCGTCTTTCCGAGATATATCTGATTGCCGCCGAAGCAGCCTTGCACTCCACGAAGCAGGAAGCAGGCGCAGATGCCGCCGCCGGTTACCTGAATGAAATCCGCAGGCGTTCTCCCGGACTGGCACCGGCCACTGCCGCTACCATTACCGATGATATGATTCTGGACGAGCGCAGCAAGGAGCTTTTTGGTGAAGGACAACGCTTCTTCGACATGATGCGTATGGGCAGAACCATCGAATTCAACGACGATTTTCAAGATATTCCGGTGAGTCACCGTGGAAAAACAATCGACCGTACTTTCGAGAAGATTGTGCTTCCTATTTCGCAAGATGAGATAAATGCCAATCCGGCATTGGAGAACCAGCAGAATCCGGGATATTAGTCGTTCCCTGCTGTCTATTGTTTGCTACTCCTTGTATATCAGGGAGGTATTTTGCCAACAAGTTGTCACTGCCTTGGCAAACTTTTGCCACGCCTATGGCAAAGTTTTGCCAACGCGGTGGCAAAGTCTTGCCAATGGGAAGGCAAAACCTTGTCATAGGCGTGGCAAGAAAAGCGGAAAAAGGTGCCTTTGATGAATTTCTTTGATAAAATGAGACGGTAATACCTTGATATTCCACAAAAATACTATTTATTGGTTCTAAATTTCTATTCTTTTTTTCTGAATCGGCTTATCTTTGCTTTCGTAGAAACCAATAAAAAGTTATAATACTATGAGAAGATTTTTCCTCATATCGTCATTCTTGACGTTGTTTGCAATCGGAAGCTCGGCGCAATGGAAGCCGGCAGGTGATAAAATCAAAACGGACTGGGCATCCCAGATCAATCCCGCGAATGTGTTGCCCGAATATCCTCGTCCCATCATGGAACGGAGTGACTGGAAGAACTTGAACGGACTGTGGAATTATGCCGTTATAAATAAAGGTGAGCATCTTCCGGCAGAGTTCGAAGGGCAGATACTTGTTCCTTTTGCCATCGAATCCTCCTTGTCCGGAGTTGGAAAAAGAATCAATGAAAACCAGGAACTGGTCTACCAGCGCAGTTTTGAAATTCCTTCTGCCTGGAAGGGAAAACAAGTGCTGTTGCACTTTGGTGCTGTCGACTGGAAAACGGATGTATGGGTGAATGATGTGAAAGTAGGCAGCCATACGGGGGGATTTACTCCGTTCTCTTTCGATATTACTGCCGCCCTTTCTGGCAAAGGCAATAATCAGTTGGTCGTAAAAGTTTGGGACCCAACGGATAAAGGGCCTCAACCCCGTGGAAAGCAGGTCAGCAATCCGGAAGGTATCTGGTACACTCCCGTAAGCGGTATCTGGCAGACGGTATGGATGGAGCCGGTTGCCGGAAAACATATCGAGAACCTCCGTATTACTCCCGATATTGACCGTAATATGCTGACAGTGAAGGCAGAATTGAATAAGGCATGCCCTTCCGACTTTGTGGAAGTGAATGTGTATGACGGCAATCAACTGGTAGCCACCGGCAAAAGTATCAATGCAGAGCCGGTGGAGGTGTCCATGCCCCGGAATGCCAAGTTGTGGAGTCCGGATTCCCCCTTCCTCTATACGCTGAAAGTGACTCTGAAAAGCGGAGGCAAGGTAGTGGATAAGGTGGACAGCTATGCTGCCATGCGTAAGTACTCCACCCGTCGTGACGCGGATGGCATCGTACGCCTGGAACTAAATAACGAGGCTTTGTTCCAGTTTGGACCGCTGGACCAGGGTTGGTGGCCCGACGGACTGTATACAGCTCCCACAGACGAGGCTTTGCTGTATGATGTACAGAAGACGAAAGATTTCGGTTTCAATATGATTCGCAAGCATATCAAGGTGGAACCGGCACGTTGGTACACACATTGTGACCGTTTGGGTATCATCGTATGGCAGGATATGCCGAGCGGTGACCGTAATCCGGAATGGCAGAACCGCCGCTATTTCGACGGAACAGAACTGAAACGCTCCGCCGAATCCGAAGCCTATTATCACAAGGAATGGAAGGAAATAATGGATTGTCTCTACTCTTATCCGTGTATCGGTACATGGGTACCGTTCAACGAAGCCTGGGGGCAGTTCAAGACGGTAGAGATAGCCGAATGGACGAAACAGTATGACCCGACCCGTCTGGTGAATCCGGCAAGTGGCGGTAACCATTATACTTGCGGTGACATGCTCGACCTCCACAACTATCCCCAACCGGAGATGTATCTGTATGATGCACAGCGTGCCACGGTTTTGGGTGAGTATGGCGGCATCGGCCTTGTCTTGAAAGACCATATCTGGGAACCGAACCGCAACTGGGGATATGTTCAGTTCAACTCTTCCAAGGAGGTTACGGATGAGTACGTGAAATATGCCGATATGCTGTATCAGATGATAAAAAGAGGTTTCTCGGCAGCCGTCTATACACAGACCACGGATGTGGAGGTGGAAGTGAACGGTCTGATGACTTACGACCGCAAGGTGATAAAGCTGGATGAGAAACGCGTGAAAGAGATAAATACACGTATCTGCAATTCACTTAAGAAATAGGGGCATTTACAATTTACCATTTACAAAGTACAATTTGGCTGCGCTGTCATCTGCATAGTTAAATTGTACTTTGTAAATGGTAAATTGTGCATTAAAAATGTTGTTATGAAACGATTGATTATAAAGCTTTTCCTTAGTCTGTGCCTATGGGCGGTATTGCCGGTCTGTGCGCAGGATGCTGTTCATTACTATTTCAGAACGATGGATATCCGGAACGGTCTTTCGCAGAACACCGTGTATCAGATTTTGCAGGATAGGAAAGGCTTTATGTGGTTCGGAACCAAGGACGGTCTGAACCGGTATGACGGGTTGTCTTTCCGTGTCTACAAGAAAGAGAACTCCGGTTTAGGCAAGAATTTCATAACCGCGCTCTACGAGGACCGCCGGGGCAATATCTGGATTGGTACCGATGGGGGAGTCTTTATTTACGACCCGGTACTGGATTCCTTTACCGCTTTCGATGAGGCCAGTGATAATGGCAGTATCATCAGGGATTTCGTCACCATGATTGGAAGTGACGAGGACGACAATATCTGGATATCGGTAGAAAACCAGGGGTTGTTCTGCTATAAACCGGATGAAGGGAGGCTGCTGAACCATCTGCACGATTCGGGACTGCCCAATGTAACCCGCTTTTGGCTGAATGGGAATACGTGTTGGCTGGCCTTGTATGCGGATAATCTTTACTATACGAAAGCTGACTTTGAAACTCCTCTGCAGCCTTTCAAGGATGCGGAAGGAAATGAGATTTTCAAGAATGATATTATCAACTGGCAGGTCAGCGGACCCCATAATTGTGTGTATATCGCTTCGCTGAACGGGTTGACAGAGATAAACCAGACTACCGGCAAGACGCGGAAGCTGCTGAACACCTATGTGAGGGCTTTGCAGTTCAAATCTGACAACGAGCTGTGGGTGGGCGCAGAGTCCGGCTTGTATATTTACAATCTGACGAATGACAAGATTACCCATTTGACCGTTCCCGACCAGGATGATTCGTATGCATTGTCGGACAATGCCATTTATTCGCTCTGCTGCGACAAGGAGAACGGCATGTGGATAGGGTCTTATTTCGGTGGAGTGAACTATTGCCCTTATCAGTGGACTTATTTCGAGAAGTTCTATCCGAGAGACAATCTCAGGCATTTCGGCCGTCGTGTACGGGAAATCTGTGAAAGTAATGATGGCACCTTGTGGATAGGTACCGAAGACAAAGGCTTGTTCAATTACAATCCGGAAAACGGAAAGATAGAGCCTTTTGAGCATCCGGCCATTTATCAGAATGTCCACGGCCTTTGCCTGGACGGGGATGATTTGTGGGTAGGTACGTTCTCCGGTGGTCTGAACCGGGTGAATCTTCGGACCAGGCAGGTGAAACATTATGCCAAGGGTGAGAGTGAGAATTCCATGGTCGCCAATGACGCCTTTACCATTTGCAGGACCACTACGGGAGACGTGTGGATAGGCACCACGTCCGGTCTGTTGAAGTACAATCGCTCTACAGATGACTTTACCCGGATTCCTCAGCTGAAGAATATGTTTACTTATAACATTCTGGAGGACTTCAACGGAAATCTGTGGTTTGCTACTTTTTCTAATGGAGTGTTCTGCTACAATGTAAGAAGCCAGCAGTGGAGGAATTATCTGTCTAATGAGAATGATTCGACCTCTCTTCCCTACAATAAGGTAATCAGTATCTACGAAGACAGCAGGAAGCGTCTGTGGTTCATGACGCTGGGTGAGGGCTTCTGCCGCTACAATCCGGAAACGGACAATTTTACCCGTTATGACATGTCGAAAGGATTTCCGAGCAACACTATCTACAAGATGGTCGAGGATAAGCGGGGTAACTTATGGATTACTTCCAATTATGGTCTGGTCTGCTTCAATCCCGATACGGAGAGCAAACATGTCTATACCACGGCAAACGGGCTGCTGAGCAACCAATTTAATTTCCAGTCCGGTTACATTGACAAGAAGGGACGCATCTATTTGGGAAGTATCAACGGATTCATAGCCTTTGACCCGGAAACTTTTGTGGAGAACACTTTTCTCCCTCCCGTAGTGATTACAGATTTTTATCTGTTCAACAAACGGCTTTCGGTGGATAGTCCGGATTCTCCTTTGGAGAAGAGCATCACCTATGCGGATGAGATAGAGCTGGATGCCGACCAAAATTCTTTCTCTTTTCAGGTTGCAGCCTTGAGTTACCAGGCACCCGAAATGAATGGTCTTGAATGTAAGCTGGAAGGCTTTGACCGCGACTGGTATACGGTAGGGCGGAATTCCATCATCAACTATTCAAACCTTCCTTATGGAAGCTATACATTGCGTATAAAAGGTTCCAACAGCGATGGCAAGTGGAACGCGACGGAACGTGTGCTCGACATCCATATTCATCCTCCTTTCTATCTCTCCACTTGGGCGTATGCTGTTTATACGGTATTGGCGTTATGTTCACTGGCTGCTGTAATTATCTATTTCAGAAAACGGACCCGGCAGAAGCATCAGCAGGCTATGGACAAGTTTGAGCGGGAAAAGGAACGGGAGTTGTATACTGCGAAGATAGACTTCTTCACGAATGTGGCGCATGAGATACGTACACCGCTTACACTGATAAAGAGTCCGCTCGAGAATGTATTGGCTTCCCGTTCTGTTTCGGATGACATCAGGGATGATTTGGAGACCATGGAACTGAACACCAACCGACTGCTTGATTTGGTGAACCAGTTGCTGGACTTCCGGAAGACGGAGACACAAGGCTTCCAATTGAATTTTGTGGAATGTGACGTGTCTGAGCTCTTACAAAAGACGTATAAGCGTTTCAAGCCTTTGGCACGTGAAAGGGGGCTGGCATTGAGTATAGAGACTCCCGAAAGCTTGTATGCTTCGGTTGATAGGGAAGGGCTTACCAAGATTATCAGCAATCTGCTGACCAATGCGATAAAGTATTCGGAGACCTATATACGCATCAGGCTATATTCGGAAGGTGAAAGACTGCTGCTTTCTGTATGCAATGACGGCCTTGTCATTCCGGTAGAGATGCGCGAGGAGATTTTCAAGCCGTTCATCCAGTATAAAACCGGTACCTTGCGCTCTGTACCCGGCACCGGTATCGGGCTTGCACTTGCCCGTTCATTGGCCGAACTCCATGAGGGTACGTTGTGCATGGAAGATTCGATGGAGAACAACTGTTTCCTGCTGTCACTTCCGCTGAAGCACGAGCAGACGGTGGCTATGGAGCATAAAGAACCGGTAACGGGCGGGGAATCCTCTGAGGAAAGTGGTGCAGGTACTGCCTTGGAACAGCACCGGTATACTCTTTTGGTGGTGGAAGACAGTCTGGAAATGCAGGCATTTGTTGTGAAACAGCTCTCTTCGGAATATCGTGTGCTGACTGCCGTGAATGGGGTGGAAGCTTTGAAGGTGTTGAAGGAACATACTGTAAATCTTGTCATTTCAGACATTATGATGCCCGAGATGAATGGATTGGAGCTGTGCGAGCATCTGAAGTCCGAGCTTGACTATAGCCATATACCGATTATCCTGCTTACGGCGAAGACGACTCTTCAAGCCAAAATAGAGGGAATGAAGCTGGGGGCTGACGTATATATAGAGAAACCTTTCTCCGTGGAATATCTGAAAGTTTGTGTGGCCAATCTGCTGAACAACCGTGAGAAGCTACGGGCTTCTTTTGTCAATTCTCCCTTTGTGCAGACGGGCAGTATGGCAATGACAAAGGCAGATGAATCTTTCCTTAAAACATTGAAGGAAGTGGTGGTTGCCAATATGCAGAATCCGGATTTCTGCCTGGATGATATGGCAAGCCTGCTGAACATGAGCCGGTCGAGCCTGAACCGGAAGATAAAGGGCATATTGGATATGACTCCCAATGACTACATCCGTCTGGAGCGGTTGAAGAAAGCGGCGCAGCTTTTAAAGGAAGGAGAGTGTAAAATCAATGAGGTTTGCTATATGACCGGCTTCAATACTCCTTCCTATTTTACCAAGTGCTTCCAAAAACAATTTGGTATTCTGCCCAAAGACTTCGTGAAATGATAGCATGGAATGCTTGCTAAATATAACAATCCAATCAAATGTCCCTGAGGTGTCTCTCAGGGGCATTTTTTGGATTTATAATTGCATAGATTGAAGCGATATTTGCATTAATTTTAGCTTTATGCGGATATATTTGCATCCGAAAGCCAACAATTTATAATACTATGACCCCTATGCCTATGACGTAACAAATCCTAATCAATGTTCTATGATTGGCAGAAGTGACTAATCACTTTCTGCGGTGTATTTAAAAAGCGGGCGTTAGTTTCCGCATAGTTTTAAAATCTAATTCTATAAAAAATGATCAAGAAAATCTTATTCTTATTCTTTGTTGTGTTTGCAGCTACCGCTTATTCACAAGATGTGACCATAACGGGAACGGTGACGGATGCAAATAGTGAGCCTTTGGTGGGCGTGAATGTATTGGTGAAGGGTACTACCACGGGTGCCATTACCGATATTGACGGTAATTTCTCAGTGAGTGGAAAAAAAGGAAGTACACTCGTTTTCTCTTATATCGGTATGCTTACGCAGGAAGTTGTCTATAAGGGAACTGCCTTGCGCGTGGTGATGAAAGATGATTCGAAAGCACTGGAAGAAGTGGTTGTCATCGGTTATCAGACCGTGAAGAAGTCCGACTTGACTGGAGCGGTTGCCGTTGTTGATACCAAGGAAATGAAGAAAAGCGCTGCAGGAACACTGGTCAGCCAGATGCAGGGTTTGGCAACCGGTATTAACGTACGCAGTAGCGGTAGGGCGGGCGAAGATGCCTCTATTGAAATTCGCGGTGTCGGTTCTTTGAGTAATAACTCTCCGTTGTGGGTAATTGATGGTATGATTACAGATCCGGGAGTTGACTTCAACCCTGCAGATGCAGAATCCATCCAGATTCTGAAGGACGCTTCTGCTGCTGCCATCTACGGTTCGCGTGCTGCCAATGGTGTGATTATCGTTACTACCAAGAAGGGTACGAAAGGTCCCATGAAGGTGAATGTAAGCGTAAAGGAAACATTGGAATGGAGCCCGAAATTTGATTTGATGAATGCGGCAGAATATATCAAGTATAATGATATTGCCTATAATGAAGCTATCAAAGATGGCATTGCTACTGTAAACAGCACTCAGAAACACTCACAGTATGATACCAACTGGCAGGATGAAGTGTTGAAGACCGCATTGGTGCAGGACTACAACGTATCACTCTCCGGTGGCGGTGACTCCGGTAGTTATTTTGTATCAGCCGGCTACTATAACAATGACGGCGTTTCTTATGGAAATACTTTCGACCGTTATAGCTTCCGTGTCAATACACAAGGTAAAAAGGGCTGGTTCTCTTTTGGTGAAAACTTGGCTTATTCACTCACAAACACAGACCCGAACCAGACCAATACCTACAATGACTTTTTGCGTATGATGCCTACTATTCCTATCTATGATGAGAATAATCCGGGTGGATATGGCTATGGTGATGCTGCCAAATACAATACTTTTGGTGTGAACCCGATTGCCCGTGAAGATTTGGAATACCGTCATTTCCGCCAGAATCGTTTGAATGGTTCTTTATGGTTGGAATTCAAGCCTTTCGAATTCCTTTCTTATAAATTCAATGGTGGTATTGACCTTTATTTCTATGAGAACTCATGGTTCCGTGGAGAAGGTAACTGGACTCAGAATCAGGAACACCGTGATCCGGAAAGCCAGAAGGCACGTGACAACACCTACAACATGTTGATTGAGCACACGTTGAACTTCAATAAGGATTTTGGTAAGCATCATGTGGATGCCGTGGTCGGTACTACTTACCAGCACCATGAGTGGGAAGGTTTGTGGGCTTCCCGTCTGAACTTTCCGATGACGGGTAACGGCGATTACTTTACAGTTTTGAATGCAGGACAGAGCAATCAGCAGAATTCAAACAGCATCAGCGAGAATGCGATGATTTCTTATTTGGGACGTGCAAACTACGTTTATGATGATAAATACTATCTGACTGCCACTTTCCGTCGTGACGGTACTTCTCGCTTGGCTAAGGAAAACCGCTGGGGCAATTTCCCCTCATTCTCCGGTGCCTGGAGAATTTCAAAGGAGGAATTCTTTGATGTGCCTTGGATTAATGACTTGAAAATTAGAGGTAACTGGGGTCGTCTTGGTAACTCTTCCATTGGTGATTGGGATTATATCGGAACTATCAACCAGAGTATTGTAACTGTATTCGGTGGTGCTATTGTTCCGGGTTCTACTCAGGTGAAACTGGTGAATGCAGGTCTTGTTTGGGAAACAAAAGAAACGGTGAATGTAGGTTTTGATGCCAGTTTCCTGAACCAACGCCTGACTGTCAGTGCGGAATATTATAATTCAAAAACCAGTGACGTATTGGCTGAGACTCCGATTGCCATTTCTACCGGTAATCAAGGAGGCTCTCCGTGGAAAAATGCTGCCAGCTTGCGCAACAAGGGCTTCGAGTTTACATTTGGTTGGAAAGACCAGATTTCAGGCTTTAAGTACAGCGCTTTACTGAATGTGACTACGATGGATAACGAAGTTCTGAGCTTGGGACGGGATGGGTCGGAAAGAAACTTTATTGATTCCGGTCAAGCCAGAACAGAGCCGGGAAGGTCGTTGGCCGAATTCTATCTGAGAAAAACAGACGGCATCTTCCGGACACAAGAGGAAATAGACAATTATGTGACGAAAGGTAACCATGTACCGGGACCTAATGAAGATAAAGTACCTGCCGGTACACCGATCATGATTGAAGGGAAACGTCCGCAATTGGGAGACGTTAAGTATCTTGATTTAAATGATGACGGTCAAATTACTGATATTGACCGTGATTATTGTGGTAGTCCATGGGCCAAGATGCAAATGTCGTTGGTATTGAATGCAGAGTGGAAGAACTTCGATTTCAGTATGATGTGGAACGGTCAATTTGGCAATAAGATATACAACGTATCCCGTTGGCAAGGACGTCTGTTTGCAGACAACTCCAACTATATCCGCTTTGAGAAGGGCGAAGAGCCTTATCAGGTGAATCCTAACTCCAATACCCCACGTATCATTTACGGTGACTTCCGCAACTCGCGTGATGCCGACCGTTTCCTGGAGAATGGTTCTTACTTCCGTATGAAGAATATCTCTATCGGTTATAATTTCAAGCAGAAGTGGCTGACCAACTTGGGCGTTGAGAAACTCCGTCTGTTTGCTACCGGTAGCAACTTGATTACTATTACCGGATATTCCGGTCTGGATCCTGACTTCAAGGGTGCGAATTCCGTTTGGAACAGTGGTACGGACAGCTTTGCTTATCCCAATACCCGTTCGGTGATGTTTGGATTGGATTTGACCTTTTAACTTATAAATCAGTTTGTAAATTATGAAAAAGATATATAATGGATTAATGCTCGCAGGTGCCTTGACATTGTGCACTGGATGCAGTTCTAGTTTATTGGATATTGATAATCCCAATGAAGTGACCAACGATACTTATTGGAATAAGCCGGAAGATGCTACAGCTGGTGTAAATGCCTGCTACAGTTTTCTTTATAAGGAAGGTACTTGGATGCGTTGGCTCTCTTTTCGCTACGATTTGACCTCGGACGAGGGATGGAGTTCTTCTCCTTGGATTGAATTGGGTGACTGGACACGTTTTCTTTACAACAATTATAATTTTTACGAAGGCAACAATATACATTGGGAACATTTCTACGTAGGTATTTTCCGTTGCAACCAAGTGTTGAGTCATGTGCCTAATATTGAAATGGACGAGACTACAAAGAACCAGGTATTGGCACAAGCTTCTTTCTTACGTGCAATGTGGTATTTTCAGGTAAATCTGTTGTGGGACAAAGGAACGATGCCTTTGGAACCTAAAGATGCCAATTATATTCCGGAAGACGCTTCCGAGCAGGAAATATGGGATCAAGTGGAGAAAGACTTGCTGTTTGCTATGGATTATCTTCCTGAATCTTGGGATGCTGCCAATTTGGGACGTGCCACCAAAGGCGCTGCCAAAGCATTGTTGGGCAAGGCCTATATGCAACAACATAAGTATGACAAGGCGAAGGAACAATTGCAATGGCTGATTGATAAAGAGGGCTCTTTGTACGATCTTATCGCCAATCGTGAAGATAATTTCACTGACTTGGATGAGAACAACAAGGAAGGTATCTTTGAAATTCAGTTCGATGACCAAAACAAGGGTGGTACGGGTAATGATGCCAGTATGGCATTCGGTTTCCAGCGTACTCAGTTCTATGCTCCGAGTGGTATAGGTTGGGGAGATGGTAAGGCACGTCGCTGGTTGGTAGATGAGTTCTTGAAAGAGAAACGTATTGACGGAAAGAATGACTTGCGTTTGTATGGTAGTATTCTGTACCGTGGATTCTCACAAGACTTCCCCGATCAACCGAAGAAATATTATGGATTTGAAAATGCCGATTGGAATGACGGTTGGGGAACTGACCCGGAAGACTGCTACATACGTAAATACAATACTGCTTACTATCGTGATGCAGAAGATTACTTTGCCCGTAACAACTATCGTATCATGCGTTATGCAGATATCTTGATGAACTACGCAGAATGTCTTGTTGAAACGGGTACTAATCCTGCCGATGCTGCTGTTTATGTGGATAAGGTAAGAGAACGTGCCGGTCTGGCCAAGTTGAAAGACAGTCAGTGGAAAGACTGCCTGAGTTCTAAAGATACCTTTATCAAGCGCCTGCAGATGGAACGTACTTTGGAACTCTGTTTCGAAGGTTGGCGTTGGGCTGACTTGAAGCGTTGGGGATTACTTGATTCTCAGGCTGGAATTGATGAGCTGAAAGCCCGTGACAAGGACTTCAATAACTTCATCGTCGGTAAGCACAGACGTTTGCCCATTCCGAGAGATGAAGTGATGAACAGCACGGTAGGTGGTGTTGCACATCTTACTCAGAATCCTAACTATTAATAACTAAAGAAGGCTATGCCTGGAAGCCTGTTCTCATTCAGGATGCTTCCGGCATAGCCTTTTCTTTCTTAAATCTTATACCATATGCTTGTCTGTAAAAAACTACTATTACCATTCGCTTTTGCTTGCTGCGGCAGCTTGTTTGCGCAGAACATCCAGAATCCGGTACTTCCGGGAGTGGCGGATGCCGGCGTAATGAAATATAATGGCAAATATTATATTGGCGGGGTCCGTACAAACGGGGATTTCTATGTATCCGATGACCTGGTTCATTGGGGGAAACCTATCCATGTCGTATCCATGGACAATGACTGGACCAGAGGCAGCGGAGCCGGAGATGACCAGATTCATGCCAATGACATGTTCTATCTGAATGGAGATTTTCATTTGTACTGGTCAGTCAATTATTGGGGAAAGGACAAGCATGCCGTTCACATTGTACATGCGCAGAGCAAAGATGTCTTGGGCGCTTATACAGAACCGAACAAGAAGACATGGATGGATAACCGTATCGACCCCAAAATATTCAGAGATGATGATGGACAACTATACATGTATATGGTACGTTTTACTGATGGAAATACCATATGGGGACGTAAAATGAAGAACCCGGCAGAATTTGCCGGTGAACCGGTGTGCCAGTTCGCTTCATTGCCGGATACATGGGAAACGATGGATAACAGAGTAGCGGAGGGACCGTGGGTCATGAAGTATAGAGGCCGCTACTATATGATGTATAATGCCAACCACACCTCTACAGAGTGGGGCAATTATCAGTTGGGAGTTGCTGAGGCAGACTCTCCTTTAGGTTTTCAAAATGGTAATAAATATAGCTATCCGGTTGTAGGCTGCAATCAGACACAACTGGAGGAGAAGCAAGTGGATTTATTGCGGTATGGCCGCACATATGAGCCGTTGTTTGCTTATACGGAGAGCAAGCCGGGAAGCGATTGGACAAAAGTGACCTACGATGACTCCGGCTGGGCGAGGGGGGAGACCGGCTTTTCGTCCCGTGAAGTGAAAGGTTCCACCACCCGGCATCTGGGTACCTTGTGGAATACGCCCTCCTTATGGTTGCGAAAGACTTTCTCTGCCGGTAGCGAAACCGGCAATCTGGCATTGCGTGTCGCTCACGACGGAGATACCCGGATTTATCTGAACGGAACACTTGTCTACGAGAAGCAGGGGCGTGATTATTGTATCGTGAACCTGGACAAGAAGCTGCGTGCTGCTTTGAAGGAAGGCACGAATCTGCTTGCCGTAGAAACAAACAAGGGACGTTCGCAATTCTTCGACGTTTCTCTGTTCGATATGAAAGACGGCATTGCCGACGATATTCTGATGACTCCCGGGCAGCCCAATATTCTGAGAGGCCCCAACGGATTTGAATGGTGGCTGATTTATATGGCAAACAAGAACAATGAGCATCGGGGACAATATATCAACCGTGTCCAGTTCTTCGACAAGACATTGTTTGTGGATGGTATCACCAGCCCCCGCACGATGGGTTATCATCCCGAACCTTCGATGCCTACCTTTGCGGGCAAAGGCGAGACAGCTTCGTTCGGTGTGTTGCAACAAGTACAGCCGTCCGTGGCTTACTTGTTCGAGACGGGAGTCAAGACTGAGGGTGGAGCCGGCGTCATTGCCTGGTGGAAGGATGCAGATAACTGTGCCTATGTAGGTTTGGATGCCGAGAACCGGAGCTGGTACCTGCGTACACTTGTCGGCGGCAAAGAAAATAAGGAATCCTATGCCCTGCCTGAAGATTTCCATTGGGGTGTGTACCATCATCTGCGCATTGAGCGTAATGGTGGCTGTCTGAAGATTTGGCTGGATGAGATTCCCGCACCGGGGAGACATGTCTTTGCAGAGGCTGTTCCGGCAGAAGAAGCGGGTGTTCCCGGAGTATTTGATGAGACAAAGTCTGCCTTGTTCGAAGGGGCTACCTATACCATCGGCTTCGATGATGTGCATTTCCAGCTTTCGGGGAATGAGGAGTTGTTGAAGGGCGATTTCTTGAACGATTATGAATTGAGCTTCCAGTTGTCCGGCTTGTCCGGACAAGACAAGGCAGGAAGCTATCCGGTTTATGTGGATAAGGATAACTATGTGAAGGCTCAGTTCGATGGCATCACCCGTATGCTTGAGGTGACAGCCGTGAAGAAAGGGAAAACTGCCTGGAAGAAGGAATTCCCGTTGGGATGCCTGCAAACGCTCTATCCGGATGTGAAGTATACCGACTTCATTGAGAAAGGTTATCGTTTTGCCGCACCTGCATGGTTGGATACAATTTACCTGAATCGTCACGAAGCAGGCAATAAATCCGAATTTGTGGATGACATGTTCGGCAAGTTCGACATAGAATACCTGAATGGCGGCGAATGGCATCCGATAGAAAACAAAGATAGGGGGATAGCAGAACATCCTGCATATAATTATTGTACCTTTACTCCGGTAAAGGCAGAAGGCATCCGCTTCATCAACAAGGAGGCGGAGGATTTGGAACGCCATATCTATAAGATAGGTGTACATGAATTGTGGAAGGAATCCTATAATTTTCGTGCCGTGCGTCGTGCAGACAAGCTGTATCTGTTTGTCGACGGCAGGGAGCTGGGAGCTTTGGATATACGCTACCCTGCATCCCGCATCGGATTCTGTTCGGAAGGCGGCTCTCCGGTTTATAGTGGTACGTTGTATTATCATGTAGGGCAGAGGCGCGATTAGACGCAATCGTGGGATGTGCCGTTCCGTATATATGTAATGAAAGATGTATATAGAAGCCGGTGTTTGTATTTCCTTGTGAATCAGTGTGATGGACTGGGGTGATTCAGTATACGACTGAATGTATTTCAGTATACGATTGAATAGGATTCAGTATACGACTGAATAGGGTTCAATATACGGGTGTAACGGAACATCTTCTTGAAAGTAAATATTTATCATCATAACAATTGTTTAAGAAAGAATCATGAAAAAGAATTTTATATGTATGTATCTGTTTCTGTTGGCCACGCTGGCTTCCTGCCAGTCCTGCTCTTCAGACTATAAGGATGTGGACGATATTGTTGTCGAAGGAGTTGAAACGCCGGTGCTTTTGGGCGACCCGTTCATCATGTTGCACGATGGCACTTACTATGCCTATGGCACCCATGCGGATGAAGGCATCGAAGTCTATACCTCCGATGATTTGAAAACTTGGAAGTATAAGGGCATGGCGCTCCAGAAGAAGGATGTCTGGGCCGACCGCTGGTTCTGGGCACCGGAGGTCTACGAAGTGAACGGGAAGTTCTATATGTATTACTCGGCAGACGAGCATATCTGTGTGGCAACAGCAGACTCACCTGCAGGACCATTTACCCAAAGTAAGAAGGAACCGATGATTGCCGATGAGAAATGCATTGACAACTCTCTGTTTATTGATGATGACGGCACGCCTTATCTCTTCTTCGACCGTTTCAACGACGGGCTCAACATCTGGGTGGCCGAATTGGAGAAAGACCTCATGACTATCAAGAAGGAGACCATGCACCCTTGCATCCACGTCTCTCAGGCATGGGAGGAGGTATGGCCCCGTGTGAATGAAGGCCCGTTTGTCATCAAGCGTAATGGGCTCTACTATATGACCTATTCTGCCAATAGCTATGAAAGTCCTTTCTACGGCATAGGTTGCGCCACAGCTACCGATTTGATGGGTACTTGGACCAAATACGAGGAGAATCCTTTGCTGCAGAAACCCGGAGAACTGGTTGGAGTGGGGCACAGTGCCACCTTCACAGACAAGGCAGGCAAGCTTCGTATCGTTTTCCATGCCCATAAAGACAAGAGTAGTATCCACCCACGTGCCATGTACATCAGTGACGTTTCTTTCGAGAAAGTGGACGGTGTGGACCGCATGAGAATCAGCAAGGACTATATGACGCCCAAAATAGTAAAATAAGAGATGGATATGAAAAAGAATTATATATTGCTACTGTTGCTTTGTCTTTGCTTTGCAGGATGCAAGGAGAAGACGGTTGTAGAATCAGACTATCTGCCGATTGCCGACCCTTACGTAATGCTTTACGAAGGTAAGTATTATGCTTACGGCACTGGAGGTACGGTAGAAGGAGAAGGCTTTGCCTGCTTCTCTTCCGATGACTTGAAAAACTGGACGCGTGAAGGCCAGGCGTTGTCGGCCGCAGATTCCTACGGTACGTGGGGATTCTGGGCGCCGGAGGTCTACTACATCGAATCGAAAAAGAAGTTTTATCTGTTCTACTCCACCGAGGAGCATATCTGCGTGGCAACGGCAGATGTTCCCCAAGGCCCGTTCCGTCAGGAAGTGAAGCAGCCGATATGGGATGAGAAGAGTATCGATACCTCTCTATTCATTGATGATGACGGTACGCCTTACCTTTATTTCGTGCGTTTTACAGATGGCAACGTTATTTGGGTGGCAGAGATGAACGATGATTTGACCGGCATTAAGCAGGAAACACTGACGGAGTGCATTAAGGTGGGAGAGCCTTGGGAACTTTCGCAGGACAAGCCTGCTAAGGTGGCCGAAGGTCCTTCAATTTTGAAGAAAGAGGGTGTCTACTACCTGGTTTATTCAGCCAATCACTTTGAAAGCAAGAACTACGGAGTGGGTTACGCGACTTCGAACAGCCCGATGGGACCGTGGAAGAAATACGAGGGAAATCCGATTCTGCAACATGCCGACGGCTTGATGGGTACCGGTCATGGAGCACCCTTCTGCTGTAAGGACGGTAGCTGGAAATACATTTTCCATGCACATTGGGATTCCACGAAAGTACAGCCGCGCACTTCGTATATCAAGGATTTTGCCATTTCCGACCAGGGAACGGTTTCTATCGGTGGCTCTCTTATCCGTCCGCAGGTATTGGGCAGTACATCACTCGAAAAGTAAAATGAAAGAATGAAAAGAATACATTGTATGAAGAAGTTTCTTGTATTATCAGTGTTATGCAGTCTGATAGCCTGTTCCTCGTCATCGGCTACAAAAGAGGATAAACCGGAAGAACAACAGCCGAAGAATGTCTATCGCAATCCGGTGATAGATTATAGTTTGCCAGACCCTTCTGTCATTGAGGGAGATGATGGATACTACTATTTGTATGCCACCGAGGACATACGCAATCTGCCGATTCACCGTTCCAAGAACCTGGTGGATTGGGAGTATGTAGGTACTGCCTTTACGGACCGTACGCGGCCTGATTTTGAGCCGAACGGCGGTTTGTGGGCGCCGGACATCAACAAGATAGGTGATAAATACGTGCTCTATTATTCTATGTCTGTTTGGGGAGGCGAGTTAACTTGCGGCATCGGTTGTGCTACTGCCGATAAGCCTGAGGGACCTTTTACGGACCACGGAAAGATGTTCCGCAGCAATGAAATCAATGTACAGAACTCCATCGACCCTTTCTATATAGAGGATGGAGGGAAGAAATATCTTTTCTGGGGCAGTTTTCGAGGAATCTATGCGATTGAACTGTCTGATGACGGACTCTCTCTGAAGGACGGCGCCACACCGCAGCAAGTGGCAGGAACCGCTTACGAAGGTACCTATATTCACAAGAAGGACGGGCATTACTACTTCTTCGCTTCCATAGGAAGTTGTTGTGAGGGATTGAAGAGTACTTACACTACTGTTGTAGGCCGTTCAGATAATCTTTTCGGCCCCTATGTCGACAAGAATGGCGGTAGCATGATGGATAACAAGCACGAAGTGCTGATTCAGAAAAGCAATTCCTTTGTGGGTACCGGTCATAATTCGGAGATTGTGACGGACAATGCCGGCAATGACTGGTTCTTCTATCATGCGGTGAGCACAAAGAAGCCTGAAGGCCGTGTATTGATGTTGGATAAGATTAGCTGGGAAGACGGATGGCCGACGGTAGAAGGCTCCGTTGCATCCACGGAAGCGGAGAAACCGAAATTCTGACAAGTATGAAGAAATCTATTTTAGTCTCCTTGTTGGCCCTATTGATGATGGGCTGTCAAGTATCGGGTGGCAGTTCCTTGAAAGTGGAGGAAACCACTGTTGAAATGCGGAAGAATCCCGAAGGAGTAGCTGTATCGGCTCCCCGTTTCTCATGGCAACTGGTAACCGACAAGCAGGATGTGATGCAGACTGCTTATCAGATTGAAGTGGCGGACTCGGAAAAGGGCTTGCAGGCCGGCTCCGGGCTGGTATGGAACAGCGGTCGTGTGGAGTCTGGCCAATCGGTGCTAGTGAAGTACGCAGGGGCGTCTTTGGAGTCGGGACAGAAATATTGGTGGCGTGTCACTGTATGGACAAATACCGGTGACAAGGCGCAAAGTAGTATCCAATATTGGTCAATGGCTTTGCTGGACAGTTCGGACTGGAAAGCCGGCTGGATTGGACTGAACGACAGTACAAACTTGAAACTGGACGGTGAGCGGACCATCCTTCCGGCACGTTATCTGCGGAAGGAGTTTGATTTGCCGTCACAGCCGAAGCGTGCAGTCCTTTATGTTTCGGGAGTAGGCTCTTCCGTATGCTATATGAATGGCGAGAGGATTGGAAATGATGTATTCGGTCCTTTGCCTACCTGGTACGATGCTTCTGTATCTTATCTGACCTATGATGTCACCCCCTTGTTGAAGTCCGGTACCAATGCGATAGGCGTGGCTCTGGGCAACGGCCGCTATTTTTCCATGCGCGCCAATGGGATGGTAGGTTTTGGTTTGCCCCGTCTCATGGCGCAGTTGAATATAGAGTGCGACAATGGTGAGACGGTGTCGGTAGTCAGCGATGATTCCTGGAAAGCGACGAACCACGGTCCTATAACTGCGAACAACGAATTTGACGGTGAACATTACGATGCCCGCTTGGAATTGGGTAAATGGACGGAAAGCGGCTATGATGATTCCGGATGGCAGTTGGCCGAACGGATGGAGGCTCCCAAAGGAAAACTTGTGGCACAGCTCTCTCCGAGTCTGAAGGTGATGGAGGAGATAAAGCCAATATCCGTTAAATCGGTAGGTGATGGAAGATATATCGTGGATATGGGGCAGAATATGGTAGGAATACAGCAGGTGAAACTGCGTGGCAAGAAGGACAAGCCCATTACTATGCGTTTTGCCGAAGTGCTGAAGGACAATGGTACGGAACTGTATCTTGACAACCTGCACAGTGCCCTTGTCACGGATATTTATACTCCTGCCGCTGACGGTGAGTTTGTTTGGGAACCGTTGTTTGTTTACCATGGTTTCCGTTTTATGGAAATATCCGGTTTGGACTATGAACCGGCAGCGGATGATTTCACCGGTAAGGTGGTGTATGATGAAATGGCAACGAACGGTACGTTCGAGACTTCTGAGGAGTTGATTAACAGACTTCACAAGAATGCCTATTGGGGAATCCGTGGAAACTATCGCGGTATGCCTACCGACTGCCCCCAGCGTGATGAACGTCTTGGATGGCTGGGCGACCGCACTACTGGTGCCTATGGTGAAAGTTTCATTTTCGGCAATGCCTTGATGTATAAGAAGTGGCTGGTGGATATAGAAGAGTCCATGAATGAAAATGGAAGTATCTCTGTGGTATCTCCCCGTTACTGGACCATCTTCCATGATGACGTGACTTGGCCGGCTGCCTATTTTTACGTAGCCGACATGCTTTACCGCCAGTTTGGCGATGATAGCTCCATCAAAGGGCGCTATCCGTCCATGAAGCGCTGGGTAAACCACATGACGGAGACCAAAATGAAGGACTATATTCTGGTGAAGGATGAATACGGGGATTGGTGCATGCCTCCCGAGTCGCCGGAGCTGATTCATTCGGAGGACCCTGCCCGGAAGACGAACGGCGAAGTGCTGAGTACAACGGTGTTTTACAGCATTCTGCAACTGATGGAGAAGTTCGCGCAAATGAACGGACTTCCGGCAGATGCTGAAGAGTATGCAGCACTTGCCATTAAGGTCAAGGACGCTTATAACAAGAAATTCTTCAATACTGAGACTGCACAGTATGACAACAATACGGTGACGGCAAACCTGCTTTCCCTTAGACTGGGCCTGGTTCCCGACGGATATGAAGATAAAGTATTTGCCAATGTCGTGGAGAAGACGGAAAAAGACTGTAAGGGACATGTCAGTGCCGGTGTGCTTGGCATCCAGCATCTGATGCGCGGACTTACCGAGTACGGTGGACTGGAACTTGCCTATAAGATAGTGACCAATGACACTTATCCCTCATGGGGCTACATGATTAAGAAGGGTGCAACCACCATTTGGGAATTATGGAATGGTGACACGGCAAATCCGGCGATGAATTCAAGAAACCATGTGATGCTTTTGGGAGATCTGCTGATATGGTTCTATGAGGATCTTGCCGGCATAAAGAATACTCCCGCTTCCGTCGGGTTCAAGCAGATTCTGATGGAACCGGTATTCCCGGAAAAACTGAATTATGTGAATGCTTCGCATGTATCGCCTTATGGCAGAATAGGAAGTTCCTGGAAACGTGATGGCAATAAGCTGGAGTGGAACGTTGAGATTCCTGCCAATACAACCGCTACGGTCAAGCTGCCGCTTGACTTCCATGTACAGGTAGCTGCCGGTCAGGCGGGGATTCATTCCGTGGAGGAGGCTGACGGTAAGCTGGTAGTCGAATTGGGCTCCGGCAAGTATGTATTCATGTCTGAATGATATTTTTCTAACAACAATAAAACAGATGTAACTATGAGACTAAAAAGATTGTTTTTGGGGGTAATGCTTTTGGTGGGCATTACGGGTGCCGGAGCGACAAATGCTGCTCCGGAAGACATTTCTGCTTCTATTTCCTTGAAAGTGCCGGGGAATGATGCCAAGCAATATCCGCTGGCCTTGCAGAAGATGCAGGATGGTATGTACAGCTGCCGGGCTTCGGAAAAGTTACCGTTGGACATCATCCGCCAGGTGGTGGACAAGGATGGCAAACAGCGCATTACCGTCACACTCAAGGCGCTGGAAAATGTGTATTTCAACTACGGGGAACAGATAAAGACCGGTTACAAGCATTCAGACTGCCAGTTCTACATGCCGGGCTTCTGGTATCGCCGCAACCTGCGTTCGCCGAAGGAAGCTCCTTCTTTCCACACATCGGACAGTTGGCTGGTGCGTGAGGACCGTTTGAGCACTCCGCTGACGGCAGCTTTCAATCCGGCAAGTGGTACGTCCATGTCGGTTATCCGTATTGACAAGTTCGACAAGGAAGCTTTGACCACTCATAAGGAGGGAGAGGTAATCTTGTCCGGTGAGACTTCCATCGGATATACCGGTTTCTGCAATGTGGATGGTATGACTGTCTTGGCATACGGTTTCCCCTATAAGGAAGCACCGAAGACATATATCCGCAAATTGACGCTGGCTCCTGCCGTTGAGGCTTTCCAGCTGCTGCGTAAGGGCGACAGCATCTCCGTGACTTGGGAGGTGTCCGAAAGGAATGCTGCCGATTTCTCGGAATGCGTACAGCGCACCTGGGAGTATTGTTATGACACTAACCGCCCGAAACCGGTTGACACACCTTACACGGTAGACCGCATGAAGGAGGTGATGAGCAACTTCTTTGTGGAAAGCTATGTCAGCAATACCCCCACTCATTATTACTCCGGTGTAGAGTTGGAGACTGCTACTTGTGCCAATACCGATGTTGCCGAAGTGGGCTTTGTGGGACGTACGTTGCTGAACGCTTTCAATGCTTTGGAGTATGGCAAACAGCAGAACCGCCAAGACCTGGTGGACAATGCCAACCATATCTTTGACACTTATCTCCAGAACGGTTTTTCGCCTGCCGGTTTCTTCAACGAAGTGGTGCACTACAACCGCGGCTTCAAGGAAACTAGACATAGCATCCGCCGTCAGTCCGAGGGAGTGTATGCCATCTTGAACTATTTGAACTACGAGAAACAGCAGAAGCGTAAACACCCCGAATGGGAGAAACGCATCAAGGGCATGCTGGACAGCTTCCTCAAGTTGCAGAACGAGGACGGCAGCTTCCCGCGCAAGTTCAAGGATGATTTCTCTATCGTGGATGCCAGCGGCGGTAGCACGCCTTCGGCAACATTGCCTTTGGTGATGGCGTCCAAGTATTTCAAGGACAAACGTTATCTGGCAAGCGCCAAGCGTACGGTAGACTATCTGGAGAAGGAACTGATATCCAAAGCCGATTATTTCTCTTCTACGCTGGATGCCAACTGCGAGGACAAGGAAGCCTCCTTGTATGCTGCTACGGCTGCTTATTACCTGGCTTTGGTTACCAAAGGAGAAGAGCGTGCACACTATGCCGGTCTGGCAAAGAAAGCCGCTTATTTTGCCTTGTCATGGTATTATACTTGGGATGTTCCTTTTGCCGAAGGTCAGATGCTGGGAGATATCGGCTTGAAAACCCGTGGTTGGGGAAATGTGTCGGTAGAGAATAACCATATCGATGTATTTATCTTCGAATTTGCCGATGTGCTGCATTGGCTCTCCAAAGAGTACAACGAGCCGCGCTTCTCTGACTTTGCCGAGGTGATATCCACTTCCATGCGCCAGTTACTGCCGTATGAAGGGCACATGTGTGGCATTGCCAAAGTAGGCTATTACCCGGAAGTGGTGCAGCATACCAATTGGGATTACGGACGTAACGGAAAGGGATATTACAACAATATCTTCGCTCCGGGCTGGACGGTTGCTTCTTTGTGGGAGTTGTTCACTCCGGGACGTGCGGAGCAGTTCTTGTTGAAAAAATGATAGTCTAAACAGTAACCAATATTGTATTTATGAATAAGATGATGACTTTGTTGGCAAGCGTGATGCTATTGGCATCGGCTTGCACGGGCAAACAGGCGAGTGAAAAGACTGCTTCTGGACTGGAACCTGCGAACTTCCGTACGGAAGTGGATGGCAAGCAGACAGACTTGTTTGTTTTGGAGAATAAGAATGGTATGGAAGTTTGTATTACGAATTTCGGCGGACGTATTGTATCAGTGATGGTGCCAGACAAGGATGGCGTTATGCGTGATGTGGTGCTGGGCTTCGATTCCATTCAGGACTACATCAAGTTCCCTTCGGATTTCGGCGCTACCATCGGACGTTATGCCAACCGTATCAATCAGGGTAAGATTACAGTGGATGGGGTAGAGTATCAGCTGCCGCGCAACAATTACGGTCATTGCCTGCATGGAGGTCCCAAGGGATACCAATATCAAGTGTTCGATGCCCGCCAGTTGAGTAATCAGGTTTTGGAACTGACTTATCTGTCGAAAGACGGAGAGGAGGGCTTCCCGGGTAACCTGACCTGCAAGGTCACTTTCTCGCTGACAGATGACGATGCCATCGACATTCGTTACAGTGCCGAAACGGACCGTACCACTGTTGTCAATATGACGAACCATTCTTACTTTAACCTGGACGGTGACCCCTCCAAGTCCAATTCGGATTATCTGCTCACTATCGATGCAGATGCTTATACCCCCGTGGACAGTACCTTCATGACTACCGGTGAGATTGTTTCCGTAGAAGGTACGGATATGGATTTCCGCACTCCTACTGCTGTTGGCGCCCGTATCGACAATGACTTTGAGCAGTTGAAGAACGGCAAGGGCTATGACCACAACTGGGTACTCAATACGAAGGGCGATGTCACCCGCCCGTGTGCCACCCTCGAATCTCCCTCAACGGGTATTGTGCTTGATGTCTATACCAACGAACCGGGCATTCAGATTTATGCCGGTAACTTCCTGGATGGCACACTGACCGGAAAGAAAGGTATTGTGTACGGTCATCGTGCTTCTGTCTGTCTGGAGACTCAAAAGTATCCCGATACGCCCAACAAGCCGGAATGGCCTTCTGCATTGCTGAAGCCGGGAGAGAAGTATGACAGTCATTGCATTTATCGCTTCTCGGTGAAGAAATAAATATAGGGGATGTGTCATCTGTGTGCTATCAACCGTTTTGATACCCTCTTATTGTATGGCCTTTTTTGTGAATCTAAAATATAATATACAATGAGACACTTTAGTGTTTTTTTATTGGCTACTTTATTCCCTTTGATTTTCATGGGTTGCAAAAGTGAGGAAGACTCTTATCCTCCTATTCATTATGGATACAATTTAGCATTTGTCGATGAAAATGGCAATGATTTGATTGAGGGAATGCAAACCGGTCTTGGAAGAAATGGTAAGCCTGCTTTGAGAGAGAAAGATTACTCCTATAAATTGGTAGAACCCGATTCTAAAGATGACTTTACCGGACCGGACTGTATCTATGTGGAAAGCAGGGACGGACTTTTTACTTTGGCAATCTTTGATGCATTATGGGATGGATATAAATATGACAAGAAGCCTGAAGTGTTGACACGTACCTTTGTTTGCCCCTATATCTTTGGTGACGAAGAGGAACATTCCATTATTTCCCATTGGAAGTATAATGATGGTTATGGCAGTGTTGAACTTATTAGAATAACTATAGATGGTGTGGATGCCCGCATCGAATCAGGAACAGACAAATATCAACAACCGTTAGTTATCGCTGTGTTGGCAAAGTAACTTGTTTTTCTTAAATACTCTGTCTTGGTAAAATCAGCACTTTATCAAGACAGAGTTTTTATTCTTTGGAATTACCGCATCGCCAGCGCCTTATTCTCCGCCTCCTCCATAATCTCCCGTTCTCCCGGCCCTTTGTCATTGATGCCGCAAAGGTGGAGGATGCCGTGGATGATGACCCGGTACAGTTCACGTTCGTAGTTGTTATCGGCGAACTGTTCCGCATTGGTGCGTACGGTATCAAGGCTGATGAAGAGGTCACCGCTAAGGCGGTTGCCTTCACAGTAGTCGAAAGTGATGATATCTGTGTAATAATCGTGTTGCAGATATTGGCGGTTCACTTCGAGTATCTTCTCGTCCGAGCAGAAGATGTAGGCGATTTCACCGACTCTTTTTCCGTAAGTGGCGGCTACGGATTTTATCCATTCCGTGGTTTCACGCTTCTTGATGGATGGCATTTCCACGCCGTCTGTCTGATAACTAATCATTTTATTTACGATTTAATGATTTACGATGTACGATTGAAATTACGTTCTTGCGATTAAGCTAGTTCTTTTAAAAGAAGAATAAGTAACTGATGATGATGGCTGCAATGATGCCGGAAAAATCGGCAATCAGCCCACACGTCACGGCATTCCTCGTTTTGGTGATACCTACGCTGCCGAAATACACCGCAAGAATATAGAATGTGGTGTCCGAAGCGCCACGTGCCACGCAACTCATGCGTCCTACAAATGAATCGGCGCCATACTGTTTCATGGTGTCAATCATCAGTCCGTTGGCACCGCTGCCGCTCAGTGACTTCATCAGGGCAGTGGGTAGGGCACCTACAAAGCTGGTATCTACACCGAATAGTCCTACTACATAACCGATACCGTTCACCAGTATATCCATGGCGCCGGAAGTGCGGAAAACGGCGATTCCAACGAGAAAGGCAACCAGATAAGGGATAATGCGTATGGCAGTGGTAAAGCCTTCTTTGGCTCCTTCTATAAAGGCATCGTATACATTGATTTTCTTCCATAGCCCCCAGAGGATGAACAGCAGGATGATGGAGAACAGCAGTATGTTGGCAATTAAAGTGGAATATACACCCATTTCATCACGGCTAATCTGTGTGAACAGATAAATGAGTGCGGCAAAGAAAAGACTGATGCAGCCAATCAGGATAAGTATGGGCTTGTTCAGCAGGTTGATGCGTTGTGCAATGCTGACGGCAATGACACCGACAATGGTCGAGATGGCAGTCGTTATCAGTGTGGGGATAAAGATGTCCGTGGGTTGGGCGGCACCCATCTGCGAGCGATACATCATGATGCTGACGGGGATAAGTATCAGTCCCGAGGTGTTGAGGACAAGGAACATTACCATCGGATTGGTGGCAGTATCCTTTTTCGGGTTTAGTTCCTGAAGTTCCTTCATGGCTTTCAGTCCCATCGGAGTAGCGGCATTGTCCAGCCCCAGCATGTTGGCAGAGAGATTCATGAAAATGGAGCCCATGGCAGGATGTCCTTTCGGTATTTCGGGAAAGAGACGGCAGAATACCGGACTCAGCCAACGGGAGAGGGCATTGATCATGCCGCTGTTTTCGCCTATTTTCATCACGCCGAGCCAGAGGGCGAGTATTCCTGTCAGTCCCAGGGATATTTCAAAAGCTGTTTTGGAAGAGGAGAAGGTGGAGTTGACGAGTTCTGTGAATATCTCCACATCACCCATAAAAATGAGTTTGCAGAGGGCTACGATGAATGCGATGACGAAGAAAGCTACCCAGATGTAATTTAAAACCATGTATCGTTACTTTGTTTCTAGTGGATTAATATTTGTTTTCGTTGGCAAGATTCCAGGCGTTGAGGAAAGCTGCTTTGGTTATTTCTATCATTTTTTCCCAGTTCAGCCGGTCGGTGTGGTCCGAAGGCTGGTGATAATCGGGATGTCCGTCTGTGTGGTACCAGATGATGGGGATGTTGCACAGGGCAAAAGAAGCATTGTCACTTCCTCCCGTGGGGCGGTCCCAGGCGCGGTAGTCCGGTTGCAGGCGCAAGCTGTAGCGTGCAATGTCCTGCTTCAGCCAGTCGCCGAATACGGGGTGGGCGGCGGTGTAGAAGTAGACAACGTGTTGAGGCTGCTCGGGCTTATTGTTACGGCCTATCATGTCGAAATTGAGATAACCTTTCACCTGGCTGATGAAAGGACAGCTTTGTACAAAGTATTTTGAGCCGAGCAATCCCTTTTCTTCCCCATCCCAAAAGGCAAAGATGACCGTGCGCAGAGGCTTCTGTCCGGTGGCAAGAAATGCACGGGCTATCTGCAGGACGGCAGAGACACCGGAGGCATTGTCGTCTGCACCGTTGTATATCCGGTCGTTTGCCAGCGTCTCGTCCACACCCAGATGGTCGAAGTGGGCACCTACGATGACATATTCATCCGGTCGTTCTCCCGGGATGGTTCCCAATACATTACTCATCTGCAGGATGCGGTGGACGCCTTGTTTAAGGATGGCGATGGAGTCGGGATGCACTTGCCACCGTCCCCGTTGTTGGCGTTCCTTGTTGTAAGCCTCGAAGGGCTGGTAATAATTGTCCTTTTCCAGCGGGGCAATGCCGGCTTCTTTCAGGCAGGATGCCAGATAGCGGGCAGCCAGTCGTGAACCGTGCATGCCTGCTTCGCGTCCTTGCAGCTCATCATCGGCCAGAAAGCCGACAATAGCCTTGGCTGAAGTGCGGCTGATGCTTTGCAACCCCTTTTCTTGTGGAGATTGTGCATGTAAGGATAGTGCGAAAGAAAGGCAGCAGATTGCTCCCAAAACAGCTTTATACATGTCGTACGGTTTTAAGGATTGGACATACCGGTTGCAAAATTAAAGATAACTTTCCATAGTTTCTATATAAATGTTGTATTTTTGTCCATTGGTGGATGAATTCAAATCCGTGTAAATCAAATGAGAGAAGGATGAAAAAGAAGAATGAAGCAGTGGAAACCGTCTTGTGCGAACGTGTGCTTTCGGCAGAAGAAGTGGCGTGCATCTCGGTACAGATTCAGCAGGAATTGGAGGCGTATATCGACCCGGTGAAAAGGGAGTATCTTCCCCGTTTCTTCAAGACCGGAAAGGGGCAGTATGGCGAGGGGGATAAGTTTCTGGGAGTGGTGGTACCCAACACCCGGCAGGTGGCAAAGCAGCACAAGCACGAACCTTTTGGGGTAATGGCAGCCTTGCTTCAGAGTGAATGGCACGAGTGTCGCCTTTGTGCCTTGCTGATGTTGGTGGAGCGGTTCAAAAAGAGCGATGAAAAGGGGAAAAAGGAGATTTATGACTTTTACCTTTCGCAGACAGCCCGTATCAATAATTGGGATTTGGTCGATTTGTCTGCCCCCGGCATTGTGGGCGAATATCTGAAAGACAAACCTCGCAAAGACCTCTACCGGCTGGCGGATAGTCCGCTGCTTTGGGACCAGCGCATTGCTGTGGTATCTACCTATACACTTATCAAAAATGGTGATTTCATCGATATATTAGCCCTTTCGGAGCGGCTGCTCCATCATAAGCATGACTTGATGCAAAAGGCGGTAGGATGGATGCTCCGGGAGATGGGTAAGCGGGACAAGGACTTGCTGGTACAATTCTTGGAGAAGTATTGCAGGACGATGCCGCGAACGATGTTGCGCTATGCCATAGAGAAGTTTCCAGAGGAGGAGCGCAAGGAGTTTATGAAGCGCTGATGGGGAATGAAAATCGTTAAACTGTATTTTGCTCTTCTTGCCAACAAGTTGACAAGTTTTTGCCACCTTATTGGCAAGACTTTGCCACCGCGTTGGCAAACTTTTGCCATAGGCATGGCAAAGTTTTGCCAAAGGTGAGGCAAAGAGTTGGCAAAATTAGTCTCTGATGGTCAGTGTGTTACCAAAGGTAGCCTTCTGCGTAACTATCAAATTCTGTAGCCATGCCGGCATCCAGATGTCTGAAGACGTTCAGTACGGATTGTTGCTCTTCGGGGAGCAGCAGGCGTTCGCCTTTGCGGGCGCGGTAGTAGGTGCGTTGGCCGAAGCCGGCTATCAGGTTGGCGATGGCGATTCCCCGCTTGTTGTAGGGTAGGCTGTTCAGCATGTTCATGAAGCCTTTGGCGTAACGCGCCTTCTGACTGGAGCGGTAGAAGGGGCATTCCCCTTTGACGGTGGCAAGGCGTTTGGGGCTGATGATTTTCCAGTAATCCTTTTCGGTAGGCATGCTCTGCATGGCGAGCTGGCGGAGGCAGGTGGCAGCCTTGGGGCATTGCCCGTTGAGGCATAAGGGGTAGTCGAAGGGGACTTGGGTAAAGGATATTTCTTCTTTCATAAGTAGCGTGTTCTATGCATTGTGCTTTCAGCAGGGGGGAGATTCGGCTTGCTGTCAGTAAATGGCTGGTTATTCTGCACAAATGTAGGAAGAAAGTGTGAGCCTGCAAATATATTTCAAGTATATATCTTGCTACTTCTATCGTTTTTTCTGTAATTTGCCTCCGGGCAGCATAATATTCCGTTGTATGGAGCGTACTAGGTATGTCATACGCCTTTTACTTATGTGAAAAAAGAAAGGGGATGAGTGCTATCTCAAAATAAATTCGTTATTTTGCAGGAAACAAAAGGAATATCCCTATGATTACTTATCTTAAAATAAATGGTTTTAAGTCATTTCATAATTTTGAAATGGAGTTTACCCCTTTGACCATTGTTGCAGGAACAAATGCTGCTGGGAAGAGTAACTTGTTTGATGCATTGAATCTGTTGTCACGCTTGGCTGAAGTGGACAAAATACATACAGCATTCAGAGAAGGGCAAAGAGGTGATTTGTTTGAACTATTCACTCAGTATGATGAACATGCTTATGCCGATGAAATGGAGTTTTGTGTGGAAGTGCTGGTAAATCGTGAAGTGACTGATGCTTGGGGAGCTACTGCAAGATTGAAATATACGAGGTTGCGTTATGAACTAAAAATACATCGCTTTGTAAACTCCAGTGGTATTGATGATTTAGAAGTTGTTTATGAACATTTGGCTACATTGAAACATCAAGAAGACAAATGGATAAAACTTTTGCCTAAAGAACAAATAGAATTTTGGAGACCTAAAGTAATTACAGGGAAACGTGGTCAACCTTATATCTATACACAAGAGCAAAATGAATTGCCTACGGTATTTGTTCCTCAAGATGGTGGTGGAGGTAACAAGCGAAGTTTTCCCCTGAGAAATGCTACGCGTACGGTATTGAGCAGCATTGATTCTGTTGATTTCCGCCATATTCTGGCCGTGAAGCAGGAAATGATCAGTTGGCGTTTCTTACAGTTGAACCCGGAGGATTTACGTCAACCCACAAGTAAGAGGACGGGAGAAGATGTCATTGGTGTTTCTGGGAAAAACCTGGCTGCAGCATTATTTAGGATTCAGCAGGAAGATAAATATTCATTGGTAGAGATATCTCGTGAATTAAATAGTTTTATTCCCAACTATACCCAGGTCTTTGTAGAAGATGATACAGAAAACAAGCAGTATATCATTTATCTGAAGAATGTGGACGGAAAGAAATACTCTTCCCGCGTGTTGTCCGAGGGTACGTTGCGATTGCTTACGCTTTGCATCCTGCAACACGATATGAAATACTCCGGTTTGCTTTGTTTTGAAGAACCGGAGAATGGCATTCACCCATTTAGGATAAAATCAATGGCGAAATTATTGAAGGATTTGACCACTAACTTTGAAGACCATGATCTACCTTTAAGACAAGTGATTGTGAATACGCATTCTACCGTTTTTGTCGGTGAAATTCAGAAATGGGAAGATGATTTGAATGTTTCCATCCATTTTGCGGAGATGAAATCAAGAGTGCTTTCTTTGCCATCGGGCAATAAGGTGAAACTCGATGTTTCGAAAATTATACAAGTTCCTAAAGAAGGGCAATTGACTATCAATTTCTCTGAGCAAGAACGAAAGCTTTCTTTGCAAATGATTAAGGAGTACTTAGAAAATACCCTAAAGGAGTGGTAATATGGCTAGACAATTATTTATTGGATTAATCACGGAAGGCCCTACGGATGTACGTTTCTTGCAGAGTGTGGTGGAAAGGACTTTTATTGATGTGGCTTTTGAATGCGAGAATGATTTAGAACCATACGTGAAATGCTTGACTGTGGAAAAAGTGCGACTTAGTTTTAATGAATATGTAGAGAAAGCTTCACGTCGAGGAATGGAAGAGATGGGTATGGATATACTTTGTGTCCATACAGATGCTGATAGTAAGGATACTAAAAGAGCCTATGCTGAAAAGATAAATCCGGCCAAAGAGTTCTTGTCTGATAAGAAAGGGGAGATTTGCAAGAGTCTGATTCCTATTGTTCCAGTGAGGATGGTAGAAGCATGGATGCTTGCTGACAAAGAACTATTAAAAGAGGAAATGGGTACAAGGATGTCGGATGAAGAATTGGGTATAAATCGTATGCCGGAACTTTATCTTGATCCTAAGGCTACCATTATACAAGCCATAGGTAAATCTAATCGGACTACGACACGTAGGCATAGGAAGGATTTGGATATTAGTGAACTATATGCTTCCATTGGTGCGAGGTTGGAATTGGAAAAGTTGCATCTGCTTCCTTCATATAGGCAATTTGTGGATGAGGTCAGAGAAGCCTACAGACAGTTGGGATTGTTACGGTAATGTGGAAAAATCAATAGGAAATAAAGCAGTGTTTGGAACATGATAGATAGTATGGAACAAGAAGATTTTGATATACGCAACCAGCAGCCCGTCACCAGCCGAGAACGTGATTTCGAGAATGCTCTCCGTCCGTTGAATTTTGAGGATTTCAGCGGGCAGGACAAGGTGGTGGACAATCTGCGCATATTTGTGAAAGCTGCCCGCCTGCGTGGCGAGGCGCTAGACCATGTGCTGCTTCACGGCCCTCCCGGATTGGGAAAAACAACACTCAGCAATATCATAGCCAACGAACTGGGCGTAGGTTTCAAGATAACTTCCGGTCCGGTACTCGACAAGCCGGGGGATTTGGCGGGAGTGCTTACCAGCCTGGAGCCCAATGATGTACTTTTCATCGACGAAATACACCGGTTAAGCCCCGTAGTGGAGGAATATCTGTACTCAGCCATGGAGGACTACCGCATAGACATCATGATAGACAAAGGCCCTTCTGCCCGAAGCATACAGATTGATTTGAATCCTTTCACGCTGGTGGGAGCTACCACGCGTAGCGGTCTGTTGACAGCTCCGTTGCGTGCCCGTTTCGGTATCAACCTGCATCTGGAATATTACGATGATGATGTGTTGAGCGGCATTATCCGTCGTTCGTCCGGCATCCTCGATGTGCCTTGCTCCGTAAGGGCTGCCGCCGAGATTGCGAGCCGCAGCCGTGGCACACCGCGTATTGCCAATGCATTGCTGCGGCGTGTACGCGATTTTGCCCAAGTGAAAGGTTCGGGGAGTATCGATACGGAAATCGCACAGTTTGCCCTCGAAGCCCTGAATATCGACAAATACGGTCTGGATGAGATAGATAATAAGATACTCTGCACCATCATTGACAAGTTCAAAGGCGGCCCGGTGGGACTGACCACCATTGCCACCGCTTTGGGCGAAGATGCCGGCACGATAGAGGAAGTCTATGAACCGTTCTTGATAAAAGAGGGTTTCCTGAAACGTACCCCCCGTGGGCGTGAAGTGACGGAGCTTGCCTACAAGCATTTGGGGCGGAGTCTCTATAGTAGCCAGCGTACCTTGTTTGGCGACGAGTGATTCATTAATCATTAATCACTAACCATTAATCATTAAAAAGAAGTGGCCGGATTAAAATCATTGGCAAAAGAAACTGCCATTTATGGGCTGAGCAGTATTGTGGGGCGTTTCCTCAATTACCTGCTGGTGCCCGTATATACCATGGCGATGTCCGCACAGAGCGGCGGCTATGGCGTAGTGACGAATGTATATGCGTGGGTGGCCCTCATGCTGGTATTATTGACGTGCGGCATGGAAACCGGTTTCTTCCGCTTTGCCAATAAAGGGGAGGATGACCCGATGCGTGTGTACTCCACGACATTACTCAGTGTGAGTATGGGGGCGCTTACTTTCCTTGCATTGGGGCTGCTGTTTCTCGACCCTATTGCCGGATGGATGGAGTACAGTGAGCATCCCTGGTACGTGGGCATGATGATGATTGTGGTGGCGATGGATGCTATTCAAAGCATTCCTTTCGCTTATTTGCGCTACAAGAAGCGTCCCATTAAGTTTGCGGCACTCAAATTGCTGTTCATCTTCTTGAATATAGCACTGAATCTGGTCTATTATGTAGGGATGAAAGGGGATGACGTGGGCTATGCCTTCCTTTTCAATCTGATATGCACCTCTACCATTATGCTTTGCATGATTCCGGAGTTACGCGGGTTTGCTTATGTGCTGGATAAAAAACTGTTGAAGCGGATGCTTGCTTACAATCTGCCGTTACTGGTACTTGGCTTGGCGGGTATCTTGAATCAGGTGGCCGATAAGATTATTTTTCCTTTTGTCTATCCGGATGAGGCGGAAGCTACCGTGCAGTTGGGCATTTATGGAGCTGCCAGCAAAATTGCTATGGTGATGGCGATGCTTACACAAGCTTTCCGCTATGCATACGAGCCTTTTGTCTTCGGAAAGAGCCGGGACAAAGACAATAAGCAGGTATATGCGCAGGCCATGAAGTTTTTCATCATCTTTACACTGCTGGCATTCCTGGCTGTCATGTTCTATCTGGATATTTTGCGCTATATCATCGGCCCTGATTACTGGCCGGGATTGCGGGTAGTGCCTATCGTGATGGCTGCCGAAATCTTTATGGGTATCTATTTCAATCTTTCCTTCTGGTACAAGCTAATTGACGAAACGCGTTGGGGAGCTTATTTCTCCTTGATAGGTTGCACGGTGCTGGTAGTGATGAACATACTTCTGATTCCCCGATACAGTTATATGGCTTGTGCCTGGGCAGGATTCTGTGGCTATGGTATCGCCATGCTTCTGTCCTATTTCGTAGGGCAGAAGAAGTATCCCATTCAGTATGACCTGAAGGCTATCGGTAGTTATGTGCTGCTTGCGGCAGTACTCTATCTGGCTGCCGAATATGTCCCGATAGAAAATATCTACCTGCGTATGGTGTACCGTACCGTTTTGTTGCTGGTCTTTGTGGCCTATATCGTGCGGCGTGATATGCCTCTCGGCAGCATACCCGTCATCAGCTGGTTGATAAAGAAATAAACTACTGAATAGTAAATCGTCAAATTGTAAATATCATGGATTCTGACAACAGAAATACCTTCGCTATCAAGACTTTTCTGAAAGACAATCTTGATTTGCGTAAAGACAAGGACAATGAACTGGAAACTGTAGATTCCATCCGTAAGGGAGTGGAATTCAAAGGAGCCAATCTTTGGATTCTGATATTCGCCATATTCATGGCCTCGTTGGGATTGAATGTAAACTCCACAGCCGTGATTATCGGTGCCATGCTCATCTCGCCGCTGATGGGGCCTATCATGGGTGTGGGGCTTTCTGTGGGGTTGAATGATTTTGATTTGATGAAGCGGTCTTTGAAGAGCTTCTTGATAACTACCTTGTTCAGTGTGACCACTGCTACCATTTTCTTTCTGGTGAGTCCCGTTGCCGAGGGGCAGTCGGAATTGCTGGCACGTACGTCACCCACCATTTATGACGTATTCATCGCCTTGATGGGTGGCTTGGCAGGTGTGACGGCGCTCTCTACCAAAGAGAAAGGAAATGTGATTCCGGGTGTTGCCATTGCCACGGCTTTGATGCCGCCTCTCTGTACGGCAGGCTACGGGCTGGCAACGGGTAACTTGATTTATTTCCTCGGTGCATTCTATCTTTATTTCATCAATTCCGTGTTTATCAGTCTTGCCACTTTCCTGGGCGTGCGCGTGATGCACTTCCAGCGCAAGGAGTTTGTGGATAAGAACCGGGAGAAGAAAGTACGTAAATATATCGTCCTGATTGCTATCCTGACCATGTGTCCCGCTGTCTATCTGACGGTAGGTATCGTCCAGGATACCTTCTTTGAGAGTGCTGCCAACCGTTTTGTCAACGAGCAGCTCTCCTTTGAGAATACGCAGGTGCTGGACAAGAAAATCCATCACGAGGGCAAGGGCCACGAAATACGTGTCGTGCTGATTGGGCAGGAAGTGCCCGAAGCTTCCATCGCCATTGCCCGCAGCAAGATGAAAGACTATAAGCTGGACAATACCAAGCTGATAGTCCTCCAAGGTATGAACAATGAAGCGGTGGATATTTCTTCCATCCGTGCCATGGTGATGGAAGACTTCTACAAGAACAGTGAGCAGCGTCTGGTGGAACAGAAACAGAAGATTGCCACACTGGAGCAGAATTTGGAAAGATACAAAACCTTCGATGAATTGGGCAAGAAGATTATCCCAGAACTGAAAGTGCTCTACCCGTCGGTAAAGACCGTATCAATATCTCATGCGATTGAACTGGCGGTAGATTCTGTACGGGTGGATACTGTGACCCTTGCCGTCTTGAAATTCGGCAAGCATCCGGGTGCGCACGAGAAGGAAAAGATTGCGGAGTGGCTCAAGGCGCGTACGGGTGCCAAGCAATTGAGGCTGATTACTGAATAATACAAGAATTGACGGAATGAAAATAAGATTTATACTGATAGCTGTCTGCTTCCTTTTTTCTCTGCCGGGACAAGCGGATGAAGGGATGTGGATGCTGGGAAATCTGAACAAGCAGACACGCCAGACCATGAAAGAGTTGGGCTTGCAGATGTCTGTCAACAAGCTATACAATACGAAACGCCCGTCGCTGAAGGATGCGGTAGTCAGCTTCGGAGGCTTTTGTTCTGGGGTGGTGGTGTCCGGGGACGGGCTGGTGTTTACCAATCATCACTGCGGCTTCAGCAGCATACAGCAACACTCGTCTGTGGAGCACGACTATCTGAAAGACGGATTTGTGGCACGTAATCTTAGTGAAGAACTGCCTAATCCGGAACTTTACGTCCGCTTCCTCTTGCACCAGCAAGACGTGACCCGTCGGGTACTTGGAGCAGTAAAACCGGATATGAACGAATCTGAGCGTACAAGTGTAGTAGATTCGGTGATGCTGGTCATTGGCGAAGAGGTTTCTCGTAAAGACTCCACGCTGATAGGCATTGTGGATGCTTACTATGGAGGCAATGAATTCTGGCTTTCCGTTTATCGCGACTACAATGATGTGCGTCTGGTATTTGCACCGCCTTCTTCAGTGGGCAAGTTCGGCTGGGACACTGACAACTGGGTATGGCCGCGCCATACGGGTGACTTCGCCGTATTCCGTATCTATGCCGGCAAAGACAACCGTCCTGCCGACTATTCTCCCGACAATGTTCCCTACCATCCCGAATACGTGGCTCCGATATCTCTGGACGGTTATCGTGAGGGTTCCTTCTGTATGACGATGGGCTATCCGGGCAGTACGGAACGCTATCTTTCCTCTTTTGGCATCGAAGAGATGATGACCACCACCAACCAGGCTCAGATAGATGTCCGTGGTGTGAAGCAGGCCATCTGGAAGCGTGAAATGGATAGCCGTGACAGCATCCGCATCAAGTACGCTTCCAAATACGACGAAAGTTCCAATTATTGGAAGAACAGCATAGGAGTGAACCGCACCATCAAGAAACTGCATGTGCTGGATAAGAAGTGTGCCATGGAGACCGAACTCCGTCGCTGGATACAGCAGACACCGGAGGAGCGGGAACATCTGCTGCATCTTTTTTCCGACCTGGAGTTGAACTACAAGAGCCGTCGTGATGCTTATCGCGCCAGAGCTTACTTTGCCGAATCTTTCCTGAACGGTCCGGAACTGGTGCAGCTTGCTTTGTCCATCCTCAACTTCGACTTTGAGGGGGAAGAGAAAACGGTGGTTGCCAATCTGAAAGCTATCGTTGAGAAATATGCCAATCTGGACTTGGGCATTGACAAGGAAGTATTTACAGCACTGTTGAAAGAATACCGCTCCCAAGTGGATTCCACCTATCTGCCCGAGCTCTACCAGACGATTGCGACAGAATACGGAGGTAACGAGCGTACCTATGTGGATAGTCTTTATGCCCGCTCGGAGCTGACCACCCCCCGTGGATTGAAGCGTTTTCTGGAGCAGGACACCACCTATCAGATATATAATGACCCTGCCATCAACTTGGGCATCGACCTCATCACGAAGCTATTCGAGATGAATATGCAGGTACAGCAGGCTTCCGGTGAAATCGAGCGGAATGAACGTTTGTTCAACTCTGCCGTGCGACGTATGTACGCATCCCGTAACTTCTATCCCGACGCCAACTCCACCATGCGTTTGAGTTTTGGCACTGTCTGCGGTTATGCCCCCTTCGACGGAGCGGAATATGATTATTATACCACCGCGAAAGGTATTCTGGAGAAAGTCAGAGCCCATGCAGGCGATGTGGATTTTGAAATGCAGCCTGAGTTGCTATCCCTTCTTTCCTCCGGTGATTTCGGTAGATATGCCGATGAAAAGGGAGAAATGAATGTCTGCTTTATCTCCAATAATGACATTACGGGAGGCAATTCCGGCAGTGCTATGTTCAATGCCAAAGGAGAACTTCTGGGGCTTGCCTTCGATGGGAACTGGGAAGCCATGAGCAGCGACATCCTTTATGAGCCGAAGATGCAGCGCACCATCGGGGTGGATGTACGCTACATACTGTTTATGATTGAGAAGTATGGGAAGGCAGGAAATCTGATTCAGGAACTGAAGCTTGCCAATCCTTAACGTGTGCCCCCTGCCTATACTTTTATGGGTGATATTTTCTAAATCACTCCACGGATACGGTCATCGAATGCCGAGAGTGCTGCCTTTGCACCTTCGCCCATGGCAATGACTATCTGCTTGTAGGGAACATTCGATACATCCCCTGCCGCATATACCCCCGGAAGTGTGGTACGGCAGAAAGCGTCAATCTTAATCTCCCCGGTCGGAGTCGTTTCCAGCTTGTCGCGGAAAGGAGCGCTGTTGGCTGCCAGACCGATTTGCACGAAGATGCCGTCTAACGGGAAGTCGCGTTCCTCGCCGGTAAGGCGGTCCTTGATGCGGATAGAAGTTACTTTTTCCCCGTTTCCATCGACTTTTACGGTCTGTGACGAGGTGAAGATTTCCACATTCGGCAGGCTCCGGGCTTTCTCTTGCAGCACTTGGTCGGCTTTCAGTGTATCGGCAAATTCGAATACCGTTACCTTCCGGCAGATGCCTGCCAGGTCGATGGCAGCTTCAATCCCCGAGTTACCTCCACCGATAACCGCCACATGCTTGCCTTGATAGAACGGACCGTCGCAATGCGGACAGAATGCCACGCCGCGTCCTATGTATTCCGCTTCGCCCTCCACATTCAGTTTGCGCCAGCTTGCCCCTGTGGCAATGATTACCGCCGGTGCATGGAACACCTCGCCGCCTACGGTGGAGACACTTTTTTCCGTTCCCTGCAACTTTACTTTCTCTATCTTACGCTCCTCGAAAATCTCTATCGGATAGTGCTCTATATGTGTGCGGATTGCGTTGGCAAGTTCTGCACCAGTAGTCTGCGGCACGGAGATAAGGTTTTCTATGCCTACCGTCTCCTTTACCTGTCCGCCTATGCGCTCGGCAACAATCGCCACCCGTAGGCCCTTGCGTGCAGAGTAGATGGCTGCGGAAGCTCCGGCTGGTCCGCCGCCCAATACCAGCACGTCGAAATCTCTCTCTATCGGCGCTTCGTCCTCTTGCGGAGCACTGCCGAAGGCTTCTTCCAGCTTCTGCAAAAGCTCTCCTAAAGAACCGCGACCTACGTGAAGCAGCTTGCCATTAGCGTAGACTGACGGCACGGCTTGTATCTTCAGCGCATCCACTTCCTCTTGATTAAGCGCCCCGTCCACCATCTCGTGGGTGACGTGCGGATTCAGCAATGCGATGATGTTCAGTGCCTGCACCACATCCGGACAGTTGGTGCAAGTAAGCGATACATACGTTTGCAGGCTGATGTCGCCTTGCAACGCCCGGATGCGGCGACGAATTGCTTCGTCCGGCAGATTTTTCCCCTTTCCATCGGCATTCAGCACGGCAAGCAGGAGGGAAGTGAACTCGTGTCCGCCGGGGATGCCGCGGAACTTGATGCCGGTTTCCATATCGTCTTTCAGCAATGTGAACTCCAACACGGGGTTCTCTATCTCACTCATCCGGCAGGAGAGCTTGTCGGAACAGCTTGCCACATCCTTCAAGAATCCGATAAGCTCTTGTGCCTGCTCGTGACCCGGATGATAGGTGATGTGAAAGACGTAGCGGGCTTCCAAATGCTGGAATACGCTCCGCACCTGGTCTAATATAGTTGTTTCTAACATGATTAATAGGGTGTTTGGGGTGAGAAAATAGTCTTTTAATATGTTTGATATAGAGTAGCTGCAGAACTTGTGAGGAAGTACTCCAATACTCCTTCGAAAGTACTGCGGTACTCCTTTGAAAGTACTACAGTACTTCTGTACAAGTACTGCGGACGTCTTAAAGGAAAGCGGACGTCTTTCTATGGTGAAAGCGCCCGCTCCTCCTATTACTTATCAAATCTTTCCTACAAGGTCGATGCTCGGCTTCAAAGTTTCCGCTCCTTTCTTCCACTTGGCAGGGCAGACTTCTCCATCGTGTGTGGCAACAAACTGTGCAGCTTCTACCTTGCGCAGCAGCTCGTCGGCATTGCGTCCGATGTTGTTGTCCTGTATCTCGGCAATCTTGATTTTACCCTCGGGATTTACGAGGAATGTGCCGCGATATGCCATGCCTTCTTCTTCAATCATCACGCCGAATGCGCGGCTCAGCACGCCTGTGGGGTCGGCAAGCATGGGGTACTTAATCTTGCGGATGCTTTCGGAAGCATCGTGCCATGCCTTGTGCACAAAGTGCGAGTCTGTGCTTACAGAATATACTTCTACGCCCATTGCTTGGAATTGGTCATATTTCTCTGCGATGTCTACCAGCTCGGTAGGGCATACGAAGGTAAAGTCTGCCGGATAGAAGAAGAAAATGGCCCATTTACCTTTTACGTCTTCGTGGGATACTGTTTTGAAACTTCCGTTTTGGAAAGCCTGAACCTTGAATTCAGGGAGTTGTGAGTTGATGATCGGTTCCATAATTTTTCTCTTTTAATAGGTTTAGTTTTTTGTTTTACCAATGCGAAGATTGTGCAGACAGAATGTAGAAGCCAGTTTGCTTGATGATGCTGAGGTGCAACCGACCTTCGCTTTTTCTGTTTGCAAAAATATAGCATTTTTCCCCGATAGAACAAAAAATCCGATTGAAAGATTTTATGGAGCGATAGATGAAATCTATACGACTGCTTGGGTTGCTTTCAGTGAGAGCATTTCCTTGGGTACGGAAAGTTTTATCTCCTTAACCAGCACTTCGAGCAGCGTGTGGCGGATAAAGTTCTTATTGGTCAGCAGCACGACCTGGCGGGTGGGGCAGGGGATGGCGAAGGAACGTACCAGCTCTTTCTGGGCATCGCCCAGTTGCAGAACGGCCAGTTCGGGGATGAAGGTCACGCCTTTGCCGCTTTCTACCATGCGCATAAAGGTCTCCATGCTGCCCAAGTGATAGGCAAGCTGGCTGGCACGTGCCGACTTCATCTGGCAGAAGCGCACCAGCTGGTCACGGAAGCAATGGCCCTCGTCGAGCAGCCAAAGCTGTTCGCCGTTCAGGTCGGAAGTACGGATTACCTCGTTGTTGAAGAGGGCGTCTTCGCGCGACACGTAGGCAAAGAACTGTTCATAGAACAACGGCGTCTGCTGCAACTCTTCCATACCTGCCAGACTCGCTACGATACCTGCATCTATTTCTCCCGTCTGCAGGGCTTTCTTGATGTCGTTTGTTTTCATTTCGACTACCCGGATGTCGAGGTCGGGGTATTTCTTCATCAGCTGCGGAAAGAAACGGGGCAGGAGGTAAGGAGCTACGGTGGGAAGTATGCCCAGCTTGAAGATGCCGGTCAGTGAGTGTTTTTCTTCTTCTATAATATTCTTTATACGGTTGGCTTGAACCAATATATTCTGTGCTTGTTCTATGATGTGGATACCGACGGGAGTGGGGCATACCGGCTGCTGGCTGCGGTCAAAAATCCGGGTGTCCAGTTCCTCTTCCAGTTTCTGAATCATGGCACTGAGGGTGGGCTGTGTCACGCGGCAATATTCGGCTGCTTTGGCAAAGTGGCGGAACTGGTTGACGGCAAGGATGTATTCCAATTGTTGTAAAGTCATGATGAACAAGGCATTTGAAGGTTATGTATAGAGTTCGTCTATGCAAAGATAGAAATTATCTGTTTGACAAGCCTTGATTTCCCCCTTATCTTTGCAATATCCAAAAGAAAAATAGTATAAATATTTAAAACAATAGAATTATGAAAACTTTAGATTACTTGCATTTGAATGAAAAGAAAGTGGCTGGCGTAACATCAGCATTGCACCAATTATTGGCCGACTTCCAGGTACATTACACCAATCTGCGCGGTATGCACTGGAACATCAAGGGACACGGCTTCTTTGTGCTGCACGAGAAGTTCGAGAGTATGTATGACGATACCGCCGAGAAGATTGACGAGATTGCAGAGCGCATCTTGATGCTGGGTGGCGTGCCCGAGAATAAGTTCAGTGAATACCTGAAGGTTGCTAACGTGAAGGAAGTATCCGATATCTCTTGCGGCAGTGAGGCTGTGGACCATATCCTCGAGACTTACGGCTACCTGATTGGTGAAGAGAGAAAGGTAATTGAACTGGCAAATGAAGCCGGCGATGACGTGACGGCAGATTTGATGACCGGCTACTTGAAAGAGCAGGAGAAAATGGTTTGGATGCTCGTTGCATTCAGTACGAAAAGCTGTACGAAATAAAGGATAAAGAGTTGTGAAAAAGGATAGGGTGATAAAACGGTAGCGGATGCTGCCGGTTTTATCACCCTATTATCTTTCTATAGTTTATATCACTTCTTCTTCGGTGTCCGTCTTGCCCACCCTTCTTCACTGAAGTCGGGCTCTGCATCCTTAAAGTCATTGTTGCCCTGGAAGAACTGTTTCCAGTCATCCTTTTTGCCACGGGCTTTGGTGTAACCCCGCTCTTCGCGGCTGGGCTTGCCTTTCTTCTTGTCGTTTGCAGGACTTTCGGCCTTTTCGCTGCGTTTGCCGGTGGCATCGTTCCGTTTGCCGTCTTCCTTGTAGCTGCGCTTCTTGCTGTCAAACTCTTTTTTCCCATAGCTTCCGGCTGTACCCGGACGTTTGCCCCTCGGAGCCTCCTTACCCTCGTCTCCGGCAACCTCTACGGATACTTTACGGCCGTTCCAGCTGGCGCGGTTCAGGGCCTTCACTACATTGGTGGCTTCCTTTTCCTCCACTTCGAAGAAGGAGAACTTCTGCATCAGGTCAATTCGTCCCAGCTCTACACGTCCACGTGTATTGTTGTTCAGCAGGCTGATTAATTCGTTGGGGAAGAAGTTGTCCATTTTACCCAGGTTGATGAACAAGCGGGTAAAGCCGGGTTCTGCTTTGCGGCTGCTTCTACGGTCGTTGCGGTCGCCCCTCTCGCCACTTCTTGCACCACGCTCACTACCGGTTGCTGTCTCTATCTCGTCACGGCCGCGATAGTAATCCAGGAAACGGTTGAATTCATGCGAAACCATGCGTTTAATCAGGTCCTCTTTGCTCAGCCAGTCCAGCTTGCGGTAGATGTCGGTCATAAAGTCGGCGATTTCCTCCTCGTTCACTTTCACCTTTTCAAGATCGTCTATCACTTTGAGCAGTTGCTTTTCGCATATCTGTTTGCCGGTGGGCATTTCGCCTGCAATGAATTTCTTGCCGATGATGCGCTCAATCTCGCGCATTTTGCCTTTCTCTCGCAGGTTGATGATGGCGATGGAAGTCCCGGTTTTGCCGGCACGTCCCGTACGGCCGCTGCGGTGGGTATAACTCTCGGTGTCATCGGGCAATCCGTAGTTGATGACGTGTGTCAGGTCGTCCACATCGAGGCCGCGTGCGGCAACGTCCGTGGCAACCAGCAGTTGTAGGTTGCGGATGCGGAACTTCTGCATCACGGCGTCACGCTGCGCCTGACTCAGTTCGCCGTGCAGCGAGTCGGCATTATAGCCTTCCTGCATCAACTTGTCAGCTATTTCCTGCGTTTCTTTGCGGGTACGGCAGAAGATGATGCCGTATATCTGCGGATAGTAGTCCACAATACGTTTCAGGGCAGCATACTTGTCTTTGGCATGTACACAGAAGGCTACGTGTTTCACGTTGCTGGTGCTTTCATTTTTGCGTCCGATGGTGATTTCCTTGGCATCGCGCAGGTACTTCTTGGAGATGCGTGCGATTTCCGGGCTCATGGTAGCGGAGAACAGCAAGGTGTTGCGCTCCTGCGGCACATCGGCGAGAATGGCGTTGATGCTGTCTGTGAATCCCATGTTCAGCATTTCGTCCGCTTCGTCCATAACCACGTTCTGTATGGTGGCGAGGGACACGGTTTTGCGTTCCATCAGGTCCAGCAGTCGTCCCGGTGTGGCTACGATGATGTGTACACCCCGTTTCAGGGCGCGTATCTGGCTTTCGATGGACGAGCCTCCATATACGGGCAACACTCGCAAGCCATCGGTATATTTAGAATAATCGTTCAAGTCGCCTGCTATCTGCAAACAAAGTTCGCGGGTGGGGCAGAGAATAAGTGATTGGGGAATTCGGTTGTTGACGTTAATCTTCTGTATGAGCGGCAGGCCGAACGCTGCGGTCTTTCCTGTTCCTGTTTGTGCCAGTGCTACTACATCATTGTTTTCTCCTAAAAGGTAGGGAATTACTTCCTCTTGTACCGGCATGGGCTGCTCGTAACCCATTTCTTCGATGGCGCGGCGTATCTCCGGCGACACACCGAGCTCTTCAAATGTCTTCATTAAATCTTCTGTATATCTTTATCTTTATATTTCGGGCGCAAAGATAGTGCTTTTCAATGGATAATTGATAATTGATGGTTGATAATTATGCAATTACATGATAAAATCGTTTTTTATTGGCTACTCATTATCCATTATCCATTGTCAATTATCCGTTAAAAGAATGTCTTGCAGTCTCTTTCTTTCTTCTTTTGTCAGACCGATGCCTCTTTGCAGGTAGGTGTCGGTATCTCCATACCTTCGTTCCATTTCTTCGATGGCGGCATTCAGGAAATCCTCGCGTGCCGAGAAGAGGGTGGTGATGGCCTCTTGCGAGCGTGCCGGAAGCTGGTAGGCGTATCGGGAGGCCGCCGGGATGTTGAAGTAGTCGTTGCTGAGGCGGTAGTCTTCCATGATGATGTCTTCGTCCACTCCAAGGGAGGCAAGCACAAGTGCCGATACGATGCCTGTGCGCCCTTTGCCCGACGAGCAATGGATAACGACGGGATAATTGTTCTTGTCCAGCAGAATATCGAAAATCCGGCGGTATTCTTTGGTGTAGTTGCTGATGAGCTCGCGGTTCATCTGCTCCACGATTCGGTAGACAGTATCGCTCTTGATTTTCTGTTCCTGTACACCTTTCAGGATATACTCCATGTCGCCGGTAGGAATGGGGATATGGATCACTTTGAATGCCTGTTGCAAAGGGCTTTGTCTATTCGCTTCGACAGATGAACGCAGGTCGATGATAGTCCTTATGCCTATGTTCTTGAGCTCTTTGCGCGAACACGGTTTCAGTTTATCTATTTCGGCAGAGCGGTACAGCATGCCCCAATGCACTTTCTTTTGGGTGGGATAGGAGGAATAGCCTCCCAGGTCTCGGAAGTTCTGTATGCCGGGGATGTTGATGTTGCGGGTGGCAATCTTTACCCGGTATTTGTCAGCGAATACAAGTGTGTAGTAGTATCGTTGTGTAGGGTCGGTAGTGATGACAGTCATCTTCAGGTCGGAGATGTTGGCGACGGCAACGGGAACATCTTCGGGGATATGGTTGGGATTGGTCGAAGCATATACCTTCACATTTCCTTTGATGAGAGGGGCCATTTCCCATTTTACAATGCAGTTGCCCACGTTGTTTTCTTCGCATACAACGGAAATGTGAGGGGCAGTGCCATTGCAGGAAGGGAGCAGCACTGCCAAAACAAGCAAGTTCAATAAGTTCTTATACATAATTCGTAACCTCTCTGATGTCGTTAATCACAAATATATGTAATTTACCCACAGAAGGTAACAGCAATGCCAAGCTTTTATATTTCTTTTTTGAACTTTAAAAAAACTGCTATAGATTCTTTCGTGCATAGGCAGGTTGGTTTACAATGTTACATCAGCGAACCGGGAGGTGGTAATGGGGGGAGTTTCCCTTGGGGCTTTTGTCTCCATGACAGCATGATGTAATTGAGTTGTTTTCCCACTTCTCCGGGTTTAAAGTGTATTTGTTCTTTCAGTTTTACTTCGATTTCCCTATATACATGCAGTGGTACTCTGGCGTATGGGCTAAAGGTCGTGAAATTGAAATTCACTTCCATTACTTTCCCCGTATCCGGACTGAGTAGCATGGTTATTGTGAACTCACGCTTTCCGAGTTCATCTGCCATGGCTTTGGTAAAAGCTTCGTCCACAATGAAGTCTGCTTGTTTACTCATGGAGCTATTGTATTCAATTACTTTTTTTTCATTCCAGCTACCGATGTATATTTTTCCTGTGGCTTTATATACAATATCTTTGTATGTCAACTTGTTCTCTTTGTTATAAAGAGTCACAAACTGGCTACCGTCATCTACGTCACATTGATACGTATAACCATCTACCTCGAAAGTGGTGGTTTTTTTATAAATGACTGTTCCTTCAAGCGATTCTTCTGTTCTGATAGGTTTATCCTGTGCTACACAAGGGTAGATGTATCCTATAAGCAGTGTAATAAGCAATAGTCTTTTCATTCGTCACAATTTTTAGTTGTTAATTTTGTATGTTGCTTACATTAGCGAACCGGGAGGAGGTAATGGGGGGAGTTTCCCTTGGGGCTTTTGCATCCATGCCAGCATAATGTAGTTGAGTTGTTTTCCTTCCTCTATGGGTTTAAAATGAATTTGTTCTTTCAGTTTTACTTCGATTTCCCTATATACATGTAGTGGCACTTTGGCGTATGGCTCAAAGGTGAAAAAATTGAAATTCACTTCCATTACTTCTCCCGTATTTGGACTGAGCAACATGGTTATCATAAGTTCCGTTTTCCCAATTTCATCTGCCATGGCTTTGGTGAATGCTTGGTCTACTATGAAATCTGCTTGCTGACTCATGAATCTGTCATATTCAATTACATTGCTACTCCAGCTGCCAATATATGTCTTCCCCGTGTCTTTATACACAATCTTTTCGTATGTCAGTTTGTTTTCTTTGTTATAAAGAGTCACAAACTGGCTACCGTCATCTACGTCGCATTGGTACGTATAACCATCTACCTCGAAAGTGGTGGTCTTTTTATAAATGACTGTTCCTTCAAGTGATTCTTCTGTTCTGATAGGTTTGTCCTGTGCTACACAAGGGTAGATGTATCCTATAAGCAGTGTAATAAGCAATAGTCTTTTCATTCGTCACAATTTTTAGTTGTTAATTTTATGTTGGGAAAAATATTGGTGATATCCGAATACTCTTTAAATGGATAATTGTCGTATCCTTCCTGACGGAAAGCATTAACGACATTATTAGATATATAGGTTTCAAAGATATCCAAGAATGAAGTTGTAACATGACCTTGCTGATTTACATATTTAGTCAATGAAGTTGTTGCTCTTAGGCGTTGGCTTTTTGCATATTTATCTTGTTTTTTGTCCGTCCACTCCGCGCTCCTTTGTAAGAACAGGTATTGCGCATAGTGCGCTTCTATCTCTCTGTTCATCATAGAACTTTTGAACGATGATATAGGCTCTTGTGTGGTTTGGAAAACATGGAACATTTCATGCAGAAGGTTGTTTGCTTCCAATTCTTCCAATCCGATGTGCAAGGTATGCTCTTCCCAATTGTAGGAATACCCTTTGCCGAAATCGAATTCCAGATTGATTTTGTTGTTTTTGACTTTCTCTTTCAGTTGGCTGTATAGGTCTCCTCCCAAACAGTCTTCCATGATTCGGGCTGTCATGTTTTCGGTGATTACCCATAAAAGCGAGTCTTGGTCGGCCTCTTTCTTGAATATATTTCCTGCCGGAGTGCCCGATGAAGAGCCGGAACCTCCTGAACTTCCTCCTCCAATCCACACATCGCCGCTTCCTCCTCCTTCACTGTTCCAGTTGCTATTATTTATAAGGGCATCATCTACCCAATAGGAATGACTAACGCAGTTGGTATAGCTGTATTCCAGCTGGTCTTTAGGTCCGGTATATACATCCCAGCATTGGGTGACGGTTATTACCGAACGGGTCTGGGCATGAGGCTTGAATGTGAGTCCTTGCGCATTCTCTTCGCCAAATACTAGATAGCTTAACAAGTCGAATATGAACACTTGGTCGCTTTCTCTTATGAGTTCGTCATCACGCTTCAATGGAAAAAACTTCATCCATCCGTCTTTGATGTGCAACAGCCAGATGGCATCGATGCAGTGTGGCTTGTCAAGGCGGTAGAGGGGAACGAAGATACAGGTCTCTTCTCCAGTCAATTTATAGGTGAAGTTCCAGAGAGGAATGCCGTATTTCAACAGGAAAGAAGCGGTGAAATGCTTTTCTTCTTCCACTCTGCGTAGTGCGGAAATCACGGCTTTTAGGGTAGAGTCGGTGTAGGCAAAGAAGTTTTCCGGCTTGAATAACGCTTGCCGGGTCAACGGGACATCGTTTGCCGGGAATCGGGGTTGATAGAAGGATTCTTCTGTTTCGCAAGAGGCGAGTATTCCTAAAAGAATGCACAAGGCAAGGCAGATGTTTTGCCATTTCTGCTTAGGAGGGGTTGGAGAGTGCTGTCTGCTTCCTTTTGTATTCATAGCGCGAATGCTTAAGGTATAAAGGATAGACAAATAAAGCAAAAAAAAAGCAGAAATGAAAGGAAAAGCGGGAGAATTTTGTTAATCCGGAAGCTGTTCTACCACAGATTGCATGGATTTTCAGGCCATGTAATCTGTGGTGAACACCCTTTTGTAAGGGTGTCTATGGCTGGTATTTTCGTGCTTCTGCAAATTCCTTTGAAACGGAGTTGTTGAAACTCTTGCATACCTCGGCGGCAAACTCAATGCCGTATTGGATAACTTGGTCCCAAGTAGCCTCGTCCATGGTATCGAGGTCCTCGTAGCGTACATTATGTTTCAGCAGCCCGAAGATGATGCCTGCGTTGAAGTTGTCTCCTGCACCGATGGTGCTGACCGCCTCCAGTGGGGGGATGGAATATTCCTTGGAAATCGTGCCGGTGCGCAATGACACCTGCTCCGCGCCTGCCGTGCAGAGGAAGTTGCGGCAGTAGAATTTCACCTTGTCTTTGTATATCTTGTCGGCCTCCTGCAGGTCCCACATATAGAAGAAATCCTCTTGCGAGCCGCGTACAATGTTGGCGTATTCCAGATTCTCGATGATGGTGGGAGCCAGCTTGATGGCCTCCTCTTTATGGGACGAACGGAAATTGGGATCGTAGTAGATGATGGCATGCATGTCGTGTGCGCGTTCCAGTAGCTCCACCACTTTGTCGCGCAGTACCGGATTCAGGGCATAGTACGACCCTATGATTACGATGTCGTCTTCCTGAATCTGCGGATATTCCACGTCCAGGCGCTGCTTGGGATAATCTTTGTAGAAGATGTATTCCGCATCGCTCCGGTTGTTCAGGAAAGCGAGTGATACGGGGGACTTCCCGTCGGGGAACACATTGACATGGTCTGTGGGAATATTGTTCTCGCGCATGAAGTTGAGGATGATATTGCCCACGTGGTCGTTGCCCGTTTCACTGATAAAGCAGATGGGAACACCGATACGTCCCAGTGAAACGATGCCGTTGAATACCGAACCGCCCGGAACGGCTGCTGTGGGCTGTTCGCCACGGAATATGATGTCCAGTATGGTTTCTCCGATGCCTATTACTTTACGCATAGCGATCTTGATTTTTCTCCGAGGTAACCACCGTGATGGCGCTTGGAGTAGTCTTCAATGGTGAATCCTGTTTCTTTCATGGTCTGTACCACCAGGATGTCGCCGATGACGGTCATGGCGGTGGTCGAAGTCGTGGGTGTCATGCCCAGTACACATACTTCTTGCGGTTTCCCGGTGCTGAGGCATACGTTGGATTCGTGTGCCAGGGGGCTGTCGGGGTTTCCGGTGATGACGATGAACTTCAGTCCCGGGTTCAGGTTATGTGCCAGCTGTGTCAGCTCCACGATTTCGCGAGTTTTGCCCGAATTGGAGATAAGTAGCAACAAGTCGTTCTCCTGAAGAATGCCGAGGTCACCATGCTGTGCTTCGCTGGGGTGCAGGAAAACGGAAGGAATGCCGGTGGAGCAGAAGGTAGTGGCGATGTTCATGGCTATTTGTCCGGCCTTGCCCATACCCGAAGTTACCAGTTTCCCTTTTTTGCGGTGCACTTGTTCTACGATGAGTTCTACAGCTCTTTCATAAGCGTCCGTCACTGGAATGTTCAGTACGGCCTGTGCCTCTTTCTGCAAAAGCTCTTGAATGGATGCAATCATACTTAATGTGCTAATTTGATTAATGTGCTTAAAATTATAGCAATTGCAAATATCTGCAATTTTCTATAAACGGCAATAAGTTTTATTGTATTTTTGTCGCCTCAAATAGTTTGAAACGTCAGAATGAAGAACTTAAAAGAAAATTTACTGCCAACTTTCAATCAATATACTCTGCCCAATGGCATGCGCATCATTCACGAACCCTCAGCCTCCAAAGTGGCTTATTGTGGTTTTGCCGTAGATGCGGGTACGCGCGACGAGCTTGAAAACGAGCAGGGTATGGCGCATTTTGTGGAGCACCTTATATTTAAAGGTACCGCCAAGCGCAAGGCATGGCACATTCTGAACCGCATGGAGAATGTGGGCGGTGACCTCAACGCTTACACCAACAAGGAAGAGACGGTGATTTACTCTGCTTTCCTGACCGAGCATTTCGGCCGTGCCTTCGAACTTCTGGTGGATATTGTATTCCACTCCACCTTTCCGCAACGCGAGATAGAGAAGGAGACAGAGGTGATTATCGACGAGATACAATCCTACGAAGACAACCCTTCCGAGCTAATCTTCGATGATTTTGAGGACTTGATATTCAGGGGGCATCCCTTGGGACGCAACATTCTGGGCAATCCCGAGCAGTTAAAGCAGTTTCGCAGTGAGGATGCTGCCGCATTCACTGCCCGCTTCTACCATCCCAACAATATGGTTTTCTTTGTTCTGGGTAATCTGAGTTTCAAGAAAGTTGTGCTTATGGCAAAAAAACTTCTGGCGGATATACCGGCAACACCGGTGCATTATGGTCGCACTCCGCCGCCCCTCTATGTACCCGAGCATCTTGTAGTGCATAAGGATACTCACCAGGCACATGTCATGATTGGCAGCCGGGGATATAATGCATACGATGACAAGCGCACCGCACTTTACCTGCTGAACAATGTCTTGGGTGGCCCGGGCATGAACAGCCGCCTGAACGTCTCTCTCCGTGAACGTCGTGGGCTGGTCTATAACGTAGAATCCAACTTGACTTCCTATACCGATACGGGAACTTTCTGCATCTACTTCGGTTGCGACCCTGCAGATTTGGACTACTGCACCCGCCTGGTATATAAGGAATTGAAACGCTTGCGTGATGTCCGGATGACTTCCTCGCAGCTTGCGGCTGCCAAGAAGCAGCTTATCGGGCAAATCGGTGTAGCTTCGGATAATAATGAGAACAATGCGCTGGGTATGGGAAAGACTTTCCTGCATTATAATAAATGCGAAACTTCCGAAGCCGTGTTCCATCGCATTGAACAGCTCACTTCGGAAGCTCTGTTAGAGGTGGCGAACGAGATGTTTGCCGAGGACTATCTTTCGACGCTCATTTATCGCTGACCGCTTTTTTTATTTGAAAACCTGCAACATAGGACGTCCTATCCATACTTGTGGCTGTTTCAGCCCGAAGATGTGGGCAATGGTGGAGGCAACGTCATACTGCATCATGCTTTCGTGGAATTCGCCTTCTTTCTTAATGTTCTTTCCGGAGATGATGAAGGGAGTCTGCATTTCCTGCATGGTCTTGCCGCCATGTCCTTTTTCAATGCCTCCGTGGTCGGCAGTAACGATGAAGATGGTTTCTTTCAGCATGCCTGCCTCTGTAACGGCCTGGATGATGCGGCTCACATAACCGTCGAGTTCTTTCAGTTTGGCGTAATATTCAGGAGTATTGTGTCCGGCTTGATGGCCTACATGGTCGGGGTTGTCAAAGCAAATGGCAAGAAGGGTCGGTTGTTTCTCCTTGATATACTTTTCTGCCATACCGCATAAGGCTTCGGGATGTTTGTTGTAGTCGGGCGCTTGCGCATAGTGGCTTAAGGCAAGAGTGTCTACAAGGTATTTGATACCGTCCCATTCATACAGGCAGCCTATTTCCGCTTCCGGCCGGGCATCACGTAGCAGCTGGAAGATGGTAGGAAATATGCCGTGCTGGTTCAGTACGCGTGACGGAAGCTCGGGAGTCTTGGAGCCCCATTGCGTATATCCGTGCAATTCAGGACCTGCCCCCATAAACATGCTTGCCCAGTTGACGGCGCTGGAGGAGGGAAGTACAGTCCGTTTTTCTAATGTATAAGAACCGTCTGCCATCAGTTGCTTGATGTGGGGGATGTCTGCTTTGGGAACACTGTAGCTACCCCAGCCGTCAAGACCGATGAAAACTACGTGTTTTGCTTTTCCCTTGGCATTGCAGGGAACTGAAAAGAGGCATGCCACTGCTAGGGCGATGAATAATGTAAAAGTCAGTTTCTTCATGTTTTCTTTAGTTCTTATTGTTAACATGAAACAAAGTTACGGGAAACGTACCTAGTTTTAGTACGATATCGTACATAATCCGGCCGATTTTATATCGTTTCGTTCTTTTCCAACCGTTGCATGCTGAATTCACAGCCGCAATACTGCTGGTTGTAGAAGTCATACTCTTTCAGCAGTTGGTTGCGCCGCTCCTGGAGCCCGCCTTTCCGCCAATTCTGTTCCCAGAAGAGGGTATCCGGATAGAGCGCGGCGGCACGGCGTCCGGCTTCATTGATTTGCTTCAGGCTTTTCCAGCGCGAAGAGGCGAGGGTAGTGGTGAATACGGAGAAACCATGCTCGGAGGCGTAGCGGGCTGTCTCTGTCAGGCGCAGGGTGAAGCACTTTAGGCATCGGCTGCCACGTTCCGGCTCGTTTTCCAGTCCTTTTATAGTGTGCAGCCAGTGTGCATAGTCGTAGTCCGCGTCGATGAAATCGAGGTTTTTGGAGGTTACGAAGCGGATAGCCTCCTCTTTCCTTATCTCATATTCCGCCTGCGGATAGATGTTGGGATTGCAGTAGAATACGGTGGGGCGTATGCCGTTTTCCAGCATGCACTCGATGATGGCAGAGGAGCAAGGTGCGCAGCACGAATGCAGCAGCACCTTGTCTTCACCGTTGGGTGTTTGGACTTTCAACATTATACTTTCAGTTTAATTTTTACTTTCACCAGCAAGCCGGTCAGCCCGACAATGACAAGCGAGAACACGAGGGACTTGATCAGTCCCGGCACGCCGCTTCCCAATGCTTCGTGATAGTGCAGATGCAGCAGTTGCTGGACAGCATACCAGATGTAAGGAATAATATAGCAGGTCAGCGTTGCCGTGCCTGCGGGTTTGATAATATCGAACCAGTTGGTCTTGCCTTTCACGTCCGTCAGCCAGTAGAAGAAGCCGAACAGCGGGAAGAACATGGCGAGGCAGTAGAACAGCCATGTCGGTGTGGCTTGTATTTTGGATATAATCCAGAACGGGTGTGAGACGAGGGCAAGGACAAGCATTCCTATGCCGAGAGCACAAAGCATGCCGATGAACCGTCCCGGCCGTTCCCGGTCGGCATAGCGCTGCATGAGCAGAGAGGTCAATACGCCGGACATACCGAAGGCATGCAGTGTCCAGTCACTCGGGATAAAGGGAAGCAGGATAATCCGGCTGCCGTACTCTCCCGGTATCAGGTCTGAATGGCTGACTACGGCAAGCAATACGACCACGAACCAGGCAATGGCATTCTTCCGCAGGCTTTCCCGGGTGAACAGATAGATGCCTGCACATACCGCATACGTCCAGCCGATAAGTCCGAGGATGCCCCACCAGCTTATCTGGAACGGTTTCCCGTTCATGTCCTTGTAGATGACGAGGAAGGCAAGCAGAAGCACGCCTGCTGTTTTCATTGCGGTGAAAAGGACCTTTTTCGTTCCTTCCGCTTTGGGATATACCCCCCAGGTGAGGAAGAAACCGATGACCATCAGGATGGAGAACCATTGGTGCGATAGACCGCCTTCGATGCCTCCGCTGTTCAGTGAAAACAGTCCCATGGCAATCAGCGCCACTGTCCGCCAGAAGATATGGGCCACGACTTGCAGGGTATTGTCTCCTTTTTTGTACCGGTTTTGTATGGCAAAGGATACGGACATGCCCATACAGAAAAGGAAAGCGGGGAAGATGGTGTCGGAGAATCCCATCATGTCTTCGTCCATCCTGGCATGCATCAGCCAGTGGGGCACGTTTTTCAGTCCGGGAATGTCGTTGACAAAGAGCATGAGGAACATGGTGAGTGCGCGGAATACGTCTACCGCGGCAATCCGTTGGAGTGTTAAGCTTTTCATGATAGATAATTTGTTTGGGGGTTTTGAACGCAAATATAGGAAACTATTCTTTCCGATGCTACTGCTTTGCAGGATTTCTTGCTATATTTGCATGAACTTTATGGTCATGGAAAGGAGATTGTTCATTTTTTGTTTTCTTGCCGTCGTGGTATGGCAAAGTGTGGCTTTGGCTGCCGGCACGTCGTCTTTCACTGCACTGACGGCTTCTTTGGATGAGGCTATCGAGGCGCATCGGCACTATGTCGCCGTGCGTGAAGGGCGCATTGCCCGGCTGAAGCGCCAATTGCTGGATGCCGACACCGCCAATCTCTCTTTTTTTCGATGGAATGGAGAAATTTATAAGGAGTACAAGGCATATATCTGCGACTCTGCCATCCATTATCTTCGTGTCAATCTGGATTGGGCAGAACGCTATGGCCAACGGAATGCAGCACTCGAAACAAGGCTGGAGCTTGCCCACCTGATGGCTTCGGCAGGCATGTACGAGGAAGCCGCCGAACTCTTGAGGCAGACGGACAAAGCCTCCCTTCCCACCCATCTGATGCCGGATTATTACAATGCCTGTCATAAACTTTACACAGAACTGAGTTTCTATACGCTGGACGATTCTTTCAAGAAGCATTATCAGGCTTTGGCTACCCATTATGACGATTCTTTGATGCAGGTACTTCTGCCTTCATCCCCCCTCTATCTGGAACGAAGAGAGACGCGGGAGGCCGCTGCAGGCCATCCGGACGAAGCCTTGAGCATCAATGATACGCGTCTGGCACATGCCAAGCCCAATACTCCCGAATATGCGCTGGTGACCTATCAGCGCTCATTGCTCTACCGCCGGCTCGGGAACCGGGAGGAGGAGAAGCGCTATCTGGCTTTGTCTGCACTGACCGATATTCGCCTGAGCATCACAGACCATGCCTCACTCTGGAACCTGGCGGAACTTCTTTATGAGGAAGGGGATATGGAGCATGCCTACCGTTACATCCGTTTCTCGTGGGACGAAACCAACCGATACAACGCCCGTAGCCGCAGCCTCCAGACTGCCGGCATCCTTTCACTGATAGACCTCACTTATCAGGCCATGCGTGAGAAGCAGAATGACCGGCTCCGGCTGTACCTCTGGCTCATCAGCGCTTTGATTGTGCTGTTGGTGGTGGCAGTGGGCTTTATCTACCGGCAGATGCAGCGACTCTCTGCCGCACGGAACAAGCTGGAGCATGCCAACGAGCAACTGCAACTCTCAAACAACATCAAGGAGGAGTATGTGGGCCGTTTCATGAATCTCTGCTCCGTTTATATCAACCGGCTGGATACCTACCGGCGGATGGTCAACAAGAAAATCTCTGCCGGGCAGATGGAAGAGCTGCTGAAGATGGTGCGTTCCCGCGAGGTGCTGGACACCGGACTGAAGGAACTCTATGATAACTTTGATACTGCCTTCTTGCACCTTTTCCCCGATTTTGTCGATAAATTCAATGACTTGCTGCAGCCCGAAGAACGCATCGTGCTCCGTAAAGGCGAGTTGCTGAATACGGAACTCCGCATTTTCGCCTTGATTCGTCTGGGCATCGACGACAGTTCGCAGATTGCAGAATTCCTCCGTTATTCCGTAAACACCATCTATAATTACCGTGCCAAAGTGAAGAACAAGGCCCGCATTTCGCGCGAGGACTTTGAAATACGGCTGATGCAGATACGCTGACAATACGTCAAACCGGCTTTTTGAATCCACTTTCTGCCTTTCTCTTCTTCTACTTATATTTCTGATTATTAGTTGTTTGTTTGTTTGTGCTTCTTTACTTCTTCCACCTATTCCCGATTCGCCGGTACGAAGTGTTCTTATCTTTCCTAACTTTGGGGAAGTAAAAGCGAATATCGCAACTAATACCATAACCAAAATTATTGCCATGAAACATTTATTAGCGACAAGCATTTCCATCGCCTTGCTGTCTTTGGGCCTTGCGGGATGCGGTGAGAAACAAGCGACAAAAGAAGTAACTTCGGATGCATTCGTAACCATTCAGGGTCAGGACTTGATAAAGCCCGACGGTACCAAACTCTTCATCATGGGTACCAACCTGGGTAACTGGCTGAATCCGGAAGGATACATGTTCAAGTTCAACAAGACCAATTCCGCTCGTTTCATCAATGAGATGTTCTGCCAGCTGGTGGGACCGGACTTTACGGCCGACTTCTGGAAAGCATTCAAGGACAATTATGTAACGCGCGAGGACATCCGCTTCATCAAGGAGCAGGGTGCCAACACCATCCGCCTGCCTTTCCATTACAAACTGTTTACGGACGAGGACTATATGGGGCTGACTGCCGCCCAGGACGGATTTGCCCGCGTGGACAGCCTGGTAGAGTGGTGCCGCGAATCGGACTTGTACCTCATCCTCGACATGCACGACGCTCCCGGCGGACAGACGGGCGACAATATCGACGACAGCTACGGCTATCCCTGGCTGTTCGACAGCGAAGTCAGCCAGCAACTCTACTGTGACATCTGGCGCCGGATAGCCGACCGCTACAAGAACGAACCGGTCATCCTCGGTTACGAACTCTTCAACGAGCCCATTGCCCCTTACTTCGAGAATATGGAGGAACTCAACGGCAAGCTGGAAGATGTATATAAGAAAGGTGTAGCCGCCATCCGCGAGGTGGACAACAACCACATCATCCTGCTGGGCGGTTCGCAATGGAACGGTAATTTCAAGCCTTTCAAGGACTCCAAGTTCGACGACAAGATAATGTACACCTGCCACCGCTACGGAGGCGAACCTACCCAAGCTGCCATCCAGACGATTATCAACTTCCGCGACAGTGTGAACCTGCCCATGTACATGGGTGAGATAGGCCACAATACGGACGAATGGCAGGCCGCTTTCTGCCAGACGATGCGCGAGAACAACATCGGCTATACCTTCTGGCCCTACAAGAAGATGGACGGTTCTTCTTTCGTCGGCATCACTCCGCCGGAGAACTGGGCAAACATCGTGTATTTCTCCGAAGCACCGCGTGCCACGTACAAGGAAATCCGTGAGGCACGTCCCGCGCAGGCCATGTCCCGCAAGGCGATGATGGACTTTATCGAGGCATGCAAACTGAAGAATTGTGTGGTTCAGGAGGGTTATATCCGGTCATTGGGAATGTAGTAGCGGGTGCTGCCTCGCTGCAAACAGTACGTATCAAGTCCCAGAGGATGAGATGCCGGGACTTAGCATGAAAGAGGTAGGGACTGAGCTGTACACACCATAGGACTGAGCACCCAAAACATCCGGATGTTTTAGGGCAAAACATGGGGATGTATTGGGATAAAACATCCGGGTGTTTTGGGGTAAAACATGGGGATGTTTTGGACAACAACATCCGGATGTTATGGGTACTCACTATACGGGTGTAAGGACTTCAGTTCCTATGTAGGTAGGGCTAAGTCATATTCCCTTGTATGTTGGGGATTATCAATGGTGCGGACTGATTATGATTGCTTACTTATATAACAACTTAATTATACAACAATGAAAAAAGTATTATTCGGTTTGGTTCTGGCCGCTGTCGCGCTGCCTCTTTCGGCCCAGCAGAAGCCCGTCTATCTGGACGCAAGCAAACCTATTGAAGAAAGAGTGGAAGACGCCTTGAGCCGTCTGACCCTGGAAGAGAAAGTGAAGTTGACTCATGCGCAAAGCAAGTTCAGCAGTGCGGGTGTGCCCCGTCTGGGCATTCCCGATGTATGGACGGACGACGGCCCCCACGGCATACGTCCCGATGTGTTGTGGGACGAGTGGGAACAAGCCGGATGCACCAACGACTCCTGCGTGGCTTTCCCTGCCCTGACCTGTCTGGCGGCAACCTGGAACCCCGAAATGTCTCTCCTTTACGGACAGAGCATCGGTGAAGAGGCGCGCTACCGCAACAAGTCCGTCCTGCTGGGCCCCGGTGTCAATATCTACCGCACACCGCTCAACGGACGCAACTTCGAGTATATGGGTGAGGACCCTTATCTGGCCGGAAAGATGGTGTCGCCCTATATCCGGGGCGTGCAGCAGAACGGCGTGGCTGCCTGCGTGAAACACTTCGCCTTGAACAACCACGAAGTGAACCGCCACACCACCAACGTCATCGTGGACGACCGTGCTCTTTATGAAATCTATCTGCCTGCTTTCAAGATGGCCGTGCAGGAAGGCGGAGCGTGGAGCATCATGGGTGCCTACAACCTATACAAAGGCCAACATCTTTGTCACAACCAATACACATTGAACGATATATTGAAGGGCGAATGGGGATTCGACGGCGTAGTCATTTCCGACTGGGGCGGCACGCACGATACCTGGCAAGCCATCACCAACGGGCTGGATATGGAATTTGGCAGTTGGACCAACGGGCTCTCGAACGGTGCCAGCAACGCATACGATAACTATTATCTGGCAAATCCCTATCTGAACCTCATCCGCGAAGGTAAGGTAGGTACCACGGAACTGGACGACAAGGTACGCCGCATTCTGCGCCTTATCTTCCGTACGGTGATGAACCCCGACCGTCCGTGGGGAAGCATGCTCTCTCCGGAACATTACGAGGCTGCCCGCCGCATCGGTGAGGAGGGCATCGTACTGTTGCAGAACAAGGGCAATGTGCTCCCGATAGACCTGAACCGGGCTAAAAAGATTCTTGTAGTGGGCGAGAATGCCATCAAGATGATGACCGTAGGCGGTGGTAGTTCTTCCCTGAAGGTACAGCGCGAACTCTCTCCGTTGGACGGCATCAAGCAGCGTGTGGCCGGCAAGGCCGAGGTGGTCTATGCCCGTGGCTACGTGGGCGATGCAAGCGGTGAATACAACGGGGTGGTGACCGGACAGAATCTGAAGGATGACCGTACTCCCGAAGAGCTGATAGCTGAAGCCGTGAAAGAGGCCCGGGATGCCGATTATGTCATCTTCATCGGCGGCCTGAACAAGAGCAACGGCCAGGACTGCGAGGACTCCGACCGTAAGGGTCTGGGCTTGTCCTACGGTCAGGATGCCGTTATCTCCGCACTGGCCGAGGCGAACAAGAATCTGATTGTCGTCAACATCTCCGGCAACGCCATTGCCATGCCGTGGGTGAACGAGGTGCCTGCCATCGTGCAGGACTGGTATCTGGGTTCCGAAGCCGGCAGTTCCCTTGCCGCCATCCTCATGGGTGATGTCAATCCCAGCGGCAAGCTTCCGTTCACCTTCCCCGTGAAGCTGGAGGACTGCCCGGCCCACAGCTTGGGCGAATATACCGGCAAACGGAGCAAGGACATCATCGACATCAAGTATAATGAAAGCATCTTCGTGGGCTACCGTTGGGCCGATAAGCAGAAGAAGGTGAAACCGTTGTTCCCCTTCGGCCACGGTTTGAGCTATACCACTTTCGAATATGGCAAGCCGACGGCCGACAGCAAGACCATGCAGGCCGACGGTACGCTGACCGTGAAGGTTTCTGTAAAGAATACCGGAGCGCGCGAAGGGCAGGAAGTTGTCCAACTGTACATCAGTGACAAGAAGTCCTCTCTGCCTCGTCCCGTCAAGGAACTGAAAGGTTTCCAAAAGGTGAAACTGGCTCCGGGCGAAACAAAGGAAGTCACATTTACCATTGATAAGGAGGCTCTTAGCTTCTTCGATGACACCCAGCACGCTTGGGTGGCCGAGCCGGGCAAGTTCGAGGCTGTCATAGCAGCTTCGGCAGCCGATGTGAAGGGAACGGTTCCTTTTGAATTGAAATGATGTAGGAAAATAAAGTTTCCTTTTAGGTTATTATCAAAGATAGTGTAGATGGAGGGTGTGGCCGTGAGGTTGCACCCTTTCTTTGTACTCTTTACAAGCCAATATGTTTTCTTATATTTCTGAGTTTCTTCGGGTTGGCTAAGGAAGATGCAGATATGCTGGATGTTAGAGTTAAAGCAGTGATGTTTTGTAGTAATGGGTGAGTTTTTACCGCCGTGTTTGGGCAGATTTTCATCTTTTATATTTATTTTTACAGAAATGATCGGGACAATGGTTCTTGTCCTGATGGGATGTGGTAGTGCTGTCTTTGCCGGAAGTGCGGCGGGGGCGGTTAGTGCAGGTGTCGGAACGCTGGGAGTGGCTTTTGCTTTCGGCTTGTCCGTTGTGGCGATGGCATACGCTATCGGAGGAATCTCGGGCTGTCATATTAATCCTGCCATTACCCTGGGCGTTCTGTTGTCCGGCAGGATGAGCGGGAAAGATGCAGCCATGTATATGGTGTTTCAGGTTATCGGGGCGGTTATCGGTTCTGCCATTCTTTATGCATTGGTGTCTACGGGCGCTCATGGTGGTCCTACGGCTACCGGTTCCAATGGGTTTGCTGACGGAATGATGTTGCAGGCATTCATTGCAGAGGCTGTGTTCACGTTTATCTTTGTGCTGGTTGTCTTAGGTTCTACGGATTCCGAGAAGGGGGCGGGTAATCTTGCAGGATTGGCCATTGGTCTTACGTTGGTATTAGTGCACATTGTTTGTATTCCTGTTACGGGAACTTCTGTCAATCCTGCCCGTAGCATCGGTCCGGCACTGTTCCAGGGTGGCGAGGCTCTCTCTCAGTTGTGGCTGTTCATTGTAGCTCCGTTTGTGGGTGCTGCGCTGAGTGCCGTTGTATGGAAAGTGCTTGCTGCAAAAGAAGGTAAATAAATGTCGGCAGACAGTGCCTTAAGAAGAGGCGGCTGATGGCAGAAAACTTATAAAGGGAAGCCCTCCGTCCGAAACTTTGAAGTTTCGGACGGAGGGCTTCCTGTTCTTTCCTTATGCTTGCTATATCTTGTGCCTTATTCGTACAGCGATTTGGCTATACCCATTTCCAGTCCACGAAGCTCTGCCAGTCCGCGCAGACGGCCGATACAGGAATAGCCGGGATTGGTTTTCTTCTTCAAGTCGTCTACCATCTGGTGTCCGTGGTCGGGTCGCATCGGGATAGAGACACCACGGCGTTGTTGCAGTTCAAGGAAGGCTTTCATCACGTGATACATGTCCACGTCTCCTTCCAGGTGGTTGGCTTCGTAGAAATTGCCTTCGGCGTCGCGTTGTGTACTGCGCAGATGGACAAAGTTGATGCGGTCGGCAAATTGCTGCATGATGACTGCACAATCGTTGGCGCTGCTTACACCGAGCGAACCGGTGCAGAGGCAAAGACCGTTGCTCTTGTTGGGAACAGCGTCAATCAGTGCCTGGAAATCGGCAGCACAGCTCATGATGCGTGGCAGGCCGAGGATGGAGCACGGTGGGTCGTCCGGATGGATAACGAGCATGACACCTGCTTCGTCGGCTACCGGAGTGATTTCTTGCAGGAAATAGATCAGGTTGGCACGCAGGCGTTCCGGAGTGATGCCCTTGTAGCGGTCCAGTTCCTGTTGGAACTGTTCCAGGGTGAAGCTTTCTTCTGAGCCGGGAAGTCCGGCAATCATGTTGCGTACAAGCAGTTGTTTGTCTGCCTCTGTCATCTGTTCGAAGCGGGCACGGGCTTTGGCCTTTTCTTCATCGGTGTATTCGCCTTCTGCACCGGGACGACGTAGCAGGAAGAGGTCGAAGGCGATGAAAGCGGCACGTTCAAAGCGGAGGGCACGACTGCCGTCGGGTAGTTCGTAGGCGAGGTCGGTACGTGTCCAGTCCAGTACGGGCATAAAGTTGTAGGTGACAATGTGAATGCCGCATTTGCCCAGGTTACGCAAGCTCTCTTTATAGTTGTCGATATACTTCTGGAAGTCTCCGGTTTGGGTCTTGATATGTTCGTGTACGGGTACACTTTCTACTACAGACCAGCGCAGACCTACGGCTTCAATCATTTCTTTCCGTTTCTTGATTTCCTCTACTGTCCATATTTCCCCGTTTGGAATATGATGCAAGGCGTTTACAATGCCGGTAGCCCCGGCTTGTTTGATGTCCCAAAGGCTTACCGGGTCGTTGGGACCGTACCAGCGCCAGGTTTGTTCACAAAGAATCATGTTATTTATTGTTTGATGATTTGCAATTTACTATTTACATGGCGAATGCGTTGAACCCTCCGTCCACTACAGCCACCGTACCGGTGACAAAGCTGGAAGCATCGCTGATGAGGTATTGGATGGTTCCGCAAAGCTCTTCTGCACGGCCCATACGTCCGAAGGGAGTTTGGCGAATCACATCTTGCCCACGTTCCGTGTAGCTTCCATCCGGGTTCGTCAGCAGGGCACGGTTCTGCTCTGTGAGGAAAAATCCGGGTGCGATGGCATTTACACGAATACCTTCACCAAACTTCTTGGCAACTTCCGTAGCCATGAAGGCTGTGAAATTGGAGATACCGGCTTTTGCGGCAGCATATCCGGCTACACGCGTCATGGGGCGGAAAGCAGCCATGCTGGAGAAGTTGACAATAGCACCTGCCTTCTGCTCCACCATCGGTTTGAGGAAGACTTGTGTAGGCAGTACGGTACCGGTCAGGTTTAATTCCAGCACCCGTTGGAACTCTTCTATCTTCAAATCGAAGAAAGTGCCCGTGGGCGCGATGGTGGCACCCGGCATATTTCCGCCGGCTGCATTCAGCAGGGCATCTATGCGGCCATAGGCTTTCAGGATGTCAGCCAAGTTCTGTTCCAGCAGTTCACGGTTCATCACGTCGGTTGTCAGGAACATGGCTTCTCCACCGTTTGCCTTGATTTCTCCGGCAATGGCGTCCCCTATTTCTGCCTTGCGTCCCAAAATGACGACCTTTGCACCTTCTTCTGCCAGATGAAAGGCGATGGCTTTCCCCAATACTCCTGTTCCACCGGTTATGACCACTACTTTGTCTTTAATGTCAAATAAGTTTTTCATGATTCGTTCATTTAAAAATTACGTTGTGTTTTATTTGATTAGCGTTGCAAAAATACGGAATAATCCGTTGCACTGACTAACAATCATACAAAAAAGATGCATTTGTTGTCCGGAAGAAAGTGCTATTTCCTTATCGGGTTGTCCAATGCCGTGGCTTGTATATACAGTAGATTGAAGTTGTCATGCGGTTTTAGGATACGGTGGGCATAATAAAGATTCAGGTAGTCTTTGCGTGCAGGATTCAGGTAGACGGCAGTACGGTAGAGGTCTTTGCAGAAATTCTGTATCGAGCTTTCCCAGCCGCTTATCTGCTGGTAGGGCCATTCACTGAGGCCCTTTCCGACGTAGGAAGCCAGGAAATCCATGGCTTTGTAGAAGTTACGTCCATCGGTAGAGGTGATGTCATCCAGCTTGATTCCAAGATTTTTTGCCATCAGCATGATGTCAATAAAGTGGGTCAGGTTGTACTGTGAGTAGTGGAAGGCAAGGGTACGTTGCAGTTCGTGCGGTTGTCGTCCGTCAGGAGCTATCTGGGGGAAGATACGTTTTTGGGGGAAGTCATTGATGATTTCCTGCGCCAGTTTCTTGTTACCGGTATAGAGGGCGAAAGCTATGATTTGGGCATCGTAGGCTACGCTGTGGTTGTTGGCACTGGCTGCTTCTTCCTTACCTTGCGGACTGGCGAGCATCCAGTCGGTCAGTTTGGAAAACCATTTCTTCAGTTGTTTGCTGTCCTGGGTAGTAAATGCTTTTGACTGTTCTAGCAGTGCCACAGCATCCAGCATTTCTATGAAGGAGTAGGTGTCTATCAGCCCATAGCAGCGACCTTTGTCGTTATTGTGTCCCGGTATCATTTGTGCATATTCCAGGTTGGGGTTCATTCGGGTGTCTTTGTTCAGAAACCATACGCGGATAAGTTCTGTGGCTTTCCGGGCATACTGCTCTTCTCCGCTGAAGTACCAGACCAGAGCCAGGGTAGTGATGCGGCCGGCTGTTGTTCCCAACCGATTACGGTCTAGTTTGTTCAGTTCAGGATTGGATACGCCGTCGCGGTTGATGTAAGGCAGGCCGTTTGGCTTTGTTGGGTCGGGCCAATAGTATCGGGCTTGGCTCATATAGTCATGCTTGTCACCGCTGGCAGGTGTTTTTTCTTTCATCATGACAGAAAGGGGCTGGGCGTCCAATAACCTGTCCGCTTCCGCTTTCAATATCTCGTAAGTTGTGGCATAGAAAGGCTCGTGAATAGAGTGCTTTACATTTGCAAGGTGTGCTGTGTTCCAAATGGATTGTGCTTGCATACAAGATGCCAGAAGCAGGAATGCAAGCGTCCATTGTATTGTTGTTTTCGGTTTCATGTCTTTTATTTTAGAGCGATGGACTTCTGTAATACCAATAAGCTTTCCGGTCCCATATTGAACAGCAGGTCTATGATGCTCAAGTTGGGCAGAAACCCGAGTCTCTCTTGAAACACTTGATAATAAGGTTGTGGTGAGAATTCTGTATCTTCCAGAGAAAAATCCTTTTTCGGATGAATGCGTTCGCGGAAATCTGTCTCATCCGGAGCAAACTCAGTCCGGTATCCGGTAGTACGTGCCATATCCGGTTGCAAGTCTATCAGGGAGCAGACGAGGTGGCAAAGTTCTTCGTTGAAATCGGCTAAGAATTCATATTTCTGTTCATAGAAGGGACGGAAGTCATCCTTGTAGTATTCAAAGAAAGGAGTGTGGTTATAGGCAGATTCTATGGCATTCCAGTGCAGATGCCGCCAGTTACCGTGGTCGGAGATACGGATATCGCGCATCGGGCATTTTAGGCTATCCGGCTTTACGGTAGGGATGGAAAGTGCCAACTCGCCGTCCGGTGCGGCAATGGTGCAGCGGTTGCGGTAAGTCTGCTTCATATAGTGGTCATGCTGTTCGATGAATACTTTATCGTATGCCAGCAATTTGGTATAATATTCTATGGGAGCCAAATAGGCGGAAGAAAGAAAAACTGTTTTCATCAGTATATTTACGATTAGATGATTTGCGATTTACGATTGAAGCTACTGTTCATTGTTTGTATTTTCATTTTTATTCTTTCATTTGTTTGTCATTCCACTCTTTTCCATATCTTGCCCCATCGGTAACCGCTGAAAGGTCCTGTTCCCTTTTCTTTGGAGAACCAGATGATAGATGCCTTGCCTATGATGTGGTCTTCGGGGACGAAACCGAAAAGACGGGAGTCCGAAAGATTGATGGCATTGTTGGCACTTACCCAGTAGTAGTCTTTGGTAAAATGGCAGTGTTGCACGGGTTTGCCTTCCACATAAAGGGTGTCGTTTTTGATTTCGGCTTGTTTCTTTTCGTGAAGTACCAGGGTGTTTCGCAACAAAGTCTTGTTCCACGGATATACGCGTATGGCTTTGCCTTTGCTGGGGATTATCAGAGGTTTCAACATCTCCATGGAGTCTTCCTTGACAATCGGTTCTATCCAGCAATTCCCGTTCATGGCTTGTTCCAGCAAGTAGTGTTCATAGCGGCTGAAACTACGTATATTCTTTATTGAGTCCTGTCCCAATAGTTGGTTGGGAGCGATGGAAAGGATGGAAAGCAATGAATCCAACTGTCGTTCCCGTTGCCTGGGGTAAGAATAAAGGAACTTCTGGTCGGGTGCATTCTTTTCGGAAGGAATCACTGAAAAAAGCGAATCTATCAGCAAGGTATCTCCGGGAGTACCGATGCAACGGCTGATAAAGACTTCCCGTCGGTCAATCACGGGTTCTGAAAGATTGGCAGGATTGTTGAATACAAGAATATCCTCTTTCTGCACCGGACTGTCCGCCCAGCGATGATATCCCCATAACTTCATAAAAGGAAGCCGTAGACCGTAGCTCCACTTGTTTACAAGAATACATTCACCCCGGTACAGTGAGTTCTCCATACCGGAAGAAGGGATAAGATAGGAAGTTGTCACACAACCCCGGAGCAGTACTACGACGAGCACTACTCCAACCATTGCAATTGCCATCTTCCATCCTTTCATCCTGTCGTTCGAAATTAAAGAATTAAAGAGTGAAAGAAGGAAAGGCTTGAGGTCGTTTCCCCACCTCCCTCTTTAATTCTTTAACTCTTTAACTCTTAATTCTTAATTCTTTAACTCTTTAATTCATTTAATGCCGTCCACCCACTTGAATATCCGGTTCCAGCGTATCTTGCCGTCAAACCAGTTGCGGTCTTTGTCCAGTGACAGCCATACTACAATCGGTTTTCCTACGACATGGTCTTCCGGCACAAAGCCCCAGTAACGGGAGTCGGCGGACTTGTCGCGGTTGTCGCCCATCATCCAGTAGTAGTCCATATTGAAGGTATAGGAGTCGGTCTTTTCACCGTTGATGTAGATGCCGCCTTCCTTGACTTCCAGTTTGTTGCCTTCGTAAGCAACGATGCAGCGTTCGTAGATGGGAAGGTTGTCCTCGGTCAGCTTGATGGTGGCGCCTTTGGCAGGAATCCATATCGGGCCGTAGTTGTTGCGGTCCCATTTGGTGTAAAGGTTCAGCGGATACATCTGTCCCGAGAACTCTCCCGGCTCGATGATAATCTTGCTGATGAGTTTCTTGTTGCCCGTAAGGGTCTTGTACATCTTTTTGGTGAGCGGAAGATGATAGACCGGTGCCAGCCTGCCCTGGGCATCCCGGCGGTCCAGTCCCATTTCAATCAGATTCTCTTCCCAGCCCAGACCGTCGGTCATCAGTGTCTGGTCCTCTTTGCTGATGCCCAGTTCACGGAACATATCATCGGTGATATAAGGACCTGTAGTCTGTACAAAGTAGTTGAACTGCATTTCTGCAGGGTTCTCGATGGCCTTGCCGTCGATGTATACCTGTCCTTTCTTGATTTGCAACGTATCGCCGGGCAGGCCTACGCAACGTTTTACATAGTTTTCACGACGGTCAACGGGGCGTATGACAATGTCACCGTACATTCTAGGATTGGAACGGATAAGATTACGTCCGGCATTGTAGTACAGGTCGTAGACAGTACGTTGCTGCTTGCGTGTCAGGCTGTCCATATTCACCTTGTTGGGATACACGCGTTTTCCTTCTTCGTAAGCAAGGGTATAGAAGTCTGTCTGCTGGAAGTTGGTGGCTACCGTGTCGCCTGCCGGGAAGTTGAACACCACAATATCGTTCAGTTTCACTTTGCCGAAGCCCGGCACACGTTTGTATTCCCATTGAGGCCATTCGATGTACGACTTGGTGTTGAATACCGGTAGTGTATGTTGTGCCAGCGGCATGGAAAGCGGCGTATTCGGTACGCGCGGGCCATAGCTCATCTTGCTGACATAAAGGAAATCGCCTACCAACAAGGATTTCTCCAGTGAGGAAGACGGTATCTGGTAATTCTGGAACACATAGATATTTACGAAGTAGACGGCTACCAGCGCAAATACGATGGCATCCACCCAACTCATGATGCTGCGTACGGCAGGATTCTCCGATTTCTTCCAGAACCCCCAGGGTATCTTCTTACTGATGTAGATGTCAAAAATGAAAGGTAGTACAATCAGTCCCAGCCAGCTTTTTACCCAAACCAGAAAGGCAAGGTAGAGCAGGGTGACTATACTGAATTTAATCCATTGGGTGCGTGTTGCTTTTCTCATGATGTTTTAGTCTTTTAAAAATGGAAACAAGTCACTCATTCCCAAAGCACCTTCGTGCTTGGCGGTATATTCGGCAGCAAGGACAGCTCCCAAGGCAAATCCCCTGCGATTCTTGGCATCGTGGGTGATAGTGATGCTGTCGGCTTCGGAGTCGTAGCGGATGCTGTGGATGCCCGGTACTTCTCCTTCGCGGATAGAACTTATGGGTAGCTCATTGGCTGCACATTCCGTAGAGCCCGAAACGGTTCCGTCGGGAGCCTGGAAAGTTCCTTCTATCCATTTGTCCTTACGGTCGAGATTCTCCAGAATACCTTCGGCAAGCGTGATGGCCGTTCCGCTCGGAGCGTCCATCTTGTGGATGTGGTGCGTTTCGCTCATTGTCACATCATAGGCAGGGAATTGGTTCATTATCTTTGCGAGGTACTTGTTGACGGCAGAGAATATGCTTACTCCCAGACTGAAGTTGGACGACCAGAACAGTGTCTTGCCGCCTTCGGTACAAAGTCTCTTCACTTCGTCTCCATGTTCCGCCATCCAGCCCGTACTGCCGGATACCAGTTTGACCCCGGCGCGGAATGCCTTCATATAGTTATTGTATGCAACCATGGGGTTGGTGAACTCTATGGCAACGTCGGCGCTCTTGAAGGCTGCCGATTCAAAGTCTTCCTGATTGTCGACATCGATGATGCTTACAATTTCGTGTCCGCGGCCAAGGGCTATTTTCTCGATTTCCTTGCCCATTTTTCCGTAGCCGATTAATGCGATTTTCATTGTTTCTATCTGTTTTTATTTAGTTTATCAACAAACTATAGGTCGCAAAGATAATCTTTTTCTTACATTTGTGCTCAACATTAACGTCTTGTTAACATGGAACAACTACTGCATTATGTTTGGAAGCACAAAATATTTCCTTTGTCATTGCTCCAGACAACCTCCGGCCGGCCGGTAGAAGTGATAGATCCCGGTTTGCCGAACATGAATGCAGGCCCCGATTTTTTTAATGCCAAACTGAAAATAGACGGTACGCTCTGGGTGGGCAACGTCGAAGTGCATACGCAGGCATCAGACTGGCTGCTCCATAGGCACGACCGTGACAAGGCGTATGATACCGTCATCCTGCACGTGGTGGGCGAATCGAATTGTGATGTGTACCGCACGAACGGTGAGCTGGTTCCCCAGATGGTGCTCACTTGCCCCGACACTGTCCGCTTGCGCTATGAAGAGCTTCGGCAGACAGAGATTTATCCTCCCTGCTATTCCATCCTTGCCTCCCTCCCAAAGCTGACCGTCCATTCCTGGCTGTCCGCTTTGCAGGTAGAGCGTTTTGAGCAGAAAGCATGCGTCATATCCCAGCGGCTCGAACGCTGCAATCATCATTGGGAAGATGTTTTCTTCATTACTCTTGCTCGTAACTTCGGCTTCGGGCTGAATGGGGATGCTTTCGAGGCATGGGCAAACCGCCTTCCATTCCGCGCCGTAGACAAGCATCGGGACAGTCTGTTTCAAGTGGAGGCTTTCTTCCTGGGGCAGGCAGGCCTGCTGGAGGAGGTCTCGGCAGAGGCAGATGATTATTATTTGATACTTCAGAAAGAGTTCCGCTACCTGCAACACAAGTTCGAGCTGCCAGCTCCCATGTCTGTTGAGCAGTGGCGGTTTCTGCGTCTTCGTCCCGATAACTTTCCACATGTACGCTTCGCCCAGCTTGCCTGTCTGTATCACAAGGAGCAGTCGCTCTTCTCGCGTGTTATGGAGGCTGAAACGCTGGAGGCGGTGAAGAAGATACTGGCTGCCAAGACTTCCGCGTATTGGGAGGAGCACTTCAATTTCAGAAAGGTTTCACCCCGGAGGGAAAAGCGGGTAGGGGACGGTGCCTTGAATCTGATTGCCATCAATACGGTCATCCCGTTTCTTTATGCTTATGGCCTGCACAAGGCCGATGACGTTTTGTGTGACCGTGCCACCCGTTTCCTTGAATCCTTGAAGGCCGAAAACAATCACGTAACCCGACTTTGGGATGGTGCCGGTTTGCCGGTATCTACCGCTGCCGATTCGCAGGCTCTGCTTCAACTTCAAAAGGAATATTGTGACAAGAAAGACTGCTTGCGTTGCCGGTTTGGTTACGAGTATCTGAAACATAGATGATAATAATTATCGCCCCATAGCCTTAGCATTTTATTACTTTTATATTATCTTTGCGCATTGAAAAATAATCCGAGTATATGAAGGCTATCCGCTTTGTTTTTTGTCTGTTTGCGGCACTCATGCTGACGACTCTCAATGGTCTGGCTGCCGAAGAGGAGGATTTCAAGACATTTCTCCAGAAATTCACGTCCAGTGCTTCATTCCAGTATTCCCGAATCAAGTTTCCTTTGAAGTCTCCCATCGCCCTCTTGAAGGATGACGGTGAGACGGAACAGACTTTTCCCTTCACCCGCGAGAAATGGGCATTGCTAGACGAAGAAACGCTGAAGGAAGGACGTACTACCGAAGAGGAGGGAGGTACCTATATTTCTCACTTCACTGTCAATGAGCCTGCCCATAAAGAGTTCGAAGCAGGCTATGATGAATCAGAACCTTCCCTTCGTGTGGTCTTTGAACAGACGGATGGCAAGTGGTATGTCACCGACTGCTATAACGACTGGTACAACTTCGATCTCCCTATCAATGAACTGGAAGAAACTATTCAGGCGGTACAAGAGGAAAACAAGGCTTTCGAAGAACTTCATCCTTGATGAAGTGGGGGCAGAAATCCGCCTCAATCATTATTTTATCCTTCTTCTGTACGATTTATGCCCCCCTTTTTCCAAAAAGAGGGGTTTCTTTGTACCGTACTAATACATTGAAATATGCGGTTACAACTTTTTTTGATGCAACTTCTCTTATGTGTCCTCCCCGGTATGGAGATGGGCGCTTCCTGCCGGCTTACCGCCTGGGTCGTGGAGGATTCTTCCGGAAAAGTGGAAATTACATGTATCGGCGATACGATGGATATTGTATCTCCGGACGGGCTGTCCCTTTGGTATAAGGAACGGTTGACGGGAAACTATGAGATTACCTACCGGGTACAAGTGGTGGTTGAGAATGGTAGCTACGACCGTCTCAGCGACTTGAATTGTTTTTGGGGGGCCGATGACCCCCGGCATCCGGATGACTTCTTTGCCCGCAGTGCATGGCGCAACGGCGAGTTCAAGAATTACAATACGCTGGACCTTTACTATGTGGGCTACGGCGGTAATGATAATGGAACTACGCGTTTCCGTGAATACCATGGAGAGTATTACGGAGTGGACGATGCAAAGATTAAACCCATCTTGAAAGAGTATACCGATGCCGCCCACCTTTTGAAGCCCAACCATTGGTATGAAGTTAAAATCCGTGTGGAGAATGGAGCCACCACTTATGCCATGGATGGTGAAGAGCTTTTCAACTTACCGGTGGCCGATGGCAAAGGAGACGGCTATTTCGCCTTACGGTTGTGGCAGAACCACGTACGTTTTGCAGATTTCCAAGTAGCAAATATCGATAACCTTAAATAAACAGACATGATGCAATTCAGTAAATGGAAAATAGGAGCGGCAGCGCTCGTTTGCATGTTGCTGCCGGGCAGTGTACATGCACAAATCGTGAAGAATGAGCGCTTGCTTTCTTTTGAGGAGAAGCAGGTTCCGGCGTTTGTCACTACGGCAGCCGGTTCGCAGTTGGGCATTAGCGATGAACATTATAGGGACGGCGACCACAGCTTGAGCTGGACTTTCGAGCCGGGTGCCGCACTGTCCATCAAGAAAGACTTGAAGTTTGAGAAGAAAGACCCGACGGGGAAAGACACCTATCTTTCGGCTTTCATCGTATGGGTGTACAATGAGCAGGCCCAGGACAAGCAGATTCGGTTCGAGTTCCTGAAGGACGGCAAGGTATGCACCTCTTTTCCTTTTGGCATCAACTTCACCGGTTGGCGCGGAGCATGGGTATGTTATGAACGCGATATGCAAGGCACCCCGGAAGAAGGGATGGACGAAATCCGCATTGTAGCCCCTGATGTGAAAGGGAAACTCTTTTTCGACCATCTGATTACTGCCAGCAAGGTGGATGCCCGCCAGCAGACTGCCGACTTGCAGGTACCGTTTGTAAATAAGGGAACCACCAACCACTGGCTGGTTATCTACGAACACTCCTTGTGGAAACCGGACATTCCTTTGACAGACGTGACCGAGGCGCAGAAGCAGGATATACGGATTATGGAGAAGCGTTTCCGCAACATGCTCTACACGCCTTCCGCACTTTCGGACAAGGAGATGCAGTCCATCCGTGAGAAGTATGATTTTTATCGGATTACCTACAAGAACGGCAAGGTGGCAGGACGTCCTATCTATTTCGTACGTCACTCCGAGGCATACGAACGTATGGTACCCGATTGGGACAAAGATATGTTCTCCAGACTGGGGATAGAGATAAGCGACTATTTCAACCTGATGAAACGCGTCGCTATCGCCTACAACAATGCGGAGGATGCGGCGCTGAAACACGAGTTGGAGCAGAAATTCATCGCCATGTACGATAACGCCACCGACCAGGGTATTGCCTATGGCAGTTGCTGGGGAAATATTCACCATTACGGATATAGTATGCGCGGTCTGTTTGTGGCTTATTTCTTGATGAAGGACGTGTTGCGTGAGGCAGGTAAGCTGGAAGAGGCGGTACGTACGCTCAACTGGTATGCCATCACCAATGAGGTATATCCCGAACCTGCCGTCAACGGTATTGATATAGATACGTTCAACACCAAGTTGCAAGGCCGCATAGCCAGCATCCTGATTATGGAGGATACACCGGAGAAACTGCAATACCTGCGTTCCTTCTCCCGTTGGCTGGACAAAGGCTGCCTTCCTGCGCCGGGACTGGCCGGTTCTTTCAAGCCGGACGGTGCTTGCTTCCATCATTGCAACAATTATCCTGCCTATGCAGTGGGCGGTCTGGACGGTGCCACTAATATGATTTACTTGCTGAGTGGTACCGAGTTCCGTCTGTCCGAGCAGGCACACGAGACGGTGAAGAAAGTGCTTCTCACCATGCGTTTCTATTGCAATCTGAAGCAATGGTCGCTTTCCATGTCCGGACGCCATCCCAACGGGGGAGGAAGCCTGATACCTATCCAATATGCCACGATGGCCATTGCCGGTACGCCGGATGGCAAGCTGAAATATGACCCCGAAATGGCGGCTGCCTATCTGCGCCTGGTTGCCTATACAGAAGCTCCGGACAAGAATGTGCCCGACTATCTGCCGAAGGCTTCTACCCGCCACGAATTGGAGATGAAGAAGTTGCTCGAAGCCCAAGGCTTCCGTCCGGAACCCGACCCGCAAGGCAATCTGGCTTTGGGTTACGGTTGTGTATCCGTACAGCGTCGTAACAACTGGGCTGCCGTAGTACGCGGACATTCCCGTTATCTCTGGGCTGCCGAGCACTATCTCCCCGCCAACTTCTATGGCCGTTATCTGGCACATGGCAGCATGCAGATTCTTACCGGAAAACCCGATGAAATGGTTACTTTTGCCACCAGTGGCTGGCAGGAATCCGGTTTCGACTGGAATCGTATTCCGGGTGTCACGAGCATTCATTTGCCTTTCGACCAGCTGCGTGCCCGGGTATTGAATGTCGATACCTTCTCCGGTATGGAGGAGATGCTCTATTCCGATGAGGCTTTTGCCGGCGGTTTGTCCCAGGCACATCTGAACGGTAACTTCGGTATGGTGCTGCATGAACATGATAAGTATAACGGTTCTCACCGTGCCCGCAAGTCGTTCCATTTCTTCGACGGCACCATTGTATGCCTCGGTACGGACATCGAAAACCTGAATACCGAATATCCCACGGAAACCACCGTGTTCCAGCTTGCCGCCATTACTCCCGAAACCCGCCGGTACTGGGAGTCCTATCAGAGTGATGGACAGACTTATATAGACCCCAATGGCGTAGGCTATTACATTTCCAAAGCTTCCCGTCCTGCTGCCCGATATGAGAAGAACTTCCCGCAAGTGACCGTAGGCGAACGTAGCACCAAACCTACTTCCGGTGACTGGGTGTCCTTGACATTGCAGCATGGCAAAGCTCCGAAAGGCGCTTCCTACGAATATGCAGTGCTGCCCCATACGGATGCCGTCGCTTTGAAGGCATTCGCCAAGAAACCCACTTACAAGATTCTCCAGCAAGACCGTAACGCCCACATTGTGCGCTCTCCGGCGGACGGTCTTACTTCTTACGTCTTGTTTGAGACTCCGCAGGCTCTGCCCGACGGCGGATTGTTGCAGAAAGCCGATACATCGTGCCTTGTCATGATACGCGAATATAAGGACAAGCTTCTGCTGACTGTTTCCCAACCCGACCTGGCCTTGTATCGCGGTCCGAGTGACGAGGCTTTCGACAAAGACGGAAAACGTATTGAGCGCAGTATCTATTCACGCCCGTGGACTGACAATGAGAGTCAGGAGATTCCCGTAACCGTTACTTTGAAGGGACAGTGGAAGGTTGCCGAGACGCCCTATTGCAAGGTGTTGTCGGCAGACAAGAAGCAGACAGTGTTGCGCTTTACTTGCCGGGATGCTGCAAGCTTAGAGGTAGAGTTAAAGAGGTAGGGAGAGTATAGGTTAGACATTGATACTGAATACCCACAACACCCGGATGTTTTACCCCATAACATCCGGGTGTTTTACTATAAAACATGGGGATGTTTTGGGGTAATACATCCCCATGTTTTGGGTGAATACATCCGGGTGTTGTGGGTATTCGGTATAGGAGTCTTAGCCTTTCTCTCCTATAGAGAAAGATACTGGAAACGGTTGTTTAATATGTTCCGAGCAGATTGCTTACTGCTGACTGATAGTTTGCCAGTTTACTGGTCTTATGAATGGTCTTTCTCGCTTTGCGGTCTCCGTCCGGCAATAGGTACTCCCAGAAACTTTTCATTTTCATTAATAGCTGTGCCTCACCGCCTTGCAGTAGCTCTTGATAGGCGTTGAAGACCTCGGTGTGCAGTTGTCCCACTTTTTTCGCCATTTCATCGGAAGAAATCGGGGTTCCTTGCTTGTATTCCAGCGCCAGGGCAGGATTGGCGAGTAGCCCGCGGCCGATGACGATACCTGCCAATCGGGGGAACCGTGTGGTGATAGAACGGATATCGTTCGCGGTATGCAGGTCTCCGTTGTAGAACAGAGGGTGGGTGCACTCTTTGTAGAAAGCTTCAAATCCCTCCAGGTCTATCTCTCCTTTGTATTGTTGCTTGCCCAGACGCGGGTGCAGGATGATGTGTGCGAGGGGGAGTTCGTTGAACAGCGGTAGCAGGGCAAGACACTCCTCCGCCTGCTCCCAACCCAGACGCAGCTTCACGGAGAAACGGATGTCGGGATGTCGGTCGATGGCTTCGGAGAGCAGCGCCTTCACTTCTTCGGGATAGGGCAGCATGCCGGAGCCATTGTGGCGCCGGGCCAGCATCGGAAAAGGACAACCCAAATTGATGTCCGTTTCCCGGTATCCTTTTTCGATGAAAAGGGACATTATGTGCTCCAGCTTGTCCGTATCCGGAGCAATGAGCTGGGGGATGAGGTGCAGGTCCGGGTTGTGGTCCGGCTCAATGTCACGGGCATCTTTCCGCCGGATTTCTCCGTGCTCCATGCGTACGAAAGGAGAGTAATAGGTCTCTATGCCGCCGAAAATGCGTGCATGCGCCCGCCGGTAGACGGCATCGGTATAGCCTTGCAGCGGGGCGAAGTGGATGGGTAATATGTTCTCGTTCATGGCTGCAAAGATACACATTTTTACTTCCGGTCTTTGATGGGAATCACCATATTCCAAGAACGGGATGCATTTTCGAACCCTCCGGGCCCGTCCATCGTGGCAAAGAAGATGTAGGCAGGCTTTCCGTCCTCGAAGAGGATGAAGGGGCGTTCCAGTTGCCCTTGCTTCTCCACGCTGCCGTCTTCCCATTCCACGGTGAGCGAGTAGGCTTTCGGGTCTTTATCTACAGTCCATTGGATGCCGTCTTTGGAATGTGCCATGACGCCTCCGCCCCGTTCGCCGGTAAACTTGGCTACATGGTCTTTGAAGATGGCATGATAGCCGTCTGCATCTTTCCAGAGGAAAGGGTCTTCCGCTTCGCCCTGACCGTCTACTTCAAAGATGGGATAGTCATTGTTCAGCACCCGATAAGGACCTTCTATGGTAGGGGCATAAGCCATTCCGAGGCTCATGGCCGAGTGCAGGTAACCGTTCGTGTAATGTCGTCCCTTGAATATCATCATCACCGAACCGTCTTCTTGAATGATAGGAGAGGGGTTTGAGGTCAGAAAACTGTAGAAAGTATTGGGCTTGGTCTTCAAGATGGGCTCGTCCAGGCGTTTCCACGGACCGTAGGGCGAGTCGGCAACGGCCAGTCCCACACGTTTGTTGGCACGGGCAACGGTACACCAGGGGCTTTCCAGGGTGAGTTGTTCGTAAGTAGGGTCGGCAAAGGGGTGGGTGGAACCCATATAGATAAGGTAGTATTTTCCGTTCTGTCTCAAAATGCGTGGATTGTGTGTGGAGCGTCCGTCCCAGTATTGCGCGCCACGGGCAGGGAGGGCCACTTCGCTGAACCGGTAAGGTCCTTGCGGTACCTCGGATACGGCATGTACAATCTCCGAGGCTACCATCCATCCCGGATGGAACGGCAAGCTCTTGGGAAAGCGGGAAACGAACATATGGTACTTGCCGTCATCTCCTTTCACTACCGAACTTCCCCAGGCCCAATAGCCTTCGCACTCGAAAGCTGGTGTACGTGGAGCTTTGTCCAAGTGATGAAACAGTGGGTTTTCCGACTTCTGTTTCAGTTCTACCAGACTGTCCAGCTTCTGGGCAGAAGACGTTATAGCTATGAAAGCGGCAAAGAGAAAAAGCAGATGATGTCTTTTCATGGGGAATGTTGTTAATAAGGTTATTATGATGAAACAAAGATAGCCAATCTTTTTATGCCTGCTGCCGCACTCAGCCAGTTCCGTACGAAAACTGCATCTGTTTTGTATGATTGCCGTCATTTCTTCCCTCTGCCTTTCATTATATTTGCTGAAAATATAATCGGACATTATACAATAACCAATACGATTCTAATATGCAGAGAAACCTTATTCTGACCATTCTCGGCCTTTGCTTGGCCGCACCTGCTTTTCCGCAGGAGAAGGAAACGCAGTTTGCTTTCAATAATTATCACCGTTACTACAACGAAGCCCGGCAGCGGGGGGATGCAGAGAAGGAGAAGTCCATCGAGGCTTTCCGCGCTTCCTTTGCGCAGCATCCTTACCGTTATCATTCCCTGGACACCCGGTTGAGTGCGCAGGAGTGCCTGGCACAACTCACTGCCGACGGTATCTTTTCTGGTTTAAGGGGGCAGGAAGAGCAATTCCGCAAAGAGAATGCCTTTCAGAAGCCTTACTCCAACCCGCAGGCTGAAATAGGCTTGTTCGTGGCGGATGCCTTCAACCGTATCTGGAAAGTTGCGGATGCCTATCGTAAAGGTGAACTGACAGAAGAGCAGGCCTTGTCCGGTAAAGTGCTGAAGGCAATCTTGCATTACGGCGGTATCGAGGCAGGACGCCCCAATGACGGTCCCCGTTTCCATGCATCTTGCTTTGCCATACCTACGGCAGCGGTCAATACTTATTTCTGCTATCTGAAACAGATGGATGATGCGGAAGGCGGGAAAGGCGGCACATTGCTGCAAGAGGTATGTGATATGTTGAAAACCATAGCCTTACAAGCCTGGACCCAACCTCTCCGCCACGACGAAACCGATGGGAATGTAGTTTCCATTTCCCGTTTCCGCAACCATGTGTGGTGGGTGGGCGGCAATGCATTGGCCTATCGTTCCCTATTGCCCGTGGCCGCCATGTACCGTTCCATTCCTATGATAGACTTGCTGGCGGAAGTTTGCCAGCGCGGTATCAGTATGACTTCCCAAACTACGTATTCCGATGCTTTTTGGACTGAGGGATTCACTGCCGACGGGGCAGGTTGGGGACATGGAAAGCAATGCCTGATTTGGGGCTATCCCATTGACGGGACTTCCAATGCACTTAAAATGCTGAATATGCTGAAAGGCTCTCCCTGGGCCAAGAATCTGGGCCGGGATAATGTGCAGGCACTTCTTAATTTCCTGCGTGGTGGTGCCTGGTATTATTATAAGGGATATCGCCTTCCTTGCCTGGACCGTGGCTCGTATGTATATAATCCCACAGAGCTTTCCATCCCTTATGCCGGAATGCTGGATAACCTTATCGGCAACTGGATGGACTCTTTCACCCCCGAAGAGCAGCGGGAACTGTTGCAATTGCAGCAAGAGGTGAAGAAGAATCGCATCATGATGGAGGAGTATGCTCCGGGCATCTATTCCGGTACCCGTTGGTTCTTCAACAACGACGACTTGATAAAGAAGACCCCCGACTATCATATCACGATTAATATGGCCTCTGTCCGTTGTGACGGACTGGAGAGTGCCGCCAGTTTTGCTGATGCCTACAATTTCTATCCGACGGATGGAATGACGTTGTTCCAGCGCAGCGGCGATGAGTATTTCCGGATTATGGGCGGTTGGGATGTCACCGCTTCCCCGGGTGTGACTGCACGCGAAGGCATGGACAAGCTGGTTCCCGTAGAGAATTGGCGTGGTTATTGCAGCAGGAGTAATTTTGCTGCCGGTGCTACGGATGGCGGGAGTAATGCCGTTGCAGGATATATCTTCGAAAAGATGAACGCTTCTGCGAAAGAGGGTGTGAACGACAAGGGGAACAGTGAGGGCTTGAACGAGGTTCTTTATGGCTTCAAGGCATATAAGTCTTATTTCATTCTGGGAGATTACATGGTAGCTTTGGGTGCGGGCGTAACCAATAAGCGTCCTGAACTGGATGGGGAGATTCGTACCACCATCGACCAGACGGCTTGGACGGATGAAGTTTTCTCGATGAAAAGGGGAAAAATGGAGCTTGTCGCTTCCGGTACTCACTCGCTTTTGTCGGCAGATGGTACTCCCCTCTGGCTGGTGCAGAAAGGTAAGTTTGCCTATCGGATACTTCCTGAGTATACCCGTGAAGCATTTGTTACTTGCGAGACTCGTCCCACAGATTGGGTGAAGCGGAACAAGGTGAATGAAAAGAAACAAGGCTTGCCCTCAGAAGCCAGAATCCTCCGTCTGTGGGCAAATCATGGACAGCGTCCGGTTGATGATACCTATGGCTATGTGGTTTATGCAGGCCGGCAGATACCGTCGGATGAACTGCCGTTCCGGGTATTGCAGAACGATACCCTGGTGCAGGCGGTCTGCTCTATGGATGGAAAGGTGGTGGAAGCTGTCTTGTATCCCGGCAATAAAGGTTTGCAGGCAGAAGGTTTGTCTCTTTCCGCTTCTGCCCCGTGTGCGGTGCTGATAAGGGAAGAAGCAGGGGAGATTGTGGTTTCTGTCACCGATGCTTGCATGAATGCGGCTCTGAAAGGGATTCGGATTGTTCTCAATAGAAGGGAAATCAAAGTACCTATGCCGCAGGGGATGCTTTGTGGAAAACCGGCGGTAATACGTGTGGATAGAATGACAAATCAATGATATAGATTCTTTTATTGATTACTTTCTGGGCTTATATCGGTCTACTCACTACTTTTGTTTCTACACAAAAGTTTCAAAATGAATAATATCTGTCGCGATGTCAGGCTCTAATGGTATATTGGGAATAGTGTGATATAGTTGCTTTTGACGTTCAAGACCATTCCTTATTTGGTTGGATGTCTTTGGGGCAGTATTATCATTGTATTGATAAATAAAAGGGAGGAACCTCACGGCCCCTCCCTTTCGTACATATCAAATTGATTAAGGTCTATTTGATTTCTTGATAAATAAGGTTAGAAGTTTTGTGTTATTCTGTTTCTATTAATAACCGGCATTATTGGTCCATTGTGTTAACTCAATCTGTTGGTAGGGGATTGGGAAATAATAATGGTTGTTTCTTTGGAAAAGTGAACCATCCCAAGTCTCGGTTCTTACTTCACTTACCTTCTCGAGACGGACTAGTTCGAACCAACGCTTCATTTCGGCAAAGAATTCCCATCCTCGCTCATTGGACACTGCAGTGGTGAAAGCGGTGGGGTCGGTAGTGGTAGTCAGTTGGCTGTCTGCATATCCGGCACGTTTCTGTATTTCCTGAATAGCCTGGATAGCTTGCGTATTCACGCTGTTGGTTGCACGAGTGGAGGCTTCGGCATACATCAGCAGGACTTCGGCATAACGATAGATGCAGGTGATACCGTTGGCAAGCTGGCTACTACCCGGTGCGCCATTATCATAGTTGTAATATTTCGAGATAGCAGGTAACTTGTCACCGCTCTCTTTGTAAGTGACATGGCCACTTTTAGTGTTCCATTCCGTCATGTAGTTCCAGGCTTTCCGTTCATCGTCTGGATAGTTCAAGTAGAAGGCTTCGTTACCGTAATAATCGGCCCAACCGGCGGGGGTAAAATCGGCTGGATAATAGGACTTCCCATAGTTACTGGCTGTTTTTAGCTTTGCATTATGGTGGATGGCAAACATCACTTCATTGGCTTGTTCTTTGTTGGCTTCTTTCCACAATTCAGCATAGCTCTCGGTCAGATACAGTCCAGAGTTGTCTATGATATTTTTGGCTGTTGTAGCTGCCAGGCTATAATATTCTTGTCCTTTTTTTAAAGGCCAGCCTGCCATAGTCATATAGGCGTCGGCGAGGCAGGCTTCAGCTGCCCATTTAGAGGGAGTGGAGCTAAAACCGCTACGGCTCTTGGTCGGTAACAGTTCTACTGCCTTTTTTAAACTTGGAATAATAGCTTGGTCATAGATGTCGGCTACAGCTGTTCTCGGCATATTAGTGGCAGCGTCTTCTTCCGTCAGAATCAGAGGTAAATCACCATACATGCGTACCAGATAAAAATAAGACAATCCACGGAGGAAGTAGGCTTCACCTAATACTTCTTCATATTGTTTGGCTAAGGTAGCGTCTTCAGGAAGCACCGCTTTGTTGATGAGTTTGTTGGCGTTGTTGATTACAGTAAAGAATAATTCCCATGTAGTCTTGTAGTCTGCATTGTTGGCTGTGATATTGGGAGTCAGTCGGTAGTAATTAGCCAGTTCATTGTTGGCTTTTGCTGCACGATATGTAATGTCATCTGCGCATACATTGATGCGTTGCAAGCGGCAGTTGAATCCGTAGTTACCATTCCATAAATCGTTGTAAAGCCCTGTTGTAGCTTGTTGCAGGCTGGTCAAATCCATACGTGCAATATATTCTTCTTCTGTAATGAAGGATTGTGGCTCTTGAGTTAGGTCCACACAAGAGGTTGTGAGGAACATACTACTTGTAATTACTATATATGCTAATTTTTTCATATCGTTCTTTTGTTTAATAAAGTTAATCATTAGAATGCAAAGTTTAAACCAATGAGGTAGTTACGGCTGTTAGGATATGCACCCCAGTCTACACCTTGTACCAATGGACTACCCATGGTAGCTTCAGGATCCAGTCCAGAATAGCTGGTAATGTGGAACGGGTTTTGAATAGAAGCATATACGCGCAGGTTGCTGATGCCTAATGCTTTACAAGCCAATTCTGGTAATGTGTAACCCAAGGTAATACTTTTCATCTTGATAAAACTTCCGTTCTCAACAAATCGCGTGGAGAAGAAATCTTTGTTTTCGGTTCCTCCATTGGTAAAACCTGGTACATTCGTATTAGTATGGGTAGGTGTCCAACGGTCCAAGAAGTCACGCATTGGGGTTACGCCAGCTACCTGTTGACTTCCGATGAGACCGAAGCCTATCTGTTTGGTCGCATTATAGATGTCGAATCCGTGGAAGCCTACTACGAAGAATGAAAAGTCGAAGTTCTTGTAATTGAAACTATTGTTCCAACCCCAGTTGAATGTCGGTTGTCCGCAACCGATAATGCCTTGGTCCTCAGTGTTAATCTTTCCGTCTTTGTTGACATCTATATATTTAGAATTACCTGCAACAACTCCATATACTTTACCGTTGGTCTCACCAGTGGCGTTCCCGTTGGCATCAATGAATGGAGCGTTTACTTCATCTTCCTGCCAGATACCGTCAAAGGTATATCCCCAGAATGTCCCTAATTTTTCACCTTCAATCATTTGGAATAATTGGTTCTGGTAGTTACCAGCTTGCTGTTGGCGGTGGTTGGGAGTTGGTATACTGGCATAAGTACCTTTGTTGTGTGCCAAAGTAAGGTCTGTGTGCCAGTTGAAATCTTTATTGGTAAAAGGGTCTGCACTAATAGTAAATTCAACGCCAGTATTTTTAATTTCACCAGAATTCATAAGTAATGACGAGTATCCCATGTGGGTAGGTTGTGCCAGTTCCAGTAGAATGTCTTTGGATACTTTGTTGTACCAATCGGCTGTTAAGCGAACGCGACCATTGAGAATACCAAAGTCAATACCGACATTGACCTGGTCGTTACGTTCCCATTTTAGGTAAGGAGCGGCGGGACGGTCTACTTTATAGGAAGTGCTGCCATCGCTGTTTCTTACGGGTGACATTTTGGAGTAAATACGATAAGCTTCTACTGATTGATTACCTACGGAGCCATAACCTAAACGAAGTTTTAGTTGGTCGATGAAACTGTTCTCTTTCAAGAAGTTTTCTTGTTTCAAATCCCAAGCCAAAGCGGCAGAAGGGAAGTAACACCATTTGTCTTTCAAGCGTGAAGAGCCGTCGGCGCGTATGGAAGCCGTAATCATATAGCGATTCATGAGTACATAATTGACACGTAACATGCCTGACATCAATGTATTGATGATGCGATCTGAACCGATAGCGGCAAGATTAGCGTCAGACCATGCCAAGTTGTTAATACCAATACGGTCGATATAATCCAGATTATAGGCAGTACTTGTGTGGTTGTAATTATTATCGTAGGATTGTTCGAATACAGCTGTTGCATTGATACGGTGATTTTTATTGAACTCCTTGACATAACTCAGTGTATTGGTGTTCAGCCAGGAAGTATTCCAGTAACTGCGCGATTGTCCTTGGGTCATTTTGTTCTTGTAGTTGTAATAGCTATCTTCGTTTTCTACTGAAGTGTTCAGTCGGTTGTCGAATAGGACACCTAATTGTGAACGGAATGTTAGTCCATCCAATATATTGAACTGTACGTATCCCTGAAGACGATTATTAATGGTCTTGTTGGAGTTGTTTGATTCCCAAATGTATCCCATAGGATTGTAGGTTGGACTGCCCTCAAAGAAAGCGTTGTTATATTCTCCGTTCTCCTTTTTAGGAGAGATTGTGCTAGGGAAGTACATGGCTTGTTGAATCAAACCATCGTATTGCGTGATACGGGGAGCTGTATTATTGCGATAGTGTCCATAAATATTCAGTCCGGCTGTCAACCATTTTTTGATTTTAGTATCCATCTTCAAACGCCAACTGTAGATTTGACTGTCTGATTCTTTAATGATACCTTTGTCATCTTGATAACGGAGTGATGCTAAGAAAGTGGTTTTCTCGCCACCACCGGCTATAGAGAGTTCATAGTTCTGGGTAACTGCAGTGCGGAAAATTTCTCTTGAGTAATCGAAACCTGCTGTTCCGTTCTTGAAAGCTTCTAACTCTGCTGCACTGTAATAGTGGTTGTCTTCATAACCAAATTTTTCTTTACCGAATTCGTTCACCAAATTGGCATATTCGTATGGAGAGAGGTTGTCGGCATACTTAGCTACTGTCTTGATATTAGCAAAAGCATTAAAAGATACAGTCAATTTATCTTTGTCAGGATTTTTAGTAGTAACCAAGAGGACACCGTTTGCACCGCGAGAACCGTAAACAGCTGTTGCAGATGCGTCTTTCAATACTTCGATGGATTGGATATCGGAAGGATTCAACGACTGAAGGGAACCACCGATGAAACCGTCGATAACAACCAAAGGACCGGTTTCTGCTGTGATAGAGTTGATACCACGTACACGGATGGTATTGTCTTCAGTAGGATTACCGGAACCAGAGAGAACTGATACACCGGCCATACGTCCCTGCAATGCATCGGATACATTACCGGTCGGGGTATTCTTCAATGCATCTGCTGCTTTTACAGAAGCAACTGCACCGGTCAGGTCACTCTTACGTTGAACGCCGTAACCCACTACGACAACTTCCTGCAGCAATTGGCTGTCTTCTGCCAGTTTTACGTCGATTTTGGTCTTTCCGCCTACGGCAATCTTTTGTGTCTGATATCCGATATAGGAGAATACGAGAGTTGCGTTTGCCGGAACATTGGGAAGGGTGTAGTTTCCGTCAATGTCTGTGATACATCCGTTACTTGTTCCTTCCACCTGGATAGAAGCACCAATCACCGGACCTAAGTTGTCAGTCACTGTACCTGTTACTGTGAGATTCTGTGCATTGGCCTGCGTGGCAAATAGGACAGAAAGCAACATAATACCTAATGCTTTAAAGAAGCTGGATTTCTGTTTCATAAATATTAATTTAATTAGTTATTAATAAAGGTTGTTTCTTTGTTTTGTACTCACTTCAGAGTTGAATCACATCGCAAATGTAGGGGATGGAATATACAAATGCATTAGTTAATAGTTCGCAAAAAGTACGAATTCGTACAAAACTTGCGAACTATACCACTCTTGTACTTTTATTCCCTTTCACTTTGGTTCTTTGCTTCCTTCACCTCTTCCAGTAGGGCAGAGAGCGTTTTTACCTTGTCCGGATGGGCTTCTGCCACATTGTCTTTTTCGGACGGATCAATGGAAAGATTGTACAGTTGGGGCTGCGGGGCGTTGCCCATTTCTATTTTTGTCCAATACTCCAGTGCCGGCTTGTCGCTGGGCTCTATGTATTTCCAGTCTCCTTGGATAATGGAGAGTGTATTGTCCAGATTCTGTTGTACAATATAGTCACATCCGGCAGTATCGGTTCCCAGGAAGTTGTTGAGCTGGTCGCGGCTGTCGGGAGCGATGCCTGCTTCCAGCGGATGGTTCAGCAGGGCGGCGAATGAAGCGTATACATCAATCATGGAGAAGGGGGCTTGTTGTTTGCCGGGTTTGATGCCATTGGGCCAGCGTACAATGAAGGGAATGCGGGTACCGGCATCGAAAGCGCTGTACTTCCCGCCGCGGTAGTGCTTCATGGGAGTATGGCCGTTCAGCAGTTCGCGTGCCTGGTCCTGATAGCCGTCGTCTATGACGGGACCGTTGTCACTGCAGAATACAAAAATGGTGTTGTCGGCAATGCCGAGGCTGTCCAAAGTGTGCATGATTTCACCCACGGTCCAGTCCAGCTGGAGGATGACGTCGCCACGTACGCCCAAACCACTCTTGCCGGCGAAACGCGGATGTGGCACGCGGGGAACATGTACATCTTGCGTACCCATATAAAGGAAGAAAGGTTCGTCTTTATGGGCTGTGATGAAGTTCTTGGCTTTGTCTGTAATCACGTCGGCAATGTCTTCGTCTGTCCAAAGGGCGGATTTGCCGCCGGTCATCCAGCCGATGCGGGGGATGCCGTTGATGATGGTGTTATTGTGCCCCTGGCTGGGTTTCATCTTGACGAGTTCGGGGTTTTCGAGACCGGTGGGCCAGTCACCGACCTTGTGGTCGTAGCTCACAGTGATAGGGTCGTTGGGGTCGAGACCCACTACATGTCCGTTCTCTACAAAGACGCAGGGAACGCGGTCGACGGTAGCGGGGATGATGTATTCATAGTCAAAGCCGATGTCTTGGGTGTTCGGTTTGATGGAGTGGTTGAAGTCTGTACCGCCTTTAGGACCCAGGCCGAGGTGCCACTTGCCCACTGCTGCAGTGGCGTAGCCTTCTTCCTTGAACATATCGGCCATAGTGACGCAGGCGGTATCGATGATGAGTTCGGAATTGCCCGGAGCAATGCCGGTATTCTTCTGTCGCCAGGGATACATGCCTGTCAGCAGGCCGAAGCGGGAAGGGGTGCTGGTGGAAGAAGTGGCATAAGCGTTGGTAAACTGCATGCCTTGTCCGGCAAGGCGGTCAATGTTGGGAGTGCTTACTTTGGTGGCACCGTAACAGCTCAGGTCGCCGATACCCAGGTCATCAGCAATCAGATATACTACATTGGGCTTCTGCGGCGAGTGCTCCGAAGTCTTGTCTTTAGGTTGGCTTCCGCATCCCGCTATCAGGGCTGCACCGGGAATCAGAGACCACAAGGGGGAAAAATGCTTCATAGTTCTTTGACTTTAGATTGTAATTCTGAGGTCAAAGGTAAGAGGTTTTATGGAATCGGGTGTATAAGGAAGTACAAGGGAAGGGAGAAAAAGTACAAACCGTATCATGCGATGGCTTGATGTACAATATTAAGATGTCTCTTCACTGTCTTCCGTACTTTCCTCTCCTCCATTCTCTCCTTTGCGGTAGGCCAGTGGGCTGACATGGTAAATGTCCTTGAAGCATTTGGAGAAATAGCGTGAAGAACTGAAACCGATCCGGTCCGCAATTTCAGTGATATTCAGCTCCGGATTGTTGCGCAGCATCAGAGCGCCTTTCTTCAGGCGGATGGTCAGGATAAAGTCGTTCGGAGTTTGTCCGGTGATAGCCTTCAGCTTGGTGAACAGATTGGTGCGTGCCATTGCCATTTCACGGGCAAAGACGTTGACGTTGAACTCCGTATCGTCCAGATGTTGCTCGATGACTGCCATGGCACGGTCCAGAATCTCCTTGTCTATGGGGTTGGTGGCAAGCATCTGTACAAAGGCTTGCGGCTGCTTGCTGAACTTCTCCTGCAGGAGGATGCGCGAGTTCACGAGGTTGTTGCAGCGCGAAATCAATAGATTGGTGTTGAACGGCTTGGTGATATAGTCATCCGCACCGATGCGCAGTCCCTCGATATTCTGTTCGATGGCAGTACGTGCCGTGAGCAGTACCACGGGAATATGGCAGGTGTTGAAGTCGCTCTTTATCTGTTTGCACAGTTCCGTTCCCGACATGTTGGGCATCACCACGTCGCTGACTACGATATTGGGCATTTCGCTGCGCACCAGTGCAAGTCCTTCCGCTCCGTCGGCCGCAGTCAGCACTTCGTAGAAGGGCTTGAAGATACCTGCCAGCATGTCGCGGATGGAGTCGTTGTCTTCCACTATCAGGATTTTTGCATCCGGGAGTCGTTTGATGGGAGCACTCTCTTCCAGCTCCGCCTTGAGCAGGGCATCGTTTTCCGGTTTGGGAATTTCTATTTGTTGCACACTGTCTGCATTCTTATTTATTTGCTCTTCGTCAAACTGTGCGTTCCCCAATTGCAGGTTTACGATGAAGCTGCTACCTTTGCCCAGTTCGCTTTCCACACGGATGGTGCCGTGATGGAGCTCCACGATACCCTTCGTCAATGCCAGGCCGATACCCGTACCCGTCTTGCTTGCATCTGTAGAGTCCATTTGGTCTATCTGGTAGAAGCGGTCGAATATCTTGTCCACTTCCCGGGCATCTATGCCGCTGCCGGTATCGGTCACGCGGATGACGGCATTGCTGCCTTCGGTCTTGATGCTGAGGGTGATGCTGTCTTCCGCCTTGGTATGCTTGACGGCGTTGGACAGCAGGTTGTTTATCACTTTCTGCATCTGTTTTTGGTCATACCATACTTCGAGGCTGTCTGTTTCCTTCTCGAAGTAGAGGCTGATTTGTTTGGCGCTGGCATATTCCAGGAAAAGCAGATAGTTTTCGTATAGGAAGTTCACGATGTTGTGTGGACTTACCTTTATCTTCATGTGCCCTTGTTCCTGCTTGCGGAAGTCGAGCAGCTCGGTGATGAGTTCCCGTAGCTGTATGCTGTTCTTGTAGATGCCCAGTACCTTGTTATATATGGCAGGCGTGAAGTTCTGGAGTTGCATCAGCGTTTCCACTTGGGCCACGATGAGTGTCAGCGGGGTGCGGAATTCATGGGAAATGTTGGTGAAGAAACGTAGCTTTGACTGGTTCAGGGCCTCTACGTCACGGATGTGCTTCTGTTCGTACTTCAGTGATTCACGCAACTTGATTCTGGACTTGTAGGTACGCACCAGATACCAGAGCAGGATTCCCGTCACTATCAGGTAGATAAGATAGGCAAGGGGAGTCTTGTAGTAGGGAGGCAACACGTGTATGGTCAGGTGGACTTGCGGACAAAGGCTCTCGTCTTTTCCGTTGGGCTTTATAATCAAGTTATAGGTTCCGGCGTTCAGGTTGGTATAGGTGATGTTGTGCAGTCCACGGGCACTGTTCCAGTCGTTGGAGAAGCCTTCCAGCTTATAGATGATGTCGTCTTTGTTGGCGGCTACATAGTTTGAAGTGGCGAACTCTATGCTGAACATGGACTGGTCAGCGTTGAGCGTAATCTCGGGGGTGCAGTACAAGGACTGCTGCAGGATACCGGTCTCATCTCCCACTTGTATTTCCGTTCCGTTCACAATGAGGCGGGAGAGGATGATTTTGTAGGGTTTCGGCGTGAAGTTCAACTCCATTTCATGGAAAGAAATCATTCCCTGCGTGCCTCCCAGGAATATCTCTCCGTCACGGGTCACGCAAAGGGCATTCTCATTGACGGCAGTCATTGGGAAACCGTTTTCGGCACTGTAGTTCAGGAATGCCTTTTGCCGGTAGTCGAAGATGGAGAAGCCCTCGTTGGTGATGAGCAGCAGTTTGCCGCTGGTGGGGGATTCCTCCGTCTCATAGATACAGTCGCTGGAAAGGCCGTTCTTCGCTTGGTCAAAGTTCTCGAAGTCGTTGCTGGCAGGGCGGTATAAGTCCAGTCCGCTGCCCGAAGTGGCGAACCACAGATTGCCTTTGCTGTCTTGGGTAATGTTGTTTACATTGTTGTTGCTGATGCTGTGTGGGTCGGCAGTATCATGGCGGTAGTTGGTCAGTTTGCCGGTATCGAAACGGTAGCTGAACACACCTTCGCCCGTGGCTGCAATCCAGAGCGTACCGTTGCTGTCGAAAGTGACATCTGCCACCATCTTGATTTTTTTGCCTTCTTTGCTGTCCTGGAACAGTTGTTGGCATTTCCCGTTGGCAGGGTCGAAGAGGCAGATTCCGTTTTGGGTGGCTATCACCAGGTGGTCTTGGTAAGGCGCGATATCGCGGATGATGTCGGAAGGCAAGGTCTCCGGATTACCTGCTTCCATGCGGTAGTGTGTGAATCGCCCCGAGCGTATGTCCAGTCTGTTCAGTCCGCCCAGATGGGTTCCTATCCAGATGATGTCTTTGGAGGCATCATAATAGAGAGCCTTGATGTTGTTATGGGAAATACTGTTGGGACCGATTTCCGGGCGGAACCATTTGAACTCACGGGTACGGCGGTTGTAATAGTTCAGTCCACCCCCTTCGGTGCCAATCCACAGATTGCCGTCCTTGTCTTCGATGGTGCGGCCTACAACCGGATTGCTCAGCCCCTTCTTTTCGATGGGCGAATACATATAGCGGCTGTATATCTCGTACTCGGGGTTGAAGTAGTTGACGCCGCCAAAGTAGGTCCCCAGCCACAGCGTTCCTTGGTTGTCCTTTACGATGCACCAGATGGAAGAGTGTGTCAGTCCGTCGCTCTGGGCATCACTGGCAGTGTGGTTCTGGAAGAGTCCCGTACTTTTGTCATACCGGTTCAATCCGTTGAATGTCCCAATCCAGATGTTTCCCAGATTGTCTTCACAGCAGGCTCGCACGAAGTTGGAAGAGATGCTGTAAGGGTTCTTTGCGTCGTATTCAAAGATTTCGATGGTTCCGTCGGTCTTTACATGGTGCAGCCCTTCTTCCCAGCTGCCAATCCATAACTCGCCTTCGCTGTCTTGGTATATGCTGGTGATGTTGCCTTTCAGGATGGGGTGGGTCAGCTCGTTCTTGTCCAGTTGCAGGCGGTATGCTCCGTTGGTGGTCGTTCCAATCCACATTTGTCCATTGTCCAGATGCATACAGCAGATTTCCAGACTTTTTCCGGGAAGCTGGTAATAGAGGTCAAAGTTCCCGGTCTGCTCGTTATAGCGGTAGATTTCATTCTGTTTTCCGATGAAAAGGGCCTCTTTGTAATATATGCTGTGTACATTTCCTTGCAGCAGGGTGGTGAATCTTTGGGTGGCGAGATTGAACTCGGCTACTCCTTCCGTACAGAGCAGGTAGATTTTTCCGTTACGGTTGCCGGCCATGCGCAGCACGGTGTTGCAGAAAAGGCTGTAAGGGTCGTTCTTCTGCAGCTTGTAAGTTTGTATGTCTTCTCCGTCATAACGGTTCAAGCCTTCTCGGGTTCCAATCCATAAAACACCGTTTTCATCGATGTAAAGGCTGTTCACGGAGAATTGTGACAGACCGTCGTCGGTTGTCAGATGGTTGAAGGTGATGTTCTGCGCCTGCAGGGTTGCAGCAATCATGCTTACTGAGACAAGAAGTAGCCGGATGATAAACGTTCGCACTTTTCGGGTAGTTTTTAAGGTTTCAGTTACAAATATAGGTATATTTTGTACAAGACTTCTTATTTATTAGGCAGTTTTTGCGGTTATGTTTGGATAAATGTATAATTTTGGAAGCGCGCCGAACGATACTTGTCTTTTGATAGATGGCAATCGGCGTATCTTTGTAAACAAATTAATTCATTTATTATCATGAAAGACCTTTTATCTATTGTATCTCATTTTCAAATGCAGGGTACGGTTCGTGAAATCAAGCCTTTAGGCTCAGGCCTGATTAACGATACGTACAAAGTGACCACCGTTGAGGCCGATGCGCCGGACTATGTTCTGCAACGTATCAATCATGCCATTTTCCAGAATGTAGAGATGTTACAGTCTAATATCGAGGCTGTGACCGGGCATATCCGTAAGAAGCTGGAAGAGAAAGGAGAGGCCGATGTCGAGCGTAAAGTGCTTCATTTCATCCCCACGGCCGAAGGGAAAACCTATTGGTATGACGGTGAGAACTACTGGCGTATCATGACTTTTATTCCCCGTGCCAAGACTTACGAGACGGTGAACCCCGAATATTCCTATTATGCGGGAACTGCCTTCGGTAATTTCCAGGCTATGCTTGCCGACATTCCAGATACATTGGGCGAGACAATTCCCGATTTCCACAACATGGAGTTCCGCCTGAAGCAACTCCGTGATGCTGTGGCTGCCGATGCGGCGGGACGTGTGCAGGAGGTGCGGTATTTTCTGGATGAGATAGAAAAACGCGCTGATGAAATGTGCAAGGCAGAACGCTTGTTCCGTGAAGGCAAACTGCCCAAACGGGTATGCCACTGTGATACGAAAGTGAACAATATGATGTTCGACGAAGACGGTACGGTGCTTTGTGTCATCGACCTGGATACGGTGATGCCCAGCTTCATCTTCTCCGATTATGGCGATTTCCTTCGCTCAGGTGCCAACACGGGGTTGGAAGACGACAAGAATCCGGATAATGTGAACTTCAATATGGAAATATTCCGGGCATTTACCAAGGGCTATCTGGAATCGGGCAAGTCCTTCCTGTTGCCGATAGAGATTGAGAATCTGCCTTATGCGGCTGCCTTGTTCCCATACATGCAGTGCGTACGCTTCCTGGCAGATTATATCAACGGTGATACTTATTATAAAATCCAGTATCCGGAGCACAATCTTGTGCGTACCAAGGCTCAGTTCAAACTGTTGCAGAGTGTGGAGGAACATACACCGGAGATGAAAAAGTTCATTGACTCATGTATCTGAAAAAGTATCTGATGATGATGGCGGCACTCCTTTGCGTCCTGCCGCTGTCTGCAATTAATCCCCAAAATAGTAAAATGAAAGAATTGAATGTAAAGAAAGTAAGTGTGGCCAATATACCGGTAGAGTCGGTTCCGGCTCTTATGGATGAAGAGAAGGTGGCGTTTCAGCCCGTAAACACAGTGAATTGGGCTGCTTTTCCTTATGCTCCCGATGTGGAGTTCCGCATAGCGCATACGGAAGATGCCATTCTGCTGCATTTCAAGGTAAGGGAAGCGAGTGTACGCGCAGTGGCAGGACACGATAACGGTCCGGTTTGGGAAGATGCGTGTGTAGAGTTCTTCTCTGTGCCTGCCGGTGACGGAGTGTACTACAATATGGAGTGTAATTGTGCCGGAACTCTGCTTATTGGGGCAGGTGCCGGACGTGGAAACCGCCAGCATGCCCCGCAAGAGGTGCTCGATAAAGTACAGCGTTGGGCTTCTTTGGGACGTGAGGCTTTCGACGAAAGAGTAGGTGAGTGTGCCTGGGAAGTGGCCCTGGTCATCCCTTATTCCGCTTTCTTCCTGCATGACATCACTTCGTTGGATGGAAAGACGCTCCGTGCCAATTTTTATAAATGCGGTGACAAGCTCCAGACTCCCCATTTCCTTTCCTGGAATCCGATAGGTCTGGAGAAGCCGAACTTCCATTGCCCGGAGTTCTTCGGTACCCTGCATTTCGAGTAGTAGTAGAACAAAAAATTACTCAATCTGCCCTCACCACTATCACCGCTTTTCTGAAACTCCCTATTCATCGCCCTTTCAAGGGTGAGTGAGAGCAAATAAAAAGGGTGAGGGCAAATTTTACCCTCACCCTTCCGAGCGTACCCGGTTGCTTCCTGCTTCTTTCCCCGTCTTTTATAGGACAAGACAGACCATTGTCTACAGAAACAGTATAATAAATACCCTTTATATACTTAATCCGTTAGTTCACAACACTGAACAGTTTGTTCCAGCATTAGAGAACACTTTGTTTCAGTATAGAAAAACACTTTGTTTTCATATAATGGAACGAACTGTTTTGTTAAGGGAAACAAAGTGTTTTCTATAAGGAAACAAAATGTTTAGTTAAAGGAAACAGTTTGTTTTACTTAGCATACTGCCTGGAATGAATATGCATCAAAAAATAGTAAAAGATAATGCAGGAACTATTGTAGAGGAATATAGAAAAAGGCACGAACTACGCAGACTTACAGAAAAGAATTTATTCATCCGTATTGTCTGCGTGATTCGTGCCCGAAGAAGGGTGTTTACTTCACGATTCCTTTGGAATTCTTGATGAAGTTGATGATATTGTGTATCTCGTCACTCATCGGTACTTGGTCTTCAATCTTCTGCAAGGCATCCTGCACGCTGAAGTTTCCCTGGTATACCAGACGGTAGGCATTTACGATATGGCGCAATACACGTTCGGTCACCTGGTGTTTGTGTTGAAGCACAGCAGCGTTGATACCGTGGTATTCTGCCGGATTACCGTTCATGATGATATAGGGCGGCACATCCTTTGATATGCGGCAGCCAGCTTGAATCAGTACCCAACTTCCAATGTGGCAGTATTGGTGCAGAATGACATTGCTGCTCAGAATGGTACAATCGTCTATCTGACATTCTCCGGCTACGGTAGTCTTGATACCCAGTACACAATGGTTGCCTATCTGCACGTCGTGGCAGAGGTGTACACCATCCATCAGGTAGTTTTCATTGCCGATGCGGGTGGCGCTTCCTGCATGGGTAGCACGGCTGACAACCACGTTCTCGCGGATGTCGTTATTATCACCGATAATCAGCATGCTGTTCTCTCCCGTATAATGGAAGTCTTGCGGTTCGGCACCCAGAACGGCATTGTGATGCACCTTGTTCCCTTTTCCCATGCGGGTACCGTGCAGAATTTTTGCCCCCGACATAATAATACAGTCATCACCGATTTCCACGTTCCCTTCGATAAATGCAAAGGGCTGGATGGTTACATTCTTGCCGATTTTTGCGGCAGAATCTACATAAGCTAACGGACTTATCATAGTAATTAGCGATTAATGATTAATGATTAGTGATAAATGGTTAGTGATTAGGATTTACTATTTCATTAATCGCTAATCACTAATCACTTATCGCTCATTTTATTCTCTTCCTCCTCCAAGCGCTTGATACAGACTGATGACTGCCTGCATGCTGCTGAAGGTGTCGGATACTTCTGCAAGCTGTGCGCTGAGGTAAGACTGCTCGGCAGACAAGACTTCCAGATAGGTCGACGTGCCTAAGTTAAACAATTCTTTTGTATCTGAGGCAGCTTGGCGGGCAGAATTTACTTGAATAGTGCGTGAAACGGCTTTGTCCTTCTCCATTTGATACAGGTGCAGGGCGTTGCTCACTTCATTTCCGGCATTCAGCAGGGCGGTTTGGAACTGAATCTTAGCCTGCTCCTCTTGTGCCTTGGCTTGTTTCAGACGGGCAATGTTGGCACCGCGATAGAACAAGGGTTGCGTCAGCGAACCGATGGCGGAAGCCAGCAGTTTGCCCGGGTTGACGATACCTGCACCGGAGTTATTGGTCCAGCCTCCCGAACCGCTCAATGTAATCTGCGGGTAGAAAGCGGCACGGGCGCTATTGGTGTTATAGTAGTTGGCAGCCAGTGACATCTCGGCAGCTTTCACGTCCGGACGGTTGGATAGCAACTGCAAGGGGATACCTACTGAAAATTCCGTAGGCAGCTGCTGCTCTTCCAGCACACCGCGTGCGATGCTCTGTGCCGGTTGGTGCAACATCAGGCAGAGGGCGTTTTCGGTTTCGCGTATGCTCTGGCGTATGTCGGGCAGTGATGCCATGACTTGAGCGTAGGCAGTGCGGCTCTGCTCTACGGCAGCAGAAGTGGTTCCGTAGATGCCTGCATCTTTCATGGCTTGCACGGTCTCCAGGTTCTTTTTCAGAATCTCGACGGTGCCTTCGGTGATTTGGAGTTGGCGGTCCAGCATCAGCAGGGTGTAGTACATGTTGGCTACGCCGGCGATGACTTGCGTCTGAACGGCTTGTTCGTAGAACTGCGTCTGCTTCAAGCTAACCTTTGCTTGTCGCTTCGGGTTCAGCAGTTGACCGAAGAGGTCGACTTGCCAGCTTGCGGTGACGGGCAGGGAGTAGATTTGTGTAGCCTTTCCCTTGTCCCAGCTGCTGACGGTTCCTTGCGGAGACAAGGCAAGCGTCGGAGCATAGGCAAGACGGGCAGACATCAGTGCGGCTTGTGCTTGTTTCACGTTTAAAGCGGCACTGCGCAGGTCACCGTTGTTGGTGAGTGCTTGCTCGATAAGTGCCTGCAGCTGTGGGTCTGTGAACACTTCTCTCCAAGGCAGATTACCGAAGTTGGCTGTATCTGCGGCTAATGTATCGTTCACGGACGCCGTGTCGCGATACAGTCCGGCAGTTGTTATGTCTTCGGGTCTGTCGTATGATTTGTAGATGTGGCAACTGCTCAATAAAGCAGTTGCGCACATCAGGCATATTATTTTCTTCATAATCGCTAATCGTTAATCACTATTTTGTATATTGTTCAATCTCAGGTTCTGCATCCGAGTTGTCCACATCTTCCCATTCCATCGGCTTGAATTTCTCCTGCAGGTACTGGAATGCCACGAACAGTGCGGGCACTATGAAGATTTGCAGAATCATACCGATTAACATACCGCCGATGGCAGACGTACCCAGCGTACGGTTACCGTTGGCACCCGCACCGGAAGCAAACATCAGCGGAAGCAGGCCGACAATCATTGCCAACGACGTCATCAAGATAGGACGCAGACGGGCTGCGGCACCTAATACGGCTGCCCAGGTGATACTCATACCCATTCTGCGGCGTTCGAGGGCAAACTCTACAATCAAGATGGCATTCTTGGCCAACAGACCCATCAACATGATGAGGGCAATCTGCATATAGATGTCATTGGACATCGTGCCCAGAATCATTTTCAGTGCCGGGATGCTGCCCAATGCGCCTATACCGCCTACAAAGAGGAAGCTACCCAGCAGACCGAACGGCACGGACAGCAATACGGATAAAGGCAGGATGTAGCTTTCGTACTGGGCACTCAGCAACAGATAAACGAATACGAAGCACAATATGAAGATGAGTCCCGTAGTGCTGCCACTCGTTTCGGCCTCTTCACGCGCCATACCTCCCAACTCATAACCGAAACCGGCAGGCAGGTTTTCCTGCGCCACTTCGGCAATGGCTTGCAGAGCCTGACCGGAAGTGTAGCCTGATGCGGGAGCCACCATCACCTTCATGGAGGTGTAGAGGTTAAAACGGCTGATGACGTCAGGACCATATACTTTCTTGATGGAGATGAACTGCGTGATAGGTGCCATCTCGTTGCCGTTGCGCACCTTGATGCTTTGCAGTGTTTCCATATTCTTGGTAGCATCAGGTTCGGCTTGTACCATTACGCGGTACATCTTACCGAAGCTGTTGAAGTTGGAAGCATACAAACCACCGTAATATCCCTGCAAGGTAGTCAAGATGTCATTGGGGCTGATGCCTGCTTTCTTACAAGCGGCAGCGTCAATGTCCAGCTGGTATTGCGGGAAGTGAGGGTTGAAGGATGTCTTGGCAGAGTTGATTTCAGGGCGTGCTTCCAGGGCTGCGTTATAGTTGTTCACTACGTCGAAGAAGTGGTTCAAATCACCACCCGTCTTGTCCTGCATGTTCAACTCGATGTCGCTTGAAGCCGAGTAACCCGGAATCATAGGCGGCGCGAAGAACAATACCTGCGCTTCCTTGATAATCTTTTGGGCGCGCATGTACAAAGTGGCGTACACAATCGTGGAGTTCTGCATCGTGGAACGTTCTTCCCAGTTCTTCAGCTTGATGATGAGTGAACCGTAGGAGGGGCCTTGACCGCCCAAGAAGCTATAACCTGAGATAACGGTACGTGACTGTACGGCAGGGTCTGCAGCAACCAAGCTGTCCACACGGTTCAAAATCTCTTGTGCGCGTTCTTGTGAAGTGCCCGGAGGCAGTGTCACAGCGCCCATGATGGTACCGGTGTCTTCGTTGGGCACCATACCGGTCGGGGTTATCTGCATGAATACGCCCAACAGTACAATAGAGCCGATAACCAGTCCTGCCGATATCCAGCGTTTCTGGATGAAGAACAGCACTTGTTTCTTATACTTGCCCAGGATACCGTTGTATGAGTCATTGAAGGATTGTTTGAACTTGTCGGTAGTCATACCTGCCAACGCCAGCACACTGATGATAATCATCAAGCTACACAGAATGGGGTGTTCGCTGAAGCTGAACAGACCGAAAATCATGCCCAGGATAGCTACCGTCACGAAGAGCAGTGTAATGCCGGGACGCATCAACCGGCCTATAGAGTCGGCATAACGTGCAATCATAATCTTGCGGGCTTCCTTGGCGGCAACGCCTACACGCTCTTTCAGACTTTCGTGTCCGCCGTCGTGAGGTTTCAGGAAGATGGCACACAGCGCAGGACTCAGGGTCAGGGCGTTCAGAGCCGAGAAACCGATGGCAATCGCCATGGTCAAACCGAACTGACGGTAGAAAGTACCTGCCGTACCTCCCATGAAGCTCACGGGAACGAATACGGACATCATCACCAACGTAATGGAGACGATGGCACCACCCAGTTCACTCATGGCGTCGATGGAAGCTGTACGGGCCGATTTGTAGCCCTGGTCCAGCTTGGCATGGACGCCCTCGACGACGACGATGGCATCATCGACCACAATCGCAATGGCAAGCACCATGGCCGAAAGGGTCAGCAAGTTGATACTGAAGCCAATCAGTTTCAATACAAAGAAGGTGGCAATCAACGCCACGGGAATGGCGATGGCGGGAATCAACGTGGAGCGCATATCCTGCAGGAAGATATACACTACGATGAACACCAGGATAAAGGCCTCGATCAATGTCTTGATTACCTCATGTATGGAAGCGAAGAGGAAGTCGTTGGCACTCTGTGCAATGTTTATCTTCAAGCCGGCGGGCAGTTTGCTGGAATAGTCGTCCAGTAGGGCCTCGATATCCGAGATGGTCTGCGTGGCATTACTGCCTGCCATCTGGAAAATGATACAACTCACGGCTTTATGTCCGTTTACCATATTGTTGAATCCGTATGACAGACGGCCCAGTTCCACATTTGCTACATCCTTCAGACGGAGTATTTCACCGTTCTCCAAGGCCTTGATGACAATGTTCTCGAACTCCGTAGTCTGTTGCAGACGTCCTTTGTAACGCAGAGTATACTGGTAGGTTTGGTTACCGCGCTCACCCAACTGGCCGGGAGCCGCTTCGATGTTCTGTTCGCTCAAGGCGGCAACCACATCGTTGGGGATAAGTTTGTATTGGGCCATTACATCAGGTTTCAGCCAGATACGCATGGAGTAGTCTTGTCCCAATACCATGGCATCGCCCACACCGTTGACACGTTTCACCTCAGGGATAAGGTTGATGTTGGCGTAGTTTTCCAGGAACTCGATGTTGTACTGGTCTTTTTCATCATAGATGGAGAATACCATCAACATGGAAGTCTGGCGTTTACGGGTGGTTACACCGATTTTGGTAACTTCGGCAGGCAGCAAGCCTTGCGCCATGGAAACGCGGTTCTGTACGTTCACCGCTGCCATATCGGGGTCGGTACCTTGCTTGAAGTAGATGGAGATGTCGCCCGAACCGCTGTTGGTGGCGCTCGAACTCATATACATCATATTTTCCACACCGTTAATCTGGTCCTCCAGCGGAGCGATAACGGAGTTAAGCACCGTTTGGGCATTGGCACCTTGGTAAGTCGCACTTACCGATACGGTGGGAGGTGCAATGTCCGGGTATTGGGTGATAGGCAAGGTAGCCAGACCAATAACTCCTAAGATTACTATCAGGATGGAAATTACCGTTGATAGTACCGGACGGTTAATAAATCTATCTAATTTCATTTCATGAACAATTAAGGAATTAAAAATTGAAGAATTTTTTTATTTTTCATTCTTTCATTGAAACGCAGTCTGAATATTGCCTTCTTTCTGGTCTTTCAGGGCCTTCTGGTATTCGGCTTCCTTTTCAGCAGGCGTGATGGGCGTGATGGACTGTCCGTCCTTCAGGTTCTGTACCCCTTCGATAACGATTTTTTCGCCTGCTTTCAAACCTTCCGTCACGTAATAATACTTGCCGTCGTCTAAGCTGAACACTTTAACTTCGGTATTTTTCAGCGTGTTGTCCGGTTGCAGTACGAATACGAACTGCTTGTCCTGGATTTCGGTAGTGGCAGACTGTGGAATCATGATGACATCATGCAGCGGGTTGGGGAATACCACATTGCCGGTGCTTCCACTACGCAGCACGTTGTGCTTGTTGGGGAAGAGGGCACGCATGGTTACCGAACCGGTAGTCTGGTCAATGACTCCGCTGATTGTCTCCACGCGGCCACTGTCGGCATACATGGTTCCGTCGATGAGCTGCAACTGTACATTCGGCATCTTTTCCAGAATTTCCTTGGTGCTACCGCCTTCACGAATCTGTGACAAGAGTTGGCGTTCGGTCATGGAGAAGTAGGCGTACATTTCGGAGATGTCGGCAACGGTAGTCAGCGGGCTGGCTACGGAAGGACTAACCAAGCTACCTACGCGGTAGGGAATGCTACCTACTACACCGTCACTGGGGCTGGTTACACTGGTGTATGACAAATTGTTCTTGGCATTGACCAATTGGGCATTGGCTTGTGCTAGTTGTGCCTTTGTCTGTGCCAGCTGGTTTTCGGCCATTTGCAAATCGTAGTCACTGATGATGTTTTTCTTGTTCAGTTCACGTTTGTTGTTTACAGTCAGTTCTTGTGTGTTTACGGCAGCTTTGGCTGTTTCAACAGCAGCTTTGGCCGAATTTACGGCTGCCTGATACTGTACGGGGTCGATGCTGAACAACACTTGTCCTTTGCGCACTGTTGCGCCTTCATCCACGTGCAATTTTGTGATGAACCCACTCACCATCGGGCGGATTTCTACATCTTGTTTACCCTTGATAGTAGCAGGGTAGCTGTTTGTCAAGTTGGCAGTGGTGGTCTTTGCCTCAATCACTGCAAATTCGGGAGCTTTACCCGTTCCTTTGTCGCCTTGTCCGCAACTGCTGAGCAGTGCCAGGCAACATGCCAATAATACTAATCTACTCTTCATACTCTTTTTTGTTCTCTGTATAATTTTATATTCTTCTTTTTTTCGATTCTTGAAAGGCGTTTTCGTGTGTAATTCATGATTTAGAAATAAGGCAGGAAAAAGAAAACTGAATACTCCTATTCAGTTTTCGTCTGCAAAAATATTCTTTTCTTAGTATATAAGGGGTGAAACACTTCCTTTTTTAACTATGTTTCATACATAGATGAGAACGAAAGGACATTTTTTGATTAAAATACTGTAAAGCATACCGCTAATTGGCAGATAACCTTTATTTTTGCAGCATGTTAGAACGTAAACGCCATACTAAAATGAAGCCGCTTTTCCGCAGGTTGTTGGGGGGTGTTGCCATAGCTGCCGCACTGTATTCTTGTGCCAGTGTGGGCCGTATTGAAGGAGGACCTTATGATGAGACTCCTCCGCGTTTTATTTCCGGTACTCCCACGCCCGGCGCACTCCATCACAATAAAAATAAACTTTCCATTGAGTTCGATGAATTTATCAAGCTTGACAAGCCGAATGAGAAGATTGTAATATCCCCTCCGCAGGTGCAGCAGCCCGAAATTAAGTCTAATGGGAAGAAGGTGGTCATCACTCTGCAGGATACATTGAAACCCAATACTACTTATACATTCGATTTTGGTGATGCCATCCAGGATAATAATGAGGGGAATCCCTTGGAGAATTTCTTCTATTCTTTCTCTACGGGCGACCGTCTCGACTCTATGGCTGTGGCCGGTACAGTACTGAATGCGGCCAATCTTGAACCGGTGAAAGGAATGCTGGTCGGTCTGCATGCCAATCTGGCCGACTCCGCTTTTACCAAACTTCCTTTTGAGCGGGTGGGGCGTACGGACAGTCGCGGACGCTTCTCTATCCGTGGAGTGGCTCCCGGCAAGTATCGCATTTATGCCTTGCAGGATGCCGACCAGAATTTTGCCTATTCCCAGCCGACGGAAGTGATAGCTTTTAATGACTCTATCATCATTCCTTCCATGGAAGAGCGCATGCGCCAGGATACGACCTGGATAGACTCGCTGACAGTAGATACGATTGTAGAACGTCAATATACCCACTACCTTCCGGATGATGTTCTGCTGCGTGCTTTCAAGGAGCTTTCCTTCTCGCAACGTTTTTTGAAGGCCGAACGGTTGACTCCGGAGAAGTTTTCGCTCTATTTCACTGCTCCGGCAGACACGTTGCCTTTATTGAAAGGATTGAACTTTAATGAGGAAGATGCGTTTGTTATAGAACAGCCTACCGGCCGGAACGATACGATTCATTATTGGATAAAGGATTCTCTGCTCTATAAGCAGGATTCCCTGAAAATGAGTATCACCTATTTGTATACGGATAGCCTGAAACGATTGGTACCCCGTACCGATACTTTGAATGTGCTGGCGAAGTTGACATACGACAAGCAGCAGAAGCAGAAGCAGGAAGCGAAGGAAAAGGAACAGAAAGAGCGTGAGAAGAAAAAGAAGAAGTTGAAGGAAGGTGAGGTGGAAGAGCCCGAGCCGACGGAATTCCTGGCTGTAGATGTGTATGCCCCTTCTGCAATCGATGTATATGATTATCTTACTCTGTCGTTTACGGAGCCGGTGGCAAGCATAGATACCACCGCTTTCCATCTGAAACTGAAAGTGGACTCGTTGTGGCAGGATATCCCGTTCGACTTTATGCGCGACTCTTTGGACTTGAAGCGTTATAATCTGTTTGCCGAATGGGCACCCGGCGAAAGCTATACATTTGAAGTGGATTCTGCTGCCATACGCGGGTTGTACGGGTTGTTCTCCGACAAGATAAAGAAGGACTTCAAGGCCAAGAAGCTGGAAGAGTACGGGCAGATATTCTTTAATGTGCATGGAGCGGACTCTCTGGCTTTTGTGGAACTACTGGACGGTCAGGACAAAGTGCTGCGCACGGTGCCGGTGGTGGATGGGAAAGCCGATTTCTATTTCCTCAATCCGGGCAAATATGGAGCGCGGCTGATAAATGATACGAATGGGAATGGCGTCTGGGATACGGGAAACTATGCCGAGAAGCGCCAGCCTGAAATGGTTTACTATTATCCGATGGTTCTGGAGCTTAAAGCGAACTTTGATTTGACCCAGGAATGGGATATTAAGGCCAAGTCCCTGGATAGGCAGAAGCCGGACGAACTAAAAAAACAAAAACCAGATGAAGACAAGAAAAAGCAAAACAGGAACAAAAATAACCGCAGTGGCAATAGCAGCCGCAACAGTGGTAGAGGCCATAGCTATTAGGCGGAAGCAATTGTTCATTCTATTAATGGTGGGAGCGGTCTGTTTGGGAACCTCCCAGTCTGTTCAGGCCCAATGTACTGCAAAGAATGAAGCTTTCCAGTCGGGCGAGCATGTCATGTACGATTTATATTTCAATTGGAAGTTCATTTGGAAGAAGGTGGGTCTGGCAAGCCTCACTACCAATGCCACGACTTACCATTCCGAGCCTGCATTTCGCTTTAACTTGCTTTGTGTAGGCAGTAAAAAGACCGATTTTTTCTTCAAGATGCGTGATACGTTGACTTGTTATGTCAGCGATAGGTTGGAGCCGCTCTACTTCCGTAAAGCGGCGGAGGAGGGAAGCCGCCATACGGTGGACGAGGCTTGGTTCTCCTACTCGGACGGACTGGCGAATGTAAAGCAGAGACGCACCTGGCACAATCCCGTGCGTGAGGCTCAGGAGATGGAATACAGTGATAGTCGCTGTATCTTCGATATGTTGAGCATTTTGGCGCAGGCGCGCTCTTATGACCCTAAAGACTACAAGGTAGGGCAGAAGATACTCTTTCCCATGGCCACGGGACGCAGGGTGGAAGAGCAGACGTTGATTTACCGCGGCAAGGAGGAGGTCAAGGCGAATAACGACACCGTTTACCGCTGCTTGGTATTCTCTTTCGTAGAGTACAAGAAAGGTAAGGAGAAGGAGGTCATCACCTTCTTCGTATCCGATGATAAGAACCACCTTCCCATTCGCTTGGACATGTATTTGAATTTCGGTTCGGCCAAGGCATTCTTCAAGAGTGTCCGGGGCAACCGCTATCCGATGACGTCTGTGGTAAGGAAAAAGTGATGTTATCCCCTTTTCTAAATACACTGGATTCGAAAGTGGCAATCAGTTTTCCCTCCTGGTTGGTGACGTCGATCTGGTAATATCCGGTGGTGCGGCCGATGTAGCGTTCGCGTGCTTCGGCATACAGTACATCGCCCGGTCCGCTGCTGCGCAGGAAGGTGATATTGGACGAAAGAGAGAAGGCCAATGTTCCGTGGGAGTTGGCTGCTGCTGCCAGTGCCAGGTCGGCAAGGGTGAAGATGGCCCCTCCTTGCGTACGGCCTCCTGCATTGAGATGCTCTGCCGTGATAACCAGGCGTGCCTTGCTGTATCCTTCCTTTATTTCTATCAGTTCTACACCTGCATTCGTGGCGAAGCGGTCGTTCTTAAAAAACTCTTGTGCGGTCATGGGGAGTAATGATTAATGTTTAGTGATTAATGATTAATGGGTGGAAAATATGTGCTTCCGGACGCAAAAGTAACGATTTTAGCCATTAATTGAATTATTTAGGCGGGTCAAATCTGTACACTTGCTCTACTTTTGCAGCAGGAAAAATCATAAACTCTTAATAAATAAATCCCTTATTATGAAAACAGTCCTCACTACATTGGGAATCTCCCTCCTTGTATTGGCAGGTTGCGCAGGGCAAAAGCAGGCTGAAAGCAACTTTATCCAAGAAAACATTGATAATGCTGTGGCTCAGGAGACAATTCAGACAGACATTATCGAAAAATCCGGTAAAATCCTTAATCCCCGTACCATTGATAAGGATGGGAACATTGTCTATGTACCTATCGACGATTGGTGTTCCGGCTTCTTCCCCGGTAATATCTGGCATATGTACGAGTTGACCGGTGACCAGAAGTGGCTGCCGCTGGCAGAGAAGTATACCGAGGATTTGGATTCGGTACAATACCTTACCTGGCACCATGATGTGGGCTTTATGATTGGCAGCAGCTACTTGAACGGATACCGTTTTGCGGGTAAGGAGGAGTACAAGCCGGTCATCATACAGACAGCCAAATCATTGTCTACCCGTTTCCGTCCTGCAGCAGGCGTACTTCAGTCATGGGATGCAGACAAGGGGTGGCAGGCTGAACGTGGCTGGAAATGTCCCGTTATCATTGATAATATGATGAACCTCGAACTGCTGTTCGAAGCTTCCAGGCTGTCCGGTGACTCCACTTTCTACAACATAGCCCGGAAGCATGCCGATACGACTATGGCTAACCATTTCCGTGAGGACAACAGCTGCTATCATGTGGTGGATTATGACCCCGAAACCGGTGAAGTCCGTAAGAGACAGACTGCACAAGGCTATGCCGACGAGTCTGCTTGGGCACGTGGACAAGCGTGGGCCTTGTACGGCTATACCATGTGCTATCGCTATACACACGATGCCAAATACCTGGAACAGGCTGAAAAGGTCTACAACTTTATCTTCAACAACAAGAATCTTCCGGAAGACTTGGTTCCCTACTGGGATTTCGATGCTCCCAATATCCCGAATGAACCTCGCGATGCTTCGGCAGCTGCCTGCACGGCGTCCGCCCTTTACGAGCTGAGTACTTATCTGCCGGATAAGGGATACAAGGAAACCGCCGACCGGATTATGGAAAGCCTCGCTTCTCCTTCCTACCGTGCCAAGGTGGGTACCAACGGCAACTTCATCCTGATGCACTCTGTGGGCAGTATTCCTCACGGTGCGGAGATTGATGTACCGCTGAATTATGCCGACTATTACTTCCTGGAAGGATTGATGCGTAAAAGAGACTTGGAAAAATGAAAACTCAATTAAATATTTTGTTAGGTGGTTTAGGTTTGTTCGCCTTGCAGGGCTGTAAAGCCCCGCAGGCGGAACAATCCGTCCAGCCGAATGTCATTTACGTTTTTCCCGACCAATACCGTAACCAGGCGATGGAGTTCTGGGGCCAGGAAGGTTTTCGCGAGAAAGTGAACTTTCGGAATGACCCGGTGCATACCCCACGCTTGAATGATTTTGCCCGGGAGTCGGTGGTATTGACATCTGCCATGAGCAACTGCCCGTTGAGCAGTCCCCACCGTGGTTCTCTGTTGACGGGAATGTATCCTAATAAGAGTGGTATTCCATTGAATTGCAATTCGAGCCGTCCCATCAGCTCCCTGCGTGAGGATGCTGTGTGTGTGAGTGATGTTTTCTGCAATGCCGGATATGACTGTGCCTACTTTGGCAAACTGCATGCCGACTTTCCTACCCCTAACGACCCCGAACGTCCCGGACAGTATGTGGAAGACCGTGTACCTGCATGGGATGCCTATACGCCGAAAGAACGTCGTCATGGGTTCAATTACTGGTATTCTTACGGTACCTTTGACGAACACAAGAATCCGCATTACTGGGATACGGAAGGCCGTCGCCACGACCCGCGCGAGTGGTCACCGTTACACGAATCGGGCAAGGTGGTGTCTTATCTGAAGAACGAGGGGAATGTACGCGACCCGAAGAAACCTTTCTTCATTATGGTAGGCATGAATCCTCCCCATAGTCCGTACCGTTCTTTGGACGACTGTATGGAGGAAGATTTCAATCTCTATAAAAACCAGCCTCTGGACAGCTTGCTCGTCCGTCCGAATGCCGACTCCAAGATGCTCAAGGCAGAGAGTGCACGCTACTACTTTGCTTCTGTGACGGGTGTCGACCGTGCTTTCGGTCAGATACTCGATGCCTTGAAGGAACTCGGACTGGACAAGAATACCATTGTCGTGTTTGCCTCCGACCATGGAGAGACCATGTGCAGCCAGCATACGGAAGACCCGAAGAATTCCCCATACTCCGAGTCCATGAACGTTCCTTTCCTGGTGCGTTTTCCCAATAAGATTAAGCCCCGCGTGGACGACTTGATGCTTTCCTCGCCGGACATCATGCCTACCTTGTTGGGTCTTGCCGGTCTTGCCGACTCCATCCCGACCGAGGTGCAGGGACGCAACTATGCACCGCTTTTCTTCGATGAAAAGGCGGATATTGTACGTCCCACCGGCGCTCTCTACATCCAGAACCTGGACGGTGAGAAGGATGCGGAAGGTATGGTCCGTTCCTACTTCCCTTCGTCGCGCGGCTTTAAATCGGCGCGCTACACGCTGGCGCTCTACATTGACCGCGAAAACCATAAGCTGGTCAAAAGTTTGTTGTTTGACGATGAAAAGGACCCGTATCAGATGAATAACCTTTCTTTGGAAGAAAACCAAGAAGTCGTAAAAGACCTTTGCGCAGAGATGGGCAAAGTGTTGAAAGAGATTGATGATCCTTGGTATAAGGAAGGTATCTTGAAGGATATGATACCTTATTGATTGGAAATGGGTTATAGATAATCCTCCATAAATTGCTTGAACGTTTTTTGCGACCCGCTTCGACTGATAGTGAACTATTTGTCGGAGCGGGTTGTTTGATTCAGAGTGGAATAAATTACCAATACGTATTAAGTAAATGATGGAGATGAAGTATAGACTATGGGCTTGTTTGTTGTTTTTGCCGATGGTCCTTTGGGCGTCCGGGCGTCCGAAAGTGGCTGTCGTACTCAGTGGGGGTGGCGCCAAAGGGACGGCGCATATCGGTGCTCTGAAAGTAATTGAAGAAGCGGGTATCCCTATAGATTATGTGGTGGGCACTAGTATGGGGGCCATTGTGGGCGGTTTGTATTCTATCGGATATACCCCACAGCAATTGGACAGTATGGTGAATGCCCAGAACTGGAAATTCTTGCTCTCGGATGCCCCCAATCCTAAGGATGTGTTGTTGGATGACCGGTTGAAGTCGGAGCGCTATGTACTCTCCATTCCGTTTTCTTTGAAATCTGCCGCTGTTTCGGATGCGGGTATCATAAAAGGGAAGAACCTGGCACGTTTGTTCTCCACGTTGACAGAAGGTTACCAGGATTCTGTGGATTTTAGCCGTCTTCCTATTCCATTTGCCTGCGTGTCGGAAAATCTGGTGAATGGCAGCGAAGTAGTGTTCCATGAGGGAATACTGGCCACTTCCATGCGTTCCAGCATGTCCATTCCCGGTGTGTTTGCTCCGGTAGACCTGGATGGAATGGTGTTGGTGGACGGTGGAATGGTGAATAACTATCCGGTAGATGTGGCGCTTGCCATGGGGGCCGACTACATTATCGGGGTGGATGTGCAGAGTCCGCTGCTTAAGGCTTCCGAGCTGAAATCGGTGAAAGACATCTTCGGGCAAATCATCAATCTGCAAGGAGAGAAGAAATACCGTGAGAATCTGCGTAATACCGACGTATTGATAAAGGTGGATGTCACCGGCTATTCGGCTGCAAGTTTCACCAAAGAGGCCATCGACACTTTGATGGTGCGGGGAGAGCGTGCTGCCATGGACAGTTGGGACGGACTGCTTGCCCTGAAACGGAAGCTGGGACTTGCAGAAGATTATCAGCCTCGCCGTCCGGGACCTTTCCGCTTGCCTGGCGCGGCTGTTGATAGGGAGATTCCCGTTGATTCCCAAATAGCCGTCCCTGCTGTACGGGAGAACAAGTTGAATGTCGGTTTTCGTTTTGATACGGAAGAACTGGCGGCGTTGCAGGCAAATACGGACTTCTATTTCGGCCGGCAGCGGGAGTCGCTGGTCAGCCTCACCGCCCGTCTGGGCAAGCGTACACTGGCACGACTTGGATATGGTTATCAATGGGACGGTGGATGGCAGGCAGGACTTGCCTATCAGTTCGACTATAAAGATATGAATATTTATAATGAAGGCAAACGGGCGCTGGATTTGACTTTTACACATCAGCTGGTCCGTATGGGGGCGGCGAAGGACTGGAACAATATCCAGGTCAGTCTGGGCATTGACTTTGATTACTACCACTGTCATGATTTGCTGTCGCTCGACCCGTTGGCTTCGGCACTGTTTGAGAATTCGTCCTTATTCAGTTACTTTGCCGGACTTGTGTTCAACAACTTGAATGAGAGGAGCGCCCCTACAAAAGGGATGTCGTGGGCGGTATCCTACCATCTCTATACGGATAACCTCTTCCAGTATAAGGACAACAATCCTATTTCTGTTTTCGATGCCCGTTGGCAGGGATGTTTCTCTCCCTCGAGTAAGTTCACTGTCACTCCTTCGTTTTATGGACGCGTATTGTCCGGAAGCGATAATTATCCTTTTGCCATCATCAATATGGTGGGGGGGACCATACCGGGGCGCTATATGCCACAGCAGATACCGTTTACGGGCATCAACCGTGCGGAACTGTCACAAGCCGCATTGCTGGTTGCAGGGCTGAACCTCAGACAGCGTATCTTGAAAAACCAGTATATATCAGTGATGGGCAGTTATGGGCGAAACTCCGGGAAGTTTCATCAGATTCTTGACTCTTCCGAATCGGTTGATATGGCAGGGGTAGGCATCGGCTATATGTACAAGAGTTTTCTGGGACCAGTGGAGATACAATTGAATTGGTCCAACCAGACGAAGAAAGTAGGGTGGTATGCCGGGTTCGGATTCGTATTCTAACAGGGATGTATCAAAATACACAATCACCATAGGATTATACAGATTTTATTTTTCAGTTAAAAGAACAGAAGAACAAGAGAGAGAAATATGTTCTTTTGTTCTTCTGTCTAAAACTTACCCCAATCTGTATGATTCTGTGGTGAGTTATGATACCTTCGTTATTTATTCAGCTTCCATTCGCTTCCGTCCTTACCGTCCTTAATCTCGAAACCGAGCGCGGTGAGTTCATTGCGGATTTTGTCGGATGTAGCCCAATCTTTGTTGGCTTTTGCCTTTGAACGCTCTTCCAATAGCATGTCCACTACCTTGCCGAAGGCGGCTTCACGCTCTTCCTTGGAGGCGTTGTCTTCTTGTAATCCTAAGATGTCGAAGCAGAAGAGGTGGAAGGTTTCCTTCAATTCTTTCAGGTCTTCGGCTGTGATGGAATCGTTTCCAGCTAGGATATTGTTTACCATCTTGGCGCCGTCGAAGAGGTGGGCGATGACAATCGGTGAGTTCAAGTCATCATTCATGGCTTCGTAACACTTGGCACGCAGGGATTTCACGTCTATGGTGGAGGTTGCAGCAGGGGTAATCTTGTCCAGTCCATGTACAGCATCCATCAGTCTTGCCAATCCCTTTTCGGCGGCTTGCAGAGCTTCGTTGCTGAAGTCTACCGTACTGCGGTAGTGGGCTTGCAGGGTGAAGAAGCGGATGGTCATTGGGCTGTAGGCTTGCTCCAGCATGGGGTGTGTGCCTTTGAAGAGCTCTTCCAATGTGATGAAGTTACCGTAAGACTTACCCATTTTCTGTCCGTTCACGGTCAGCATGTTGTTGTGCATCCAATAATGTACCATATCTTCCCCTTGGGAAGCTACGGATTGTGCAATCTCGCATTCGTGATGCGGGAAGATAAGGTCCATGCCGCCACCATGAATGTCGAAGTGCTCGCCCAAGTATTTCTTTCCCATGGCTGTACATTCGGCGTGCCAGCCGGGGAAGCCGTCGCTCCACGGGGAAGGCCAACGCATGATGTGTTCCGGTTGCGCACATTTCCAGAGGGCAAAGTCTGCGGGGTTGTGCTTCTCGCTCTGTCCGTCCAGTTCGCGGGTGGTGTTGAGAACATTATCCAGGTTGCGTCCGGAGAGCTTGCCGTAGTGATGGTCCTTATTGTATTTTTCTACATCGAAATAAACGGAACCTTCACTTTCGTAGGCATATCCGTTCTTCAATATCTCCTTTACAAGTTCTATCTGTTCGATGATGTGGCCGCTGGCATGTGGCTCGATACTGGGAGACAGCACATTCAATGTATCCATCGCCTTATGATAGCGGTTGATGTAGTACTGTGCCACTTCCATTGGTTCCAGTTGTTCCAGACGGGCTTTTTTCGCAATCTTGTCTTCACCTTCGTCGGCATCGTGCTCCAGATGGCCCACGTCGGTAATGTTGCGGACATAGCGCACCTTGTAGCCGATGTGCGTCAGGTAGCGGAACAGCAGGTCGAAAGTGATGGCAGGGCGTGCATGTCCCAAGTGCGGGTCACCGTACACGGTCGGTCCGCAGACATACATGCCTACATGCGGTGCATGCAGCGGTACGAACAGCTCTTTTTTTCTATTTAAAGTGTTGTAAATGGTCAGTTGATGTTCCATAACAGTTGATTATTAGTTCTTTTAGGAGTACAAAGGTATAATAAATCTGTGAAAATCTATAATGATATTCTGTTTTATAAGAGTAAATGCAACGGATTTCACCTTCGTTTATTACTTTTGTATCCATGAAGTCAGATAAACGTGTATTGCTTGGCATGAGTGGCGGCACGGATAGTTCCGTGGCCGCCATGAGGTTGCAGGAAGCCGGTTATGAGGTGACTGGCGTGACTTTCCGTTTCTATGAGGCAGGAGATGAGACCGGGTATTTGGAAGATGCACGGGCTCTGGCCCTGAAGCTGGGGATGAAACACATTACCTATGATGCACGCGAGCTTTTCCGTTCGCGTATTATCTGCTATTTTGTGGAAGAGTATCTAAGGGGGCGTACTCCCGTTCCTTGCACGGTCTGCAATAATGAGCTGAAGTGGGCGCTGTTGGCTAAAATAGCCGATGAAAAGGGGATTTATTGGATTTCTACCGGACATTATGTGCGTAAAGTCTTGTCCGGAGGAAAGTATTATATAGCTCCTGCCGCAGATAAGGACAAAGACCAGACTTTCTTTCTGTGGGGATTGAAGCAGGACATCCTGCAGCGTATGTTGCTTCCGATGGGAGATATTACGAAAAATGAGGCGCGCTCGTATGCGGCGGAGCGTGGTTTCGGGCAGGTGGCTGCGAAGAAAGACAGTATAGGGGTGTGCTTTTGTCCTTTGGATTACCGTTCCTTTTTAAAGTGTGAAGTCCCCGAAACACTATTACCCGGTAAAGGTAGATTCGTCGATGAAAAGGGGAATTTCTTAGGATGGCATGAGGGCTATCCGTTTTATACCGTAGGGCAACGTAGGGGCTTGGGTATCCATCTGAACAAGGCTGTTTTTGTGAAAGAGACAAGAGTGGAAAGCAATGAAGTCGTTTTAGCTCCGCTCTCTTCCCTCTACAGGCAGGAAATGTGGCTGGGAGACTGGAACCTGGTGGAGAATAGTCGTGTGCTGGGTGCAAACGAGGTTATTGTGAAGATACGCTACCGTAAGCAGGCAAACCGGTGCAGGGTGACTCTTACGGTGGAAGGTCTGTTACGTGTCCGTCTGATAGAGCCGCTGGAATCCATTGCACCCGGGCAGGCAGCGGCTTTCTATGATAAGGACGGATACTTGTTGGGCGGTGGAATTATTCTCTGAACCTTACATTCGTTTTATAGCTTCTCGAACAAAAGATAGTAAATGTTGTTAATTTTATGAGACGTCTTTTTATGAGAAACTTTTAAAACGAACTGTAATATGAAAAGGATATATATTGTAATGTTGTTTGCTGCTTTAGCAACCATAACTTATGCTCAGACGGATGATAAAGGTTATCAGGAGGGAGCTTGGGTATTGAAAGGAGTGACTGGTCTTAATATGTCACAGACTGCCATGGCCAACTGGTCGGCAGGAGGTGAGAATTCCATTGCTGGAAATGCCTACTTGAATGCATCACTGACACACAAGAAAGGAAACTGGCTCTGGGTCACCAACATGGTGCTGGACTATGGCTTGTCGAAAACCAAATCTCAGGGGATGAGGAAAAGTAGTGATAAAATAGGGCTTTCCACTCAGTTGGGATATTCTACAGACAACGTCTGGTTCTATACACTGATGGGTGATTTGAATACCCAGTTTGCCAAAGGATATGACTATCCCGACAAAGAGCACCAGATTTCCAATTTCTTTGCTCCTGCCTATTCGAATATCGCCCTGGGTATGGAATGGAGGCCTAAGAGTAACTATTCTCTACTGCTTTCACCCGTTTCCACCAAGATGACTTTCGTGACTGATGACTATCTTTCCGATTTGGGTGCTTTTGGTGTAGACCCGGGTGACCACTTCAAGATAGAGGGTGGCGCTTTTGTGAAAGCCCGTGCTGAATTGCCCGTGATGGAGAATGTGAATCTGATTACTACGGCTGATTTCTTTACTCCTTACAGCAAAGATTTTGGAAACATAGATGTGAATTGGGATGTACTTATCAGCATGAAAATCAATAAAGTATTGTCGGCTACCATCAATACAACTCTGAAGTATGACAATGATGTGAAAACGTTTGATGACAATGGAGTGAAGAAGGGCGCCAAGGTGCAGTTTAAGGAAGTGCTGGGAATTGGGCTGGCATATAATTTCTAATCCTTGAGGCTGATTGTTGAAATGAAAAAGTAAAGTCAAAACGTACTGACTGATTTGTAAAACGCGGATTACGCAGATTACATGGATTTATTAATTTATCCGCGTAATTTGCGTAATCCGCGCTTGATTTTTATGATATAGTAATTTACCGGTTCAGTTCCAGCATTTCCTCTATATACTCCCTCGTGTTGCTGAGCCGGGGCACCTTATGCTGTCCGCCGAGTTTCCCCTTGCTATCCAGCCAGTCATGGAAGAGGTTGGGGCGGGCAACGATGATTTCCAGCGGTTGCAGCGCCAGATTATTCTGCCTTTTAGCCTCGTAGTCGGAGTTCACCTCTTTCAGGGTATCGTCCAATACTTTGGCGAACTTCTCCAGGCTGTCCGGCATTTGTGCAAACTCTATCAGCCACTGGTGGCGGCATTTGGCATGCTTGTCCATAAACACGGGAGCAGCAGAGTAATCTACTACTTGTGCACCGGTCTCGGCACATGCCCTGGCAAGTCCTCTTTCCGCGTTATCCACAATCAGTTCTTCGCCGAACGCGTTGATAAAGTGCTTGGTACGTCCGGTGATGACGAACTTATAGGGGTTCTTCGATGTGAACTTCACCGTATCTCCAATCATATATCGCCACAAACCGGCAGAAGTGGAGATTACCATGGCGTAGTTTTTGTTCAGCTCCACCTCCTCGAGGCAGAAGGTACGCGGATTCTCCTTGCCTACATCTTCAAGCGGGATGAACTCGTAGAAGATACCGTAGTCAATCATCAGCAACATGGCAGGGTCGGTAGGGTCGTTCTGCGTGCCGAAGTAGCCTTCGGAGGCGTTATAAGTCTCTACATAATGCATCTTGCTGCTGCGGATCACGTCTTTGTATTGCTCGCGGTAGGGAGTGAAGGCAACGCCGCCGTGGAAGAATACCTCCAGGTTGGGCCATATCTCTTCGAGGCTCTGCTTTCCCGTCTTTTCCAGTATATGTTTGATGAGTACAAGCATCCAGGACGGTACACCGGAAAGGTTGCTTACATTTGCATGGATGGTTTCGCGGGCAATGGCCTCCATTTTGGGCTCGAAGTGCTCCATCAAGGCTGTCTGCTTGCTGGGTACGCGGACAAAGTTTACCAGTGGGTTGATATTTTCTATGAGGATGGCGGAGAGGTCGCCTACAAGACTGTGGTTGGTGTTCAGGTTGGGAGCGTGGCTGCCTCCAAGGATAAGCCCTTTACCGGAAAAGAAACGACTTTCGGGATTCTGTCCCAGATAGATGGCAACGGCATCCCGGCCTCCCTTGTAATGCGTGTCGTGCAAGGACTCCCGGCTGACGGGCAGGAACTTACTCTTGTCGTTGGTGGTACCCGATGATTTGGCAAACCAACGTATTTCCGAAGGCCAAAGCAGATTTTGCTCACCGGCACGCAGGCGGGTTACATAAGGTTTTACTTCTTCGTAAGTTTGTATGGGAAGGCGCTTCTTGAAATCTTCATAAGTACGGATAGAGGCATAGTCATGCTTCTTTCCCCATTCCGTGTTTGCCGCTGTCCGGACGAGGCGCTGCAGTACAAGCTGTTGCAATTCACCGGCATGGCTGGTGTATTGTTCGATTTCTTTCAGACGGGGAGCAAAATATACCTTATTCAGAAACTTTGTAATATTCATCGTTCTTTGTGAAATCTTATTTTAAACCGCAAAAATAATCTTATTTATCGGCATCTCTATCTTTTTTCTCTTTTTTTTCTATCTTTACGGACCTATAGAACAATAATTCAAACAAAAATATCATGAGAATAGGTATTTTGACTTCAGGAGGCGACTGTCCCGGCATCAACGCTACCATTCGCGGTGTATGTAAAACAGCTATCAACCATTATGGAATGGAAGTAATTGGCATTCACAGCGGTTTTCAGGGGCTGCTGACCAAGGATGTGGAGTCGTTTACCGAAAAATCCTTATCCGGTTTGCTGAACTTGGGAGGTACGATGCTCGGTACTTCGCGCGAGAAGCCCTTTAAGAAGAACGGCGTGATGTCCGGCGTGGACAAACCGGCACTGATAGCGCGGAATATCGAAGAGATGGGGCTTGATTGTGTAGTCTGTATCGGCGGGAACGGTACGCAGAAGACAGCCGCCAAACTCTCTGCTATGGGGCTGAACATTGTGTCTGTACCTAAAACCATAGACAACGATATTTGGGGAACTGATTTCTCCTTCGGATTCGATTCTGCCGTCAGCATTGCTACGGATGCCATCGACCGGTTGCACAGCACGGCCAGCTCGCACAAACGGGTGATGGTGATTGAGGTGATGGGGCACAAGGCAGGTTGGATAGCCTTATACTCCGGTATGGCAGGCGGTGGTGACGTGATTCTGATTCCGGAGATTCCCTATAATATCCACCGTATCGGAGAAACGATTCTGAATCGGCTGAAGAAAGGAAAGCCTTACTCCATCGTGGTGGTAGCCGAAGGTATACAGACGGACGGGCGGAAGCGTGCCGCCGAGTATATCGCTCAGGAGATAGAGTATGAGACGGGTATCGAGACCCGTGAGACTGTGTTGGGTTATATTCAGCGGGGCGGCTCACCCACACCTTTTGACCGTAACCTTTCCACACGTATGGGCGGACATGCCACGGAACTGATTGCCAACGGGCAGTTCGGGCGGATGATTACCTTGAAGGGGAATGAAATAGCTTCTGCACCGCTGGAGGAGATTGCGGGCAAGTTGAAGCTGGTGACGGAAGACAATGACTTAGTTGTCCAGGGACGTCGGATGGGAATCTGTTTCGGCTAATTTTTCTTGTGGGGATTCTTCAACAGCTTCTGCCATGGGATTTTCTTCTGTGGAGGTTTCTGTTGCATGGTTTCGCTCCTTGGCTGCCTGGACTTCCTCCTTGAAAGCGGCATCCTTAATTTTTTTCAATGCCATCTGTGCCGCATTTTGTTGCGACTCCTTCTTGGAATAACCGGTGCCGGTACCTGCCGATATCCCTTCGATGCGGACTTCGGTGTGGAACATCGGATTGTATTCTTCGTCGAGAAACTGCTCGATAAGCTCGAATGACACCTCCATTTTGTTCTTCTGGCTCCATTCGATGAGTTTTGACTTGAAGTTGACCTCTTTGCGAGACATCTTGTCGAGGTCGATATAGTTTTTGAAAATCTTCTCTTCCATGAACTGCTTGCAGCGGTCGTAGCCCTGGTCCAGATAAATGGCGCCGATGAAGGCTTCGAATGCATTGCCGTACATGTAGCTGTTGTGGGATGAGGAGCGGGTGGAGTATTTCACCAGTTTGTCCAGTCCGATTTCCACGGCCAGTTTGTTGAGTGTTTCCCGCTGTACAATTTTGGAACGGGTATTGGTAAGGAAACCTTCGCGGCGTCCTTCGAAATGGCGGTAGACAATATCTCCTACAATGGCGTCGAGGATAGCATCGCCCAAGAATTCCAGCCGTTCGTTGTTGATGGGACGTCCTTTTTCGGAGCGCATGGAGATGGATTTATGCAGCAAAGCCTGCTGATAGACCTTGATGTTGCGAGGGAAGAAGCCGAGAATTCTGTAAAAACAAAAATAAGACTCTCTATCCTTGCGGAACAAGAGCCTTATTTTATCTATTTGGTTACGTAACACGACCTTATTATTCTGCGTATTTCTTGAAAATGACACACGCATTATGACCACCGAATCCAAAAGTATTGGACAAAGCTACGTTCACTTCGCGCTTTTGTGCTTTGTTGAACGTGAAGTTCAGGTCATAGTCGATGTTTTCGTCGTTATCACCCTCTTCGTGGTTGATGGTCGGAGGAACAATGCCATTCTTGATGGCGAGGATGCTTGCAATGGATTCTACCGCACCGGCAGCGCCCAGCAAGTGGCCGGTCATGGATTTTGTCGAACTGATGTTCAACTCATACGCATGCTGTCCGAATACCTCTTTGATTGCTTTTGCTTCCGAAATATCACCTACGGGAGTAGATGTACCGTGAACATTGATATAATCTACTTCTTCGGGTTTCATTTCTGCATCTTCCAACGCATTCAGCATCACTAACTTGGCTCCCAAACCTTCGGGGTGAGAGGCTGTCAAGTGATGAGCGTCGGCAGACATTCCTACGCCGGCAACTTCCGCATAGATTTTGGCACCGCGTGCCTTGGCGTGTTCCAGTTCCTCGAGAACGAGACAACCGCCACCTTCACCCATGATGAATCCGTCACGGCTTGCGCTGAACGGACGGGATGCAGTTTCGGGAGAATCATTGCGGGTTGACAATGCATGCATGGCATTGAAACCACCTACACCGCAAGCGGCGATGGCAGCTTCCGAACCACCGGACACGATAACATTTGCCTTACCCAAACGGATGAGGTTAAACGCATCGGCAATAGCATTTGTGGAAGTGGCACATGCAGAACAAGTTGCGTAGTTGGGACCATGGAAACCATACATGATGGAAATTTGTCCGGCAGCAATGTCCGAAATCATCTTGGGGATGAAGAACGGATTGAATTTGGGGCCGTTTTCCTTACCGGTCAGGGCATAGTTGCCCGCCTCTTCTTCGAATGTACGGATGCCACCGATACCGGCGCCGAAGATGACACCGATTCTGTTTAAATCCTCATTTTCGACGTCAAGCCCAGAGTCACCTACCGCTTCTTTGGCTACTGCAATGGCATATTGTGTGTACAAGTCCATCTTGCGGGCCTCTTTGCGGTCTATATATTTGGTAGCATCGAAGCCTTTTACTTCGCATGCAAACTGAGTCTTGAAAAGCGATGCATCGAAATGAGTAATAGGTCCTGCTCCACTAACCCCATTCACAAGATTTTCCCAGAATTCGGGAACACTGTTGCCAATGGGAGTAATGGCGCCGAGACCTGTTACTACAACTCTTTTTAATTCCATGTTATAAACGAATGGATAAGATTACTTAGCGTGTTCTTCGATGTAAGATACAGCATCACCTACAGTACCAATCTTTTCAGCCTGGTCATCGGGAATAGAGATACCGAATTCCTTTTCGAATTCCATGATAAGTTCTACAGTGTCAAGAGAATCAGCTCCCAGGTCGTTAGTGAAGCTAGCTTCGTTAGTAACTTCTGATTCTTCTACGCCTAATTTATCGACGATAATCGCTTTCACTCTTGATGCAATTTCAGACATAACTTTAAGTTTTTAATTAATAATTAGTTTTATTTCTTTAAATTTGCGGTGCAAAGGAATGAATATTTATCATTCCTCGCAAATATTTGATGAATTAAATGCACCTTTTTGCACATTTTTCACGGTTTTGTGCAGTAATTGGAGGGATTATGGGAAAAAATATCGCAGTTTTAGCGTCGGGAAGTGGTACGAATGCCGAGAATATCATCCGTTATTTCCGGGAAAAAGGTTCGGCACGTGTGGCTCTGGTTTTGACTAACCGGCAGAATGCGTTTGTTTTAGAGCGTGCCAAGGGGCTGGGAGTGCCTTGTGTCTGGTTTGCCAAGAGCGATTGGGAAAGTGGAGAGCTTGTTTTGTCGACGCTTCGAGAGCATGATATTGATTTTGTGGTATTGGCAGGATTCCTGGCACGTGTGCCGGACAATATTCTGCATGCTTATCCCAATAAAATGATAAATATACATCCTTCGTTGCTGCCCAAGTTCGGTGGAAAGGGAATGTACGGCGACCGTGTGCACGAGGCAGTGATTGCTTCCGGCGAAAAGGAAAGCGGTATTACCATCCATTATACGAATGAGCATTATGACGAAGGCGGCATTATCTGCCAGCAGAAATGCCCCGTATTGCCGGGCGATACGCCGGAGGAGCTGGCGCAACGCATCCACCGGCTGGAGTATGAATACTATCCGAAGGTGATAGAGGAGTTGGTGGAAGGCCTCTCTCCCAGTTATTTATAGAATCGGTTAAGGGAGAGGATGGCCTCGTTCAGCTTACGGTTGTCTATCTTGTAGTTTTCCAGGGGATTCAATGCACTGTCGCTGATTTCTATATATCCGGAAGGGTGTTTTTCCAGAATAGTATGATTTTCTACGATAAAGGCATAATTGAGATTGTCGCCCACGATATGCCAGTTCCGTGGACAAGTATCGGTTATTAAATGCCCCATACTGTAATCGGAAGGCGGATTGGTTACACCCAGCACTTTATTCATTAGGGTTGGTGCAAAATCATAGTGTGTGGTACGGTGATGGTAGGTATGTGGCTGTTCTCCCGGTTCATATAATAGGAAGGGGATATGTGTTTGTACCGGTGAATAATTGCTGCCGTGACCCCAATAATTTTTATGATTCTCATTGAATTCTTGTCCATGGTCTCCGGTAATGATGACCAGGGTATTGTCTAGCAGTTTCTTTTCCTCAAGTTTGTGGAGGACGCATCCCACCAGTGAGTCGGCTTCCGCCACGCAGTTGTAGTAGAGGTTCAGGAAAGGAGTAGGGTCTATGTCGTTGTTCAGTTTCATATAGTCGGCGAACTCCCAGGACGGTTGGAAACGATAAAGCTTGTCCTTCGGCACTTCATATCCGTGTGCCAAATCATAGAAGAGAAAGGAAAAGAAAGGTTTTGTACCGCTGCCCAGCGTATCGAGTGCTTGCAGATAATCTGCTGTAATACGGCAGTCGCGGTCATAAACGGTTTTTCCTTCGGTATGGGTACGCAAGTCGGGTACCTTTGAGAAAAGTATTTTGGCAAATGGCGGGTTGACGATTGTAGCACTGGGATAAATACCTATCTGATAATTCTGCTTCAATAGTTCTTCTATGAGCAGGGGCTGTATGCCCGATACCTCAAAATCAGTCCAGTAGATGGATGAGAGACTGAAGAAAAGCCCGAAGATACTTCCACGTGTGCCATTGCTGCTGCTTAGATGGGAGGTGAATCTGCTGCAACTGTCGGCAAAGTGGCTGATATGAGGTGTAATGTCCTGGTTAAAGGCGCGGTAGTTCCATGAGTCTATGGCTATCAGCACTACATTCTTGGGGTTGGAATGGACTTCGTATTTCAAAGAATCTATCGGATAGTTGAGGTCAGCAGACTGCTTTTTGTTGTTGAAGTTCATTTTAATGACATCCTTGGATGAGACCACTCCTAACTTCATCATCAGGCGGGTTGCCGTAAGCGGGAAGTAATAGGGCAGGCAGGGGGCGCTGCGAATCACTGAAGTCTTTTGCGCTACAGCGGCATAGGCATGATAAAAGTTAGAGAATAGTGCAAACAAAATCAGAGTGGCAAGTACAGGACGGAAGCCACAGCGGTGAAAGCGGGTATAACAATGGCCTGCAAGTATTCTTAGCAAAGTATTGGCGGCAAATATACCCACTAATACTCCTGCAATCTTCAGATAAAGCCAGAAGCTGAATGTGAAAATCTCACTGTTGCCCTCTCCAACCAGGAGATTCAGTACAAAACCATTGATATGGAACTTGTAAAGACTGTACACACTGCCGTCTATGTAAGCAAGTATATTGAGTAATGATACAAGAATAATGTGTGTGATGGCGGCGGCTTGATGGCGCCGGACGGTAATGGCTACGATTAAGGATACGATATAAGGAATAAGTGCCCACAAGGCGGCATGTGAGCAAGCGGCCGTTATATAAAACATCCAGCCTCCCACGTCCATCATGGCGAGCCGGGGACTGTGAATCAGATAAAACAGAAATTGTATGGCAATCGTCAGAGTTGAAATTGCATAAAAAATAAATCCTTCACTGAGTGATTTCTCTAACTGTATTTTTTGCATTGATATTGTAATGTTTTGCCTATAGTTTCCTCTGATTCGGCATTGATAGTAAAGGCGTGAGGAGCTTATATAGTGACGTCTTTTGTATTATCGGGCTGTATCTCTAAATGTATGTGCTACTTTGGGATATAAGTGTAAGCATCTTTTTCTCTTCGTAGCGGGTAGTCTCCCCGCAATTTTTCAAATTGTTCGGGATGTGTTTTCAGTGCTTCGCTGTCCCTTCTCGGGTCATACATTTGTAGATATGCTTCTGCCAGGTTGCCGGCGGTAATAATCGGGTTCCGGGGTTGGGGGGGAGCGATGCGGTAGTCGGCTTTGATGTGAAAGAAACGGCAAAGGGCATCCAGAGACATACGGGTGGCATTGGCTTTTCCGTCGGCTGAATAACCGGCTATATGGGGAGTTCCAAGGAACACTCTATTTAATAAGGTAAGATTGATATCAGGCTCATTCTCCCATACATCAATGATGGCATCGGAAATCAGTCCGTCTTCTAAGGCATTCAGGAGCGCATTGGTTTCAATCACCTCTCCACGTGAGGTATTGATAATGACGGGACAGCGTTTTAATGACCGGAAGAAAGTATGGTCTGCCAAATGGAATGTTTTGTATGGCCCTTCCTTATATAAAGGTACGTGGAAGGTGAGGATATCACATTCTGCTGCGAGTGCTTGCAAGGAACTGAAATCGCTCTCTCCTTCCTTGTCTTGCCGGGGCAGGTCATTCTTCAGGACACGCATGCCTAGTTCTTGCCCTACTTGGGCTATTTTGCTACCCACATTGCCTACGCCGATGATGCCTAATGTCAATTCGGACAGTTGTACTCCTTTGAGTTGTTGCAATAATAGTAAGGCTGATTGCACGTATTGGGCTACGGATGCTGAATTGCATCCGGGGGCATTGGTCCAAGCGATGCCTGCTTCACGGCAATATTCCGTATCTATATGGTCGAAGCCTATGGTGGCGGTAGCAATGAAGCGGACTTTACTGCCTTCCAGCAATTCCTTGTTGCAGCGGGTGCGGGTACGTATAATCAGTGCATCGGCATCTTTTACCAACTCCGGAGTGAAGTCTCTGCCGGGAGTATAAATCACGCTGTCGGCTATTTTTTCGATGGCTTCTTTAATGAAAGGTATTTTGTTGTCAACAATGACTCTCATAATGCTGCTGTTCTTTTCGACGATTTTCCATCGTGCGAAGATACGACTAATCCGTCAAAGTGGCTAAGTAATGCCCGGAAAATAATTTGACTCTTTCCGTTTTTAAGTTTGCATTTCTGCCCTCACCGCTCTCACTCTTTTCTTCAACTTCCCTATTCATCGGCATTGCAGGGGTGGGTGAGAGCAATCGAAAAGGGTGAGGGTAAATTTTGCTCTCACCCGTGTTTTCTTCCGTTCCGTATCCTTCTTTCTTCTGTTGCATCCTTTTCATTCTTTCGTTTTACTTTTGGATTCTTCAGCAGCCCACGTTAGTGAGCCGTAATGTTCACTTGAGTGAACTAAATAGCTCACTAGTGTGGTTGAATTGGTTCATAACAGTGGGCCGATGATGAATAAAGTAGTTTTCGGGAAGGAGATAAGGTGTTTGAAGGATAAAACAATGGGCCAGTACGGATTGGGCAATGGGGATGTGCCCGATTCCGTACTTGGTTTTTGTAACAGACAGCAAGTGATTGCTCATCTCTATCTTATGTTTTATAGGTGAATTTGTGTTTTTGTCAAAAAAGGAAAGCGAAATAGACTGCTATATGAGGATTATCTTGTACATTTGCAGCTGAAACTTTTTAGAGATGAGAATAGGATACGACGGAAAACGGGCTGTGCAGAATTTTACGGGATTGGGCAATTACAGCCGGTATGTGGTGCAGTCATTGTCAGCCTTTGCTCCGGAAAACGAGTATTGGTTGTATGCTCCGGTACACCGTGAAAATCAGCAACTCTCGTCGATGGTGGCTGAAAGCCGGGGAACGGTATCGGTACATTATCCGTCTTATTGGCTCTGGAGAGGAATGACTTCGTTGTGGCGCGTGGGAGGTATACGCAGGACTTTGAAACGGGACAACATACGGCTGTTCCACGGATTGAGTAACGAACTTCCCCTGACCATCCATCGGGTACGGGAAGTAAAGAGTGTGGTGACTGTTCACGACCTTATTTTCCTGAGACTTTCACATTGTTTTTCGTTGGTCGACCGCTTGATTTATAACTACAAATGCCGCTATGCATGCAAGCATGCAGACCACATCATTGCTGTGAGTGAGTGTACCAAGCGTGACATCATACATTATTATGGAATTCCTGCGGATAAAATTTCCGTTATTTACCAAGGGTGTAGTTCTCTGTATGCCTGTCGTGTCGGTAAGGATAAGCGCAAGGAGGTGATGCGGAGTTATCGGTTGCCCGAACGCTATATCTTGTCGGTGGGCACCATTGAGGAGCGTAAAAATGCGCTGGCCATTGTGAAGGCTTTGGAGTATCTGCCCGATGAACTGCATTTTGTTCTGGTAGGGAGACCCACAGCCTATATCCATCAGCTGAAAGAGTTTATGACAAAAGCCGGATTGCAAGACAGAGTACATTTTCTGCATGGTATCCCTTCGGACGATTTACCTGCCATTTATCAGTCGGCCGAGACTTTTGTATACCCATCCGTTTACGAAGGTTTTGGCATCCCTATTCTTGAGGCTTTGCATTCCGGCATTCCGGTGGTAGCAGCAACCGGCTCTTGTCTTGAAGAAGCGGGGGGGGAGCATTCATTGTATGTGAGTCCCCATGATGTGGAGGGATTGGCGGCAGCGATTGCCCGTACACAAGAGCCTTCTTTGCGTGCCACCATGATTGAGGAGGGGCTGAAGTGGGCACAGCGTTTCACGGAGGAGCAGATGGCGCGTGAGACGATGGAGTGTTATCGGAAAGTATTAACAAAAGAAACCTAAGATATGAATTATTTGGACCGCAATGAGTTTAACTACGCACCTTCGCAAGAGGTGGTGGAGGCTCTGAAGAATTTTGATATAAACAAACTCTGTTTCTATACCCGTATCTACGACGAAGGCAAGAAGAGCATTCTGTCCGTTTATCTGTCCGAGACTTACGGAATCGATGAGCCGCAGGTGCTGTTGGGTTATGGTGGAGAAGATATATTGAAACAAGCAGTCCACTATTTCCTGACCCAAGAGGATGGGAACAAGACGATGCTCATTCCTAAATTCTCGTGGTGGTACTATAAATCCATTGCTGATGAAGTGGACGGGCATACGTTGCAGTATCCATTGTATGAGGATGGCAATACCTTTAAATATGATTTCGCTGCCATGAAAGAGATGGTACAGCGTGAGAATCCCAAGGTCTTATTAATCGCTTCGCCCAATAATCCCACCGGTAACGGTCTGACCCCCGCAGAATTGGACGCTTTGTTGGCTGAGTTGCCCGTAACAACCATCGTTTTGGTGGACGAAGCCTATGCCTCTTTCGTATCTACTGATACGGATTATATTAAAATGCTGGTTGATAAATATCCCAACCTGATTATTTCACGCACGCTTTCCAAGTTCTACGGATTGCCCGGATTGCGCATGGGGTTTGGGTTTATGAGTAAGGAGTTGGCCAGCTTTGGCAAATACAGCAACAAATATCTGGGTTATAACCGTATCTCTGAGGATATTGCTATTGCCGCACTGAAATCGGATGCGCATTACCGGAATATAGCACGGCTGATGAATGAGAGTCGTGCCTGCTTTGAAGCGGAGATAGGGACGTTGCCTGGTTTCAAGGTATATGAGTCGGTGGCGAACTTTGTCCTTATAAAATATCCGATTGTCTTGAAAGAACGCTTACAGAAAGCTTTTGCCGATGAGGATTATAAGGTGAAGTTCATGAATGAACCAGACATCAATACCCATTTGCGTATTACCTTGGGGCGTCCTGAACAGAACCGTATTGTCATTGACACCATTAAAAAAATTGCATTACAATGAAAGCGGTTATATTGGCTGCAGGGATAGCTTCGCGTTTGCGTCCGTTGACTGATACCACTCCAAAATGTCTGTTGAAAGTTGGAGAGCGTTGTTTGCTGCAAAGAGCCTTTGATGCATTGCTGCAGAATGGCTTTCGGGAGTTTGTCATTGTCACCGGTTATAGACAGCAGCAGATTGTGAACTTTCTGGAAGCTCATTATCCGGCATTGGAGGTTACGTTTATCTATAATGAGAAATATGCTTCTACCAATAATATCTACTCTTTATGGCTTACACGGCCTTATGTAGATAAAGAGGACATTCTGTTGCTGGACAGCGATATCCTTTTTGACCCGCAGATTGTAGCCAAGTTGCTTGGATATGGTCAAGCGGATGCGTTGGCTCTGAACCATCATACATTGGGGGAAGAGGAAATCAAGGTAATAGCGGACAATGATGGCAAGGTGTTGGAAATCAGTAAGACGTGCTCCATATCCCGAGCGATTGGCGAGTCTATTGGCATCGAGAAGATGTCTGCCGCTTATACAGAAGCGCTTTTCCGGGAATTGGAGGTTATGATTACCAAAGAAGGTTTGGATAATATCTTCTATGAACGTGCTTTTGAGCGTCTCATACCGCAAGGACACTCTTTCTATGCGCTTGACACTACCGAATATTTTTCTGTGGAGCTTGATACGGTGAATGACTTTGAACAAGCACAGCGGTTGATTCCTTCACAACTTTATTAATTAATGGGCTGATTTTTATGGCAGATTATGATATACGTCCTTTGCAGCTTCGTATTTTGAAGATATTGCTTGCTGTGGATAAAGTTTGTAAAGAACATGGTTTGCGCTATTATATAATGGCCGGTACTATGCTTGGTGCAGTCCGTCATAAGGGATTTATCCCTTGGGACGATGATTTGGATATCGGTATGCCGAGGGCTGATTATGATTTGTTGATGTCTCATTCCAAGGAATGGCTTCCCAAGCCTTATGAGGCTGTCTGCGCAGAAAATGATCCGAATTATCCATTACCTTTTGCCAAGATACAAGATGCGGATACGACTCTTATCGAGCGTATGCATTTGAAATACTTGGGAGGTATCTACTTGGACGTATTTCCATTGGACGGTGTACCGCAAAGCAACCTGAAACAGAGGATTCATTTTGCCCGGTATGAATTTTACAAGCGGGTGCTCTATTTTATCTACCGCGACCCTTATAAACATGGAAAAGGTCCCGGCTCATGGTTGCCGCTGCTGTGCCGGAGACTTTTTACTACTGCCGGCGTACAGAGGAGTATCAGAAATGTGATGACCACCTATGACTTTGACAAGTCTTCTTTAGTCTGTGATTATGACGACGGTATGCGCGGTATTATGCCCAAGGCAGAGCTGGGAGCTCCGACTCCCGTTTCGTTTGAGGGCGAAACAGTGTGGGGAGTACAAGATTATGACGCCTATCTGACCCGAAAATATGGAGACTACATGGTTATACCGAAACAAAGCGGGCAGAGACAGCATAATTTCCACTATTTGGATTTGGATAAGCCCTATTCTTCACAAGAAAGTTCCAATTCTATTTTATAATTTTGCTCTTTTAGGGAAATGTTAGACAAATGTTTTTTTCCAAAATTTCCATAAGGGACCGAAATCTTTGGTTAATAAATAAAATATGGCTTTTAGGCGGCCGCGTATTAGGCTTATTTTGAATCTATTTCCTGTTTTGAAAGTTCCTATCTTTTGGGATTTGAAATCTTTTCCTTTGTAAGTGAAAACTTTGCGGAATGTGGATGAAGTCATGCCCCATTTTAATAGAAATTGCATTTGACCACAATTCTTGCGTATGCGGGTAGTTGATTTTGTTTCAAAATGATAGATGCGACTGGCTTGTAGCCCTTTCATGAATCTGACTCCACACATATATAATTTTGCGGTGAAATCTGGGTCGCTGTACATTCCGGGTGAGTATTCTATACTATAACCGCCTACTAAATCCCAAATGTCCCGGTGTACGATATTGGGAGGAATGGTAGCTCCCATCCAGTCGTTTATTTTGTAGTTCATGTATTCTTTCAGTAATTTATCTTCTTGAAAAGTTTCGATACTGTCTCCATAATTGGCTAAGATGGTTGATGCGCTTTGTGTATGTGGTTGTATTGATGTAGCTGAAAGAAAGAAATAATTGTCAGACAGTTTTTCTATTTCGTCATAGAGAACCTTGTCCCAAAAAGGGAGTACATACATATCATCATTCAAAAATAGAATATAATCAGTTTTGACTTTAGTGCGCATCATATTCATAGCAAAACATACTCCGATATTCTGCTCAGAATGTGTGTAATCAATACCTGCTTTTTTTATCCACTCTAAGGTTCCGTCACTTCCATCGTTTACGTGTACAATGATTTGGTGATTGTAGTAAGAGTTTCTTTGGATACTTTGTATGCATAGTTTTAGGAAAGCAAGGTTATTCCATGTAGGTATAACGATTGAAAATAATCTGTTTTGAGATTTTATAGCTGTCATCTTTTGCTAATTGAGAAAATAAGTACAAAGATATTTATATAAATGGAGTTTTTGATTATAATTACTTGAAAACATTTATATTTTATAATATGCAAAAACAATATTGGTGTGAAATATACTGTTTTATGAGTGATATATAATACCTCTAGATTTCTTGTAGACAATAGTTTGGACTTGGATTGAATTTTTATGTTTGTGTTTTGTGTAGGCTGATGTTCTATATTGTATGATTAGCCTATATCGCTATTTGCGAAACTTGAATTAAGTTATTACTTTTGTGCCGAATCAGCAATTCTAATAAATTTGTTATGACCAAATTCTTAATTATCCGTTTCAGTTCGATAGGGGATATTATCCAGTGTATGGGAATTATCGGTGGAATACGTGAACGGTTTGCAGATGTGGAAATTCATTGGATTACCCGGAAAGATATGGTGGGGACCTTGTCGATGGATGGCAGGATTGATAAAATCTGGGCGTTTGACAAGGAGACCGGACTTGCCGGGTTGTTGAAAATGGCGGCTGATTTGAGAAAAGAGCATTTCGACTACATTTATGACGCTCATAGTAATATCCGTTCCAACATATTGAAGCTGATAGTGTCTCCATTGCCTTTTGTGAAACCTTACGTTGCTCTGCGGAGCAAAGAGAGAGGCAAACGCTTTTTGTTGTTCAAACTGGGAATCAACCATTTCGACAAGCCTTTCAGGGGGATGGTGTCTTTTCAGAAACCATTGAAGAAATGGGGAATTACGCATTTTCCGGACAACTATCACGACTGGCATTTCCCGGATGAAATACGTAGCAAGTATGAGAACTTTGTAACCAAAGATATGATTACGCTGGTGCCGTCTGCCAACTGGGAAATGAAACGCTGGCCCGTTTCCTATTGGAAAGAATTGGTTGCCCTTCTTCCTGAGTATAAATTTGTTATTCTGGCTGGTCCGAAGGATACTTTCTGTGAGGAAATCAGAAGTGCTGCACCGGAACGGGTAGTTAACCTTGCGGGACAAACCTCATTGATGGAGTCTTCTTACATAGTGTTGCGTTCCAATCTGGTAATCAGCGCTGATACGGGTTTTATGCATGCCGCTGATTTGTTCCGTGTTCCTGCTTTTGCCTTGATGGGACCTACGGCCTTCGGTTTCCCTACGGGACCTACGGTGGAAATACTCGAAACAGCCCTGCCTTGCCGTCCGTGCACCAAAGACGGACGGGGTAAATGCAGGCTAGCTGTTTATCAGAAGTGTATGGTGGATATTACCCCCCAACAAGTCGCTGAAAAGATTATTGCTTCTCTTGGTTGATGGCGCCTATCGTCTTTGTAGTGGAATAACCGTCTACGAAGGGGATAGTTACTGTTTCTTGGGCGTACTCCCTGCCTACAATGTTTTCTATGGCATAGTCGCCACCTTTTACCAACACGTCCGGCGCTACTGTCCTGATGAGGTTCAGCGGGGTGTCTTCCGTAAAAATCACTACGTAGTCCACTGCTTCCAAGGCTGCCAGGACTGTGGAGCGGGCGCTTTCATCATTGATGGGGCGCGATTCCCCTTTCAAACGTTTTACTGAGCTGTCCGAATTCAATCCTACGATAAGTACGTCCCCCAGTCTTTTGGCCTTTTCCAGATAGCACACGTGTCCTTTGTGCAGAATGTCGAAGCAGCCGTTTGTGAATATGATTTTGCGCTCCTGCGCACGCAGTTGTTTTATAGTATCTGCAAGTTGGGGAATAGGAATAAGTTTGCTGGCCGGTTTCCCGATTTGTAGCTCGTCCTGCAACTCTTTGAACAGAATGGGGCTGGTGCCTATTTTCCCGACTACAATGCCGGCCGCTTTATTGGCAAGATAAATGGCATCTGCAATAGGGATACCGGCTGCCAGCGCAGCTGCTAAAGTTGCCACGACAGTATCGCCTGCACCTGAAACGTCATATACTTCCCTTGCTTCGGTAGGAATGTCTTGTGAGGCTTCCGGAGCTATATATGACATACCTTTTTCGGAACGTGTCACTAATAGAGAAGTAAGGTTATACTCCTTCAGTATCCGGTTTGCCGCGTTATGTATTTCTTTATCCTCATTTCTCACATCCATTCCCGAAACGGCTGAAAGTTCTTTCAGATTGGGGGTGATGATGGTTGCGGAACGGTATTTCTCCCAATTTGTCCCTTTGGGGTCTATAATGACCTTCTTCCCTTGCCCGGCAGAGGCGGATATAACCTGCTGGCATACTGTATCATTGCATACTCCCTTGCCATAATCCGAAATCACGACAATGTCCACTTCGGGGAGTGCACGCTTCACGGCATCCAGCAATTTCTGCTCAGTCTCTTCGTTCAGGCATTCATTTTCTGTTTCAAAGTCCAGCCGTACTACTTGCTGGCTGTTGCCTATTACGCGGGTTTTGGTGATGGTTGGGTGTTCTGTATGAAACAGTTCGTTTCTGATACCCAAATCAGCGAACATCTCCTGCATTGTGTTTCCGTTGTGGTCGTTGCCAAGCAGGCTGACGACATACGGCGAGCAACCCAGTCCCAACAGATTTCTTGCAACATTGGCCGCTCCTCCCAATACATTGTAGGTACGGGTGACACGGACCACTGGTACGGGTGCTTCGGGAGAAATCCTTTTCACGTTCCCTATATGGTAAGTATCCAGCATCACGTCTCCGATAACGAGTACCTTCTTTCCCTTTATACTGTTTAATTCTGTATTCATAATAGGTTGTTTTTTAATTGGTTGGCCCAATATAGAAGTGAATGCTCAGAGGTGACCCGGAAGGACTTGACACCACTTCTTTCGCCGCATTCCGTATCCGATTTCTTATCTCCGAACATATAGGATTGGGATGGGTCGATTTCATATTTCTTCATCGCTTCCGTCACCATGAAAGGAGAAGGCTTACGGCATTCGCAATGTTCTTCCGGAACGTGAGGGCAAGTATAGAAATCGTTCAGTATAACTCCATGTTTTTCCAACTCTTGGGCGAGTGCCTGGTTGAACTGTTCGGCGTCCTCCAGTGTAAAGTAGCCACGTCCAATACCGGATTGGTTCGTGATGACAATCAGCAGATAACCCAATTCCTGAAAAATGCGGAGTGCTTCGGCTACACCGGGCAATAATTCAAGCTCTTGGGTCTTGTAAACGTAGCCGAAATCAACATTGATGGTACCGTCCCGATCAAGGAAAATCGCTTTATTCATGGGAGAACAGTTTATTGTCAACGATGCCGCACAAGATATGTCCGATGGTAATGTGCACTTCTTGAATCCTGGCAGATTCGGCGTGCTGTATAATCAACGGGTAATTGCAAAGTTCCTTGCACCTTCCTCCATCCCTTCCCAGGAGCCCTATGGTGGTGATGCCCATAGATTGTGCCTTCTGCAAGGCATGCTCTACGTTGGGAGAGTTGCCGCTGGTAGAAAGGCCTATCAGAATATCACCTTTCGTTCCCAAGGCTGCTGTCTGCCGTTCGAAGACGCGGTCGAAGCCATAATCATTGCTGACTGCGGTCAGGATGGAAGTGTCGGTTGTCATGGCGATGGCGGGCAGGCCTTCCCGTTCGGTCACGAAACGTCCGACGAGTTCGGCAGCGATATGCTGGGCATCGGCTGCACTGCCGCCGTTACCGCAAAGCAAGACTTTGTGCCCTTGTCGAAGGGCTTGTACTATCAGATTGCCGACGGTTTCGATGTCGGTAAGCATTTGCCGGTTGTTCAGGATATTTTCTTTGAGCCTGATACCTTCTTGGATGGACTGGATGATATAATCTTGCATAATTTTCTAATCTCGTTGGTACAAAGATACGACATTTCAGAAATGAAGCTTGCTTTTGACGAAATTTTTAAATTGTCTTTGCTTTCTCCATTTCAGTCTGCTGAAGAGAGTGAAGAATATGCATTCTTCAATATCGAATCCTCTTTGCTCGGCATATAGAGGTATTATTTTCATGAAGTCATCGGCGGGAATACCCAGTTGGCTGAAGGCATTCATGGACATTCTGATACCGGGTACTTTACCGAGCTTCAGGCGGTTGATGTCAATGAGGGCGAAGTGATATTTGCCGTTTGTCTTCCGGTAAAATATATTCTTGGGATTATAGTCCAGTGGCAAGACCTTGTTCAGATGTAATTGGAGAGTGAAGTCTACGAGGTCATGTCTTAGCCGTTTTTTCTCTTCTTCCTCCATTTCCGTACCGAACATATCCGTAACAAGCGGGTAGGGGAGGTATTCGGAAATAAAGTATCCGGTGTGGAAGAAACCATTCTTTTTGATTTCTATATAAGCTACCGGAGGGGCGGTCTCTATTCCCCGTTGCAGAAAAAGTTCTGCATATTCAAAGGCGCGCTGCGCTTTGCTTTTGCGGAACCAAGTGTAAATGAGGCAGTTTATGAGGGCAGGTCTTTTGTATTTCTTGATTACGAAGTCCTTGTCTCCGAACCGCACTCTTTCGACTGTGTTCCTTCGGTTACAATAAACCTCTTCCCGTTCATATTCTTCCGATGGGATGGCTCGGATATAACTCTCGTAGGCGGCATAGTGCGGATGAATATGTACCTTCATTGCTTTTATTTACATTTTACTTCTTTTGAACGGTGCAAAGATAGTGCAAACCGAAAGCAGAACAAAATGAACTTGTTCATTTTTTATTTTGAGGTGCCGCCTATCTTCGCTTTTGAGCAAAGATAATCAAAATGTATCATCTGGTCGGAAATATCGTATGCTTTTTTAGCGAACTCGGCTTCTGCCGGGGTGGGCTCTTCACCTACCACCTCCATTTGGGGGCTGATGGCGAATCCTTTCTTGCATGGGTCGAGGATGCTTTGGCCCAATCCGCTCCAGTAGTAATCATCCAGTTGGAGCAGGTTCAGTAAGGTGGGGTACATATCGATTTGTCCCATCACTTTATCATAACGCATGCCTACCGGAGAGTTTACTATGATGAAAGGGGTGAATGTCTTGTCGGATACGATACCCTTGCCACCGGGGGCGTTACACAATTCTTCACGGTAGGTAGCCAGTCCTTCGTGGTCACCGGTGATGACGATAAGGGTCTCGTCGTATTGTGGGAGTGTTTTCAAGTACTCCACGAATTTTCCTATCGCCTTGTCCGTATAGCGTGCAGTGGTCATATAGTCATTCATTTTCTGTGGAATGGCCGGAGAGAAATGAATCTCTTTCAATTCTTCAGGCAATTTGAAGGGAGCATGGCCGGAGTAGGTCACCAGCTGCATGTAAACATTCTCCCCCTTCTTCCAGATTTCCCCCTTCTCTATTTTTTGGCTGCATTGCGCCAGGAAGGAGCCGTCTCCGGTACGTTTGTGCGTGCCAAAGGCCTCTGTCAGTTCAAAGTCATGATAAGCAATGATGGTGTCGGTCCCGAAACTGTAGGCTATGACGCCTTGGTTCCAGGTCGATACTTTATCAATGGTCAGGAGGTAGTTGCGCGAGTTCTTCTGCTGATGCATGGCTTTTTGCAGGGTTCCGTAGGTGTGGTCAGGATATTGGCTGCTGTATGTGCCGCTGTTGATAGGCAGCATACCGGCGCAAAGCAACAGCTGTGCATCAATGGAACGTCCTCCTTTCACTTGCGTCAGTACGTGGGGAGCGTATAAGGTGGTGGAGTCTTGCAGCAGTTTGTTGAGATATGGAGTAATCTCTTGCCTTTCCACTTCCCTTTCGAGTACCCAGCTTTCCAAAGATTCTGCCAGGATGACGATGCAGTTGTTGCGGATTCCGATACGTCCGGCCAAAGGGTGATGTCCGGGTTTCTGGCTCAGCCACTCCTTTATCTCTTGCTGTATCTGTGGGGTGGCCTCCTGCTTCTGGTTGATGAGGTCATAGCATAGGCTTCCGAAGACGGTATACATGGAAGTGGTGCTTGCACACAGATAGGCTTTCTGGCGGACGGTGTTGTATGCTTCCTTGAATCCTCCTTTGGCCAGGGTGGTGATGGCAAACAGCAGGATACCGATTCCCAAAGCTCCTCCGTAATACTTGTATGATGTTCTTCCGGCGGTATTTCTTTTGTAATGCCAATAAAGGGGGATACTGGCAATGGTAGATAGAGGGAAGAAGATGTCGTACCAGCGGAAGGAGTCGTAAACGCTTCCGGTGAAATCGGCGAGGTTTCCAGAAAGTCCATAGCTGTTAAGTGGGATGGCAGTATAGTAGGTGCGGAAATACATCAGGTTGACAATCAGTAGTATATCCAGCAAAAGCATGATGACTATCTCTGTTTTCCAGAGCCGGAAGAACTTATAGGGGACGAGAAGTACGAGGGTGGCTATTATTTTGGTCGCATAAAATTCGATGGTAGAGAATGAAGCGAATGTGGTGGGTATGCTCCAGATGAAATCGAATAGCAGGAATTTGAAAAAAATGGTGATTCCGAACAAAAGAGTCACTTTATCTGTTGCCCCTTGTTGGCTGTTGGAGCAATGAAAAAGATTTCTTCTCATAAAATAGTATTTTTAAAATATTGGGGTGCAAAGATAGATATTTTAGAGAAGAAAAAGCTTCATAAACAGCAACTTTTGGAAAAAAGTTGATAAAAGTCATTTTTTTTTCTGGATTGATGCAGTATATGCAGAATTCTTGTATTTACTTTGCAGACGTTTAAAGCAAAGAAAGCAAAACTGTTACAAACTAAGGGCTGGATTTTATTGTTCTATTGGTAATTTGAGGTGACGATTGTGTCGTTGCCGTGATATTTTGAGTGTATGAAGAAGCATTATTTATTTTTCGTTTCGGTAGCCTATTCCTATCCTATACTTCGCCCGCTTCAGGACGAAATCAGGCGTAGAGGGGATGAGGTCGCATGGTTTGTTGAACCAGACTGCCCGGTTCTGTTGGATCAAGATGAGAGGTGGCTTCAATCTGTTCAGGAAGTGATGGATTATCAGCCTATTGCCGTGTTTGCGCCGGGCAACTATATTTATGATTTCTTCCCGGGAGTGAAAGTTTCCCTTTTTCATGGCTACCCCATCAATAAGCGTGGCGATGAAAAGGACGACCATTTTTCTGTCCGCGGATGGTTCGATGTCTATTGCACGCAAGGAGAAACGAGCACTCTTCCTTTCAAGGAGCTTGAGAGGAAATACGGCTTCTTTAAGGTATACGAAACTGGCTGGTGCAAGGCGGATACTTTCGTGAAGGAACGTGCACATACTCCTCATAATGCACGTCCGGTAGTTTTGTACTCTTCTACGTTTACAAAAAATATAACTTCTGCTCCTCATCTGTTTGATACCATCAAGAGACTGGTGCGCGAGAAGAACTGGGATTGGATTATTTCGTTCCATCCGAAATTCTCGGATATGGAAGTCCTCAAGAAATACAAGGAACTGGCCGCTTCCTGCCCCAATATTACTTTCCACGAGGGTGGACTTGTTGATGCCAAGCTGCTGAACAGTGCGGATGTGCTGTTGTCCGATGCTTCGTCTGTGATTGTTGAGGCGATGATGTTGGACAAACCGGTGGTGACTTATTGCAATACCATGCCGGGACCCCATTTGCTGAATGTCACCGAGACGGATGCTGTGGAAGGAGCGATAGAAAAGGCCATTTCCCGTCCGGCAGAACTGATGGAGCAGATGCGTGCCTACGTGCACAAGCATGAGGCGCATCTGGACGGTGAGTCCTCTTCACGGGTACTGGATGCCGTAAACAACTACATCTGGTATTTTCAAGGTAAGACCAGAACCAAGCCCTGGAATCTGGTGCGTAAGTTTAAATTGCGATGGCGGGTGGGCTATCCGTTGATGGCCACTTTGCGGTTGTGGTAATTGTCATAGCTTATGGAGAACACTGAGACACTACCTCTGATAAGTATTATTGTACCGGTCTATAATGTAAAGAATTACTTGGAGAAATGCCTGCAATCCATTTGCGGGCAGACTTATAAGAATCTGGAAATAATATTGATTGACGACGGCTCTTCCGATGGTTCGGGAGAGCTTTGTAATTTATTTGCCCAAAGGGATGGGCGGATAAAGGTTATCCACCAGACGAATGCAGGTCAGAGTGCAGCCAGGAATAGAGGTTTGGCGGTAGCTCAAGGTGAACTCCTTGGTTTCGTGGATAGCGACGACTGGATTGAACCGGATATGTACGAATTCTTGTATCACTTACTGAAAGAGAATGGGGCGGATATATCCATTTGCTCGCATTATATAGAAACTGCCGTAAAGACCAGAGTGAAGCACTCTTCTGGGCAATTCTCCAGCTTTTCTCGTGAAGAAGCTATCCGAACATTGGTAGAAGATAAGCGTATAAGAAATTATATGTGGGATAAGTTGTATAAGCGTCAATTATTTGCTGGAATATATTTTCCGGTAAATAGAGTTTTTGAAGATATTGCAGTTTCTTATCAGATATTTTATAAAACGCAGAAAGTCGTTATGCAAGACTGTCCTAAATATCATTATTTGAAACGTGAAGGAAGTACTACTCAAGGTAAATTGTATAATTACGAAAAGGAATATCTGCTCTTTCAAACTGTCTATGAACAAGTGAAATTTGTGCGAGAAAAAGAAATATGGGATAAAGCTCCTTATTGTGTACATGAACGGGGAATTCATTTGATTGACCATTTGATGATGCTTCCTCAATCTTCTTTGATAGATGATGTTATCAATGATGTATTAGCCAGAATGCAGGAGTTTGATAATGTGTCGTGGCCGCAATTGGATGTTATGCATATATTTAAGCGCCGTATGATGTATTGTCATCTAAAGGTTTATAGATGTATTTACCGTTTAGTGAGGACATTCTTCAAATCTAAACGGTATAAATTCCAAACATTATAACTTTAATTGAATCTCAATAATGAATAAAGCAAGGGTTATAGCTTTTTATCTACCTCAATTTCATCCAATACCAGAAAACGACAGATGGTGGATGAAAGGTTTTACGGAATGGACTAATGTAGGAAAGGCACGTCCATTGTTTCCAGGACATTATCAGCCTAAGGTGCCGGCAGATTTGGGATATTATGATTTGCGAGTGCCGGAAACACGTAAGGCGCAAGCTGACATGGCAAAAGAATATGGTATCGAAGGCTTTTGTTACTGGCATTATTGGTTTGGAAATGGAAAGAGACTCTTAGAGCGCCCGTTTAATGAAGTATTGTCTTCTGATGAACCGGATTTTCCTTTTTGTCTGGCTTGGGCTAATGAGTCATGGAGGGGCTTTTATCACGGCATAAAGAGCAAAGATACTTTGATAAATCAGCTTTATCCGGGAGAACAAGATTATATAGCTCATTTCCACGAGGTATTACCTGCTTTTAAAGACCATCGCTATATTACAGTGGATGAGAAACCGTTGTTTATGGTTTATCATCCTTTGGATCATCCGGAGATGAAAGAGTTCATTGAACTCTGGCGTACTTTAGCTGTGCAGAATGGCTTGAAGGGGGTTTATTTCATAGGACAAACCTATCATTTGAAAGAAGAAAAAGAGAGACTTATGAAAATGGGGTTTGATGCTATTAATGTTGTACGCTTGTTTGACTTTGAGAAGAAAGCTGCTCTGACTTATAAATATGCGAAATGGAAACATAAAATATTTCGTATTCCTAAGGTTGTGGAGTATAAGAAGGCCAGTTCTTTCTTTGTGGGTGATGAAGAATATGAAGAGAATATTATACCTACCATTATTCCTAACTGGGATCATTCTCCACGTTCCCGTGGTAAATCGTTGGTCTTGAATCACGCTGAACCTTCTTATTTTGCCCGACATATGAAAGAAGCGATAAAGCGTATTGAGAATAAGCCTTTAGACCATCGGCTTGCATTTGTAAAATCATGGAATGAGTGGGCTGAAGGGAACTATCTGGAACCGGATTTACATTATGGAAAACGTTATCTGGAAGTGATAAAAAAGAATGTTGTAGAGGGATGATTTCTATGGAAGAAAAGATAGCAATTGTTATTCCGGCATATAAGTGCCGCTTCCTCCGACAGACATTGGATTCTATTGTCGTACAGACTTGTCGGAGTTTTACTGTTTACATAGGTGATGATGCAAGTCCTCAGAATCTGAAGGAAATTGTTTCTGATTATGCGGATAAAATGAATATTGTCTATCGACGTTTTGATACTAATCTGGGTGGAGTGGATTTGCCGGGGCATTGGGACCGTTGTATAGCACTTGCAAAAGAACCGGTTGTTTGGTTCTTTTCAGATGATGATTTGATGCCGCAGGACGGGGTAGAGCGTATTATAAAAGCATTAGAATGCTATGGTACGAGGCATGGGATGTTCCGTTTTCCCCTTGCTGTGATAGATGAAAATGGCAAGATAATACATAAAAATCCTTCATTGCAGGAATATCCGGTTTCGGGCTATCAGTTTTTGTTGGATAAATTGGAAGGAAGAATTTATTCGGCTGCTTGTGAATATGTTTTTACTCGTGATATATATGAACGGATAGGCGGTTTTGTGAAGTTTCCATTGGCGTGGTGTTCAGACGATGCAACGTGGACAAGCATAGGTGAAAATGCAGGTGGAATGATTCCTTTGCCGGGTAAGCCGGTTTGTTGGCGAAATGTGATGGGCGAGAATATAAGTTGTTCCTTCAATTATGATGAAGAGAAGATAGTAGCTACAAGGCAATTTATAAAATGGGTTTCAGTTTTTTACTCGGACAGACTTCAAGATAGAAAACTACAGCATGCGATAAAGAAATATGCCCATACGATATTGCATTATAGTTTGCAAGATCGTTATAAATTACATGATCTTATGGGTATTTGTCGTAGTTTATGGTATATTTGCCCTTCTGTATCATTAAGTGTGGCATTCCGCATGTGTAAGTTGAAACTTAGAAATCGAAAGAGATAATGAAGAAAATTCTTTTTATACTTCCTTGTGTGCCTTATCCGTTGACTGCTGGAGGTAATCAGGCCTTTTTCAATATGGTGGAATATATCCGGCACAAAATGTCTGTGTCTTTGTTGCTTTCTCCGGAAAATAAGGAGATGAATGATGTCGAAAGTTTAAGGGCTTTATGGACAAATGTTGATTTCTATCTTTTTAGGGAAGAAGATGCAGAACCTAAGACTCGTTGCCCCCGATATTACCGTTGGTTAAAAAAGATGTCTGAATCCATTTCCCGCAAGATGCAACGGCAACTGTATTCTTTTCAGCAAGAGCGTCCGTATAAGAATATGACGTTGAAGAATTCTTGTTTTAAACCTTTTCCCAAGGCATACGTAGAGTATGTGTCTGACATCTCACGTCGTGGATTTGATATTATTCAGGTTGAGTTCTATCCATTGATAACATTGGGGTATCTATTGCCAAAAGATGTACAAACAGTGTTTGTGCATCATGAACTGAGGTATATACGTAATGAAAATGAAATGGAATGCCTTACTCATGTAACAGATGAAGACAAGATGCTCTATGGCATTGCTAAGGATATGGAGAAAGCCGCTTTACGTCAATATAAGCATGTAATTGCATTGACGGATATTGACCGTTTATTGTTGGCAGACTTGGTTGGACAAGAATGCAATATTTATGTTTCTCCGGCAGTGGTACAGATAGAGTCTGCTTATGACAGAATTGTGAAGTCGGCCTCTGTTCGTCTGACATTTGTTGGAAGTGAAAATCATTACCCGAACCAGGATGCAGTAGATTGGTTTTGTCATGAAGTAGCCCCTTGTTTGCGTGTTCAGGGTTTTAAATTTGTTTTTCAAGTGATTGGGACATGGAAGAGCCGTTACGTGAAAAGTCTTCAGGCAGTATGTCCGGAAATGGAGTTAGTGGGTTATGTGGAGGATTTGCGGGAATACTTGAATGGGAGTATCGTTCTGGTGCCAATTCGTATTGGTAGTGGTATGAGGATGAAAATATTGGATGCGGTTTCCTCTATGGCTTCTTTTGTAACTACGACAAAAGGAGTTGAGGGAATTGACCTACGTCACAATGAAGAGTGTTTGATTGCTGATAGCGCAACTGATTTTGCAGCAGCAGTCATTCGTTTGGAAGCGGATAAAAAATTGCAAGTCAGGCTGGCGACGCAAGCATTGAAGCGTTTGCGTGAACTTTATAATCCTCAGGAAATGTTGGAGAGAAGACTGGCTGTTTATGATGAGATATTGCAAAATAATACAAACTAATAGCATCAGATTATGCTTTCAATCATAATTTGTTCGGTATCTCCCGAACGTTTGGAGCAAGTAACCCGGAATATTCATGATACTATTGGTGTTGATTATGAAATCATTGCTATTGATAATCGTGAAAAACAATGGCCGATAGCGCGTGCGTATAATGAGGGAGCTTCTCGGGCACATTATCCCTTTCTGTTTTTTGTCCATGAGGATGTAAAGTTTCATTCGGTAGGCTGGGGAAAGTGCATTGAGAAGAAACTTAAGGAACCGGATTGTGGGGTGATAGGTTTTGCCGGTAGTAAGGTGAAATTGAAATGCTATTCGGGATGGGGAGATGTGTATAAGTGGGATGTTATATTCTATTATCAGAGCGTTGGAACTGAAACCCAATTTCGTGTAGCATCGGTTACTATGGAGCATCCTTTTAAGGAAGTGCTGGTATTGGATGGCTTTGCCATGTTTGTGCGTAAGGATGTATGGGCTAAATATCCTTTTGATGAGGAATTGTTGACGGGTTTCCATTGTTATGACTTGGATTTTACATTGCAAATAGCTGCGGATCGTTGTTATAAAAATTATGTATGTTGTTCTTCTGAGGTCTTGATAGAGCATTCTTCACAAGGGAATTTTAATCAAAGTTGGTATCAAGATACGATTAAAATGCACAAATTGAAGTGGAATAAGATGCTTCCAATGAAAATAGAGGGATTTGAATTGGGAGAAAAAGAAATGAGGAAGCAGGAAGAATATACCTTCAGTGTCTTTTTGCGTAAGTTATTGAAAGCGGGATATCCTGAGGCGAAGGTGGTGCTGAAGGACTTTTTAGCTTACCCTTATTCATGGAAACATTTACAGCACTGTATTAAATATGTGTACAAATATCTTGTAAGCTAATTGTGGTTGCTATGAAATTGGTTTTTTTATCACATGTTAGTGATTGTGCCGGAGGAGCACAAAGATGTTTATTGGATCTATTGCGGGGGCTTAAGCATATTCACCCTGATTGGCAACTCTATATGGTTCTTCCTGGTCCGGGAGATTTGCTTGATGCCTGCTCCCCTTATATTGATGGCTATAGGTTCTTACAAATGGAATGGTGGCTTGTAGGTAAGGACATGGATATCGGCACGAGAGAGAAGCTTTCTTATATTCGTAAACTATCGAAGTATTCCATTAAATTAACCCGTTACTTGAGAAGGATAAAGCCGGACTATGGAATGACAAATACTGTGGTTTTTCCTCATTTGGCAATATCATGTAAGATGTTAGGGATAAAGCACTGTTGGTTTATCCATGAGATACCTGATGTGACTTGGCTGAATCTTAATCCTGTTTTTGAATTTCGTTTTATCTTTAGAGCGATTGATAAATTATCAAATAAGATATTGGTAACTTCCAGATATGCAGAGTTTCATTATCAAAAGGTGATGACAAGCGCAAAAATAAGCAGCATCACCCAAGCTGTAGAATTGCCGATGACGGTTGGAGTGGATGTGAAATGTGATAGACATACGCGGTATACTATCTTGTTGGTCGGCGCTTTTGACTCTAATAAGGGACAGATGGAACTTTTGCAGGCGGTAAAGAGAATAGTGGCTGAAGGGAAGGATATTCTTTGTTATCTGGTTGGCCCGGATGTTGGCTTTATGCTCAAATGCCAAAAATATATTCAAGATAATGGTCTGGATAACAATGTAAAAATTGTCTCTTACACGCAACAGGTGGTTTCTTATTATGCTTTGGCTGACGTTGTGTTGGTTTGTTCCACTTTTGAAACTTTTGGTAGGGTTGCTGTAGAAGCTCAGAAATGCGGGTTGCCATTAATCCTTTCTGATGTGGGGGCAAATCCGGAACGCATTGAGGATGGAGTGAATGGGCTCCTTTACCAGAAAGGAAATATTGCGGAATTAGCAGAAAAGATAGAAATATTGCGGGATGAAAACGTTAGAAAAATGCTCTCCAAAAACATCGATTCCATTGCAATAGAGGAAAAGTATGGTATTGATAACTTTGCATCAAGTTTCTGTACTTTGTTGGGCTTGTAGAATGTAATTGTAAATATGATGAACGATACCCTTTCTCCCTTAGTCTCTATTATAATTTGTGTCTATAATGGTGAGAAATATTTAGAGAGATGCCTTCAAAGTGCTATGTCCCAATCCTACAAGAATATAGAGATCATCGTGGTCAATGATGGAAGTATGGATAATACTCCGGTCATTATAGAAAATTATGTAAAGTTGGATTGTCGTATTATTGTTATAAACAAACAGAATGGAGGAATATCCGAAGCGAGAAGAATAGGTGTGAATCGGGCACGGGGGAAATATATACAGTATTTGGATTGTGATGATGTTTTGATGAGCAATGCGATAGGATGTTTGGTGAACCGTGCTGAGGAGACTCAAGCCGATGTTGTTGTTGCTCCTTTCTTTTTTTGTGAAGATGGCGGAAGAAAGGAGTCGGACAGCATGGAGTTTGAACAAATGTCCGGGATTGAATATTTAAAATGTATCCTCTGTTCAAGGGCATATTGGGCTATGTGGACCAAGTTTCATTTACGTTCTTTATATGATGAGGGGATTGAAAGGCTCGGCATCTCGTTTGGAGAAGATGTTGCTTTGTCTACGCAGATTTTAGTTCGTTCGGGAAAAGTTGTTTCTATAAATACTCCGATTCTTGATTATTATGTTTATTCCTCTTCGGTATCTCACGATTTGGGAGAGAGAGCATATCTTGATTTCAATGTTTATGTGCGCTGGTTTGATGACTATATAGAACGGAACGGATTGCATGAGGAATTTGCAAGAGAATTAGCTTTGTTCCATATAAAGAATACTCAAGCGCGGCTCCATTGGAAAAAGGTAAAGGATGTTAATAAAGAAATGAATCGGTTGATGATAGGGCTTGGGGATTATCCGGAATTTTGGAAATTACTGTCACGCCGTGAGAAGAAGATAGTTACTACTTATAGGTTATCATCGTTGTTGGGATATTGGAGACTGTATTATTATAATTGGAAAAATAAATTATAGAGAAATGAAAATCATAGAAAGGTGGAAGAAAAGCCTGTATAGAAAGGCTGTAAAACATAGACTGATAGCCCCTCAAGTGATAGTACTTATGGATGGCGGAGTTTGTTCTCAGATGCACCAATATCTGCTGGGTAGAATTTTTGAAAATGGAGGACATAAAGTGCTCTATGATTTGTCTTTCTATGAAGAGTGGGGAACAGATATGAATTACCAGTTTGTACGTAACTTCGATTTGTTGAAGGCTTTTCCTTACTTAAAAGTGAAGTCCGCTTCTAAACTGGCTTTGTCTGTCTATAAGAAGAAATATTTTAATTTGGGTAATAATACTTATGGCAGGCAGGATGACTTCTCTTTTCTACAAAAGAAGCCTCCGGTCTATTTAGGTGGTTATTATCATGTTCCGGCTGATATTTGGCTTCCGGTATTCCGGTCGCTTTTTAGAGTAATGCCCGAGGTGCTGGATGCACAGAATAAATTGCTGTATTCAGAGATTGATTCACGTCCTTGTTCCGTAGCTGTTCACGTAAGGCGTGGGGACTTGAAAGTAGAAATTCCGGCTTACGGCAAACCTGCTTCATTGGAGTATTTCAAGTCGGCAGTGACTTATATGCAGGATAGGGATATGTCTTCTTTCTTCTATTTCTTTTCAGATGAGCCGGATTGGGTGAGGGATGAACTTATTCCGCAACTTTATCTTACGGAAGGTAATTGTAAGATTGTTGATATAAACGGTTCTGATAAGGGGTATATGGACTTGTTTCTGATAGCTCGTTGCAAGCATCAGATTACCAGTAAAGGGACTTTAGGTAAATATGGTGCTCTTTTAGGAGATAATTCAGAGAAAATGGTGGTGCTTTGTAATGATGAAGTGGAATATCCATGGAAAGAATTACTTCAAAATGCCATATTTTTATAGATTCGGCTCAGTGGTTGTCTCTGTTTTCGTAAGTAGTGATTTTATTTCTATGTTGAACAGTTTGTTTCTTGTATATCGGCAATAAAAAGTGTGGAGAGGGTTTTCGTGCCCTTTTCCACACTATTAAATCTTAGAAGAAATACCCCACGGAGAGCATCAAGTTGCGGTTTTTGTTTCCGCTATCTTCTATATTGTCCAGTAATCCCCAGTCATATCCGATAGAGACTTGATATTTTTGAAAGAATTCGACTCCTGCTTTGAGTCCGAGACCAAAGTCGAAACGTTTCATGGCATTGCTTCCGAATACTTTGGCAGAATCATGAATGCTTGTCAATCCTTCCACTTCATCAATCAAATATCCCGTTGCCTTCATTTTACCGAAGAGACCGACTGCAAAGTAAGGACCGAAATTGCCAAAGATGGCAAAATTGTCATTGATGGCATATTTGTAGCCCATGTGTATAGGTATTTCTAAATAGTAGGGATTGAATTTCAGAGATGCATCATTCCCATTTATTTGTGTACCTTTTAAGGACAGCAGTGCAGCCATGTCGAGATAAACACCTTGGGCTATCTGGGGCAAGTCTTTCTCGGCCTTGATGCCGACATGGAAACCTACCTTGCTGTCAAAACCATCGGTGGAGAACTTGCTGGAATTCATACCTGCCATCGCTCCCCATTTGAGTCCTTCTTGCGCGTGGATGCCCATAACGCTGGTCATCAGTAATGCGAATAAAACTAAAATCTTTTTCATGTTGTTTTAATTTATATTGATATAAACATAATATATAGACCTGACATACTTCAATGCTTTTGAATAAATTGCATGCAGAGAGTGGGTAATATAAACTCATATACAATAATTGGGTATTAAGTTATCTCCAACACATTGGTACACCTTGTTTATTCAAATTATGTCCTGTTACATATTTCCATGAGTTACTTTTCCCTTTAATATTTTCAATAGCAACAAAAATGGCATCTAAGAAACCATTATTGTCTAAATCATAAAGACTACATGCTGCTCCTTGTCCAGTGTCACACGGTGATAAAGAGTCAGGGAAACGAGGGGTATATATAGGTTTTGCATAAGAGTTACCATACTTATCTATATTAGGTAGTATTTCATATACGAATTTATCTTTACCAGAGGGAGCATCTAATGCCATAAATAGGATATCCAATGTACCATTATTGTCAATATCACCAACTGCAACTCCTGCTCCATCTCCATCATGACCTAATCCTGGAACTTCATATACGGGTGATAGACTCAAATAGTTGCCATTTGATTGTAGGTCGAAAGCAATTTGATATCGAAATGAATTTTCTCCTTCTGGGGCATCATAGACCATCATTAATAAATCAAGAGTTCCATTTTTATTTATGTCACATATATCAATACCTGCTCCATCGTAAAAAAATCCGAGTTCATCTAATGTATTTAGCGAAGATAATGAGTTATAGTGGCCATCAGGTTTGAGGTCATAAGCTACGTAATACCATCGGTAGGCACGACCTGCTGTAGTGGGCTTGTCTGTGCATAAAAGAACCATATCTAATATTCCATTATTATTCAAATCACAGAGGGCGATATCACCTCCAGAATTTTCCCAACCCTCAGCAGAAATTGAAAGAATAGATGATTCTTTTGAATAGTATCCATTTTCATCAATATCATATAAGACTTTATACCAAAAATTATTCTTTCCTTTAGGATTATCTATTCCCATCAATATCATATCAGGCCTTCCATTTTTATCAATATCACCGATAGCAACTCCTGCCCCTTGATTAATATGTCCTAGTCCGCTGACTTGACGTGTACCAGTAGTTGATGGATATAGGCTTATAGAACATACTTCTTTACTCTTTATGTAGTTGTCTATATATGCTTTGAGAGTTTGCTTTTTTGTGGGGTCTGTAACTAATTCATAAATGGGGATAAATGATTGTGAATTATTGTCGACATCAATAAATTTCGGTGTGGAAGATTTTACTGATGCCATCCATTTACCTATATCTATTGATGGTGAATTTTCTGGATTTAAAGAACCTTGCACTCCTACGGCGGGGTCACCTCCTATTGTGAAATAATATAAGGACTGCTCTTTATTAGTTATAGCTAAAGATTCATCATATTGGAATTTTCCATCCATCTTGAAAAGGCTAAAGAGTGAAGCGCCTAACCCAGCGTTTATACTTTCTTTTTTTGATGATGAGGTTGATTTAGCCATATAATACACTTCGAATTTTGCTCCTAAATATATATCCTTTAACACATGAGTTCCATACTCTTCAACAATTTGTTCTGGTGTATATGTAGAGAGTCTTTCAATAAACTGTTTTGTGAGACATGTCTTTAAAACATTAATGTCAGCTTCTGAAATTCGATATCTGCTATCTATATATTGCTGAGTACAGTATGCAAAAGAGTAGTCAGAATTATAATGAGAATTACCTCCGAATGCTATATTTAAAGAGGCGCCACCTATGACTTTTAGGATGCCGGGGGTGCTCATTTGTAATGAAGATGACATGTTGGTGGTAAAATCAATGACATCTTTCCCTGAAGAGTAACGGAACCGAGATTCTTCTAGTTTGTAGGGGGTAATCAGTCCTTTTTCTAATAGTTTATTAGTATCAAATACTATTGCACGACTGGACTTAGTATCTAAATATGGCCCAGTTATATCATAGCCGTACCCTAAAATATCATATACACCATCTCCTGCAGATCGGGTATTTACACTTTGTGGAAATGACGGGGAATTACGTTCGATGATATCTTCATCGGCACAACCGGATAATATAAGCATTACCCAACTCATAAATAGGAATAACTTTTTCATGGCTCTCTATCTTTTTAAATAATGTATTGTTTGTTGTATGATTGTTATAATGAGAAATAACCATATAAAAGAACTTCATCAGACTCTATTTTAATCAAATAGTTACCACTACTGTATCCTTCATCCAAAGTGATGTCAATGTTTGTGGGTTCATTGTATGCTTCTGAATGAATGAGTTTACTAGTTGATTCATTGATGAGGGTTATGGTGACGTTAGGTAATACCTCGTTGAAGTCGACACATACTGTGTTATTATATAAGTAGGCGTTGGCGGTTTGAATGATACTACGAGATATAGGGGTATCTCCTTTACTAATCGGATCTTTTCTTTTTGCTTGGGTTAGGGCAATTTCTGTAAAAGGATTGTTTTCTTTTTGTGCGTATGTCACAATATTGCTTAAAAAGAATGTCGCAATTAAGATAGACAATAGTTTTTTCATCATTATACACTTTTTTGATTATTGATGCCGCAAAGGTCGGTTTAATACGGCAGGATAAGTGTATAATATTGTATAATTTCGGTGTATAATGGCGTATAATATTGTATAATTGTTGTACTTGCTAATGATTGTTATGATTGGCTAGATGATTGGAGATTCTTTTTTAAAGCTTCCTTAAGAGATATCTCTTTGTGTGCAAAGCCCATTTTGTTTTCTAATATGCGGTCTGCCTTTTTGTAAATAGTATCCCGTTCGCAGCTCAATATATGGCAAAAGTGGCTTATCGGGAGGTTTGTCAGGTACAGACAACATAAGTAGATTTCGTCTTCTGTCAGGTGATATTTTGATTGTAGTTCCCGGGCAATATTATTCCAACATTTGTTGGTTTCTGCAATTAGTTGTAGCCAGTCACCTTGATGCATTATTTCTGATTCTGCCTTTTCTTTATGAGAGCGGATGATTAGAGTCATCTTGTTGTATACCTCAGATTGTTCGAACAGAACAAGTCCTGCCTTATACAGCATTTCTTTTTCGGTTCGGTTATTGGGCTTTTGCTTTCTTTTCTTATAGGATAGGATGATTACAGCTACAATGAGGGTTAATGTGATTATTGATATACTTATGATAGAGTAATGGGTGTGTTTGCTGATTATGTTTTGCTTGTTGCTTGGCATCCCTTGTTCTGCGCAGACAATGGCATCGGGCTGTCTGGACTTCTGCATGCTGTCCAAATAGGCAGAGTAGTTGCGTTCCATCTCTAAGGAAGTAGCTAAGTCTCCTTGCTCTTTGGCTATGTCTGCTAGATACATGTAAGCCCCGGCTTTGGTGGCATAGTCTGTTGTGAAAAGGGATTTTTGTAGGTAGTGGCGGGCAGAATCATATTGCAATATTAGGTAATATGCGCTTCCAAGTAGTTCGAAAGCTTTGTAGCATGTTGTGCGGTCTTTCTGTACGCCAAGATTCTGTTTGGCGAATTCTATAGCTTTCTCTCCGTTTTCCATCCAGTTGTATAGTTGGCATAGTGAGGAGAACACATTTTCTTTTAATTGTATGTTGGACTGTTTTTGGACGATAGCGAGTGCCTTCAACATCATTTTTTCGGCTTCGGGATAGAATTCCTCTCCTTTTTCCATTCGGATGAGTCCTCGTCGTGACAGAACTTCTGCTTGAAGAACAGAGTCCTTTAGCTGAATACCTATTTGTTGTGCCAATTGATAGCTGGAATCGGCTTGTGTATTTAGGTTTTGTGAATAGTATAGATAACCTATATTCAGGTAGATAAGACTTAATAGACGTCTTTCTCCTGCTTTTTCAGCCAAGGGCTTTGCTATGAGGTATTGAGTCATAGATTCTGTTCTTCTCTGTGAATCCCGGTAGACGCAGCCGGAATAGTAATGGGCCCTTGCCCGCTTTTCTATGTCGTTTGTGCCGTTGTAGTAGGTCAGGGCCGATTGTATCAGGGAATCATTGGTTTGGATAATGTAGTTCTTATCTCTTGCTTCTGTCATTAATAGGCCATAATAAGCACTGTCAGCTTGGGTCTGCAGGCTGTTTGTCGGGAATGCTTCGAGCATAGATAGGGCAGTGTCCGGTTGCTGAACGATGAGCGAGTCAATTGCAATTAGGTACTTATTATAGTTCACTCGGGTATTGCAAGCAATGAACAGAAGTACGATTAGGACAGATAGGGTTGCGATAATAGCTTTTCTCATGTGGTGAACAAAGTTCTCAGTTAAGTCGGGTGCAAAGGTACATCTTTTTCATTATTTACTCATATAATTGCTTGGGCATATTGAAGTTTGAAGAAAATTGTGTGGAAGTTAGGAGTAAAGATGGAAAATAAATGAGCCGGCTATTATTAAGATGACAATGTATGAGTGTACATGGTGCTGGAGAAGTATGCAAGGACACAAAAGAAAGTAGAGAATGTGGGCATTTAGGCAGAAATAACCTGAAACCCTTTTCCATTCCCTCGTTTTCTTGTATCTTTGCGACCTCATAATTCACTTAACTACAAGCAATGAAGGAATTTCTGCAGCTGATGCGACGCTTTGTGTCGCCTTACAAGAGATATATCGGTTGGGCAATCGTGCTCAATGTACTGTCTGCCATATTCAACGTATTTTCATTCACATTGTTGATTCCTATTCTCAATATCCTCTTCAAAACGGGGGAGAATACCAAAGTGTACGAGTACATGGAGTGGGGGAGCGAAGGCATCAAGGAAGTGGCGGTGAATAATTTCTATTACTACGTCACCCAGATGATTGAGACACACGGGCCACAGATGACATTGCTGTTCATGGGGCTCTTCCTTGCTTTCATGACCATGCTGAAGACCTCCTGCTATTTCGGCTCTTCTGCCATTATGATTCCCCTTCGTACGGGAGTGGTACGCGATATCCGCGTGATGGTCTATTCCAAAGTGATGCACTTGCCGCTCGGCTTTTTCTCTGAAGAAAGGAAAGGGGACATCATTGCACGTATGAGCGGTGACGTAGGCGAAATTGAGAACTCCATTACCAGTTCACTGGATATGCTGCTCAAGAATCCGATCTTGATTCTGCTTTATTTTTCCACTCTGATTGTAACCAGCTGGCAGCTGACTCTGTTTACTGTCCTGGTATTGCCGGGTATGGGCTGGCTGATGGGAAAAGTTGGCAAGAAACTGAAGCGTAAGTCGTTGGAAGCCCAAGGGAAATGGAGTGATACCATGTCGCAATTGGAAGAGACGCTTGGTGGACTGCGTATAATCAAGGCTTTCATAGCCGAAGACAAGATGGTGGACCGTTTTAAGCAATGCAGCGACGAGCTGCGTGATGCAACCAACAAGGTAGCCATCCGTCAGTCGTTGGCACATCCGATGAGTGAATTCCTCGGTACGCTGCTCATTGTATTGGTACTGTGGTTCGGTGGTCTGCTTATTCTGGGCGACGGCACTTCCATGGAAGCATCAACGTTCATCTTCTATATGGTGATTCTGTACAGTATCATCAATCCGTTGAAAGACTTTGCAAAGGCAGGATACAACATTCCAAAGGGTCTGGCATCCATGGAACGTGTGGACAAAATACTGAAAGCCGAGAATCCCATTAAGGAACCGGTAAACCCGTTGCCGCTGCACGGGATGAATGACCGGATTGAATTTAAGGACCTCTCCTTCAGTTACGACGGCAAGCGCGAAGTGTTGAAGCACGTCAATCTGATGGTGCCCAAAGGACAGACCATTGCACTTGTCGGCCAGTCCGGTTCCGGCAAGTCGACATTGGTGGATTTGCTGCCGCGCTATCACGATGTGCAGTTAGGTGAGATTACAATTGACGGTGTGAATATTAAGAATTTTCGCATCCACGACCTGCGTGCGTTGATAGGAAACGTGAACCAAGAGGCCATTCTGTTCAATGACACCTTCTTCAACAACATTGCCTTTGGTGTGGAAAATGCAACTATGGAGCAGGTGGTCGAAGCGGCAAAGATTGCCAATGCCCACGACTTCATCATGGAGACCGAACTCGGTTATCAGACCAACATTGGCGACCGTGGCGGCAAGCTTTCCGGCGGACAGCGCCAGCGTATCAGTATTGCCCGTGCCATCTTGAAGAATCCGCCTATCCTGATACTCGATGAGGCCACTTCAGCACTCGATACCGAAAGCGAACGACTGGTGCAGGAGGCTCTGGAACGGCTAATGAAGACCCGTACCACGATTGCCATCGCCCACCGCCTTTCCACCATCAAGAATGCGGATGAGATTTGTGTACTCTATGAAGGTGAAATCGTGGAACGTGGTAAGCACGAGGAACTTCTCGAGAAGAACGGCTATTATAAGAGACTGAATGATATGCAGTCTCTCTCATAGAAATAAAATTCTGCGTACTTTGCTTCTACCCGCTTGTGCTAGGCTGTTATGACTAAATAGGAAGTTAATTTCCTGCAAACAGCCTATTAATTCTTCTTTCTCTTCTATATTTCTTACGCAGAATCTATGATGCAGGTGGGTGTTGACGGCTGCCGGCAGAGTGTTTCACGGCTGTTAGGCGATGATGAATAAAGGGCGTTCTTTTGTCTTTTACGCTTTTTTAACATCTGCTTGCTTCCATTCTATCACTAATTATCCTATTTTTGCAAAGAACACATACATAAACATTGCAAATATCATGAAAAAATTATATCCAACGTCTACGACGACAGCTACTATGACTATCAGTCCAAGTACTCTTAATCATGTAATTCAATCGACCCCGATAATACTATAACTGTAAATATTTAATATTCGCCTACCATGAAAATAAAAGTTGGTTTGATAGGGTTCGGCAGAATGGGGCAAATGTATTGGGAGGAAATGCAGAAAAGCGGTCGATGGGACATCGCATATATCTGCGATACCGATCCGGCCTCCCGAGAATTGGCAAGAAACCTTTCCCCTTCATCCAGAATCATATCCGATGAACAAGAAATCTTTGATGACCAGAGTGTAGAAGCTGTTGGTCTTTTTGCATTGGCAAATTCCAGAAAAGAACAAATAGAGAAAGCTGTCCGAAGCCATAAGCACATCCTGACGGAGAAACCCATTGCCGATACCATTGACAAGGAATGGGAAATTGTGGACCTGATTGAAAAGTATGACCGCATTGCTGCTGTCAACCTTTATCTGCGCAACTCCTGGTATCACCAGGCTATGAAGCAGTTTATCGATGAAGGCGAAATTGGCGAACTGGCCATCTTGCGCATCTGCCACATGACTCCGGGATTGGCGCCGGGCGAGGGACACGAATATGAGGGTCCCGCCTACCACGACTGCGGCATGCACTACATAGACATTGCCCGCTGGTATGCCGACAGTGAATACAAGACCTGGCATGCGCAAGGCATGCGGATGTGGGACTATAAGGACCCTTGGTGGGTACAGTGCCACGGTACGTTCGAGAACGGCATCGCCTTCGATGTCACACAAGGATTCGTCTACGGACAACTCTCCAGAAACCAGACTCATAATGCATATACGGACATTATCGGTACAAAAGGTATCGTGCGCATGACGCATGATTTCCGGACTGCCGTGGTGGAGCTTCACGGCGTGAACCGTACGCTTCGCCTGGAGAAGCCGTTTGGCGGGAAGAACCTGGATAAGCTATGCAATATTATGGCCGACTCCATCGAGAGCGGGAAACGTGATCCGAGATTGCCGCAGATGCGAGACTCGGCCATTGCTTCCCAATACGGATGGACCTTCCTGGAGGATGCGCGCCGTCACGACCTGCCCGGCATAGGCGACTTGCAGACGCTGGCGGAAATCAGGGAGCGCCGGAGGCATATGAAGGAAGGTTACGGACTGCTCCGTCCGAAGAAGACGGTAGTCTGATGCCTATTGTAATAAGAAGTGTTTTAAAACTTAATTATATTAACCGATTTTAAAATCTAAAGAACCATGTCGAAATTTACAAGAAGAGAATTTCTTAAGACCGGAGGTTTAGCTTTGGCGGGTCTTACCATTGCTCCAAGCAGCATTTTGGGTAAGAGCCACGGACACGTGCCTCCCAGTGACCGTTTGAACATTGCTGCCGTAGGTATCGGCGGTATGGGACACACCAACATCAACCATGTGAAGGCTACGGAAAATATCGTGGCGCTTTGTGACGTAGACTGGCGCTACGCGAAAGGTGTGTTCGATGAGCTTCCCAATGCGAAGAAGTATTGGGACTATCGTAAGATGTACGATGAGATGGGTAAGGACATCGATGCCGTTATCATCGCTACTGCCGACCATACACATGCCATCATTACTGCTGATGCCATGACGATGGGCAAACATGTATATTGCCAGAAACCGTTGACGCACTCTGTATATGAGTCCCGTCTGCTTACCCGCCTGGCCGCTTCTACGGGAGTAGTTACCCAGATGGGTAACCAGGGTTCTTCGGACGAGGGTACCGACTTGGTATGCGAGTGGATATGGAACGGCGAAATCGGTGACGTGACGAAGGTGGAATGTGCTACCGACCGTCCCATCTGGCCGCAAGGATTGAATGTTCCCGAAAAGGAAGACCGCATTCCCAAAACCCTGAACTGGGATTTGTTTACCGGTCCTGCCAAGATGAATCCATATAACGAAATCTATCATCCCTGGAACTGGCGCGGATGGTGGGATTATGGTACGGGTGCTTTGGGCGATATGGCTTGCCACATCCTGCACCAGCCGTTCAGAGCTTTGAAGTTGCTGTATCCTACCAAGGTAGAAGGTTCATCTACATTGTTGCTCAATGCCTGCGCTCCGCAAGCACAGCATGTGAAGCTGACTTTCCCCGCACGTGAGAATATGCCGAAGGTGGCTATGCCCGAAGTGGAAGTTCACTGGTATGATGGTGGCATGATGCCCGACCGTCCGAAAGGCTTCCCCGAAGGAAAGCAACTGATGCAGAGCGGTGGCGGTCTGACTATCTTCCACGGAACGAAGGATACGCTGATTTGCGGTTGCTACGGACAGAACCCGTGGTTACTTTCTGGCCGCGTGCCCAATGCACCGAAGGTTTGCCGCCGTGTGCCGAAGGCTATGAATGGCGGTCATGAGATGGATTGGGTACGTGCTTGTAAGGAAAGTCCTTCCAGCCGCGTGATGCCTAAGTCTGATTTCTCCGAAGCGGGACCGATGAACGAAATGGTGGCAATGGGTGTATTGGCCATCCGTCTGCAGGGCCTGAACAAGACACTGGAATGGGACGGAGCCAACATGCGCTTCACCAATATCGGCGACGACGAGACATTGCGTACAGTCATCAAGGACGGCTTCAAGATACACAACGGCCATCCGAGCTTCGACAAGACATGGACAGATCCGGTAAATGCCAAGGCTTTTGCAGAAGAGCTCATCAAGCATAACTACCGTGAAGGCTGGAAGTTGCCCGATATGCCCAGATAAACATTAAAAAGAGTATCGGAACCAGGTTCCGATGCTCATAAACGAATACTAATCATTTAATTTTTCAGATTATGAAGAAAATATATTATTCTTTGGCTTGTTGCCTTATCGGAGGTATGCTCGCCTCTTGCGGTGGCGGTGCAAAGAAATCGAACGCTACGGAGGAAGCTGCAGCTCCTACTACTACTGCGGTGTCTTATTCCAAGTCTCTGAAAGCGCCTGAAACGGACAGCTTGAACCTGCCGATTGATGCGGACGGTTATATCACTATCTTTGATGGAAAGAGCTTGGACGGATGGCGTGGATACGGTAAGGACAAAGTGCCTTCCAGATGGATTATTGAGGATGGTTGCCTCAAATTCTGTGGAACCGGTACCGGCGAAGGACAGACCGGTGAGGGCGGTGACTTGATTTTCGCCCATAAGTTCAAGAACTTTGAGCTGGAACTGGAATGGAAGATTTCCAAAGGTGGTAACTCCGGTATCTTCTATCTGGCTCAGGAAGTTACTTCAAAGGACAAGGACGGCAACGAAGTGTTGGAACCCATCTATATCTCTGCTCCCGAGTTCCAGGTGCTGGATAACGCCAATCATCCGGATGCCAAACTGGGTAAGGACAACAACCGTCAGGCTGCTTCCTTGTACGACATGATACCGGCTGTTCCGCAGAACGCCAAACCTTTCGGCGAATGGAACAAGGCAAAGATTATGGTATACAAAGGTTCTGTAGTTCACGGACAGAACGATGAAAACGTACTGGAATATCACTTGTGGACTAAGCAATGGACTGAAATGTTGCAGGCAAGCAAGTTCAGCGAAGAGAAGTGGCCCTTGGCTTTCGAACTGTTGAACAACTGTGGCGGCGAAAACCACGAAGGCTTTATCGGTGTGCAGGATCATGGCGACGATGTTTGGTACCGCAACATCCGTGTAAAGGTTCTCGACTAATTCCTTCTAAAAAGATAGTACTATGAGAATCAAACATATGATGATTTTGTCAGCACTGTGCTTATCCATGATGGCCACAAGCTGCAGCAGCCACAGCACGGAAACGGCGCCGGAAACGACGAAAAAGGAAGTAGCCATCCAGCTCTACTCTGTAAGAGACTTGGTGAAGGACGGCAGTAACCTCGACCAGATTCTGAAGGATTTGGCTGATATGGGCTATACCAGTGTGGAGGCCGCCAACTACAATGACGGTAAGTTCTACGGCAAGACTCCCCAGGAGTTCAAACAGATGGTGGAAAAGAGCGGTATGACCGTGCTTTCTTCGCACACTACCCACGGGTTGTCGGACGAGGAACTGGCTTCGGGCGACTTTACGGAAGCCTTGAAATGGTGGGATCAGTGCATTGCTGCCCATAAGGAGGCCGGTATGGAGTATATCGTGACTCCGTATCTCTCCGTTCCCAAGACATTGAAAGACTTGCAGACCTACTGCGACTATTACAATGAAGTGGGCAAGCGCTGCCAGGCTGCCGGTTTGAAATACGGTTACCACAATCATGCCCATGAATTCCAGAAAGTGGAAGACAAGGAGCTGATGCTGGACTACATGCTGCAACACACCAATCCCGAATATGTATTCTTCCAGATGGACGTTTACTGGGTAGTGCGCGGCCAGAACAGCCCGGTGGATTACTTCAACAAGTATCCCGGACGCTTCACCATGCTCCATATCAAGGATCACCGCGAGATTGGGCAGAGTGGTATGGTAGGTTATGATGCTATCTTCAAGAATACGGATACTGCTGGCGTGCGCCACATCGTAGCTGAGATTGAGAAATACAGCTGCCCCGTAGAAGAGAGTGTGAAGCAGAGTCTTGACTACTTGCTTGATGCTCCTTTCGTGAAGGCATCGTATAGCAAATAAAACATGATGGCGGCTATTCATTCATAAGCTCGGCCGCATCATTTTCTTGACGCGGGCACAACCGGATGAAGAATCCGGGGTGCCCGCGTTTTTTTACTTCCTTCCGAAGTCGGCCGGAATTTCCCCCCATTGCTTTGTCTCCCATTTTAGGATGCGGGTGGTGTAGGTGTTTTCGCGCAACCACTTCTCCGCACGTTCTATTAGGTGGAAAAGCTCTTCGGTCTTGGCGTCGCGCGGCAGTTTGGTCTTGCATTTTTTCTGTTTTATCCAGTTGATGGCGTTCACGCTGTCACTGTAGATGGGCATGTCGAAACCTTTCTGTTTCAACAAGGCAAGTCCGTGGACAATGGCGAGGAATTCGCCGATATTGTTGGTTCCATACATCGGCCCGAAGTGAAAGATTTCCTGACGGCTGGCGACGTGTACTCCCCGGTACTCCATGGCACCGGGATTTCCGCTGCAGGCTGCGTCTACGGCAAGGCTGTTTTCCGCGACGGCGGTGGGAAGGGGAGCGTCGGCGCCGGGAATAGTCTTGGCAGGAGAGGGAGCCGACCGCTTGATGTACGTGTACGGCGAAGAGGCAAAGGCTTTTTCCGCTTCCTCGCGTGATTCGAATGACTTGTATTTTGCTCCTTCGTAGCCTTTGGTCTGCAGTTGGCAGTCTGTCCAGGAAGTGTAGATACCCGGGCTGACTCCCGCCCATACGACGTAATATTTTTCTTTCTTCATAACTGCGGACAAAGGTAAAAAAGAAAATCCGAACAACTTAACTCTTTCATTTGTTTCTTTGTATGGCGGATATAAAATAAAGAAGAGAAGTCTCAATAAAAAAAGAAAGGACAAAAAATGAAGAGAACATTTGCAGAAGCCATGGCGCATCGCCGTAGTTATTACTCTATCGGCAGCGATTCGCCAGTACTGGATGAAGAAATAGTACACATTATTCGTGAAGCCGTAAAGAATGTGCCGTCAGCTTTCAATTCACAGTCTACAAGAATTGTATTGTTGCTGGGCGACGAACATAAGAAATTGTGGAACATTGTGAAGGAAACCCTGAAAGCACGCATCTCTGCCGAGGCTTTTGCCAAGACGGAAGCCAAGATTGACGGCTGTTTTGCCAGCGGACACGGTACTGTGCTCTATTTTGAAGATACTTCTGTAGTCAAGAAGCTGCAGGAAACATTCCCTTCCTATAAGGATAATTTCCCCACTTGGTCACAGCACACCTCCGCTATGCACCAGTTTGCCATCTGGACTATGCTGGAAGATATGGGGTTGGGCGCCTCCCTGCAACACTATAACCCCTTGATTGACGACGAGGTACGTCGCACCTGGAACCTGCCCGACAACTGGATGATGATTGCACAGATGCCCTTCGGTACACCCACTGGTGAACCGGGAGAAAAGGAATTCGAAGATTTAAGCAAGCGTATCAAAATTTTTCTCTGATACAGAGGCGTTTTCAGCTTGGAATTGCTACCTTTGCAGGAAACCTGTAACTCGTAGCAGATATGATACGTATTTTCTTGACCGGCTACATGGGAGCCGGTAAAACTACTTTAGGAAAGGCTTTTGCCCGCGAAATGAATGTGCCGTTCATTGATTTGGACTGGTACATCGAAGAACGTTTTCACAAATCAATCCGTGAATTGTTCACCGAGCGGGGAGAAGCCTCTTTTCGTGAATTGGAGCGAAACATGCTGCATGAAGTAGGGGAATTTGAGGATGTCGTGGTCTCTACCGGTGGCGGTACTCCTTGTTTTTTTGACAATATGGAGTATATGAACGGTTGCGGGCAGACGGTGTTTCTGGATGTACACCCCGATATTCTGTTCCGCCGGCTCCGGGTGGCGAAGCAGCAACGCCCCATCCTGCAAGGCAAGACGGACGAAGATTTGCGCACCTTCATTGTGGAGGCGCTGGATAAGCGTGAGCCTTTCTACTCGCAGGCCCGTTATCGCTTTGATGCCGGTTATCTGGAAAGCCGCAGCCAGATTAGCGAATCCGTGCAACGGTTACGCCAACTTTTAGGACTTTAATCCCTTGTAAATGTGTATTTTTCAGTCCGAGGAGCTGGATATATTAGATTTATGTGTATTTTTGTCGCCCCCTTTATAAGACACACTATAGTGGGAAAATAGTAAATTGTAAATAGTCTAATAGTAAATGTACTGATGAGAAAATGGCGTATTGAAGATTCAGAAGAGCTGTACAACGTAACTGGTTGGGGCACTTCGTACTTTGGTATCAATGACAAAGGTCATGTTGTGGTGACACCGCGTAAGGATGGGGTTGCCGTCGATTTAAAAGAGTTGGTGGACGAGTTGCAGTTGCGCGATGTAGCGGCTCCGGTATTGGTGCGTTTTCCCGATATTCTGGACAACCGCATCGAGAAGGTGTCCTGCTGCTTCAGACAGGCAGCCGACGAGTACGGGTATAAAGGAGAGAACTTTATTATCTATCCCATTAAAGTGAATCAGATGCGTCCCGTGGTAGAAGAGATGATTAACCATGGGAAGAAGTTCAATCTGGGGCTGGAAGCGGGTTCAAAGCCGGAGTTGCATGCTGTGATAGGGGTCAATACAGACCCGGGTTCCCTCGTGGTTTGTAACGGATATAAGGACGAGAGCTTCATTGAACTGGCACTGTTGGCACAGAAAATGGGCAAACGCATTTTTCTTGTTGTAGAGAAACTTAATGAGTTGAATCTTATTGCCAAGATGGCGAAGCAATTGAAGGTGAAACCTAATATCGGCATTCGCATTAAATTGGCTTCCAGTGGAAGTGGCAAATGGGAAGAAAGCGGAGGAGATGCCAGCAAGTTCGGACTGACATCCAGTGAACTGCTCGAAGCGCTGGACTTCTTGGAGAAAAAAGATATGAAGGACTGTCTGAAGCTGATACATTTCCATATCGGCAGTCAGATAACCAAGATACGCCGCATCAAGAATGCTTTGCGTGAAGCTTCGCAATTCTTTGTGCAGCTGAACAAGATGGGCTTCAACATCGAATTCGTGGATACTGGTGGCGGTATGGGAGTTGATTATGACGGTACACGTTCTTCAAGTAGCGAAAGCTCCGTCAACTATTCCATCCAGGAATATGTCAACGATGTGGTGTCGACTTTCGTCGATGTTGCCGACAAACACGGGTTCCCTCATCCCAATATCATTACCGAAACGGGACGCAGCCTGACTGCCCATCACTCCGTGCTTATCTTCGAAGTGCTGGAAACGGCTTCCCTGCCCGAAATGGACGACGACTGGGAACCAGGAGAGGATGCTCACGAACTGGTGAAGGAACTGTATGACATCTGGGATAATCTGAGCCAGCGCAGTATGCTGGAACCTTGGCACGATGCGCAGCAGATACGCGAAGAGGCACTCGACCTTTTCAGCCATGGCATCGTCGACCTGAATACGCGTGCACAAATAGAGAAACTCTACTGGAGTATCTGCCGCGAAATCAACTCCATTGCCAGCGGCATGAAGCACTGCCCCGAGGAATTCCGCAAGTTGAGCAAGCTGCTTGCCGACAAGTATTTCTGTAACTTCTCGCTGTTCCAGTCATTGCCCGATTCCTGGGCTATCGACCAGATGTTCCCCATCATGCCCATACAACGGCTGGATGAAAGACCCGACCGCGAGGCTACCTTGCAGGATATGACTTGCGACTCGGACGGCAAAATTGCCAATTTCGTCAGCTCGCGTGCCGATACGACCACCCTGCCGCTGCACTCGTTGCGCGACAAGGAACACTACTATCTGGCGGTTTTTCTGGTCGGAGCTTATCAAGAGATTCTGGGAGATATGCACAATCTGTTTGGTGATACGAATGCCGTGCATGTGTCTGTCAATTCCAAAGGCTACACCATCGACCAACTGATTGACGGCGAGACGGTGGCTGAGGTGTTGGACTACGTGCAATATAATCCTAAAAAACTGGTACGTACGCTGGAAACTTGGGTGACGCAGTCCGTCAAGGAAGGGCGTATCTCTGTGGAAGAAGGGAAGGAATTCTTGTCTAATTACCGTTCCGGACTGTACGGATATACTTATTTGGAATAAAATGGAGAAACTGACTGTAATAAAGGTGGGTGGCAAGATTGTAGAAGAGGAAGCCACCCTCTATAAGTTATTGGATGACTTTGCAGCCATCGAAGGCTACAAGGTCTTGGTACACGGAGGCGGACGCTCGGCCACGAAGCTCGCTGCCCAACTGGGTATTGAAAGTAAAATGGTGAATGGCCGCCGCATCACTGATGCCGAAACGCTGAAGGTGGTGACCATGGTGTATGGCGGACTGGTGAATAAGAATATCGTTGCCGGCTTGCAGGCGCGTGGTGTCAATGCACTGGGCTTGACGGGAGCCGATATGGATGTAATCCGTTCGGTAAAGCGTCCCGTGAAGGAGGTGGATTATGGGTTTGTGGGCGATGTGAAGCAGGTGAATGATGCTTTCTTGGCAGACCTCATTCATAAGGGTGTGGTTCCCGTGATGGCTCCGTTGACACACGATGGAGACGGGCACATGCTGAATACGAATGCCGACACTATTGCCGGAGAGACCGCCAAGGCTTTGGCAGGTTTGTTCGATGTAACTTTGGTGTTCTGCTTTGAAAAGAAGGGTGTGCTGCGCAGCGAAGACGATGATGACAGCGTGATTCCACAGATAACGCCGGAGGAATTTAAGCAATATGTAGCCGATGGAGTGATTCAAGGTGGCATGATTCCAAAATTGGAGAACTCTTTCGAGGCGTTGAATGCGGGTGTGTCCGAAGTCGTAATCACTTTAGCATCAGCCATCAACGGGAACAGTGGAACCCGTATCCGAAAATAATTCAAAAAAAACGGCAATAGGCTGTAACTTTCTGAATACTTAACCGTCAATTTATTAGAGATGCAAGAACTCAGCTTTCGTAATGACATTCTCCCGCTGAAGGATAAGCTCTTTCGGTTAGCCCTGAGAATTACGTTTGATAGGGCAGAGGCAGAGGACGTTGTGCAGGAAACGCTGATAAGGGTTTGGAACAAGCGTGACGAGTGGTCGCAGTTTGGTTCTATTGAGGCCTATTGCTTGACTGTGGCAAGAAATCTGGCGATAGACCGTAGCGAGCGAAAAGACTCCCGTACCGTGGAGCTGCTCCCCGAAATGGAGCAAGTCTCCGATGCATCGAGCCCTTACGAAAAGCTGGTGAACAAGGAACGGATGGCGTTGATACATCGGCTGATGAACAAGCTTCCCGAAAAACAGCGGTTGATTATGCAGCTTAGGGATGTGGAAGGTAAGAGCTATAAAGAAATAGCAGCGGTCCTGAACCTGACCGAGGAGCAGGTAAAAGTGAACCTCTTCAGGGCGCGGCAAAAAGTAAAACAAACGTTTATTGATATAGAAGGTTATGGACTCTAAATATATAGAACAACTCTTGGAACGCTACTGGCAGTGCGAAACTTCTTTGGAAGAGGAAGCATGCCTGCGTGCTTTCTTTAGCGGTAACGATGTTCCCGGACACTTGCTTCGCTACAAGGACTTGTTCGTATATCAGCAGCTTCAGCAGGAAGTGCATTTGGGTGAGGATTTTGATGCCCGGGTGCTTGCCGAAGTGGAAGTTCCGGTGGTCAAGGCAAAGCGCATGACATTGACCGCACGTTTCATGCCGTTGTTCAAAGCCGCTGCAGTAGTGGCAGTGGTCCTTTCTATGGGGAATGTGATGCAACATTCATTTTTCTCGGATGTAGAGGAGGTGGCCGCAGCCGATACTATCGGTAAACAGATTTCCGCACCGTCGGTAGCTCTTTCGGGAGATGTGCCCGTGTCTCATGAAAAGCAGGTAATGGATAGCCTGCGTCGGGTGGACAAGGATCTGGAAATCAGTGAATAGATATTTTCATTTGCTTTTAAAATAACATTTTCATTTGCTTTAAACATAATAGTTAGTGTGCTTTATTAAAACAACTTGAGGCTGTGAAGTTTCAATTCTCTCAAAATCTTATAAAAACTAACTAAAATAGAAGGGACGCCGCGTGATGCAGCGTCCCTTTATTGTTCTTATGCGTTTGATAGGATGGAGATGGAAGGACATCCGTTCAATAAAATGGTGAAGAGCTTCCTCTCGGAAGCCCTTCACCATTTCGTTAATATATATTTCAGAGAGAATTCGGTTTAGGCTCAATTAATCTTAAAACCTATATTTCCTATTTAATCTATGGTTTCTATGTTAGAGTTTATACAGTCCTTTCTTGGGATAGTCCAGTTCCGGATTACCCTTGTAGCCTACACTGCCGCTTCCGCTGGTGCGTACTTTCAGGAAATCTGTGGCATGGCACTTGATGTCGCCTGAACCGGCAACACTGGCAGATGCTTTCTTGGCAACGAAATCGGAAGCAAGCAAATCACCCGAACCTGCCACGCTGTATTCAGCTTCTTGGGTACTGCCGCTCAGGATGGCGGTACCCGAACCGGCAACGGATGCTCTGGTGAAGTTGGCGGTTACGTTATTCAGCTTCATGTCGCCGGAGCCTGCAACGGATACTTGGAGGTCATTGCAAGTGATGTCGCTGCTGTTGATGTCTCCCGAGCCTGCGATGGAAATATCGAGGTCTGTGCAGGAGATGCTATTTCCACTGATGTCACCCGAACCTGCCACAGCGATTTTGAGGTTGTCCGTCTTCAGTCCGTTTTTCAGTTCCACGTCTCCCGAACCTGCCACGGCAATGCCGTTCAGCTTTTCTGCGGACACACGTACTTCCAGTTTATTATAGGATACGCTGACGTTCTTCTTGAAGCCGATGTAGAGGGTATTGTCCTTGACATGAATATCCAGCAAATCGACAATGTTGTCCGAGGTATATACTTCCACTGTCGGTTTCCCGGACTTCTGCGTGTAGGTCACGTCGGGGCTGCCGGCTACACTCAGCTTGGTGAAGTTGTCCACTTTTATGTCTTTGGTTACATAATTCTTGCTTGCCTTGACCGTCTTGCTGCCGAAGCCTCCGGAACGGTATGTGTGTTGTTGTGAACAAGCGGTTGTACTGAATGCCAATAAGGCGATTGCGATAAATGTTGTTAGAGCTTTCATATTCTTTTGTTTTTTGTGATTCAGTATTTATTAGTTAGACGTGATCTGCCTTGAAAAAGTTGCATATAAAAATGCTTTTTTCAAAGGACGCTCGGTCATCATACTTTAATCAATTATTGTGCCATAAGTGTAAAATGTTGATTATTAAAGGATAGTCGCTTTTGTGTAGTGTTCATTATCGGACACTCCGTCCGCTTTTGTCAGGTATTTGTTTGCGTTTTTGGACGATTCTTTGTTCATTTGCAAAGCCTCTTCCCGCCCCTTTCCTATGGGAGAGGCTTTGATTTATGACAGTAAACCGCATTATAGAAGATAAAGAGCTTGGTCCTTTGTTTGTCCGGGTCAATGCCCGGGCACGGCGTCTTACTTTCCGTACAAAGGAAGATGGAATTTACGTGACTGTGCCTCCCCGGACTTCTCTTGCCGAGGTAGAGAGTGCCATCGAGCAGCTTCGTCCGCGTCTGAAAGCTGCCAGACAGAAGCTGGTCAGAAAGCTGATTGATTTGGATTACCGCATTGATACGGAGTTCTTTAAACTGACGTTGGTCAGCGGACAACGGGAACGGTTCTTGTCCCGTTCGGAATTGGGGGAAATGCAGATAATCTGTCCTCCTGATGCCGATTTCTCGGATGAGAAGTTGCAGGCTTGGCTGCGCAAGGTAATTGAGGAAGCTTTACGGCGAAATGCGAAAATTGTTCTTCCGCCCCGTCTGTATATGCTTTCCATGCAGCACAACCTTCCTTACAAGAGTGTGAAGATAAATTCCAGCAGCGGGCGTTGGGGAAGCTGTTCGGCACAAGGCAATATCAACCTTTCCTATTATCTGGTACTTCTTCCCAAGCATCTGATAGACTACGTGCTACTGCACGAACTGGCACATACCCGCGAGATGAATCACGGGGAGCGTTTCTGGGATTTGCTCGACCGGATGACTGATGGAAAGGCACAAGCATTGAGAGCGGAGCTTCGGAAATATCAAACGAAAATAAATGGTTAGAGATTAGTATGGGTGTATCACGGTAAGTAGTTCCTTGTTTTACAGACAGTGATACTGCAAAACCACTGCATACCTCTTGCACTGTCACTGCACTCCTTTTGCAGTGCTGCTGCAACACCTTTGCAGTGACACTGCAACTGTTTTGCAGTAACGCTGCAAAAGGTATGCAGTATCGCTGCAGTGTCACTGCAGGAGTTGTGTAATGTCTTTGCAGTGTCACTGCAAAAGTTATGTGATGTCTTTGCAGTGGCTGTTGGTAAGCCAGGAAACAGCTTGTCGACTCCGAAATATGAGAGCAAAATGCCTCACGACTTTTTATCCCTAATTTTTTGCCAACTGCTTTACCTCTTCCCCTTCCTTCTCGAACCGGTATTCTCCTCCTTTTTCGCTTAGCTCAAATAAGGAAAGCTTTTCAGTTGCATTGTTTACAATCATGAGTGCGTTTTGCTCGGCAAAGCGTTTCACTTCGATGGTGAAAGGTTCTTCTGCAATGGTACGGTTCACCAGCAGGCTGTCGTTGATGAATATGGAAGTGGAATCTCCGGCAAATCCTTTCGTCAGTGTGATGGTGTATGTCTCAATGAAGTTGCGTTCTCCTTCTTTTCGTTGTTGCAGCCTCATGCTCATGTAGACAAAGATGACAACTACAAAAATCACGGCGAAAGCAAGGATGCCGTTTCCTATCATAAATTGTTTGTTGGTGTTCAGTCGGTGTGCCATGGATAAAAAGGTTTTTTAAGAATGGTACAAATGTAATGAATAAATTTGAACCGACCGGCTTTTTACTTGCTGTATTCGCTCGGACTCACACCGAACTGTTTCTTGAAGCTTGTCGAGAAATGGGACAGCGTACTGAATCCCGTCATGTCCGCTATCTCTGAAATAGTGTATTTTCCTTCTTTGAGCAATTCGGCGGCACGGTTCAGCTTGTAGGTCTTGAAGAATACGCTGGGGTTCTCACCCGTCAGCCCCTTTACCTTATAATAGAACTTGGTACGGGAGATTTTCAGTAGCTCGGTCATGCGTGCCACGTCCAGCTCCGGATTGGAGAGTTCGTTCTCCATCAGGTGGTAAAGCTCGGTCATGAAAGTGTTGTCTTGCGGCGAAAGCACATTTCCCTCAATCTTATCCGTTTGGGTGGACTGGCTCAGGAGGCTGCGCACTTTCTCGCGGTTTTTCAGTTGGGATTTGATAAGCGCCAACAGGTAGTTGGGCTCGAAAGGTTTCGTCACGTAGGCATCTGCACCGGTATTCAGACCTTCCACCTGATTCTCTACAGTAGCTTTGGCCGTTACCAGTATCACGGGGATGTGGCATAGTTGCAAGTCCTCTTTTATCTGGCGACAGAGGTCGTAACCGTTTCTTCCGGGCATCACTACATCACTCAGTACGAGGTCGGGTGCTTCTTCGTTCATGGCTTTGAAGGCGCTGTCGGCATCGAAGCGGCAGACGATTTTGTAGATGGGAGAAAGCAGGGCCTTCAGGTAGTGGGCCACTTCCGTATCGTCGTCTACTACCAGAAGAGTTTGCTTTTGCTGCCGGATGCTCTCTGTATTTTCCAGTTGATATTGTTCTTCCGTTTGTATCGGAAATGCCTTGTTCTGTTCCTCTTCGGGGAGAGTGCATTCTTCGGGGGTATAAGAGAGATCATTCACCGGTAGCAGTAGGGTGAAGACGGCTCCGTTTCCTTCGGTACGGTTGCCGGCTTTCAGATAGCCATGATGCAGCAGCGCCAGGCTACGGGCATAGTACAGACCGATACCGGTTCCCCAGTTATAGGTACCTTTGGATTGATTGTCCAGTTGGTAATAGCGTTCGAATACTTTCTCCAACTGTTCCTCGGGGATTCCGTGGCCACTGTCTGCCACGGCAACTTTGACGTACTGTGTGTCGATGTCTTTGTCCGTCAGCGTAAAGAGGCGTGCAGCCTCTTCGCGGGTAATGACGTCGAAGCACAGTTCCACTTTTCCGCCGTTCGGAGTGAACTTCAAGGCGTTTGAAAGCAGGTTTCCTACAATCTTGTCCAGCTTGTCCACGTCCAGCCACATGAGGAAAGTATCCTCCAGGCCATAAGTGTTCAGTGCGATGCCTTTTTCGTTGGCGTTGATGCGGAAAATGTCTACAAAACGTTGCAGTTGCGAGATGATGTCGGTCCGTTTCACCCGCAGTTTTAGGGTGTCATTCTCCAGCTTGTTGAAGTCCATCAGCTGGTTCACCAGACGGAGCATGCGCCCCACACTGCGTTGTACAATGTAGAGTAGCTGCTTGTTCTCTCCCTCTATCTTGGGGCTTTCGCAAAGTTGTGTCACCGGACCCGAAATCATGGTGAGTGGGGTGCGGAACTCGTGCGAGATGTTGGCAAAGAAACTCATGTTCATACGGTTCACCCGTTGTTCCTGGTCCTTCTCCAGTTTGGCGCGTCGGGCGGTTTCTTTTTCCTGCTTAATGCGTAGCCAGGCACGGATGAAGATACCGATGATGGCGGCGGCAATGAGCAGATAGGTGCACCATGCCCACCACGTTTGCCAAGGGGCGGGCTTTACGATGACGCGTATGGAATTCTCCCTTTCTACAATGCTCTTGTCGTTATTGGTTATTTTAACTTTGAAGGTGTAGGTACCGGCAGGCAGATTGGCATAGTAGGCCTCGCGGTTGTTGCGGGCATCAATCCAATATTTGTCGAAACCGTCCATCTTGTAATAATAATGTACGCGTTCGTATTCGCAGTAGTCCAGTGCGGCAAAGGAGATGCTGAAACCATTCTGATTGTGGTCCAGGCAGATGTCCGGTCGGTAGGAGAGGTGCTTGTCTATACTTTCGCTGTCTTGTGGGCGTGCCAACCGGTTGTGTATCTTCAAATCTTCGAAGAGCAGTGGAATTTCCCGTTTGGTACTTACGTCCATAGGGTTGAAGAAAGTCAGCCCGTGCGTACCGCCAAAAACAAGTGTCCCGTCGGGCAGGCGGCATGAAGAACGGTCGTAAAACTGATTGCCGCCTATGCCGTCGGCGGCATAGTAGTTGGTAAATTTCCCTACGGTGCGGTCATATTTGCCCAGCCCGTATTGTGTGCCTGCCCATATATTGCCTTGTGCATCTTCCTCAATGCAAGAGATGTCCCGGCAGGGTGTACCCTCTATGGTCTCGATTTTTCCGGTGGCGGCAGAATAGTGCAGTAGTCCGTTGCTGACGGTCCCAATCCATACATCTCCACGACTGTCTTCGAAGATGTCGGTAGGGATGAATACTGAACGTTGGATACAAGCTTGCCAGTCGGTGTTCTCGAATGGTACTTCAGCGCTTTCCCAATTGTCGGGATTGATTTGCATGACTGGGTTCATGAAGGCAGTGGTCCACATCTTTCCGTTGTTGCGTGGAAGGAGTCCGGGTATGAAGGTTCCCGTCCAGGAAAATACTTTTGTTTGGACAAATTCTTTTTCTTTACGCTTTTTGGCATAAAGTTTAGGGCTGTATGTACCCACCCAAATTGTTCCACAACGATCTTGTGCAAACGACAGTGGTAGGAAGATGTCATGAATAGACTCTGTCTTCAGTATGCCGTTTTTATAGCTGCATTTCATCACCTTGCTCGCATAGAGGGCCGCCAGCCAGATGTAGCCCTCGTCATCTACGAATACGCGTGTGATGTCCGGTTTGTCGGTAGCGCTTTTTCCCGGAAGTCTAGCCGAGTCCACTTCTTTCACTTCGTGGCTGTCCATGTTGTAAACGTACAGCCCGTCTATCATGGTGGCCATCCAGAGATTTCGCTCCTTGTCCACTGCCACGGACAGCACTGACTTTCGGTTCAGGTATGAGCTGAGATGATTATTGGTGTTGAAACGTTCTTTATAGTTGTAACGCACGACATAGCCTTGGTCTACAGAGCCTATCCACAGGTTTTTCTGTGAGTCGGTAAACATGGTGCTTATCTTGAAGTGAGGCACTTCGAAGGGAAAACCGTTTTCGCTCTGATGTATCACGTATCCTTCCACGTAGTTGTAGAGAAACATTCCTTGTTGGTCGGTATTCAGCAGCAGGCTGTTGCTGCCGTAAGGGTGGATGTAGTTGACGTTGGCATGCAGCAGCAACGGATGGCTCCGAAGGGCTTGGGGTGTTTCCTTGAATTTGTGCGTATGTGTGTCGAACAATGTTATCTGGCGGTTTCCCGCCAGCCATAGGATTCCGTTGGTGTGCATGAAGAAGTGGGTGGGAAAAATGCCTTGCATTGGAATGGAGTCTTCCAGCGCTAGTGTGGAGGAGTTGTAGCGGCGCAGAGACAGTGGGGTCACTGCCCACAGTTTGTTGCTCTGGTCTATGAAGCAGCGGTTGTTGAAGGTATAGTTTGGGTCAAATATCTTGATGGGTACGTCAAATTTGTGTGTTTGTGGATTATATACGGCAAGGTTGTGCATCATGTTCAGAAAAATCTTTCCGTCTTTGTTCTCGAGTATTTGGATGCCGTTTTTATTGGGGAAGTCCAGTGGGATATTTTGGAAATTATCTTTGTCTGTGTATAGGCTGGTTCCATTTACGGTGACTACCCACAACCGGCCTTGTGAATCACGGAAGAGGTCGTTGATTTGATTATCAGGTATATCCAGCGAGTCATCCGTACAGTAATACTGATGATATTCGTGTACATTATATTTGTTTACCCCTCGTGAAGTTCCTATCCAAATGTGTCCTTGTGCATCTTCGGCAAAGGCGGTGACCTTCTGATTGGAGAGGTCATTGGTGATGACGGGGCTTTCGATGCTGCCTTCCGGTGCGGGCTTTGTGTCCGACGGGTTGCATGCGGTGATTAAACACAATAGAAGTAAGTATTTAATGTATTTCATAATATATAGTGTAGACTAAAAGCATTGGCATGTCATCCATTTGTTTTGTTCAACGAATCTCTGCATTACGATGCGAAAATACTCATAAAAATTGAGAGAGAGACTGCCGGAGAGCATGTTTTGAACAAATCTGCAAACATTTGAACATTGGAGAAAGCTGTTTTGAACATCGGGGAAAGCCGTTTGGATAACGTAGAAAATCCTTCTGGGGAGAATGTGCTAATATTGCAATCATAAAAACATAAAACTAATACATAATATGAAAAAGCAATTCTTGTCAGTGTTAGCATTCTCCGCCATCCTACTTTCCTCGTGCGGAGGGACAGCTAAAATAGAGAAAGCATCTGCTTGTGGGCAGGAGGGGGAGATTACGGCTTCTTCGGCAACCGCCATTGCCGAGACTGAATCAGGAAAAGTAGCCGGATATGTGGAAAATGGTATCTATATATATAAAGGTATCCCATATGCCAAAGCCGAACGTTTTATGCCGCCCGTGGCCGCTGATAAATGGGAAGGCGTCCGCAGCAGCCGTGCCTACGGCCCTACTTGTCCGCAAGGCAAGCGCATGGGATGGTACAGCGACGAGCAGGCGTTTGCCTTCAACTGGGATGACGGTTATCCTGACGAGAATTGTCTGCGGGTGAATATCTGGACACCGGGACTGAAAGACGGGAAGAAACGCCCCGTCATGGTGTGGCTGCATGGTGGAGGTTATTCCGCCGGCAGTGGTCAGGAGCTTCCCTCGTATGACGGAACAAATCTGGCAAAGAAAGGGGATGCAGTGGTTGTGACGCTGAATCATCGTCTCAACGTCCTGGGTTTTCTCGACCTTTCCGCCTATGGCGATAAATATGCAAAATCGGGCAATGCCGGACTGCTTGATCTGGTGGCGGCACTGCAATGGGTGAATAAGAATATAGAATCCTTCGGTGGAGATGCTCGGAATGTTACCATTTTCGGTCAATCCGGTGGAGGAGGCAAGGTCTCTACGCTACTTGCCACGCCATCGGCGAGAGGCTTGTTCCATAAAGCCATTGTACAAAGCGGATCTATGCTTCGCACGATGGAGCAAAAGTATTCTCGTCGCATTGGCAGTGCCGTGATGGAAGAACTTGGTCTGAAGGCTTCGCAGATAGACGAACTCTGCAAGATGCCGTATGACAAGGTGCTTGCCGCCGGTGACAAGGCGATAGCCAAAGTGCGTGCAGAGGCAGAGAAGGAGGGGGTGTCTTCCTTCATTTTTGGCTGGGCGCCTACGGTGGACGGCGATGTACTGCCCGTACAGCCTTTCGACCCTCAAGCTCCAGCACAAAGCAAGGGCATTCCGGTGATGATTGGCACTACTCTGCACGAATTTACCATGAGTACTTATGTCCCCGCTTTTCGTACCATTACCAAAGAAAAAGCGGTGGAATTCCTGCAAAAGAAATACGGCGAACGTACGGACGAGTTCCTTACCGCTTTCGAGAAAGCCTACCCCGGCTATCAGCCTAAAGATTTGGTGGATGTGGACTTCGTGTTCCGTCCCGGTGCTGTGGAGCAGGCTAAACTGAAAGCTGCGCAGCAGGGTGCTCCGGTCTATATGTACATGTTCGCGTGGGAATCGCCCGTACTTGACGGCATGTTTCGCAGCACGCACTGCATGGACATTCCCTTTGCCTTCAACAATGTAGTGCGCCACGCTTCCATGACCGGGGGTGGCGCTGAAGCACAAGCTTTGGGCGAAAAGATGAGCAGCGCGTGGTTGAACTTTGCCCGTACGGGCAATCCCAATGCCGAAGGGTTACCCGAGTGGGAACCTTATACCGCAGAAAAGGGAGCAACGATGATTTTCAATAACGATTGCCAAGTGAAGTATAACCATGACAAGGAACTGCTGGAGGTAGTGATGGCATTTCCTACACGTGGGTTCTGACACTTTCTTAAGAAACCTTTTATTATTAACATAAATCTAATTTAATCAAATGAAACAAAATCTGAAGCAAACAGCTCGGAAGAGACTTGCAGCTATGGCACTCTTCCTATTGATCTGTCTTCCTTTCAGTCTGGCACAAGCCCAGACTATAAAGGTGAACGGTAGGGTTACTGACGACCTGAATGAACCGATGATTGGCGTGAGTATCTTTGAGAAAGGCACTACCAACGGTGTCATTACGGATATGGACGGCAACTACTCTTTGTCTGTGAAAGAAGGAGCGACGATTGTCTATTCCTACATCGGCTACCTGACACAAGAAAAGAAAGCAGTGGCAGGAGTAATGAATGTGATATTGAAAGAAGACACTAAAACGCTGGATGAAGTGGTGGTGGTAGGTTACGGCGTGCAGAAGAAAAGTTCACTGACCGGTGCCGTATCTTCGGTAAAATCAGAAGATATGGAAGCACGTACCATTACCCGTGCTGAGCAGGCATTGCAGGGTAAGACTGCCGGTGTGCAGGTGCTCAGTGCATCGGCCAAACCGGGTGCTTCTCCGCAGGTACGTATCCGTGGAATAAGCTCTAACGGTTCTTGTGACCCGTTGTATGTAGTGGATGGACGTATTGCCAGCGATATTGGTGGTATCGACCCTAATGACATTGAGTCTATGGAAGTTTTGAAGGATGGTGCTTCTGCAGCTATCTATGGCGCTGCTGCCGGTAACGGTGTAGTATTGATTACTACGAAGAAAGGAAAAGGAAACGGTAAAATCACATACGATTTTCAATATACTTCACAGAGTTTGGGTAAAGTACCCGAAGTAATGAATGCTGCGCAGTACAAGGAATTCTTCTTGGAAAACAAGAAGCTTACCCAGAGTGCTTTTGATACCTATTGGGATGGAAAAACCGATACGGATTGGGTCGATGAGGCTTTTGAAAACAGTTCGATGGTACGTCATAATGTGACTTTCCAAGGTGGTAGCGACAGAGGTTCTTTCTATCTGTCATTGTCCCACCTTGATAACGACGGTATGATTGTCGGCAATGCCGATACTTATGAACGACTCACGGGAATGGTAAATGCCAGCTGGAAAATCAAACCTTGGCTGGAGGTAGGTACCAATAATCAGATTGAGCACTACAAAACTCAGTCCGTAGCCGAGGGCAATGAGTATGGTAGCATGATGCTTTCTGTATTACAATTAGACCCTCTGACCAAGCCTCTTTATCCTATTGATGACTTGCCGTTGAATATGGCTACCATCTATAAGGATCATAAGAATATGTTGGGCGATGGAAACGGCAACCTTTATGGTGTATCAGCTTTCACTGGCAATGCCGAAGCTATCAATCCTTTTGCCATGCGTGACAACTCTTATACCAAGAACAGAGGCTTTAATATCAATGGTTCTACTTATTTGAATTTTATGCCTATCAAGGGGCTTACCGTTACTTCTCGTCTTTCTTATCGTTTGGCTTCAACTTCCTCTTATGGCGTGGGGCAATCTTATTACTATACTGACAAGGCTAAACGTGATTGGGTGGAGGTTTCGGCTTCGGATTATAGCCCAACCTATTATCAGTGGGAGAACTTTTTGAACTACACCCGTTCTTTTGGCAAACACAACGCAACATTGATGTTGGGAACTTCTTATAGTCAGAGCCGTTCTTATGGCGTTAGCGGAAGTAAGAAGGGATATAATGAAGATACTACAGATATGTGGGGAAATGTGATTAACAGAGTTTCGCATTTGGGTTTCTTGCAGAATGATCCTAATTTCTTCTACTTTGCCTATGCTACATCTGATGCTGTAAAGGATGTAAGTGGTGGTGAGCCTACCTATACTCGTAAATTATCTTACTTCGGACGTTTGAATTATGACTATGCCGGAAAGTACATGGCTCAGTTCTCACTGCGTGCCGATGCTGCTGACCTCTCTGTGTTGCCAAAGAACAAACGTTGGGGCTATTTCCCGGCAGTTTCTTTGGGTTGGGTTCTTTCGGAGGAAAATTTTATGAAAGGAACTGAAGACTGGCTGTCACAATTAAAGCTCCGTGCCAGTTGGGGACAGAATGGTTCTACTGCATCATTGGGCGGTTATAAATGGAATGTATCAATTGGTGCTACCGGGCATTTGGCTGTAGGTGATAATAATAATTTCTCTTACATCAATGGTTATGCTCCCTCTGCTACCGGTAATGACGGACTTAAATGGGAAACTTCTGAACAAACCAATATAGGTATTGATGCCCGTTTCTTGAATAGCCGTTTGACTGTTACAGCCGATTATTTCCATAAAAAGACAAAAGACCTGATTGTTTCGGGCATTAAGGCTTCAACTGTAGTAGGTAACAGTTTCTCGCCAGTTAATGCCGGTAATATTACGAACAAGGGGTTTGAATTGGAACTGGGATGGCAAGATCGTATTGGTGACTTTGCTTATGGTGTCCGTGCCAACGTTGCTACATTGAAGAATAAAGTGACCAAGATGCATGAGTCTTTATCAAGTATTGATGGGGCTACTTATGTGACTTATGGAGCCATTACTCGTTTTGAGGTAGGTAAGCCCGCGTGGTATTTTTATGGTTATGATTTCATGGGTGTGGATTCAAAAACCGGTGAGCCAATCTTTAGAGATATTGATGGTGTAGAAGGTATTACGGATAATGATAAGACAGAAATTGGTAAGGGAATTGCCGACTATACTTATGGTATTACCTTGAATGCAGCTTGGAAGGGATTTGATTTTATCTTGTTTGGTACGGGTTCTCAAGGTAACGATGTGTTCTGTGGCTTGAACCGTGTGGATTACAATTTGAATCAGCTGACTTATTTTACAAAAAACCGCTGGACAGAAAGCAATCGCAATGGGAAGACTCCTGCATCAGGCGCTACAGATTATACCAAGTATCTGACTTCTTCCGGTTGTGTATTTGACGGTTCTTATTTTAAAATTAAACAGATTCAGTTAGGTTATTCTTTCCCGAAGCAACTGATTAAGAAGGTAGCAATTGAAAATCTACGTATATATGGCTCACTTGAGGACTTCTTTACTTTTACAGACTATCCTGGTTTTGACCCTGAAGTTACCGGTGTCGGAAATTCATTAGGTGTGGATAAAGGTAGTTATCCTAATTCAAAGAAGGTTGTTCTTGGTTTGAGTGTGACATTCTGATTTTTATGAACTTATTAAAATGAAAAACATATGAAATTAAGATATTCTTTAATGCTCGGAGCGCTCCTTATATTGGCTGGCACTTCGTGTGAAGACAAATTGGATATACCTCAAAAAGGTGTATTGGACTTTTCCACTTATTATAAAACTGACGAACAAGCTCAAGCAGCGGCTGATGCGCTTTATATACAACTCAAGGGTACATACTATAACTATACGATGATGAAGAATGCCCTTTCGGACGATGTTTGGGCAGGTGGTGGTGGTCGTAATGACAATGCAGAGCTGGAAGGCTGTAATGAATATTCATTTGGCTCAGACCAAAGTTTTATCGGAGGCGTATGGGAAAGCTACTATCAGCTTATTTATAAGGCGAATGTGATTCTGGGACGTGTTGAGCCTGATACTGATTTGAAGAAGAAGGCTTGTGCTGAAGCCAAGTTCTTCCGTGCTTTTGCTTATTTTGATTTAGTTTCTATGTGGGGTGATGTACCATTGGTAGACCATGAACTTGATAAATCCGAATATCAGTTGGCTCGTTCGCCTAAGGCTGATATTTGGGCGTTGATAGAGCGGGACCTGACTGAAGCTATCAATTCAGGACTCTTGGAGGAAAAGAAGAGTGTAGATGATAAAACGACATGGCGTGTTACCAAGCAGTTGGCACAAGCTATATTGGGTAAAGCTTATTTATGGCAAGAAAAATTCCATGAAGCTGCTGTTGTCTTGAATGAAGTTAGAGCTAGTGGTAAGTATAAACTTTATGATGGAAATTATGAGGATATCTTGACCTACAAGGCTGAGTATAATTGTGAAAGTATGCTCGAAAGTAACCGTATTTTTGATGCAAGTAATTCCATGGATGAGTTCAGTTTCTTTGAGGTGATGAATCATTGGCGCACTGATAAGTTGGATATGTCTGGCTCTAACAATCAGTTTAATGGTACCGGATGGGGATTTATGGTTCCTCAGAAAAAGTTGTATGATGCATTTGTTCTGGAAGAGGGTGTAGATGGTTATCGGTTGAATCAGACAATGAAAACCTATGACCAAATTTCTCAATTGGGTGTCAAGGTTGCCAAAGGGCAGAGTTTGATTAATGAAGGTTATTTCATGTGGAAGCGTCGCTTCTCGAATGTAGAATCTCCTGCTGGGTTCTGGTGTTCATATAATAACTATCGTTGGATGCGTTATGCTGAAGTCTTGTTACTGGCGGCTGAAGCAAACCTGAAGGATGGCAATCAATCCGAAGCTGATGCTTGCTTGAATGAGGTGCGTCAGCGTGCAAGATTGGATGCAAAGACGGCTACCTTGGATGCCATTAAATTGGAAAAGAGACTGGAACTCTGTTCTGAATATACCCGTTATCAGGATATTATCCGTTGGAAAGATGCGGAGGCTTTGCTTAAGGATCAGGGTGAAAGAACACCTATCTTGTCAAATAAGGCAGGAAAAGATGAGCCGGATAATGTAGCGGTAGAATACATTCAGTATAACAAGGATAAAACGCGTTATGGTTTCAAGGAAAGACATTATTTGTTGCCTATTCCGGCAAAGGAGATCCGTTTGAATCCGAATATGGAACAAAATGCAGGTTGGTAAAGCGTATAAAGAATCAAAATCTAACTTTGTCATCTGATGCAGATAGACAAAATTAGATTTTTCTAACTGATTAATTGTTTGTAGAAGAAGTCCCCCGTGGGAATCAGCTAATTGTACGGGGGCTTCTTTTGTAGCTTTTTAAATATAATATATATGAGAAGATTGTCAATTACTTTATTTTCACTCTGTCTGGCATCTGCTTTGACTGCACAGGTGACCGGTTCGAATCAGTCAGTCAGACTGCGTGCCGACAATATCGACGAAGTGGTCAGTGCCATGACCCTCGAAGAGAAGGTACACCTCGTCATCGGTTGTGGAATGTCGATGGGAAGTGATACCAAGTTTCCAGGAACAGCGGGACGTACTTACGACATTCCCCGACTGGGTATCCCTTCCGCCTATCTTGCCGACGGACCGCACCGGTTGGCGATGGCTGCCAAGCGGGAATTCGACAGCCGTACTTATCATGCTACGGAATTCCCTTCCAGCACCACGGTGGCAGCTACTTTCAATCCGGATGCAGCCCATAAGGTGGGACGTACTTTGGGTATGGAAGTGAAGGATTATGGTTTGGATGTGTTGCTGGCACCGGGTGTCAACCTGATGCGAAATGTGCTTTGTGGACGTAACCATGAATATTATTCGGAAGATCCGGTGTTGGCTGGTAAAATGGCTGCTGCCTATATCAACGGAGTCCAGAGCCGGGGGACAGGTACCTGCCTGAAACACTTTGCCGTGAACAACCAGGAGACCAACCGCAATAACAACGATTCTCATCTGACACAGCGCCCCTTGCGCGAGCTGTATTTGAAGTGCTTCGAGATTGCTGTCAAAGAGTCTCAGCCCTGGAGCGTGATGACCGCCTACAATAAGGTGAACGGCAAATATACCTGCGAGGACCGCGAACTGACAGAGGACATCCTCCGCGACGAATGGGGATTCAAGGGACTGGTGATGTCCGACTGGAATGCCGGAAAAGATGCCGTGACCTCCATCGTAGCAGGAAACGACATGCTGCAACCGGGGCAAGACCGCCAGTATAAAGCTATTTTGGAAGCCGTAGAGAACGGTACACTGGATTTGGCACTCCTCGACCGCAGCGTGAAGCGTGTGCTGGAGTTTGTGGTCAAGAGCCATACCTTTGCCGGCTACGAGTATCCCAATAAAACCGATTTGGAGGCTCATGCGCAAGTAGACCGTGAGATAGGTGCGGAAGGTATCGTGCTGCTGGATAACAAGCAGGCGCTACCCATGGCTGCCGGCATCAAAAAAGTGGCCCTTTATGGAACTACTTCCTATGACATGGTTCCTGCCGGCATGGGCTTTGGCAGTACGGGCATCGGCTATTACACGGTTTCTATGGTAGAAGGTTTGCGTAATGCGGGCTACATCGTGGACAAAGAATTGCTGAACCGCTACAAGAAGCATATGGCCGACGAGCAGAAACGGCTTTTTCCTCACGGAAAACCGCCTTTCGCCTTTACTCCGCTGCCCCGTGCCGAGGAGTTCCTGCCCACTGCCGAGGAACTGGCTGCACAAGTGAAAGCCAACGACATTGCCGTGCTTACGCTGGGGCGTGTCAGTGGCGAGGGCTGTGACCGCCGTGTGGAAGATTTCCTCCTGAAGGAGAACGAATTGGCTCTGATTAAGCAAGTGTCTGCCGTTTATCGTGCTGCAGGCAAGAAACTGGTGGTGGTTCTCAACATCTGCAGCCCGGTGGAGACTGCTTCTTGGAAGGGACTGGCAGATGCAGTGGTTTGTGCCTTCCAGCCGGGACAAGAGGTGGGTAATTGTATCACGGACATCCTGACCGGAAAGGTGAATCCTTCGGGCAAGTTACCCATGACGTTTGCCGTGAAATATGGCGATGCGCCGTCGGATGCTAACTTCCCTTTTGATTACGAGTTCAAGACGCCGTCGTTTGCTATGGGTACCGGCATGAACTTCAAGTCCGAAGAGAAAGAGGAGAAACCGAAGGAACCGGAGAAAAATGTGGATTTCACCAACTATGAAGAGGGAATCTATGTGGGTTATCGCTATTTCGACACTTTCGGTAAAGAGGTTTCCTATCCGTTCGGTCATGGTTTGAGCTATACTGCTTTTGACTATGCGGTAGAGAACGCCAAAATGGATGCCGACCGCTGTGAGTTGAAAGTGAGCGTGAAGAACATCGGCAAGGTGGCAGGGCGTGAAGCTGTACAACTCTATGTGAAAGCTCCGAATGGGGGACTTGACAAGCCTGCCAAGGAGTTGAAGGCCTTCGGCAAAACTGCCTTGCTCCAGCCGGGCGAGAGCCAGACACTGATTCTGACTTGGAACGTGATGGACATGGCTTCCTTTAATGAGAAAAACAGCTCTTGGGAGTTGGCTAAGGGTGAATATCAGTGGATGGTTGCCGCATCTTCGGCCGATGTGCGTTGTACAGCGGTACAGAGGGTGACAAAGGCACGCAAGCAGAAAGTGCATGATGCCATGCGGGCGCAAGTGCCTGTGGCTGTGTATCCGATGGTGAAGAGATGAGGGGGATATGCGTGAAAAAACTGATATATATCAATTAGTTTTAGAATGGAAAACGCTTATTTTGTAGTACATTTTTAAATCGATACCATGAAAAGATTGATACTCTCTCTTTTAGCCGTCTGCTTGCTGTGGATGGCAAATGCACAAAATCCTGCATGGGGACCGCAAAGCAAGGTAGTGACCGACAGCATCTACAGCCAGGTATTGAAAGCACACCGTGCCTACACCATCTATCTGCCGCAAAGCTATAGCAATGAAACGGATAGGAAATATCCTATCCTCTATTTGCTGCACGGCATGTCGGGGGTGAATACCAGTTGGTTTACAGACCAACGTGTGAAGGACGTGATGGACCAGTTGGTGGCATCGGGCGAGGCTTGCGAGATGATTATCGTCAGCCCCAATGCAGGAGGCAATCCGGCTACTTGCTGGAACGGCTACTTCAACATGCCGGGCTGGGCTTACGAAGATTTCTTCTATAAGGAGTTCCTTCCTTATATAGAGAAGACTTGCCGGGTGAAAGGTGATAAGCGGCATCGTGCCATTGCCGGACTTTCTATGGGCGGAGGTGGAACGGCAAGCTATGCACAGCGCTATCCGGATATGTATTGTGCTGCTTATGCTATGAGTGCTTTGATGAACATCCCCGTTAGTGGTGAGGAGGTGGGAAGAGATCCCGACCCCACAAACAAGATGGCTGTACTGACGCGTTCTGTGCAGGAGCATAGTTGCATCAGGTATGTGGCTGAGGCAGATGTTGCGCGTAAGGCACAGCTTCGTACTGTACAGTGGTTTGTGGATTGCGGAGACGATGACTTTCTGCTGGACCGTAATATAGAGTTTTTCCAGGCGATGCGTAATGCCGGTATCCCTTGCCAGTTCCGTGTGCGGGATGGCGGACATACCAGCGAATATTGGCATTCGGCACTTTATATGTGCCTGCCTTTTGTAAGTCGCAGCTTTGCTAAATAACAAGAAGCTAATTCATTTAATATAAGAAATTATGAAAAGATTATTAAGTTTGGCAGCGATGCTGCTGGTCTGCTGTGTCACCCTTTTTGCACAGCAAGCTCTTTGGGGAGGTGCGGCAGTTGTCTCTCCTGATATTCATGACGACAACACGGTTACTTTTCGCTTGAAAGCTCCTAAGGCTGTAAGGGTGCAGATTACCGGTGATTTTCTGCCTCCACAAACTATTAAGACTCCTCGTGGCGATTATGATGCACCGGGCATTGCCGATTTGACAGAGGGGAAGGATGGCGTTTGGGAATTTACTACTCCCGAACCATTGAAGCCGGAACTTTATGGATACTCCTTTATTGTGGATGGATTGAGAATGATGGACCCGAGCAATGTTTACATGATTCGGGATGTGGCTACCGTGACCAATGTATTTATCATCGGTGGTGACCGTGCCGATTTGTATAAAGTGAATAAGGTACCCCATGGAACGGTAAGTCGCATGTGGTACAATAGTCCTTCGCTGGGAATGGACCGCCGTCTGACGATTTACACTCCGGCTGGTTATGAAACCAGCGGCAAGCGTTATCCGGTATTTTATCTGCTTCATGGTGCAGGTGGTGATGAGGAAGCTTGGATTGCTCTTGGCCGTACTTCGCAGATATTGGATAATCTCATTGCACAAGGCAAGGCTAAACCTATGATTGTGGTGATGACTAACGGCAATGCTTGGCAAGATGCTGCTGCAGGTGAATCTCCCAAGGGTTTTGTTGCCCCCTCCATGCGTCCCGACGAAAGAGCGAAGGTGGCGGAAGGTGCTTTTGAACTCTCGTTTCCCGAAATTGTGAAGTTCGTGGAGAAGAATTTCCGCACTCTTGCCAATAAGAAGAACCGTGCTATTGCCGGGCTTTCTATGGGTAGTTTCCACTCTTGCAATATTTCCAAGTATTACCCGGACATGTTCGACTATGTAGGTCTTTTCTCCGGTGCAAGTACCGGAAACGATAAATCGACGTGTCCGGTCTATACCGACTTCGAAGGTAAGCTGAAGACTCAGTTTGCCAAGAAACCGGCTCTTTACTTCATCGCATGCGGCAAGACGGACTTTGTTTATAAAGGTGTGGCCGACTTTCGCAAGTTGCTTGACGACAATGGTTATAAGTACGAGTATCTTGAAACGGGCGAGGGACATATCTGGAGGAACTGGCGAATCTATCTGACGGAGTTCGCGCCGAAGTTGTTCAAATAAGAGGATTTGGTATAACTAATTTAATAACAAAATAACATACGTATCATGAAAAGAATTTCTATTTTGTCAGCTCTGTTGCTGATGTGTGCGATGACTTTCGCGCAACAAGCTCTCTGGGGAGGCGCTCCCGTGGTCTCACCTGAGATACACGACAACAATACAGTAACTTTCCGCTTGAAGGCGCCGAAAGCCGTAAAGGTGCAAGTAACTGGCGACTTCCTGCCTACGCAGAAAATCAAGACTCCTTTTGGTGAGTTTGATGGTCCGGGTGTGGCAGATTTGAAAGAGAACAAGGACGGTGTGTGGGAATTCACTACTCCCGAACCGCTGAAACCAGAACTCTACAGCTACACTTTCCTGGTAGACGGACTGAAGATTAACGACCCTGCCAACGTCTATATGATTCGAGACGTGGCAAGCGTGACGAATGTATTCATCATCGGTGGTGACGAGCGCATCGACCTTTACAAAGTGAATAAAGTTCCTCATGGAACGGTATCTAAGGTATGGTACAACAGCCCTACGCTGGGTTTGGACCGCCGTCTGACTGTCTATACGCCTGCCGGATATGAGACAAGCGGCAAGCGCTATCCTGTCTTCTACCTGCTGCACGGCATGGGTGGCGACGAGAACGCATGGAGCGAACTGGGACGTACGGCACAGATTCTGGATAACCTCATCGCCCAAGGCAAGGCCAAGCCGATGATTGTAGTAATGACCAACGGCAATGCCGCATTGGAGGCTGCTCCGGGTGAATCGTCATTGGGTTTTGCCGCTCCCAGCATGAATCTGCCCAAGACGATGGAAGGCTCTTTCGAGACTGCTTTCCCCGACGTGGTGAAGTTCATTGATAAGACTTACCGTACGCAGGCCAACAAGAAGGGGCGTGCCATTGCCGGATTGTCTATGGGCGGTTACCACTCCATGCACATCTCCAAGCAATATCCGGATATGTTCGACTATGTAGGGCTGTTCTCGGCAGCCATCATGCCCAACAAAGATGTGAAGTCTCCGATTTATGACAACCTTGAAGCCAAACTGAAAACCCAGTTTGCCAAGAAACCGGCACTCTATTACATTGCTATCGGTAATAAAGACTTCTTGTTCCAAGCCAACAGCGACTACCGCAAGATGTTGGACGAGAAGGGTTACAAATATGAATATTATGAAACCGGAGAAGGTCATATCTGGAAGAACTGGCGTATTTACCTGACAGAATTCGCACCGAAGATATTTAAATAAGATTATGAAGAAGAATATCATATCCATGGCAGCAGCAATGGCTGTTTTGTCAGCTTGCGGACCGGGTGTGCCGCAGCTTGGAAAGTCCTCTCTGGATGAGGTGATTGGCGCCATGACCTTGGAAGAAAAGGCGCATCTGGTAGTGGGTACCGGTATGGCAGGCTTCTCGGGTGACAGTGCCGTAATCGGTGCAACGAGAAATCTGGTGCCGGGTGCGGCAGGAACCACATACCCGATTGAACGCCTCGGTATTCCCGCTGTGGTGCTGGCTGATGGTCCCGCCGGACTGCGTATCGACCCCAAGCGTGGGGGGGATTCGGCTACGTACTATTGTACTCATTTCCCTATCGGAACTTTGCTCGCCTCTACCTGGGACCAGGAACTGGTGGAAAGTGTAGGTCAGTCCATCGGTAACGAAGTGCTGGAATACGGTGCGGACGTGCTGTTGGCTCCGGCGCTGAACATTCACCGTAACCCGCTTTGCGGACGTAACTTCGAGTATTATTCCGAAGACCCGTTGGTGTCGGGTAAGATTGCCGCCGCCTACGTACGTGGTGTGCAGAGCAACGGTGTGGGTACCAGTATCAAGCACTTTGCTGTGAACAACCAGGAAACCAACCGTATGGCTACGGATGCGCATGTATCTCCACGCGCCTTGCGCGAAATCTACTTGAAAGGGTTCGAGATTGCCGTGAAGGAATCCGCTCCTTGGACCGTGATGTCCTCATACAACTACCTGAACGGTGTCTACACTTCGGAAAACAAGGAGTTGCAGACAACCATGTTGCGCGACGAATGGGGCTTCAAGGGCATGGTGATGACCGACTGGTTTGGCGGCAAGGATGCCGTGGCACAGATGGTGGCAGGCAACGACATGTTGCAGCCCGGTCTGCCCAAGCAGTACGAAGCCATCGTGAAGGGTGTGCAGGACGGAGCGTTAGATGAAGCCATCCTCAATCAGAATGTGAAGCGTATTCTGGAGATGATTCTCCAGACTCCCCACTTCAAGGGATATAAATACTCCAACAAGCCTGATTTGAAGGCGCATGCTGCCGTAACCCGCCAGTCGGCAACGGAAGGCATGGTATTGCTGAAGAACGATAACGGTGCTCTGCCGCTGGCTGCCGACGTGAAGAACGTGGCACTCTTCGGTTGCACTTCCTACGATTTCATTGCAGGCGGTACAGGTTCGGGCAACGTGAACCGCGCTTATACCGTTTCGCTATTGGACGGCTTGAAGAATGCCGGCTATGTGGTGGATGAAGCGCTGAAGAATAGCTATGAAGCTTACTTGAAAACCGAGAAAGAACGTCTGTCCAAAGATAAGAAAGAGTGGTTCATGCCCGATACCCGTCCGGCTGAGATGGCTGTTTCCGCACAAGTCATCCGCGAGCAGGCTGCCAAGGCCGATGTGGCACTGGTGACGCTGGGACGTACCTCCGGTGAGTTCCTTGACCGTATGGTAGCCGACTTCAACCTCACCAAAGAGGAACAGAACATGTTGAAAGCAGTGTCCGATGCTTTCCACGCTGCCGGAAAGAAGGTAGTGGTGGTACTTAATATCGGTGGTGTGATTGAAACTGCTTCTTGGAAGTCTGTTCCCGATGCCATCCTTTGTGCATGGCAGGCAGGCCAGGAGGGAGGAAACAGTGTGGCTGACGTGCTGAGTGGCAAGGCTTCTCCTTCGGGCAAGCTGACAATGACTTTCCCGGTGAAGTTTGAAGATGCCGCTTCTTCCGACAACTTCCCGATAGACATGCGTGTAAGCACCGACCTTATGAACAAAGGTGGGAAGAAGAACGACGTGAAGAACGTGGACTATACCAATTACGAAGAGGATATCTACGTGGGTTACCGTTACTTCGACACCTTCGGCAAGCAGGTTTCCTATCCTTTCGGTTACGGTCTTTCCTATACCACTTTTGCTTATGACAAGGCTGCTGTCAAGGCAGACAACGGCGTCTATACCGTATCTGTAGAGGTGAAGAACACCGGTAAGGTAGCAGGTAAGGAAGTGGTTCAGCTTTATGTATCCGCTCCTGATGCTGCTGCCAACAAACCCGAAAAGGAACTGAAGGCCTTTGCCAAGACTAAGGAACTGAAACCGGGCGAAGCGGTTGTGGTGACGCTGAAAGTGAATGCTGCCGACATGGCTTCCTACGATGAGGCTGCATCGGCATGGGTGGTAACTCCCGGAAACTACAAGTTCCTCGTCGGGGCTTCCTCACGCGACATCAAGGCTACGCTGGAGGCTGAAGTAGCTGCCGCAACGCAGAAGACGAACAACATCTTGAAACTTCAGGAACCGATGAGCCTCTTGAAGAGATGAGAGTAGGATTGTCTGAAAAGATAACAAATCATACCCTAAAAAACATCCTGTTGTACCCTTTGCTATGGCAGGATGTTCTTATCTTTGTGCCTCGTATAAACAGATAGTGCAACTATTATAAACCAATATCACAACCATGAGTAAAAAGTTAATCTTATCTTTAGCCCTATCAGGGTTAGTACTTACTGCTACGGCGCAGACCACTATTGCGCCTGCCATTCCAAGAGACGAGAAAATAGAACAGCAGATTGAGACTTTGCTGAAGAAGATGACGCTTGACGAGAAAGTCGGTCAGATGTGCGAACTCACTATCGACCTCCTGCAGAAACGCGCCAATCCCTTTGCCGGCCTCGACCCGAAGAACATCACGGTGAAGGACCTGCAAAAAATCATCAAGAGATACAAGCTTGAAAAGGAATTCAAGCTGGGCAAGGAGATGCCTTCGCAGGATGTGATGATGAAGCTCTATATGCGTATCCAAGGCATTGAGAATGCCAAGGGCTTCCAGTTGGACGAGGCGATGCTCGACTCTGTCATCGGAAAATACAAAGTAGGCTCCATCTTGAACGTGCCCAACGGTGTGGCACAGAGCGTGGAGAAGTGGCAGGAAATCATCAAACGCATTCAGGAGAAATCCATGGAGGTGATGGGTATTCCTTGTGTGTACGGTGTAGACCAGATACACGGAACTACCTATACGCTGGGTGGTACTTTCTTCCCGCAAGGCGTCAATATGGGAGCTACCTTCAACCGTGAACTGACACGTGAAGGTGCACGCATCTCCGCTTATGAAACAAAGGCGGGAAGCATTCCCTGGACGTATGCCCCGGTGACCGACCTCGGACGTGACCCGCGCTGGCCGCGTATGTGGGAAAACTATGGTGAAGACGCCTACGTCAATGCCGAAATGGGACGTGAAGCAGTTATCGGTTTCCAGGGCGAGAACCCCAACCTGATTGGCGAGAACAACGTTGCCGCTTGTATGAAGCACTATATGGGTTATGGTGTTCCCGTTTCCGGTAAGGACCGTACGCCGTCTTCCATCACCGAGCAGGATATGCGTGAGAAGCATTTCGCTCCTTATCTGGAAATGGTGAAAGCAGGTGCCCTCTCCGTGATGGTGAACTCCGCCATGAACAACGGTCTGCCTTTCCATGCCAACTATGAGCTGCTGACCAAGTGGCTGAAAGAAGACCTCAACTGGGACGGTATGATTGTGACTGACTGGGCGGACATCAACAACCTTTATAGCCGCGACCACATTGCCAAGGACAAGAAGGAAGCCATCAAGCTCGCCATCAATGCCGGTATCGACATGTCTATGGACCCGTACGACTGGAAGTTCTGTACACTCTTGAAGGAGCTGGTGGAAGAAGGTGAAGTTCCCATGAGCCGTATAGACGATGCTGTACGTCGTGTGCTGCGTTTGAAGTACCGTCTCAACCTATTTGAAAAGCCCTATTATGATTTGAAAGACTTCCCCTTGTTCGGTGGTGCAGAACATGCCGCCGCCGCCCTCCAGGCTGCCGAGGAATCTTTGGTACTCCTGAAGAATACAGACGGTATATTGCCGCTGGCAAAAGGCAAGAAGTTGCTGGTTACCGGTCCGAATGCCAACTCCATGCGTTGCCTCAACGGCGGCTGGTCCTACTCTTGGCAGGGTGACAAGGCCGATGAGCATGCAGGCCAATACAATACGATTCTTGAAGCCTTCACCAATAAATTCGGTGCGGACAATATCATTTACGAAGCCGGTGTCACTTATAAGCAAGGTGGCAACTGGTGGGAAGAAAACACTCCGGAGATAGAGAAAGCTGTAGCTGCCGCTGCCGGTGCCGACTACATCGTTGCCTGCATCGGTGAGAACTCTTACTGCGAGACTCCGGGTAACCTGACGAACCTCTTCCTCTCCCAGAACCAGCTCGATTTGGTGAAGGCTCTTGCCAAGACCGGGAAGCCCATCATTCTGGTGTTGAACGAAGGCCGTCCCCGTCTGATTGCCGACATCGAGCCACTGGCTAAAGCGGTTGTCAATACTATGCTTCCGGGCAACTACGGCGGTGATGCGTTGGCAAACCTCATTGCCGGTGACGCCAACTTCAGCGGAAAGATGCCTTTCACTTATCCGAAAGAAATCAACTCTCTGATTACGTACGACTACAAACCGTGCGAACACATCGGCAAGCAGATGGAAGGTGCTTATAACTACGATGCGCAAGTGTCCGTACAGTGGGCGTTCGGTTATGGATTGAGCTATACCACTTTTGCATACAGCAACCTCAAGGTGGATAAGTCGGACTTTACCGCTGATGATGTGCTTACTTTCACCGTTGATGTGAAGAATACCGGCAACCGCATTGGTAAGGAAAGCGTGCTGCTCTTCAGCAGCGACCTCGTTGCCTCCCTTACTCCCGATACCCGCCGTCTTCGCGCTTTCGAAAAGGTGGAACTGAAACCGGGCGAGACAAAGACCGTGACACTGAAACTGAAAGGCTCCGACCTTGCTTTTGTAGGCTATGACGGCAAGTGGATTCTGGAGAAAGGTGACTTCCGCATCCAGACGGGTGACCAGACAGTGAACGTGGTTTGTACGGATACCAAGAAGTGGGAGACTCCGAATAAGTGATACGACAAGGTCTTTTAGACCTTTAGAACCATAGTAAAAGGGCCGATAGCATGAAACAAGCTATCGGCCTTTTATTTTTCCGCGTTGTCTTTCAACAGTATCTTCTTTCCGCTTGTACCTCCTTACTTCTTTTCTTGAAACAATAGAGATTGTATGCATGAGATGTACATCTCATGTTGTTTGAGATGCGCATCTCGTTGTGCTTGACATGTGCATCTCATGTAGTATGGAACGTGATAATTCATTTCATAAAGTATAAGCTTCTGTCTCATAAGATTATATGTTTTACCCCTTATCTTGAAGTGTTGAAAGGGCTTGTCTGTAATATAATTCCCGTTTGAACCGTTAAATCAATCTTTTTTTCTCTAATATTTTGTAGTCGAACAGATTATTTATATCTTTGCAACCGAAAATGGATGAAAGGTGGAGGGGCGATTAAGCTCCTCTTTTTTGTTCCTAATGGTTAATCTATGATAGAAAAGAAAACTGTTTGTCAGATTGTTGACGAGTGGCTGGCAGGAAAGGACTACTTCCTTGTGGAGGTGACAATCAGCCCGGATGACAAGATTTTGGTGGAAATAGACCACAAAGAAGGTGTTTGGATTGAGGACTGCGTAGAGCTGAGCCGCTACATCGAGTCCAAGTTGAACCGTGAGGATGAGGATTATGAGTTGGAAGTCGGTTCGGCTGGCATCGGACAGCCCTTCAAGGTACTGCAGCAGTACATTAACCACATCGGCAAGGAAGTGGAAGTGCTGGCAAAGGACGGCCGCAAGCTCAGCGGCGTGTTGAAGGAAGCCGACGAACAGCATTTCGTCGTGACCATTCAGAAGAAAGTGAAAGAGGAAGGTGCCAAGCGTCCCAAGCTGGTGGACGAGGACTTGACCTTTACGTATGAAGAGATAAAATACACTAAATACTTAATCAGTTTTAAATAAGACTATGGCCAAAAAAGTAGAAACTGTCAGCTTGATAGATACATTTTCGGAATTTAAGGAACTGAAGAATATCGACAGAACCACGATGGTAAGCGTACTCGAGGAGTCGTTCCGTAGTGTGATTGCGAAAATGTTCGGTACCGATGAGAATTACGACGTAATTGTAAACCCGGACAAGGGTGACTTCGAAATATGGCGTAACCGTGAGGTAGTGGCAGACGAGGATTTGGAAAACCCGAACCTGCAGATTGCATTGTCCGAAGCACAAAAGATTGATGCTTCTTATGAAGTGGGCGAGGAAGTGACGGATGAAGTTATCTTCGCGAACTTCGGTCGCCGTGCCATCTTGAACTTGCGCCAGACACTGGCCTCCAAGATATTGGAACTGGAGAAAGATAGTATTTACAACAAATACATTGATAAAGTGGGTACCATCATCAATGCGGAAGTCTACCAGATTTGGAAGAAAGAGATGCTGCTGCTCGATGATGAAGGCAACGAACTGTTGCTGCCCAAGACCGAACAGATACCGAGTGACTTCTACCGCAAGGGCGAGACCGCCCGCGCCGTAGTGGCACGTGTGGACAACAAGAATAATAATCCGAAGATTATCCTAAGCCGTACGTCGCCCGTCTTCCTGCAACGTCTGTTCGAAATGGAAGTACCCGAAATCAATGACGGACTGATTACCATCAAGAAGATTGCCCGCATCCCCGGCGAGCGTGCCAAGATTGCCGTTGAGAGCTACGATGACCGTATCGATCCGGTAGGTGCTTGCGTGGGTGTGAAGGGTAGCCGTATTCATGGTATTGTCCGCGAGCTTCGCAACGAGAATATCGACGTTATCAACTATACGTCCAATATCCAGTTGTTTATACAGCGTGCCTTGAGCCCTGCCAAAATTTCTTCCATCCGCTTGAACGAGGAAGAACGCAAGGCTGAAGTGTTCTTGAAACCCGAAGAGGTGTCGCTGGCTATCGGTAAAGGCGGTTTGAATATCAAGCTTGCCAGTATGTTGACTGAGTACACCATCGACGTGTTCCGTGAGTTGGATGAGGCCATAGAGGATGAAGACATCTACTTGGACGAATTCCGTGATGAAATAGACGGTTGGGTTATCGATGCCATCAAGGCTATCGGTATCGATACGGCTAAGGCTGTGTTGAACGCTCCCCGTGAGATGTTGATTGAGAAGACGGACCTCGAAGAAGAGACGGTGGACGAGGTATTGCGCATTTTGAAACAGGAGTTTGAAGAGGAGGAGCAGTAATGTGGTAATGTGGGTAATATGCTAATGTGCCAATGCAGATAGCATATCGGATGAAGTGCACACTCCTTTTTTCTCAGCCAATTAGCACATTAGCATATTGGCACATTAATTCATTAAACTAGTATGACGATAAGGTTAAACAAAGTAACAAGAGATTTAAATGTAGGGATTACGACGGCTGTCGAGTTCCTGCAAAAGAAGGGATTTACCGTTGAGGCAAATCCGAACACAAAAATTACGGATGAACAGTTCGAACTGCTCAAAAAGGAGTTTAGTACAGATAAGGACCTTAAGATAAAGTCGGAGCGTTTCAGCCAGGAACGTCAGAGCAAGGACCGCAACAAGGCGTCCGTGTCTATTGACGGCTATAGGGAAACGCAGGAGAAAGCGAAGCCCGAGGAGATTAAGACGGTTGTTCCGGAAGACGCACGTCCGAAGTTCAAGCCGGTAGGCAAGATTGATTTGGACAAACTGAACCGTAGACCTGCTCCTGCTCAGGAAAAAGAGAAAGAAGCGGAAAAAGCGGTAGAGGAGAAGAAGGTGGAGGAACCGGCAGTTGTAGAAACGCCGAAACCGGAACCTGCTCCTGCTCCCCAACCGGAACCACAGCCGCAACCGGAGGTACAGCCGGCATCTGAGCCCGAGCCGCAGCCCGTTTCGGAACCGCAGCCACAACCCGTTGTCAAGGAAGAGCCTGCTCCGGTTGTAGAGGCTCAACAAGAATCTAAAAAGGAAGAAATGATAGAAGCGCCTGCTCCCGTACCGGTGGCTGAAGAAGCACCGGTTGAAAAAGAGGGGAAAGAAGAAGGAGAAGAAATCTTCAAGATACATCAGCCTGAGTTTGTTTCGAAGATTAATGTTATCGGACAGATAGACTTGGCGGCCCTGAACCAATCCACACGCCCGAAGAAGAAATCGAAAGAGGAGAAACGCAAGGAGCGTGAAGAGAAGGAAAAGATTCGCCAGGATCAGAAGAAGCAGATGAAGGAAGCTATCATCAAGGAAATCCGCCGTGATGACAGCAAGTTGAAGGATACCGCTGCCGGCGATGCCAACGGCAAGAAGAAACGTGTCCGTATCAATAAGGAGAAAGTGGACATCAACAATGCTTCCAACTTCCAGCGTGGTGGCAACGATCGTGGACACGCAGGTGCCCAGCAAGGTCAGGGGGCCCGCCCGCAAGGTGGAAACCAGCCTGGTGGAAACAATGCCAATAATAACCGCAACCGCAATAAGGACCGCTTCAAGAAGCCGGTCATCAAGCAGGAGGTTAGCGAGGAAGATGTAGCAAAGCAGGTAAAGGAAACTTTGGCACGCCTCACTTCCAAAGGAAAGAACAAAGGTGCCAAGTATCGTAAGGAGAAACGTGACATGGCTTCCAGCCGTATGCAGGAATTGGAAGACATGGAAATGGCAGAAAGCAAGGTACTGAAGATTACGGAATTCGTGACGGCCAACGAGTTGGCAAGCATGATGGATATTTCTGTTACTCAGGTCATCGCCACTTGTATGAGCATTGGTATGATGGTATCCATCAACCAGCGTCTGGATGCCGAGACCATCAACTTGGTGGCTGAAGAATTCGGCTTCAAGACAGAATATGTAAGCGCAGAAGTGGCGCAGGCCATCGTAGAGGAAGAGGATGATGAGGAAGATTTGGAACCTCGCGCTCCGATTGTAACGGTGATGGGTCACGTAGACCACGGTAAGACTTCATTGCTCGACTATATCCGTAAGGCGAATGTGATTGCCGGTGAAGCGGGTGGTATCACACAGCATATCGGTGCCTACCACGTGTCGCTGGACGACGGACGTAAGATTACATTCCTCGATACTCCGGGCCACGAGGCGTTTACCGCCATGCGTGCCCGTGGTGCCAAAGCTACGGATATTGCCATCATCATTGTGGCTGCTGACGACAACGTGATGCCGCAGACAAAGGAAGCCATCAACCATGCCATGGCTGCGGGTGTTCCTATTGTATTTGCAATCAATAAGATTGATAAACCGACTGCCAATCCCGACAAGATTAAGGAAGAGCTGGCTGCCATGAACTTCTTGGTGGAAGAGTGGGGCGGTAAGTATCAGTCGCAAGATATCTCTGCCAAAAAGGGTATCGGTGTACCCGAGTTGATGGAGAAAGTGCTGCTCGAAGCAGAAATGCTGGAGTTGAAAGCAAACCCGAACCGCCGTGCTACCGGTTCCATTATCGAGTCCTCATTGGATAAGGGTCGTGGCTATGTGGCTACGGTACTCGTTTCCAACGGTACCTTGAAAATGGGCGACATCGTGCTGGCGGGTACCAGCTACGGTAAGGTGAAGGCTATGTTCAATGAGCGTAACCAACGCATGCAGGAGGCTGGTCCTTCTACACCTGCCCTGATATTGGGCTTGAACGGTGCACCTGCTGCTGGCGACACGTTCCACGTAATCGAAACGGAGCAGGAAGCACGCGAGATTGCCAACAAACGCGAACAGTTGCAGCGTGAACAAGGTTTGCGTACGCAGAAGATGCTGACGCTCGACGAAGTGGGCCGCCGTCTGGCGCTGGGTGACTTCCATGAGCTGAACGTGATTGTGAAGGGTGACGTGGACGGTTCTGTGGAAGCGTTGAGCGACTCTTTAATCAAGCTGTCTACGGAGCAGGTGCAGGTAAACGTAATCCACAAGGGTGTCGGTCAGATTTCCGAATCGGATGTCTCGCTGGCTGCCGCTTCGGATGCGATTATCGTCGGTTTCCAGGTACGTCCTTCGGGTGCTGCCGCCAAGATGGCAGAGCAGGAGGGTGTGGATATCCGCAAGTACTCCGTCATCTACGATGCCATCGAAGAGGTGAAGGCTGCCATGGAAGGTATGCTGGCACCGACATTGAAGGAGCAGATAACGGCAACCATCGAGGTGCGCGAAGTGTTCAACATCACGAAGGTGGGACTGGTGGCAGGTGCCATGGTCAAGACCGGAAAGGTGAAACGCAGCGACAAGGCCCGCTTGATACGCGACGGTATCGTAATCTTTACGGGTGCCATCAATGCCCTGAAGCGCTTCAAGGACGACGTGAAGGAGGTAGGTACCAACTTCGAGTGCGGTATCAGCCTGACAAACTGCAACGACATCAAGGTGGGCGATATTATCGAATCTTACGAAGAAATAGAAGTGAAGCAAACATTATAATTGAATAATGTGCAAATATGCTAATGTGCCAATTGGCTGCGCGTACAGAAAATGCCGCAGGGCAATTGGCACATTTTGCATATCAGCCATTTGCTCATTAGCATATTGGCACATTACCACATTATCACATTAATCTATGGCAATTATAGATATCATCATATTGGCTGCTTTCGGCTTGGGCGCAATCATTGGCTTCATGAAAGGTTTTGTGAAGCAATTGGCCTCTTTGCTGGGGCTGATTGTCGGTCTGCTGGCGGCAAAGGCTTTGTATGCCTCGTTGGCAGTGAAGCTGTGCCCCACGTTGACAGACTCTATGACAGTGGCGCAAGTACTGGCATTTGTCCTCATCTGGCTGGCTGTTCCCTTGCTCTTCTCCCTGGTGGCTTCTCTGCTGACCCGGGCAATGGAGGCCGTCTCGCTGGGCTGGCTCAATCATTGGTTGGGGGCTGGTCTAGGGGCTTTGAAGTACCTCCTGCTGACGAGCCTGCTGATTGGTGTCATCGAATTTATAGACGGAGACAATACGCTGATTAGCAAAACAAAAAAGAAAGAATCAGTGTTATATTATCCTATGGAAGAGTTTGCCGGGATATTCTTTCCCGCAGCAAAGGCGGTTACGGAGCAGATTGTAAACGGAGACTTTGACTGATACCGTGAACCGTGATTTTGTAATTCATAATTTGTAATTATAGAAGTGATGCAACAAGAAGAACCCAATAAATATGTAAAGGAACTCACTCAGGAGAAGTATAAGTACGGTTTCACGACCGACGTGCATACAGACATCATTGAGCGCGGGCTGAATGAAGATGTAGTGCGGCTTATCTCTGAGAAGAAGGGAGAACCGGAATGGTTGCTGGAGTTCCGCCTGAAGGCATATCGCCACTGGCTGACATTGGAGATGCCTACATGGGCACATCTCCGCATTCCCGAAATAGATTATCAGGCCATATCCTACTATGCCGACCCTACGAAGAAGAAGGAAGGACCGAAAAGCATGGATGAGGTAGACCCTGAGTTGATAAAGACTTTCAATAAGCTGGGCATTCCGCTGGAAGAACAGATGGCGTTAAGCGGTATGGCTGTGGATGCCGTTATGGACTCGGTGTCTGTAAAGACTACCTTCAAGGAGACACTGATGGAGAAAGGAATCATCTTCTGCTCGTTCAGCGAGGCTGTACACGAGCATCCCGACTTGGTACAGAAATATCTCGGTTCGGTGGTGCCTTATCGTGACAACTTCTTTGCGGCACTGAACTCGGCGGTGTTCTCCGACGGTTCTTTTGTCTATATCCCGAAGGGGGTACGCTGTCCGATGGAGTTGTCCACCTATTTCCGCATCAATGCCCGCAATACGGGGCAGTTCGAAAGAACCTTGATTGTGGCGGATGATGATTCGTACGTTTCTTATCTGGAAGGGTGTACGGCTCCGATGCGTGACGAGAACCAGTTGCACGCGGCCATTGTGGAAATTGTGGTGCACGACCGTGCAGAAGTGAAATACAGCACCGTGCAGAACTGGTATCCCGGTGATGCCGAGGGCCGGGGTGGTGTCTATAACTTTGTGACGAAGCGTGGCCATTGTAAAGGGGTGGACAGTAAACTGTCTTGGACACAAGTGGAAACAGGTTCGGCCATTACCTGGAAGTATCCGTCTTGCATCCTTTCCGGCGACAATTCGACAGCGGAGTTCTATAGTGTGGCAGTAACCAATAACCATCAGCAGGCAGACACGGGAACAAAGATGATTCATCTGGGCAAGAATACCCGGAGCACCATTGTGAGCAAAGGCATTTCTGCCGGAAAGAGCGAAAACTCTTACCGCGGCTTGGTGCGCGTGGCACAGAAAGCGGACAATGCTCGTAATTACAGCCAGTGCGACTCCTTGCTACTTGGTGACAAATGCGGCGCGCATACTTTCCCCTACATGGATATTCACAATGAAACGGCCATCGTGGAGCATGAGGCCACTACCAGCAAAATCAGTGAGGACCAGATATTCTACTGCAATCAGCGCGGTATTTCTACGGAAGATGCCGTGGGGCTGATTGTGAACGGTTATGCCAAAGAAGTTTTGAATAAACTTCCGATGGAGTTTGCCGTAGAAGCGCAGAAATTGCTTGCCATTTCGCTGGAAGGAAGCGTGGGGTGATTTATAAATAGTAAATTGTAAATAGTCAAATAGTAAATATAAAGATGTTAGAGATAAAAGACCTGCATGCCAGCATCAATGGCAAAGAAATATTGAAAGGCATCAACTTGACCATACGTGATGGAGAAGTACATGCACTGATGGGACAGAACGGTGCCGGTAAAAGTACGTTGAGTAATGTGTTGGTAGGCCATCCTGCTTACGAAGTGACGCGCGGCTCAATTACCTTTAATGGCAAGGACTTGCTTGCCATGAGTCCTGAGGACCGTGCACATGAAGGAATCTTTCTTTCTTTCCAGGCTCCGGTAGAGATTCCGGGTGTTTCGATGGTGAACTTCATGCGTGCGGCTGTGAATGAGCAACGCAAGTACCGCCATTTGCCTGCTTTGTCGGCCAGCGAGTTCCTGAAGCTGATGCGCGAGAAGCGCGCCATTGTGGAACTGGATAACAAGCTTGCCAACCGTAGCGTGAACGAAGGTTTCAGCGGCGGTGAAAAGAAGCGTAACGAGATATTCCAGATGGCGATGTTGGAACCGACTTTTGCTATTTTGGACGAGACGGATTCCGGATTGGATGTGGATGCTTTGCGTATTGTGGCCGACGGTTTCAACAAACTCAAGACTGCGGAAACCAGTGCTATGGTCATTACCCACTACCAGCGGTTGTTGGACTATATCAAACCCGATACGGTACATGTACTGCTGGGTGGACGTATCGTAAAGACCGGTGGACCGGAATTGGCGAAGGAGATTGAAACACGTGGCTTCGATTGGATAAGGAAAGAAGCAGGTGAATTATAAACTCATAATCTGAAAACATGAGTGTAGAGCAACAATACATAGACCTTTTCTCCCAAACGGAGGCGATGATATGCCGGCATAGTGCCGAGGTGCTGAATGCTCCGCGTGCCGCTGCTTTTGCTGACTTTGAGCGCTTGGGCTTTCCCACCCGTAAGGAGGAGAAATACAAATATACGGATATCAGCAAGTTCTTTGAGCCGGATTATGGCTTGAACTTGAACCGGTTGGAAATTCCGGTGAATCCTTATGAAGTGTTCAAGTGCGATGTTCCCAATATGAGCACTGCTCTTTATTTTGTGGTGAACGATGCTTTTTATGGCAGGGCTTTGCCTAAGTCCCATCTGTCTGAAGGGGTTATCTTCGGCAGCCTGAAGGAGGTGGCCGAGAAACATCCCGATTTGGTGAAGAAATATTATGGCAAGTTGGCTGATACGGCAGAGGATGGGGTGACGGCGTTCAACACCGCTTTTGCACAAGACGGCGTTCTGTTTTATGTTCCTAAGAACGTGGTGGTAGAGAAACCTATTCAGCTGGTGAATATCCTGCGTGGTGACGTCAATTTTATGGTGAACCGCCGTGTGCTGGTTATCTTGGAGGAGGGCGCGCAAGCCCGCTTGCTGGCGTGTGACCATGCAATGGACAGTGTGAACTTCCTGGCAACGCAGGTGATAGAAATCTTTGCCGGTGAGAATGCCATTTTCGATTTTTATGAACTCGAAGAGACACACACCAGTACGGTACGTATCAGCAATATGTATGTAAGGCAGGAAGCCAATAGTAATGTATTGCTGAATGGTATGACCTTGCACAACGGAACTACACGGAATACAACCCGTGTGACGCTTGCCGGTGAACATGCGGAGCTGAATCTGTGCGGTATGGCCATTGCAGACAAGAATCAGCATGTGGACAATCATACGACAATCGACCATGCCGTGCCCAACTGTACCAGCAATGAGCTTTATAAGTATGTCCTTGACGAGCAGGCTGTAGGTGCCTTTGCCGGTCTGGTTTTAGTGCGCCCTGACGCACAGCACACCAGTTCGCAACAGACCAACCGCAATCTTTGTGCCACCCGAGATGCACATATGTACACCCAGCCTCAGCTGGAGATTTATGCAGATGACGTGAAGTGCAGTCACGGCGCTACGGTGGGGCAGCTCGATGAAAGCGCTCTCTTCTATATGCGGCAGCGTGGTATCCCGGTGCGCGAGGCGCGCCTGCTGCTGATGTTCGCTTTTGTCAACGAAGTTATCGACACCATCCGTTTGGATGCTTTGAAAGACCGTCTGCACTTGTTAGTAGAGAAGCGTTTCCGGGGGGAACTGAACAAATGCCAGGGATGCGCCATCTGCAAGTGATAGCTTATAATTTCGATTCATTATGAACAACGATATAAATAAGAGTAGTATCTTGGCTCCCCTCCCTATGGGAGAGGGGCTGGGGGAGAGGCTTCGAGCTGATTTCCCTATCCTTTCCCGTGAGGTATATGGCAAGCCGTTGGTCTATCTGGACAACGGCGCGACTACGCAGAAACCTCGCCAGGTAGTAAATGCCATTACGGACGAATATTATTCGGTGAATGCCAATGTGCATCGCGGAGTGCACTTCCTGTCGCAGCAGGCTACAGAGCTGCACGAGGCCTCGCGTGAGACGGTGAGACGTTTCATCAATGCTCGCAGCACAAATGAGATTGTCTTCACCCGTGGTACGACGGAAAGTATCAACCTGCTTGTCTCCAGCTTCGGTGAGGAATTCATGCAGGAGGGGGATGAGGTGATTCTTTCTGTGATGGAACACCATAGCAACATTGTTCCCTGGCAGCTGCTTGCCGCCAAGCGTGGAATTACCATCAAGGTGATTCCGATGAATGACAAGGGCGAACTCTTATTGGACGAATATAGGCAGTTGTTCTCCGAACGTACCAGGATTGTCAGTGTGGCGCATGTTTCCAATGTGCTGGGTACGGTCAATCCCGTCAAGGAGATGATTGCTTTTGCCCATGAGCAGGGTGTTCCGGTGCTTGTGGACGGTGCCCAGTCCATTCCCCACATGCCGGTAGATGTGCAGGATCTGGATGCCGATTTCTTCGTTTTCTCCGCGCACAAGGTGTATGGTCCTACGGGGGTAGGGGTGCTTTATGGTAAAGAGGAGTGGCTGGATAGGATACCTCCCTATCAGGGCGGTGGAGAGATGATTCAGCATGTCTCTTTTGAAAAGACTACCTTCAATGAATTGCCCTTCAAGTTTGAAGCCGGTACGCCGGATTATATCGGTACTACCGGACTTGCCAAAGCTTTGGACTACGTTTCGCTGGTTGGGATGGACAAGATTGCCGCCTATGAACACGAATTGACCCAGTATGCCATGCAACGGCTGAAAGAGATTCCCGGTATGCGTATCTTCGGCGAGGCAGAAGACAAGGGTAGTGTCATATCGTTTCTGGTAGGTGATATCCATCATTTTGATATGGGTACATTGCTCGACCGTCTTGGCATTGCCGTACGCACGGGACATCACTGTGCCCAACCATTGATGCAGCGTCTTGGCATCGAAGGAACAGTGCGTGCATCTTTCGGGCTTTACAATACCCGGGAGGAGATAGATGTGCTGGTGGCAGGTATAGTTCGTGTCAGCCGGATGTTCTGACCAAAGCAAAGCTTTGCAACCTTTCTTTCATTCCTTGCGTCTAATATGTCAACAACTAAAAAAATGAATTATGTTAGTAACAACAACCCCGACTATTGAGGGTGGACGTATCACCCGCTATTATGGCATCGTTTCCGGTGAAACGATTATCGGTGCCAATGTATTCCGCGATTTCTTTGCCAGCATCCGCGACGTGGTGGGTGGGCGAAGTGGCTCTTATGAAGAAGTGCTGCGCGAAGCTAAAGATATAGCCTTGCGCGAGATGCAAGAACATGCCCGTGCTATGGGTGCCAATGCCGTGATTGGTGTAGACTTGGACTATGAAACGGTAGGAGGCAGTGGCAGCATGTTGATGGTTACGGCATGCGGTACGGCTGTAACGGTGGAATAAGTTCGCTCTATTATATTACAACATAGGAAGATATAAGAAATGGCAACCCTGTGAATGGTTGCCATTTTCTTTATAAGGAGTATCTTTTATCGGTTATTTGTACCAATCCTTATAATCTGTTCCATTGGAATTGACCCAATCCATAAAATGTTCAAAGCTCTTGTCTATCGGGTGGGTTTCAGGAGTATTGAAGTTTGTGGCTCCACTTAGATGAATGGCAAAAGGATAGTTGCCATTGGCTACATAATAGCTTGTCGGTACAGAGGACAAATCCTCTTCGGTATGGAATAGAGCCATGTCTGCCTTTTCAGTAGGAGGATAGTTGACCAAATGCACTTCGATGCGTGATTCTTTCAATTCGTCATGTACCATGATGAATGGATTATAAGGGGGAATTCCAAGCGTTTCGTGTGATAGTGGAGTCTTGAAGGTGTTCTTTATCTTATATGTAGCGGTTTTTGTATTTCTCTCTGTTACATCGAGCGCACTTAGAAATACATTGACGGTAGCTTTGGAAAGGTCTGTATCCAGTCCTTGTCCGTTGAAAGTTGTGGGGGCTTCCAATATTTCAGTTGACATATTGCTGCGTTCTGTATTCAGTTGGTAAGCGAAACCATTTTTGAAAGTGGCACCGGACCAAAGCAACTCATAGGTGTCTTCTGTAGAAAGGACCTGATTGGCATCATTGAAGTTCAATACGGACTGGTATTTTACAATAACATCATTCAAGTCATAGTCACCCTTTCTGGGCCAATTATCTTCGAAAGCGATGATTCCTTTGTATTCCAGACTGTATTTCTTATCCTCGTTGCCACCGTCAGGTTTGATATCAGGAATATCCGGATTGATGATGGCTTCAATGGGGTTGGACCATACGTTGAATTGTATATCATTATAGTCTTGGTCTGTCCAATCTTCAAAGGACAATACGACAAAATCATCGATGCGGAATGCAGCTGTATGTGTACGGCCGTCCCCATTCAGCTTTGTAGTAGAGTAGAAAGGCTTATTGTTTCCGCCATAGAAGCTGTCATTCAATAGGAACCATCCGATTTTTACTCCATTGGGAAATACGGTGCCTTGGTCCACTCCGTCGGGGTCTATGTAATGAAGCTTTACACTTTCACCGCCTTGTAGTCCGGAAGCCTTTTTATTATAATAATTATCCATCAGAGTGTTTGGAAAAACAATGCATTTGGGGGCTTTTTTAATTTCACTTAAAGATGCGTCTGCCCTATAGCAATAATAGCCAAAGGCGCTCGCTGCACCGCTGGTTCCTCCAATTATCCGGATGGATACTTCCGCATTGCGCCCTTCCGGATCATTGATTTCAAAATCTATGGCTTGTCGGTATTGCTTAGGGCATGTGCCTCCTTCCTTCAAGGTCGTATTGATGATTGTCAATACATCACCGGGAATTGTGATTTTGTTGTCTGTGTCTAAATAATGAGGATATCCTTTGGAGCTCCATGTTCCTAATACATGGTATCCTTTGGGTGCCTGCCATCCCTCCGCCCGTGTTTGCGGATTATCATCGGTGGAATCCCATTTGATGTCGGCAGTAATGGCATCTCCTGCAATAACTGTTTTGAAGAGGGTGGGGACCCCTATATAAGAAGTATAGATATATGCTTCGTCCCCATGGTCCGAATTGATGATTTCCTTGCCGCTATATGCACCGTTACCGTCTGTCATGCGTCTGATGACCGGTTCCAGGTCTGTGCGTTTTATAATCTGGCCATCTTTGTCAATCGTGAACGGGTCTTCAAGATAGATTTCAAAAAGTACTTTATAGCCTTCGGGGACATCATACTTTACGTTTACTTGGATGGAAGATGTCGTAGAAAAATCAAAAGAGTTGGGAGTCTTCTCATCGTCTTTTCCATTATCGGGATTGTAGACGTCATGTTCGCATCCTATGGATAGGAATGCCAGCATAATGCTGCATAATGTCAAAGCCAGCATCTTGCATGTCAGGTTAGAATAGATTGGTTTCATAATGCCTTTGTTTTTAGCTTGTTTACTTGTTGCAAAGGTACTATAAAAGTTGTAATATATATCTATATGTGCTCTATTCTTCTCATTAAATACAAAAAATAGGTAAAAAAGGGTACTGCTTGTTGTTTTATTCGCCAGTATAAATACATGCTTGCTTGGATTTCTTTTCTTTTTCATTTGCTTATTTCGTTTCAAATCAATATTTTTAGGCTTTCGTTCAACCTTTTAATACGAATAAATGCTATGGACCAAATCCTATTCTGGCTGGTTCCAGCCGCTTCTATTATGGCACTTTGTTTTGCCTGGTATTTCCATCGTCAGATGATGAAAGAGAGTGAGGGTACGCCTCAGATGATTAAGATTGCCGCTGCTGTGCGCAAAGGTGCTATGTCTTACCTTCGCCAACAATACAAGATTGTGGGCTGGGTATTTCTGGGGCTGGTTATCCTTTTCTCCATTATGGCATACGGTTTCGGAGTGCAGAACTCCTGGGTGCCGGTTGCTTTCCTTACCGGAGGATTCTTTTCCGGACTTTCCGGTTTTCTGGGTATGAAGACGGCCACCTACGCATCGGCTCGTACTGCCAATGCGGCACGCACATCGCTGAATGCCGGACTACGCGTGGCTTTCCGTAGCGGTGCGGTGATGGGACTGGTAGTGGTTGGCCTTGGCTTGCTTGATATATCTTTCTGGTATCTATTGCTGAATGCTGTAATTCCGGAAGATGTAATGACTCCCACCCATAAACTCTGCATCATTACCACTACCATGCTGACTTTCGGTATGGGCGCTTCCACGCAGGCATTGTTTGCACGCGTAGGTGGCGGTATCTATACAAAAGCTGCCGATGTAGGTGCCGACCTTGTGGGAAAGGTGGAAGCCGGTATTCCCGAAGACGACCCGCGTAATCCTGCCACGATTGCGGATAATGTAGGCGACAATGTAGGCGACGTGGCAGGTATGGGGGCTGATTTGTACGAAAGTTATTGCGGTTCTATCCTTGCTACGGCTGCCCTCGGTGCTGCGGCTTTTATCCACTCGGGTGATACGCTGATGCAGTTCAAGGCCGTAATCGCTCCGATGCTGATTGCAGCCGTCGGAATATTGCTTTCCATTATCGGTATCTTCTCCGTGCGTACCAAAGAGAATGCGAAGATGAAGGACTTGCTGAACTCACTGGCTTTCGGTACTAATCTCAGCTCTATTTTGATAGTTGTCGCCACTTTCTTTATCCTGTGGTTGCTGAAGTTGGACAACTGGCTGTGGATTTCCTGCTCCGTGATAGTGGGTTTGATAGTAGGTATCATCATCGGGCGGTCTACGGAGTACTATACTTCCCAATCCTACCGTCCTACCCAAAAGCTGAGTGAAAGCGGAAAGACCGGTCCGGCGACAGTCATAATTTCCGGTATAGGCTTGGGAATGCTTTCTACGGCTATTCCGGTGATTGCCGTGGTGATAGGTATCATTGCTTCTTATCTCTTTGCTTCGGGCTTCGACTTCTCTAATGTGGGTCTGGGGCTCTATGGTATTGGCATTGCCGCAGTAGGTATGCTTTCTACATTGGGCATCACGCTTGCTACAGATGCTTACGGACCGATAGCTGACAACGCGGGTGGCAATGCGGAAATGTCCGGTCTGGGTGAAGAGGTGCGTAAGCGTACCGATGCGCTTGACTCCTTGGGCAATACTACAGCCGCTACGGGCAAAGGCTTTGCCATCGGTTCTGCCGCTTTGACGGGATTGGCTTTGCTGGCCTCTTATGTCGAGGAAATCCGTATCGGGCTGACCCGCCTCGGGACTACCGAACTGTCGCTTCCTCATGGCGATGCCGTGGCTCTTCAAGATGCCACTTTCTTCGACTTTATGCATCACTACGATGTGACGCTGATGAATCCGAAAGTTCTTTCCGGTATGTTTCTGGGCTCGATGATGGCATTTCTTTTCTGTGGATTGACGATGAATGCGGTAGGGCGTGCAGCGGCCCATATGGTAGACGAAGTGCGCCGCCAGTTCCGCGAAATCAAGGGAATCCTTACGGGAGAAACGGAGCCTGATTATGAGCGTTGTGTGGCAATCTCGACGAAAGGGGCGCAACGCGAGATGGTGATTCCGTCACTGATAGCTATCATTGCTCCGATTGCGACGGGACTTATTTTCGGTGTTCCCGGTGTGCTCGGCCTGCTGATTGGCGGATTGAGCAGTGGTTTCGTGCTTGCCATCTTCATGGCAAATGCCGGTGGTGCATGGGATAATGCCAAAAAGTATGTGGAAGAAGGCAACTTTGGCGGCAAAGGCAGTGAAGTCCACAAGGCTACAGTCGTGGGTGACACCGTAGGAGACCCGTTCAAGGACACATCCGGTCCGAGCTTGAATATCCTAATCAAGCTGATGAGCATGGTAGCCATTGTGATGGCAGGGCTTACGGTTGCGTGGAGTCTGTTCTAGAAAGAGTTTTTCCCCGTATCCCACCAAAGGCGGGTGGCGCCGTTATCTGCGCCACCCAGTTTTTCCGTGAGGGTGGCGTATTGTGCCGGGTCGGCAGTGGCGGCGTCCGTCGAGAACGGAAGGCGGCGGATCATGATATCCGTATCAATCACTTTTCCGGTGTTGTTTTGGACCTTGAAAAGTTTGGGGTATCCGGTACGGCGTTGCTCAGCCCATGCCTCATAACTTTCGGGCCAGCATGCCAGCCACTTCTGGGTAATAATCTTTTCGAGTTTCGTCTCTATGTCTGCATCTTCTTCCCATTTGGGGGATATGGTAATCAAGGCTTTCATGTCCTTGCCTACCTTGCCGCCCGAGACTACATCTTTATAATCGGCAGGGGTTTTGTCGCTTTCCAGATATTCGGAGGCACCAGCACAGTCCCACTGTGTAAATGAAGTACTTACCCCGTATTCATAGCATGTGCGGGGATTCTCTTTGGTATAGCCACGGAGGGCTGCTTCGGCCCTGAGCAGCCAGACTTCTGCCGCACTCATCAATACGGCTCCGGTCTTTTCGCCGATGGTACTTGTGTTGAGGGAAGAGCAAAAACTGTAAATGTTGGCGTCACCGTCTTTCATGGGTAAGCCGATGGGAATGCCTAACAACTGTTTTTGATAACCTTCGAGAAGGGCGGTGTTATACCATTTCTTGCCACGCGGGTCCTCATAACCGTTGACAATGGATTCCATCGAGGCATTCATGTAGACTTCACCCCAACCGGCAACGGCACACAAAGGATTGATATAGTTCTTGCCCATTACAGCGATGGTTTCCCTTGCACCTTCCAGTACACCTTGATTGTCATTCAGTGCTTTGGTTGCTTGGTCTTTGGCAAGTGTTGCATCCACATTGGAGATGCGCATGGCAAGGCGCAAACGTAGTGAGTTGGCAAACTTTAACCACTCCTTCAAGGTCTTGCCGTTGGTCAGCATATCATACTCTTTGAATTTGTTGTTGTCACCGCCCTCGTCCAGGTATTCCCTTATCAATTGCTGCCCTTCGTCCAGGTCTGCAAAGAAGCGTGTATAGGCTTCTTGCAGTCCGTAAACCCGGGGTGTCTCACCCAGTTGATGGTAGACCAGCGGACCGTATGTATCGGCAATGCGGTGCATCAGTTCCACTTTCAAAATTTCGGTAATGCCGAGGTAGCCTTTCAAGTTGTCATTGCCATAAAAGTTCTTTTCTACCTTCTGCACCTCCGTGTAGACATATCCGTAAGTACATTGCCATGCGGCATTGGTCCAGCCTGAGTTCAGGTTGTAGCAGGCGTTGGATTTCATGAATTTAGGAATAGGGTCCATGAAGTAGCCGGAGAACATGTCATGGTTCAGGGATTGTGTCATCTGCCATACCCAATTTAAGCCAACAGAACCTATATTGAAGTAGATACCCGACTGTATGGGTTCGAATGGAGCAGTCAGGTTCTGGAAATCTATTTCCTTTTTGTCGTCCGAGAAACCTCCCTTGATTTCGTTGTCGTTCTCAAAACCGCCGGTGCAAGCTGCAAGCAGCAATATGCTATGGCAGAAAAGGAATATGATGCACTTGTTTTTCATAAGGTATTCATTTTAAAAGGTTAATCTTAGGTTAAAGCCGATATTCCGGGTAGTAGGCATGCCAAACACGTCTACTCCTTGATTGTTGTTGCCTACGGACATTACTGCATCGGGGTCGAACGGTGCTTCCTTCTTTAAGAAACACAAGTTGCGCGCTGCCAATGATACGTCGATTCCCTTTATGAATCTACTGTTTTCCAGTATCGTTTTCGGGAAAGAATAGCTCAGTGATACTTCACGGAGTCTGATGCAGGTTGCGTCGTACATATAATATTCGGAGATGGCATTTCTGCCGCCTACTGCGCTGTAAAATGCTCTCGGGTCGTTGAACTTCTGTCCCTGGTATTCTACATATCCCCGGGTGCGGGCATCTTCGGTGACTTTGGTCACGCCGTTGGCATCCAACTCAGACTGTGTCAGTGACATGACTTCGCCGCCAAAGCGGAAATCTATCAGGAAATAGAGCTCCAGGTTCTTGTAGGTAAGTGTGTTGCTCCATCCCATGGTGAAGTCAGGATTGGCATTCCCAAGCAAATCCTTGTTTCCGGTATTTCCTAAAGGCCTTTTGCTGGTTTCATCAACCATGATGCTGCCATCCTCGTTACGGCGGAAAGCATTTCCATAAATATCCCCCAGGCTGCCTCCTTCTTTGACGCGCATCTGATAGCCTGCGTTGAAACCTTCTTCGTAGTAGGAAAATTCTGGATAGTCAGGATGCAGGGTCACTACTTTGTTCTTGTTGGCGGACATGTTGATGAGACTCTTCCACGAAAAGTTTCTGTATAGTAGCGGAGTGGCGTCTACCGTCAGTTCAAAACCCTGGTTACGTATTTTTCCGGCATTGACATACCGGTATTTATAGGTGGAGCCCGTAGGATTGTCCATTCTCAACAACTGGTTCTTGGTATTGGTCTGATACCAAGTGAAGTCTATTCCGAAGCGGTGATGGAAGAAGCGCCATTCTGTACCGAATTCGATGGAGCTGCTGATTTCCGGTTTCAGGTCACCGCGCTGTTCTACGGTATTTACATTGATACTGCCGCCTACCATGATGATGTCTACCGGATTGGTGATTCCTATCGGGAGGTCATTACCGACTTCCGCCCATGAAGCGCGCACTTTTGCAAAACTTATCCATTTGGGCAGGGAGCAGGTTTTGTTAAGAATCCAGGTAGCTCCTATGGAGGGATAGAAGAATCCGGTATTCTTGCTGTCTGTGTGGGCTAATGTGGATGACCAGTCGTTACGTGCGGTAATGTCCAAGTATAGTAGTCCTTTCCAGCCCCACTGCATGGTGGCAAATACTGATTGGAGCGTGCGTTTGCTGTCGATGCTCTGATTTACGGCTGCTTTGGAGTCCATCACTACATTGGGGACGGTAAATACATTCGGTTTGTAGAGGGAAGCAAGCCTTGAGTCTATCGTCAGTGAATTGACTTTACTCATGTTGATGCTGGCTCCCAGTGCCGTATTGAGGGAAAAGTCATCAAATTCCTTGTTGAACAAGACCATTGCGTCACCGTAGACTTGGATTTCCTGGCTGTCCGACCAGATGTAACGTCCGTTTTCCTTGTCCTCGTATTTGCCGGCGATGTTGGGAGCTGTAGTGGCATACATCTTATTGTCGAATTTATCACTGATATAATCCACATTACCCCGTACCTGCAGGCTGAAGTAGTCCGTAATGTGCAGATTGGCTCTGGCCGATGCCACAGCGCGATAACGCTTGTAGCCACTGAGCACGCGGTTTTTCAGCCAGTAGGGATTCTGTCCCCATTCACTGACGGTACCATCTCCATTCTTTTCAATCCAGTTTTGTGTCATCATATTGCGGTCGGCATTCCACGTTTCAAAGTTTTCTCTGTAAGTGCTCATGTCTACGCCACGTGGGAAACTGTACAAGCTGACCAGCGGATTCAGATAATAGCCGCCGGTAGCAGGGGAGTTCTTGACGGTTTGGGTCATTAGTGTTGCAATGCCGTCCAGTTTCAGCTTGTTGTTGAAGAGGCTGGCCGTTTCGTGTAGGTTCAGGTTATTCTTCTGTAGTTTGTTATTGTCCACAATTCCTTTAGCCGTGGTGTTGGCGTATGAGAAATAAGTTTGTACCTTTTCATTTCCGGTAGTGATAGCCAGCGAATTGAAAGTGGTGATGCCATTGCTGAAGAACTCGCCTATGTTGTCATAGTCCGTTACATTGCCTTTTGTACCCCAGCTTGCCGTACCGCCATCTTCGTTCCGGCCGTATGTATTTTGGAATTCGGGGGTACTGATGGCGTGACTTACGGTCAGGTTGGAGGAGAATGTAACGCGCTGCAGTCCGGCCTTTCCCTTTTTAGTGGTGATCAGAATGACGCCATTAGCTGCCTGCGAACCATAAAGCGCGGCGGCAGAAGAACCTTTCAGGATGTTGATGCTTTTTATGTCGTCCGGATTCAAGTTGGAAATCCCGTCACCGGCATCACGGTTCAATCCATCGTAGTTACCGCCGATTACGGTGGAGGTGGATTCTGTTGAGCTGTTCAGCATAGGAACACCGTCAATTACGTACAAGGGCTGGTTGTTGCCGCTGGCAAATGCAGAGCGTGCACCGCGAATGACGACTTTGGCAGAACCTCCTAAATTGGCGGTTTTATTGATTTGTACTCCGGCCGTCTTTCCTGCCAGTGTATTAATCATGTTCGGCTCTTTGGCACGGGTCAGCTCACTGCTGCTTATCTGTTGGGTAGAATAGGTCAATGAGGACATTTTCTTCTGGATACCCATGGCGGTTACCACTACTTGCTCCAGGGCGAGGCTCTTTTCTTCCATCCGGATGTGGAGATTATTTCTACCGTTCAGGGCAATGGTTTGCGGCTCATAACTGATGTAGGATACGACAATAGTGGCATAAGGAGGGATATTCATACTAAATTCTCCTTCGGTATTGGTGATAACACCATTGGCGGTCCCTTTTTCAAGAATGTTGGCACCGATAATCGGTTCGCCTTTGGAGTCCGTCACCTTTCCTCTTACAATAGCCATTTCCTGCAGAGTGTTTGTCTTATCCTCAGCACTCCTGCTGTTTTTGGTTAAAACGATGTTTTTGCCTTCCATCACATACTTGATGTCTGTCCCTTTGAACATTTGGTCAAGTACTTCGGAAACAGTTTGGTTGCTTGCATTGATGTCGACGGTACGGCGTACATCGACGTTCTGTTTGTTATATACAAATAAGTATTCTGTTTGCGATTCAATTTGCTCGAGAACTTGCCCTACCCTCAGCCGGGCATTTTGAATGCTGACCCTGGCATTCTGAGAGTAGCAGTTCCCGCTGTACACCTGAAATATAACAAGCAGGAGAAGGAATAATGTGATTTTCATAGGTTTGCAATAATTGCTTAAAATCTAATTTTTTTAGATAAAAAAGCCTCATCAACAAAATTTTTCTCATATCTTTGTCACTGTGTTAAGTTAATAAATTGATTAAGGTCGATTTTTGACTGTTTCGGATCGGAAAGTATGGGGGTACTTTCCGATCTTTTTTTCTTACTCATATATAACAATTGAATCCTTTTCTTCGTTGATGCGGAACTTGAAAGGATGGTCTTTCGAGATGGTCCGCAGTATATGTTCGATGCCGTCCTGCTCTCTGAACTTGCCGGTAAAGCTGCCGTAGTTCAGCAGTTGAGGACTGGCAACGGTTATCTTTACATTATAGTATTTCTCCAGTCTACCGAGGATACCGCTGAATGGAGCGTCGTCAAAACAGTATAGTCCCTCTTTCCAGCGTAGATATTCATAGGAAGGAAGGACGGCCTTTCTACATTTTCCGTTTTCATTGAGAAATACCTCGTCTTTCTGCAACCTGGTGATTATCTGGCTGCTGTTGGCCGGATAGATATCGACGATACCTTCCACCAATGTGGTTCCGAACTCATGGCTCCCACTGTAGGCACAGACGTTGAAACTCGTTCCTACAACTTTTACCTTGTTCGTTTCTGTATGTACATAGAATGGGATATTCTTGTTTTTGGCTACTTCAAAGTAGGCCTCTCCGTCCAATTCCACATTTCGTTCGTTGCGTCCGAAGTTGGCGGCATATTTCATGGTGGACTTGGAGTTCAGCCATACGCGTGTTCCATCGGCGAGGGTAATTTGGGCCCGTTGTCCGGCAGGCACAGTGACTGTTTGCAACTGCACCTCCTTGTTATATAAAAAGTCGGAGGTGATGAAATAACCGGCAATGGCGACAATGGTGACGGCGGCTATACGGGCCGCCCAGCGGAGCATCGGCATGATGCGCACCGTTTTCTTTTCATTGTTTCCCTGCTTGTCCGAGAACAAAGAAATGTCGTATATCATGCGCTCTTTCAGGAAGATGTTCCGGTTTTCATCCGAGGCGTCTATCCAGTCGAGTATCATCTTTTCTTCTTCAACGGAAGTAATACCTTTGAAATATTTATATAATAGCTCTTGGTTCATTGTCAATAATTTATTTCTTTTCTAAAACGTGCTCTTTTTACCTTTTGTATATATAACCGGAAAGTGGGCGGTAACCCTATTCCGTAGAAGCATTTTTTAGGATATTAATATTATGAGTATGCTAACAAGATAATCTTTCAGTCTCAGCCGGAGAATCCGCAGTACTTTGGTGATGTGTGCCTCTACGGTTTTAAGTGATATGTCCAGACTATCGGCAATCTGCTTGTTTGCCAGGTTCTGGTATCGGCTCAACATGAATATCTTCCGGCTTTGCTCGGGCATTTCCTGTAAGGTCTTATTTACGATATGCTGTATTTCCGTGTTGAATATCTGGTCCGGTTCGCAGGCTTTCAAGGTGGAGATGCGTAAGTCCAGTTCGCGCAGGTTGTGGCTGCTGATGGTTTCTTCCGCTCGCAGACGCACCTGCTTGTGCTCGAGTACGTGCAGGGCTTTGTTCTTTATGATGGTCAGCAGCAGGGCATGCAGGTTACTGTTTTCTTCCCAGCGGTCTCGGTTTTCCCATAAGGCAATCATGGATTCCATCACAACGTCTTCCGCTTCTGCTTTATCCCTGAGATAAGAATAAGCAAAAGCCAGAAACTTTTCTTGGTTTTCCTGGAAAAAGCGTGAGAAAAGATTCATAGTATGTAGGCTCCTTAAACCGGACATTAATTGAGGTTCTTTATGGAATATAAGGCTTTACATAGCAAAAAACATAATCTTTTTGGAATATGCAAGCATTATGCCTTGTTTTTTCAGAGCCATTTCTGGCAGTATTGACAAAAAGAAAGCCTGATGGGGTTCCACCAGGCTTTATATACTTAAAGAATAAGAGATTTCTTATTTCTTTTCCGGTCTTTCTTGTCTTTCCGGCCTCGGAAGCAATACTTTGCGTGACAGCTTAAATTTTCCGGTCTTCGGGTCGATGTCGAGAAGTTTTACGTCAATTTCATCACCTTCCTTGATGCCGGCTTCTTCTACTGTTTCCAGACGTTTCCAGTCGATTTCGGAGATATGGAGCAAGCCGTCCTTACCCGGCAGGAATTCAACGAATGCACCGTAAGGCATAATGGAGCGTACCTTGCCTTTGTAGACTTCGCCTACTTCGGGGACAGCTACAATCCCTTTGATGATACGCATAGCATCATCGATGCTCTTCTTATTGGTACCGGCGATTTCGATTCTACCGATGTTGTCCACTTCTTCAATAGTAATGGTAGCACCGGTTTCTTCCTGCATACCTTGGATAATCTTTCCACCAGGGCCGATGATAGCACCGATGGATTCCTTGGGAATGGTCATTGTCTCGATACGCGGAGCGTGAGGTTTCAGGTCTTCGCGAGGCTCGGCAATGCACTCGGTGATTTTGCCCAAGATATATTCGCGGCCTTCTTTAGCCTGCAGCAATGCCTTTTCGAGGATTTCGTATGACAGACCGTCCACTTTGATGTCCATCTGAGTGGCGGTGATACCGTCTTTTGTTCCGGTCACCTTGAAGTCCATGTCGCCCAAGTGGTCCTCATCACCGAGGATATCGGACAATACGGCATATTTGTCTTCGCCTGCATTCTTAATCAATCCCATGGCGATACCTGATACCGGTTTCTTGATTTTCACACCTGCATCCATCAATGCCAGAGTTCCGGCACATACGGTAGCCATGGAAGAAGAACCGTTTGATTCGAGGATATCGGATACCACGCGTACTACATACGGATAGTTTGCAGGAATCTGACCCTTCAATGCACGCCATGCCAGATGGCCGTGGCCGATTTCACGACGGCCTACACCGCGCTGTGCCTTGGCTTCGCCCGTAGAGAACGGAGGGAAGTTGTAGTGCAGAAGGAAACGTTCTTTTCCGTGTTCCAATACGTCGTCGATAATCTTCTCGTCCAACTTGGTGCCTAAAGTCACAGTAGACAAAGACTGTGTTTCGCCACGTGTAAAGATAGCGGAACCGTGAGGGCCGGGCAGGTAGCTGGTCTCACACCAGATAGGACGGATTTCGGTCGTCTTACGTCCGTCAAGGCGCTTGCCTTCGTCCAGAATGGAACGGCGCATCGCCTCTTTTTCCACATCGTGATAGTAACGGTCGATGAGGGCTGCCTTTTCTTCCAGTTCTTCTTCGGAGAACTGTGCCTTGAATTCTTCGCGGATGGCATCGAAAGCATCCATGCGTTCGTGCTTGTTCTTGTTTCCGGAAGCGGCAATGGCATAAGCCTTGTCGTAGCAAGCGTCGTGAACGGCCTTACGGAGTTCTTCGTCGTTCACTTCGTGGCAATATTCGCGTTTCACGGTAGAGCCTACTTCTTCTGCCAGTTCCATCTGTGCCTTGCACTGAATCTTAATGGCTTCGTGTGCGGCCTTCATCGCTTCCAGCAAGTCCTGCTCGGAAACCTCGTCCATTTCGCCTTCCACCATCATGATGTTTTCATAAGTGGCGCCCACCATCAAGTCCATATCGGCTTGTTCTAGTTGTTCGAAGGTAGGGTTGATGACGAATTGTCCGTTGATGCGTGCTACGCGTACTTCGGAAATAGGTCCGTTGAAGGGGATATCTGAAACTGCAAGTGCGGCAGAAGCTGCGAGTCCGGCCAGAGCGTCGGGCATATCTACGCCGTCTGCTGAGAAAAGAATGATGTTTACGTATACCTCTGCATGGAAATTATCAGGGAATAAGGGGCGGAGAGCACGGTCAACGAGGCGGCAAGTGAGGATTTCGTAGTCAGAAGCGCGTCCTTCGCGCTTTGTGAAACCGCCGGGGAAACGTCCGAATGCGGAGAATTTTTCTTTGTACTCTACCTGTAATGGCATGAAATCTGTTCCGGGAACTGCGTCCTTGGCGGCACAAACAGTAGCTAAAAGCATGGTGTTGCCCATACGAAGCATTACAGAACCGTCTGCCTGTTTTGCCAGCTTTCCCGTTTCGAGCGTGATGGTTCTGCCATCAGGAAGCTCGATCGTCTTAACAATTGGGTTAATCATAAAAAATGTTTTATATCTAATTTTCTTTCAAAATTCGTGCAAAGATACATAATTTATTCATGTAAAATGGTGGGAATGAGATAAAAAGTTTGTATTTAGTTGTTTTTTGCAGTTTTCTATATGGAAGAACGAGGGAAAATGCTTTGACTGAACTTGAAAAGAAGTATATTTGCAGGCACGTTTGCAAAACAAAACTGAAGATACGATATGAAGAAAATCTTTTTTATGGCACTTGCTGCAATAGCATTGGGTGCATGTAATTCCGAACCGAAATTCAAAGTAGAGGGTGAAGTGTCTGGTGCCGACGGCAAGATGCTTTATTTGGAAGCCTCGGCATTGGAAGGTATTGTTCCTTTGGATTCTGTAAAACTGGAAGGGGATGGCTCTTTCCACTTCAAGCAGGTACGTCCGGTGTCTCCGGAATTTTACCGTCTGCGGGTAGACGACAAGGTTATTAATTTCTCGGTAGATTCGACGGAAACGGTTTTGGTAAAGGCACCTTATACCGATTTCGCCACTGCCTATACAGTGGAAGGTTCTCCGAATAGCTCGAAGATAAAGGACTTGACGCTGAAGCAGATGAAGCTTCAGGATAATGTGAATGCATTGCTGCAGTCGGTGCAGGCACATAAGATAGGTGCCGATGTTTTTGAGGACAGCCTTGCCTCTTTATTGAAGAACTATAAGGATGAAGTGAAAATCAGCTATATTTTTGCCGCTCCCAATACGGCTGCTGCCTATTTCGCCTTGTTCCAGAAGTTGAATAATTATTTGATTTTCGACCCTCTGAACAATAAGGAAGACATTAAGTGTTTTGCAGCCGTGGCAACCAGCCTGAACAATTATTATCCGGATGCCGACCGCTCCAAGAACCTCTACAATATTGTGATAAAGGGAATGAAGAATACCCGTACTCCGCAGCAGAAGGTGGTGGAAATCCCCGAAGAGGCAATTTCCGAAACCGGCATCATCGACATTAACCTGCGTGACATGAAGGGCAATACACGTAAGTTGAGCGAACTGAAGGGCAAGGCTGTTATTGTGGACTTCACTGTTTATCAGAGTGCCGTTTCTGCTACACATAATTATATGTTGCGCGACTTGTACGACAAGTATGCCGCCCAGGGATTGGAAATCTATCAGGTTTCTCTGGATGCAGACGAGCACTATTGGAAAACAACTGCCGACAATCTGCCTTGGATTTGTGTGCGCGACGGCAATGGAATTTATTCGTCTATAGCGGCTTCTTATAATGTGAAGAATGTGCCTTCTGTGTTCCTGGTCAACAAGAACAATGAGTTGAGTGCCCGTGGAGAGAGCATTAAAGACCTGGAGGCGGCAGTGAAAGCATTGCTGTAACATGTTATAAATAAGAAGTTTTCGTTTAAATATGTTACAAAGCAGCCTTTTATGCTTGACACGCATTGTATAAAAGGCTATCTTTGCAAAGGAAAATCGGAAAGAGGGTTCCAGCATGCTGACCATGTTGGAATTCTTTTTTGTTTATAGTACCATTAAAAACTAACATAACATTTAAGGAGGAAAAAGTATGGCTTATATGTCAGAAGACGGCTACAAGAAATTGATGGCCGAATTGAAACACCTGGAGACGGTGGAACGTCCCAAAATATCGGCTGCCATTGCCGAAGCGCGTGACAAAGGTGATTTGTCGGAAAATGCAGAGTATGACGCTGCCAAGGAAGCTCAAGGTATGCTTGAGATGAAAATTAACAACTTGAAGCTGACCATTGCCGACGCTAAGATTATTGATGAGTCGAAGTTGAAAACCGATTCTGTACAGATTCTCAATAAGGTAGAGCTTAAGAACGTGAAGAATGGCATGAAGATGGTTTATACTATCGTTTCCGAAAGTGAAGCCAATCTGAAGGAAGGAAAGATTTCCGTCAATACTCCGATTGCACAAGGTCTGCTTGGCAAGAAAGTAGGTGACATCGCAGAAATTAAAGTTCCGCAGGGCATGATTAACCTGGAAGTAGTGAACATATCCTTTTAAAGGAAGGCAGGTCCGCATACGGGCTTGCCTTATTTTATAATTTATAGCTATGGCAACAATATTCAGTAGAATTATCGCAGGTGAAATACCTTGCTACAAGGTGGCGGAGGATGACAGATTCTTTGCGTTCCTTGACATCAATCCGTTGGTAAAAGGTCATACATTGGTCATTCCCAAGCAGGAAGTGGATTATATCTTCGATTTGAACGATGAGGATTTGGCGGCGATGCATGTTTTCGCCAAGAGAGTGGCGCTTGCCATCGGCAAGGCCTTTCCGTGTAGAAAGGTAGGAGAAGCGGTATTGGGGCTGGAAGTGCCTCATGCGCACATACATTTGATTCCTATGCAGAACGAAAAAGATATGCTTTTCTCCAATCCCAAACTGAAACTGACGGACGAAGAATTCAAGGCTGTGGCAGAAGCTATCCGTGCAGTGCTTTAATCGGTTTATTTTCCTCCCCTAAATAAACGGAAGCGGGAGTTGGACTTCATCCAGCTCCCGCTATTTTTTTGCCTTCGGCACCTATCCTTTAATTTTTAATTTAAATGTATTCCTCTCCCAGTTTTATCTGGGCATCATTCACATATTTGCGGATGGTATGTTCTTCATCTTTCTTGCAAATCAGTAATACATTGTCCGACTCGGCTATGAGATAACCTTCCAAACCGTCGATAACTGCAAGTTTGTTGTCGGGCAGCACCACGATATTGTCTTTGCTATTATAGATGAGGGATTTACATTTTAAGGCTACATTGCCTGCTTCATCTTTGGGAGACAAATCATACAAAGACCCCCAGGTTCCTAAATCAGACCAGCCGAAATCGCCTAATGACACATATACATTGTCTGCCTTTTCCATGATGCCGAAGTCTATGGAGACATTGGGGCAAGCAGGGAAGTTCTCATCAATGAATTGTTTCTCTTGGACTGTTCCATACACATCTTTGCCGGGGGCCAGTTTGGAAGTCAGCTCGGGCAGCAGGGCTTCGTTTGCCTTGATGATGGTATTTACGTTCCACATGAACAGACCAGAGTTCCAATAGAATTCTCCACTTTCCACGAATACTTTTGCCAGTTCCAGTTCGGGCTTTTCAGTGAAGGTTTTTACCTTGTAGAAATTATCACCGGCGGCTTCGGCTATTTGTATATAGCCATATCCGGTTTCCGGACGGTTGGGCTTGATGCCGAGTGTCAGCAGATTGTCCGATTGGGAAACGAAGTCCAGCCCTTTTTCGATAGCTGCCAGAAATTCGCCTTCCTTCAGGATTAAGTGGTCCGAAGGAGCTACCACTATATTGGCGTTCGGATTCAAGGCGCGGATATGATAGGAAGCCCACGCAATGCAGGGGGCTGTATTCCTGCGTGTCGGCTCCAGTAGAATCTGTTCGGGTTTAAGTTCGGGAAGCTGTTCTTTTACAAGGTCGGCATACAAGTCATTTGTTACGATAAGTATATTTTCCATGGGGATTACCTGCTTGAAGCGGTCGAAGGTTTGCTGCAGCAAGGAACGTCCCGTACCGAAGAAATCCAGAAACTGTTTTGGAAGTGTCTTGCGGCTGAATGGCCAGAAACGGCTGCCGATTCCTCCGCCCATAATTACACAGAAATTATCCTTATTGGTTACCATGCTATTGATTTTAAAAGTTTCTGCTAATGTACTGCATATTTTACAAACATCGAATGATTCAGATGCTTTTTCTTATTTTTTTCGCCTTTTTTTAGGTAAAGTATTGCAGGTTTAGAAAAAAGCCGTATCTTTGCACCGCATTTGAGAAATCAAGCATGCCCAGATGGCGGAATCGGTAGACGCGCTGGTCTCAAACACCAGTGGATTCACTTCCATCCCGGTTCGACCCCGGGTCTGGGTACAAGGTAAAAGGATAAGTAGTTGATAACAAACTGCTTGTCCTTTTATTCTTTTAAGAATGTTCCCGTTTCGTTTCCATAGAGGGTTGTATAATGGGGAATTAGAACGAAATAAAAGAAAATAGAGATATATGAAAAGTAAGGTTCTACACGTTATTATTATTGCATTATGTGCCATGTCTGTTTCTTCGTGTTCAAAAGATGAATCAGAGAAACGGATAGAATTCGCCAAAATTGTTGAATCGCGCACGAGTCAAGACCTGTTGAACGACTTGTATGTAGGCAGCGATGCGGATTTAGAAGCTATCGCACGGATTATGAATGTAACGCCATCTTCTATAGAAAGAATCCGAAACGGAGAAACTGAGCCAACAGCTCAATTTGAAGAACGCATACGTGAAGTGTCATTGTATTATATGCAAAATGACCAATCATTCTCAAAATTGCAATCAATTGTTGACCCTGAATACGGTTGGTTTGATTCTATACTTAATTTTCCTTCCCATCACCCTTGGTGGTTTTGGTCCATTAATATAATTTTGTTGCTTATATTAGCTTTTGCTACTCTTATTGCTATTTGGCCCATATTACTTGAGATGTTGATTTTTCTTATAGCTTGGATTGCAAGTTTAATTTGCTCCCCTGGCGCAATGCAAGATTCATACGTGGACTCTATTAATCCAACAATTGAACAAATAAAATGAACCGATATGCCCTGTTGTTTTTTGCATTCTTATCCTTGCTAATGACATCATGTAAGGATAAGAATGCTGTAACTTTAAAAGAAAAACTACAGTCGGAATACACAAGGTCTGATAAAGTGACGAATTTGTCATCGGGCAGCAAAGTGCAGTATATGCAAATGGAGAAATCCATCAACCAACAATACATAAAAGAACTTGATTCTCTCGTAAACACGGCATTTGTCAGACAACTGGAACGATTTGAAGATGAAGAATTAGGGGTATTATCGAGTTACAAGAATATGTTCTCTTGGCTTTTCAAGAGCAGGCAGTCTTGGGATGATGCGATGATTGTTATGTCGAACAAATATTTTAATTCCCTTGATGTAAGCCAAGAACAACACGCTTTATATTTAGAATATGTAAAAGACATAAAAGAAATACGTCAACAATTTCTTTCAGTCAAAGGACTGCCATCATACACTCAAATTGATTTACCATCAGAAACAATTACTCTCGATGCATTCTCCAATCATTCCCGGAATAATTTAGTTATTGAGTTCGGAACGGAACTATTCGGATGGTTCCTTGGGTTTGTATTAGTTCAAATAATCTTGCTGTTTGTTGACAAAACAGCCGGACCATGGGGATGCTTAATAGATGTTGTTGTATTTATTATCATAGTTGTTGCTTCTGTTTTCATGTCAAGTTCGAATGATGCTAAATTAATAGAGAGTTTGGAAAAACAGCATAAACAAACGGTCAAGTATGACTATGGGGCACTTTTAAAATCATTAGACAACAATACTACGAAATTCTATGAAAGCCTTTAAATTCATATACATAGCCTTAATAATCTTTTGTCCGCTTATTGTATCTTCATGCAAAAAGTCGGGAAAAGAGATTGTCGAAAAAATCGCAACGGAAACTACAGAAAAAACTGCGAAAGGATTTGCTAAAGAAGCATCAGAGAAGACATTAAAAACCTTGACAAAGAAAGAGCTACGGTCAATTGATTGGAAAGACTTAATGAAACTGATTAGAAAAGAAAACATCAATCTTGCAGATGCATTGTCGCGCTTGGACGGATCTTTCCAAAGGAAAATTGGTAAGGCCATTCAATCTGATTATGACTTTTATTCAGCACTTATATCATCTAATAGGTTAATAGATGAATTTTCTATATTCACAAAGAATGCTCCTAAAGCAACTGATAATATATACATCTTCAAATATTTTGCGAAGTGCCGAGATTTGGAAAGACGTTTCGGCGTTTATAATGCATTGGGAAATATTGAAATTAAAGAAGAAATGGGAGTCGTAAAGTTCTTCAATAGGACGGACAACTCTGTTATTGGAGAATTTCGTGATGGGATTTTTCAGATAAAAGAACCATTTAATACAGGTAAACATTTTCTTGAGCAGAACTCGATTCTGAAGAAAACGCTTATACCTAATGCTGTTTATAAGATTAAGGGAGCAAATGGTATGACTTATCTTTACCATGTTGATGATTTAGGGCGTTTCTCGAAGATTGAAGCTACAGGAATAGATGCCAATGAACTGCTGTCGAATGTTGTGCTGGCAAAAGAGAATCTGAATTTAGGCGCAGGCTGGACAAAAAAACTTAGAACAGTCAGACAAACATCCAAAGGAAACGATATTGATGCAACAATCATTCTAAAGTATGCTGATGATGGAACAACGCCATTGGCTGTAAAAGCAGATATTAAAGCGGACAATAAAAAGATTATTTCAGAATCCTTTGAAAACCTTGACTATTTAGCAAAAAATGCATTTACGACAGAGGAGAACGCTTCCTTACTCAATAAGTTTGCCTCTAAGACTGGATTTTCAACAAAGAAAAAGGCAGATTTATTAGGAGAGATGGACCAAGATGAAGAGTTGGCAAAGCTCATTCATTCTAACCCTGAGTTAAACATAAGGAGGTGGTTGAATACAAGAAACCATGTTGACAAAAGTAAGGTGGCCCGAACTGCAAATGGGCGTATGGTACCAAATGGACAAGTATATGCAGGTAATGTTTATTATTTCAACCCACATCTTAATTCAGGCCTAATGGCACGTCTTAATAAGTATGGGACAATAAATCTAAAGAAATTTGGTTCATTAACGTATGATGACCTTATCAAAATAGACAAACTTTACCCTGACGGAGTGCCTTTCACAAAAGAAGGATATCCTGATTTTTCCAAGGTGGCTTTCAAGGATAAAAGCGGTCAGACACTACGAATCAATATAGGTGCCTTATCCGGTGATAGTAAAAAAGACATCAATACAGCAGAAGCTATATTCCAAAAAATGGGATATCCATGGGAAAGTGGTTATACGTGGCATCATGTAGAGAACAGCACTACTTTAATCCGTGTACCTTCTGCTGTACATCAACTTATTGACCATGCAGGGGGAATGAGTACTCTTGTTGCTGAACAAACGACTAAACAAGCTGCATAAAGATGTTTGGGTCTAATCCTGCGGTAGCATATTTCACGATGGTATCACCTTTTTCTGTACGAAGCAGGATGTTGATAGGTAGATTATCATCTGGCATTTGAGCAACTTGTTGGGTAGACAGAAGATGAACGCACGTCTTACATTCGGGTTTTCGTTTTCGTGATGGCAGTTGATAAGTGTCTGAATCTTCTGAAAGTTCCTGCTAAGGTAGATGAACTTTGCGTTCTACTGCAAGAGAAACAAAAGACTGTGGGAACATTTCGGGAACAATATGAATTGAGTTTTAATGCCCACCTTAATTTAGTAATCATACATCCGTGGGTGGATGGAAACGGCAGAACAGCTCGGTTACTAATGAACTACATCCAGTTTTATTATCACCTTTTTCCTGCTAAGATATTCAAAGAGGATAGGGAAGAATATATCCTTTCTCTGCGCCAATGTCAAGACGAAGAAGCCAACCAACCTTTCTTGGACTTTATGGCAGGACAGTTGAAGAAATCGCTTTCTTTGGAGATTGAAAGGTTCAGTGCTTCTCAGAAGAAAGGGTTCAGTTTTATGTTTTAGAGGTATAAGAACTTGTCGGCTCAGTTGACAATCTGCAATGGTTGCGTGAAACTTATGGAGAAGGTTTCTGCAGTCCTGCACATGGACGAGAAAACACCGCATATACACGCTACAATCATATCGATTGTGACGGGAGAACGCAGAAAAACCAAACAGCAGCAGGAAGGAAAAAAGAAATATCGCAAGAAGAACACTGCATGAGCCGTCAGTTTCAACGGGATAGACAGTTGGTTTCAACGGGAGAAACTGTCGGTTTCACCTTGAGAAACTCCCGGTTTCCATAGGCTGCCACGGGCAGTCGCCGAATTTGAACCTGCAAGGAACATGAAATCCTGTCAAGGCGCACCCGGTTCGGCGCGTTGTATCATGTGGTGGAACGTGACGGATAAACTGCCGTTCCCGGTATCTGCCACGGGTATCTGTCACGGGCTATATAGTTGTCAGACAATCGAATAGAGCGCAATCCGTGACACCGTGACGGATATTATGCCTTTTAAAACTCATGATAGGGGAGGCTGTCCGAAAACAAACTCTGAAGATGCCGGGGAAACTTAAAAATAGAATCAAAACAGTCGGATTGCACTTTTCCCGAGAAAATCCATGTTTGCAAACGTTCAGGCAAGGGACAGGACTGGGGCTGGTCATATCACGGAACATTGTTCCATTATGATTCAGCCTTGCAGTCCGTATCGCTTTGTTTAGTCCAGTATAGGGACATCGATTGTCTGGCTCTCCTCGTTCCAGTTGTCAATGGTGAACTCTCCGGATGACTCTTCGGAGAAGATATCTCCTAAAGTGAGCGTCAGGGTCAGTTTGGAGTTTGCTGTCAAAGGAGCATTCAGTGTCTGCTTGAAGCTTTTCACGTTTCCGTTCTTTAGCAGGATGCTCATCTGGAATTCAGGCTTTCCGAAAGAAGGGAAAAGCATGACCGTTGCATTGCTCATCTGCGTGCTGTCTACGGAGCGGACCAGAGGGAAAGCCACAGTGCGCGGGTTTCCTTGGGGAGCGCCGGTGTAGAAGTTCAGTTCTCCGGCAATGTTGGTGACGCGTACTGTCATGCTGTCGATACTTGAACTGAGAATGCCGTTATCTTTATTCTTGATGATGACTTTCAGTCCGGTTACTACCCGTTTCAGGGATGCCTTTAAATCCTCACTTCCTATGTTGGCGGATTGTACGGTGTGCACCAAGTCGAAAGTGGGGTAGTAGGTGGTGTCCGGAAGCATTCTGTACAAGCCGAAGCTTTGTTCGGACATGTCCTCGCCTATGACGTAGGCCGGGTCTTTCAAGGCAGGGTGGGCGTAGATAGGCTCTTCATACTTGGGAGTCCCCCAGTAAATCATATTATAGGCACCTGCCGGCAAGGACAGCTCCCGGTTGACGGCTTCATGGTAGAAGATGCCGTCCTTTACCTGATAGTAACCGTAGAGGGGAGTCAGTTTGCGGTTAACGTAATTACCGAAGTAGATGGAGGTTCCGGCTTTGCAAGGCATGATGGTCAATATGCCGGTCAGCGGACTTTGCCCGCTTGCCGTGACTATGTCCATCTGCAGGTTAGGTGATACAAGACCGTCATTGTCCACTACTCTGGGCGGATTGTCGTCGGCACAGCTTGCCACGATTGCGGCAAGTACTGCGAATACTGCTAATTTCTTCATTATCTGTTAAGTTTTAGGTTGTTCTTCTCAGAGAACATTTTATGAATGAAATGGTTCTTTGCGTTTCGAAGAAAATCTTTCTGTGGGAGAGAATGCATGCTGAAGATGCATACGGTTATTAGGAAAATGGCAGGAGTACCCCCTTCCGGGAGGTGTTGTGGAGGGACTGAAAACAAATCATACCTTTTTTAGTAACATTTTGGGGACACCGATTAACCAATCTGTCTGCTCTTAGTAACAATTTCTCGGCACTCTTTTCCTGCTCATTCATACATTTGTAACCGGATTCTTTTGCATTAATTAGAGAACGCAATAAAATCTTTGATATTAACCATTAAACAATGTACAATGAGAAAAACATTCTTTGACAAGCGCACACATTTCTGTTTGTGTCGCATTGCACTGGTGGCATTGCTTCTGCTGCCTGCAATCAGTAGCCTTCGGGCTAATCCTTCTCAAAGCAAGACCATTACGGGCGTTGTGACATCGGCTACGGACGGTGAGCCGTTGATTGGTGTCAGCGTGCAGGTGAGAGAAACGGCCACGGGTGGAATCACCGACATGGACGGTAAGTATTCCGTAAGTGCCCAACAAGGGCAGACACTGGTGTTTTCTTACATCGGTTATCAATCACAGGAAATCAAGGTAGGTACTTCTTCCGTCATCAATGTGGTGCTGAAGGAGGACACGGAAATGTTGGATGAAGTGGTTGTAGTGGGCTATGGTGTCCAGAAGAAGAAATTGGTGACGGGTGCCACTGTTCAGGTGAAGGGTGACGAAATAGCCAAGATGAATACAACCAATCCCTTGCAGGCTATGCAGGGACAGACACCGGGTGTAAGTATTGCTTCGACTTCCGGTCAACCGGGTGCTGACATGAAAGTGAGTATCCGTGGTCTTGGTACCGTGGGAAATAGTGCTCCTCTTTATCTGATTGATGGTGTGGGTGGTGATATTTCTACTTTGAATCCTGCCGATATTGAAAGTATAGATGTACTGAAAGATGCGGCTAGTGCGGCTATCTACGGTTCGGCCGGTGCTAATGGTGTAGTGCTTATTACTACCAAGCAAGGGCGCGAAGGTAAAGCGCAGATTAGTTTCGATGCTTATTATGGAATACAGAATGTAGCTCGTAAGGCTAATATGCTGAATGCAAAAGAGTATATGGCCATTATGGATGAGCAGGCTTTGAATAGCGGACTTTCGGCTTACGATTGGAGCCAATACCAGTCTATTTACGATGCCAATGGCAATGTGTATGATACGGATTGGGTAGATACTATGTTCAAAGATAATGCCACAACGGAGAGCTATACGCTGGGTGTCACTGGTGGAAGCGCAACTTCCACTTATGCCCTTTCGTTAGGATATATGAGTCAGGAAGGTATTGTCGGCGGTTCGGATGTGTCTAACTATTCGCGTTACAATTTCCGTGTGAACAGCGAGCACAAACTTTTCAAGGATATTTTGAAAGTGGGCGAGCAGGTGAGTTTTGTATATAAGATGAATAACGGTATCAGTGTAGGCAACCAATATAATAATACCTTACGCGGTGCATTCGGAACATCGCCTATCGCTCCTGTCTATAGCGATAATAATCTTTATGATTCGCCTTACAATGACACCAGTACCAGTGACTGGAATAAAGGTGATGGAAACCCTTATGGTTTAATGATGACCGACAGCAACAATGAGAACAAAACGGCTACTTTTTCCGGTAATGTTTATGCTGAATTGCAGCCTGTCAAGAATTTGAAGATAAAGTCTGTATTCGGTGTGGTTTATGGTTCCAGCGAATACCGTAGTTTCAAGCCTCTCTACAAGTTCAGCCAATATATATATAATGAAGAACGTACTACCGTATCTCAAAATGCCAATCACTCTTTGGGTATGACATGGACCAATACGGCTTCTTATGACTGGACTATGGGAGAACATTCGTTCAACGCCTTGCTGGGTATGGAAGCCTATCGTTACGAGGGCACTTATATCGAAGCTAAAAATGGTATGTTGAAAGAAGGTTTTGATGATTGGGAGCATGCTTTTGTGGGCAACGGAACGGCCTCCGATTCGACCAACGGCTTGGGTGCCAGTGGCAATCCGCATACCGAGAGCCGCAAGGTGTCCTATTTCGGCCGATTGGGTTGGAACTGGAAAGAAACTTATATGGTCAATGCTACTTTGCGTGCAGACGGTTCGAGCAACTTTGCCAAAGGCAACCGTTTTGGTTACTTCCCTTCGGTATCGGCAGGATGGACCATTACTAACGAAAAATTCATGGAAAGTACGCAAAACTGGCTCGACTTCCTGAAAATACGTGCCAGCTGGGGACAAGTGGGTAATGCCAACATTGACGCATTCCAATATCTGGCTCCTATCAAGAGTACCAATACACACTATCTTTTCGGCAGCGGTTACGGCGACTCGGATGCTGCGGCACAGCTCGGAACCAACTGGGGAGCTTACCCTAGTCGTCTGGCTAATGCTGACATCAAGTGGGAGACTTCACAGCAGACCAATATCGGTCTTGATGCCCGATTCCTCAACAGTCGCCTGGGTGTTAATTTCGATTTCTACATTAAAGATACTAAAGACTGGCTCGTGGTGGCTCCTATTCTTGCTACTGCCGGAGCAGGTGCTCCTTATATTAATGGCGGTGGAGTGAAAAACACCGGTGTGGAACTCAATCTTACTTGGAATGACCAAATAGGCAAAGACTTTAGTTACAATATCGGTATCAACGGTGCCTACAATAAGAATAAGGTCGGAGAGATTCCTAACGACGATGGTATCATTCATGGCTCTACCAACCAGTTGTATGACAATACTCCTGAATTCTATCGTGCCGAGAATGGTAAGCCTATCGGTTATTTCTATGGTTTCAAGACAGCAGGCATATTCCAAAACAATCAAGAAATAGAGGATTGGATTAAGGCTGGTAACGGTGTGCTGCAAGCTGACGTACAACCAGGTGACGTGAAGTTTGTGGACATCAACCATGACGGACGGGTGAACGAGCTTGACAAGACCGATCTTGGTAACGGTATTCCTGATTTCACTATGGGCTTCAATCTCGGTTTCAACTGGAAAGGACTTGATTTCTCTGTAGTGGCCAACGGTGCTTTCGGACAGCAGATTGTCCAGAGCTATCGTAACCATACCTCCAAGCAAGCCAATTATACTACTGCAATTTTAGGACGTTGGACAGGAGAGGGAACCAGCAATCGCATACCTCGTGTCACAGACCAGAATCTCAACTGGCAGTTCTCAGACCTCTATGTGCAGGATGGTGATTACCTGCGAATCAGTAACATTACTTTGGGCTACGACTTTGCCAAGCTACTGAGATGTAAGGTCATCAGCCAGTGCCGTATCTATGCTCAGGTACAGAATGCGTTCACATTTACCAAATATGACGGCATGGATCCGGAAATAGGTTATGGTCCCGAAGGAGATAACGGACAAGGTTGGGTATCGGGCGTTGATTTAGGTTATTACCCCCGTCCCCGTACCGTATTGTTTGGTGTTAACTTGAAATTTTAAAATATAGACTGATATGAAGAAAAACAAAAATATATTTATGGCAAGTGTCCTGCTCCTGAGTTTGGGACTGGCTTCGTGTACCGACAGTTTTCTCGATGTTACGTCGAAGACTGAATCTTCAACCGGTACATTCTATAAGACTGAAAAAGATGCTTATCGTGCTCTGATAGGTTGTTATGATGGTTGGCGCCAGACTTCATCAGCCATGATGGTAGGGTTTTATATGGCTTCCGAGGTGATGAGTGCCGAGTGTTTTGGCGCTACCGGAAATGCCGATGGACGTGGCTATCAGGCCATTGACCGTTTTGACATCTCCCAATCGCCGGCTGACCTCAACCTATACGAAGGTGACTGGAAAAATTATTATGCGGGCGTCTATCGTTGCAACGAGCTGATAGCTCATGAAGAGCAGATTGTATGGAATGAATCGGATAGCAAACGTGGTATCTATATGGGCGAATGTCGTACGTTGCGTGCATTGCTTTATCTGGATATGGTTCGTTTATGGGGGAATATCCCACTCTTTCTGGAACCGGTAAACGAAAATCGCGCTCCTTCACCTGCCAAAGAGGTGTTCAGTGCCATATTTACTGACTTAAAATATGCTATCGAGAATATTCCCGGTGACGCTTATCCCAAGGCCGACTATACCAAGAACGACGGACATATTACAAAATATGCCGCCGAGGCTTTGCTGGCACGTGCCTATCTTTTCTATACCGGATATTACGGTGAAGAACCTGTAGAGGTGACTCGTGCCGAAGCTTTGGCTGCTGTAGAAGACGTAATCGCTTCAGGAGAATATGGTTTGGTACCGCAATTCAAGAATTTATGGCCGGCTTCTTCTGCAAAAGTGGCCGAAAAAGGAGACTATGAAACTTTGAAGGGTACATATGCCGGTGATGGAAACAAGGAAACCATTCTTGCGTTGAAATTTACCGCTACTCAGGATTATAACGGGAATAATGACTCCAACCGTTGGCAGGTGATGTTGGGTATGCGCCAGCTTAATGCTGCTCCCTATTGCAAGGGATGGGGCGCATTGACGGTAAATCCTGATTTTGTGGAAGCGTTTCCCACTGGTGACCTCCGCCGTTCGGCTTCTATCATTGATTTGGTAGGGGAAGGAATCACCGGTTCGGCCGACTTTACCACCAGTTTTAATGACTGGCGTGAATATACCGGCTATGCTGTGAAGAAGTATGCTCCCCTTTGCTATGCCGATGGAAGCCATGCCGGTAAGCAGGATGGTAGCGGTGACTTCCAGACACAGAACCGCCAAGACTACGTTATTATCCGTTATGCCGACGTATTGTTGATGGCCGCAGAACTGGGTAGCCCCAATGCGCAAACTTATTTCGACCAAGTGCGTAAGCGTGCTTATCAGGTTGATGACAACGGAACAGTATCGGCCAACTATCAAGCTAAGAGTGTGTCTCAACAAGCTATTATGGAAGAACGTCGTCTTGAATTTGCTTTTGAAAGCATTAATTATTGGGATCTCCTGCGTCAAGGTATAGACGTGGCAGCCGAGAAGCTCGCCTTGAATGGTGTCAAGGTGAAGAGTGGAGGCGCTGATGATGCAATAACCATACGGGTCGACCGTGTGAAAGCCACCAAAGGCTTGAGCCAGATTCCTTATAATCAAATTAACCTTTCACAGAGTGTACTTGTGCAGAATCCCGGATGGTGAGTACCATTAATAGAGTAAATAAAAAATAAAAATAATAAGATATGAGACTTAAATCATTCTTTTCCATATTGGCAGGAGCGGCTTTGATATTTTCCGCTTGCTCGCCCGAAGAGTACGAGATGGGGGCAAAAACCTATGTTTCCGATGATTTGGTGGAAGGTATCGCCTATACGGTGACCCCTGATGCCAATGATCCTAATACGATTCATCTGACTTCGCTCATCAAGGGAGCCACTCCCTTGTGGGTCACTCCAAGCGGTCCTTCTCAAAAGAGCACTCTTGACTTGGCACTTCCTTTTGCCGGAGAATATAGCGTGACTTTCGGCGCTTCCACACCGGCAGGTCCGGTATATGGCGAACCATATACCTTCAAGGTAGAGACCAATAACTTTGCCATGCTCGAAGACCCTATCTGGGCTAACCTTGCAGGTGGAGTGGGCAAGAGCCGTAAGTGGGTTCCCATTGACAAGAACTTTGGTATTGGCCGTTGTTCGGGACCGGTGATGTACATGAGCCACACTGATGTGAAAAATGATGGAAGCAATATTACCGACCTTATGATTGGTAGCGCCAATTGGGCTCCCAACTGGGATCCGGGTATCCAATCGTGGCTCATTCCGGCAGACGACCCCTATTTCCAGTCGTACATCACTTTCGGCCTGGATGCTGTGAAAGGCTGTACGGTGGAACTTCATCGGGTGGCTGCTTCGGGCACGACGGATGCCACCGGAACTTTCAACTTGAATGTGTCTGACCCGAAACGCCCTGTCATATCTTTCTATGGCGGTACCTATTCATTGCATAACGAGGGTTTTGATGATGTCTGTTCCAACTATACCAACGACATCAAGATTATAGAATGTACTCCTTATCTGCTGCAGGTAGCTACGATGCGTACCAATAGCGAAGGTCCGTGGTGGCTGGTGTGGAACTTCATTTCCGAAGAGGCTTATAATGACCCCAGTATCATACCGACTGAAGATCCGGGTTTGCTTCAGCCTGCCGAAGTACAACAGCCTGCCATTGAAGATTTGGCAACCAAACTGTTCACTACTGAAATCAACGGTGTCACCTATGTGGGCAATGAGGCACGCTTCCTCATCAATGATGAAGAACCTTATGACTGGACATGGTGGAATGGTGGCTCTGCTGCTTGGGAAAGCGTAGTGAAGGGACAGTACGGTTCTTCATGGGCACCTGTGGCCGATGCTTCCATTGCCGACTATGAGCTGGTATTGAGCAGCACGGCCGATGGCTACAAATGGGATGACGGTACCAATGCCGGTAAGCTTGCCATTGAAGACGGCAAATTGAAATTTATGGATGCCGACGGCAATCCGGTTGAGATAACCGTCCTCACCGCTACCGGTGATAAGCGCACGGTGGAAGTGAAGGGAAGCGAGTTTACCGTAATGGCTTGCGATGTCACCAGCTCTTTCCAGATGGGTGTGCCTGCAACGACCAATGACAAGGGAGCCGTGGATTCTTATCTTTGTGCCAACCTCAACTACAAACCTATCGCTACCGGACCTACCGGGCCTACTGAAATCAAGGTAGACAACAGCAAGGTACAAATTCTTTTCGGTGACGGAAATCCCGATCGTTTGCGCTTGCAGTTCTACAATCCTTGGGGCGGTGGTGACGCGGGATGGCCGATCGACATCACGAAGGTGAAGTTGAAAAAGAACCAGACGCTGAAGATACAGTACAAAGTGCTGAGTGGAATCACTTGGAACGAGGGCGCGACTCCTAAGACCGTGATTATGGACAATAACATCGGAAATGCTTGGGAAGATGACTGCTACAACCTGGCTCATGCCGTGGCCTTTGATACTGCCGAAGGAGCTGTACAGACTGTGTCCGTGACCAATACCACCGGTGCCACTGTGACTTACGAAGGAAGCAGTTGTATCTGTATCGGTATCCAGAATAAGGGACTTGCTACTGTGGCTGCCACCGAAGACGGACAGCCGGATGTGAAGGTTGAGATAATTTCGATGACCATTGAATAACCACTTAAATGAATTTAGTATATATGAAGACAAAGATATATTTAGGAATACTTTCACTTGTACTGGGTCTTTCGCTGGCTTCGTGCAATGAAGATGACGACTATACTATCCACACCACCCCGATTCTGAACGAATCGTCGGTGGTGACGGGGTCGTCCGATGTGACCGCCACTACCGCTACACTCCATGCCACGCTCTCCGGGTTGGATGGCATGGATGCCGGAAGCTATAAGACCGGCTTCTTCTATGGTTTTGCGCAAGACAACCTGCCCGAGGACGTGCAGGCTGCTTATGACGGCAGCGCCTTCAGTGCTCAGTTGAACGGGTTGAACAATAACTCTACGCTCTATTATCAGGCTTATGTATGCTTGCAGGGTAAGGTGTATTACAAAGGTGAGGTGAAAAGCTTGCTCACCACCGATGCCAAGGTGGCTACTGCCGATGCCGCATCTGTCGACTTCGCCTCGGCTGTATTGGGTGGGACATTGACCGATGCTACGGCCGATGCTACTTGTGGTGTTGTTATCTCTACTTCATCCGATGTAGAAGCGGTTCGTGCAGGCCTTATAGTGAAGAGTGAGGAACTTAAGGACAGCTATTCATTCGTCCATGAAGGGTTGGTGCCCGAAACGCAATACTATTATGCGGCTTACCTCAATCTGGGTAGCGGCATTGTGTATGGTGAGGTGAAGAGCTTCACTACTCCTGCCTATGACTTCGATCTCGACAATGACCTTGTCGACCTGGGACTCTCCGTGAAGTGGGCTCGCTTCAATGTGGGTGCCAAGAGCGAGACTGGACTGGGTGGCCTTTTCGGATTCGGTGACCTGACCGGATGCAACAATAGCATCGACCCTGCCGACTATGCTTCGGCCGATACTTATAAAACGGCTTCCGACTTGGCTTTCCGTGCATTTCAAGGGCGTGCCACACTGCCTACTGCCGATGATTTCGAGGAACTCTTCACGTTGTGCCAGAAAGAGTGGACTGAGCAGAATGGAGTGACAGGTTTCAAGTTCACCGGTCCTAATGGTAATTCCATCTTCCTGCCTGCAGCCGGTACGCGTGTGGCAAACGATGTGACGGCGCTGGGTACTGAAGGATATTACCTCACCGGTACTGTCAACTCTTCCAATACAGAATTTGCGGTAGGTTACCAGTTTGCAGCTTCTGTCAATCACCGTATCACTGCCGCAGTTTATCAAGGTATGGCTGTACGCGCTGTTTCCACAGCCAAGAACGTACCGTTCAACAAGGCTCTGCTCTATCAGAAGTGGTATCTTGACAATGGCCAGGACGGTAAGCAGCACGTGTTTGAAGGACCTTTCACGCAGTGGGGTGTTACGGACAACTGGAGCACAGTTTCCAACGGACAACCCAACATTGAACAGCAGATTCATTGGGAGATGGGTACGGATAATGGCTGGATAGGTTATACTTACGGAAAGGACTATGGTTATATGGAGCTCAAGGAGGACGGTACGGTGAATATTCATCGTATTGCCGAAGACGGTACCGTGACCGATGAAACCGGTAAGTTTACGATTGACGAGGCGAATAAAGTGATTGACATCGACATAGATGTGCTTTGTGCCAATACTTGGATTGGCACGAAGAGTGGTAAGCTGAACATTCTGTCGTTGACTGCCGACGGCTTGCAGATTGCCCTGCCCGATGGCGACTATGGCTATTCGTTGAACTATTACAGCCAGGCCAAGGCCGATGCCGATGCGCAGGTTCCTGTATTGCTCAATATCGCCGATTCATCATGGGCAGGAAGTTGGGATGCACTGCTTGTAGCCATTTCACCCGAAGACTTGGCTGGACAGCACACGTTTGTTTTCGAGGGAACTTGTACCGATGCTATGGTGTTTACGCTTGACTTTGCCGGTATGGCGAAGCGCTATCCCAATTCGTTTGTACGCATTGACGACATCAAGCTGGACGGTACTTCCATCCGGTTTGATGCCAACCGCTTCTATTATGGCGACATTGAAGGAAACGGCAAGTACCGTGTTCAGTTGTTCAATGCTTATGGGGCGGGTTCTGTAGGCAATGCTGTTCCTCTCAGTCCGTTCAGCAATGTAGAAAATCAAGGTACCGAGCCTGCCATCCATTTCAAGGAGAAGCTTGAGATTGTCTGCACCGTCATTACCGACGGTACCGGTGCAGGTATTTATACGCCCAATCTGGTTACTGTCAATCCGGATTGGGGAAGTGCATGGGGATATAACGCAGGAGCTACGTTCGAGGTGAAATACGAGAACTTCCAGTACAGCCTTGTGGCTTCTCAGTTCGACATTAAGTACGAATCTGCCGACTATGCGGCAGGTTCCATCATGACCTTCGTTGAAGTGGCTGACATTTACAAGTATTTCCCCGGTTTACATGCCACACTTGACAACCTCTATCTGGATGGCAAGGAAGTGACATTTGATGCATCCAAAGTGCTCGATGCCAATGAATCCCCGAAGTATCGTCTGGAACTTTGGAATTGCTATGGGGCAACAAAGGATAAAGGGTGCGCTTTCGGTACTCCTGATGGTGATGTTATCAAGGAACTTGGTTTCAGCAGTTCTATGGAAGTGAAGTTCACGTTCCACACTCTTTTCTCTGTTCCTGAATGGTAAGAGGGATAGACGGAAATATACTGGTTAGATAGGAAATCCGGGATGCAGGCCATCCCGGATTTTTTGTTTTGCCCTCACCGGTGTGCATCGTTCTGATATAGATTGAAGAACCATAGAGAGAATAAAATAAAGGAGGTGGTCCGTAAGGCGGCGCTTTGATAGCTCTTTGCCTTGTACTTTGTTCGGACGGGATGGGTACTTATTGCGATAAACATAGTGATTTTATGGTATCTCCACTAAAGTGGTCCGCCTTGTTCATAGTAGTGAACAAATCAGCCCACTTAGGTGAACAAACTTGTTCACCTAAGTGGGCCGTTCATGAATCTTTGTACTGAACCGGACAGACAAAAGGGCGGAAGCGGAGAAAAGCAGGGGCTTTCTCTAAGATTGGCTGCTATTTTCCTTCGTAATCAAAGTATTCAAAGTCTGCATATGCTTTTGAGGTTTGAGAACCGGAGACGGCATACAATCCCAGCATGATTCCCGTAAAGCCACCGGCAGTTTCTGTACTGATATAGCGCGTATTCATTCGGCCCAGTTCTTTGAAGTCCTTTCCGTTTGTGGCATACTCGAACGAATAGATTTCGTTGCTGCCTTTTACACGGAGTTGTACTTTCCCCTGGGGCAGAATAACTTCCTTTTCCGTATGGGTCAATTCATTCAATTGGTAGCGCAATACTACAGCTTGTTTCCCGTCTGCCAATTGCTTGACTAATAAATCGTAATGGGACGATTCGAACATGTAGACCGTCAGGCCGGCTTCGTCGCCACTGGCGGCTTTTTTCAGTTGCATGGAAGTGGTGGCTGTGAAGTCGATATGTTCTTGCCGGCGGCCGGCAAAAGTAGGACTGCCTTTCCCGTTGTTCAGGTTTACGGGGGTTGCTTTCAGACGGAGGTTACCGGAAGCAAAGGTATAGTTTTCCGGATGATAGTTTCTGATATGAACCCATTCGGGACCTAATTTGCCGTTTTTGAAATCGGTGCGTGCAGGCTTGGGGGCAAGAGGATGTTGCGGTAGGGTTGGCACATCCATTTGCAGGGCTATTGTGCCATCTCCGTTTACTACCGGCCAGGCATTCTTGTCCCAGCGCACGGGAGCAAGGAACGTTTCGCGTCCCAGCAGGTGATGGTTGCCGCTTTGCGGACGGAAAGCGAGACACACCATCCACCACGAACCGTCAGGGGCTTGTATCAGGTCGGCATGGCCGGTTCCTTGTATCGGGCTGTTTTGTGCATTCTTGTTGATGTGGGTCAGGATGGGATTGGCGGGATTCTCTTCGTACGGGCCGTCTATATCGCGGCTACGGGCTATTGTCACTTTGTGGCCGTATTCCGTGCCGCCTTCGGAAATCAGCAGATAATACCAGCCGTCTTTCTTGTAAATATGCGGCCCTTCAGGGTGCCGTCCGCCCGTGCCGTTCCAGATGCGTTTGGACTCGTTGAGTTGTTCGCCGGTTTTGGGGTTGATTTCGCACAGATAGATACCTACGCCCGGATTGCTGACGAGGTAACACTTGCCGTCTTCAAAATAGAGGGACGGGTCTATACCGCCTTGCTTGAGCCATACGGGTTCTGACCATTCGCCACGCGGGTCGGTAGTGTGTACAAGGAAGTTGCCTTTGTCGGACACGTTGGTGGTAATCATGTAGAATGTACCGCTGTTGTAGCGGATGGTAGGTGCATAGATTCCTCCCCATGGGCCGGCGTCGTGAAGCGGCAGTTGTGAGGGGCGCGTCAGGCAGTGTCCGATTTGTTCCCAGTTGATGAGGTCTTTGCTGTGGAACAACGGTACGCCCGGGAAATATTGGAAACTACTGTTGACCAGATAAAAGTCATCTCCTGCGCGGCAGATACTCGGGTCGGGATGGAAACCGGGAATAACGGGATTTTGATAACTTTGCCGGTTTTGTGAAAAGCAGGACAGGCTGAGCGCCAGTCCTAAAAGTAACATCATCTTTCTCATAAATACATTGTATTTTAAATAGTTTATCAGATATATGAATCAGGGTAGTTGAAGGAAGTGTTTATACACAAAAATAAAGTATTCTTTCGGTTCAAGCAAGCCGGATGTGTCTGATGTCATTCAATGATAACTTTTGAGCCCTATTCGGAAACAAATGATACCGTTGCAGATAACATGGCATCGGTGTGTTTTCCGCCTTTTCCGCTACTTTTGCTCTCACTGATTTAACCATTATTTTTAATACGTAAAGACATGATGAAGAATATCATTGAAAAATTCCAAATTTGCCTGGTGCTGTCGGCACTGCTTTTCTCTTCTTTCGTTGCCGCATGTTCCGGCAATGATGATACTGTGACTCCGGAAATAACGATTCCCGCGAACATTCTGACGGATGGAATGACTTTCTCCAAGACCGGAGGAACAAGTACGCTGAACATCAAGTCGAACGTTGCATTGGAAGTTACCAGCAGTGCACCGGAGTGGTGTAAGGTTACTGCCGAAAGTTCTGCTTCGAGTAGTATTTTGAAGTATACCGTTATGGCAGAAGCCAATACGGACACGAGTGACCGTGAAGCCAAGGTAACGGTGAAAGCCGGAGGCAGCGAAGTAGGGAGCTTCACAGTGAAACAAACGGCTGCGGACGGATTAATCATATCCAACTCTACCTCTTTCGACCTGCCAGCTGCGGGAGGAGATGTTTCTGTGGTGGTGGAAACCAATGGTGACGTACAAGCCGTTTCCGATGTTTCTTGGATAAAGGCGGTCAATACCCGTGCCATGGAAGACAAGATTTTCAAGTTTACCGTCTCTCCCAATCCTTTGGGAGCGCGCGAAGGCCATATCTCTTTTACTTTGGGTAGCCTGACGGAGACTGTGACCGTAAAGCAGGGTGCGGGCGAAACCGGCAATATGGAAAGCGATGCCAGGACACTTGCCGCCAAGATGTATGCAGGTATCAATATCGGCAACACGCTGGAAGCTTGTGATAACAAGAACAAGATAGCGGGCGAAACGTTATGGGGAAATCCTAAAGTAAGCGAGGCATATGTCAAAGGGCTGAAGGCATTGGGATTTAATGCGGTACGCATCCCTTGTGCGTGGGATTATTACATTGTGAATCCATCGACCTATGAGATAGATGCTGCATGGCTCGACCGTGTGAGCGAAGTGGTGGGTTACTGTGTAGCCAATGATATGTATGCCATTGTCAATATCCATTGGGATGGCGGTTGGCTCGAAGAGAGTATCACTCATGGTTACAGCAGCGAAGTAGATGCCAAGCAGAAAGCTATCTGGACACAGATTGCCAATAAACTGAATGCTTATGACGAACACCTGCTCTTTGCCGGATGTAACGAACCCGGACAGCAAGACCAGGGGAACGTTGGGACATCGGCCATAGATGCCATTCTGAAATATGAACAGACCTTCATAGATGCCGTGCGTGCCACCGGAGGAAATAATGCGAGCCGTTGTCTGATTGTGCAAGGCCCTTATACCAATATTGACAAGACGGTGAATGACTATACGATGCCCAAGGATGAAGTACCCGACCGTCTGATGGTGGAAGTTCACTTCTATGATCCTTATCAGTTCACCATGATGAACCATGACGAAACCTGGAGCAATGTATTCCTTTATTGGGGTAAGGACAATCATGTGTCCGGCTCCATTCACAATGCCACCGCTAACGAAGAAGATTATGTGAAGCAACAGTTCCAGAAGATGAAGAAGGCCTATGCAGATAAGGGAATTCCTGTGATTGTGGGTGAATACAGCGCCATGAAGCGTACAAAAGAAGACAAGATAGAGGGTACTGCCGAACCTGCCTATCCCGACATTGACCAGGAGATGCACAACAAGAGCCGCGCCTATTGGAATGAGGTAGTCACCCGCGAGGCGAAAAACCACGGTTGCGTCCCCTTCTATTGGGAAACCGGCGGTGACATGAACCGTGGTACGGGTACGGCGAAGGAGGCTTATGCCATTGAGGGCATCATGAAGGGAGCCGCAGCCGGTCAATACCCTTATTGATTGAGTGGTGGATAGAATAAAAGACAGTTTTTAAAAGTATCATACAAATAGGTTTTATAGGTTACAAGGATTGTTGATATAGTTTTTTTGATTGGTTACGGAGAAGTATGTCCGCGAGGGATATGCTTCTCCTTCTTTAAAAATCCTTGCCTTTTCTTGCTTTTCTGTTCGTTTTTCACTTCATTTGCAATAAAAATAACTTCCCTTAGCTCTGATAGTATGAAAAGACTGCAACTACTGCTCTTGTGGGTTTGGATGGTATGTTTCTCTGCTGCTTCACACGACTACATGTTTAAACATTTGGAAGTGAAAGACGGACTTTCCAATAATCAGGTTAATGCTATTTATAAAGATTCAAACGGATTCATGTGGTTTGGTACAGCTTCGGGGCTGAATCGCTATGATGGTTACAATATTAAGATTTATCGCAGCCAGAAAGATGATGAGAAATCTCTTCCCGATAGTTATGTCGAGGATATACAAGAAGATGCGTCCGGTAATTTGTGGATACGTACGGGAAGTGGGTATGCCATTTACAACTCGGCTTCCGATGTTTTTGACCGTAATGTGGAAGCTTGGATGTGGAACGTCGGTCTGACCGGAAATCCTTCGCTTATCTATATTGATAAGGAAAAGACTTTCTGGATCTATATTAATGGTAAAGGTGTTTACAGCTATAGAGAGGAACAGAAAAATGCCGTAGCAGTAAAGGGAGCGGATGAACTGCTTGCGAAAGCCGAAGTGTCCGACATGAAAGAATGCGGCGAAGGAATCCTGCTGGTTCTGAGTAACGGTATCTTGGCTTGTATAGATGAGGAAAAGCAAAATATCAAGTGGACCAATCCGGGCATTGCCGAAGATTGCAGGGAAGTAAAGAATGCTACCTTTGATTTGTTTGTCGACCATAGTGGGCGGGCGTGGATATTCAGTGTGGAGGGGATGTGGATTTATAGCCTTTCTCAGAAGGTTTGGGAACAGCGTTCTCCCCGAACGGACACCTACAATACCGTACGTGCAGTGGCACAGGATAAATACGGATGTATATGGGTAGGCAGGGATCAGGATGGCGTTGAATTGATAGAACCGGCGGGACGGAAAATCCGTCTGGCGAATGAACCTAATAACGGGCGTACTCTGTCCAACAATACAATAACGGCTCTTTATGAAGATGAGGCCGGTACGATGTGGGTGGGAACCTACAAGAAAGGCATCTCTTTCTATAATGAAAGCATTTTCAAGTTCGGTATTGCCGATGTAGGCGACATCAATTGTGTGGAGGACGGAGGCGGTGATATCGTATGGGTGGGGACCAACGACCGCGGGTTGATTCGCTGGAATAGCGTGACGGATGAACGTATGTTTTTTTCGCATACGGCAGATCCCCGCTCTATCTCGAGTGATGTCATAGTCTGCCTTCTTCGGGACAGTAGCGGCAGAGTGTGGGCTGGTACTTTCTGGGGCGGACTGAATTGCTATGATGGAAACCGCTTTATCCATTACCGGTCCCGTAAGGGAGACAGTAACTCGCTGGTCTATGACAATGTATGGGCATTGGCAGAAGATGCGGACAAAAATATCTGGATCGGTACGTTGGGGGGAGGATTGCAATGCCTGAATCCTCAGACGGGGATATTTACCACCTATTCTACAGGTAATTCAAACCTTGTGTCGGACTATATCTCATCCCTCTGCATCAGCTGTGACAATAATCTGGTTATCGGTACTTCGGCAGGGATGGCTTTCATGGACCTGAGGACCGGCGAGATTACAAATTTTGCAGGTACAAAATCGGGTAAGACCAGACTTTCCAACCAAAATATCAATCAAGTTTACGAAGATAGTCGCGGTTTGCTATGGATAGCCACGCGTGAAGGCTTGAATGTATATGACAGCAAACGGGATGAATTGTACGAAGTGCCTATCAAGCCCGGTTTTTCTAAATTACTGATATTAGGTATTACGGAAGATGAAAACAAAAGTATATGGGTCAGCACCGGAGGAGAACTGATAAACGTGGTGTTGTCCGTTGACAGCAAGACGGAGCAGCCCGTGTTCCGTTGCTATACCTATAATGACAAGGACGGGTTGCAGAGTTGTGACTTCAACCAGCGTTCCCTCAAACGACTGCATACGGGCGAGATTGTAGTGGGAGGCCTGTATGGACTGAATCGCTTCCAGCCGGGCAGTATAAAGTATAATCGCACGTTGCCTAAGGTTATGTTTACTGGTTTCCAGTTGTTCAATGAAGATGTGAAGGTGGGCAAGGAGTATGCAGAACGTGTCATCTTGAAGGAAGCTTTGAATGAAACAGAAGAAGTTGTCTTGGCTTATAAGCAGAATGTGTTCACGGTGCTGTTTGCGTCGGACAATTTCGTGCTGCCTGAAAAGACACAGTATTTCTATAAATTGGAAGGATTTAATGAGAACTGGCTGACGAGTATGTCCGATATGCATCGCGTTACCTATACCAATCTGGCTCCGGGGACTTATATCTTAAAAGTGAAGGCTACAAACAGTGACGGATATGCGGGCACTGAAGAGGCTTCTCTGAAGATTGTCATTCTTCCGCCTTTCTGGATGACTCCGTGGGCATATATCGTTTATGCTCTTCTGATAGTAGGAGTTGTCTTCTTTTCACTTTATGCCGTACAACGGAGGGAACGCAATAAGTTCAGAATCCGCCAGATAGAGGAAGATGCGAAGAAGAGGGAGGAGTTGAGCCAGATGAAATTCCGCTTTTTTACGAATGTCAGCCATGAGTTGCGTACGCCACTTACGCTGATTATATCGCCGATGGAAAGTATGATGAAGGAGATTACGGACGAAAAACTGCATGGCAAGCTACAACTGATGTACCGCAATGCGCAGCGTTTGTTGAATCTGGTCAGCCAGTTGCTCGATTTTCGTAAGAATGAGATGGCAGGATTGCATCTCACTTTGTCCGAGGGGGATATTGTGGCGTATGTGCGTAGCATCTGTGCTTCTTTCCTGATGCTTTCTGAAAAGAAACATGTGCATCTGACATTCTTTTCGGCCATGGAATCGCTGAATATGTCATTCGACGAGGATAAAATTGGTAAAGTTGTGATGAATCTTCTATCCAATGCCTTCAAATTTACCCCGGACGGGGGACGTGTGGATGTGGCATTGGAAATGTCGAAAGAGATGTCTGGAAGATTGTTGATAAAGGTATCGGATACCGGTGTCGGTATCAGGGATGAAGACAAGGAGCGAATTTTTGAACGTTTCTATCAGGTGGAGCAGGAAGAACAGGAGCGTCAGTCAACGGGTAGCGGTATTGGCTTGAGCCTGGTACGTGACTTTGTGACGCTACATGAGGGTACGGTACGCGTTGTTGACAATGTGGGGTCCGGTAGTGTGTTCTTGATTGAGCTTCCGGTTAAACATGTGCATGTAAGTCCTTCCAAGCCAGCACCGCTTGCAGAAGAGGTGGAAGAGCATGAGGAACTTTTGCCGGGTATGGAAGAGGAACCGCTTCCGGATGATTTGCCGGACGATATGGAGGAGGATAATGAAGATGAAAAAGAGAAGCCGTTGGCCCTGATTGTGGATGATAATGAAGATTTGGTTGCCTTCATGAAAGATAGTCTGAGCTTGTATTTCCGTATACAGTCAGCTTCTAATGGCCGGGAAGCTTGGCAGAAAATACCGGAACTGATGCCGGATGTTATTGTCAGCGACGTAATGATGCCCGAGATGGATGGAAATGAACTGTGTCGCTGGGTGAAGACCGATAAACGCACGAGTGACATTCCGATGATATTGCTCACTGCACGGCAGGCTGTGGAAGATAAAGTGGAGGGGTTGACCATCGGTGCGGATGATTATGTGACGAAACCTTTCAATGTGGAAATCCTTATTCTGCGTATGCGCAAGTTGATTGACCTGAGCAAGAAGCGCAAGGCAAAGTTGCTCATCGACCCCGAACCAAGTGAAATAGCTATTACCTCGCTGGACGAAAAGCTGGTGGAAAATGCCATCAAGTATGTGGAGGCGAACATCGGTCGGTGTGACTTGTCCGTAGAAGAGTTAAGCCGGGGATTGGGCATGAGCCGGGTACATCTTTACAAGAAACTCTTGCAGATAACCGGTAAGACGCCCATTGAATTCATCCGTGTCATCCGTTTGAAAAGAGCGGCGCAGATGCTGCGCGAGAGTCAACAAAATGTATCGGAGATAGCGTATCAGTTGGGCTTTAACAACCCCAAGTATTTCAGCAAATATTTCAAGGATGAATTCGGTGTTTTGCCCTCTGTTTATCAGGAAAGAGAGGGTAGATAACAAAAGATACCCCTTACGGAAACATATTGTCTTTTAGGGTAATCAAAAGCGCCCTTTTGTTTCAACATCGGGGAGACCCGTTTTTGAAGGAAACTTTCTATTTTTACATCGGAGAAAATTCACTTTAAAAACAGTAATATGAAATTGAAAAACACTTCAGTTTATTTGCTTGCCGGATGGATGCTCGCCGCATGTTCCGGAGGCGGATTCCAAAAGACCGAGAACGGTGTTGTTGTGGAAGTCAAGCAGCAGCAACCGACGGATGTGCGTAAAGTAAGATTGGAAGTAATGGGTGAGAAGCTCATTCATGTATCGGCTACTCCTGAGAAGGAATTTTCAAAGGAGCAGAGTCTCATTGTGATCCCTCAACAGAATAAGACCGACTTTAAGGTCGAAGAGCAGGGCGATGAAGTGACTGTCAAGACATCGGAATTATGTGCCATTGTGTCCAAGACAACGGGTGAGGTACGCTTCACGGATACCGATGGCAAGCAGATTCTGGCTGAAGACTCTGACGGGCGGACCTTTACTCCGGTGGAAGTGGAAGGTACGAAAGGATATACAGTACGTCAAGTATTCCAGTCGGCAGGCAATGATGAGGCTTTCTATGGCTTGGGCCAGCACCAGGCGGATGAGTTCAACTATAAAGGTAAGAATGAGGAACTGTTCCAGTACAATACAAAGGTGTCTGTACCCTTCATCGTGTCTAATAAAAACTACGGTGTGCTTTGGGACAGCTATTCGCTCTGCCGTTTCGGTGACCCGCGTGACTACTCACAACTGGGTGATGTCTTCAAACTTTATGATAAAGAGGGCAAGGAAGGTGCTTTGACCGGTACATATATTCCGGGCAAGAAAGATGTGGAAACCCTTGTACGTCGTGAGGATTCTCTTTATTTTGAACATCTGGACCGTGCCGCACATCTGAGTAAGGTGATTAATTTGCCTGCGGGTTTCCCGTTCGGAGGGTCCGACGTAGTTTATGAGGGAGAAATAGAACCGGCAGAAAGCGGCTTGTTCCGCTTCATCCTTTACTATGCAGGCTACATGAAAGTATATATTGATAATGAGTTGGTGGTTCCCGAACGTTGGCGTACGGCTTGGAATCCTAACAGTTATAAGTTTGCTGTCAATCTGGAAGCGGGCAAGCGCGTTCCGTTGAAGATAGAGTGGAAGCCTGATGCCGGTGTTTCTTACTGCGGTCTGCGGGTATTGAGTCCGGTGGCTGATGAAGAACAGAACAAACTCTCCTGGTGGGGTGAAATGCAGAATGAAATAGACTACTATTTCGTTTATGGTGATGATATGGACGATGTGATTAGCGGCTACCGTACATTGACAGGTAAATCCCAGATTATGCCGAAATGGGCGATGGGTTACTGGCAGAGCCGTGAGAAGTACAATACGCGTGAGGAGGTTCTCTCCACCTTAAAGGAATTCCGTGAACGTCAGATTCCTATCGACAATATCGTAATCGACTGGCTGCACTGGAAGCAGGATTCTTGGGGAAGCCATGAGTTTGACCCCGAACGTTTCCCCGACCCGAAAGGAATGGTCGACTCCATCCACGCCATGAACGGACGTCTGATGATTTCCGTATGGCCCAAGTTCTATGCTACGACCGAACACTTCAAGGAATTTGACGAAAAAGGCTGGATGTATCAGCAGGCTATCAAAGACAGCATCAAAGACTGGGTAGGCCCCGGCTATCTGGGCTCTTTCTATGACGCATACGATGCCGATGCACGCAAGCTCTTCTGGAAGCAGATGCAAGACCACTACTATCCTCTGGGTGTTGACGCTTGGTGGATGGATGCCAGCGAACCGAACATACGCGACTGTACGGATTTGCAATACCGCAAGGACCTTTGCGGCCCGACGGCACTCGGCCCCTCTGCCAAGTTCTTCAATGCATACGCACTGATGAATGCTGAAGCTATCTATGACGGACAGCGCGGCGTGGAACCGGACAAGCGCGTCTTCTTGTTGACACGTTCCGGCTTTGCAGGGTTGCAACGCTATTCTACTGCCACCTGGAGTGGTGACATCGCTACCCGTTGGGAAGATATGAAAGCGCAAATCTCTGCCGGCTTGAACTTTGCTGTCAGCGGTATCCCTTATTGGACTATGGACATCGGTGGATTCTGTGTAGAGAACCGTTATGTGGCTGGTCAGATGGAATTCAACAAGACTGGACGTGAAAATGCTGATTATAAGGAATGGAGAGAGTTGAATACCCGTTGGTATCAGTTCGGCGCTTTCTGCCCGTTGTTCCGTGCACACGGCCAGTATCCGTACCGTGAGGTTTGGAATATCGCTCCGGCAGGACATCCGTGCTACAACTCCATCGTTTACTATACGAAGCTGCGTTACAACATGATGCCGTATATCTATTCTTTGGCTGGTATGACTTACTTCAATGATTATACCATCATGCGTCCGCTCGTAATGGACTTCACAGCTGATGCAAACGTCAACAATATAGGTGACCAGTTTATGTTCGGTTCTGCCCTGATGGTGGCTCCGGTTTACGAATACGGTGCACGCAGCCGCGAGGTTTATTTCCCGGTAAGCTGCGGTTGGTATGATTTCTACTCCGGTAAGTATGTGAACGGTGGCCAGAAGTTGACAGTGGATGCTCCTTATGAACGTATTCCGCTCTACGTTTGCGAAGGTGCCATTGTACCTTATGGTCCGGACATGCAATACAGTGATGAAAAACCGGCTTCGGAAATCACTCTCTATGTTTATACGGGTAAGGACGGCGCGTTTACGCTCTATGAGGATGAAGGTGTGAACTATAACTACGAGAAGGGACAATATGCCACTATACCGTTTGCCTATAACGATGCTGAGGGTACACTGGTTATCGGCGACCGTACGGGTGACTTCCCCGGTATGCTGAAGGAACGTACTTTCAATGTGGTGAAGGTAAGCAAAGACCAGCCGCAACCGTTCGATTTGAAGGCGAAAGGCATAACGGTGAAGTATGACGGAAAAGCACAAACTGTAAAATTATAATCAGTCAGAATGATAGACGACGGTGCCAGGAGACAATAGGTGTCCTGGTACAGCTTCTATCGTTTCCCAATGTTAAACATTATATCAAGAATTTATTACTATGAATAAGATTATACTTTTAATCGGATTATTTCTGCTGGCCGGTTGTAATGCTCCTAAAGAGGTAGCTGGTGATGGTCGCAGCTTGGATTTTACTGCCGACTGGGCCTTCCGCTTGGGAGATGATACGGCGGCATCCCGTCCGGATTATAATGACGCAGACTGGCGGAAACTGAACCTGCCCCACGATTGGGCCATCGAAGGAGAATTCAGTAAAGACAATCCTTCGGGAACGGGTGGAGGTGCACTGCCCGGTGGTATAGGGTGGTATCGCAAGACTTTTACTGCTGATAAGGCCGATGAAGGCAAGCGTTATCGCATAGATTTCGATGGTGCCTATATGAACTCCACCGTTTATATCAATGGACATGAATTGGGGACACGTCCTTACGGGTACATCTCGTTCAGTTATGACTTGACCCCCTATATCAAGTGGGGAGAGGAGAATGTGCTGGCTGTTCGTGTGGACAATGCCGAACAGCCCAATTCGCGCTGGTATTCCGGTTGCGGCATCTACCGTAATGTATGGCTGACAAAGCTGAATCCGGCTCATGTAGCGCAATGGGGTACCTATGTCACGGCAGAAGATGTGTCGAAGAACAGTGCCCGGTTGAAGATACGCACTAAACTGCAATACGATGCAGAAGCACAGATGACCGATGTTGTCCTGCAATCCCGGTTAGTGGATGCAGACGGCAATGTGGTGGGTGAGGCTGTGTCGGAAGCTCAGTTGGTGCCCCTTGCTCCGGCAGAAGTGGAGCAGGAGATAAATGTGAAGAATCCCCGTCTTTGGAGTATTGATACGCCCTATATGTATAGGGTGGAAAGTATTCTCAAGGATAAACAGACCGGCGAAGCACTTGACCGTTACTATACCCCTACTGGCATCCGTACTTTCCGCTTCGATGTACAGAAAGGATTTATTTTGAATGGTGAACAAGTGAAGATAAATGGTGTCTGCATGCATCATGACCAGGGGTGCTTGGGAACTGCGGTGAATACGCGCGCCATTCAGCGCCAGTTGGAAATTTTGAAGGAAATGGGTTGTAACGGCATTCGCTGTTCCCATAACCCTCCCGCACCGGAGTTACTTGACCTTTGCGACCGTATGGGATTTATCGTGATGGATGAGGCCTTCGATATGTGGCGTAAGAGAAAGACTCGCCATGACTATTCACGCTATTTTAATGAATGGCACGAACGCGATTTGACAGACCTTATTATGCGCGACCGTAATCATCCTTCTATCTTCATGTGGAGCATCGGCAACGAAGTGCTGGAGCAGTGGACGGATGCCAAAGCCGACACCTTGAGTCTGGAAGAGGCCAATCTGGTCTTGAACTTCGGTCACAGTGCGGATATGCTGGCAAAGGACGGAGAAATGTCCGTCAACTCACTGCTGACAAAGAAACTGGCGGATATGGTGAGAAAGCTCGATGCCACGCGCCCCGTGACGGCAGGCTGCAACGAGCCGAACCCGAACAATCATTTGTTCCGTTCCAGTGCGCTTGATATTATCGGCTTCAATTACCATGACGACTGGTTTGCAGGTGTTCCCGAGAACTTCCCCGGCAAGCCGTTCATCGTGACGGAAAGTGTTTCCGGCCTGATGACACGCGGTTACTACCGGATGCCGAGTGATTCGATGTTCATCTGGCCCGAACGTTGGGACAAGCCTTTCTATGATGCCTCGTTCTCTTGCTCCTCCTACGACAACTGTCATGTTCCTTGGGGCAACCGTCACGAAGGTACTATGCGTCATGTGAAGAACAACGACTTTATCAGTGGACAATACGTCTGGACGGGCTTCGATTATATCGGTGAGCCTACTCCTTACGGTTGGCCGGCACGCAGCTCTTACTTTGGCATTATCGACTTGGCCGGCTTCCCGAAGGATGTCTACTACATGTATCAGTCCGAGTGGCGTCCGGACAAGGCGGTGTTGCATCTTTTCCCACATTGGAATTGGACGGAGGGACAAGACATAGATTTGTGGGCATATTATAACAATGCCGACGAAGTGGAGCTTTTCGTGAATGGAAAGTCGCAGGGTGTGCGCAACAAGGGAAAAGACGATTTCCACGTCATGTGGCGCGTGAAGTATGAGCCGGGTACGGTAAAGGCTGTTTCCCGCAAGGAAGGAAAGACTGTGGCCGAGCAGGAAATCCGGACAGCGGGTGAACCTGCACAGATTCGTCTCAGCCCTGACCGCAGTACCATTCAGGCAGATGGCAAAGACTTGAGTTTCATTACGGTTGAGATTCTGGACAAAGATGGAAATTTGTGTCCGAATGCCGAAAACGATGTGACCTTTGCCGTAGAAGGTGCCGGCTTCATAGCCGGAGTGGACAACGGAAGCCCTATTTCTATGGAGAAGTTCAAGGACAACCACCGCAAGGCTTTCTACGGGAAGTGCCTGGTGGTACTGCAGAACAACGGTGAACCGGGTGGTGTCAAGGTGACGGCTACGGCTGATGGACTGGAGAAGGCGACGACAACGATTAAAGTTAAATGATAATTTGATGTGCTAATTGGCACATTAGCATATTAACCAATTAAGACATGAAGAATAAATTTTTAGCAACCTTATTTCTTGCATGCTCCATCAGTACCGTGTCTGCACAGACACCGGTCTATATGGACGATGCACAACCTATTGAAGCACGTGTAAAGGATGCTCTCAGCCGGATGACACTGGAAGAGAAGGTAGCCCTTTGCCATGCGCAGAGTAAATTCAGCAGTGCGGGTGTTCCGCGGCTCGGCATTCCCGAGCTTTGGATGAGCGACGGCCCTCACGGTGTCCGTGCCGAAATCAACTGGAATGACTGGGGATATGCCAACTGGACCAATGACAGCATTACCGCTTTCCCGGCTTTGACTTGTCTGGCCGCTACCTGGAATCCGGACATGTCTGCAAAGTATGGCAAGGCCATCGGTGAGGAAGCGCGCTATCGTGAAAAGGATGTGTTGCTGGGCCCCGGCGTCAACATCTACCGTACTCCGATGAACGGTCGTAATTTTGAATATATGGGCGAGGACCCTTATCTGGCCAGTGTGATGTGCGTACCTTACATCCAGGAGTTGCAGAAGAACGGAGTGGCAGCTTGTGTCAAGCACTATGCGCTGAACAACCAGGAACTGTGGCGCGGACATATTGATGTGAATCTTAGCGACCGTGCTTTGCATGAAATCTATCTGCCTGCATTCAAGGCTGCGGTAGAAGAAGGAGGTGCCTGGAGCATTATGGGCGCTTACAATAAGATTCGCGGCCAGCACGCCTGCCATAACGATTTCACACTGAACAAGATTCTGAAAGATGACTGGAAGTTCGACGGCTGTGTCATTACCGACTGGGGCGGTGCCCACGACACCTATGAAGCTGCCGTCAACGGTCTGGATATTGAAATGGGTTCTTACACCAACGGTCTGACGTCCGAGAGTGTATTTACCTATAACGATTATTACCTTGCTAACCCTTATCTCCAGATGTTGAAAGATGGTAAAGTGCCGATGTCTACAATAGATGACAAGGCTTCCCGCATTCTCCGCTTGATATTCCGTACGGCGATGAACCGTCAGAAACCCTATGGTTCGGTAGCTACGGAAGAGCATTATGCCGCTGCCCGCGAGATAGGCAATGAGGGCATTGTGCTGTTGAAGAATGCTCCGGTGGTAAAGAAAGGTGCCCCGTTGCTGCCGATTGATGCAGCCAAGTATCAGAATATCCTGGTGGTGGGCGATAATGCCGTACGCTTGCTGAATCAGGGAGGAGGCTCTTCCGAACTGAAAGTGAAGGATATGGTATCTCCGCTGGATGGCTTGCGTGCCGTTTATGGTGATAAGGTAGCCTATGCGAAAGGCTATGCCGCCGGTCGTCCGATGTACGGCCGTGCAGATGAAATTCCGCAGAATGTGGTAGACTCACTCCGTGCAGAAGCCGTGGAAATGGCGAAAAAGGCAGACTTGGTGGTACTGGTAGGCGGATTGAACAAGAACCACTTCCAGGATTGTGAAGGCGGCGACCGTCTGGAATACGGCTTGCCTTTCGGGCAGGATGAACTGATTGAAGCTTTGCTGGGTGTAAACAAGAATCTCGTTCTGGTGCTTCTCAGCGGTAATGCGGTGGAAATGCCGTGGGTATCCCGGGTTCCTGCCATTGTGCAAGGTTGGTATTTAGGCTCCATGGGTGGCAAGTCTCTGGCTGACATCCTGAGTGGTGCGGTGAATCCAAGCGGAAAGTTGCCCTTCTCTTTCCCTGCCAAGTTGACGGATTGCGGTGCACATGCTTTTGATGAACTCAGTTATCCGGGCGACAGCATTAAGCAGGAGTATAAGGAAGATATTCTGGTGGGCTATCGTTGGCACGACACCAAGAAGGTTCCGGCACTCTTCCCCTTCGGTCATGGCTTGAGCTATACTACCTTTACATATGGCAAACCGGTGGCTTCTGCCAAGGCCATGGCTGCCGACGGTACGCTGACGCTGACGGTTGCCGTGAAGAATACGGGTAGCGTGGCCGGAAAAGAGATTGTACAGCTTTATATAGGCGATGATAAATGCAGTGTGCTTCGTCCTGTAAAGGAGTTGAAGCATTTTGCAAAGGTCGCTTTGGCGCCGGGAGAGGAGAAGAACGTGACTTTCACCCTTACTCCGGATGATTTGAAGTTCTACGATGAGGCTTCCGCAGCCTGGAAGTACGAACCGGGTAAGTTCAAGGCATACGTTTGCGCTTCGTCTGCCGACGTCCGTGGTGTAGTTTCGTTCGAAATGCAATAATCTTATAATCAGTGCGTAACCACTGCAAAATCAGTGCAACTGTTTTGCAGTGGTACTGCATACCTTTTGCAGCGCTACTGCAATTGCTTTGCAGCGTCACTGCAAAAGGTATGCAGCAATGCTGCAAAGTGTATGCAGTAAGTTTGCAGCCTGAAATCAGAATCAAAAAACAATATGGAGACACTTGCCACTCTATTTCTGCTTGCAGCCTCGTTGCTGCTTCGTGCAGCCGATGCGCCTGCCGACAGTTGTAATCATCAGTTGTACTATACGTCGCCTGCCGCTATCTGGGAGGAGACTCTTCCTTTGGGCAACGGACGCTTGGGCATGATGCCCGACGGAGGCATTCTCCGTGAGCACATTGTGCTGAATGAAATATCATTATGGAGCGGAATGGAGGCGGATTATAGCAATCCGGATGCTTCGAAGAGTCTGCCTGCCATCCGGCAACTGTTGTTTGAGGGAAAGAACCGTGAAGCGCAGGAGCTGATGTACAGCAGTTTTGTTCCGAAGAAGCAGGAGACTGACGGGAGATATGGAACCTATCAGGTATTGGGCGATTTGGATATAGATTTTACCTACAATTCTTCATTATCCATTCTCAATTCTCCATTAAACAACTATCGCCGTTGGCTCAACTTACGCGATGCGGTGGCATACACGGCTTTCAGGCTGGAAGATGTCGATTATCACCGTGAGTATTTTGTTTCCCGTGACCGTGATGTCATGCTGATTCATCTGGTTGCCGGACGTGAAGGGGCTCTGAATTTCTCTGCCCGTTTGAGTCGTGCGGAACATAGCTCGGTGACTGTCCAAGGGAACACCCTTTTGATGGACGGCATGTTGGAAAGCGGTAAACCCGGTTTGGACGGTATGAAATACCGTGTGGCCATGCAACTCGTGCAGAACGGTGGTGAATCGTCTGTCAGCCTGGAAAACGGTATCCGCTTGAAGAACGGGCAGGAAGCCTGGTTGATACTTTCTGCCGCTACCTCCTATGCCGCTGCCGGTACCGACTTCCCGGGCGAACGCTATGCGGAAGTCTGCGACAGCTTGCTCCGTCCTTTCACCGCCCCCGCTAATTCTCCATGTTCCATTCTCCATTCTTCATTCTCCAGCCATGTCACTGCCCACCGTTTCCTCTACGACCGTGTTTCCTTGACGCTTCCTGCCACGCCGGATGATACGCTCCCGACGAACGAGCGCATCCTCCGCTTCACACAGCAGGAGTCGCCGGCATTGGCTGCTCTGTACTATAACTACGGACGCTATCTGCTCATCAGCAGTACCCGCCCCGGCAGCCTGCCGCCCAATCTGCAAGGACTCTGGGCAAATGGAGTATCGACTCCCTGGAACGGGGACTATCATACGAACATCAATATCCAGATGAACCACTGGCCTTTGGAACAAGCCGGCCTCTCCGAACTCTATCAGCCGCTGACGACGCTGATGGAGCGCCTTATCCCTTCGGGAGAGGCAAGTGCGCGTACTTTCTATGGCGATGAGGCAGATGGCTGGGTGCTCCACATGATGACCAACGTATGGAATTATACCGCTCCCGGTGAACATCCCTCCTGGGGAGCCACCAATACCGGTGGTGCCTGGTTGTGTGCCCATTTGTGGGAACACTATCTGTATACGCAGGACAAGGATTATCTGCGTCGTATCTATCCCGTCTTGAAAGGTGCCGCCCGGTTCTTTAGTTCCACTACGGTGCAGGAGCCTTCGCATGGCTGGCTGGTAACTGCCCCCACTTCTTCTCCGGAAAACAGTTTCTATGTGCCGGGTGACAGCGTGACTCCCGTCAGCATTTGTATGGGTCCCACTATGGATGTGCAACTGCTCACCGAGCTTTATATTAATGTCATCGCCGCCGCTCGCCTGCTGGATTGTGATGCGGATTATGTGGCGAAGCTTGAGGCGGACCTGAAGAGATTCCCACCCATGCAAATCAGTAAGGAAGGATATTTGCAGGAATGGCTGGAGGATTATAAGGAAGTGGATGTGCACCACCGCCATGTCTCCCATCTCTACGGCCTGCATCCGGGAAACCTGATTTCGCCGGAGTCCACCCCCGAGCTTGCCGAAGCCTGCCGGATGACCTTGAACCGTCGTGGAGATGAGGGTACTGGTTGGAGCCGTGCTTGGAAGATAAACTTCTGGGCTCGTTTGGGTGACGGAAACCGTGCTTGGAAACTCTTCAAGAGTTTGCTGCATCCTGCTGTCGATGCTGCGACGGGAGGTCATGGTAGCGGCACTTTCCCTAATTTGTTCTGTTCGCATCCTCCTTTCCAGATTGATGGCAACTACGGTGGTGCGGCGGGAGTCGGCGAAATGCTGCTGCAAAGTCATGAAGGCTTTATCCATCTGCTTCCTGCCCTGCCGGATAGCTGGACTACCGGCAACTTCCGTGGAATGCGCGTACGCGGCGGTGCTTCCATAGACCTGGATTGGAAGGATGGACGGGCAACGAGGGCTGTTGTTACCGCTCTTGTTCCGGGGAAATTTACAGTAAAGATGCCCGCAAGTACTGTCCGTGCCGAAGTGACGGTAGGAGGACATACATATACTTACAAGAAACCGGCATTCTCGTTGGACTTGAACAAGGGAGAAGAAGCGACGGTGTGTTTCTTCTGATGATTCGGACAGAAGAACAGAAGATGTTTTAGACAGAAGAACAAAAGAACAGAAGAACAAAAGTCATAAAGTAAAATATGTCCTTTTGTTCTTCTGTCTAAAAATAGTTCCCCGACAAAATTATCAAGTAATTTGCCTTTCGCGCCCGAATGCTGTACATTTGCAGCGCATGTAGAACAAATATCTTAGATAATTATGAAAAATAGAGTACGTTTTTTCTTCTTGTTTCTCGGCTTGCTGGGAGCGTTGGCAGTTCATGCACAAATCAATGAGTTGCCACGTTCCACACCCGAGGCAGAAGGAGTCCCCTCCAAGGCTGTCACTGCCTTGTTTGATTCACTGATGGCATTGCCGAAAACAGACATCCACAGCGTGGTGGTGCTGCGTCACGGCAAGGTCATCGGAGAAATCTATCCGGCTCCGTTCGCGCCGGAATATCGCCATACCATGTATTCCTGCTCCAAAACCTTTGTCGGGGCTGCCGTAGGACTTGCCATTGCAGACAACCGCTTGCGTTTGACAGACCGCGTCGCCGCTTTCTTCCCGGAATTTCTTCCTGATTCGGTTTCCGCTAATCTGGCAGACATGACTGTCCGTGACCTGCTTACCATGACGTCGGGTATCACTCCCGACTGGAATATGCGCAACCTCACTTCCGACTGGATACGTACCTTCCTTGCCAAACCGGTGAAAACTCCGGGCAAGAAGTTTGAATATGATTCGATTAGTACCTATATGCTTTCTGCCATTGTGCAGAAGGTGACGGGCATGACCTTGCTGGATTATCTGAAGCAGAAGCTTTTCATCCCGATGCATATCACGGACGTTGCGTGGGAGATAAGCCCCGAAGGCATCAATACCGGTGGCTGGGGACTGCATATCCAGAGCGAGTCGTTGGCAAAATTCGGATTGTTGCTGCTGAACCGGGGTGTTTGGGAAGGCAAGCAGTTGCTTCCGGCTTCCTGGGTGGAGCAGATGATGACCAGACAGATAGGAGATTATGGCTATCAGATGTGGCTTTGCGAATATCCGGGTGCTGTACGTGCTGACGGGGCTTTGGGACAATACATTCTGATTGTTCCGGATAAGGATATGGTAGTGGTCATTACCGAATGTACATTGATAGACGGTCGTCGGCAGCGTCGTCTGGTCTGGAACCGCTTGTTGCCGGAGGTCGGTGACCAGGTATTAGCGCCCGGTAAGGACTACAAGCGCCTGCAGAAGAAACAGCGTTCTTATCAACTGCCGTTAGTGCAAGGAAAGGCTGCTTCCTCCCTTTCACAGAAATACGCAGGCAAGCGCATCCTGCTCGGAGAGAACAAATACGGATGGCAATCCATCGAGCTGCAATTCAAGCAGCAAGAAGTAGTGATGACTGTGGTGGAGAAAGACGGAAAGACATACAGTCTTCCGTTTGGCTATAAGCAATGGTCGAAAGCGGCAATTGATGGCTATCCTCCGTATTCGGTTGCTGCAAAGGGGCGTTTTAAGGGTATAGAAGGCCCTTTCCAGGTGGCAGGCAGTTATGCGTGGGCGTCACTTGATGCTTTGCAACTGAAAGTACATTATGTCAACTGGATAAGCGCTCTTGGGCTTACGCTCTGCTTTGAGGATAACAAGGTACTCCTGACTGTTACGGAGAATTATTCTTCGGGTGAAGGGGTGACTTTCGAAGGTACATTAGCACATTAAAATAATGAATCGTATTTTGCTTACTCTAAAACGGCCTTTTATCTGGCTGTACCGTTTCCGGCACCGTTGCGGCTACGGTGTACATTCTCCTTTTGCCTTTAACCTGATTACGCATGTAATTTACGAAAGTACGGCTTATTATAAATATGAAGAGCTGGCCAAGGCCCAGAAGCAACTGGAGCTGGAGAAAGATAAACGTTGGAAGTACGAATCGAAGAAAGTAAAACGCCTTCTGTTCCGTCTGGTAAACTATACCCAGCCGGAGACCATTGTAGATGCCGGTACGCTTGCCGCTTCTGCCCTCTATCTGAAAGCGGGGAAGGAGGGGGCAGATTATACTTCGGCTTCCGACCTTTCCGAGCTCTTTCTGGAGAGTGGCGTTCCCGTTGATTTCCTTTATTTGCACGATTATCGTCATCCCGATTTTGTAGAGGAGGTCTTCCGCATCTGTTCCACCCGTACCAGGGGAAAGTCTGTTTTTGTAATTGAAGGTATCCGTTACACTCCGCAGATGTTTGCCCTCTGGAAACGTATGAAGCAGGACGGGTGGGCGGGTATTACGTTCGACCTTTATGACCTTGGTATCATATTCTTCGATAAAACAAAGATAAAACAAGACTATATTGTCAACTTTTGATTATCTTTAGGCGTTTCAATAGTGATTAGCGGTTAGTGATTAGTGCTTAGCTCCACTTACTGGCTGCTAAACATTAATCTCTAACCCCTAAACATTAATTCCTTATGAAGATATACACCAAAACCGGAGATAAAGGAACCACCTCTCTTGTAGGTGGAACCCGTGTACCTAAAACGCATATCCGCCTTGAGGCATACGGTACGGTGGATGAGCTGAATTCCAATCTGGGTCTTCTCATCACGTACCTGCTTGACGGAAAGGATAAAGATTTTCTGCAGCAAGTGCAAGACAGACTTTTTGCCGTAGGCTCTCATCTGGCCACAGACCGGGAGAAAATGGAGCTGAAAGAAGCCAGTATCATCAGCTCGGAGCAGGTGGAAATGGTGGAACGGGAGATAGACCGTTTGGATACTCTTTTGCCTCCTCTTTCAGCCTTTATTCTTCCCGGCGGAAGTCGCGGTGCGGCACTCTGCCACGTTTGCCGTACGGTTTGCCGTCGTGCAGAGCGTCGGATTCTTGCTCTGGCCGAACAAGTGGAAATCTCTTCGGAATTACTGGCTTACGTGAACCGTTTGTCTGATTATTTGTTCGTCCTTTCCCGTAAAATGAATCAAGACGACAAAAAAGGTGAAATATTTTGGAATAATAGTTGCAAGTGAAATAAATTGTTATACTTTTGCCGAAAAATAGAAATAGGACTTAATATTCACAATTTTAATACTAGAGACTATGTATTGGACATTGGAATTAGCATCTAAATTGGAAGATGCTCCTTGGCCGGCAACTAAGGATGAATTGATAGATTATGCCATGCGTTCGGGTGCTCCGCTTGAAGTGATTGAGAATCTGCAGGAAATGGAAGATGAGGGCGAGATTTATGAAAGCATAGAAGATATTTGGCCCGATTATCCCAGCAAAGAGGACTTTTTCTTCAATGAGGAGGAATATTGATACGCTTTAAAAGAAAAAACTTACCGGTATGTCTGGTAATATTTTGAAACATAGGGAGAAGTAATTCCAAAACCGATAACTATGGTTGAAGAATTACTTCTTTTCTTTTTAATACCCCCACACTACAATAATAATGAATGTACAAGAAGCAACGACACGCCGGTTACCGGATTTGAAGGGAAGGTATCTGCCTGAAAACTGCCGCGAAACCATAAACACGATTTTAAAGGAGACTTACGGCTACGAACAGTTTCGTAATCTTGAGATTTACGATGACTTGTCCAAGGGAAAGGAAAAGCTTTGCATTTCACAGGGACAGCTGATAGAGAACGTTATACTGGAGGCTGAAAAGGCTTGGAAAGGTGAAACGCAGGTAGACAATATCTTGCTGACTGCCCCTACCGGCTCCGGAAAATCCTTGTTGTTCCAGCTTCCTGCCATCTATCTGGGGAAGGAGTATAATCTGCTTACCATTGTGGTTTCCCCTTTGAAGGCGTTGATTGTAGACCAGGTGGAAAGTCTGCAAGAACTGGGGTATACGCGTGTGGCATACGCCTCGTCCGATTTATCGCCGGAACAGAAGATGGAGGTTTACCGGCAGGTGCGTGAGGGGGAGATTGATTTGTTCTATCTCTCGCCGGAATTGCTTCTCTCTTACGACATCAAGCATTTTGTAGGCGAGCGCCGCATCGGTCTGGTGGTGGTCGATGAGGCGCATACGGTAACGACATGGGGCAAGGAGTTCCGTGTGGACTACTGGTTCTTGGGGCGCTACCTGACTGCTTTGAAACAGACTCTCGGCTATAATTTCCCGTTGTTTGCATTGACTGCTACGGCTGTCTGGAATCCCAAAGGAGGCAATGACATGATATTCGAGACTATCCGTTCCTTGCAGATGGAGCCTTGTGTGCTTTATGTAGGTACGGTGAAGCGCCGGAATATTGGCTTTGACATCCGTCAGATGGAGATGGAGGACGGGGAGACATACGACAAGGCAAAGCAGCGCGTGGTGGCTGCGCGGGTCGAGGACTTCCTGGACGGACACAAGACATTGCTCTATTATCCTTTTGCGGGTGGCATCGACATGCGCCTGAAGACGTGGGTGAAGCCGGCAGACTGGCGTCTGGTCGCTTCCTATTATGGCAAGAAGGAAAAGGAACAGAAAGCTGCCATTGTGCAGGAATTCAAGGAAGGGACCAAGAAACTGATTGTGGCTACGAAAGCCTTTGGTATGGGAGTGGACATCAGTGATATAGACCGTGTATACCATGTGGCGCCATCCAGTACGTTTGTCGACTATATTCAGGAGATAGGGCGTGCCGCGCGTGATACGGAGATACGTGGCATTGCCGCTACCGACTACCATGAACGGGACTTCTATTATATGAAGCGTCTGCATCAGACGGGGAACATTGCCCAGGAACAGCTGGTGCTTATTCTGAGAAAGCTCATGGAAGTGTACCGCATGAAAGGGGAGAAACCGGAAATCATGGTGTCTTTGTCCGATTTCGAGTTTGTGGTGAAACTGCCGCGTACAAAGAACAAGCTGGAGTATGAAGCAGAGTTGGGACAGCTCATCAAGACTGCCTTGCTTTGGCTGGAAGACGATTTGATGCAGCGTTATGGAAGGCATCTGCTTGAAATCAGCCCCAAGAATCTGTTGACCGAAGGATATGTCCAGGACAAGACGGGTGATGTCTTTGCCCGTGAATTCCATAGCTATCTGACAAAGGTAGAAGGGGAGGACGGGGTTTACGTCGCACGTCTGGAAGCGCTTTGGGAAGAGCGTTTCCCGGAGCTTGGCTACAAGGAGTTCAAACAGAAGCTGAATAATGGAACGTTGCGGGAAGGTGCCCGTGCCGTATCCGTAGGCAAGCATGAGGTGCTGTTGAAGGAAGATGCCACCGTCATCCGCGAGCGGATGGACGCCTTGTTCAAGAGCCTGACAACGATGCTGAAAACGGCATTGATAAAGTCGAAAGGACGTTTTGATGAAGAAGAACTGCGGACTGTCTTTGCCGAGCATGGCATGGACGTGCGCTCTGCCAAACGCTTTATCGGTTCCCTGCTGGAGAGCCGCACGGAGGAAGGCCGCAGTGTGAGCTATATCAGCAGCGTGAAAAAGAAGGATTCCAATGAACTCTCTTTTACGGTGACCAAAGGCTTTGATTTGCTTTTGTCGCGCTATCAGAAACTGTTCAGCCAACGTATAGTGGGCAGTAAGGGAGACCGCCTGCTGTTTTATTGCACTCCTTTTTCGGACTTGAATATGCTGCTTAATCTGCTTTCTATGCTCGACTGCCTTTCGTTCAGTGTGGAGGGTGGCGGTACGCCTTGCGTATTTGTCCGTTTCAATGACCCCGAAACTCTGCAGGAACTTGCGCTTGGCGATGATTACCGCAATCTGATTCTGGATACCAACGAGCAGATATTCCAGGAGCAGATTGACTTGTTCTCTTTCTTCTTCGGAACAGATAAGCTGACGGATGAACAGCGCTGGGACTTTATCGAGGATTATTTTACGGGAATGGGAGTGGACGACTTGAAAAAGAAGTTTGTGTCCTTGTAGCACTAATTCGTTGAACAGCCTTTCCAGAGTTACAGTTCATCTTTGCTTTTACTGTAAAGATTGTGAGTAATTAGTCTAAGTGCTCCTGCAGAAACCGTTGCAGGATGCGTGCATGGTTGTATATCGGTGCTTTGGAAGCATATAGTAAGGTTATGGTATGGTGGTGTTTTATGGTGTCAATGAACCTAAGGGCGGCTTCCGAATTTTCCAGTTCCTTGCGATACATGGCTGCAAACCCCTCCCAGTGTTCCGCTTGGTCTTCGTGAAACCATTTTCTTAATTCAGGTGAAGGGGTAATATCCTTTTCCCAGACATCGTATTTCAGATGTTCCTTTTTTATGCCGCGAGGCCACAGCCGGTCCACCAATACACGGTAGCCGTCTGTTGCATCGGGTTCTTCATATACCCGTTTGATTCTGATTTGTGTCATGGCTGTTCTCTTAATTTTGCTTCCATTTTGATGGAGCGTGGGAAAACGATATTATTTTCCAGATGGATGTGCTGGTGCAAGGCCTCTTCAAATGCTTTAAGCTGTTGGAGTACGAGGCGGTAACTGTTGCAGGCATCTTCTGGAGCTGTATAGCCGTTGGTCAGATGCTCTATGTGGCGATAGCGTTCTCCTTCAATGTCATGTTCTGCCATCATGACGGATATGGGAGCTTCGATGCTTCCACAGTGGAATTCGGGCAGGGGAGTATTTTCCAGCTTAGCCTTTACCATCTCATAGATGTAGGGAAACAGTACCAGTTCCTCTTTGTCGAGATGGGCATTGAGGTCGGAGAGGGAATCATGAAAGAGAGCCTGCACATTGTAGAGTGACGGATGTTTTTCACCGTGTACGCGACATATTTTATCCAGCAGTTCTTCAATCTCGGGACCTTGTGTGCGGATATTACGGTGGTGGATTTTGAGAATATAGTCCACCAATAAGTCCAGAGGCCAACTCTTGAAATCAATATTTTCGGAGGTTGTCGGAGCCAGATGCTCTATTTCTTCTATCACCTTCTCCATATCGGCTCCGGCAGTTTTACTGGCTTCGGGAAGCAGTGCGGAACCATGGCAGCAGAAATCAATGCCATATTTATCAAATATCCCGGCATTGTTGAAGTTGTCGGCTACGATTTCGCCGACTGTCATACGTTTATAATCCTTCATATGTTATCTTGTTTTTGTTTTCCACAACATTGTGGAAACCTGCTATATATACAATTATATGGCAGATAATGTTTGAAGGGTTATGATTATTTGAGTTTTCTTGCCCGGTTCTTTCATTTAAAGGAATTGGAGGAGTTATCACTTCGCTCCGCTCCGTCAGGAGTTGAAGAAGTTAAAGCCGATACTTCTGTGAATACATACGCACGAGTATTGGCTTTAACTCCTAAGCCGACTTGTCGGCTGATAACTCCTTTAAATGAAAGATTCGTGGTTTCCTTGTCTATCCTTCTACTTTTTGGAATGCCAGCCGTTCGTCTCCATTGGCCAGAAGGATGATGCCGCAATATTTGAATCCGTGCTTCTTCAGTATGTATTGCAGGATATGATTGTCCCGGTGGGTATCTGCACGTAGGTTGGGTATTTGTTCGTAGCACCATTGCAGGCAGGCATTGGCCACTCCTTTGCTGTGTTCTGTACTTGCCAGCCGGTGAATGACGCCGTAAGGAAGCGTATCTTCCACCCATTTTCCTTCATAGATATGCGTATATGTGGGGTCGTTTCCACGGATAAAGGCGAAGGTTCCGATAATTTCTTCGGTATCGTCGGTGCACACATAGCTGTTTCCTTGTTCGATGTCTGCTATGACGATTTCCCTGGAAGGGTAGTTGCCTCTCCACTGCAGCATATTTCCGTCTTTCCGCATGATGTGCTTCGCTTGTTCAAAGATGTCCATAAGGATTGCAATGTCTGTGGGTTGCGTCTTTCTGATTTTTATCATAGCTTTTTATTTTATCTGTGTGGTATCTTTCTTTGATTCAGGTTGCAAAGGTAATGCGTTTTGTGATTCATTGTTCTCGTAAATGAACAAATGCTAACATACGTTGTTTCTTTAGGAAGAATTTGCATATATTTGTCCCGTAATATTAAACACAATTGATTATGAAAAAGATTTTTAGTGCTTTCGTGATAGCTGTATGCTGTATGTTTATGGCTATGCCTGCCCAGGCCCAACTATTGAAGTGGGGTGTTAAGGGTGGTGTGAATATGACGAAAATAGATTGGGATGGCGGATATAAGGGAAACAAGGATAATTCTACCGGTTTCTTTATTGGTCCGATGGCTGAGTTTACCATTCCCATTGTAGGCTTGGGTGTTGATGGTGCTTTGCTGTTCTCTCAGCGCGGCAAGGACGAGGTGAAGCAAACAGGACTGGAAGTACCCGTAAATCTGAAATATACCATTGGCTTGGGTAGTTTGTTGGGTATTTATGTGGCAGCCGGTCCCGATTTCTTCTTCGACTTCAAGAAGAAGGATTACGTAGACCGCAAGAAGGCTCAAGTGGCACTTAATCTGGGTGCCGGTGTGAAGCTGCTGAAGCATCTCCAGGTTGGCGTGACCTATCAGCTCCCGATGGGCGACTCATTTACGTGGAAGAATGCGGGTGATGCCATCGGTGCCAAGAATAAGACTTGGCAGGTGTCTGCGGCGTATCTCTTCTAAATGTAGTAAAACGATTTGTGGAATATAAAGAAAGGCTCTCCTACAAAAAGGAGGGCCTTTCTTGTGTTTTTGATTACTTTTCTACAATTACATCTACTGGGGCAGGTGCATCATCATGGAGTGGGGTAGCAGCTTCGCGACTAGGCTGTCTACCGTCTTTGATGGCGAGTACCCATTCCCCATTTGCTTTTATGGGGTTGAACATGAACCCCATACTACTACCTGGAGTGTCAGAATCTGAACGTGGCGTAAATTCTATTTTGTACTTCACGTCATTATTTCCTTGTGTAGAGAAGCTGAGGTAATCCAATCGATAACGAATTACCGGGAAACGCTGGAAACGTTTGGTCAGTGCTTCCCGTTGTTGTATCGTTAAGGGTTTGGCTATACCAGCGTCATCAATGGAGTAAAGCATATCAAGAGCCTTGTCAGTCTCTTTAGCTTTTAGAAGATCCATACACTGTGTACATAATGTAAGAACAGCGCTTGAGTCTGCAGCAGTCAAAGTGGCTACAAACTCATCTTCTGCCTCTTTCTGTGTCTTCATCTTCTCTTCGTGTCCTTTTGTTGAACATGCTCCGAGTAGAAAGCTTGCTGAGAGAAGAAGCATAAAAAGGATTTGTTTATTGTTCATTGTTGATATATTTATTAATCGTGCATTGTTAAATAAAAAGGTGCGTCACCTTATTATGACGCACCTTTATTATATTACCGCATTTTAGGATGCGATGAGTTCTTTACAAGATTATCTGTTGGCGATAGTACCCTTAACAGCAATGGCAACTGCAGCTTCTACTTCACCCCATGCATAGGTTACTTTGACAGGAACCATAATGGTAAAGTCTTGAGTATTACCTAAATTATTCTGGTAGTTCAATACTACTTCATTGAGCTTGTTGATGTCGGTTACATCAATCTTATTTTCTTCGATTGGCGTACCATCTTCTGCTTTGGTAAGAGTTGTCAGCTTAATAACCTCCTTGTTAATAGGCATCTGCGTACCAACATTATTGACGTCACAAGTCGCATTATCTAGATCCAAAACAATCTGCTTGATTCCATAGTATTTGTACAAGTTAACGTTGTTTTCCTTAGCAGCTTCATATTTTTTGTTTTCACTGTTGTATACTATAACTGCTTTATCACGCCAGTCATTTGCTTTGAATAAGTTACCGAGGAGTACGGAAGAACCGTTAGCTTCTGCATCTTGGAATTCAGCCTTGTCATTACTTTCAATATCAAGCGGGCGTAAGAAACGAGCGTTGAAGTTATAAGCAGGAGCTAACTTAAGATTGCAATCACCATAAGTTGCTGAGACTTCAATAATGGCAAACTGTTGGTTAGGCTTCAATTCATTGTGGCCGAAGAGATTTAAGAATTCCTTGGCTTCAGCGTCAGCTTTGTTGTACTTAATTGTTGTACCCTCAATTGTAGCTATAAGTTTAGCTTCAGCTTCTTTTGCTCCCCAAAGTAACTGTGTACCATCAGCATTGATGAACAATTTTTTATCACCAATAGTGACATCTTTATTCTTTGCAGAGAATGTATACTTATATTTGATACCTAAGTCACCCCAGATTTCTTCGTAAACAGCTTTTGATGCATCTGATGCAAAGAATTCGATACCAGCTTTCTCTACATCTTTTCCATTTTCTTTCACCATATGATAGAAGTAGTCTTCCAAATTCTTGTTGTATGCCATTACATCACCACTAGTTGCCGGAGCAGGAACATTGGTACGTACAGTATCTCTATCAGCCAAAGCTGTTTCTTTTGGATACCAGTAAGCATCACGCTTGTTTCCGTAACCGGAAGTAGTCGGCATTTCTGCAACAGTTACCTTGATACCAATGTATACAGAGTAGTTTACATCAGATTTGGATTGATACTTAGCATAGAGAGTCAAAGTGCGATCCTTGTAATCAGCAATAACCTTATCCATTTGAGTCTTAGTTGCAGTCCAAGTCAGGATGGGGTTTGTACTTGTTGCATCGTCTTCCTCATTCTCAGCGAGACTTCCATATATATTGTTAACTACTTCTTTAAGACCACCCTTGCCGTCTGAGATATAAGTTTTTCCAGTAGTGAAACCGAATCCTCTGGTAAATTCATCTTTTGTAAGATTCAATTCTTCCAGTACCTTACCAGACATATCTGCCCATGTTATACCTTGTTCAAAGCCATTGCACAGATATGGTTGTTGAGGTTCACTCTTATCAATAACAATAGCCTTAAATCCGATTTGAGCTGAAATTTCCAGTCTGATATAACCGGCTAGCACTACAGCGTTATTGTTGTTTGTATCAACCAACTTAACCAATACAATAGGACGACGACCTACAGCAGATCTACCAGTTGCATCAGTGTTGCCTTTGGCAATTTCAACTGTTTCGCCCTTATCGTTTACATAGCAAGGGGTAAATGTTCCGTCCTCAGTCAACTTAGAGTATGCATTTTCTTCAGTTTTGCTTTTGCCACTTGTATAGTGTACCGGTTCATATTGGAACTTCAAACCATACTTGGATACAGCATCGGCATACTTCAAAACTTTGTGTGTTTCAGTACCTTCTGGGCTCTCCAGATATTTCTCAATGTAATGGATGTTCAAGTAATCGTTTAACTCAATAGCACCACCATTGTAGAGTACTGGAATTGTAGCAAGGTTCTTAATTGCATCTTCAGCAGTCTTATACAGCTCTTCCTTACATGATTCTACTTTCGTTGTATAATTATTGTAAGCAATTCCTTTCAAGTTTTGAACAACTGGCATGATTGCAGCGTAGTCAGAGGTTACAGTACCTTCTTCGTTAGCTAATGTACCTTCAATGGCAGCAATGGAGATATAATTCGGGGCTTCCTCATTTTTGCCAGGATAGCTCAAGTTGTTCTTTTCCAAATCAGTCTTTGAAAGCTGATAATTTACAGCCAATTGGCCATCAATTTTTTCTGCATTCAAGAAGTTGGGAATTACTACTGCAGGAGTGGCAGCTTTGGTTGTTGTATATTCAGGAGTAGCACCCAGGAACTTCCAAGTTACATCGTTGATTTTTGCATTCAACGGATTCAAATGATAGTTCACTGTAGCAATTGGGTTCAACCAGTAATTTACAGGTTTTGCAGGAACTTCCCATGAAATCTTGTTATCCTTTAAAATTGTATATTTAGCATTGTATGCATCCTTATCGCCGGAAATTGCAGCTGTATTTTTTTTAGCATCTACATATTGACCTGGTACATAAGGATATTTAGTAGCTTCAACACCGTCTTCGTATAAATCAGGGATGAATACTAATGATCTCAACTTAGTAGATAAAGAAATAGTCTTTTCAACTAATTTTCCATTTTCATCCTTCATGTTACCAAGAGTCAGAGTCTGGTCTTCTGTATTCCAAACAGCAGAAAGAGTCCCTTCCGGTAACCATTTTGTTGTTTGTACTTCATACAAAGGATCTTTACCCTTCTCTTCTGTTACTTTCACCCAGTAGCCAGCTTCTGCTTGGCCATGCAACTTGCCAGTTTCTTCAGTACCTGGGTAGTAATAGATAGTTTTAGCGTCTTGACCAGCGCTACCGTTGCCCGGTTCACCTTTTTCACCGCGTGCAGGGAACTCTGTTTGTACATTGTCTTTAGCCCACCAATAGTCACCGTTAGCGTCTTTTACAATACTCCAAACGGGAGCGTTTGTGCCGTTTGTTCCGTTCTTGATAGGATAAGATTCGCCATTGCTTAATTTGATGACAATGCCATCTTCTGTTTTGTCAACGCCGGTAATGACCGATCCAGCGTCAATCTTAGCTTGAAGGTCACTTACCAGCTTTTCTACTGCTGATACGCGATTATCCAAGCTTTCGATGTCGTCATCATAGTCCTTACAAGACGTGAACGTTCCTGCAGTGCCCACCATTAAGGCGCTGAACAGGATCACACTTAGAAACTTTTTGTTCATAATTGAAAACTTTAAATTTATAAATTTAAAAAATAAAAAAGTGAATAATCTCTCATTTTGAATCCCTTTCGCATACTTGTTTTGTTGTCAAGTATTCCGTTACTTCGCAGGTAATGAAATCTTGTTAATTTCGTTAATAATCAGGGAATAAGGAGAAAATAGACCGGTTTTGTTTGGAATAGTAAAAAACAGTCCGTTGGGATATTGGAAAGAGGATTGGAAGTCCAGAAAGATGACAGTTGGAAAGGGATGAAATGAGGCTCTCAAAGAATGAAAGTATGTATTTTTCAGTTCAAAAGGTTGAATGACAGTCCATTGATAGCACCAATGGGAGCTCCGTAAAGACAACACCATTCCGTTCCTCAAAACTCATTTTGAAGACTCCGGAAAATGCGCAACAAATCTATTCTATCCTATCAAAAGAAGTAACGTCTTTTATACTGTACACGCTCCGCTTCTTACAAAAGAAATTACCCTCTGGTTGGCCTCGTCAATCTTTCTGTTGCTGAAAGGCTTCAGATAGGTTTCCGTCACCGTGATGGAGGAGTGCCCCATGGCTTCCGATATGATTCCGGGGTGTATCTCGCAATGGTAAGCCATTGTGGCCCAGGTGTGTCTGGCTGCATAGGTGCTGAGTGCCGACTGCATTCCCAGGCACTGCCTGAGTACTGCCAGCCGCTGGTTGAATCCCCTGAGTGCCGACTGGTATTCCCGGTATGCCGCTTCCGTACCTTCCTCGCTCTGCAGAATGGGAAACAGATAGGGGGAATCGGGATTCCTGTTCGCCACCATCCTGACCATCTGCATGGCTTCGGGTGTGAGTGACACGGTCAGCGCCCGTCCCGTCTTCCGCCTTCTGTAAGACAGCACATTCCCCTGCAAGTCCCTTTTGTGCAGGTACGCCAGGTCTACGAAGGGTATGCCCCTGAGCATGAACATGAGTACGAAGAAAATCCTTGTTCTCTGCTGTGTGTTTGGGGATGTCCCTCCTTGCAGGCTCCTTTCCGTCTCCCTTACCAGGCTGCTGATGTCGGATGCTTCGAGCGCCTTCTTCCTGTCTGCCCGTGTGCCGGTATATACATGCTCGAACAGTCTGGGTACATACCGTATGTACTTTCTGTCCACCGCCCGGTTATACACCGAGCGTACCGTCTTGATGTAGGTGGATACGGTGTTCCAACTGCAGTTCCTCTGCCTGAGGAAGTTTTCGAATCTCTTCAGTACGGTCGGGCTCAGCTTGCGCATGGGCATCGGTTGCCATTTGGTGAATGCCGAGAATGCATTCACCGCTGACTGGTAGATGTGTGCCGTCCCCCACCTGCCGCCTTCCCGGAGTTCCCCGATGACTGAGGAGAACATCTCTTGTAAGGTAATTTCATTTCTATTCATTTCCAATTTATTTATAAAAGGTTTATTCTGCAATATAAATAAATTAGATGAATATAAGGGAGACGAATATATTTCTTATATTTGCGAGAAACTTCGCATTGAAAATTGCAATACGAATACACCATACTGACTATACTCATTGGTGGAATTAAATAATTGAACACTATATGTCACTGCCAATAAACATAGAAGACCTGCTGCATCGTAATAAAGTGGAAAGTAATCGGGTGGAGTTCAAAAAAGGTTGGAATCCTGCGAGTATATACCATACTATTTGTGCTTTTGCCAATGATTTGGATAATCTTGGGGGAGGTTATATTGTTGTAGGTGTAGAAGAAGAAAACGGTATGCCTAAACGTCCTGTTGCCGGTGTGCCGACTGAACAGTTGGATAAGATACAGCTGCAGATGGTGGGTTTCAATAATCTGTTTGCCCCATATTATCTGCCACGCATTTCTGTTGAAGAAGTGGATGGAAGAAACCTTGTAGTAATATGGGCACCTACAGGTGTCAATCGTCCGTATTCAATCCGTATGGATGTGACGAATGGCAATGATAAGCGAGAAGCTTTTTATATACGTTCTGGTACGAGTAGTATTGTTGCTAAAGGTGAGGTACTCGATGAATTGCGGGATATGGCAAGCCGTGTGCCTTTTGATGGGCGTGGCAATCCTGATATCAAAGAAGAGGATATTGATTATGTATTGATTCGTGAGTATCTGCAAGAGGTAAGAAGTCGGATGGTGGGTGAATTGAAACACCTTGGCACAATGGATCTGCTTGAACGGATGGATTTGCTGATTGGACCTACAGAGAATCGGATGATAAAGAACGTGGCTGCCATGATGTTTAGTAACCACCCCGAAAAGTTCTTTCCATATACTCAAATATCCATTGTGGTTTTCCCTGAAGGTAAGATACAGAACCCTAACCGCTTTTCAGAAAAGACGTTCAAAGGCTCTGTTCCAACAATCATTAGAGGAGCGATGCAATATTTAAAAGACGTTGTCATAACAGAATATGTCTCGAAACCGAAAGATAGGATGCAGTCGGAACGGTGGTTCAATTATCCGTATCAGGCACTTGAGGAGAGTGTTGTCAATGCGATGTATCATCGCGATTATCAAGAACAGCAAGAAGTGGAGATAACTGTAGAACCGGAAGGGATAAGAATATTAAGCCTTTCAGGACCGGATCGTTCTATATCAAACGAAGCTTTGCGAGAATGTAAAAGTCTCCATTCACGTCGATACAAGAATAATCGCCTGGGCGATTTCTTGAAAGAACTGGACTTGACAGAAGGTCGCTGCACTGGAATTCCTACAATACAAGATGAGCTGGCTAAAAACGGTTCACCACGTGCTTCTATCGAAACCGATGAGGAACGCAGTTACTTCCTCATGTTCATACCCGTACATGAAGGATGCGGTAATGTAGTCAGAATGAAGGACAATACCGGAACATCACTGAGTAATATGGGGCAGGATGAAACTAATGTTGCCCAAAGATTGCCCAAAGATTGCCCAAAGATTGCCCAAAGTACACTGGAAGCAATTATACAAGATCCATATATAACCATTGGACAGTTGAGTGAAGTGCTAAAACTTTCTGAGAGAACAATAAAAAATAGAATAGCGCTGCTTAAACGGGAGGGGCTGATAACTCGGATTGGCAGTAGAACATCGGGGTACTGGGAAGTTGTTTAATAACGTGTAATAATCAAGACTTGTTCTGACAGTTGGTTTATTAGGCACTATAAAATATTTCCCATTTACACAAAATAGGTAGTGTAAAATAAACTGTGTCACGCATTATTTATCTCTAGAAAACTCATCGGT